>Ga0075423_10000008_pt1 | contig 91329 bp, 97 predicted proteins | sample SoiMethybrSBSTD2_FD_80114 | JGI IMG/M metagenome (GOLD analysis project Ga0075423, IMG submission 80114) | Bulk soil microbial communities from a Populus tree surrounding site in Tennessee, USA - Soil MetaG P. TD hybrid SBSTD2 | ecosystem: Environmental > Terrestrial > Soil > Tree plantation... | reverse complement strand
TGCTGAAGGCGATTGCCGAGGCCGACATCGAGAACCTCAAGTACTTCAAGGTCACGACCGGCAAGATCGCCGGCGTACCCGTCGAGATCTCGCGCACCGGCTACACGGGCGACCTCGGGTACGAGATCTGGAGCTCCTGGGGAGATGCCGTGAAGGTCTGGGACGTGCTGATGGAAAAGGGCCGGGCCTTCGACGTGCACGCGGCCGGAATGCTGGCTCTCGACGTCGCGCGCATCGAGGCGGGCCTCCTCCTGATCGACGTCGACTTTTCCGGATCGAAGAAGGCCTTCATCGACCTCCAGCGCTATTCGCCGCTGGAGATGGGCCTATCCCGGCTGGTCTCCCTGGACAAGGGACGGTTCGTCGGGCAGGACGCCCTGCGCGAAGAGGCGAAGAAGGGGCCGGTCCGGGAGATCGTCGGCATGGAGATCGACTGGGACTCGATCGAGGCGATCTACGACCGGCTCTCCCTGGCGCCCCAGATCCCGGCGGCTGCCTCGCGCGTCGCCGTGCCGGTCTTCGACGGGGGCCAGCAGGTCGGCAAGGCGACGTCCACCACCTGGTCGCCGACTTTGAAGAAGATGATCGCCCTCGCCACGGTCGCCCGGGGCCACAACGAGTCGGGCTCGAGGCTCGAGATGGAGTACACGGTCGAGGCCGTCCGGCACCGCGTGTCGGCCACCGTGGTGAAGACGCCGTTTTTCAACCCGGCCCGGAAGACCGCAACGCCGATCCGGTAATGGAAGAAACCGATAGGGAGGAACCGATGCCCCCGTTCGACATGAGCCTGGTCCAGCGCGGCGCCCGCAACCGCCGCACCCCGTACTACGAGGCCACGCAGAAGTACTCGCCGAAGGCCTTCACGGTCTACAACCACATGTACTTCCCGATCCGCTTCGACACGTTCGAAAACGAGTTCCAGGCGCTCCTGCACGACGTCACGATCTGGGACGTCGCGGTCGAGCGTTGCATCGAGGTCAGCGGCCCCGACGGGTTCAAGTTCGCCCAGCTGCTGACACCCCGCAACCTCTCCAAGTGCGCCGTGGGGCAGGGCAAGTACGTCCTGATCTGCGACTCGGACGGCGGCGTCATCAACGACCCGGTCATGACCCGGATGGAAGAGAACACGTTCTGGTTCGCGCTGGCCTCCTCCGACGTGCTGCTCTTCGCGAAGGGACTCAAGAACGCGTACCCGAAGCTCAACGTGACGCTGCGCGAGCGCGACGTCGCCCCGCTGCAGGTCCAGGGACCCAAGTCCAAGAACCTCATGAGCGATCTCGTCGGCAAAGACATCCTGGACATGAAGTACTACTGGTGGAGGAAGGCCGAGATCCGCGGCGTCCCGGTGGTCATCACGCGCACCGGCTGGACGAGCGAGGTCGGCTACGAGGTCTACCTGCTCGATCCGACCAAGGGCACGGTGATCTGGGAAGCGCTCATGGAGGCGGGCAAGCCCTATGGCGTCAAGCCCACCGGCCCGTCGGACATCCGCCGCATAGAGGGCGGCATCCTCAACTGGGGCGCCGACATGACCTACGAGAACAACGCCATCGAGCTGGGCTTAGAGCGCCTGGTCGACTTCAACCTGCGCGACGACGCCTGCATCTCGATCGCCGCTTTGAAGCGCATCAAGGCGCAGGGCGTGAAGAAGAGGCTCGTCGGCGTCGTGATGGACGGGGAGGCCTTTCCGGCACTCAACAACGTGAAGTGGCCGGCGCGCCGCGAGAGCGGCGGCGAGCCGATCGGCAAGGTCACCTCGGCGATCTACTCGCCGCGACTGAAAAACAACATCGGGTTCTGCTGGGTCCCGGCCGACATGGCCAAGGACGGCACGAAGCTCAAGGTCGACAGCGAGTGGGGGCCGCGCACGGCGACGGTCACGCCGATGCCCTTCGTGGATCCCGACAAGCGGATCCCGGTGTCGTAGGACAGAGGAGCGGCGCGACGAGGCGGAGAGATCGGGGTCGGGGCGCTCGGTGAGCTTCCTCGGCCAGGCGTTGGTCGCGATCGAAAAGGCGGTCAAGGTACCGCTCTTCGGCTGCCGGATGTGCGGTCAGTGCATCTTGCACGAGACCGGTCTGGTCTGTCCGATGAATTGCCCCAAGAACCTGCGCAACGGCCCCTGCGGCGGCGTCCTCGTGGACGGAAACTGTGAGGTCTACCCGGACCGCCCCTGCGTGTGGGTGAGGGCGTGGGAGGGATCGCAGCGGCTCCCGGTGTGGAAGGACCACATCGTCCGGCTGCAGCGTCCCGTGGACTGGCGGCTCCAGGGAACCTCGTCGTGGACGAACCTGGCGAGCGGGCGTGACCGCCAAGCGCCGGTAGGGTGGAACGGCGCCGGAGCCGACGGAAGCGCCGCCACCATTCCATGAACGGCGCCGTGAGCTCGCCGCGGAGCCATCTCGAGGCGCTCCTGCGCGCGGGAGAGTTCGCCGTCACGGCGGAGATGCAGCCGACCAGCGGCGCCGATCCCGACGAGGTCCGAAGGCTCGCGGCGCCCCTCGAGGGCAAAGTCGACGCCGCGAATTGCACCGACAATCCGGCCGCGAGGCCCCACCTCTCCTCGCTCGCCGCCGGGCGGCTGGTCATCGAGGCCGGCGTCGAGCCCATCGTCCAGCTGGCCTGCCGCGATCGCAACCGACTCGCGCTGCAGGCGGATCTTCTCGGCGCGGCCGCGCTCGGCGCCCGAAACGTGCTGCTCTTGACGGGGGATCACGTCTCGGCCGGCGACCACCCCGAAGCCAAACCGATATTCGACCTCGACTCGCTGCACCTGCTGCGAGTGGCGCGCGTTCTACGGGACGAGGGAATGTATCTGTCGGGCCGCGCGCTCTCGTCGCGTCCGTCCTACTTCGTCGGCGCGGTGGAGAACCCGTTCGCCCCGCCGCACGACTTCCGCCCGATCCGCCTGGCGAAGAAGGTCGAGGCGGGCGCCGAGTTCATCCAGACCCAGCTCTGCTTCAACGTCCCGCGCTTGAAAAAGTTCATGGCGCGTGTAGAGCAGATGGGACTGCTCGAACGGCTCTTCATTCTCGTGTCCGTTTACGTCACACGCTCGGCGCGGGCGCTTCGCTACCTGCGCGATGTCGTTCCCGGAATCGACGTTCCCGACGAGTTGATGGCGCGGCTGGACGGGATTCCACCGGCCCGGCAGGCCGAGGAGGGCTTCCGGCTCGCTCTCGAGACCGTGGCGGCCGTCCGCGAGATCCGGGGGGTTTCGGGAGTCCACTTGATCTCGATCCACGGGCAGGACGCGATCCTGCGGCTGGTCGAGGCGGCGGGCTTGTTGCCTCGGCCTGTGATCGCGTCGTCAGGTGTGAGCCTCGCAAACTAGGCGCCCGTCAGTGGAGGTCGAGCCCCTCACCCTCGCCCTCTCCCTCTCACGGGGGAGAGGGTTCCATGGGAGCGCGTGCGGCGATGTATCAGCGGCACTCTTCCATTCGCGACGGATTACGCGTTCGGCGACCAGAGCTGGAGCTCTTCCTGCAGTCGCTTGTCCACGCCCTCGTGTGTCAGCGGACGGCTGCACCAGTACCCCTGCATCTCGTCGGCGCCGTACTGCTGGAGTCTCTGGAACTGCTCCTGCGTCTCGACGCCCTCCGCGATGACGGTCAACTGAGAGCCGTGGGCCATCTCGACGATGGCGCGCACGATACCCGCGTCGGCCGGGTTGGTCGGCAGGTCCGTCACGAACGAGCGGTCGATTTTCAGGGAGGTGAGCGGGAAGCTCTTCAGGTAGCTCATCGACGAGTAGCCGGTGCCAAAGTCGTCGATCGCGATGCCGACTCCCATGCTGCGCAGCAGGCTCAGGTTCGCCGAGACGATTTCCGCGCCCTCCATCGCGATCGACTCGGTGATCTCGACCTCGAGGTGATGCGGCGCGAGCCCCGAGTCTTCGAGCGCCTTCTCGACCGTCGCGACCAGGCTGCGCTCGCGGAACTGGCGCGCCGAAAAGTTCACCGAGATGCGCAGGTCCAGCCCGGTCGCGTGCCATCCCTTCAGCCGCGTGCAGGAGTCGCGCAGCACGAATTCCCCGAGGGGAAGGATCAGGCCCGTCTCTTCGGCGACCGGGATGAACGTGCCCGGCATGACGAGGCCTTTTTCCGGGTGCTCCCAGCGCACAAGGGCCTCGAATCCCACGATGCGGCCCGTGACGATCGAGATCAGGGGCTGGAAGTGGTTGACCAGCTCATTGCGCTCGAGAGCCAGGCGCAGGCCTCCCTGCAGCTCCAGGCGCTCGAGCGCCATCGCTGTCAGCTCCGGCGTGCAGAGCTGGAAGGTGTTGTTGCCGATCTGCTTGGCGCGGTGCATGGCCGTGTCGGCGCTGCGCAGCAACGCCTCGGCGTCCTGTCCGTCTTCCGGATACGTCGCCACACCGGCGCTGGCGGTCACCTCGAGGCTGCCGTGCTCGGTCTCGAAAGGCCGACGCGTGAGCAGGAGCAGCTTCTGGGCGAAGCGCCCGATGTCCTCGTTCGGACGCAGCTCGGGCACGAGGATCAGAAACTGGTCTCCCGCGATTCGCGCGACGGTGTCCACCTCTCGCACGCCTCGCTTCAACCGAAGCGCGAGCGACTGCAGGAGGCGGTCCCCGGCGGAGTGCCCCCAGTTGTCGTTGACGAACTTGAAACCGTCGATGTCGAGAAACAGGATGGCCAGGCGACGCTTGTGCCGCCGGGCCTGGGCGAGCTCCACTTCCAGGCGTTCCATGAATCGAATACGGTTGGGCAGCCTCGTGAGCGGGTCGATGTAGGCGCGCTCCGAGACTTCCGACTCGGCCATCCGGCGTTGCGTGATGTCGAGGAGCGTTCCAACGACCGCCGGTCGGCCGCCGCTCTCGATCGCGGACTCGTGGACCTCGACCTCCACCGTGTCCCCGTTCTTGCGGATCGCCCGGAACGTGTACGGCGCCTCCGCCGGAGCTCCCTGGGAGGCCCGCCGCAGGTTCGTCCGGACACGCCTCTGATCATCCGGAGCGACGATCGCGCTGACCGACTCGAGAGCGATCAGCTCGCCCCGCGAGTAACCCAGGATCTCGGCGAGTTTGGGATTGACGTAGACGAACCGGTCACCCTGGACGAGGTAGGCGCCCACCGGGGACTGCTCGACGAGGCTCCGGAACTCGGGCTGGAAGCGGGGTACCGGAGCGGTGTCATCCCCGGCCGTTTCCTCTGGAAACGGAGCTTCGGAGGCGAAGTCGGCGGATTCGGTCAGGCGAACCTCCCGTGTTCGCGGCAAACGCTGGATTTCTTGGGCTTTGTGCCACGGAATTGTAGCACCCGCGGGCAGGTCCGGCCCCGAGACGCGCGGGTGTGCCTTTCAGGCGCAGGCCTCGCGCAAGCTCCCGCGAGGGTTCAATTTGCGGCGAAACGACGGATCGGGACGACCCCGGCGGTGTTGCGCGACACGTCCACCGCCTCGCGACGGATGTCGGCGACGGCCGGCTCAAGCAGAGCCAGGACCTGTTCCAGCTCGGAGGCCAGGGTCACCGCGCCGCGCTGCTCGGCCTCGTCCCGGCTCTCGGCCAGCCTCTTTCGGAAAAGTCGCAGGTCGTTCCAGCGTCCGAGCGCTTCCTGCGTGTCCTTCTCGCGCTCGACCTGATTGATCCAGCGGCGCAGGCCCAGCGTCGCCAGATCCTCGGCGAGATACCGGGCCTTCTTGACCGCGATGCGATGCCGGTGCAGCCCGTAGTCGTCCTTGCCTTCGATCGGCTGCGCCAGCTTCGCTTCCGCCTTGCGGCGCGCGCGCTCGAGACGGACCACGGCGCTTTCGTCGTTGCGCCGCGAAAGACGGTCGAGTCTCCGCAGGAGCCTTCGTACGACGCGGCCGTCGGCCGCCCGCAGGACGCGCCGCTCGCCGCGCATCGCGAGCTTCTCCCATCTCGCCGCGAGGGCCGTCACGGCGTCGGGCGAGAGGAAGCCGAGCTTGCCCAGCCGCGCGAGGAGCTGGCGATCGACCTGGAGCTGCCGCTGCTCGGAAAGCGAGCGCACGATCTTCTTCGCCCGGCGCGCGACGTTCTTACGTCCGAGAGCGACGGCCGTCGTGCTCACGCGGCGCAGCGTCACTCGCAGGTCGTGGAGGCCCTCGGGATCACCGCGGCGCGCCGCTTTGCGCGCGCGGTCGAGAGATCGCTCGCGCATCTTCCAGAGTTCGCCGGATTCCCGCACGGGGCGCTATTATAGGGACACGCCGAACAAAGACGACTTCACGCGCACTTCACGCCGCCTTCACGCTGTTCCGGGGGGCCAAGAGGACAATGCGCCCGCCATGCGGACCCTCGGGGCCATCGACATCGGCACCAACAGCATCAAGCTGCTCGTCGCCAACGTGGAGGACGACGGCGCCCTCGAGGTCCTCCTGCGCGAGAAGGCCATGGTCCGCCTCGGCAGCGAGACGCTCCGCACCGGGAAACTTTCCCCCGAGGCCATCGAAGCGGGGGTCTCGACGGTCGAGCACTTCGTCAAGCTGGCCGGCGGCTCGGGCGCCACGATGGTCCGGGCGGTCGCGACCTGCGCCGTCCGGGAAGCCTCCAACGCCGAGGAGTTCGTCGAGGCCGTCCGTAAGCGCACCGGCGTGCGGGTCGAGGTCATCTCGGGCGACGAGGAGGCGCGCCTCATCAACCTGGCCCTGAGGAGCGAGTTCCCCGCCCGCCAGGACCCCCTCTTCCTGATCGACATCGGAGGAGGCTCGACCGAACTGGTCATCTCCGACGGCTCCCGGGTCCTCCTGACCGAGAGCCTGCCCCTGGGCGTCGTACGGCTGGCCGACCGCCACGCCCGCAACGACCCGCCGTCGGACAAAGAGATCGCTGCCATGAAGAAGGAGGTCCGCGCCGCCGCCAAGCGCGCGGCCGAGGCCGTCCGCAAGAAGGGATTCAAGACCTGTGTGGGTTCCTCCGGCACGATTCAGTCGCTGTCGCTCGTCCACGAGGCGGCGATCCTCGGACGCGAGCCTAGCCCGACCGGCCACCGGACCCTGACGCGGGATGGTCTGAAGAAGGTCAACAAGATCCTGCGCCGCACGACCGAGAAGGAGAAGCTGCGCGTGCCGGGCCTGGATCCGCGCCGGCGCGACATCGCCGTGCCGGGAGGCCTCCTGCTGGCCTGGATTCTCAAGAGAACCGGCGCCGATGCCATCGTCGTCGGGGAGAGGGGCCTGCGTGAGGGCCTCCTGCTCGACTACGTCGCGCGACACGGGGAAGTCCGCATCGCGGTTAACCGGGACATGCGGGCCCGGAGCGTGGACCGTCTGCTGCGGCGCGGCAACGCCGAGGTGCTCCACGCCGCGCATGTCGCCCGGCTGGCGCTCGAGCTCTTCGACCAGACGCACGCCCTCCACCAGCTCACCGCGACCGAGCGAGAGTGGCTCCAGTACGGCGCCCTGCTGCACGACATCGGCTGCTATATCGGCTACTCCAAGCACCAGCGCCACTCCTACTACCTCATCACTCACGGAGACCTGACGGGCTTCTCGGCCGACGAGATCGAGGTCCTCGCCTCGCTCGCGCGGTACCACAAGGGTGGCCGGCCCAAGGCCACTCACGAAAACTGGCGACGCCTGAACCCGTATCTGCAGGCTGTGGTCGAAAAGCTCGCCGCGATTCTGCGCATTGCCGACGGCCTCGACCGCAGCCATCGCCAGATCGTCACGGGAATTTCCTGCCGGGTGCGGGCCCGCAAGATCGAGCTCGAAGCCGGCGCCCGCGCGGACTGCGAGCCCGAGCTCGACGCCGCGCGCAAGAAGGCCGACCTCTTCGAGCGCGTCTTCGACCGGTCCGTGGCGCTGCGGGCGGTGCCGGCCGGCCTCGCCGATTCGGTGCATCAGAAGGACCTGGAGATTCTTTCGGCCGAAGCGCTCTGGAACTAAGAGAACGCCGACCGACGGGGGACACCAACGTGAAAGAGCATTTTTCGGAGCAACTCGAAGACCTGAGGCGCCAGCTGATCCTGATGGGCGGAGAGGTCGAGCGGCAGATCCACCGCGCGATCGAAGCGCTGACCGAGATGGACGCCGAGAAGGCGCGTTCGGTCATCGCGGCGGACGAGGAGATCGACCGCCTGGAGCTGCAGGTCGAAGACTCGGCCATCGCCCTGCTCGCCCTGCAGCAGCCCGTCGCCGTGGACCTGCGCTTTCTGGTCGCGGCGCTGAAGATCAACAACGATCTGGAGCGCATCGGGGACCACGCGGTCAACATCGCCGAGGGCGCCGAGCGGCTCGCCGGACAGAAGCCCTTCAAGCCGTTCATCGACATTCCCTACATGGCCGAAGTCGCGATCTCGATGCTCAAGCAGTCCCTCGACGCGTTCGTCAGCCGCGACGCCGACCTCGCCCGCCGGGTGATCAAGAAGGACGACATCCTCGACGAGAAGAACGTCTCGATCATCCGTGAGCTGTTGACTTACATCGCGGAGTACCCGGCCCTGACGACGTACTGCATCGAGTTGATCTCGATCTCCAAGAACCTGGAGCGCGTCGGCGACCTCGCGACCAACATCTGCGAGGACACGATCTTCATCGCCGAGGCCCGCTGGGTGAAGCACCACGCCACCGAATTGCCTTAGAGCCGGGTCTCAGGTTCCGGGTTTCAGGTCTCGGGTTTGCATGATCGAGCACTATGAGGCCTGAGAAGCCGTCCGGCTTCCTCTGGGGCGTAGCCACTTCCGCCTACCAGGTCGAGGGCGCCGAGGACAACGACTGGACGGAGTGGGAGGCGTCCGACCGGCTGAAGGTGCGCGGCGAGCGGTGCGGCAAGGCCTGCGGGCACCGCGAACGATGGTTGTCGGACCTGGCTCTCTTGCCGACGATCCGCGCCAACGCGTACCGATTCTCCCTTGAGCGCAGCCGCATCGAGCCCCGGCCAGGTGTTTTCTCCGAGGAAGCCCTCGCGTTCGAAGCCGCACGCGTCAAGGCCCTGGCGAGGATGGGGATCGAGCCCTGCGTCACGCTCCATCACTACACACACCCGCGGTGGTTCTGGAGCAACGGCGGCTGGGAGGATCCCAAGAGCGTGGAGGCGTTCGCGCGTTACGCGGCCAAGGCGGCTGCGGCACTCGGACCCCGCGTGCGGTGGTGGGTCACGCTCAACGAGCCGATCGTGTTCATCCTGGGAGGCTTTCTGGGGGGACAGATCCCGCCCGGCAAGCGAAACTTCGCTGCGGCGGCGCGATCGCTCGAGCATCTACTTCGGGCCCATGCGGCGGCATCGGCGGTCCTCCGCGAGGCGATCCCGGACGCGAAGATCGGCATCGCGCACAACATGCTGGAGTTCGCGCCGGACCGGATCGAGAGCGCTCTGGATCGGCGGCTGGCGCGTGAAGGCGAGAGGCTCTACAACCTATCGCTTCTCGAAGCCATCGCCACGGGCAAACTGGACTGGTCGTTTCCAGGCCAGGGCCGCATCCGCGCTCGCCTCGACGGGCTTCCTGGGGCCGACGACTACGTCGGCGTCAACTACTACAGCCGCGTGCACATCCGCTTCCGTGGAAAGCCCGGCGCGGTCGGAGAGTTCCACTACCGCGATCCCGCGTCGCGCGGCCTGACCGACACCGGCTGGGAAGTGCACCCGCACGGCTTCGACGTCGTCCTCCGACAGGCGGCTCTGGCGAGGCTCCCGATTCTCGTGACCGAAAACGGGATCGCGACGCACGACGACCGGCGGCGCCGCGATTTCCTGCGCGAGCATGCCCTGGTCCTCGCGCACCGGCGCACGGCGGGCGATGCAATCCTCGGCTACTTCCACTGGTCGCTGCTCGACAACTTCGAATGGCTGGAGGGATTTCGGCCGCGCTTCGGCCTCTACGAGGTGGATTACGCGACCTTCGCCCGCCGCCGACGTCCCTCGGCCGACGTGTTCGCGGAGCTGGGGCGCCGGTTTACGGGGGAAGAGGCCGCAGGAGCTTCCGCCGCCGCTCGAACGTGACGAACTCCGTCGCTCCCGCGTCGCGCGCGAGCGGCACCGTTTTCTCGAAACCCCATGCGACCTCGGCCGGAGCGTGCGCGTCCGAGGAAAACGTGACGGGAACGCCGGCGGAGACGAGCTTCGACAGGAGACGCGGCTCGGGGTAGGCCTCGCCGACGGGCTTGCGCAGGCCGGCCGACGAGATCTCGACCGCGCAGCCGACCTCTCGGGCGGCCGCAATCGCGGCGTTCTCGGCGGACGCACGGGGCAGGGAAGGTCGCTGCCCGTGCTTCTTGGGCAGGTCGAAGTGCGTCAGCACGTCGAAGAAACCGGTGCGCGCCGCCTTCGCGAGCAGCCGGTAGTACTCGTCGTAGAGGAGCTCGACGCCCTCGCGCGCGAACCTCACCGGCGATCGTGAGGGATCGTCGATCCAGTCTCCCGCGACCCAGTGCACCGAGCCGAGCACGAGGTCCCAGTCGGCGCGGGCGAGCCATAGCGCGAGCTCTTCTTCGCGGCCTTCGGCATAGTCCGCCTCGAGCCCCAGCCTCACGGCAATCGTTCCCGCGTACTCGCGCTGCAGCGTCGTGACCTCGGCGACGTAGTCGTCGAATTGCTCCTCGCGCATCGCCAGCTTGGGATCGCGCTCGCCCTCCGGCAGAAAGTAGAGAGGAATGTGGTCCGTGATCGCGATCTCGGAGAGCCCGCGCGCGATCGCGCGCTCGACGAAATCGCGGGTGGCGCCTCCGGCGTGGCCGCACCGGAACGTATGCACGTGGTAGTCGACGAGCCCGTCCACGGCCCGGATTATGGCGCCGGGCCGGCTTCACACCGTCTTCACGTCCCTTTCCTAGGCTGGGCTGATGAGCGAGTGTGTGGCCGCCGAGGAACGCTGCGAGTGCGGGCAGGCGCCTCTGGTGGCGGAACGTTCGGTTCCGGTCTCGGGCTTCTCGGTCGCGCTTCGTCAGTCCGAAGACGTCGAGCGCTATCGATTCTGCTTCGCCCTGCGCGGGGACGTCGCGACGCCGGTGCACGTGGTCTTCTCGCGCTCCCTCCGCCGCGCGGAGGTGAAGGCCGGCGACCTGAAGGCGCTTTCCATCTCCGACGTCGATTCCCCGTGCGATGCGCAGAGACGCTGGATCGCGTGGTGGCGTGGAGGCCGCTCCGCTCCGCGCTTCACCCCGCCTCGTCGCACGGGAAACGCTCCGATCCGGGCCTGGGTCTCTTCCTAGCATCTTTACCCCTCCTTCGGCTCGATCTTCCGGCGTGCTCGCCCGGACTTTGCGCCGCCGGCCGATCCTCGAGTCGACCGCGATGCTGCTCTGTGACTTTCATATCCACACCACCTACTCGGACGGGGTCCTTCCCCTGCCGAAGGTGGTGGACCTGTTCGGGCGGTCCGGGCACGACGTCATCGCGATCACCGACCACATCGTCAACCGCGACAACGGTCTCGGCCGCATCGCGCATCGGATCCGCCACAGCCTGAACCCCGAGACCTGGAAGCGCTACGCCGAGGAGATCGATCGCGAGGCCGACCGGGCCTGGCACGCGTATGGCATGGTCGTAATCCCGGGCGCCGAGATGACCCGCAACACCGTCAACCGCGACACGTCGGTCCATGTCCTCGCCCTGGGACTCGACGAGTTCCTCGCCGCCGACGGCGACCCCATCGAGATGCTCGGCGAGATCCGGGCCCGCGGCGCCGTGTCGGTGGCGTGTCACCCGCACGAGATGAGCGAGTGGTTCGCCAATACCTGGTACCTCTGGAACCGGCGCAAGACCGTGGCGCCGCTCGTGGACCTCTGGGAGGTCGGCTGCCGGTGGGAGCTCTTCCCCGTGATCTCGCGCGCGAGCCTGCCACACATGGCCAACAGCGACTTTCATCGCCCCGAGCATCTGTACGCGTGGAAGACGCTGCTGAAGGCGGAGAAGAAACGCGAGTCGGTCCTCGCGGCGCTCCGGCGCGGCACGGGGATCGGCGTTCTGCGTCTGGTGCCCGACGAATCCACGGCCACCGCATGAGACTCGCCATCGGCCTGCTGGGCATCGGAGGGCTCGCGGCCGGAACCGCAGCGTACGCGACGTCCGCGGTGTCCCTCTGGCATCTTCGCCGCCGCCAGCGCGGAGAGCCGCAGGCGGGCTTCGCGCCGCCGGTCACGATCATCAAGCCTCTGGCCGGCGTGGACGAGGGATTGAGCGAGAACCTCGAGTCGTTCTACCGGCTCGACTACCCGACGTACGAGATCGTGTACTCGTTCGCCGGCCGGGACGATCCGGCGTATCCGATCGCCCGCGAAGTCGCCGACCGTCATCCGGCGATTCGTTCGACCTTTGTCTTCGACGAGCGGGAGCCGGGCGGCAATGCCAAGGTCAATCGCCTCACCGCCGCCCTGGGCTACGCGCGGAGCCGTCTGGTCCTCTTCTCCGACGGAAACGTGCGGGCGCGCGCCGATTTTCTCCGGCGCGCGGTTTCGTGGTTCCGCGATCCGAATGTCGGCCTCGTATCGCACCTGTTTCGCGCCTCCGGCGCGGCGACTCTCGGCTCGCGCCTCGAGGCCCTCTACTTGAACGGCTGCCTCCTGCCCGGCACGGCCCTCGTCGCCGATACGCTCGGAATCCCGTGCGTGGTCGGCAAGTCGATTCTCGTTTCGCGCCGCGCTCTCGAGGCCGCGGGTGGGATCCGCGCTCTGCGGGACTACCTCGCCGAGGACTTCGTCCTTGGCCGCGAAGTGCGCCGGGCCGGATTCGGGGTGGTGCTCTCGGCCGATGTCCTCGACACGGTGGAGGTCGGCAAGTCGCTTCGGGCCGTCTGGGCGCGGCACCGCCGCTGGTCGATGATGCGCCGCCGGCTCGCCGGCCGCCTCTACGCGGGGGAGCTCTTCGTAGGCGCCCTCCCGTGGTTCGGGCTCGCGATGATTTCTCCATCGGCTGCTCTGAGAGCCACGGCGGGTGTGCTTCTGGCGGCGCGCTGGGGAGGAGAGTTCCTGGTCAGCCGGTCGTGGGGACGGCAGCTCGACTGGCGCGACATGGCGCTCCTGCCCGTTCGGGATTTTGGCGCCGCCGCCGTGTTCGTCGCGGGTCTTCTCGGAAGGGTCGTGGCCTGGCGGGGTCGCCCGATGGTCATCGGGCGCGACACACAAATTACGCGGGGCGTCGCCTAGGAGTTAGAGAGCCGGAACGGCCTTGAGGCCCCGGCGGACGAGCTTGTCGAGCATGCTCTGCTGCGTGTCGTACTCGGCGTCGCCCGGGACGGGCCGTCGCCGCACGTAGGTGCCGTCGCTCTCGAGATCGCGCGCGCGCGTGTTGTCGGCTCGGATCGGCTCCAGGACTTCTTGGCGGATCTTCTCCTTCGCCTTCTCGTCGAGGATCGGCACCATCAGCTCGACGCGCCGGTAGAAGTTGCGGGGCATCCAGTCGGCGCTGGCGATGTAGATCTCCTGTTCGTCGCCGACGCCGAACGCGAAGGCGCGGCTGTGCTCGAGGAAGCGCCCCACGACGCTCGAGACGCGGATGTTCTCGGAGATGCCGGGAACTCCCGGACGCAGGCAGCAGATCCCGCGGACCGAGAGCTCGATCGGCACGCCGGCCTGCGACGCGCGATAGAGGGCCCGGATGACGCTGGAGTCGACCAAGGAATTCAGCTTCGCGACGATCGAGGACGGCTGTCCCTGGCGCGCCTTCTCAGTCTCCCGCTCGATGAGCGACATGACCTTTTCGTGGAGCGTCGAGGGCGCGGCGGCCAGCCTCCGGTACTTGCGCTTCTTGGAAAAACCGGTCAGGAAGTTGAAGAACTCCGAGGCGTCCTGGCCGAAGTCGGCCCGCGCCGTGAAGAGCCCGAGGTCCGTGTAGACCTTGGCGGTCAGGCGGTTGTAGTTACCGGTCCCGACGTGCACGTACCGCCGCATCGCCGCGCCCTCGCGCCGGACGACGAGCGCGATCTTGGCGTGCGTCTTCAGGTCCTCGACGCCGTAGGCCACGTGGACGCCGGCGCGCTCGAGCGCCTGCGCCCAGTGGATGTTGTTCTCTTCGTCGAATCGCGCCTTCAGCTCGACGAGCACGGCGACTTGCTTGCCGTTCTCCGCCGCCCGGGCGAGCGCGGCGACGATCGGAGAATCGGCGCCGACGCGATACAGCGTCATCTTGATCGCGAGGACGTCCTTGTCGACCGCGGCTTCTTCGAGGAAGCGCAGGACCGGCTCGAACGAGTCGTAGGGGTGATGCAGCAGAACGTCGCCCTTCCGGATCACGTCGAAGGGATTGGCAGGCGGATCGAAGATCGTGCGCGACGACGGCAGGAACGACGGGTCCTTCAGGCCGGGGAGGTCGAGCTTGAGCACCGACAGAAGGTCCGCGGCGCCGAGAGGCCCTTCCACCGCGTAGACGTCGGGCTCCTCGAGCTCAAGCTGGTTGCGGAGGAGCTCGCGCACCTGCGGCGGACAGCGCTCCTCGACTTCGAGCCGGATGGCCGCTCCGAAACGCCGTCGGCGCACGTTCTCGGTCATGCTGCGCAGCAGGTCCCCTGCCTCGTCCTCCCGGATCTCGATGTCGGCGTCGCGCGTGACGCGGAAGGCCGACGCCCCCAGGATCTCCATTCCGGGGAAGAGACGCTCCAGGTGCGCCTCGACGAGCTCTTCGAGGAGGACGAACTCCTGTTCCTTGCCCGTGCCCGGGACGCGGACGAACCTCGAGAGGGACGCGGGCACCTTGACGCGGGCGAAGCCGGCGCGCTTCTCCTTCTTCTCCGAAAGCTCGACAGCTAGCGAGAGCGACAGGTTCGACACGAACGGGAAGGGGTGCGCCGGATCGAAGGCCAGAGGAGTCAGGACCGGGAAGACCACGTTTTCGAAGTAGGCGGCCAGCTCTTTCCGACGCTCGGGCTCGATCTCGCTCCAGCGGAGGATGCGGACTCCGGCTTCGGCCAGCTTCGGCTGGAGGTCGTTGCGTAGCGTTTGCATCGCCAGTCCCGCGTCCTTCTCGACGATCTCGCGGATCAAGCGCAGCTGCTCACTCGCGGAGAGACCGTCGGCCGACACCTCGGTGACCGACGCCTCGAGCTGCTCGTGCAGGCCCGAGACACGGATCATGAAGAACTCGTCGAGGTTGGAGTGGAAAATCGCGAGGAACTTGATGCGCTCGAGCAGCGGCCACTTCGGATCGAGAGCCTCCTCGAGGACCCGCCGGTTGAAGGCGAGCCAGGAGATCTCGCGATTGAAATAAAGGGACCGGTCCTCGAGACGATCATCGGGACCCGCGGACCCACCTATGAAATGAACTTCACTCATGAGCCGGACGCAGGAGGGGGAGGGTACCACTGCCGAACGCGACGGGTATGAAGTCGAGATGCCTGTCCCGGCTGGGGCCCCCGAAGGCCGCCGGGGGCGTATCCTCGAGATGGCGGACAGAGCGCGAACCCCGAAAAACAGGCATTTTTCGGGAGTGTCTTGATTTTGTCTAGATCCTAAGCTAGACAACTAGCGACATGGACCGCCGCGGCAGCCCCTCAGCCGAGCCCCGACTCACGATCGGCGCCGTCGCCCGGGCCACCGGATTGTCGGCGGACACAATTCGCGTCTGGCAGAAGCGCTACGGCTTTCCGGTGCCGCAGCGGAGACCTTCGGGCCACCGCGTCTACACCCTCGCGGACGTTCGACGGCTGCGACGGATTTCCGAAGCCCTGGCTCGCGGCCACCGTCCCGGCCAGGTCGTTCGGCTCTCCGAGCCGCGCCTCGAAGCGCTGCTGAGCGGGGCCGCTCCTGTGCGGTCGCCTGCGCCGCAGGGCGCGACGTCGTTGAAATCTCTGATGAATCTGATCCGAGCGCACGACGGCCAGGGCCTGACGTCGGCGCTGCTCTCGGATGCCGCGGCTCTGGGCCCGATCGAGTTCCTCCGGCTTCGCATCGTGCCCTTAATCGAGCTGGTGGGGGATGGATGGGAAAAGGGCGAGCTCGGAATCGCTCACGAGCATTCCTTCTCGCAGCGCATCGAGGACGTGCTTCGCATCGTGCGTCTTCCGTTCGAGCGTGACGCCGCGGGACCTCGAATCACGCTGGCCACACTCGCTGGCGAAACGCACGGGCTGGGTCTTCAGATGTGCGCCGTCGTGGCCGCGGTCGCGGGGCTCGTGCCCCACCTGCTCGGCACCGATCTGCCGATTTCCGAGATCGCATCGGCGGCGCGCGCGAGGAAGTCGGCCGCACTCGCCATCTCGATCTCGATCTCGACGGGAGGACCGGGCTCCCGGGATCAGCTCGCGGAGCTGCGCCGGGCGGTGCCTGCGGCGACGCCGATCCTCGTAGGAGGCCTCGGCGCGCGGCGCAGTCATCCACCCGGCGGCTGTGTCATCATGGATGACCTGCAGGGCGTTTACGACTGGACGCGCCGGCTTTCCGCGTAGCCGCCCCGGGAGAGTCTCTTCACGACGAACACCGACGCGTCGTCCGGCAGCCGCTCCTGGCACGCATGCTCGGCCAGCGCGTCGAACACGGCCGAGACCAGATGCGCGGCCGGCGCGTCGCGGAGGACTCGCGCGATGCCGGCCAGCCGCTCGAGCCCGAACTCCTCGCCCTCCGGCGACGGGCACTCGGTCACGCCGTCGGTGTAGAGAAGCAGCAGCCCTCCCGTCGGAATTTCGGCGTGCCCGACTCGGTACGTCGAGGCCGCCGAGACGCCGAGCACGCGACCCGACTCCGGGAGCGTGCGGGCGCCGTCGACGCCGAGGACGAGCGGCGGCGGGTGGCCGGCGTTGATGTAGTCGAAAGCCCCGGACTCGTCGAGCTCTCCATACACCAGCGACACGAAACGCGAGGACAGCGTCGAGACGCAGAGAATCCGGTTCAAGCGCTCGATCGTGGCGTCGATCTTGAGCTGGCGGGCGGCTCCCATGCGGAGCCCCACGACGACGTCGCGGGCCTCCAGCGCCGCGGGGAGTCCGTGCCCGGACGCGTCCGCGATCATCAGGCCGAGGGCTCCCGGAGACAGAGGCTGGGCGTCGAAGACGTCGCCGCCGACGGCCTCCGCCGACTCGGAGCGCGCCGCCAGCTCGAAGCCCTGGAGCGCCGGCAGCGGATCGGGGAGGAGACTGCGCTGGATCGCGCGGGCGCGGTCGAGCATCCCGGTCCAACTCGCCTCCAGGGCCCTCTGCTGGATCGCGAGGCGCGCCATCTGCAGGAGCAGAACCTGCCCCTCGTCCGGAGCCGCGCTGAGGCGGAACGCCGCCAGCCACTCGGCGCGGGCGCCGAGGAGCCAGAAGAAGACCGGAGACGGATGCGGCGAGAAGAGAACCTGCTGCGCGGACAGGGCTTCGCGTTCGTGGGATGGAAGCGCGTCGAGCCGGGCTCGCAGCGGCGATCCGGAAGCCGGCAGCGCGTGCCACCGGGAGCCTTCGCGGAAGGCGAGGAGGGTCTCCTCGATGCCGCACTCCTCTCCGAATCGCTCGGCTGTGCGCTCGACGGCGGTCCGAAAGAAGGCCGCGGCCTCGCGGGCCGGCAGGTCGGCGTACACCGGCTCGACCAGCCGGTAGAGCCGCTTGGGCTGCTCGGCCGAAGCCGAGGCAGACGTTTCGCTCGATACGGGGATCGTCATGGAACCTCCATCCGGGAGCGCGAGAGTGCCGGATCGCAGCGGGATCGGTGTGAAGCCGCCGTGAGGGGCCGGCGAAGCGGATTCTTACGAACTCTTCACGCGACGAGCGCCGGCGCTTCACGCCTCCCAGCCAGCATGGCGTCCACTGCGTCGCACGACCCTTCCACCCGCCCCGAGCCTCTCGGGGCCTTTTTTTGAGGAGCGAGGGTAGAATCCGCGGCTCATGAAGACAGCCACGATCGCCATCGTTCTCGCCCTCGGCCTTTCCGGATGCAGATCCTCGCAGTTGACGCCGGGCGGCGCGAAGGTCGAGGTGTACGAGACCCATCACCGTTCTTCCGAGGGTCTCGCGAAGCTGCCCCAGGGTTGCCGGTATCTCGCGTCGAGCGGTCCAATCGACCAGCAGGCGCCGGAGCGGCTGGTCTACGACCCCTACCGCAAGCAGCGCAACTGGACCGCGGAACAGGGAGGCAACGTGCTGCTGCTGCGGTCGAGCGTCCTGATGCCGCTTCCCAAGACCGAGTGCCCGCCCAACGACCGCTCCTACGATTGCCAGGAGACGCTCCAGACCTGGTATCGCGTCGAGTTCGAGGCCTTCGCGTGCGACCCGCCCGCGCTGGAGACTCTGGCCGCCGTCGGCAGGGAGAACCTGCCGGACGACAAGGTCGCCTGGTGGTGGCCGTTCGGGAAGAAGAAGGCGGCGCCCGCTTCCGCTCCCGCGCCGGCCGCGGTCTCGGCGCCCGCTTCCGCGCCCGCCGCGTCCACGGCTCCGGCGCCGGCGACTCTCGCGACTGCGGGATTGACGACCGCGGAGTTGAAGTCGAGGATCCTCGACCTGATGCACGAAAGCGTCTCGACCGACGTGATCGTCGCGTACGTCAAGAGCCGACGCGTCGCGACCGCTCTCACCGCCGACGAGATCATCGACTGGAAGAAGTCGGGAATCGCCGAACCGGTGATCGAAGCCGCGATCGCGCAAGGTTCTCACTAGCCTTTTTGACGTTCACGCCGAATTTACGCGGACTTCCACGCGCGTTGACCGGCCGCGGCCAACACTCCGACCTCAATAACAGGAGGAAGGACGCTTATGAAGCAGAGGCTCGGGTATTTTTCGGCGGCGGCGGCCGTGTTCCTGATGTCCGGGGCCGCGGGCGCCCAGATTACGCCGGCGGAGGGGTACACGCCGCCCGACGACACGCCGACAGTCAAGGTGGGGGGTACGATCTTCGCGGACTACACCTGGCAGGCGGAGCCGAAGGCCGTCGATGCCGACGGAAACACGTATCACCCGAACGCCTTCAACGTCACGCGCGCCTACATCAACGTCACGGGTAGCATCTCGCACCTGATCTCTTTCCGCATCACTCCGGATGTCGTGCGGACCGGACCCGTCAACGTCAGCGGAACCCCCGTGGACGTTCCGGGCATCACTGGGACACTGACCTATCGCCTCAAGTACGCCTACGGACAGTTGAACCTCGACGACCTGGCGCATACGGACGTGCGCGCCATGGCTCAGTGGCAGGGCACGTGGTTCCGGCTCGGCATGCAGCAAACCCCCTATATCGACTTCGAAGAGAACATCTATCGATACCGGTTCGCGGGCACCGTCTTCGTCGACCGAGAGGGGTTCCTGAGCTCCTCCGATCTCGGCTTCTCGTTCCACTGGAACGCACCCGAGAACTACGGCGACATGCACATCGGTGCATACAACGGCGAGGGCTACACGCGCCCGGAGGTCAACGACGAGAAGGCGTTCATGATCCGGGCCACGCTGCGTCCGGTGCCGCAGATCGCCGCGCTCCGCGGCCTGCGGCTGACGGCCTTCTATGACAGCGACCACTATGTGCGCGACGCCAAACGCGAGCGCTTGATCGGCTTCATCTCCTACGAGAGCCCATGGGTCAACTTCGGCGGGCAGTACGTGAAAGCGAAAGACCAAACCTCCGTCACCAAAGCTTTGGTCGAAGCCGAGGGCTGGTCGGTCTGGGCCACGCCGCGCATCCCGAATTGCGGCATCGAGGCGCTGATTCGCTGGGACCGCCTCGCGCCGAACAACGATCTGGCGCCGCGGCGGCAGAGGCTGATCGCCGGCCCCGCGTACTGGTTCCCTGTCCAGAAGGGTGTTGCGGCGGCCGTCATGCTCAAGTTCGAGCAGCTCCGGTACATGGGCGCTCCGAACCAGAAACCGACCGAGGAGAGCTACGGACTTTTCACGCTCTTCAACTTCTAGTTAACGCGAAGTTCACGCGCAATTAACGCGAGAACTTCATCTTGCGAATTGAGGGGACTATGAAACCGATTCGAATCCTGCTCGCCGCCGCCTTCGCCGCCGTCGCGGCGCTGCCGGCGGCGACGGTTCAAGCCCAGAATGTCCAGATCAACGGCGCGGGCGCCACGTTCCCGTACCCGATCTACTCGAAGTGGTTTGCGGAGTACAACAAACTGCATCCCGAGGTCGAGATCAATTACCAGTCGATCGGATCCGGTGGCGGCATCCGCCAGCTGACCAACCAGACGGTCTTCTTCGGAGCGACCGACGGCCCGATGACGTCGGACCAGCAGTTCCAGGCTCCGGGCCCGATCCTGCACCTTCCGACCGTTCTCGGCGCCGTGGTGCCGATCTACAACATCCCGGGTGTGAACACGCAGCTGAAGTTCACGGGCAAGGTGCTCGCAGACATCATCCTCGGCACCATCAACAAGTGGAACGATCCGGCGATCACGGCGCTCAATCCGGGCGTGAATCTCCCGGCCACGGACGTCACCGTGGCGCACCGCTCGGATGGCTCGGGCACGACGTACATCTTCGTGGACTACCTCTCCAAGGTCTCGCCAGCGTTCAAGTCGAAGGTCGGCGTGGCGACTTCGGTCAACTGGCCCGTGGGCGTCGGCGGCAAGGGCAACGAGGGCGTGGCAGGCCTCGTCAAGCAGACTCCCGGATCGATCGGATACGTCGAGCTGATCTACGCCAAACAGAACAAGATCGACTACGGCTCGGTCCAGAACATGGACGGAGAATGGGTCAGTGCGACGCTCGAGTCGGTCACGGCCGCCGCGGATGCCGCTTCGAAGGCGATGCCCAAGGACTTCCGGGTCTCGATCACAAACGCCCCGGGCAAGAATGCCTATCCGATCTCTTCGTTCACCTGGCTCCTCTTCTACGAGAGCCCGAAGGATAAGCAGCGCTCCAAGATCATGGTGGACTTCGTGAAGTGGGCGCTGACGGAGGGTCAGAAGTTCGCGTCGGATCTCGGGTATGCGCCCCTGCCGCCCGAGGTCGTTGCCCTCGAGATGGAGGCCTTGAAGAGGATCAAGGTCTAGTTCCGACCACGGAGCGATCGCATGTCCAAGTCCCCGTCCTCTCGCCGGAGCGCCGACGACCGCGGCTTCCGCCTGGGGACGGGGTTTTTCGCCCTTCTGGTCGTCCTGCTGGTGCTCGGCATCTTCATCGAGCTGTTTCGGACCTCGAATCTCTCCATCGCGAAGTTCGGCTTCCGGTTCTGGACCGGGAAAGTCTGGGACCCCGTCGCCGGAGAGTTCGGCGCGCTCCCGTTCATCTGGGGAACCCTCTATTCGTCGATCCTGGCGATGCTGATCTCCACGCCGATCGCGCTCGGGATCGCGATCTTTCTCTCGGAGCTTTCGCCGCGGCCCCTGCGGACGCCGCTCGCGTTCCTGACGGAGCTCCTGGCGGCGATCCCTTCGATCGTCTACGGGCTGTGGGGAATCTTCGTCCTGGTGCCTCTCGTGCGGAAGCTCGAGGTCCTCACGCCGGTCTGGATGAAGAAGATCCCGCTCTTCTCCGGTCCGCCTCTAGGGGTCGGGATGCTTTCGGCCGCTTTGATCCTGGCGGTGATGGTGATTCCCTTCACGTCCTCGGTGGCCCGCGAGGTACTCAAGGCCGTTCCGGCATCGCAGCGCGAGGCGGCCTACGCGCTCGGCGCGACGCGCTGGGAGGCCATCCAGGCGGCGCTGCGCTATGGAAGGACCGGAATCCTCGGCGCCGTCATGCTCGGCCTCGGGCGCGCGATCGGCGAGACGATGGCCGTGACGATGGTCATCGGGAACAATCCCCAGGTCTCGTGGTCGCTCTTCGCGCCGCAGCACACGATGGCGGCCGTCATCGCCAACGAGTTCACCGAGGCGGCCGACGACCTCTACCTTTCGGCATTGATCGAGATCGGCCTGGTTCTCTTCGTGATCACGGTCGTGATCAACGCCCTCTCGCGGTTCCTGATCTGGAGCGTGAGCCGGGAGGTCAAGGTCAAGGTCGAGCCTCCGGTCGTGCCCGTACCGGCCGAGCCCGAGGTCGCCGCATGACGGGCACGCGCGCTCGCAAGGCCTTGTCCTCCGTGGTTGTGGCGCTCTGCGCCGCGGCCGTCGGGATCGCGCTGGTCCCGCTGGCGTTCGTGTTCTTTTACGTCATTCAGCAGGGCTTCTCGTCCCTGAACTGGGACTTTTTCACCAAGATGCCGAAACCGGTCGGCGAGGCCGGCGGCGGCATGGCGAACTCGATCGTCGGGACCCTGATCCTGATCGCCGTCGCAGGTGCGATCGCCATCCCCGTCGGCGTCATCGCCGGCGTCTATCTGTCCGAGTACGGAAAGCGCCGGTTCGCGTCGCTCGTGCGTTTCACGGCGGACGTCCTGAACGGCGTGCCCTCGATCGTCATCGGCATCTTCGCCTACGGCCTGGCGGTCCTGCCGGTGAAGCACTTCTCGGCGCTCGCCGGCGGCCTCGCTCTGTCGTTCATGATGATCCCGATCATCACGCGCACGACCGAGGAGCTCCTGAACCTGGTGCCCGGCACGCTTCGCGAGGGGTCGCTCGCGCTCGGCGCGACTCGCGCGCGCTCGGCATTTTCGATCATGCTGCCGGCGGCGCTGCCGGGAATCATGACGGGCATCCTCGTGGCCCTGGCGCGCATCGCCGGAGAGACCGCGCCCCTTCTCTTCACGGCATTCAACAACCGGTTCTTCTCGACCGCCTTGAACCAGCCAATCTCGTCGCTGACGGTCCAGGTGTACACGTACGCGATCTCGCCGTACGAGGACTGGCACCGCCAGGCCTGGGCCGGCGCGCTCGTCCTCGTGTCCGTCGTGTTCCTCTTCTCGGTTCTGGCGCGAGTCGTGACCCGCCGCCTGGAAAGGATGCATCGCACATGAGCGATACGATGGCGACCGACGTGGACGCTCCGCCCCGGGCACAGATCGACGTGCCGCGGCAGACCGGCCGAGGGCCGACCGGGTCCACGACCGCGCTCCGGATGGAGACGAAGAAGCTCAACTTCTGGTACGGCCCGAAGCAGGCTCTCTACAACATCTCGCTGAGAATCCCGGAGAAGTCCGTGACGGCCTTCATCGGGCCGTCCGGATGCGGGAAGTCGACCTACCTGCGTTGCCTGAACCGCATGAACGACATCATCCCGGACACGCGCGTCGAAGGCGAGGTGCTGCTCGACGGCCGCGACATCTACGGCCCGGGCATCGACATCGTCGACCTGCGCCGCCGCGTGGGGATGGTGTTCCAGAAGTCCAATCCGTTCCCCAAATCGATCTTCGACAATGTGGCGTACGGTCCCAAGATCAACGGCCTCGCGAGGAGGTCGGAGCTTCCGGATCGCGTGGAGCAGGCCTTGCGCCGGTCGGCGCTGTGGGACGAGGTCAAGGACCGCCTCGATACGTCGGCCCTGGGACTCTCCGGCGGCCAGCAGCAGAGGCTTTGCATCGCCCGCGCGCTCGCCGTCGAACCCGAGGTCCTTCTCATGGACGAGCCCTGCTCGGCGCTCGATCCGATCGCGACCACCAAAGTCGAGGAGCTGATCTACGAGCTCAAGCGCGACTTCACGATCGTCATAGTCACGCACAACATGCAGCAGGCCGCGCGGGTCTCGGAGTCCACGGCCTTCTTCATGCTCGGCCGGCTCGTCGAGCACGACCGGACCGAGAAGATCTTCACCAATCCCGGTCAGAAGATCACGGAGGACTACATTACCGGCCGGTTCGGATAGGCCGAAGGAAGGGAAATGAAAGCAGTGGTCACCAAGGGCAAGGAGGGCGCGGCCCCGCGCGCCGAGACCCACGCGGGAGCGATGAAGCGGATCGCCCTGATCGAAGACGACGCCGACATCGCGTACACGATCCGCCTGAACCTGCGGAAAGAGAAGAAGTACCAGGTCGAGCACTACATCTCCGGGATCGCGGCGCTGGCGGCCGTGCAGGAGAAACCCTTCGACCTGGTGATCCTGGACCTGAACCTGCCCGACATCGACGGGCTGGCGCTGTGCCGGGAGCTGCGCCGCGCCGACGAGACGCGGAAGGTGCCGATCATCATGCTGACGGCCCGCGTCGAGGAGCGGGACAAGCTGCTCGGCTTCGAGATCGGCGCCGACGACTACATCACCAAGCCCTTCTCGATGCGGGAGCTCCTGGCCCGCGTCCACGCGCACCTGCGGCGCGTCGCCGCGTTCGAGACGTCCGAGGAGGAGGTCTTCCGCGACGGGATTCTCGTCGTCGACCGCGCCCGCTTCGAAGTCACGCTGGACGGCCACCGCGTCCACCTGACCAAGAAGGAATTCGACCTGCTCTGGCTCCTGATCCGCAACCGCAACCGCGTCGTCACGCGCGACGCGATCCTGGCGCGGCTCTGGGACTACGACGCGGATGTGGAGACGCGGACGGTCGACGTCCACATCCGGGCCCTGCGCCGCAAGCTCGGCGAGCAGCGGATCGAGACGGTCGTGGGCCTGGGCTACCGGTACCGCGAGGGCGCCACAAAGTAAGCTTCGTTCGATGAAGCTGCGCTCCCGCTTCACCGCGCTCTTCGCCGTCCTGGCGGCGGCGGCGGTGCTGGTCCTGATCCTGGTGTCCGACGCGACGGTTCGCCGCGCCGTGGAGGACCGCGCGGTGGAGCGCTTCCACCGGGATCTCGAGCACCTGGCCGACGACCTGGGAAGGGGCACCGTGCCCGAGTCGGCGCGGGACGCTTTCCTCCGCGATGCCGCGCGGCAGCTCCAGAGCCGGATCACGCTGATCGCCGCCGACGGCAAAGTTCTCGCCGATACGGACCTCCTTCCGCAGGATGTTCCGAGCATGGAGAACCATGCGAATCGGCCGGAGGTGCGGCAGGCGCTCACGACCGGGATGGGAGAGGCGCGCCGCGCGTCTCCGACCGAAGGGCGGCCGATGCTCTACGAGGCGCGGAGGCTGGGCAACGGTTCGGTTCTGAGGCTCGCCGTGTCCGAGGCCCACCTGATGGACGTCGAGCAGAAGTACCTCTGGACGATGCGCGCCGCCATCCTGGCGGCATGCCTGCTCCTCTTCCTGATCGGCTCGGCGGCGTCGAATCGCTTCAGCCGGCCGATCGCGGAGCTCACGCGCGGCGCCTCCGCCATCGCGGCGGGAGACTTTGCGCGCGACCTGCCGAAGGCCGGAGGCGAAGAGGTGCAGCTCCTCGGCGGCGCGGTCCAGAGAATGAAGGACTCGCTCAAGCAGGCCCTCGAGCGCGCCGAAGGGGAGAGACGGCTCGCGGCCATGGTGTTCGAGACGCTGCCCGACGGGCTCGTCGTCGTGGATGCGAGGCTCCGGGTCCTGGAGTGCAATCACCGCTTCGCTCTGATGACCGGCATTCCCTCGCCGGCCGGCCGCGGCGTCTACGAGGTCCTTCGCGAGAAAGCTCTGTACGACTGCTTCGAGGCCACCGTCCAGAACGGGGAAACCAGCGAGAAGACCGTCCATCTGCCCGACGAGCGAACCTGGCAGGTCACCGTGGCGCCGCTTCCGGGCGGCCACCGGGCCGCCGCCGTCGGCGTGCTGCGCGACGTCACGCGCCTCGAGCGCACGGAGTCGATGCGGCGCACGTTCGTCGGCGACGTTTCGCACGAGCTGCGGACGCCGATCGCTTCGATCGCCGCGGCCGCCGAGACGCTGGCTGATGGGCAACCGGACAAAGTCGAGGCCGCGGAGCTGACGGGGCTGATCCGGCGGCAGGCAGACCGGATGCGCGAGCTGATCGACGATCTGATGGACCTCGCTCAGATCGAGAGCGGCGCAGTGCCGCTGGTGCGCGAAGAGATCCCGCTCCAGGAACTGTTGTGCGAAGTGGCCGAAGACCTCGGATCGGCGGCGCGCGACCGTCGCGTCGACGTACGCGTGATCGGCGACGCCGGCGTCTGGGCGTACGGGGATCGCCGCCGCATCGGCCAGCTCGCCCGCAACCTCATGGACAATGCGATCAAGTTCTCTCCCGAGGGCGCTCCGGTGGTCGTGCGGGTGTGGCGGCAGGGAGGCAAGCCGGGGTTCTCGGTCGAAGACCTGGGCCCCGGGATCCCAAAAGCCGAGCGGGACAAGATTTTTCAGCGCTTCTACCAGGTGGACCGTTCGCGCTCGAAGGTCCGGCCAGGGTCGGGGCTGGGACTCGCCATCGTCAAGCACATCGCGCAGCTCCACGGCGCGTCGGTGGACGTCGAGGGCGAGGTCGGTCAGGGGAGTAAGTTTCTCGTCCGGTTCCCGGCCGCGGCCGCCTGAAGTCCGGGTGAAGGGGCGCGTAAGGAGCGCCTGAAGGTTGGGATAGGATGACGCCGCTTTCACGAGGCGGTCCATGCTCAACCTCCTTCCCCGGGACGAGAAATACTTCGAGCGCTTCACCGAGCTGGCCGTGCGCATCCAGGAGGCCGCGCGGATCCTCCAGCGCTTCTTCCAGGGAGAGGCGGCGCTGTCTTCGGTGTTGGTCGACGTCAAGAGGCTCGAGCACGAGTGCGACGAGATCTCCCACGAGATCCTCCGCGGCATCGACCGGACTTTCATCACGCCGATCGACCGGGAGGACATCCACCGGCTCGCGGTACGGCTCGACGACGTCATCGACCTGATCGACGGCACGGTGCGCCGCCTCGAGATCTATCGCATCTCTTCGCCGACCCCGATCTCCCGTTCTCTCTGCGAGCTCATCGTGAAGACGACGGGGGAGCTCGTCGAGGCCGTCGCGCTTCTCCGCAAGCAGAAGGGCGTCATGGAGCACTGCATCCGGATCAAGACGCTGGAGAACGAGGGAGACGTCGTCTACCACGACGCGGTCGCCTCGCTCTTCGCCAACGGCATGCCGCCGATCGAAGTCATCAAGTGGAAGGACGTGTACGACAACATGGAGCGCTGCATCGACTCCTGCGTCGCGGTGGCGCACGTCCTGGAGAGCGTCGTCCTCAAGCATTCGTGACGCGGCCGCGTCCGTACTGAGATGCAGTACGTCCTCGTCATCATCGCGGTCGCCCTCGTATTCGATTTCATCAACGGGATGCACGACTCGGCGAACTCGATCGCCACGGTCGTTTCGACCCGGGTTCTGACCCCCCTCGCCGCCGTCTTCTGGGCCGCCTTCTTCAACTTCATCGCGGCGTTCGTCTTCGGAACCGCCGTCGCCAAGACCATCGGCGCGGGACTCATCGACATCACGGCGGTCAACTCCGACGTCGTTTTCGGCGGCCTCGTGGGCGCCATCACCTGGAACCTCATCACGTGGTGGTTCGGGCTGCCTTCGTCCTCCTCACACGCGCTGATCGGGGGCTACACGGGCGCGGCGGTCGCCCGCGTGGGTTTCCGGGCAATTGTTCCGGGGGCGGCATGGGTCAAGACGCTCTCGTTCATCGTGCTGTCGCCGCTCATCGGCATGACAATGGGGTGGCTCCTGATGGTCGCGGTCTCGTGGATCTTTCGCAACACGCCGTACGGCTCGGTGGATCACTGGTTCCGCCGGGCACAGCTCGGCTCGGCGGCGGCGTTCTCGCTGTCGCACGGTACCAACGACGCGCAGAAGACGATGGGTATCATCGGCGGTCTTCTCGTCGCCAACCAGGAGCTCTTCCGGAACCCTTTGTCGGCCCTCCACTGGATGCACCTGCCGGATCTCAAGGTCGTGCCGTGGTGGATCATCCTGTCAGCCCACGCAGCCATCGGCCTCGGGACCCTGACGGGGGGCTGGCGCATCGTCCGGACGATGGGGAGCCGCATCACGAAGCTGAAGCCTTTCTCGGGCTTCTGCGCCGAGACCGGCGCCGCGGCGACCGTCATCGCGGCGTCCATATGGGGCATTCCCGTCTCGACGACGCACACGATCACCGGGGCGATCGTCGGCGTCGGCGCCGCGCAGCGGTATTCCGCGGTCCGCTGGGGCGTCGCAGGCCGCATCGTCTACGCGTGGATTCTGACGATCCCGATGGCGGCCGCGATCGGGGCGCTGGCGTACACGCTGCTCGCGCTCAAGCACTGAGAGAGAATCGCGGGATGCGAGCCGCGTGGCTGGCCGCGGGATTCTTCGCCCTGACTGCGGCCGTCCGCGCCGCCGGACCGCCGGACCCCGCCCCGTTCGACGCGGTTCTCGCCGAGCATGCCCGCGGCGGAGGTTTCGACTACCGCGGCGCGACCGGGCAGGATCGCAAACGCCTGGCGGCGTATCTCGCAAACCTCGGCGACGCCGATCCGAAAGCGTTGGCCGAAGCGGAGAAAAAAGCGTTCTTCATCAATGCCTACAACGCCATGGCCATCGCGATCGTGCTCGAGCGGTATCCGGTCAAGTCCATCCGCGACATCGACGGCGCGTTCGACAAGATCCGCCACCGGGTCGGCGGCGAGATGCTCGCGCTCGACGACATCGAGAACCGCCTGCGCGCCATGAAGGACGCGCGCATCCACTTCGCCATCGTCTGCGCTTCGAAGTCCTGCCCGCCCCTCGCGACACGCGCCTACACGGCCGCGGGCCTCGATGGCGCCCTGGATACCCAGGGCCGTGTCTTCGTCAACGATCCGTCGAAGAACCGCTTCGATCGCTCCGCCGGCCGCGTCTCTCTGTCGAAGATCTTCGACTGGAACCGGAAGGAGTTCGAGCGCGACGGCGGATCGGTCCTCAAGTACGTGGCGCGCGACGTGTCCGACCCGGCGCTCTCCCGGTGGCTATCGGAGCGCCCGCTTCCACCCGAATTCCTCGAGTACGACTGGTCGCTGAATCAGCCGTAGGGGACACGGCGTATTCCGGTCATGGACGTTCTCCAGGCGATCGGCAACACGTCTCTGGTTCGGCTGCGCAGGGTCGTCCCGCCCGGCGGTGCGGACATCCTGGTGAAGCTCGAGTGGGAGAACCCCACCGGCAGCATGAAAGATCGGATGGCCAACGCCGTGATCTCACGAGCCGAGGCGGACGGCCGGCTGAAACCGGGCGGCACCGTCGTCGAGTACACGGGCGGCAGCACCGGAGCGTCGCTGGCGCTCCTCTGCGCTGCAAAGGGCTACCGGATCCGGATCGTCACGTCCGACGCCTTTAGCCCCGAGAAACGGGACCAGATGGAGGCTCTGGGCGCCGAGCTCGTGCTCGTGCCGAGCGAGGGCGGCAAGACCACGAAGAAGCTGATCCTCGACATGATCGAGGCCGCCCGCGGATTGAGCCGGGAGCCGAATACTTACTGGACCGACCAGCTCAACAACCACGACTCGATCACCGGTTACTACGAGCTTGGCGAGGAGATCTGGAACCAGACCGGCGGAGAAGTCGACGCGTTCGTGCACAGTGTCGGGACGGCGGCTTCCTCGCGCGGTGTCGCGACGATCCTGAAGCAGCGCAAGCCCGGCCTCCGGATCGCCTGCGTCGAGCCCGCCGAATCGCCGGTCCTCTCCGGCGGCCAGCCCGGCCCTCACAAGATCGAAGGCGTGGGCGTCGGATTCATCCCTCCCCTCTGGGAGCCGTCTCTCGTCGACGAGATCCTGCCGATCGCGACTGAAGACGCGAAGGAAATGACGCGCCGGCTCGCGCGCGAGGAGGCGCTCTTCGCCGGGACCTCTTCCGGCGCGAACGTGCTTGCCGCGATCGATGTCGCGCGCAAGCTGGGGCCGGGGAAGACGGTCGTCACCCTCCTAGCCGACTCGGGCTTGAAGTACCTGAACACCGACGTGTACCGGACGGCGTGACGTCGGATCCCCGCCGCGACCTCTCGGGGCTCAGCTCTTCGGCGGTGCTCCCATCTGCTTCTTCGCCTTTTCGACCTCGGCCTGCGCATCCAGCGTCAGCCGGTAGGCGACGTAGTACTTGTAGATGTTGCGCACGTAGGTCGTCGTCTCGGTACCGACCTTCTGCGCGACGACGATTTCGACGTTGTTGAACCACTTGTCGGGATCGAGGCCGCGCTTGGCGGCCTCCTTCCGCGCCTTGGACACGTTGCCGGGGCCGCAGTTGTAGCTGGCGAAGGCGAACAGCGGCCGGTTGCCTTCGCTGAAATGCGCGTCGGGGAAATAGACCTCCATGAGCTGGTCCATGTATTTCGTGCCGGCATGGATGTTGGACTCGGCGACGTGGATGTCGCCGACCTTCATCTGCGCTCCGGTCTCGGGCATCAATTGCATGATGCCGACCGCCCCGACGTGGCTCTTGGCCTGCTGGTTGAGCTGCGACTCCTGGTAGCCCTGCGCGGCCAGCATCAGCGGATCGAAGTCGTACTTCTTGCCGTACTTCTCGAAGAGCGCCAGCGTCTGCTGGAATCGCTTGTACTCGGCGGTGGCTGTCGGGTCTTTGAGCTCCTTGACCTTCTTCATGTAGACGTTCATGCGGTAATCCGCGACGCCCTGTTTCATCGCCCAGTTCTTGAAGAAGTCGTCGATCTCGGCGGCGAGCTTCGGGCTGTTCTTTCGGATCGCCCAACCCGTCTTCGCGTCGGCCCGGAGCACGAGGTCGTTGCGGACCTTGAGCTTGGGCAGCACCTGCGCCCACATGTGCGCCTTCCAGTCGTCGACGACCAGAAGCTCGATTAACCCGGCGTCGAGCATCTCCATCAGGTCCTCGTCCTCGAGGGAGTCGGGGACCGGTATGAGCGTGATCGGCGCCTTCTTGTCCTTCTGGAGCCGCTCGTTCTGCTTCTCTAGGCTCTCGTAGTAGCTCGAGGCCTTGCGGACGTGCACACGTTTGCCCGAGAGATCGTCGAGGGTCTTGAGGTCCGGAGACTTCGGTCCGGTGACGACGACTTCGCTGATCGTCCTTCGCCCCTCGTCGCCCGGCACGAAGTCGACGGTCTTCAGGCGCTCCTCGGTGACGGTGAGGTTGCCGATCGCGACGTCCGCGAGGCCATCGGCGAGGTCGGGCAGCAGCTTGTCGCGCGTGGCCGGCCCGATGTAGATCGTGAGGGGACGCTTGCCGAGCTGCTTCGCGTACTTGACGTTGAGATACCTCTCCCAGTCGCGGACGAGCTCGGCGGCGAGCCCCCGCTCCCGCCCGCGGTCGCTGAAGAAAAGCGAGCGCGAGAAGGGCGAGTAGACGCGGATCATGCGCCGCTCGAGCATCCTGTCGAAGTCCCCGGTCCAGGTCTTGTTGGCGATGGCGAGCTTGCGGGGCTCCCGCGGCGGCGTCGGACTCCCGGTTTGGGCGCTCAAGGCGCAAGCGATGACGATCGACCCGAGCCATCCGGCGGCGACGCGAGGCATGATTCTCGACATGACGGTCGGGGGCCTCCTTGTTGCCGATCATTTCGCAAACCGGCCGCGCCGCCACCATTTCGGGGCTCTGCAGCCTTCGCGATGACCTCTTTCCGAGAAAAGTAAGCCCCCCGTTTCCGGGGGGCTCCGAAGGAGGAGATCTGTGTGCGCCTAGTTCTACGGAGCGGCTGCGTCTTGCGTCTAGGCGCACGGCACTTTCACGTCAAGATTCGCGGTTGCAGTATCTTCTGCCGCGGTGACACTCCTGCTGTCGCTTTTTGGCGACATCCGCCAGCTCGAGGGCTTTTGATCCGACTTCGCCTCAAGCCCGGGCGCGACGAATCTGTTCGGCGTCGCCACCCCTGGGTCTTCTCCGGCGCGATCGCGAGCGCGGAAGGAGACGGCTCTAACGGCATGGCGGAGGTTCTGGAAGCGTCGGGCCGCCCTCTCGCCCGAGGCGCGTACTCGCCGGACTCCCAGATCGTGGCGCGCCTGTGGACGTTCGACGATCGCGAGGTGGACGCCGCCCTGTTTCGCGAGCGGTTCACGGCGGCGCGGCGGCTGCGCGAGGAAGTCCTGCCGTCCGAGACGACCGGATACCGGGGCGTCAACTCCGAGGGAGACGGATGCCCGGGCGTGCTCCTCGACGTCTATGGCGACGCGGCGGTCCTCGAGCTGTTGACGGCGGGCACGGAAGCCTGGCGCGGAGACCTGGAGGCGGCCGCGCGGGACGTCTTCGGTCCGAAGAGCCTCGTCGTTCGCGAGACGGGAACGGCGCGGGACCGAGGCGAGCGACCTCCGTCGACCCAGAGTCCCGATCGCGTCCCATTCCTCGAAAACGGACTTCGCTTCTTCGCCGATCTGGGCTCCGGCCAGAAGACCGGCTTCTTCCTCGACCAGCGCGACAACCGGGCGCGGCTTCGGGCGCTGTCGCGCGGGCGCACGCTCCTCAACCTCTTCTCCTACTCCGGCGCGTTCTCGGTCGCGGCGCTCGCGGGCGGCGCCCGGCGGGCGGTGGACGTCGATTCGTCCTCGCCGGCGCTCGAGCTCGCGCGTGAGCACCGCCGCGCCAACGGCTTCGAAGCCCGCGACGAGGACTTCGTCGAGGATGACGTCTTCGACGACGTGCGTCGCCGCCACGCCGCCGGCGAGCGCTGGGACGTCGTCGTCTGCGATCCGCCGGCCTTCGCGAAGAAGAAAGCCGACGTCGACCGGGCGGCGCGCGGCTACAAAGACGTCAACCGTCTCGCTATGTCGCTCGTCGCTCCGGGGGGATCTCTTCTGACCTGTTCCTGCTCGGGCCTCGTCAGCGCCGACCTATTCCAGAAAATCGTTTTCTCGGCGAGCCTCGAAGCCGGAGCCTCCTTCGCTCTGACCTCCCGCGAGGGCGCAGGGCCGGATCACCCCGTGTCGCTCGATTGTCCAGAAGGAGAGTATTTGAAGGGTCTCTGGTTACGACGGCAAACGGGCATCTATACTCCGGGACCATGATGGTGTTCGTTCCGATTTCGGTTCTCGCGTTGTTCTTCGCGGCCGCGGCTCCGGTCAGGGAGGTCGGTCCGGCCCGGTACCACGCCGTCTCGCCGAAGCGAGCGGTTTCTTCCGCGGACCTGGTCATGTCCGCGTCTCGTCTTCCGGCGCGGGCCCGGCACGTGCTGCGGGCCCTCGCGGCTTCCGAGAAGACGTGGCTCGACACGCGGGAATGGCGCGAGGGAATTCGTCCGAAGAGTCGCTTGAAGGTCGGCGTCGCGCGTGCGCTGGAAGGCGACGTGGGCTTCGAGAGCATGGCCGCCGATCTTCGGCGGGAGAGGTCGCTCGTGGCGGGCGGCGGGCTGCTCGAGGGGACGGACGACGGACGCCTGGTCTGGACGGCGGCCTTCGCCTCGGAGGGGGCGGCCGCTCTGCGTCTCCATCTCCGAACGGCCGTGCTTCCGCCGGGCAGCCGCGTCTTCGTCTACTCGGCCGCGGGCGACGTCCGGGGGCCGTACACGTTCGATTCGGGAACGGCGCCGGAGGGTTACTGGACAAACACGATCTACGCTCCGGAGATGTTTCTCGAGGTGCAGGTCCCGGGATCCGACATCGCCGCCTTAGGGAGGGCCCGACTGCTCGTGGATGCGGTCGCGCACCTCGAATATCCGGAGGTCGCTCCCGCCGGCGCTTCGCGGGACGGGACGCTGCAGCCCAAGTCGCAGACCTGTTTCGTCGACGCCGCGTGCGTGAGCGCATCGGAATTCCCGAACCTCGACGACGCATCGCACGCCGTCGGTCAGCTCACGTTCCAGGATGGCAATTCGTTCTTCGTCTGCACCGGAGGCCTGCTCAACTCGAATCCGCAGACTTTCATCCCGTACCTTCTGACGGCGAACCACTGCTTTTCGACGCAGGCCTCGGCAACCTCCCTGGAGGTCGTCTGGAACTACAAGACCGCGACGTGCGGCGGCGTCCCGCCCAATCCCGCGACGCTTCCGCAGAGCCTCGGCTCGACGTTGCTCGCGACGGGGACGGTCAGCGACTTCACGCTCGTGCAGCTCTCGGGGGACGCGCCGGACGGCGCCGTCTTCCTGGGCTGGACGACCCAGGACATCGCGACCGGGGGAGCCGGGACCATTCTTCGACGGCTGAGCAACTCCAGCGGCGGGCCAATGGTCTACACGCGCGAGCGGGTCAGCGCGACGCCCGACCCCGCCGCCTGCGCCGACTCCCCCCAGGGCAACTTCATCTACGAGAAGGACGAGATGGGCGGGACCGGCGGCGGCAGTTCCGGCTCGCTCGCTTACACGTCGGACCTGCAGGTCGTCGGCCAGGAGCTCGGCGGCTGCGGGCTCAACGTCAACGACGACTGCGACGTCATCCAGAACTCGACGCTCGACGGCGCGATTCGCGTGTCCTTCCCCTTCCTGCAGCCCTTCATCGCGCCAGCGCAGACTCCCGTGCGTGACACCATCGTCCTGACGCCGACCCGCGGCGAGCCCCGGAACACGGTCACCGTGCCTCCGCGTCCTTGATCGCGATCCTCGGGCCATCTCCTCCCGACCGCGGGGGGATCGCCCGCGAGACGGCGCTTCTTGCCGAAGAACTGTCGCGTCGAGTGGGGGTGGCCTACTTCACGTTCTCGCGCCGCTACCCGCGCTGGCTCGACCCGCGGCGCTTCGACGTGGATCCCGGGCTGGGGCCTTCGCCGGCGACGCCGATCCTGGACTACCGCTCCCCGAATTCCTGGAAGCGCGCCGCCGAAGCGATCGCCGCAGAGAGCCCCTCGGCGCTCCTCGTGCCGTGGTGGACGGGTTTCTGGGGCCTTCCGGTGCGGGTGCTGCTGCGATGGCTCAAACGCCGCGCTCCGGATACCCGGAGGATCCTGCTGTGCCACAACGTCGAGGATCACGAAGGCGGCCTCCTCCGCGGGTTTCTCTCCCGGGGGGCGTTTCTCTCCGCCGACGCGTTCGTCGTTCACTCCGAGCAGGACCGCGCGCGCCTCTCGCGGATCGCGCCGGACCGGCCGGCGCTGGTTGTGCCGCATCCGGTCGCGCCGGCGGCGGTGACGTCCCGCGCGGAGGCTCGCCGGCGTCTCGCCTTAGACGACGCGCCGCTGGTGCTCTTTCTCGGCCTGGTGCGGCGCTACAAGGGCGTGGACCTGCTCATCGATGCCGCACCGGAAATCGTCCGGTCGGCCGGAGCGCGCATCGCCGTGGTGGGCGAGGTCTTCCCCGACGCGGAAGATCTCTCGCGCCGCGCGGCGGCGAGCTCTGTGCGGGACCGGATCCTCTGGAAGGACTCCTACGTCTCGGAGGAAGAGATGAGCGTGTGGCTCGCCGCCTGCGACGTCGTCGTCCTGCCTTACCGGCGCATCTCCGGAAGCGGCATCGCGGCGCGCGCATTCGCGGCGGGTCGTCCTGTTGCGGCTTCGGACGTCGGCGGCTTCCAGGACATCGTCGAGCCGGGCATCACCGGCGAACGGTTTGCGCCCGGCGACGCGAAGGCGCTCGCCTCGTGTGTCGCGACCATGCTCGCGCGGCCGCCCGGCTTCTACGCCGAGGCGCTCGCGCGCGCGGCCGAGCGCGCCTCGTGGCCACGATATGTGGATGCGCTTCTCAGGTTCATTGATCGAGGAGTATTCGTGAGCTAGGGGGAGGGTCCGCGAGCGACTTCCCCTCTCCCGTCGGTTGGCCCGCGAAGCGGGCCGCTCAGAGTCCGAGACGGCGCGGGGCGTCGAATATACTCGGCCCCCCATGGATCTGGAGCTCTCCGAAGAGCAGCGGCTCCTCCAGCAAGCGGTTCGGGACTTCGCCCAAGAGGCCGTCCGCCCGCGTGCGGCGGTGATCGACCAGACGGGAGAATTCCCGAAGGACCTGTTCCACCAGGCCGGTGAGCTGGGCCTGGCGGGCGTGGCCGTGCCGGCGGAGCACGGCGGCTCGGGCATGGACACCGTCTCCTACTCGATCGTGATCGAAGAGATCTCCCGGGTCTGCGCGAACATGGGAGTCATCCTCTCGGTCAACAACTCCCTGGTCTGCGATCCCCTTGAGAAGTACGGCAACGCCGAGCAGAAGAAGAAGTTCCTCGAGCCTCTGGCGCGCGGAGAGAAGCTCGGCTGCTTCGCCCTGACCGAGCCGGACGCGGGCTCGGATGCGGGCAACCAGAAGACCCGGGCCGTGCGGGAGGGCGACTGCTACCGCATCACGGGTCAGAAGGTGTTCATCACCTGCGGCCAGGCCGCGGACGTCTGCCTGCTCTTCGCGATGACGAACCCCGAGAAGAAGGTCCGCGGCATTTCGGCCTTCCTCGTCGACACGTCGACGCCGGGTTTCGATCGCTCTCGCCACCAGGTCAAGCTCGGGGTGAATGCCTCGGGCACGGTCGAGATCTTCCTGACGGACGTGAGGGTCCCGGCCACCGACCGCCTGGGCGAAGAAGGAGACGGGTTCAAGATCGCGATGACGACTCTCGACGGCGGGCGCATCGGCATCGCCTCGCAGGCCGTGGGGATCGCGCAGGAAGCGTTCGAGGCGGCGCTGTCGTATTCCAAGGCCCGAAAAGCGTTCGGTCGGCCGATCTCGGACTTCCAGGTCCTGCGGTTCTACCTGGCCGACATGGCCACGGAGATCGACGCCGCGCGGCTCCTGACGCGCAAGGCCGCGGCCGCCAAGGACGACGCGAAGCGCTCGGGCGGCCGCTTCTCGATGGAAGCCGCGATCGCCAAGCTCTACGCCGCCGAGATGGCGCAGCGCGTCACGACCAAGGCTCTGCAGATGCACGGCGGATACGGCTACACGAAGGAGTACCCCGTCGAGCGCAATTTCCGCGATGCCCGGATCACCGAGATCTACGAGGGCACCAGCGAGATCCACCGGCTGATCATCGCCCGCGAGATCTTCAAGGACGCCGGGCTGGCGATCGGATGAGCCGGAGAACGGCAGGAATCTTCTGATGGCACAAACTCGAATGTTCCGGGACCGGATGGTCTCGATGGAGCAGACGCTGGAGGGAGGCGAAAAACACCTCCCGCTGCTCAAAGACCTCTGCCGCGAGGCGCTTCCGGATCTCGAGTACCGCGAGCACGCCCTCGATCACGAGCGGGACCTCTTCGTTATGGAGCTCGAGAGCGCCGCCGGCCAGCGCGTCCGCATCGCGTGGACGCGCATGGTGCTTTTCGACGCCGAGCGGATCCCGACGCTCACGGGGGACCCGGCGGCCGCGATCCGGCGCAAGATCGTCGACTTCCTGAAGAGCCGGGCAGGACGGCCCGAGATCGTCGTGACGTTCCGCCATCTCGAGGAGGGGTGGGTCGACACGCCCGAGCCGCGGCGCGAGGGCGGACGCCGCCGACGCCGGGGACGCGGGGGTCGCGGCGGAGGCGGGCAGGATCGGCGTCCTCAGGGTTCGCAACCTCAGCCGCAACCCGGCCGCGCCCCGCAGCCGCAACATTCTCGCGGACCGATGGCGGCGCGTCCCGTCGACACGCGCCCGTCGCCGCCGCAGCCGCGGGCCGCGGGAGAGGCCTCGGGCGCACCCGGCCAGCCGGGCACTCCCGGAGGCGGAGGCGGTCGCCGGCGCCGTCGGTTCCGCCGGCGCGGCCGTGGCCGGGGCGGTCCGGGCGGAGCGGGTGGACCGGCTCCCTCCGGCGGTCCGTCCCCGGCGGGACCGAAATCGTGAACTTCGAGCTGACCGAGGACCAGTCGCGCATCCGCGACGCCGTGCGCGAGTTCGCCGAGGGCGAGATCACGCCGCGCGCGGCCGAGCGCGAGAAGGACGGCCGATTCCCCCGCGAGACGCTGGACCGCCTCGCGGAGATGGGAATCCTCGGGATGATGGTTCCCGAGGAATACGGCGGGGCCGGGGCCGACGCGCTCTCCTACGTGCTCGCGATCGAGGAGCTGGCGCGCGCCGACGCGTCCATCGCCGTCATCGTCTCAGTCAACAACTCCGTCGCCTGCTATCCGATCTGGAAGTTCGGGAGCGAGGCACAGAAGAAGACCATCCTCACCGACCTCGCCTCGGGAAAGGCCCTCGGCGCCTACGCGCTGACCGAGCCGCAGTCGGGCTCGGACGCCGCCAACCAGAAGACGCGCGCGGTGCGCGACGGCGACTCGTACATCTTGAACGGGGCCAAGGCGTGGATCACCAACGCCGGCGAGGCGCGGTGGTACGTCGTCATGACCATGACGGATCCGGAGAAGGGGACGCACGGCATCACGGCATTCCTGGTCTCCGCGGAGGACCCCGGCGTCCGCGTCGGAGCACCCGAGGAGAAGATGGGCCTGCGCGCCTCGAAGACCGCTTCCATCTATTTCGAGGACGTCCGGGTCCCTGTGGATCGCCGGCTGGGAGCAGAAGGCGAGGGCTTCACGATCGCGATGACGACGCTGGATCACTCCCGGATCGGCATCGCGGCCCAGGGCATCGGCATTGCGCAGGCGGCGTACGAGGCCTCGGTCGAGTACGGGAAGACGCGGGAGACCTTCGGCAAGAAGCTCGCCGAGCACGAGGCGATCGCCTTCCAGATCGCGGACATGCGGGTCCAGCTCGAGGCCTCTCGGGCTTTGACGTATCGGGCCGCGCTGTTGTCCGAGCGCCCGGGCACGCGCTTCTCGAAGGAATCGTCCATGGCCAAGGTCTATGCGACCGAGGCCTGCAACGCGATCGCTGCCCGCGCGGTCCAGATCTTCGGCGGCTACGGCTACTCGCGCGAGTACCCCGTCGAGCGCTACTATCGGGACGCCCGCGTGACCACCATCTACGAAGGGACGAGCGAGATCCAGCGCATCGTGATCTCGAAGAACGTCCTCGCCGGACGCTAGAGCGACAGCGAACATGAGCGACACGAATCGACCCGAGATTCCGCCCGCCGACGAGCTCGACGACACCGCGGTTCCGGAGCCCGAGCCCGCGGCCGTCGCGGTCACCGGCGACGTCGCGCCTCCGCCCGCCCCCGCGGCGAAGCGGCCGGACCTCCAGGCGCGGCACGAGCCGCTCTACCGGGAGTGCCGGGGTTTCCGCCTTCGCCTCGATCCGCCCGACATCGCGCGCCTTCGCGAATTGCCGGGCTCGCGCGGCCGCTCCGACGAGGAGCTCGGCGAAGCATTCTTCGACGGGCAGGCCGACCGCCTCGCCGCTTCGATCGCCGACGACGTGCCGGCTCCCGCCGAGATCCGCGTCGTGGTGGATCCGTACTCGCGCCAGGCGTTCCTGGCGCTGGAGAACCGGATCCGGGGGATCCTGAGCTTCTAGCCGGCGCTCGCGACGGTCTAGATGTCGGCGGTGATCACGATCCGCTGCGCGCGCGTCAATCTCGCCTTCTTCTGATGCGGATCGATCGACACGTGAATCTCGCCCGGCTCGGCGCCCGCGGAGTTGAGCACGTCGGCCCAGCCCTCGGCGCGAAACCGCAGAAAATCCTCGGCGACGGCGGGTTCTTCCCGCCCCTCGAATTCCGGCATGCTCTTGAGCCGCTCGACTTCCGACCGGTCCAGCACGAAGGCGTAGCCCTCGCGGCTGGCCCGGTAGCTCCGCGGCTTCTGGGAATTGGTTTCCATGAAGGGAATTTTAGGGCATGCGGCGGGTTTTCCGGCCATTGATGAAATCGACTCGAAGCTTCGTTTCGACGTGTGCCGTCCTGGCGACGCTCTTTGCGGCGGTGTCCTCTGCCGGAGCACGGGCCGAAGAGATCCGCAACCATTTCGACGCGGACACGATCCTGCGGCCGCCGGGATACTTCGACCTCATCGTCCTCGGCGCGCCGGGAAAGAGCCGTTGGCTGGTGCTGACCGACTTAAATCCTCCTTCGGCGCCCAACCGGCTCGTCCAGACCGAAACGCAGCGTCCGGACGATTCGATCGCCGCGGCCGTGCGGCGGACGTACACGTTTCAGGACGGAACCGCCACGACGATGATCAAGAAAGGCGGGACCGGCAAGGCCGGTCTTCTCCTGCGGATGGCCGACGAGAAGAACTACCTGCTCCTCCTCGTGGACACCGCGACGGGCGATCTGGCGCTCTCGAGCACCGTCGGCGGGAAGACCACGGAGCTTGGCAAGGGCAAGGTCTCCTTCGAACGGCTCTGGGAGAAGTTCGGCGTCACGGCGGCGGGCCCGTCGCTGACGGTGGCGTTCAACGACCAGAAGGTGTTCGGGGCCACCGATCCCAAACCGGTCACCGGACGTGTCGGAGTCGCGGCCGAAGGATCTGGAGAGGTCTCGTTCGACGAGCTGATCCTGGCCCCGGCGGAAATGTCGGCGAAATAGTTCGGGATCCCTCGGTTACCGCCGACCTGCGGTCGGCGTTGCCTACGGCCGGTGGCTTGCCTTCGGTGGACGGCTTCGCTCGGGATGACAGCGTCATCCCGAGGAGCGCAGCGACGAGGGATCCCGCGCTTGACGAGCGCCTAGCCTCCGCTCTGCACGGCGCCCGCGAACTTGAAGCGGCCGCCCTCGACCTTCAGGATCACGATCGGCTTGATCGGATTGCGGTCCGCGTCCATCGTGATGGTGCCCGTCACGCCCGGGTAATCCTTGATCGTCGCCAGCGCGTCGCGCACGCGCTTGCCTTCGGTCGAGCCGGCGCGCGAGATCGCGTCCACCAGCATCCCGACGGCGTCGTAGGTCGAGGCGGCGATGGAGTCCGGCTCCGAGTGGAACCGCGACTGAAAGGCCTGGACGAACGCGCGCACGCGCGGCGACGGATCGTCGACCGAGTAGTGATTGGAGAGGTAGGCGCCCTCGATCGCCTCGCCGCCGATCTCGGTGAGCTTGGGGGAGTCCCATCCGTCGGCGCCCAGAAGCACGGACTTCACGCCGAGAGAACGCGCCTGGCGCGCGATCAGTCCCGCGTCCGTGTAGTAGCCCGGCACGAACAGCACGTCGGGGTTCTGGGGGCGAATCGCGGTCAGCTGCGCCGAGAAGTCGCTGTCGCCCTCGGCGTACTTGGGCTCGCTGATGACCCGTCCGCCCATCGACGTGAAGGACTCCCGGAACGCCTCGGCGAGACCCACCGAGTAGTCGCTCTTGGAGTCCACGAGGATCGCCGCCGTCTGCGCCTTGAGTGTGTCCCGGGCGAACGCCGCCACGGCGCGTCCCTGGTACGGGTCGATGAAGCAGGCGCGGAAGATGTAGTCGCCCTTCTTGGTGACCTCGACGTTGCTCGACGTCGGGCTGATCAGCGGCACGCCGTAGCTCTGGGCGATCGGCGCCGCGGCCAGCGTCCGCGATGAGGCCTGCTCGCCGATGAGCGCGACGACGTGGTCTCGCGTGATGAGCTTGGAAACGGCGGATGCGGCTTCCGACGCTTCGCCGCGGTCGTCCTCGGAGAGGAGAACCAGGGGCTTGCCGAGAATGCCGCCGCGGGCGTTGATCTCGTCGACGGCGAGCTCGGCTCCCTTCTTTCCGGACTGCGCGAACGTCGCGGTCGGTCCCGTCAGCGCGCCGAAAAATCCGAGCTGGACGCCCTGGCTCTCGGGACTCTTTTCTCCGCCGCACGAGACCGAGAGCGCCGCGGCAAGGGCGGCGGCCACGGTGAAGACCAAGGCGCGGCGGCGCACGGTCGAGGATTATAGGGTCCGCGGTTCTGACAGCGCCACGGCCCGGCCGGGATTGACGACTCTGATAACCTTCGCCGCTCCGAGAGAGCACCCATGACCAACGGCAAGACCTACGACGTCATCATCATCGGCTCGGGCCCCGGCGGATACGTCTCGGCCGTCCGCGCCTCTCAGCTCGGCCTGTCGGTCCTGATGGTCGAGAAAGACACGCGCCTGGGCGGCGTCTGCACGCTGGTGGGCTGCATTCCGACGAAGGCCCTGCTGCATACCGCAGACCTGCTCGAGGAAGCGCGACACGGAGCGGAGGTCGGCGTGGCCGCGCGCGAGGTTCGCCTCGACGTGCCCGCGGCGATGAAGCACAAGGAGAAGATCGTCCGGCAGTCCACCAACGGGGTTTCCTATCTGATGAAGAAGAACCGGGTGGAAGTCGTCAACGGGTTCGGCCGCGTCGCGGGCGTCGGCCGCGTGTCGGTCACGGGACCGGACGGCGCCGAGACCGTCTACACCGGAAAGAACGTTCTCGTCGCGACGGGCTCGACGCCGCGCACGCTGCCCGGCATGGACATCGACGAGAAGACGGTCCTGTCTTCGACCGGGATGCTCGAGCTGACCGAGGTTCCGAAGTCGCTGGTCGTCATCGGTTCGGGAGCCGTCGGTGTCGAGTTCGCGTCGATGTACGCGCGCTTCGGCTCGAAGGTCACGATCATCGAGGTGCTGCCGCGGATCGTCCCGATCGAGGACGAGGAGATCTCGCGGGAGCTCGCCGCGTCCTTCAAGCGGCAGGGAATCGCGGTCTACCCGGACACGCGCGTGGAGCGGATGACGAAGACCGAGGGTGGCACGGAGTTGCTGGCGCGTTCCGCCGGCGACAAGACGGAGACGTTCCGCGCCGAGAAGGTGCTCATGGCCGTCGGCCGCAAGCCGCTGACCGACAAGATCGGACTCGAGGCTCTGGGGATCGCGACCGAGAAGGGGTACCTCAAGGTCGACCCGTTCATGCGGACCAACGTGCCCGGCGTCTACGCGATCGGCGACGTGCTACCGACGCCTGCCCTCGCGCATCTGGCCATGGCCGAGGGCGTCGTCGCCGTCGAGTACATGGCCGGCAAGGAAACGCGCCCCATCAACTACGACCAGGTTCCCGGATGCACTTACTGCTCCCCGGAGATCGGCTCGATCGGCCTGACCGAGGCGAAGGCCCGGGAGCGCGGCTACGACGTGGCCGTGGGCAAGTTCCCGTTCTCCGCCATCGGGAAGGCGCGCATCCTCAACCAGGCGTCGGGTTTCGTGAAGATCGTGGCCGAGAAGAAGTACGACGAGATCCTCGGCGTGCACATCGTCGGACCGTCCGCCACCGAGCTGATCGCGGAAGCCGGCGCCGCGCTGAAGCTTGAGGCGACGTCGGAGGAGCTGGTCCGCACCATCCACGCGCATCCGACCCTCTCCGAGGCGATCCACGAAGCCTCGGAGGCGGTGCTGGGGCACGCCATACATATCTGACGCGCGGAGCGCGAAGCGTCACCGCGCGTCATCCCGAGGAGCGTAGCGACGAGGGATCCCGCCCTCGTCGAGCCCGGGGTCCCTCGCTGCGCTCGGGATGACAGGCTACTCGCGAGCCGCTACTTCATTCCCCTCTCCCCCCGATGGGGAAGAGGGTCAGGGTGAGGGGGGCGTTGCTCCGTTATTGCGGATTCGTGCCGCTGGCCGTCCCGGACATGGTCGGCGGATTCGTTCCGTTGGTTGCCGACGGCATGGTCGGCGGCGCGCCGGGCGAGGACTGACTCGCCGTGGCCGGGGCATACGCGTATGCCCTTCCGATCGCGTAGTCGCCGCTCCTGCCGGCGTCCTGCGCGAGCGACTCGCCCATCTTCAGGTTGCTGTAGAAGCCCTCGCCGAGCTCGGGTTTGTTCGACGCATTCTTCGACTTGACCGCGCTCGCGTTGGTGGGGCCGGCCTGGGATCCGCCCTGCATCGCGAGGTTCCCGATCGCGATGACGACGCCCGTGCTGCTCGTGAGCGCGGGATCGGGCGTGCTCTTCGTGAGGCCCTTCACCTGCGAGGGACGGAGGCTCATCAGGGTTCCGTTGGGATAGCCGTGGAACAGGTACATCCCGCCTTTGACGACCGGCACGTCTTTCGAAAGAACGTTGCCCGACGGGACGAGGTCGATCTGATAGGCGGCCTGCTGCGCCGACGCCGTGAGCGCCGCGAGCATGCCGACGAGGAACAGGAGCCTCTTCATTCGCCCTCCGTTTCCCGCATCAGTGAGGCGGGTTCATTCCGTTCGTGGCGCCCGGCATCGTCGGGACGCCGTTGTTCATCACGGCGTTGGCCGGCGACCAGGCGTCCGAAACGCCCGGCGTTCCCTGATACATCCAGTTGCCGTAAGCCGGCGCTCCGCTGATGCCGGCGCCGTTCAAGGCGCTGGTGCTGGTCGGTCCGGCCTGGGAGCTGTTGGAGTTGGTCGGGGTGTCGAGCGCGACGACGTGCGCGTTGCCTTGCATGGCGAGCGTGCCGATCTTCTTTTCGCCCAGCTGGGCCTGCTCGGCCCAGAACGCCTGTTCTCCGGTCAGGGTGGTGATGCCTTTGATGTCCGCGGCCCGCACGCTAATGAGCGTGTTGTCGCGCCACGTATGGAAGACGTACGTGCTGCCGCGAACTTCCGGATTGTCTCGGGCGAGCACCATCCCGGATGGATTCAGGTCGACCCGGTAGGCCACGAGGTTTTCGCGGTTGCCCGTCAGCCGGGTGATGTTGCGGATCATGTTCTGGGGCACGGCGGACGTCGTACCGTCCGGCCAGGAACGGAACACGTACGAGTTGCCCTGGAGCATCGGCTGACTCATCGTGATCATCGCCCCGGACGGAATCAGATCGATCTTGTACATGTAGTCCTGAGCGGACACGACGCTCCCACACGCGAAGAGCAAGGCGGCGAGGAGGAATAAGTGCTTGCGCATGAAACCCACCCCCGCAAAAAAGGGTATCACGCAGAGTGCGGACCGCCCTGAATCTGAGAAAGGCGGTCATGACCGGCCCCAGGCGTAACTCCAACGGCCCCGGAGAGTTGAATAGTGAATAGAATGGCGAACTTCAAAGTCGCAGCCATGAGCCACGAGCCCTCAAAACCGGCCGATCTGTCGGCGCTTCGCATTCGGCGGGAACCTGAAACGCGGAAGGGCCCGCGCGGATGGCTGCTGGCCGGCGCCGTGGTCGTCGTCGCCGCAGGGCTGGCGGCGTACGGACTGGCCGGCCGGGGGCTTCGCCCTCGCAAAGTCGAAGCCGCGACGGCTTCGGTCGTGACCGAAGGCCAGGCCACGACGCTGCTGACGGCCACGGGTTACGTCGAGGCCGAGCGCAAGGCGGATCTCTCGCCCAAGATCACCTCGCGCATCACGGAGCTCAACGTCACGGAGGGCACGAAGGTCCGCAAGGGAGACGTGATCGCCCGGCTGGATTCGACCGACCTCGAGGCGCAGCTGGCCGAGGCGAAGGCGAACTGGGTCAACGCCGACGCCGAGCTGAAGCGGCAGCAGAACATCTTCGACCAGGGGCTGAACACCCGTTCCGCGCTCGACGCGGCCACGGCCAGCGAGGCGGCGACGCGCGCCCGCGTGCGCTATGTCGAAGCGCTGATGGATTACACGATCATCCGCGCCCCGTTCACGGGGGTCATCACGGCGAAGCGGGCTTTCGTGGGGGAAGCGGTCTCGCCGTTCGGGTCCTCGCCCTCGGGCGGAGGCTCCGGCGGCGCGATCGCCACGATCGTCGAGTTTTCCTCGCTTTACGTCGGCGCCGACGTCAACGAGGCCAATCTCTCCAAGCTCGTCCAGGACCAGCCGGCGGAGATCACGCTGGATGCCGTTCCCGACAAGGTCTACCATGGCCGCCTCCGGCAGATCGTGCCGGCCGCCGACCGTCAGAAGGCCACCGTGCGCGTCAAGGTCGCGTTCCTGGACGCGGACGACCGGGTGCTCCCGGATCTCTCGGCGAGAGTCGGATTCACGTCTCAACCGACGCAGGGCAAGGAGACGCGCGTGCGCGTCGTGGTGCCAAAGTCGGCGGTGACGACCGTGAACGGGAAGACCGGCGTCTTCCGTATCGTGGACGGGCGGGCGCGCTTCACGCCCGTGACGGCGGGAGGCGACGTGCAGGGGCAGATCGAGGTGACGCAGGGCCTCCAGGGCGGCGAGAAGCTGGTGTCGCTGTCCGGCGGACTGCAGTTGAAGGACGGCGAACGAGTTCGCGTCGAAGGACAGGAGTGAGCATGGCCGAGCCGCTGATTCGGATCGAGAACGTCGAAAAAATCTATCGCCGCGATCAGATCGAGATCCCGGTCCTCATGGGGATCAACCTGGACATCCCGGAAGGGGAGTACGTCGCGCTGATGGGCCCGTCCGGTTCGGGCAAGACGACGCTGCTGAACCTGATCGCCGGGATCGACCAGCCCACGCGCGGCCGGATCATGATCGGCGGGCGCGACATCGCGACGATGAAGCAGACGGAGCTCGCGAAGTGGAGGTCGCACACGATCGGGTTCATCTTCCAGCTCTACAACCTCCTCCCCGTGCTGACGGCATTCGAGAACGTCGAGCTCCCGCTCTTGCTGACGCCGCTGAAGAAGGCGGAGCGCAAGCGGCACGTCGAGACCGCGCTCTCGATCGTCGGGCTCGGCGATCGCATGTCCCACTATCCCCGACAACTCTCGGGCGGCCAGGAGCAGCGCGTGGCGATCGCGCGAGCGATCGTGTCGGACCCCAAGATCCTGGTTGCCGACGAGCCCACGGGAGACCTGGACGCGAGGTCCGGCGACGAGATCCTGGAGCTGCTGCGGCGCCTGAACGAAGAGTTCGGGAAGACGGTCGTGATGGTGACGCACGATCCCAAGGCCGCGGCGCGCGCGCACCGCATGGTTCACCTCGACAAGGGCGTCCTGCACACCGACGAGCTCACGGAGGCCGGGGTGGGGAGGAGATCGTGAAGTATTTCCGGATGGTCTGGAGAAACGTCTTTCGGAAGAAGCTGCGGACGGGGCTGACGGCCAGCTCGATCGTGATCGTGCTGACGCTGATCGTGATCCTCGCTTCGCTGCTGCAGGCCATGCAGGCGGACCCTTCCGGGGGACGGGGCGCCAACCGTCTCGTCGTTCAGCACGCCACGGGCCTGGGCAACTTCCTGCCGCTGTCGCAGCGGCAGCGGATCGAACAGATCCCGGGCGTCGTCGCGGTCTCGCCGGAGACCTGGTTCGGCGGCGTCTACAAGGACGACAAACCCGAGAACTGGATCGGCCAGCTCTCGGCGGATCCCGACATCTACTTCGACAAGATTTTCGACGACGCGACGATCGACCCCGCGGTCAACGAAGAGTGGAAGAAGACCCGCAACGGCTTCGTGGCCGGCCAGAAGATCGCCGAGAAGCACAAGTGGAAGAAGGGCGACCACATCATCCTGAAGGGGACCTACATCCCGCTGAACCTGGACCTCGTGTACATCGGCTCCTATAACGCCGGCGACGAGACGAACATTTTCTTCCACAACGAGTACCTGAATCAGTCCGACTGGATCCTGGCAAACAAAGTCACCGGGATCTACTACATCAAGATCGACAGCGGCGAGAACGTTCCGCGGGTCGCCGCCACGATCGACAAGATGTTCGAGAACAGCGATGCGCCCACCAAGACGCTCACCGAGAAACAGTTCCAGCTTCAGTTCATGGAGATGATGGGCAACGTCAAGTTCCTCATCAACGGCATCTCGCTGATCATCATCTTCGCGGTGACGCTGATCGTGGCGAATACGGTGGCCATGTCGGCGCGCGAGCGCGTGACTGAGATCGCCGTCATGCGCACGCTCGGCTTCGGCCGCGGCCACATCCTGGGGTTCATCCTCTCGGAGTCGGTTCTGATGTCGCTTCTGGGCGGCGTTCTCGGCATCCTGCTCGCCAAGTTCGTCTTCATTCCGGCGCTCGTCGCGGGCGGCAACAAGACCTCGATCTCGATCTGGCTGGTCAACTTCAAGGTCAGCCCCGAGACTCTGGCGCTGGCCTTCGTCGTGTCCGTCGGCGTCGGCATCCTCGCGGGCTTCGTGCCCGCGATCAACTCGTCGCGTCTCCGGATCGTCGACGGCCTGCGGAAGGTGGTGTAGCCATGGCCGTACCTCTGAAGTACAACCTCCGCAACATCTTCGCCCGCAAGATGTCCACCGGAATGACGGCCTTCGTCATCGGGCTCGTCACGGCAGTCTTCCTCTGCATCCTGGCGCTCATCCAGGGCGTGACCCGCACGCTGTCGGTGACGGCCTCCACGCGCAACGTCATCGCGATGCGCGTGGGGTCGCAGGCCGAGATGCAGAGCGTGATCACAAGGGATCAGGGCGATCAGATCGCGTCCATGGCGGGGCCCGAGCGCAACGCCGCGGGGAAGCCCTACGTTTCGCCGGAGCTGCTGACTCTCATCAACGTGCCGCGGGCGGACGGAAAGACGTTCTCGAACGTCCAGATCCGTGGCATGGCGCCGATCGGCATGGAGATACGCCCGGGCGTGAAGATCATCGACGGAAGGATGTTCAACCCCGCGACCAACGAAGCCATCGTCTCGCGGAAGCTTTCGAAACGCTTTGCGAGCATGAAGGTCGGCGACACCCTCGCCACGGGGAGCTTCCGCTGGGTCATCGTCGGATTGTTCGACGCCGACGGCAGCGCCTACGAGTCGGAGATCTGGACCGACGTGACCGATCTCCAGCAACAGACCAAGCGCAACATCTATTCGACGGTCTTCGTCCGGCTGCCGGACGCCGACGCCGCCTCGCGCTTCATCGAGACGATCAAGGGCGACCAGCGCTTGAAGCTCGAGGGCAAGACCGAGCGCAAGTACTTCGACGAGCAGATGATCACCGCGGCCCCGATCAAGGCCCTCGCCTGGATTGTCGGCATCTTCACGGCCATCGGGGCTGCCTTCGGCGCCATGAACACCATGTACGCCCAGGTTTCGGCGCGGACCCGCGAGATCGGAACGCTCCGCGCGATCGGGTTCTCACGCCGCTCGATCCTGGTCTCCTTCGTGATCGAGTCGCTCATGCTGTGCCTCATCGGGGGACTCGTCGGGGTCGTGTTGACGTTCCTCGTCTTCAACCTCGTCCTGACCCACCCCACCGGCACGATGAATTTCCGGACCTTCTCGGAGGTCCTGTTCAATTTCCGGATGACTCCGGAGCTGATCGCCGGAGGCCTGGTGTTCGCCCTCGTGATGGGCATCATCGGCGGCATTGCTCCGGCGTGGCGAGCAGCCCGACTCAAGATAACGTCGGCATTAAGAGAGGTCTGACGTCCCGACTCCCGCGTAGTCTTTCCGGCAGCCCGTTTGCATGAAGGCCGTGCGGGGAGAGATTGTCGCCGCGGCCGGCGATGAACACGATCGGGCCGCGGAGCAAGATTGAATGCATATCCGTTTTTACGGGACGAAAGGCTACGTCGAGGAATCCTCACGGTCGCATGCCGGCCATTCGGCATTCGTTCTCGCAGAAAACGGATTCCGCCTGCTCTGCGACTTCGGCGAAAACCAGAAGGGGCACCTTTCGAAGATTCGTCCCGACGCGATTTTCCTGTCGCACGCGCACCCGGACCACGGCTGGGGCCTCTGGGAGGGCACGCACGCGCCCGTCTACGCCTCCGCCGTTACCCATGAGCTGCTGAAGGATCTTCCGATCCTCAACCGATTCGTGCTCGAGCCCGAGGCGCCCATGCGGATCGGCCCTTACCGCCTCACCACGTTTCCGGTCATCCACTCCGTCCGCTGTCCGGCCGTGGCGGCGCGCATCGAGCTCGGAGGCTTCAAGATCGTTTATTCCGGCGACATCGTTGCGTTCGAGGACCCGGACACGGCACTCCGCGCGGCCGACCTGTACATCGGCGACGGGTCCACGTTGACGGGCTCGCTCGTGCGCAAGCACCAGAGCGGCGTGCTGATCGGCCACACCACCGTTCGAGCGCAGCTGGGCTGGCTGTCGCGCTACGGCGTTCTGCGCGCGGTCTTTTCGCACTTCGGCAAGGGGCCGATCGAGATGGGCTACGAGGCGCTGGTGAAAGCCCTCGAGGAGCTCGCCGCCAGCAAGCCTCCCGGCTGCGCCGTCACCGCGGCGCACGACGGGCTGGAGATGGAAGTCGAGCCCTAGGGTCTATTCCAGCCGCGACCGCGTGTGCGCAGGCAGCGCCGGCCCCGTCGCCGGGACGGGGGCGCCGCCGCGGGCCGACTCTTCCTTCGCGATGTCGAGGACAGCCTTGCGGGCTTCCTTCGAGCGCTTGACGAAGGCCAGGATGCCGCCGGCCATCATCACGTAGAAGCCTCCCCATACCAGGGAGATCAGGGGCTTGCGCGTGACGTCCACCGACAGCGATTCGACGGTCGCCGCCTGGTACTCCATCCCGGGATCCTTCGAGACGCCGCGCAGGCGGAGCACCACCGCCCCGTCGTTCGGGGAAACGGCGAGGACGCGCGCCTTTGCTCTCGGCACACCCGGGATGTCGACCTCTTCCGCCTCGGCCTCGCGGCCGTCCATGTGGAAGACGTACTTGATCGTGACGTCGCGGTTGACTCCGTCGGCGGGAGTGATCGTCAGGTCGGTGAGAACGAGGACCGTCTTCTCGCCGCGCATCATGGCCGAGCGGTCGGCGTTGAAGTCGCGGAACGTGAAGCCGACGCCCTCGATGTTGGTGGTCGTCCCCTTCGTCAGTCGGACGTCGCGACCGACCGTCTCGGGCTGACCCGGGTCGTATTGCTGCGGCGCGATGTAGAGATCGGTGATCGGGGAGCTGGCGATCGACGGATTCGCCATGAGCTGGCCCGTGCGGCTGTTCTCGTACATCTTCGGATACGCATAAAACGACTTGCCGCGGGCCGTATCGACCTTGATCTCCATCGCCTGCTTGCGCTCGGCCGTGCCGGGCACGACCCGGAGGAACGTCAGCGTGGCTCCTCCGGCCTTCTTCGGGACGTTGACCGGAAGAGTCACGCGCTGCGACTTGGCGTAGGCCCCCGAAATGACGACGCCGGCCAGCATGATGCCCACGCCGACGTGCGCCAGATACCCTCCCGCGCCGCCGAGCTTGGCGTTTTTCGTCTTGCGGAGGACGGCGCGCAGGTTCATGTCGGCGGCGAAGAACGCCGTGAAGAGGAGCACGAGCGTGCCGGGCTTGCGAGCGCCGAATCCCACCGCCACGAGTGTCAGGATGGCCGCAACGATGAGGGAGCGCCGCGCGCTCTTCAGAAACTCGTTGAAGCGATCACCTTTCCAGGAGACGAAGGGCACGAGGCTGGCCAGGAAGACCAGCAGAAAGCCCGCGGGGGTGGTCGTCTTGGCGTAGAAGGACGTCTGGACCTGTGACGGCGTGCCCGACAAACGCGTCAGGATGGGCGCGGAGGTGCCGAGCAGGATCACGGTCGCGAGAGCGCAGAAGACCGCGATGCCCAGGATGAAGAGCACGCTGCGGGAAAGAAGCGGCGACTCCTCCTCTTCGACGACCGGGATCGAACGCCAGCGCCAGGCGAGCATAACGATCGAAAGACCGATGAACGTCCCCAGGATGGCGACGAGCCAGCCCGTGATGCCGAGATCGATGAATGAATGAACCGAGAAATCCGCCAGCACGCCCGAGCGCGTCAGGAACGTTCCGTAGAGGATCGCGGCGTAGGCCGTACAGGCCAGGATCAGATTGATCTTGCGGTGGCGCTTGCGCACGCGCTGGAGGAACATCCCGTGGACCAGGGCGGCGGTGAAGAGCCAGGGCACGAGGCTCGTGTTCTCGACCGGATCCCAGCCCCAGTAGCCTCCCCAGCCCAGCGTCTTGTACGCCCAGTAGCCTCCCATGAGGATCGCGGTCCCGAGCGTCAGAAACGTCAGCAGCGCCCACGGCAGAGCCCGGACGATCCAGCCATCCCAGCGTTTCTTCCAGAGCGCCGCGATCGCGAAGGAGAAGGGCACGGACAGCGACGCGAAGCCGATGAACATCACTGGCGGATGGATGACCATCCACGGGTCCTGGAGAAGGGGATTCAAACCGACGCCGTCAGCCGGGGCCGGAGGAGGCAGCAGCTTGAAGGGGCTCTGCCGGCAGAGAATTGCGATCAAGCCCAGGAACGTCGCCAGGTACGCGACCATCACCGGCGCTTCCTGCTCCTTGGCGCTTCTCCACACGAAGAGGCCGATCAAGGATCCCCAGAAGCACCAGAGGAGGAAGGACCCTTCCTGGCCCGCCCAGAAAGTCGAAATCAGGAAGTGCAGCGGAAGTTCCGCGCTCGAGTAGGAATTGACGTAGGAGACGTCGAAGCGATGCTGGAGCAGCAGCGTCATCAGCATCGCGGACGCCGCGACCACGCACGTCGCGTACGCGGCGTAGAGCGTGCGCGCCAGGGGCAGCAGGTCCTTGCGGCCGCGGTCTACACGCACGTAAACCGCGACGCCGGCGAGGCCCGCCAGCAGGGCCCCCCAGATCGCTGCCACGCCGGGCCAGAAGTACATCAGGACTTCGAGGCGGGCTGCGACGCGTAGGCCTTCTCGACCTCCGCGCCCTGGTATTTGGAAGGACACTTCACGAGAAGCTTCTCGGCCTCGATGCGGCCCTCGTGCACGCGGCCGATTGCGACGATCGAGATCGCGTCCTTGAAGTTGGCGGGCTTGATTCCCTTGTAGGCGACCGGCATCCGCCCGCCCTTGTCGTCGATCAGATCGAAGGAGAGCTCCTCGCGCGTCGCGTCGTAGCGGTCGCTCTGCTTGTCGAGAGCCCCCATCACCTGGACGACGCCGCGCGCCTTCTTCGCCTCGTCGAAGGACAGGTAGGGGGTCAGCGTCTTCTGAAACGCGGTCAGGCCGAAGCCGACGAAGGCCAGAGTCAGCGCCGCGGCGATCCAGTAACCCTTCTTCATCCTTTCGGCCTTTCTCGCTCGGCTTCGGAGATCCTCCGGTCGAGCCGCCAGAGATACAAGAACAGGCCCACCCAGACGACGACGTTGACCGCCGCCAGAAACCCGAGGCTGCTCACCCGGGGAAGTCTCTCGCGTCTGCTGGACCGGATCAACTGGCCCGGCGGGACAGCGCCCCCCGGGTCAGTGCGGAAGGGCCGGAACCGACGATTCGGCGCGTTTGATCCGGTCCAGCACAGCCGCGACGATCCGGTCGCAGCGCGCCCCCAGGAAGGGGTACAGGGCGGCCTCCGAGGCGCCGGCCCGAGCGAGCACCTCACGCTTCAACAAGGCGCGCGCGCGGTGCAGGCGCGTCTTGACGACATCCTGTGTCAGGTCGAGACATTGCGCCGTCTCGGCCGTCGAAAGCTCCTCGATCGAGCGCAGTACGAAGACGGTACGGTAAGACTCGGGAAGGGCGTCGACGGCGTCCTCAAGCAGCGACCGCATCTCGCTGGCCGCCGTTTTCCGTTCCGGATCACTCTCGCTGTTTTCTCCCATGGCGGAGACCTCCTCGCCCCCGTCGTCACCGATCGGGGACAGCCGCCGCCCGCGCCGGGCCCTTGCCCAGGCCTCGTGCAGCCCGATTCGCACGACCCACGTCGAAAAGCTCGCTTTCCCCTCGAACTGGTCCAGATGCGCGTAGGCGCGCACCCAGGCGTCCTGGACCACGTCTTCGGCCTCGTCCGGGTTCCCCGGGAAGACCGAGCGGACCGCGCGATAGAGGCGCTGGTTGTACCGGCGCATCAAGACCTCGAACTGCTCCGGCTCCCCGGAGCGCACCCTCCGAAGAGCCTCTTCGTCCGACGGCGGCAGGGTTTCGGGCGTCACGCGTAAAAGATAGAGTTTTTCAGCCCCGAAAGGTGACGGGGACGTCACCGGAGGCGGGATTCCGACTCTATGTATGGGACCGCAGCACGGTCCGAGACATGAAAGGAGAGCGACGATGAGGGCCAAGGTTTTGATGGCGAGCATGGTGATGATGGCGGCGAGCCTGGCATTGACGGCCGAAACCTGGAAGAACGTGTCCGTCGTCGACTCCCAATGCGTGGACAAGGTCAAGGCCAACCCGGACAAGCACACCGTGAAGTGCTCGCTGGCCTGCGCCGATCAGGGCTACGGAATCCTGACGTCCGACGGGACGTACCTGAAGTTCGACGCCGCCGGCAACGCCAAAGCCAAGGCCGCCTTCGAGGCCACAAAGAAGACCGATCACCTGCGCGCCGACGTCGAGGGAGAGAAGTCGGGCGACGAGATCAAGGTGAAGAGCTTCACCCTTCTCTGACGCCTCGCGAACGCGCGAGCCTGGCCGCCCGCGCGTCGAGCGACAGCATCCAGAGGAAGACTCCGGAGAAGCCGGCCAGGGCTCCGAAGAAGACGGCCCGTGTCGGCGTGTCCATCAGGATCTTCCCCTGCGGGTTGATCACGGTCTGCGGATGGAGCGACGCCGTGATGCGCGGCGCCACGAAGACGAGGAACGGCATCAGCACCACGGCGAAGAGCGCGTAGACCGCGGCGATCCGCGCCCGGCGCTCGGGGTCCGCGATCGCCGAGCGCAGGAACAGGTACGCCGCGTAGAGGAAGACCAGCAATAGGTAGGACGATTCGCGGGGATCCCAGTTCCACCAGGATCCCCACATGATCTTGGCGAAGAGCGATCCGGTGATCAGCGTCAGGATGCCGAAGACCAGGCCCGTACGCACCGCGGCGCACGCGATCTCGTCGTGCCACGGGTTGCGGCTCCGGAGGTAGGCGAACGACGCGCCGGCCGCCACCAGAAACGCGAGCGAGGACGTCCAGGCGCACGGAACGTGGAAGAACACGATCCGCGAAGACTCACCGATGAATCCCTTCGCGGGCGCGGGCCAGAGGAAGGCGGCGGCGACCACGGCGGCGACGTAGGGGAGGAGAAGGAGCTTCAGGGCTTTCATGGCTAATCCTCCCATGCCGTCTCGGCGAGCAGGTACGCCGCGCCCGACGCGGCCCCATCGTATGCGATCAGTACCCGCAGCGGCATCCAGGCTTCGCCGCCCCGGGCCGCTTCGAGGGTGGCCGCGATCGCCGTGACCAGCAGGGGCAGTACCAGCGGAAACGCCACCAGCACGAAGAGAACGTTCTTCTGGGACGCGCGCGCGGTCAGCGCCGAAAGAAACGTCGAGACCACCGAGAGTCCGTAGCCGCCGGCGAGAACCGACGCGGCCAGCAGGCCCCACGACGCGATCTTCCAGTCGAGGAGCAGGAGAAAGCCGGGTACGACGACGGCCGCGATCGCGAGGAACAGCGCGAAATTGAAGAGGGCCTTGCCCGCGAAGACGACCGAGCCGGGCAGCGTCTTGCGGAGAGCGAGGAGCGTGCCGGTCTCTTCTTCCTGGACGAACGCCCGCGGCAGCCCCGTGGCGGCCGCGAAGAACAGGATGATCCAGAAGAGCGCCGCCTGCAGCGGAGGACGATCGTCCTCGGGAAGGCCGAACGGTCCGATCGCGTAGGAGATCAGCGCCAGAGCGGTGGCGGCGAAGAACAGAACGGCGAGCGTCGCCACGCGCCGACGCAGCTCCTGCGTGGCGTCCTTCGCCGCGACGGCCAGGACCGAGGAGACCACGCTCAGCGTCCCCCCAGCGCGATCCGCTGGTCGGGATCGACGAAGTCCCGCTCGTCGTTGGACGCCACCACCACGGTACTCTCGCGGCGCGACTCCTCGATGACACGCCGCACCATCTCCCGGCCCTCGGCGTCGAGGCCCGCGGTGGGCTCGTCGAGCATGAGGATCCCGGGATCGAAGAGGCGGGCGAAGGCGATCCGCAGCCTCTGGACCATTCCGGTCGAATACTCCTCGACGCGACGGCCGATCGCGTCGTCGGAGAGACCCGCGTCGCGAAGCCGGTTTCGGATCTCGCCCGATTCCGCGACCAGACGGTTGGCCTTGCGGAAGAATCGCAGGTTCTCCTCCCCGGTCAGCTCTCCATAGAACGCGAGGTCCGGCCCCGCCCAGCCCACGGCCAGCCGCTGCTCGCGAGGAGTGAGGGCCGCGCCGCCACGCGAAAGCGTCACCCGGCCGGAGCTCGGGCGGACGAGGCCGGCCAGGATCTTGAGCAGCGTCGTCTTGCCGCTTCCGTTTCGTCCCGAGACGGCGAGAAGGCCGCGCGACGCCGAGAAGGAGAGCCCGGAAAAGAGCGGCGGACCCGAAAAGCGCTTGTCGAGATTCTCCGCCGAGAGCGTCGTCGTCGTGGGCACGGCGTCGGGCGACGATACCACCGCGGGCGCGCTTGAAAAGCGTGGACAGGCTTGGTTATGATGCGTCCGCTCTCGGCGGGTGCGTGAGCGCCGGCGGGGGAGCGCGGCCCTGGTCTCACGGACAAAAGACTCACCGCGTAAGGAGAGGTTGGATGCTGAAGCGTGCTCTTTTTCTGTTTCTGGCGGCCACGGCGACGGTGTCGCTGCTGGCCTGTGGAGGGAAGAAGGACGAGGATGCGTTGATGGAGGAGGAGACTCCGGCGACCTCGACCGCGACCTCGGCGGCCGCTCCGGCCGCGGCTCCGGCGGCGGCGGCTCCCGCGAAGGGCGGCGCCACCGTCAGCGGCAAGGTCAACTTCGACGGCACGGCTCCGACCATGCCGGCCATCAAGATGGACGCCGACGCCTTCTGCAAGTCCGAGCACAAGGAGCCCGTCTACGAGCAGGAAGTCGTGGTCAATCCCAACAAGACGCTCCAGTGGGTCCTCGTCTACGTCAAGGAAGGCGTCACGGGCAACTACCCGGCGCCGACCGAGCCGGTCACCCTGGACCAGCACGGCTGCCAGTACCGGGCGCACGTCTTCGGCATCCAGGCAGGACAGCCGCTGAAGATTCTGAACAGCGACGGAACACTGCACAACATCCACGCGCTTCCGAAGAAGAACGCCGAGTTCAACATCGGCCAGCCCTTCAAGGGCATGGAAACGCTCAAGAAGTTCGACAGCCCCGAGACGCCGGTCCGCTTCAAGTGCGATGTGCACAAGTGGATGGGCGCCTACACCGGCGTCTTCAACCACCCCTTCTTCGCGGTCACCAACGACCAGGGCGTCTTCGAGATCAAGAATCTGCCTCCGGGCAACTACGTCATCGAGGCCTGGCACGAGAAGTACGGTCCCCAGACGCAGAACGTGACGATCAGCGGGAACGAAACGAAAACCGTGGACTTCAACTTCAAGGGATAGTTCGGTACTCTCAGCGATCGTGAAACTCACGACAACGGTTCCTCGCGCCGGCCGGCTCCTCCGGACGGCGCTTTTTCTTTTGGGGGCGGCGCTGGCGGCGCCGGCCTCGGCGGGGGCGCTTCCGTTCTGGATGCACCTGCCCGAACAGGCCTCGACCTTCGCGCACGAGATCGACGGCATCTTCCACCTCATCATGTGGATCACCGGCGTCATCTTCGTCTTGGTCGAGCTGCTGTTCGTCTACTTCCTCTGGAAGTACCGCCACCGGGAAGGCCGCACGGCCCACTACACGCACGGCAACAACCGGCTGGAGGTGATCTGGACGATCATTCCGGCGCTGATCTGCGTGATGCTGGCCCTGATCTCGCGGCGGATCTGGACCGAGATCAAGCAGCGCATGCCGGAGAACGCTCTGCAGATCCAGGTCACCGGCGAGCAGTTCGCCTGGAACATCCGCTACCCCGGGCCCGACGGAAAGTTCGGCACCGCCGACGACATCCTGACGCTCAACCAGCTCCACTTCCCCGTCGGCAAGCCCGTCGTCGCCGAGCTGACCTCCAAGGACGTCATCCACTCGTTCTTCCTGCCGGAGTTCCGCGTCAAGCAGGACGCGGTGCCCGGCATGAAGACCAAGATCTGGTTCGAGGCCCTGCGCGTGGGGCATTGGGAAATCGCGTGCGCCGAGCTCTGCGGGCTCGGACATTTCCGCATGAAGGGGTTCGTGACCGTGGATACGCCCGAAGACTACGAGAAGTGGCTGGCCGAGCAGGCGGCGGGTCAGGCGGCCGAGCAGCCCAAGGCCGCCGAGGCTCCTCCTGCGGGAGCGGAGGGGACGCAAGTCGCCGCTGCGTCGGGTAAGGGAGGCAGCTCGTGAGCACGGTTGCGCTTCCTCGCGAGGCCCATCCCCACGCCGTCCACGCGGCGCCGACGTCGTTCTGGCGCAAATACATCTTCTCTCTCGATCACAAGGTCATCGGCAAGCAGTACCTGTTGTACGCGCTCTTCATGCTTGCCGTCGGAGGCCTCCTTGCGACACTCGTGCGCTGGCAGCTCGCGTGGCCGGGAAAGCCGATCGCGTTCATGGGCAAGCTCGCCCCCGAGGGGATGCCGGGCGGCCAGATGCTGCCCGAGTTCTACAACTCGCTCTTCACGATGCACGCGACGATCATGATCTTCTTCGCGATCATGCCGATCTTAATCGGCGCGTTCGGCAACTTCGTCGTGCCGATCCAGATCGGCGCCCGCGACATGGCCTTCCCGACGCTCAACATGATGTCGTTCTGGATCGCGGTGCCCGGCGCGGTCGTCATCCTCTGGTCCTTCTTCGTCACGGGCGGAGCGGCCGCCGGAGGCTGGACCTCCTACGCGCCGCTCTCGGCGGTCCAGCCGAGAGGCCAGACGCTCTGGCTGATCTCGCTGTTGATCCTGGGGCTCTCGTCGTTGCTGACCGCGGTCAACTTCATCACCACGATCATCAACATGCGCGCGCCGGGACTGGGGTTCTTCCGGCTGCCGCTGACCGTGTGGGCTCTCTTCATCACGGCGATCCTGCTGCTGCTGGCGCTTCCGGTGCTCTCGGCCGCGCTGATCATGCTGCTGTTCGACCGCACGATCGGAACGACGTTCTTTCTTCCGGCGAACCTCATCGTCTCGGGGCAGCCCTGGCCCAACGCGGGAGGAGGCCAGCCGCTGTTGTGGCAGCACCTCTTCTGGTTCTTCGGGCACCCCGAGGTCTACATCATGATCCTGCCCGCCATGGGCATCACCTCGGAGATCCTCCCGGTCTTCTCCCGCAAGCCGATCTTCGGCTACCGCGCCATGGCCTACTCGATGCTGGGGATCGCGGGATTGGGCTGGATCGTGTGGGGCCACCACATGTTCCAGAGCGGCATGAACCCGATCCTCGGCACGTCGTTCATGATCTCGACGATGGTCATCGCCGTGCCATCGGCGATCAAGACGTTCAACTGGCTGGGCACGGTGTGGGGCGGGAACATCCGTTTCACGACCCCGATGCTGATGGCGATCTCCTTCGTCTCGATGTTCGTCATCGGGGGACTCTCGGGAGTGTTCATGGCCTCGACCCCCGTGGACGTGTTCATCCACGACACCTACTTCATCGTCGGGCACATCCACTACGTGCTCTTCGGAGGCTCGCTCTTCGGCGCGTTCGCCGGCCTGTACTACTGGTATCCCAAGATGTTCGGCCGGATGATGAGCGAGCGGTGGGGGAGAATCCACTGGTTCATCACGTTCGTCACCTTCAACCTGGTCTTCTTCCCGATGCACTTCCTCGGCATGCGCGGAATGCCCCGCCGCATCTACGACTACACGCAGTACACCCACCTGAAGGGCCTGCAGCCGATGAACCAGTTCATGACGATCTCGCTGTTCGTCCTGGGCGTGGGGCAGCTCATCCTGGTCGCGAACTTCTTCCTTTCGATGCGGCGCGGCAAGGTCGCGGGAGCGAATCCCTGGCACGCGAACACGCTCGAGTGGCAGACGACCTCGCCGCCGCCGCACGAGAACTTCGTCGGGCGCATCCCCACGGTTTACCGCGGACCCTACGAGTACAGCGTGCCCGGCCACGGATCGGACTACTGGCCACAGAACGAGCCTCCGACCGGGCCGCCGCCCGCGCACGCCCATGGGTCGCCTGCCGCTCGCGCTCATGGCTCGGCGTCCGCGCAAGCCCATGGCTGATCGGGTTCCGGGCCCCGGGCTGCACCGGTTCGCGGTCCTCGTGGCCGGCGCGACGCTCTGCCTGATCGTCGCCGGCGGCCTGGTGACCTCGACGGAATCGGGCCTCTCCGTGCCCGACTGGCCGACGACGTACGGCCACAACATGTTCACGTTCCCGCTGTCGAAGATGGTCGGCGGGATCCGGTTCGAGCACACGCACCGCCTGATCGCCTCGGCGGTCGGCATGCTGACGATCGTGCTCGCGATCTGGCTCGGACGCCGCGAGCCGCGCCGCTGGGTCCGGCGCTTGGGCTATCTGGCGGTCGCCACCGTGGTGGCGCAGGGCGTTCTCGGCGGGATCACCGTGCTCTTTCTCCTGCCCACCGCGGTATCGGTGGCGCACGCCTGCCTCGCGCAGACCTTCTTCTGCCTGACCGTCACGATCGCCGTCGCGACGTCCCGACGGTTCCGCGAGCAGGCCCCGGCGACTCTTACGACCGCATTCCGGCAGACGCCGGTGGCGCGCCTGGCGGGAGCGGCGGCTGCGACGGTCTTCGTTCAGCTCGTCATCGGAGCCGTCATGCGGCACACAAAGGCGGGCCTCTCGATCCCGGACTTTCCGCTGGCCCTGGGCCGCCTTGTGCCTCCCATGTCCTCCTTCCCGGTCGCGATTCACTTCGTTCATCGCGTCTGGGCGCTCGTCGTCGCGGGGCTCGTGGCTGCGTCGACCGTGGCCGCATTCCGCTCCGGACGCCGGGGCCTCAAAGCGGCCGGTGTCTGGGTGTGCTTCGTCGTGGTTGTCCAGGTCGCCCTGGGCGCCGCGACGGTCCTGTCGGGCCGCGACGTTCTCGTCACCACGGCGCACGTCGCGACGGGCGCGGTGCTGCTGGGGTCGAGTCTCGCGTGGAGCCTCTCGGCGCTGGCGGTCGAGCGGCGTCGCAACAACGTGGTGCCGATCCGTCCGGCGCTGGCGGGGAGAGTGGCGGGATGGAAGTAGTTCCCACCGCGGCCGCCGTCGCCGTCGCGCCGTCGCGCGCGGCCGATTTCGTGGAGTTGACCAAGCCCCGGATCACCGCGCTCGTGCTCGTGACCGCCGCCGTCGGTTATGCGGTCGGGGTCCACGTCTTCTCCGCCGGGACGTTCCTGCTCTTTCTCGCCGGGACAGCCCTCCTGTGCTCCGGAGCGTCGGCGCTGAACCAGTACCTCGAGCGCGAGGCCGACGCGCGGATGGTTCGCACGAGCCGCCGCCCGATTCCCGCGGGCCGGCTGCGGCCGGAGGACGCCCTCGTGTTCGGCCTGTCTCTCTCGGCCGTCGGGCTCGTCCTGCTGGCTGCCGTCAACGCTTTGACGCTCGCTCTCGGGGCGATGTCGCTCCTTCTCTACGTGCTCGCCTACACGCCGCTGAAACGGGTTTCGTCCCTGTGCACGGTCGTCGGCGCGATCCCCGGCGCCCTGCCGCCCCTGATGGGCTGGGCCGCCGCCCGAGGCTCCATCGGCGCCGCGGGCCTGGGTCTTTTCTCGATCCTCTTTCTCTGGCAGTTGCCGCACTTCCTGGCGATCGGGTGGCTCTACCGCGAGGACTACGCGCGCGGAGGCTTCCCGATGCTCGCCGTGACCGACGCCGACGGCGCTTCGAGCGGCCGTCAGTCGCTCCTGTACGCGACGGCGCTGCTGCCGGTGACGCTTCTCTCGGGAATGCTCGCGGGAGCCGGGAAGGGCTACCTCTGGGGGGCGCTGATCCTCGGAGCCGGATTCCTGGCCTGCGCGGGATTCTTCGCGTGGAAGCGGTCGGTCCCCGCGGCGCGGCGGCTCTTCCTCGCCTCGGTGCTGTATCTGCCGGTCCTGCTCGGGCTCATGGTGTTCGACCGATGAGGGCGCTGGACGCCGCGAACCGCCGGACGCTGTGGATCCTGATCGGCATCGGCCTGTTCCTGTTCCTGGGCTCGATCCTGTTCATCGTCTCGAGGGCGCAATAGCGGAGGCGAGGATGTCGACCGAAGAGCACGCGATTCCCAACTACATGGCCATCTTCTGGTGGCTGCTGGGCCTGACGATCGCCGAGATCGCGTGGGCCGTCATCCCGCATCACTCGGAGCTGGTACTGGCGGGCGGAATCGTCGCGCTCGCGATCGTTAAGGCGGTCCTGGTGGCGCTCTACTTCATGCACCTGAAGTTCGAGCGCAAGACCATGGGGCTGCTCTTCGCATCGACACTCATCCTGGGAATGATCCTTGTGTCCGTGGGCATCGCCGAACTGGTGCTGCCCCGGCCGTAACGCTGAATGAACGAGGAGCTGGAGAACGGATGCACGAAGCCGCGCTGACTTTCGATCCGCACGTCGAGGAGGACCGCACCTCGACCGGGATTCCCCACAACAAGATGGGCATGTGGGTGTTCCTGTGCTCCGAGGTCATGTTCTTCACGGGCCTGATCGGGTCCTACATCGTGCTCCGCTACGGCTCGACCTGGCCGGATCCCAAGCAGACGCTCAACATCTGGCTGACGGCGGCCAACACGTTCGTCCTGATCTGCTCGTCGGTCACGATGGTCAAGGCCCTGGAGTGGATCCAGCGCGGCAACATCGCGAAGTCCAAGCTCTTCATGTGCCTGACGCTGTTCGGCGGCTCGCTTTTCCTGTCGGTCCAGATCTACGAGTACCGTCACCTGCTCCACCACGGCTTCAACCCGCACGTCTCCCTGTTCGGCTCGACGTTCTACACGATGACGGGCTTCCACGGCTTCCACGTCTTCTGCGGCGTCGTCTGCATCGCGTGGTGCACGGGCAAGCTCTTCCTCGGCAAGTACACGCAGGAACATCATCTCGGGATCGAGACGCTGGGTCTCTACTGGCACTTCGTGGATCTGGTCTGGATCCTGCTGTTCGCGATCGTGTACTTGATCTGAGGGTCGGTAAGCGGTAAGCGGTAAACAGTAAGCGGTCGGCAACGGCAACCGGTCCGGTACTGCTTACTGCTTACTGCCTACTGCTTACGGCCGCGCATCACCACAATGTCTCTCTCGGCTCTCCCGACCCTCAACGCGACCCTCAATGCCGCGAGCACCGTCCTCCTCCTCTTCGCCTATGCCGCGATCCGCCGGCACGAGGTCGAACGCCACCGAAAGCTGATGCTCTCGGCGGCGACGACATCCGCGGCCTTCCTGGTCTCCTATCTCGTCTACCACGCGCAGGTCGGTTCGGTCCGATTCCAGGGCCAGGGTCCGGTGCGCACCGTCTACTTCGCGATCCTGATCTCGCACACGATCCTGGCCGTCGTGATCGTGCCGCTGGTCCTGCGCACGCTGTACCTGGGCCTGAAGCGCCGCGACGACCGGCACCGGCGCATCGCGCGGTGGACGTTTCCGCTGTGGCTCTACGTCTCGGTGACGGGCGTCGTCATCTACGCGATGCTCTACCACCTTTACGCTCCGGGCCCGATCCGGTAGCATCGAGACCGCCCATGAATCGCAAGAAGATCCTGGCGCTCGCCCTCCTCGCCGCGATCGTGCTGCCGGCGGTGCTGGCGGCCTGTCCCCTCTGCAAAGAGGCGACTCCCGCCAACAACTCCGGGATGTGGCGCGGGATGTACTGGTCGATCCTGCTGATGATGGCGATGCCTTTCGCCGCGGCCGCCACCCTCATCGCCGTCATCCGGCGCGCGCGCCGGCGCCAGGCTTCGGCCCAGGGAGCGCGGCCCTGAGGGGCGCCGCGCGGCGCTTCCTCCTGGCGGCGCTCGTCGCGGCCCCGCTTCTCGCCGCCGGGTTCGACAAGGCCAAACCGATCGCGAAGCTGGATCCCTCGCCGGATCTGGACCGGGCGCTCTCGGAGATCGCGGCGGAGACGGTGGCCCAGTTTTCGAAGGCCGGCCTGACCGAGGAGGGCCTGTCGATCGCCGTCATCGACTTGACCGCGCCCACTCCCGTCTCGACGTTTCCCGCGGGCAGCTACCGCGGCGACGTTTCCTACTACCCGTGCTCGGTGGTCAAGATCTGCTTTCTCTCTTACTACGAAGCCCAGAAGGAGGCCGGGAGACTTTCGGATACGCCGGAGCTCGTGCGTGCGGTCAAGGACATGATCACGGTCTCCTCCAACGACGCGACCGGCTTCGTGGTCGACTCGATCACCGGCACGACCTCGGGGCCGGAGCTGTCGGGCGGGGAATGGGAGAAGTGGAAGCAGCGGCGCAACGTCGTCAACGACTGGTACCGCGGCCGCGGCTACACGAACCTGAACGCCAACCAGAAGACCTTCTGCGAGGACGCCTACGGGCGCGAGCAGGCCTTCCGCGACAACGGAAAGAACCGCAATCGCATGACGGCCTCCGAGTCCGCCCGCCTCTTCAAGGAGATCGTCATGGGCGAGGTGGTGGGGGAGCGTCTCACCGCCGAGATGACGATGCTCCTCTCGCGCGACATCACCGGTGAGAAGCCGCTGGAGGACGTCGAGCTCGAGGACGCGCGCCTCGCGGGACAGGGTCTTCCGAAGGGCAGCCGCGTCTGGGCGAAGTCGGGAGACGCGTACGACTTCCACCATCTCGTGGCGCGGGTCGTGCTTCCGAACGGTACGGACTTCATCATCGCCGTGTTCACGAAGGGCGTGAAGACGGTGCCCGAGGTGATTCCGTTCGTCTACGAGAAGGTGGCGGCGCGGTTCGCAGCCCGCCACCCGTAGGCGCGAGGAGAGGCTTCTGCTCGGAGCGCAGATCGCCGCCGGCATCGTCGGCGCCGGCATCCTGGGCCTGCGCGCGACGATCCGGATCGACTCGCTGCACCCCGAGCGCGAGCAGGAGCTCAAGCGCCGCGGCGTCAACTACATCTACACGCTCTGGCACGGACGGATGGTCCTTCCGATCCTGGCGCACCTGCACGAGAACATCGTGACGATGGCTTCGCGCTCGAAGGACGGCGAGATCATCGCCCGATGGCTGACTCGCAACGGCTACGTGCCGGCGCGCGGCTCGACCGGCAAGGGCGGGCGAGCGGCGCTGCAGGACATGATCGACCACATGCGGACCGGGTATCCGGCGGCGCTGACGGTCGACGGACCCAAAGGGCCGCCGCGCATCGCGCAGCCCGGCATCCTGCGGCTGGCGCGCGAGACCGGCGGCTGGATCCTTCCGTTCACGGGCGCGGCCTCGCGGCCGGTGTTCCTGAAATCGTGGGATCGCTACCTCGTGCCCGGACCGTTTTCGCATTGCTACGTCGGGTACGGCGAGCCCTTCCCGGTGCCCGAGGGTGACGACGAGGCCACTCTGACGCGGATCGGCGCGGCGATCGACGCGATCACGCGTGAGGTCGACGCTGCGGTGCGCGTGTCGCCTCCGCCGCCCTGGGAGCCCGTCGCGGATAATGGTGCCAGGAGGTACACATGAACGGCCGCATGCAACCGGTGCGAACGGCGGCGCTGGCCTTCCTGGCGTGGACCGCGGGAGCGTTTCTCGCCGCACAGACCATCGGAAGCGTCCAGGAGTCTCAGGCGATGGTCGGCGTCAGGGGCCTGCAGGTCCCCCCCGTCGCTCGCACCGACGTTGCCAACATGATCGACGCGGGCATCATCGACACCGAGGGCTTCACGCACGTCACCCTGAATCTTGCCGGTGAGCTCAAGAGCACCGTGTCCCGCGACGGCGCGGTCGTCGCCGTACTGATCCCCGTGCAGCCCCCGTTCGACTTCGCGTTCGAAACGCTGGGTCTGCTTCCGGCGTCCCTCGAGATCTCGGCCTCCATTTCCGCGCATGGCAGCCTCTACTTCATGGCCAAGCAGGCGACGCTGGAAGTCGGCTTTCCCCGATACCGCGTCCTGCTGTACAACACGTCCGGCGCCGCCGCGAACGTTGCGTTTTTCGCCTATCGCACGCGCCGATAGGAGCCGCATGCCCGTCAACCTCAAGAACCGCAGCGTCCTCGAGATGTCGGACTTCAGCCGCGAGGAGATCCGCTTCCTGCTCGACCTCTCGAAGGACCTCAAGCGCGCCAAGTACGCGGGCAACGAGAAGCGGCGGCTCTCCGGCCGAAACCTCTGCCTGATCTTCGAGAAGACCTCGACGCGGACGCGCTGCGCCTTCGAGGTCGCGGCGTATGACCAGGGCATGGGCGTGACGTACCTGGATCCTTCGGGCTCCCAGATCGGCCACAAGGAGTCGATCCGGGACACCGCCCGGGTGCTCGGCCGAATGTACGACGCCATCGAATACCGCGGCTTCGCCCAGAAAGTCGTCGAGGAGCTGGCCCGCTATGCCGGGGTGCCCGTCTACAACGGGCTGACAGACGAATCCCATCCCACGCAGGTACTCGCCGATCTCCTGACGATGGAGGAGCACTCCGACAAGCCCCTCCACAAAATCGCGTACTGCTACCTGGGCGACGCGCGCAACAACATGGGAAACTCGCTGCTCTTGATCGGCGCCCGAATGGGCATGGACGTGCGTCTCGCGGCGCCGAAGAAGCTCTGGCCGGCGGAGAACGTGGTGACGCGAGCCCGCGCCTTGGCGAAGGAGTCCGGAGCGCGCATCATGCTGACCGAGGACCCGAAGAAGGGCGTGAAGGGCTGCGACTTCATCCACACCGACGTCTGGGTCTCGATGGGAGAGCCCGCCGAGAAGTGGGCGGAGCGCATCAAGCTTCTCAAGAAGTACCGCGTCACGCCGTCCCTGATGAAGGCCGCGGGCAATCCGCGAGCCCGGTTCATGCACTGCCTGCCGGCGTTCCACAACCGCGAGACGACCAAGGGTGAGGAGCTCTTCAAGAAGTTCGGCCTGGAAGGACTCGAAGTCGAAGAGGGCGTCTTCGAATCCGAGGCCTCGATCGTCTTCGACCAGGCCGAGAACCGCATGCACACGATCAAGGCGATCCTGGTCGCGACTCTGGGATAGACCCATGCGATTCCCTCGCGCCGCCGCCGCGATCTTCCTCCTGTGGGGCGCGGCGCGGGCCGAGCAGCCTTCGAAGACGATCGGCTACAAGATCCCCGCAGGCTGGGTCCTCGATTCCGCCGGGGCGAAACAGGTCGGCGCGGAGCTGATGTTTCTGCCCAAGGGAAGCACGCGCGCGAAGATGGATCGCGCCATCACGATCGCGTATCAGGCGAAGGACCCGGAGCAGCCGGCGATCGCCGACCTCGACTCGTACTTCCGGGTCGAGATGGAGCTGACGCAGGAACGCTTCCCGGACCTCCAGGCCGCTCGCTGGCAACCCAAGGGCCTCGATCCGGAGCGCGTCTCCTACAAGAGCATCGAGCTCTTCGGCAAGGCGCCGAACCAGCCTCCTCCCCACCGGCTCGTCATTGTGGACACCGGTGACGGTTTCTACAGCATCACTTTCACCGACCTCGTGCGCACGCGCCTCTCCGAACCCCTCGTCGAGGACTTTTTCGGCTCGATCCGACTGGAGTCGAAGCCGTGAGGCGCCGGGGTGCTCTCGCGCGCGGGGCGGCGGCCGCCGGCGCCCTGGCCGTCGGCGCGCTCGCGGCCGGCGCGTTCGCGGTCGGCGCGCTGGCGATCGGCTCGCTCGCGATCGGGCGGATCCGCCTCGGGCGGCTCCGCGCGAAAGGGGTCGAAGTGGACGACCTCGACGTAAAGCGTCTCCGCGTGGGGGAACTCGTGGTCACGGGAGAGCTGAAGCTGCCCGAAGCCCGGTGAGCCCCGGCGGATGCTGCTGCTCCGCCAGCTCCTCGCGGTCCTGATCCTGCCGTTCACCGTGGTGGTGCTCGTGCCGCGGTGGCTGCTGCGGAGCGAGGGCGCGCGGCTCCCGTGGCCGCCCTCGCCGCTCACGGCGGCGGGCGCGGCTGTCTTTCTCCTGGGCTTCGTGTTCTTCGCCTGGAGCGTGGCCCTCTTCACCCGCGTGGGACGGGGGACGCTGGCGCCCTGGGACCCGACGCGCCGGCTCGTCGCGGTCGGCCCGTACCGTCACGTCCGCAATCCGATGATCAGCGGCGTCGTGCTGATGCTCGCCGGCGAGGCGCTCGTTTTCGGGTCGCGGTCCGTCGCGCTGTGGACCGCGACGTTTCTTCTCACCAATCACGTATATTTCGTGCTTCTCGAAGAGCCCGGCCTCGAGGAGAGGTTCGGCGAGGAATACCGGGCGTACAAGGCGCATGTGCCGCGCTGGCTTCCGCGGCTGCGGCCGTGGAAGGGCGCGTAGCGCCGCCGGCGGATCGAGGAGGTCGCGCATGGCGTTGAAGGTGGAAGGGTTCGCTCCGCTGATCCAGGTCTTCGACATGTCGACGGCGGTCCGCTTCTATCGCGACGTGCTCGGGTTCGAGCTCGTGGCGCAGTCTTCGCCCGGTGACGATTTCGACTGGGGACTCCTTCGCCTCGACGGCGTCGAGCTGATGCTCAACACGGCCTACGAGAGGGAACATCGTCCGACCCGGCCCGACTCCGCGCGCATCGCGGCGCACGACGACACGGCGCTCTTCTTCGGGTGTCGCGACGTGGACGCGGCGTACCGGTACCTCCGTTCGAAGGGCGTCGAGCTCGGCGCGCCGAAGGTCGCGCCGTACGGCATGAAGCAGATCTATTTCAAGGACCCCGACGGGTACCAGATCTGCTTCCAGTGGCGCGCGGAGGTTGAGTCGTGAGCCGGGAAACGGTCGCGGCCTTTCGCCGCCTGCACGAGAAGGGATGCTTCGTGATGCCCAACCCCTGGGATCTCGGGAGCGCCCGCGTGCTCGCGCAGCTGGGCTTTCCGGCGCTCGCGACGACGAGCGCGGGCTTCGCCTGGTCGATCGGCCGCGCGGACAACCGAGTCCGTCTCGAAGACGCCCTCGCCCATTACCGGGCCATCGCGGCGGCCGTCGAGCTTCCGGTCAACGCCGACTTCGAGGGTGCCTTCGCGGTGGATCCGTCGGCCGTCGCGGCTAACGTGGCCCTGGCGGCCTCCACCGGCGTCGCCGGGCTCTCCGTCGAGGATTCGACCCGGGATCGCGACGAGCCGCTCCATCCGTTTTCGCTGTCGGTCGAGCGCGTGCGGGCCGCTCGCGAAGCCATCGACTGCGGCGGAACCAGGGTCCTGCTCACCGGGCGATCCGAGGGATTCATCGTCGGCCGGCCGGATCTCGAAGAGACGATCCGCCGGCTGGCCGCCTACGCCGAGGCCGGTGCGGATTGTCTGTTCGCGCCAGGCATCAAGTCGCCCGAAGACGTGAAGGCGGTCGTCACCGCCGTCGCGCCGAAGCCCGTGAACGTCGTCGTCAGCGGCGACTTCACGACGGTCAAGGACCTCGCGGCGCTCGGGGTCCGGAGGATCAGCGTCGGGGGAGCGCTGGCCCGCGTCGCGTGGACGGGGTTCCTCGAAGCGGCCGGCGAAATCGCCGAACAAGGCACGTTCACGGCACTCGGCCGGGCCGTCCCGGGCGCTGCGATCAACGCGAAGTTCGCCGGAGCCTGACGCCGGTGTCTCTTCTCACGCTTGAGGAAGCCGTCGAGCGGCTCCGCGAAACCTACGGGCCTCCCGAGTGGCCGCCGTCGGACGATCCGTTCGATCTCGTTCTCTGGGAGAACGTCGCGTACCTCGCAGATCCCGTTCGCCGTCGCGAGGCCTTCGAGATGCTCGAGGACGAAGTCGGAACGAGCCCGCACGAGATCCTGGAGGCCCCTCGCCGCGATCTCGAGCGCGTCACGTCAAAGGGCATCCTCGGCGCGAAGTTCGCCGAGAAGCTCCGGGAATGCGCGCGGATCGCCGTGGAGGAATTCGACGGCGACCTCGACGATGTGATCCACGAGCCGCTGGCGGTCGCGAAAAAAGCCCTCCAGTCTTTCCCCGGGGTCGGGGAGCCTGGCGCCGAGAAGATCCTCCTCTTCTGTGATCGGCAGGCGCTGCTGGCGCCGGACTCCAACGGCCTGCGTGTCCTCGTGAGGTTGGGACTGGCACGCGAGGATCAGTCCTACGCGAAGACCTACGCCTCAGCCCGCGAGGCGGCGAAGACTCTTCCGGCGAGGCCGCACGCTCTGCAGGAGGCGCACCTGCTTCTGCAGCTTCACGGACAGACGCTCTGCAGGCGCACCGATCCGCGCTGCGGGGCATGTCCGCTCGCGACTGGATGTGCTTACGCCCGCGGCGGAGTCGCGCCGCGAAGGAGTCCGGCCGGAACGTCCGCGAGGAGATGACCGCATGAAGCGCGCCCGCAGAGGAAAGCACTCTTACGGGTTCGACTGCACGCTGCCTTGAGATCCGGACTCCTCGCGGCCGCCGCGTGCGCTCTGGGGTGGCTCGCTGCTCCCGCCGCCGGCGCGCCGGCTCCCGGGGATTCGGCTACGCAGACGGTCACGGTCGAGAGCGGCGCGCTGCACCTGACCGGCCTCCTCTGGAAGCCCGCGGGCCGCGGACCGTTTCCGGCGATTCTCTTCAATCACGGATCCGGCCCGACCGACCCCGCGACGGCCGGCAAAATCGGTCCGCTGTTCGCGCGGCATGGATACCTCTTCCTCTACCTCTTTCGGAGGGGAGACGGCCTGTCGAAAGACCAGGGCGCGTTCCTCGGAGACGTGCTCGCGAAGGAGCGCGCGTCGAAAGGCCAGGAGGCGCGCAACCACCTTCAGCTCGTCCTGCTGACGACCGACCACCTCGACGACGTCCTCGCGGGCCTCGCCTACCTCGAGAAACGGCCCGACGTCGATCGCCGGCGCATGGCGGTCTCGGGGCACTCCTTCGGCGGCCAGCTCGCGCTCCTCGCCGCCGAAAAAGACCATTCGCTCAAGGCCGCGGTCTGCTTCGCGCCGGCCGCCGTCGCCTGGGGCGAGAATCCCGAGCTCCGCCAGCGTCTCCTGGAAGCGGCTCGCAGCGTCCGCGTGCCCGTCCTTCTGATCTTCGCCGCCAACGACTTCTCGACGCTTCCGGGCGAGACGCTGAGCGCCGAACGCAAGCGCCTCGGGTTGCCCGGCGCTCTGAAGCTGTACCCGCCGGTCGGCAAGAAGCCGGAGGAGGGGCACGGTCTGGTCTACAGCTCGACGGAGCTGTGGGAGAAGGATGTCTTCGATTTTCTGGACGCGAACGTCAAACATTGAGCCGGAAATCGGGGGGTCCGCTGTGAAGCACTACATCATTCGCGGGGGTGTCGAAGGGAAGAAGCGCCTCGAGCTTCTCGGCCGCGCCATGTGGCCGACGACGTCTCGCGCGCTCGAATGGGCGGGTCTCTCGCGGGGTATGACCTGCCTGGACCTGGGCTGCGGCGGTGGAGACGTCACCTATGAGCTCGCGAGGCTCGTCGGTCCCGAGGGCCGGGTCATCGGTGTGGACTACGACGAGGTCAAGGTCGACCTCGCCCGGAAGGGAGCTTCGGAGCGCGGGGTCCGGAACGCGGAGTTTCGGACCCTGGACGTGTTGACGTGGGACGAGGCTTCCCGCTACGACTTCATCTACTGCCGTTTCCTTCTCACACACCTGAAGGATCCGCTCGATGCCCTGCGGCGGATTCTGCGGGCGCTTCGCCCGGGCGGGGTCGCGCTGGTCGAGGACATCGATTTCACCGGCTCCGTCAATCATCCCCCGAGCGCAGCGATGGATACGTACGTGCGCCTTTACCGAGCGGCCGCGGCCCGCCGCGGCTGCGACGCGGACATCGGCCCCAAGCTGTACGTCATGCTGCGCGACGCGGGCTTTCCGTCCGTGGAGTTCGAGATCGTGCAGCCGGCGTTTGCCTCCGGGGAGTGCAAGCAGCTCGCGGCCATCACGCTCGTAAACATCGCCGACACCGTGCTCGCTGAAGGACTCGCGTCCCGGGAAGACCTCGACGACGCCATCGAAGAGTTCGGCCGCTACACCGACGACGACCGGACGATCATCAGCGCTCCGCGCGTTTTCCAGGTGAAGGGCCGTCGTGCGTGATCGCGCGACGCGATAGAGTTCGGGAACTTTCCCGAGGAGGTGCCGTCGTGGGAGAAGGTCCTTGGCGATGAGCTCGGTGAACGGCGGCGGGCGAGCTCTCGGGGCGATCTTCCTCGGTCTCTGCGTCCTCGCGGGTCTGGCGATCGGCGGGCTCCTCATCGGGCGAGGGGCGGCGCGATTCCGGTCCGACATCCGCACAGTCACGGTCAAGGGGCTCGTCGAGAAGGAGGTCAAGGCGGACCAGGCCATCTGGACGCTCAACCTTCGCCGGGCCAGCTCCGACCTGAAGGACGCCGAGGCGAAAATCGCCGCCGATCGCGAAGCCGCGCTGGCTTTCCTGCGCAAGCAGGGCTTTCCGGACTCCGCCATCGAGCGCCAGCCGATCAAGGCAATCGACAAGTGGGCTCGCGAGTACGGACAGCCGCAGGGAAACGACCCCATGCGTTACATCCTGAGCACCGCGCTCGTCGTCACGACCCCCGACGTCGACCGCGTGCGGACGGCGATCGGGCTGACCGACGAGCTGTTGAAATCCGGAGTCGTGCTCGACGGAGGAGGAGAAGGAGGCAGCGCCGCGAATCCGCGCTTCGTCGTCTCGAAGTTCAACGACCTGCGCCCGCAGCTGCTGGCCGAGGCCACGAAGAATGCCCGCGCCATGGCCGAACAGTTCGCGGCCGACTCGGGAGCGAAGGTCGGCACGATCCGCTCCGCCAACCAGGGCATGATCCAGATCTTCGGCAGCGACGGTAACGACGAGTCCGGCCCGTTCAGCCCGACGAGCACCCTGATGAAACGCATCCGCGTCGTCAGCACGTTCGAATTCGCTCTGGATTGACGCTCCCCGCCAGGCGTGCCTTCGGTCCTCTCGCATCCCGCCGTCCCCCTCGCGCTGACCGCGGCGGCGGGCACGCGGGTCATTCCGCCGAGCCTGGCGGTCGCGGCCTGTGCCGCGAGCGTGCTCCCCGACGTGGATGCGATCGGGTACTGGGCCGGCGTTCCGTACGACTCGCCCATGGGACATCGTGGCTTCACGCACTCTCTCTTCTTCGCCTGCGTCGTGGCCATCGCGGCTGCCGCAGTCCTCTCGAGGCGGGACGTTCCCGCGGGCCTGGCGTTCGGCGTGGTTTTCGCCGCGGCGGCGTCGCACGGGATCCTCGACGCGATGACGAGCGGGGGAGGGGGAGTCGCGTTTTTCAGCCCGTTCTCGAGCGCGCGCTACCACCTGCCCTGGCGTCCCATCCGCGTGTCTCCGATCGGCGTGGCCTCGTTCTTCACGGCACGGGGCGTCGCTGTCCTGAAATCGGAGCTGATCTGGATCTGGACGCCCGCCGCGGCGTTCGCCCTGGCCGGCTTCGCGCTGAGAAAATTGTGGCCCGGGACTTCGCACTAATGAAGAAAGCGACGGGCCGTTTCGGCGTGGCCGGGCTGGCGGTGGTGATGTTGTGTCACCGCGACGCGTCCGCGCGTGCGCCGCTGTCGGCGGAAGCCCGATCCGCGGTCTCGGCCGCGACGCTCGCCTATCGAGACGCCTGGCTCGCGAACGCACCGGAAAAAGTCATGGCGACTCTGAGTTCCGACGCGACCCTGATTCCGAGCGGCATGGAGCCGATCTCGGGCGCCGCCGCGATCCGCGCGTTCTGGTGGCCCGCGGGCGGCCCGGCCACCACGATCACCAGGATGGAGCAGTCGATCGACGACGTCTCCGGCGAGGGCGATCTCGCGATCGTTCGCGGCCACGGCTCGCTGACGTTCACCATGAGGCAGGATGGACGAGAGACTACGCGGACCCAGCGCTCGACATTCGTCAACGTCATTCGCCGGCAGCCGGACGGTTCGTGGAAGATCACACTTCGCATGTGGAGCGACCTGAAGTGATCGGCGGAGGAAGAATCGATGGCCTATGACGAGAATCTGGCTTCGCGGATCCGGAAGGCTCTTGAGAGTCGTTCCGACGTCGTCGAGAAGAACATGTTCGGCGGCGTGGCGTTCATGGTTCGGGGACACATGAGCTGCGGAGTCGCCGGTCACAGCCTGATGGTGCGGGTCGATCCGGCGCAGAGCGACGGGCTCCTCGGGGAGGCCCACGTTCGGCCCATGGACTTCACGGGAAAGCCGATGCAGGGATTTCTGTTCGTCGACGGGCCGGCGATCGCGACCGCGGGTTCGCTGCGGAAGTGGCTCGATCGCGCGGTCGGCTACGCGGAGACGCGGCCTGTGAAGGCCACGAGGAAACCGGCGCGGCGGTCGCGCCCCCGTTCGAAGCGCGCATGAGCTCTCCCGAGCCCGCGGGGATCCTGTTCTTCTCGTCTCCGGCGAAGCTTCGCGGCTGGTTCCGGAAGAACCACGGCGCGGCACACGAGCTCTGGGTCGGGTTTTTCAAGAAAGGGTCGGGAAGGCCCAGCATCACCTGGCCGGAGTCCGTGGATGAGGCTCTGTGCGTGGGCTGGATCGACGGAATCCGCAAGAGCCTCGATGCGGACCGATATGTCATCCGCTTCACTCCCCGCAAGGCCGGAAGCATCTGGAGCGCCGTCAACGTCGCCCGCATTCGCGCGCTCGACGCCGAAGGCCGGATTCGTCCCGCCGGGAAAAGGGCCTTCGATGCGCGCAAGGAGAACCGCTCCGGCATCTACTCCTACGAACAGCGTCAGGCGCGGCTTCCTCCGATCTGCGAACGACGTCTCCGAAAGAACCGGCCCGCCTGGCAGTTCTTCTACGCGCAGCCTCCGTCCTACCGAAAGGCGGCGTGCTGGTGGGTCGTCAGCGCGAAGAAGGAAGAGACGCGGGACAAACGCCTGGGCCGGCTCATCGACCTCTCGACGCGCCGTCAGCGCATTCCCCAGTTCACGCGCCCGACTCCGGGGAAGCGGCGGTGAGCGACGACCTCGCGATCAAGCTCGCCGTCTACCGCTTCTTTGCGGAGACGGGGCGCCGGCCGTCTTCCGAAGACGTCGCCGGTCGAACCGGCGTCCCGGCGCAGGAAGTGCTCGAGGCGTACCGACGTCTTCGTGCGCAGCGGGTGCTCGTGCTCGAAGACGACGGGATGTCGATCCGCATGGCTCCGCCTTTTTCCGGCGTGGAGACCCAGCACGTCGTCCAATCGGGTGGGGTCTCCTACTTCGCCAACTGCGCCTGGGACTCGCTCGGGATCCCCGCGGCCCTCCACCGGCCCGCGACGGTGCTCTCGCGCTGCGAGCAGTCGATGGAGCCCCTGCGGCTGCGAGTCGGCCTCGCCGGTCCCGAGGGGCCGGAGTCGGAATCCGGGTGGCTCTTCCACTGCGCCGTCCCGGCCGCGCACTGGTGGGACGACATCGTCTTCACTTGAAGCCGCATGCTCTTCTTCCGGTCGGAAGAGCGGGTGCGCGAGTGGTGCGAGGCCAACGGCTCGCCCGTTCGTCCGCTCGTGAGCCTCGCGCAGCTCTGGGGTTTGTCGGTGGCCTGGTATCGGACTCGCCTCCAGCCGGACTCCCGGCGTCCGCAGCCCGCGGAAATGCGCCAGATCTTCGCGAGCCTGGGCCTGGCAGGCGGTTTCTGGGACCCGCAATCGGACGCTTTCGGGTGAGGTCGGCATGACGGATTCGCACAACGCCAGCGAGCGCGTGCTCGCTCGGCCGCCTTCCACGGTGGCACCCCCCTTGCACTAAAGGTGTTGAAGCCCGGGTTGGGGCCCGGGCGCACCGTAACCGCCCTGCCTCCGGGCGGGCAAGACAGAAAGGAAACCGATGAAGCGACCAACCGCAGTCCTATGTGCATTGGGGATTTCGGCTCTGGCCGCCGTCGCTCTGGCGCAGGACTCTTCCTCGAACCAGAGCACGACGACGACCAAGCAGACGACGACCCAGGTCTCGCCGGACGGCGTGACGACGAAGACCACGACGATCGAAGGGAAGGTCGTCCGCTACGAGCCCGGCAAGACGATCGTGCTGGTCGGGCCCGACAACAAGGAAATTTCCTACGTTCTGACCGAAAAAGTGCAGGCTCCGGCCGACATTCAGGTCGGCCGTGAGGTCACGCTGACCGCCATGCCGTCCACGTCCGGCCCGGCCGTGATCACGAAGATCACGACGACATCCATTACGCCGGAAGGCAACCTGAAGACCGAGACCGAGACGCGTTCGACGAGCTCCGATCCGCAGGCGATGAGCCAGTCGCAGTCGGAGACGACGACGAAGGTCACGACCATCACCGGCACCGTGTCCGCCTATGAGCCCGGCAAGTCGGTGACGTTCGTCCTTCCGGACAAGAAGACGGTCGTCTACACGATCGAGCCGGCTTCCGTGGTCCCGTCGGACATCGCTGTAGGTAGCACCTACACGATCGAGACGACGACTTCGGGCGGCACCGTCGTGAAGAAGATCACCACCGTCAAGACCACCAAGAAGTCCACGACCGTTCAGCCGTAGCTTCTCCGAAGGATCCGGCAGCGTAAGGCTTGCCTGACACTGCCGGATCTTTTTTTGCCCCCATCGGCACGCCATAGAATCGAGGACAGCCGATGAACGAAGCGTGGCCGAGCCTCCCGCTGGAAGCCTGGAGCGACACCCTGGCGACACTCCACCTCTGGACGCAGATCGTCGGCAAGGTCCGGCTCGTGCAGACGCCCTGGACCAACCACTCCTGGCACGTCACGCTCTACGTGACGCCGAGAGGCCTGACGACCTCGCCGATTCCCCACGCAAACGGGTCGTTCTCGATCGACTTCGATTTCTGCGACGATCGACTCGTCATTCGCACGAGCGGCGGCGATACCGGCGGGTTCCGCCTCGAGCCCCAGTCCGTCGCGACGTTCTACCGGCGGCTCATGGAGGAGCTCGCGAAGCTCGGCGTCGACGTTCGCATCGACCCGTGGCCCAACGAGATCGCGGATCCCATCCGGTTCGACCGCGACGAGACCCACCACTCGTACGACGCCGAGTACGTTCACCGCTTCTGGCGCATCCTCGTCGAGACAGAGCGCGTCCTCAAGACGTTCCGGGCGCGGTTCATCGGCAAGTGCAGTCCGATCCACTTCTTCTGGGGCGCGGCCGACCTGGCGGTCACGCGTTTCTCCGGCCGGACGGCGCCCGAGCATCCGGGCGGAGCCCCGCATCTTCCGGACTGGGTGACCCGGGAGGCCTATTCGCACGAAGTCAGCAGCTGCGGCTTCTGGGCCGGCGGCGGCCCCGTCCCGTATCCCGTGTTCTACTCGTATGCGTATCCCGAGCCGCCGGGCTTCGCCGTGGCGCCTGTCCTGCCGAAGGCGGCGTCCTACAACACGGATCTGCGGGAGTTCATCCTTCCGTACGAGGCGGTCCGGCTGGCCCCGAATCCCGATGATGCCCTCCTGACGTTCGCCCAGACCACGTACGAGGCGGCGGCGAATCTCGGCAAGTGGGATCGGGGCGCCCTCGAGCGGGACCTGACGCCTCCGGCTCGCGTCTGATTCGTTGGCGATAGGATCCTCGTGCCCGCTCGGGCAGAACGAAACTCGAGGGACCGCATGGCGAGAATCGTCGGATCGCATTCGATCATCTACTCGAAGGACCCCGAAGCCGACCGTGTCTTCATGAGAGACGTGCTGAAGTTTCCGAACGTGGACGTCGGAGACGGCTGGCTGATCTTCGGGCTCCCGCCTTCGGAAGTCGCGGTGCATCCGTCCGAGAAAAACGACGTCCACGAGTTCTACCTGATGTGCGACGACGTCGAGGCGCTCGTCGCCGAGCTCCAAGGTCACGGGATCGTGTGCGATCCCATCCACAATCTGGGCTGGGGCCTGATCACGCAGGCCCTGCTTCCCGGTGGAGGGAAGCTCGGGATCTACCAGCCGCGGCATGCCCGCCCTCCCGCAATGGGCGCCTCCCGAGGAGCCCCTCCGGCCGCGAAGAAGCTGGCCCGCAAGCCGGTGAAGAAGGCTGCGGGCGCTCGTCCGAAGACGAAGAAGCGGAGACGCTGAGACTCGACGCGGGTTTCAGCGATGTTCCGCCGGTCTCCAGGCGGCACGATTCTTGAAGTTTTCGGAGCGGGGGGACCGCATGGCCCTTTCGCTCGCTCCCGCTCACCTCAAGCGCTACGTCGATATCGCCCGTCTCTTCGTGAAGTACGGGCGCGGTCCTCTGGCGGAGGACCTCAGCCGCGATCTGCCGGACAGCGATCGGGAAGTCTCCGCCGACGGCGCCGACCCCGAAGAGCTGGCCCGCGACCTCGAGGCGCTCGGACCGACCTTCATCAAGCTCGGTCAGCTGCTTTCGACGCGCGCCGATCTGCTCCCGACGCCGTACCTCGAAGCCCTGACCCGCCTCCAGGATCGTGTCGAGCCGTTCCCCTTCGAAGAAGTGGAGAAGATCGTCTCCGAAGAGCTCGGCGTGCGCATCGCGAAGGCGTTCCTCGAGTTCGATCCCGTGCCGATCGCGGCCGCTTCACTCGGCCAGGTCCACCGCGCACATCTCCGCGATGGGCGGGCGGTGGCCGTGAAGGTCCAGCGCCCCGCGATCCGCGAACGCATCGCCGAGGACGTTGCGGCGCTGCGCGAGCTGGCGTCGTTTCTGGACAAGCATTCGGCGCTCGGCGCGCGCTACGAGCTGGAGAAGACCGTTGAGACCTTCGGGCGGGCGCTCGTCGCGGAGCTGGACTACCGGCGCGAGGCGAGCAACCTCTCCCTGCTGCGGGCGAACCTCGAGCGCTTCGAGCGCCTTCGGGTCCCGTTGCCGGTGGACGACTACACGACCAGCCGGGTCCTGACCATGGACTACGTCGAGGGCCGGAAAGTGACGGACGTGGATCCGCTGTCGGCGATGGACATCGACGGCGCGGGATTGGCGGACGTGCTGTTCCGCGCCTATCTCCACCAGGTCGTCATCGACGGTTTCTTCCATGCCGATCCTCACCCGGGAAACGTCTTCTTGACCGAGGACGGTCGGCTCGCGCTGCTGGATCTGGGAATGGTCGGCCGCATCCCGTCGGGAATGCGCGACGGGCTGTTCCGGCTGCTGATGGCGATCGGCGAAGGCCGGGGCGACGAGGCCGCCGATCGGGCCCTGGAGCTCGGCGAACGGCGCGACGAGCACTTTGACGAAGCGGAATTCCGCCGGCGCGTCGGAGAGATCGTGGCGGAGTGTACGCAGCAGCGGGTCGGAGACATCCAGATGGGGCGCACTGTCATCGCGGTCGCGCGCGCCGCGGGGGAGTCGGGAATCCGCATCCCATCCGAGCTGGCAATGCTCGGAAGAACGCTCTGGCATCTCGACGAGATCGGCAAGACACTGGATCCTTCCTTCGACCCAACAGTCTCGATCCGCCGGCAGGGCCCGATCCTGCTGCGCCACCGAATGGCCCAGCGCCTCTCTCCCGGCAATCTGGCGTCGGCCCTTCTCGACGCGAAGGAGTTCGCGCAGGAGATGCCCCGGCGCCTCAACCGGCTCCTGGACGTTCTCTCGCGCAACGAGCTGCGTCTCCACGTCGATGCCATCGACGAGACGGAGCTGATCGGAGGGTTGCAGAAGATCGCCAACCGCATTGCCCTCGGCGTCGTCCTAGCGGCGCTGATCGTCGGCGCCGCGATCGTCATGCAGATCCCGACGCGGCTGACGATCCTGGGCTATCCCGCTCTGGCGATCGTGCTCTTCGGGGCCGCGGCGATCGGCGGCTTCGCCCTGATCGCCTCGATCGTGCTGACGGACCGCAAGGGCAGGAAGGCGTAGGCCGACCGGATGTTCCTTCCGGGTCGGGGTCTTCTCGCCGTTCTGACGGGAATCGCCGCGGTGTGGGCCTTGCCGCACCCCGCGCCGCGCTCCGACCGCACGCCTGCGGTCTCTGTGGATCCCGGCACGATCGTCCGGTGGTCTGTTCCGGGCACCCGCCGCTGCGGGATGCAGGGGAGGTCATGGAGCGCGATGGAAGAAACCTGCTACTACCCGATCGACGTTCTTCAGAAGGAAGGCGTCGTCGCCCTGGTCCGCCGCACCGACAAGGTGCGCGAGACCGCTCGCGTTGCCGTGGGACCGTCCCCTTACGGAACCGAGGAGATCGAGCTTCCGGACATTCCCCAGGCGCATCCCTCGACCGAGGACGAGAGGCGCAACGCCCGCGAGCAGGCTCGTGTCGCACGAATCTGGAAGCGCCGGGAGGGACCGGCCCGGTTCACGCTTCCCCTCGCGGCTCCGGTCCGGCCGCTTCCCGAGGGAAAGACGTTCGGCTGGAAGCGGATCTTCGACGGCGTGCCGGCGAGCCAGCCTCACATGGGCGCGGACTACGCCCTGACCGTTGGCACGCCGGTCTACGCCGCCGCGGACGGCGTCGTCGTTCTGGCCGAAGAGCTCTTCTATCCCGGCAACGCCGTCTTCATCGATCACGGAGACGGCCTCTTCACGACGTACTTTCACATGTCCGAGATCGCGGTCCGTCCCGGCCAGGACGTCCGGCGCGGCGAGAGAGTCGGCTCCGTCGGCGAGACCGGGCGCGCCACCGGTCCGCACCTGTTCTTCGGCGTTCGCTGGCACGGGGCGCGAATCGATCCGCGATTCCTTCTCGAGGATCCCGGAAAGATTCCTTCGGTCGAAAGGTTGGAGCCATGAGCGACGACGGGCTGGGGATCTACCTCCAGGATCATCTGGCCGGAGCAGCCGGAGCCGTCGAGCTCCTCGAGGCCCTGCAGAAGCGGCACGCCGGCGAGCCCGTGGCGGCGCTCGCAGCCGAGATCCTGGCGGAGGTCGAAGAGGATCGCGGCATTCTGAGGGATCTCGCCGAGCGGGTGGGCGGCGGATCGCATCCGGTCAAGGAAGCCGCGGCGTGGCTCGCCGAGAAGGCGACGCGCGTGAAGGTCGGCCGCGGAACCGCCGGTGAGCTCGGCGCGTTCGAAGCGCTGGAGGCCCTCGCCCTCGGCATTTGGGGCAAACGCTCGCTTTGGCGCGCCCTCGCGGTCCTCTCCGCGAGCGATTTCCGGGTTCAGGGCCTCGATCTGGATCGTCTGATCACGCGTGCCGAGTCCCAACACGCGCGCGTCGAGGACTTTCGCCTCCGGACGGCACCGAATGCTTTGCGGGTTCGCGTCTGAAATAGACTTCCGCGCGAGCCTCGCGGGCGGACCCGAGGCCGCATCTTCGACGAGTGAACCGGACAGACGGACCTTTCCGGCGAATCTACGCGGTGGTGGCCCGGGTTCCACGCGGACGCGTCGCGACGTACGGGCAGGTGGCACGGCTCGCGGGGCTGCCCGGGCAGGCGCGCATCGTCGGATACGCGCTCGCGGCGCTGCCTTCGGGGACACGCCTCCCGTGGCATCGCGTCGTAAACGCCCTGGGCGGAATCAGCCAGCGCGCCGACGGTCCGTACGGCCACATTCAGCGCGCGCGCCTGAAGAGAGAGCGCGTCCGCTTCGACGGCCTGGACCGGATCTCTCTGGAACGCTTCCGATGGAGGCCGGGTGGGAGCCGCGCGTCGTGAATCGCCTCGCATGACGATCGACAATCGCCTGTACGACCGGCTCGCGGGCTCCTGGTGGGACCAGCACGGCTTTCTCCACGCCCTGACCGCTTTGAATCCGCCGCGCTTCGGGTACATGCGCCGCGTACTCGTCGAGGACCTCCATCAGAACCCCGCGGACCTCGAAATCCTCGACGTCGGCTGCGGGGGAGGTCTCCTCGCGGAAGAGTTCGCGCGCCTGGGCTCATCCGTGACGGGCGTGGATCCGTCGATGAAATCGCTCGACGCGGCGCGGCGTCATGCCGAGGACGTCGGCTTGTCGATCACCTACGAGGCCGGCGTGGCCGAAGAGCTGCCGTTCCCCGACTCATCGTTCGACGCCGTCTACTGCTGCGACGTGCTCGAGCACGTCGAAGACCTGGACCGCGTCGTCGCCGAGGCCGCACGGGTCCTGAAGCCCGGAGGCGCATATCTCTTCGACACGATCAACCGCACGTGGCGGAGCTGGCTCGTGATCATCTTCCTGCTGCAGGACTGGAACTGGACGCGATGCATGCCGCCGAACCTGCACGACTGGCGCAAGTTCATTCGTCCGGAGCGGCTTCGAGACCTGCTCCTCGGCAACGGCCTCTGGCCGGGTTCGTTCCGCGGCATGGAGCCTCGCGTCGGTATCTTTCGGGTCCTGCGCGCGCTGCGGCGGCGCCGGCGTGGACAGATCTCGTTCTACGAGGCCTTTCGCCAGATGGAGCTGGGCGAGAGCCTGAACGTCGGCGTGCAATACCTCGGGTACGCGCGAAAACCGGCCTGAGCGCGAATCACGACTTCGCCGACTCCTCGGGGATTCCTTGGCGTTCGAATCGGCAACCGTGCCCACCGTCCTGCGTATCACGGTCCGAGTGAAGACGCGCACGGTCGCCTGGCTGGCCATCGGAGCCCTGGCGTCGCTGGCGCTGTCGGGCGACGACGCCGGCGGCCGCTACGAGAACGCCTGGCCGCAATGGTCTCCGGATGGCCGTCGGATCGTCTTCGCGTCGACGCGGAACGGGGGCGACTGGGAGATCTACGTCATGGACGCCGACGGATCGCGTCCGCGCCGCTTAACCGACAGCCCGGGCCGTGACGCGCACCCGGCCTTCTCCCGCGACGGAAAGCGCATCCTGTTCCAGTCGCCGCGCCGAGGCCCCGTGGACCTCTACGCGATGGACCTGAAAGGCGAGCACTTGGAGCGGCTGGTGGCGACGCCGGACTTCGACGGCGTGCCCGTGCCGTCTCCCGACGGGAAGTGGATCGCATTCCAGCGGGGCACACCCAGCGGCGAGGCCTGGCACTGGGATCTCTTTCTCGTGGACCTGACCGGGCGAAACGAGCGCCGCCTCACCGAGAACGCCTGGAGCAGCCAGGTCCCCACCTGGAGTCCGGACGGGAAACAACTCGTGATCTTCGCAAACCCGGACGGCCACGACCAGCTCTTCGTGATGGACGTGGCGACGACGAAGGTGCGCCCGCTCTTGTCGAGCGCGTTCGACGACCAGACCCCGTCGCTTTCATCCGACGGCCGGTTCGTGGCGTTCGTGTCCAATCGCGACGGCGGGCGGGACATCTATCGGCTCGAGATCGGCACGGGAGCGGTGATCCGCCTGACGAACGGCCTGGACGTCTGGTCGCAGCCGAGCTGGTCGCCGGACGGCCGGCGCATCCTCTTCTCGGGAAAGAAGACCGGCGGGGACGAGGTCTACGTCATGAGCGCCGACGGTTCGGGCCTGAAGCGGATGACGACGGGAACCGAAGGGCGGCGGTGAACCCGGCACGCGGGATGCAAAGAAAGACCCGTGGAGTCGACATGATCCGTAAGATGAAATCCGGTAAATACCGCCTCTACTCGCGCAAGAAGGATCCCAAGACGGGAAGGCGCAAGAACCTCGGCACCTTCTCCTCGCGCGCCGCGGCACAGAAGCACGAGCGGGCGGTCCAGTACTTCAAGCGCGCCTGAGATTCCCTCTCCCCCTCGGGGGGAGAGTCCGGGTGAGGGGGTCCGGCGCGACTGAGTTAGGATCTGCCCCGGTGACCCTGGCCCCCTTCCATCCCGTCGTCCGCCGCTGGTTCGAGGCGCGCTTCGGCGAACCTACGGATCCTCAGCGCGAGGGCTGGCCCGCGATCCTTCAGGGGCGAAACGTCCTGATCGCTGCTCCCACGGGATCCGGGAAGACGCTCGCCGCGTTTCTGGCGGCGATCGATTCGCTGATCCGGCAGGGAGCCGATCTGTCCGACGCGACGCAGGTCCTCTACGTCTCGCCGCTCCGGGCCCTTTCCAACGACGTGCGCAAGAACCTGGAGGCTCCTCTTTCCGAGATTCGCGCCATGGACGCCGGAGTTCCCGACGTCCGCGTCCTGGTCCGGACCGGCGACACGCCGTCGCGCGAGCGTACGGCAATGCTCCGACGGCCTCCGCACATCCTGGTCACCACACCCGAATCGCTGTACCTGATGCTGACGAGCGAGGGCGGGCGCGGCCTGCTCCGCACCGTGCGGACGGTCATCGTCGACGAGATCCACGCCCTGGTCCGGGACAAGCGGGGAAGCCACCTCTCCCTCTCGCTCGAGCGCCTCGAGGCGCTGGTCGGAGTCCCCCTGCAGCGGATCGGCCTCTCCGCCACGCAGAAGCCGCTGGAGGCCGTGGGCCGCTTCCTGGCGGGCACGGGACGTGACTGCACCCTCGTGGACACCGGTACTTTCCGGAAGCTCGACCTCGGTATCGAAGTGCCTCCGTCGCCGCTCTCGACGGTCTGCTCGCACGAGCAGTGGGAGGAAATCTACGCCCGGATCGCGGAGCTTGTCCGCGAGCATCGGACGACGCTGATCTTCGTCAACACCCGGAAGATGGCCGAGCGCATCGCCGGCCAGCTCACCCGGCTCCTCGGGGAGGACGCCGTCACCAGCCATCACGGAAGCCTCTCGCGCGAGCGCCGGCTCGACGCCGAAGAACGGCTGAAGGCCGGGCGCCTGAAGGCCCTGGTCGCGACGGCGTCGCTCGAGCTCGGGATCGACATCGGCGACGTGGATCTGGCGATCCAGGTCGGTGCCACGCGCTCGATCGCGACGTTCCTGCAGCGTGTCGGCCGCGCGGGCCACGCGCTGAAACGCGTTCCGAAGGGGAGACTGTATCCGCTGACGCTCGACGAGCTCGTCGAGGCGGCGGCTCTGGTTCGCTGCGTCCGCCGGCAGATCCTGGACCGCACTCCCGAGCCGTCGCGCCCTCTCGACATCCTGGCCCAGCAGGTCGTGGCCGCATGCGTCGACGAGACGCGGCGAGAGTCCGATCTGCTGGAGCTGGCGCGTCGCGCGTGGCCGTATCGCGACCTTTCGCAGGACGAGCTCGAGCAGGTGGTGGCGCTGCATGCCGGCGGAAGGGGAGCCCTTCTGCACCGCGACGGCGTGCACGGCCGGGTCCGCGGCACGAAGCGCGCCCGGCTGACCGCGCTGCTCTCGGGCGGCGCGATTCCCGACACCGCCGACTACGTCGTGAAGCTCGAGCCGGAGGGAACGGTCGTCGGCACGGTCAACGAGGACTGGGCCATCGAGTCCAACGGCGGCGACATCTTCCAGCTCGGCAACGCGTCGTGGCGGATCCTGCGCGTCGAGCCGGGCGTCGTGCGCGTGGCCGACGCGAAGGGACAGCCTCCGTCTCTGCCGTTTTGGCTCGGAGAAGGGCCCGGGCGCACGCGGGAGCTCGCCGCGGAGATCGGCTCGGTGCGCGAAGACTGCATCGGAAATCCCGACGAGGCGGCCCCGCGGCTCCGTCAGGACTGTGGCGATGCGCTCCCCGACGGCGCCGCGCTCCAGGTCGCCGAGTTCATCGAGGCCGGCCGGAGAGCGCTCGGAACGGTGCCGACGCCGACCCGCGTCGTGCTCGAGCGCTTCTTCGACGAGAGCGGAGGCATGCAGCTGGTCGTCCACGCCCCGTTCGGCTCGCGAATCAACCGCGCCTGGGGCCTCGCGCTGCGCAAGAAGTTCTGCGTCGGCTTCGGGTTCGAGCTCCAGGCGGCCGCCAACGAAGAGGCGATCGTCCTTTCGCTCGGCACCCAACACGCGTTTCCGCTCGAGGAGGTCTTCGACTACCTGAATCCGGCGACCGCGCGCGACGTGCTCGTCCAGGCCCTGCTGGCGGCGCCCATGTTCGAGACGCGCTGGCGCTGGAACGCTCAGCGCTCGCTGATGCTGGAGCGCTGGAAGGGGGGCCGGAAGGTCCCGGCGCCGATCCTGCGCATGCGGTCCAACGACCTCCTCGCCGCCGCGTTTCCGCAGGTCCTGGCGTGCCCGGAGACGCTGCCGGGCGGCCCGGTGCAGGTTCCGATGGAGCATCCCATCGTCCGGCAGACGATCGAGGACTGTCTCCACGAGGCCATGGACGTGGACGGGTTCCTCGAGGTTTTGAAGGGACTGCGCGACAGCTCGATCGAAAAGGTCGCCGTCGACGTCGTCGAGCCGTCGGCCTTCGCGCGCGGGATCCTGTCGTCGCAGCCCTACACGTTCTTAGACGACGCGCCGCTCGAGGAACGCCGGACGTACGCGGTCTTCTCGCGCCGGGTTCTCGATCCCAACGCGGTCGACCAGATCGGCGCCCTCGACGCGGAAGCCATCGAGCGCGTGCGGGAAGAGGCGTGGCCCGCCCCGGCCGACGCCGAAGAGCTGCACGAGGCGCTTCTGTGGATGGGTTACGCGGGCGCGGACGAGGTCGAAGGCTGGCAGCCGTGGCTCGATGCGCTGGCGTCGGACGAGCGAGTCGTTCTCGAGGACGGACGCTGGTTCGCGGCCGAAGCGCCGCGAGACCCCAAGTCCGTCCTGCGCGGTCGGCTGGAAGCTCTCGGTCCCATTTTCGCCGGCGATGCGGACGAGCAGGTGCTGCTCGAGCTCGAGGCCGAAGGCGCCGTCCTGCGTACGCGCATCGACGGCCGCGCGGCCTGGTGCAACCGGCGACTCCTCGCGCGGATCCATCGCTACACGGTGGACCGGCTGCGACGCGAGATCGAGCCCGTCACCGCCGCGCAGTTCCTGCGCTTCCTGGCGTGCTGGCAGCACGTGGATTCGGAGCACCGGCTCGAGGGGCCTCGCGGCGTGGCGGCGGTCGTGGCGCAGCTCGCGGGCTTCGAGGCTCCGGCCGCCGCCTGGGAGGCGAGCATCCTGCCGGCGCGCGTCCGCGGTTACAAGCGCGAATGGCTGGACACTCTGACGCTGTCGGGCGAAGCCGCCTGGGGACGACTCTGGGGCGCAGGCGCCTCGGCGATCCGGCGGACGCCGATCACGCTGGTGCCGCGGGAAGACCTCGAGGCGTGGGGCGCCCTGAGTCCCGACGTGGAGGCGACTGCGTCGCACACGGCGGCCGCGGTGCAGAGCGCGCTCGCTCGCCGCGGCGCGATGTTCTTCCAGGAGATCGTTCGCGAAACCGGCCTCTCAGCCAGAGAGGTCGAAGAGGGCCTGACCGAATCGATCGCGTTCGGCCGGGCGACCTGCGACTCGTTCGGAGGGCTTCGCTGGCTCGTCGTTCCGGCGTCGCGTCGCCGCGCGGCGGGATTGACGGCCGGACGCTGGACGCTCCTGCGCCGCGATGACGGCGGGCCTGCGGCGGATCCCCGTTCGGCTGCGGAGTTCGTCGCCCGCCGTCTGCTGGCCCGAACGGGCGTCGTCTTCCGCAAGACCCTCGCTCGCGAGAAACAGCCGGTTCCCTGGAGAGACGTGGCGCGGGCGCTGAGGGCGATGGAAGTTCGTGGAGAGGTTCGCGGCGGACGGTTCGTGGCGGGGTTCGACGGAGAACAGTACGCGCTCGCCGACGCCGTGACGATGCTCCGCGCCGTCCGGCGGCGGGATGCCTCGCCGGAGCCGCCGGCGCCGCTGACGGTCTCGGCCGCCGATCCGCTGAACTATCGGGGAATCCTGACCCCGGACGAGCGAGTTTCGTCGACGACACGGCGAGAGGTACTGGTAGCCTAGCGCCCGGAATGCGCAGGTTCCACGGTCGGCATGCCCTGCTGGGTGGGGCGATGGTCCTGGGTGTCGCGGGAGTTCTGGCCTCGCTGGGAGGGCCGAGAGAGGCGTCGGGGGCGGAACGCAACTCGGTCGCGCCGATCGACCGGGAGCATCTGAGCTTTCTCTCGATCGACGATGAGCTCTCCCGCGTCCTCGCCGAAAACGGTTTCACGGGCCGGATCGAATCCACGCTCGAGACGCGCCTCGGCCGGAAGATCGATCCCAAGCTCGCGGACCTCGGACGCAACCTGTTCTTCGACCGGATCCTCGGACTCCACGACGACAATGCCTGCGCCGGCTGCCACTCTCCGGCCAACGGCTTCGGCGACACGCAGTCGATCGCCATCGGGATCCAGAACAACGGGATCGTGGGCCCCGGCCGCACCGGCCCGCGCAACCAGCGCCGCGCGCCGATGGTCATCAACAACGCGTTCTATCCGAAGCTGATGTGGAACGGACGCTTCCGCAGCGCCTCGGGAGATCCGTTCGACAACTCCGAGGGCTTCGTCTTCCCGTCGCCGGAGGGAATCACGAAGTTCGGGCCGGGAGATCCCCGCTACAAGCACCTGCTCGTCGCGCAGGCCCACATTCCACCGACCGAGCAGGTCGAGGTCGCGGGCTTCACCGGAGCCGGCGGCCCCTTCGACGACGGGCTCGGGCACCTCGTCCCGCCGCCGGACGCCAGCGGCTCCCGCAACGAGCCCATTCGCCAGGCGGTCCTGCGGCTCCTGAACGAATCGCCTGGCTACCGTGAGGCGTTTTCGCGTGTTTTCCCGCACGTCGCCCGGGGAGGGCAGATCCTCTTCGAGGACGTCGGGCAGGCGATCGCGGAGTTCGAGCTCACGCTGGTCTTCGCGAACGCGCCAATCGACCGTTTCGCGCGGAGCGAACGATGGGCGATGACGCCGGCGCAAAAGCGCGGCGCGCTGTTGTTCTTCGGGCCTCGAGCCGGGTGCGTCAGCTGTCACGCCGTCGCGGGCCAGTCCAACGAGATGTTCAGCGACTTCGAGATGACCTGCGCGGGCATTCCCCAGATCGCGCCGGTCTACGGCGTGGGCACGGGCAACCTCGAGTTCGCCGGCCCCGGGAAGGACGAGGACTTCGGACTCGAGGACATCACGGCATCGATCCTCGATCGCTACGACTTTCGGACCTCGCCGCTGCGCAACGTCGCGCTCCAGCCCGCTTTCTTTCACAACGGAGCGTTCACTCGGCTGGAAGACGCCATCCGGTATCACTCCGACGCTCATTCCCATGGGCGCTCCTACGACCCAGCCGCCGCGGGCCTGCCCCCGGACCTCCAGCGCACGGGCCCGATCGAGTCGGTCCTCGGCAAGCTCGATGCACGGCTCTCGGATCCGAGCAGTCTCACCGAAGCGGAGCTGGCGGACATCGTGGCGTTCGTGCGCGACGCCCTGCTCGACGAGCGCGCCCGGCCCGAGAACCTGATGCGGCTGATCCCGGCGGAGCTTCCCAGCGGCCTGCCGCCGCTGACGTTCGAAGGCCCGTCTCGATGAGTGCGTAGCTTCTTTCGGATCGCCGCCTCGCTGGCTCTGGTCCTCGCGCTCCCGTCTTCCATTCGCGCGGCGGATGCACTCCGCGTTCTCTTCATCGGCAACAGCCTCACCGCCTACAACGATCTGCCCGCGATCGTCGAGGCGCTGGCGAAGGCCGGCGGCCAGCCCGCGCTCGACTGGAAGAGCGTTCTCCTTCCGGGCACGAGCCTCGAGGATCAGTGGCGGGACGGGCAGGCGCGCAAGGCGATCGGGCAAGGACCGTGGGACTACGTCGTCCTCCAGCAGGGGCCGTCGGCGCTCGACGAGAGCCGGAGATCACTGCTCGACTACGTCGCTCGCTTCGCGAAGGAGATCCGCGCCGCCGGAGCCCGGCCCGCGATCTACATGGTCTGGCCGTCGTCGAGCCGCACCTCCGACTTCGACGATGTCAGCCAGTCCTACCGCATGGCGGCGCGGCAGGTCGACGGCCTGCTGTTCCCGGTGGGCGAGGCGTGGCGCGCGGCATGGAAACGCGATTCGAAGCTCGCGCTGTATTCGAAAGACGGTCTGCATCCCACGCCCGCGGGCTCCTATCTGGCGGCGCTCGTGATGTACGGACGGCTCTACGGAAAGTCGCCCGTGGGACTGCCGGGAACGCTTTCACTCGCGGAAGGCGGCGCGATCGATGTGCCCGAGCCGCAAGCGCGGCTGCTGCAGGAATCGGCGGAAGAAGCGAACCGCAGGTTCGGCAAGCCCTGAAGGCGCCTCGTCGCAATTTCGCGCGGAGACGATGGCGTTCCGCTGTCCAGCGAATGACGTCGAAGGATCCGCGCGAAAGGAGAATCCGATGAAGAGAATCCGGCTCCAGATTTTCGTAGGCGCGATCGCCACAATTCTTGCTTCGAGCGCTTTCGCGCAAACACCCGTGTCCAACGGCGCCACGCTCGCCATCTTCGGGGCCGGCAACATCGGCGCCTGGACCACCGAGCTGACGATCTCCAATCCCGGAGAAACCGCGATGGCCGCGACGGTGCAGAACTACCCGACGCCGATCGTCTGCACGCAGATCCAGCCGTGCACCCTCGAGTATCAGATCCCGCCGCGCGGCACGGTCGTGTCCGGGCGCCCGGACGGTGGCATCGGCGTGACGTACGTCTTGAGCGATGGCACCGTCGGACCGCAAGCGCTGGCGCGGGTGCTCGATGCGAGCGGCCGTTCCGTGGATCTGCCCGTCTTCCGCCTGTCGACGTTGATCGAGCTGGACGCCCCCGAGCTCGTCTTCCCGGCGGCGCAGCGCTGGTCCGAGGGGACCGTGAATCTCCAGCTCGCGAACATCTTCGATTCCGTGGATCCTCAGCTCGAGCCTGTGACGCTGCGCCTGGAGGCGTTCGACGCCAATGGCGCCTCGCTCGGAGCGCGCGAGCTGACGCTCAACGGAGGGGAGCATCGCTTCCTGACGGATGTTCTCGGCTTCCTCGGCGTCGATGTCGTCGAGGTCGGCCAGCTCTCGGTGCGGCGCGTGGCGGGGGCGGGCCGATTCTGGGGGGTGATGCCGATCCTGCGCGCGGACGGCAGCCTTTCGGTCAGCGTCGGAGCCGCGCCGTGATGCGCTGGCATGCAGTGGGTCTGGGCCTCCTCGTCCTCTGCGCGTCGCTGGGCGCCACGCAAGACGGGAGGGCCGGGCCAGCGAAAACTTCCACCGCGACGTTTCGCTCGTTGATGGAAACGATTGCCGCCGGCTGGAACGAGGGCAATGCGCGCAAGGCCGCCGACTGCTTCGCCGAGGACGCGCTGTATCTGGAGCCGCCCGACCGGCAGTTCTTCTCGGGCCGGCCGGCTCTTTACGAGTTCTTTGGCGGCGGCAAGAAGCCCGAGCCGCCGATGAAGATGACGTGGCACCACCTCGCCTTCGACGAGGAATCCCGGGTCGGATTCGGCGAGTACTCGTTCCAGATGAACCGGCGCTATCACGGCGTCGTCGTCGTCCGGCTGCGCGACGGAAAGATCGCCAACTGGCGCGAGTACCAATACGAGTCGCCGCTGGAGTGGAAGGAGTTCGTCTCGAAGAATCCCTTTTAGCTGTCATCCCGAGCGGAGCGAGGGATCCCGGACTCGACAAGCGCTCGTCTGAATCGCACGGGATCTCTCGGACCTGCGGTCCTCGGGATAACAGGCGAAGGCGCGATTGCGCTTCCCCTGTCAGTCGCCGGGGCCGATCATCTTCTCGGCCCGGACCTCCCGATCGAACTCCTCCTCGGTGATGTAGCCGAGGGTGACCGCCGCTTCCTTGAGGGTCGTGCCCTCCTTGTGCGCCTTCTTGGCGATCTCGGCGGCCTTGTCGTAACCGATCTTGGGGGCCAGCGCCGTGATCAGCATCAGCGAGCGGTCGAGGTGGTGCCGGATCCGGGCGTGGTCGGGCTCGATGCCTCGGGCGCAAAACTCCTCGAAGGAGTCGGAGGCGTCAGCGAGCAGGCGCACAGAGCGGAGCACGTTGGAGACGATCAGCGGCTTGTAGACGTTCAGCTCGAAGTTGCCGGACGCGTCGCCGACGGTCACCGCGACGTCGTTACCGAAGACCTGCGCGCAGACCATTGTCAGGGCCTCGGCCTGCGTGGGGTTGACCTTGCCCGGCATGATCGACGAGCCCGGCTCGTTCTCCGGGATCCGGATCTCGGCCAGGCCCGAGCGCGGCCCGGAGGCGAGCCACCGGACGTCGTTGGCGATCTTCATCAGGGCCGCGGCGAGCGTCTTGATCGCTCCATGAGCGTTCAACAGGGCGTCATGCGCGGCGAGCGCCTCGAACTTGTTCGGCGCCGAGACGAAAGGCAGCGCCGTGATTTCCGCGATCTCATTCGCGACCTGCTCGCCAAAGCCCGCGGGAGAGTTCAACCCGGTTCCGACCGCCGTTCCTCCGATCGCGAGCTCGTAGAGGTGGGGCAGCGACGCCTCGATGTGCCCGAGGCCGTAGTCCAGTTGCGCCACCCAGCCCGAGATCTCCTGGCCGAGCGTCATCGGGACCGCGTCCTGCAGGTGTGTGCGGCCGATCTTGACGACGCCCTTGAATTCCTTCGCCTTCCGGTCCAGCGTGTCGCGCAGGCGCTTGACCGACGGGATCAGCCGGTGGCGGATCTGCTCCACGGCCGCAATGTGCATGGCCGTCGGGAACGTGTCGTTGGAGGACTGGCTCTTGTTGACGTCGTCGTTGGGGTGCACCGGCTTCTTCGAGCCCATCTCGCCGCCGAGGATCTGGATCGCCCGGTTGGAGATGACCTCGTTGGCGTTCATGTTGGTCTGCGTTCCGCTTCCCGTCTGCCACACGACCAGCGGGAAGTTCTCGTCGAGCTTGCCCTCGATGACCTCCTCGGCCGCCTGGACGATCGCCTTCGCCTTCTCCGCGGGCAGCGCCCCGCGGTCCCGGTTGACGATCGCCGCGGCCTTCTTGAGAATCCCGAACGCGCGGATCAGCTCCCGCGGAAAGCGCTCCCGCTCGCCGCCGATGGCGAAATGATGGAGCGAGCGTTCCGTCTGGGCTCCCCAATAGCGGTCCGCGGGGACCTCGATGTTCCCCATGGTGTCGGACTCGGTCCGGGTCTTCTTCGTTTCCGCCACGGCTTCCTAGCCTGCGCCGGCGTCGGAGAGGCCGGTCTTGCGCCGACCCGCCGTCAGCTTCGCCTTGACGAAATCCCAGTTCATGCGCGCGATGAACTCCATTCGGATCGCCTTGGGGCAGACCGCCTCGCATTCGCCGTGGTTGGTGCAGGTGCCGAATCCCTCGGCATCCATCTGCGCGACCATGGCGAGCACGCGGCTGCG
>Ga0075423_10000007_pt1 | contig 92761 bp, 94 predicted proteins | sample SoiMethybrSBSTD2_FD_80114 | JGI IMG/M metagenome (GOLD analysis project Ga0075423, IMG submission 80114) | Bulk soil microbial communities from a Populus tree surrounding site in Tennessee, USA - Soil MetaG P. TD hybrid SBSTD2 | ecosystem: Environmental > Terrestrial > Soil > Tree plantation... | reverse complement strand
GGTGGCGGGCGTCGTCGGCGTGCATCGCGGTCGTCGCGTCCTCCCAGTGGTCGCGCAGGGCGGGCTCGATCTCTTCGGAAGCGGCGAGGATCACGGCGGCGGAGTCGGGAACCAGGTCCAGCGGCGCGCCGAAGTCCTCCAGCGGCAGCACGTCGGCGAGGCTCGGCGGTCCCTTTCCTTCTTCGGCGGCTTCCATCGCGGCCAGCTCGGCAAGCTCGCGGTGCTCGACGTCGAGCTCGGCGGCGGGGGCCAGCTCAACCCGCTCGGCGTCGCCGAGCGAGCGCTGGGTGAAGGTCGAGAACCAGCGCATCGAGTCGACCTCGTCGCCGAACAGCTCGATCCGCACGGCGCGCTCCTCGGTGGCCGGGAAGACGTCGAGGATGCCGCCCCGGATCGCGAACTGGCCACGTTCTTCGACCTGTTCGACTCGTTCGTAACCGGCGGCGCTGAGGTCGCCGGCGACGGCGGTCAGGTCGATCTCGTCCCCCTTCGAGATCGCAAAGCCGGCGGGGCGCAGCGAGGCGTCGGGGACCGCTTCGGCGAGCGCCGCGGCGCCGGCGACGACCACCGCGTCGTCCTCGGAGCGGAGCGCGTCGAGCGCATCGATCCGCAGGCCGACCAGGTGCGGAGGCGGGGTGACGTGGGAGGCGTAGCCGGTGCCGCGCGAGGGATAGAAGCGGACGCGGCGCGGGGCCAGGTAGGCGCGCAGGTCGGCCGCGAGGTCGCGGGCGGAGCGGTCGTCGGGGGCGACCAAGAGGGCGGGACGATCGGCGAGGCCCCGATCGTCCTCCAGCAGCGCCGCCAGCAGCAGCGGCCGCAGCATCGCCGAGGCGCGCACCGTCACCTTCTCGCCGCCGTCCGCGGCATCGCGCGCACGGCCAGCAAGCGCGTGGACGCGCTCGTTCTCGGCGGCTATTTCAACCAGTGGGCGCAGACTCATGACATCAATCTTCCGCTGTTCCTTTGCTCCATATAACGCAGCAAAGGAACAGCGGAGCGGGTTATGGGCGGGAGGGGAGGCCGGGACCGCTGCGTTGCCACTCCACCTGGCCGACGCCCTCCGCTTGGGAGCGGCCCTCGACGTCGTCCCACTCGTGCAGCATCCGCTTCAGGCGGGCGACCGCCTCGGGCGGGTGGGCCGCGACCTGGACGGCCAGCTCCATGGCGGCCTCTTCCGTCCCCGCCGCGGGCGCGACGCGGTTGACGAGCCCCAGCCGCAGTGCTTCGTCGGCGCCCACAGTGCGGGAGGAGAGGAGCAGGTACTTGGCGGCGGCCAGCCCGCAGAGCGTCACCAGGCGGGCCGGGCCGACCGGCACGCCCAGCGCCGCGCCGGGGAAGCGCATCCGAAGGTTGGAACCGCCGACCCGCATGTCGCAGGCGACCGCGATCTCCGCCCCGCCACCGACCACATCGCCGTGGCAGACCGCGATCGTCGGCTTCGGGAAGGCAACTATCCCGTCGTAGAGGTCGGCGAAGAGCTGCATGCGCCGCACCTTGCCCTCGTCGTCTAGCTCCTCATTGACGTCCGCCCCCGCCGAGAGGCCCATGTGGTCGGAGGAGGTGACGACCAGCACCCGGACCGCGTCGTCGACGCGCGCCACCGCCAGGTGCTCGAGCACCTCGGCGAGCATCTGGGTGTTGATCGCGTTGCGGGAGTTGGGCCGCTGCAGGCGCAGCACCCCGATTCCCTGCTCGTCGACTTCATAAGAGGTCAGCTCGCTCGACTCGTTCACGCGGTGGAACCTAGCCTCTCGACCAAGCGCTCCGCCTCGTCGGCGGCGCGACCGATCAGCGCGGCGACCTCGTCGCGCGGCTCGCGGAAGCGCGAGAGAACGTAGGAGGAGACGACCTCGGGGTCGGTCGTGTCGGGTCGTCCCACCCCCACCCGGACCCGCCAGAACTCGGCGTCGCCGAAGCCGCGCTTCAGGCTCTTCAGCCCGTTATGGCCGGCCAGCCCGCCGCCTAGCCGGGCCTGGACCTCGCCGAAGGGCAGGTCGATCTCGTCATGGAGGACCACCACCCGATCCAACGGCGCCTTCAGCGAGCCGCGCGCCGGCCCCGCCGAGCCGCCGGACTCGTTCATGTAGGTCTGAGGCAGGAGGATCGCCACCCGCGGCCCGCCCGGCCGAACGCGCCCCTCGGTCAACAGCCCGCCGTACTTATGCTTCGCCCGCGGCAGCTCCCAGCGCCGCGACAACTCGGCCCCGACCTCGAAGCCGACGTTGTGGCGGGTTCCCTCGTACTCGCGCCCCGGGTTGCCAAGACCGACGATGAGGATGCGGTCGCCCGCCTCGCCCTCGCCGTCGCGTCCGCCCCGGCGGCGGAACAGGGACAGCGGCTACTCCCCTTCGGAGTCGCCGCCCGAGTCTTCGCCGCCCTCGCCCTCTTCGGCGGGTGCGGCCTCGCCCTCGGGCGCTTCGCCCTCTTCGCCGACTAGCTCCGCCTCTTCCTCGACGGCGGGCTCGGGCTCTTCCTCGACGCGCGGCGGCGAGAGGGTGGCGATCGTCACCTCTTCGGGGTCCTCGGCGACGAACTTGACGCCCTCGGGGGCGCTCACCACGGAAAGCTGCAAGGTGTCGTTGATCTCCATCGTGGAGACGTCGACGACGATCCGGTCGGGAATCTCGGCAGGCAACGCCTCGACGGTGACCTCACGCGTGACGTGCTCGAGCACGCCGCCCTCCTTGACGCCGGGTGCCCCCTCTGCTCCCTCCAGCTCGATCGCGACCTCGGCCTGGATCGCTTCGTCGAGCCTCACCTCTTGCAAGTCGATGTGCTGCAGGTCGCCGCGCACCGGGTGGAGCTGCTGCTCCTTGACGACGACCGGCACCGCCTTGGCGCCCTCGATCTCGAGGTCGAACAGCGCGTGGCCGTCGGCCAACACCGTGCGCACCTCGCGCTCGGCGACCTGGAAGGGGCGCGGCTCGGCCCCGCCGCTGTAGACGACGCCGGGCACCAGCCCCCCGCGCCGCAGGCGGCGGGAGGTCCGCGAGCCGAACTCCGCGCGGGGAGCGGCCTTCAGCGTTTCGCGTGCGGCGGCCATCGGACGGGAGAGGATAGAGAAACGGGGCGTGTGGCACCCTTCGCCCATGGCCGACAACTCGAAGATTCCCAAGGGACGAGTTCGCCGCTCGGCGAAGCTGGGGTCGATCGTCGGCGTGCAGGGCGCCCGCTACGCCGGGACCAAGGCGGCCAACGTCGCCCGCTCCGAAGAGGGCGGCAAGGAACGGCTCGAGCAGCGCCACCTGGAGACGGCGATGAAGATGGTCGGCGCGCTGGGCCAGATGAAGGGCGCAGCGATGAAGCTCGGCCAGTTCGCCTCCTTCATCGACACCGAGTTCCTTCCCGAGGAGTACCGCGAGATCTACCAGGAGCAGCTGGCGAAGCTGCGCACCGACGCGCCGCCGATGCCCTGGAAGAAGGTGGAGAAGGTGCTGGCGGAGGAGTACGACGACGAGCCGATCTCCGAGCTATTCGCCGACTTTGAGCAGGAGGCGTTCGCCGCCGCCTCGATCGGCCAGGTGCACCGCGCCGAGCTGATCGACGGCCGCCGGGTGGCGGTGAAGATCCAGTACCCGGGAATCGCCGAAGCGCTGGAGGCGGACCTGCGCAACGCGGGAACGATCATGCGGCTGGCCCGCGCCCTCGCCCCCGGGCTCGACGCGAAGGCGATCGCCAACGAGCTGCGCGAGCGGGTGATGGAGGAGCTCGACTACGAGTACGAAGCTCAGAACCAGCGCAGCTTCTCCCGCGCCTACCGCGAGCATCCCTTCATCTACGTGCCGGATGTGGTCACGCGCCTCTCCCGCCGCCGCGTTCTGGTCACCGAGTACGTGGAGGGAATGGGATTCGAAGAGATCAAGGGGCTGCCGCACGAGGAGCGCAGCCGCTTCGGAGAGATCGTCTTCCGCGGCAGCTTCGGCTCGATCTACCACCTGCAGCACTTCAATGCCGACCCCCACCCCGGCAACTACATCCTGATGGAGAACGGCCGCGTCACCTTCCTCGACTTCGGGATGACGAAGAAGCTCGACCACGAGCAGATCGTGCTCGAGCAGAGAGCCTTCGACGCCGCCTCGCGCGACGACCCGGAGGCGTTCCGCGCCGCCCTGCACGACCTCGGCTTCGTCAAGAACCCCTCGAAGCTGGACGCCGAGCGGCTGATGGACCACATGCGGTCGATCGGCGGCTGGTACGTGGAGGACCGCGAGATCGAGATCAGCCCGCGGCGGGTGATGAAGATCATCGAGTCGACCAACGATCCGCGCTCGGAGTACTACGACCTGATGCGGCGCGAGTCGATTCCGGCCGACGAGTTGATGGGACGGCGGATGGAGATTGGCGTCGTCGCCGTGCTCGGCCAGCTGCGGGCGAAGCGCAACTGGCACCGGATCATGCGCGAGTGGATCTACGCCGACCCACCGGCGACCGAGCTGGGCGAGCAGGAATGGGAGTACTTCGAGGGAAGGGGTGTGGTGCAAACCCCGATTGTCGAACGATCCCTGGAAGGAGATCAGCGATGAGCAGGATGCGGCGCGGGTGGGAGCTGACCAAGAAGAGCTGGGGCCTGTTGCGCGAGCACCGCGACCTGCTCCGCTTTCCGCTCTACGGCGGCGCGGCGACGATCGCCGCGGCGGCGATCGTCGTCGGCCCGGGGCTGTTCCTGATCGAGGACGACTCGGTCGCGCTCGGCGGGCCGCTGGTCGTGATCGGCTTCTACCTGCTGACGGTGATCGGCTTCTACTTCAGCGTCGGGCTGGCGGCGGCCGCGGACATGATCTTCCACGGCAGAGAGGCGACCGTCGGCGACGGGCTCGCGGTAGCGCGCAGCCGCTTCAGCCAGATCTGCGGCTGGGCGGTGGTGGCGACAGTGGTCGGCCTGGTGATCAGCGCTATCCAGAGCCGCGCCGGGGTCGGCGGCGCGATCGCCGGACGGCTGCTGGATATTGGTTGGTCGCTGGTCACCTTCCTCGCGGTGCCGGTGATCGCGCTGGAGGGAACCGGTCCGATCGAAACGCTGAAGCGCTCCGCGAGCCTGTTCAAATCCCGCTGGGGCCAACAGGTAACCGGCAACATCGCGATCGGCGGCGCCGTGGGCCTGCTCGGCGTGCTGCCGTCGGCGGCACTGATCGCGATCGGCATCGCGATCTGGTCCTCCGCGAGCTTCGCCGGCGCGCTGCTGGTGGTCGTCGGCGTGATCGGGATGGCGATCGCCCTGCTGGTCCTGAATGCGCTGAGAGGAATCTTCGGCGTTGCCCTCTACCGCTACGCGCTCGACGGCGAGGCTGTGGGCGGCTTCTCGCCAGGGGAGCTGGAGTCGGCGGTGAAGACCAAAGGCGGTCGCAACGCACCGCCCACCGCCACCCCCGGCACGGTCTAGCTCTACAGCTCCGCGAAGAGGCGGGGGTCGTTTGAGCAGAGGCCGGTGACGCCGGCATCGATCAGCTTGCGCATCCGCGGCAGGTCGTCGACCGTCCAAGCGATCAGCTCGACTCTCGCGAGCTTGGCGATCCGGGTGAGGCGGCGGGTGATCAGTGGGTGGTAGACCCACATCGACTCGACCCCCAGCTTCGGCAGCTCGCGGGCGGCCAGCCCCGGCAGGGTGCGTCGCATCGCCACCATCGCCGCCAGCATTGGCCCTTTTGCCCAGCGCTTCGACGTCCAGTCCCGGGTGACCTTGGGATAGGTCCAGCCGCGGCGCAGGTTCGGTTCCAGCTCGCGGATCCGGGCAAGGCTGGAAAGCTCCATCGTTGAGACCATTCCCCGGCTCAACAGGTCGCGCTCGCGCAGCGCCGCGACGATCTCCTCCTCGCGACCCGGCAGCTTGATGTCGAGGTCGACCTCGACCCGATCGAGCGGCGGCGCCATGAACGCATCAAGCGCCTTCGCAAGGGTCAACAGCTCGAGCCGCTCGGCGTCGTGCCAGTCGTGGGCGACGACCAGCGGGGTGCGCTCAGCGGCGTCGATACGGGGGTGACCGTCGCGGCGCCAGAGCACGTCGATCTCGATCGTGTCGACTCCCGCCTCCACGGCGGCGGCGAAGCTCTCCAAGGTGTTGCCGGGGGCGATCAGGTCGGCGCCCTTGTGGCCGACCAGCCGCAGGCCGTCGGGCATCAGAAGAGCTGGTTCTCCCCGGCGAAGATCTCGGAGACGGAGTCGTCGGTGAAGATGCGGCGGATCGAGTCGGCGAAGGTGCCGGCGGTCGAGATCACCTTGATGTTGTCCGGAGCGCCGGGGCGCAGGGGCAGGGTGTCGGTGACGACGATCTGCTCGATCCCGGAGTTCTCGTAGGCGAGCCGCTCGTAGGCGGGACCCGAGAAGACGCCGTGCGTGGCGCAGGCGATCACCCGTGCCGCACCCTCGTCCATAACCGTCTGCGCGGCGGCGCAGAGGGTGCCGGCCGTATCGATCATGTCGTCGACCAGGACCGCGGTGCGGCCCTTCACGTCGCCGACCACATAGCCGATCTCGGCCACCTGCTGAGCGGGCCGTTCCTTCTCCATCACGGCCCAGTGGGTGCCGATGCGGCGGGCGAAGTTGCGCGCCGTCTTCACCCGGCCGGCGTCGGGGGAGACGATCACCAGCTCCTCGGTCAGGTGCTGGTCGGCGAACCACTGGGTCAGCATCGGCATCGCGGTCATGTGGTCGACCGGAACGTGGAAGAAGCCCTGCACCTGGCCCGCGTGGAGGTCCATGGTGAGGACGCGGTCGACGCCCACCCCCTCCAGGCACTTGGCGACGATGCGGGCGGAGATCGGCTCGCGCGGGGCCGACTTCTTGTCCTGGCGGGCATAGCCGTACCACGGCATGACGGCGATGATCCGGTGGGCGGAAGCGCCCTGCGCCGCGTCGATCATCGTCAGCAGCTCCATCAGCGAGTCGTTCGGGGTCATCCCGGTCTGCTCGTTGGCGCAGGTGGACTGGACGAGGAAGACGTCGGCGCCGCGGATCGACTCCTCGTAGCGGCAGTAGACCTCGCCGTTGGCGAAGGTCTTCAGCGTCACCTGGCCGACGTCGAGATCGAGCTTGCCGGCGACCTTGGCGGCCAGCTCCATCGAGCTGCGCCCGCCGAAGACCATCAGCCGCTTCGAGTAGTCGTGCGGGATGGCGGTCGCCGCTGCCTGGGACTGGGGACGTTCCTCGATCGTGCTCACGAGTTTTCTTCTTCCTTCATCTCGGCAGCCTTGCGCCCGGCGTAGCCCTTGATGTTCCGCTGGTCGTTCTCGCTCACCGCAAGCGCCCCTTCGGGCACGTCCTCCTTGATCACCGCGCCAGCGCCAGTGTAGGCGGAGTCGCCGACTTCTACCGGCGCGATCAGCATCGTGTCAACGCCGATGCGGGCGTCGCGGCCGATCACGGTCTGGTTCTTGCGGAATCCGTCGTAATTTGCGGTGATCGTGCCGGCGCCGAGGTTGCTGCCAGCGCCGATCTCGGCGTCGCCGACGTAGGCGAGGTGGGGAACCTTCGCTCCCTCGCCGAGCCGGGAGTTCTTGATCTCGACGAAGGTTCCGGCCTTGGCGCCGCGCTCCAGGTGGGCGCCGGGGCGCAGGTAGGCGAAGGGGCCGACGACGCAGCCGTCGAGAACCTCGCACTCGACGAGGTAAGAGTGGGGGACATGGACGTCCGCGCCGAGCTTGGTGTCGGTCAGCGTGGTGAGCGGACCGACGACGCAGCCGGCGCCGACCTCGGTGCGGCCCCGCAGGCCGGTGCCCGGTTCGATCCGCGCGTCGGCGGCGATCTCGACGTCGGCGTCGATCCAGGTCGAGCCGGAGTCGACGACGGTAACGCCGGCCAGCATGTGGGCTTCGAGGATGCGACGGCGGGCGATCGTCTCGGCCGCAGCCAGCTCGACGCGGTTGTTGACCCCCATCGTCACGGCGATGTCGTCGGTCGGGTGGGCGGCGACGGAGTGGCCGGCCTTGCACAGGGCCGGGAAGACGTCGGGCAGGTAGTACTCGCCCTGAGCGTTGTCATTGGAGAGGCCGGCAAGCGCAGCGGCAAGGGGCTCTGCGTCGAAGACATAGGTGCCGGCGTTGACCTCGCGGATCGCGAGATGCTCGGGGCTGGCATCGCCGTCGGCTTTGGCCTCGACCACGCGCTCGACCTCACCATTGGGCCCGCGCACGATGCGGCCGTAGGAGCCGGGATCGTCAAGCTCGATTGAGAGCATCGTCGCTGCGGCTCCACTTTTGGCATGGGCATTGAGCACGTCGGCGATGTTCTCGGCAGAGATCAGAGGGTGATCGCCGGAGAGAACAAGCACCGTCTCGCTCTGCTCGATCAGCGGCAGCGCGGCGCGCACCGCACCGCCGGTGCCATCCGAATCGCGCTGGACAACGGTTTCGACGTCTTCGGGCAACCCGGCGGAGATGTCACGGCCCGACGAAACGATCGCCGCTACCCGCCCCGCGCCGGCCTCGCGCGCGGCGAGGATCGGCCAAGCAACCATCGGCCGCCCGCAGACGGGATGCAACATCTTCGGCAGGGAGGAACGCATGCGCGTCCCTTCCCCAGCCGCCATGACCAGGACCAAGGGCGAACTCACCCAGGAATCGTAGACGCGGCGCGCAGGTTCTGTAGTCGAATCAGGCGCGCGAAAGGTCGCGCCCGACGAGCGCCACGCTGGTCAGCGTCCACCCCGCGAAGATCAGGTCTATTCCGACCAGGAGGCCGATCGCCCAGTCGGCTGAGCTGGGGAACTCGGCGAGGACCAGGATGCCGATCAGGAGGCCCGCGACGCCGCTGAGGCCGACCAAGCCGGCTCCCGCCTGCCCGCGGCCGGCGAAGGCGACAGCGATCCGCGTGATCCCCATGAAGAGGAAATAGATGCCGAGCACGAGGGTCAGGGTCAGCGTGCCGTTGTGCGGCTCGACGATCAGCCAGACGCCGACGATCACGGTCAACGCCGCCCAGATCAACCGCAGCAAGACCGTCCCGATCGAGTGCGCGCTGAACGCCGCCGCAATCAGGAACGCCCCGGCGATCACCAGGATCCAGCCGATGAAGATCGCCGTCCCGACAGAGGCGACAGCGGGCACCAGAATCGCCACGCAACCGACGAAGATCGCCAGGATCCCAACGGCCATCAGCCCCTTCCAGCCGCCGGCGAGCCCCGCACGAACCTCCGGATCCATCTCAACTCCCCCGTATTCCATGCGCCGACCCTAAGCCCCCACCCGGACGCGAATCAACCCAGCGACGTCAGCGCAGCGCTATCGTCGCCCCTGCGCTCCGGGGTGGTGTAGTTGGCTAGCACGCCTGGTTTTGGTCCAGGAAGCGGGGGTTCAAGTCCTCCCCCCGGAATTGACGCCCCTACTCCTCCGAAGAGCGGGGAACCTTGCCGGCTTCGGCGCCGGGCTCGAGGGCGGGGCCGCGGGGGGAGGCGATGCCGAGGACGCGCATCGCCTTGAGGCCGAGGCCGAGCTTCTCGCGGCCCTCGGTGGCGGAGACGTCGTGGCCGCAGAGCTCCTTGGCGCGTTCCAGCCGGTAGCGAATCGTGTGGCGGTGGGTGAAGAGCTGTCTGGCGGTTGCGGCGACGTTGCCGTCGTTGTCTAGGTAGGCCTCGATCGTGGCCACAAGCTCGGTCTCGTACTGGTCGTCGTAGGTCGCCAGCGGCTCGATCGTCTCCGCGTAGAAGCGCTCCAGTTCGCGCGGGTCTTCGCTCATCGCCGGCAGCAGCAGCCGATAGGCGCCGGTGTCTTCGAAGGCGAGCAGGCCGCGGCCCTCCGCCTCGCCGACGTTGACGGCCAACCGCGCCTCGTTGCCGGAGCGGTAGAGATCGACCGGGTCATTCGCCCGGCGACTGCGGCCGATCGTCAGGTGAAAGCCGGAAAGACTGTCCTCCAGCTCCCGCGCCAGCCCGGCGGCGGCGCGCGCCAGCCGCTCATCGTCTTCGGCGGGAACGATTACCGCGATCTCGGCCGCCGCTTCGCCGCCGTCCTGGGTCGTCGCCAGCGAGCCGGGGGCGAGCGAGCGCAGCGCCCGCAGCGCCAGGGTCATCGCCCGGGCCCGCCACTCCCCCGTCTGGGCGGCGCGCGGGGCGGCGCGGACGATCAGCACTCCCGCCCCTCGCTCCAGGTCGGCGCCCAGCTCGGCGGCGCGGGCGACGATGTCGCCGCGGTCGGTCACTTCCCGCCCCAGCACCGCGCCGACGAAGGCGCCCGCCACCTCCTCGCTCTCCCACTCGGGGGAGCGGGAGCGCTCCAGCTCCAGCGCCAGCAGCGTCGTCACCATGCGGGCGATCGCCGGGTCGGGGTCGGCCTTGGCGCGGTAGCGCAACTCGCCGACGGCGCTGTCGGCGACGCGCAGCTCCACAGCGGTAACGCCCTCCCCGCCGGAGAGCAGCTTCTGCTCCTGGTCCGAGGAGGCGCCGGCGACAGCCAGAACCGCGCTGGAGCGGTCGATCAGGGCGACGCTGGCGCCGAGTACCTTGGCCGCGGCCCGCGCCACAGCCGGCAGGCCGGCCCCCGACTCGACCGCTTCCGCAAGCGCGTCAAGCGTCCCCGTTTCTCCCGCCTTTGCAGGGATTTTCTGCCTTCTCTCGGTCGCCGGCATCCGATCATTATCCCCAGCTGCCGTTTCAGTTGAGCAGGTGAATGATCTCGTCGTAGTAGTAGACGAAGGCGAGGCCGACCACGACGCCGACCAGCATCAGGGCGAGCAGCACGAACAGGGAGAGAAAGCCCGCGGCCGCCTTCTCCCAGATCCGGCCGTAAGAGCTGACCGCGGGGACGAGGATCAGGGCGACGAAGGCAACCAGGCAGACGAGCCCGGCGGCGCCGAACAGCAGGTACTCATTCTCGATTCTCTGCAGCGCCAGCGGCAGCGTGTTCAGCAGGGGCATCGCGTTCATTCTGGCGCAACGTGGAGATAACGAGGCCCACCGCGGCGCAGAGCGAGAAGGCGGCGGCGCCCAGCGCCCAGCCGGCGTTGACGTCGCTGAGGTAGTGGGCGCCGAGGTAGACGCGGGAGAGGCCGATCAGCGCGGCCAGGACGATCCCCGCCACGACCACGGCCGCGCCCCGCGCCATCCCTTGGCGCAGGCGCATCACGACCGTCACCGCCGCCCAGACGTAGACGGTCGAGTAGGCGGCGTGCGCGCTGGGGAAGGAGGAGCCGGCGGTGTCGACCAGGCTCCCGGCGGGGCGCGGGCGGTCGACCTCCGCCTTTAGCTCGTGGACGCCGAGAATCGTGATCGTCATCCCGGCGACCAGCACGCCGAACTCGGCCCAGCGGCGGCGGCCGGCGAGTAACCCGGCGCCGATCAGGGCCAGTGACCAGGTGACCGCGGCGGAGCCGAGGGCGCTGACGGCCTTGGCCAGGTCGGTGAGCCAGCCGGCACGGAGGCTGTCGACGACGTCGATCGCGGTCATGTCGCCGGGGGTCGGGCCGGGGTCGTCGCCGACGATCACCGTGTAGGCGACCAGCACGAAGGAGGCGACGGCGAGGATCGCCATCAGCGAGGTGAACTCCAGCCCGAAGGTGCCGCCGGGCGTGACCCGGTCCCAGAGGAACTGAAGTTGAGGTTGGAAGCGGCGAGCGAGAACGACGAGCCAGCGCGTGGCGACGTGAGCCTCCATCCAGCGCACCGCCGCGCGCCGGTTCTCCTCGACCCTCAGGCGGCGGACCAGCAGGACCGTCCCAACCGTGACGACGATCAGCGTCCCCAGCAGGAAGGCGCCCCTCCCCGCGTACTTCGCGGCGGTCTCGATGCTGCGCGAGAAGAAGTAGCCGATCAGGATGTGGGCGCTCGCCCAGAGACCGGTCCCGAGGATGCTGTAGGGAACGAAGGCGCGGTAGCGCATCCCCGAGCTGCCGGCGATAAACGGGGCGAAGGCGCGTACCAGGCTGATGAAGCGGCCGATGAAGATCGTCTTGCCGCCGTGGCGAGAGAAGTAATCCTCGACTCTCTCGAAGCGCTCGTGACTGATTCCGAAGCGGGGGCCGTGGCGCATCACGAACTCGCGGCCGAGGCGGCGGCCGATGAAGAAGCTGGTCGTGTCCCCCGCCCAGGCGGCGAACCAGGCGATCGCGATCAACAGGTAGATGTCGATCGCTCCCTGCCCCGCGACGGCGCCGCCGAGCAGCATCACGGTCTCTCCGGGGACGACTAGGCCGACGAAGGCGCCCGTCTCGGCGAAGGCGAAGAAGCCGACGAGCAGATAGGTCCAGGCGCCGAGCGTGTTGGAGACGTCCTCCAGTACCTGCTGGAGGTCCTCGTGCGGGATGACGCGGCTGATCAGGTAGTAGCCGGTAACGATGGCCGCGGCGATCGCGGCGAAGACGAGGCGGCGCTTGCGGCGATCTTCGGGGAGTTGGAGCCTCACGGGGCGGGGCCAGCTTCGCAGACGATCGTGTCGTCGCGATCCAGGCGGTCGGCCACGGCGCGCGCGGCGGCCAGGTCTTCGAAGAGCCCGAAGGCGGTCGGCCCGGAGCCGGTGAGAAGGGCGAGTGGAGCGTCCACATCGCGCAGGGCATCGAGGGCGTCGCCGATCTCGGGGCGCAGGGAGCGGGCGGCGGGCTCGAGGTCGTTGACGAGTAGGTCGGGATAAGAGAGCGGCGAGGCGCCGGCGCCGGCCGCTGCGCGCAGCCTGGCGGCGATGTCGTCCAACTCGGCTGCGTCCCGACCAAGACCGAGACGATCGGCTTCGGCGAAGACCTCGGCGGTGCTCAGCCCACCGCCGCCGGGGAGCAAAACCACCGCATGTGGCGGAGGGTCGGGAAGCCGCTCGACTCGTTCGCCCGCGCCTTCGACGAGCGACAGGGCGGGAACCAGTTGGGAGGGAATGTCGGCGCCCAACTCAGCGGCAAGCGCCGGGAGGTCATCCACCTCGCCGGCGGCGAGGCGCAGGATCGCCGCCGCGTCGGCGCTGCCACCCCCGAGGCCGGCCGCAACCGGGATTCGCTTCTCGATCTCGACCTGTAGCGGCGGGTGGTCCCAGCCCCGCTCGCGCAGGGCCGCCAGCGCCCGCGCCGCGAGGTTCTCACCGTCGACCTCGGGGCAGACCACTTCGTCCCGCTCCCCTTCCGATACCTCAATCGGGTCGGCGAGCGCCAGGGGCTCGAACAGCGAGCAGAGCTCGTGAAGCCCGTCGCCGCGGCGCGACCCGAGGTAGAGACAGAGGTTGAGCTTGGCGGGAGCGAGGATTGACATGGAGGGTGGGTGTCAGCCGCCCGCCCGCAGCTTCCCCGAAAGGGCGGCGAAATCCTCGGGCCGCAGCGCCTCGGCGCGGGCATTCTCGGGCAGACCCAGCTTCGCCAGGGCGGCACGGGCGGGCTCGAGAGAGCCCGGCCGCGAGTGCTCCAGGGACCGCGCCAGCGACTTGCGCCGGTGGGCGAAGGCGGCGCGCACCACCTCGCGCGTCGCCGGGTCGGCGGCCGGCCCGGTGCGGCGCAGCCCGAGGATCGCCGACTCGACCCGCGGCCGGGGCTTGAAGACGGCCGGGTCGACGCTGCGCAGCAGTCTCACCTCACAGGCCAGCTGTGCCAACACGCTCGGCGAACCGTAGGTGCGGCTGCCGCGCGCCGCCCGCAGCCGGTCGGCGATCTCGCGCTGGACCATCACCGTCCAGCGCGTCACCGAGGACAGGCCCTCGATCGTGCGCAGGATCACGGGGGTCGCCACCGAGTAGGGCAGGTTGGCGACGACCGCGGTCGGCGCGGGGTCGAGCGCCGCGAAGTCCATCTTCATAACGTCGCCCCAGTGCAACTCGACATTGGAGCGCGATGCGACCGGCGCGAGCATAGGTTCCAGCCCCCGATCGATCTCGACCGCGTGAACGTGGGCGGCAACCCCCGCCAGCCGCTCAGTCAACACTCCCTCCCCCGCTCCCACCTCCAAGACGACGTCCTCTGGGGCAAGGGCGGCGTCGCGGAGGATCGCGTCGAGCAGGTTGGGGTCGGCGAGGAAGTTCTGACCGAGCCTGACCACGCGGCTACCAGCCGAAGACCGCCCGCGCGTTTGCCTCCACCGTCCGCTCCAGCTCTTCGTAGGAGACGCCGCGGGCTTCGGCGACGGCGCGAGCGGTGACGACGACGTGCGCCGGCTCGTTCGGCTTGCCCCGCACCGGCTGCGGCGCCAGGTAGGGCGCGTCGGTCTCGACCAGGATCAGGTCGTCGGGCAGCTTCGCGGCCGCTTCGCGCAACGCATCCGACTTGGGGAAGGTGACGATCCCCGAGAAGGAGCAGCGCCAGCCCCGCTCGATCGCGTCGTCGACGCGCCAGGGCGCGAGGAAGCAGTGGAGGATGACGGGCAGCCCGTCGGCACGCGCGTCGAGGATCTCGAAGACCTCATCCGACCCCGCCGTCTCGCCGTCCGGGTCGCGGGCATGGATGACGATCGGCAGGCCGCTGTCGCGGGCGATCTCGATCTGGGCTTCGAAGGCGCGCCGCTGGTCGGCGGGGCTGGCCGTGTCGCGGTAGTAGTCGATCCCCGTCTCGCCGATCGCCCGCACCTTCTCGTGCGCCGCGAGCCGAGCGATCTCCGCCACGGCCGCGTCGTCGAAGCCCTTCGCGGAGGTCGGGTGGCAGCCGACCGTCGCGAACACGCCCTCGTGGCGCTCCGCACCGGCGATCGCCTCCGCGTTCGAGTCTGCCCCCAACCCGACGTTGAGCATCCGCTCCACCCCGGCCTCGCGCGCCGCTGCGACGACTTGGCCCTCTGGCCGCTCGCAGAGGAAGAGGTGCGTGTGGGAATCGATCATGCCGGCGCTTCGATCTTGGGGAAGAGTGGTGGGACGCGCTCGACCTGCTGACCGCCGGGGCGGGAGCCCAGTTCGCCGAGTTCGCGCGACTCCTCTCCCAGGGCGGAGAGCAGCGTTTCGCTCGTTGCGGGCAGGTAGGGAACGAGCAAGAGCGTCGTCACGCGGAGCCCCTCCACCAGGTTGTAGAGGACCTCGTCGAGGCGCTCGGGGTCGGCCTCGTCGCGGGCCAGCTCCCACGGCTTCGTCTCCTCGACGTAGCGGTTGAGGCGGCGGACCAGCTTCCAGGCCTCGTCCAGCGCCTGGCTCAGCTCGGCATGGTCGAGCAGCTCGCTGAAGCGCCCGACGATGCCGTCGAAGTCCTCGGCCAGGACCACGTCGACCGCAGCCTTGGGCACGATTCCCGCCCGGTAGCGGTCGACCATCGCCAGCACGCGGCTCGCCAGGTTGCCGTAGTCGTTTGCGAGCTCGGTCTCGTAGCGAGCCTCGAAGCCGGCAGTGGAGATCGACCCGTCCTGGCCGAAGCTGACCTCGCGGAAGCAGTAGAAGCGCAGTGCGTCGGCTCCGAAGCGGTCGATCACCACGAACGGATCGAGCACGTTGCCGAGCGACTTCGACATCTTCTTCTCGCCCATCAGCAGATAGCCGTGGATCGCCATCCGTTGCGGCGGCTCGAGGTCGGCCGCCCAGAGCAGCGCCGGCCAGATCACCGCGTGGAACTTGAGGATGTCCTTCGCCATCACGTGCAGATCGGCCGGCCAGTAGCGGTCGGTCAGGTCCTCCCCGTCGCGGGCGAAGGTCAGCGCGGTGACGTAGTTGAGCAGCGCGTCGAACCACACGTACATCCGCTGCCCAGGGTCCCAGGGAAGCTGCATCCCCCACTTCAGCTTCGGCCGCGAGAGGGAGACGTCCTCCAACCCCCCCTTGATGAAGGCGACCGCCTCGTTGCGGCGGAACTCGGGGACGACGAAGTCGGGCCGCTCCTCGTAGAGGGCTTCCAGCCGCTCCTGGAAGGCGGAGAGCCGGAAGAACCAGTTCTCCTCGCGCTCTTGCTCGAGGGGGATCTCATGGATCGGGCAGGTGTGGCCGGGGCCAAGCTCGCGCTCGGTTTTGAAGTCGGCGCAGCGCGGGCAGTACCAGCCCTCGTACACCCCCTTCGTCACCCAGCCGTTGTCGTAGACGCGCTGCATGATCTCGGCGACCTTCTCTTTGTGGCGCGGGTCGGAGGTGCGGATGAAGAAGTCGTTGGTCGCGTCGATGATCGGCATCAGCTCGCGGAACTTCTCCGCGTTGCGATCGGCCAGCTCCTGAGGGGAGATGCCCTCCCGCTCGGCGGCGGTCTCGATCGGCTCGCCGTGCTCGTCGGTACCGGTCAGGAAGAAGACATCCTCGCCGCGCTGGCGCATGTGGCGGGCGAGCACGTCGGCGGCCATCGTCGAGTAGGCGTGGCCGAGGTGCGGCTCGGCGTTGACGTAGTAGATCGGGGTTGTGACGTAGAACGACACCGCGGCCAGGCTATCGGCGAGCTTCCCTGCCGGTCAGCGCCCGGTAGAGGTCGTTGGCCCGCGTGCCGGTCAGCGCCGCGACGACGCTGGCGGCGGCGCGGGGCCGGGCACCGGACTGGACCAGGTGGCGCAGCGCGTCGACGGCGAAGCCGATGTCGTGGTCGTGCTCATCGGACTTGGCCGGCGCGATGACGAGGACGATCTCCCCCTTGACGTCGCCGCGGAAGCGCCGCGCCAGCTCGCCGAGCGTGCCGCGCGCTACCTCCTCGTGCATCTTGGTCAGCTCGCGGCAGACCGCTGCGGGGCGGTCCGGGGCGATCGCCGCCAACGCCGCCAGCGACTCGCTGACCCGGCGCGGGGACTCGAAGGCGACGACGGTCTCGGCCGAGCGCAGCACCCGCTCCATCTCGCCGGAGCGGCGGGGCAGGAAGCCCTCGAAGCGCCAGCGGTCGGTGGGCAGCCCGGAGGCGACCAGCGCCACCGGCACCACCGAGGGTCCGGGCAGCACCGTCACCTCGAGGCTGCGATCGATGCAGCGGCGGATCAGCCGGTAGCCGGGGTCGGAGATCGCCGGCATCCCCGCGTCGGAGACGAGGGCGACGATCGCGCCGCGTTCGATCTGCTGGGCCAGCTCTGTGGCGCGGGCCGCCTCGTTTCCCTCATGGTTGGAGACCAGCCGCGGCGCTGGGTGGATGCCGAGCCGGTCCAGCAGCAGGCCCGTGCGCCGCGTGTCCTCACAGGCGATGTAGTCGGCGGCGACGAGCGCGTCGCGGACCCGCGGCGAGACGTCGTCGAGGTTGCCGATCGGGGTCGGGCAGACGATCAGCTTCCCCGGCATCAGCCCGCGCCTCTCTCCAGCTCGATCCGCGCCATCGCGGCGGCGCCGATCATCCCGGCGTCGGGGCCGAGCTCCGCTTCGACGACCGGGGTGCGGTTCATCGGCGGCAGGGCCCGCTCGCGCAGCTCGCGGCGCGCCGGCTCCAACAGCAGGTCCCCGGCGGCGATCACGCCCCCGCCGACCACGATCTTGTCCGGCTCGAAGATGTTGGCGAAGCTGGCGAGGGCGACGCCGAGCCGGGTCCCGATCAGGTCGAAGACCGCGATCGCCGTCGCATCGCCGGCCAACGCCGCCTCGGTCACGGCCCTGCCGTCCACCTCCCTGCCCTCCACGGCCAACTTCCCCAGGGCGGAGCCGGGCTCGCGCTCGGCGGCGGCGCGCCCCTCGCGACCCACGGCGGTGCCGGAGGCAAGCGTCTCGACGCAGCCGCGACCGGGGCAGTTGCCCTGGCAGCGGGGGCCGTTCATGTCGATCACCATGTGACCCAGTTCGGCGCCGGCCCCGATTGAGCCACGGTAGACCTCGCCATCGAGGATCAAGCCGCCGCCGATCCCAGTCCCGATTGTCAGCATCACCATGTTGCGCGCGCCGCGCGCCGCGCCGTAGAGGTACTCGGCCAGTGCCGCGACGTTGGCGTCGTTGTCGACGAAGACGGGCAGGCCGGTGCGCTCGGCGACAGCATCGCGGATCGGCAGGTCGGCAATCGGCAGGTTGACCGCCGAGACGGCGACGCCGCGCACGCGGTCAATCGTCGCGGGGATGCCAAGCCCGACAGCGGCCACTTCGGGGCGCGCCGCGCGCGCTTCGGCTACTTCACCGACCAGCAGCTCCAGCAGCTCGTCCTCGGTCTGCCCGGTTGAGGCTTCCCGGTCCTCCCAGAGGACCTTGCGATCCTCGTCGAGGACGCCGACCAACGCCTTCGTCCCACCGAGGTCGACGCCGATCGTTTCCCCTGCGTTCACGAGAAAGTCGGGATGGGCTGGGGGCAGGCAGCCGCGGGCATCGGCATCATTCCCGGAGTCTTTCATGGCCAACAATGGCGAGCAGCAGCCCCCGGGGCCGCCCGAGTACAAGGTCTACCGGTCCCGGAAGGGCCTCTTATCCCGGTTACGGGCCCCCGACCTCTCCAGCCTCAGAGAGCTGCGCCGGCGATCCCCAAAACGGGCGGATCGCGACGAGCGGCTCGCTCCGGGGCGGCCCAAGGCGCCGCGCCGCTGGACCGCCAAGCGGGCGCTGAAATGGGTCGGACTGGCGGCGCTGGGCTGGATCCTGCTCAGCTTCCTGGCCTTCGCCGTCTCCGCCCAGCTGCAGGCCTTCAAGCTCTCCGGCGACGCCAAGTCGGCGCTGCATGGCCACCCGCTGCTGCTGCCGACCGCGCAGACGATCCTGGTGCTGGGAACCGACGCCCGCCCGCCCGACACCAAGGAGCCCGGCGCCGCCCCCTCGCAGGAGTGCTTCGACCAGCAGGCCCACGGCGACGCGCCGCACGACGAGTGCTCGGCCGGCCAGTTCCGGGCCGACACCCTGATGCTGATCCGGGCCGGCGGCGGCGCCTTCCGCAAACTCTCGATCCCCCGCGACGTCTACGCCGAGATTCCCGGCCAGAGCCCGCAGAAGATCAACGCGGCTTACGCGTTCGGCGGCGCGGCGGCGGAGATCAAGGCTGTGGAGAACTTCCTTGGGATCGAGGTCGACCACGTCGCGATCATCGACTTCACCGGCTTCCAGAAGCTGATCGACGCGGTCGGGGGGGTCACAGTCGACGTCCCCCACAAGCTCTGCGCCGACGTCTCCGGCGGGGCCGGCGGCGGCCAGGGTGGGTCCACCTTGCGCCTCGGCAAGGGAGAGGCGACGCTGAACGGGGAGCAGGCGCTCACCTACGCACGCATCCGCAAGCCCAGCCCCTGCCCCGGGCCGGGGCGCAGCGCCTACACGCTCGGCTATGACGACATCGACCGCGAGAAGGCCCAGCAGGCGGTTATCAGCGGCATCAAGGATCGCCTCACCGACCCGCTGCGCATCCCCTACAACTTCGTCAAGGGGCCGATCATCGGCTGGGACGCGCCGAAGGCGTTCGTTAGCGACATGGGCTTCCTGACGATGCCGCAGCTGGTGCTGGCGGCGGGGATCGGCGGCGACTCGAAGGCCGACGTGCTCTGCGGGAGCGCGGACTTCGGTGGCTGCGAGTCGGGGCCGGACGGCAGCATCGAGGTGCCCGAGTCGGAGCGCCGGCGCGCGGTTAACAAGCTGCTGAACGGGTAGCGCGCGGCGCTCAGTCGCTGGTCGAGGAAGCCTTGGCCTTGGAGTCGCTCGACTTCGAGTCCGAGCCGCTCGAGTCGCTGGACTCCTTCGCGCCCTCGGAGGGCGCGCCGTTCGCCCCGCTCTTCTTCCTGCCGTAGTCGGTGTTGTGGAAGCCGCTGCCCTTGAAGTGAATAGCGACGGGATGCAGGACGCGCTCGGCGGGGGCGCCGCACTCCTGGCACTCGGTGAGCGCCTCGTCGCTCATCTTCTGGATTACGTCGAAGACGTGGCCGTTAGCGCACTTGTACTCGTAGATCGGCACGGGCGGCAGGATTATCGCAGCCGATACGGTTCCCGCATGTCAGCCGCCCCGGAGGAAACGCGTCCCACGGAAGTATCGATGGAAGAGATCGTCGCGCTCTGCAAGCGGCGCGGCTTCGTCTTCCCCTCCTCGGAGATCTACGGCGGGCTGGGCTCGACCTACGACTACGGCCACTACGGAGTGCTGCTGAAGAACAACGTCAAGGCCGAGTGGTGGCGGGCGATGTTGCAGGAACGGGACGACATCGTCGCGATCGACTCGGCGATCCTCCAGCACCCGCGGGTGTGGGAGGCGTCGGGGCATCTGGAAGGCTTCACCGACCCGCTCGTGCAGTGCCTCGGCAAGTGCAAGAAGCGCTGGCGCGAGGACCATCTGCGTGAGGCAGTCGCCGAGGCGGGCGGCGACCCCGACGCCGAGCTGGGCTGCCCTGAGTGCGGCGGCGAGCTGTCGGAGCCGCGCCAGTTCAACCTGATGTTCGAGACCCACATCGGGCCGGTGGCCGATCAGGGGTCGACCGTCTACCTGCGGCCGGAGACGGCGCAGGGCATCTTCATCAACTTCAAGAACGTGCTCGGCTTCGCCCGCAAGAGGCCGCCCTTCGGAATCGCCCAGATCGGCAAGTCGTTCCGCAACGAGATCACCCCGGGCAACTTCATCTTCCGCACCCGCGAGTTCGAGCAGATGGAGATGGAGTTCTTCGTGCCGCCGGCCGAGGCGGAGAAGTGGCACGGAGTCTGGATGGAGGAGCGCGAGCGCTGGTACACCGAGCTGGGAATTCGTCCCGAGTTCCTCCGCGTCCGCCCACACGGGGCCGACGAGCTGTCGCACTACTCCTCGGCGACCAGCGACATCGAGTACCTGTTCCCGATCGGCTGGTCGGAGCTGGAAGGGATCGCCAACCGCGGCGACTTCGACCTCACCCAGCACACCAAGTTCAGCGGCGAGAAGCTCGAGTACTTCGACCAGGGGACCAGAGAGCGCTACGTCCCCCATGTGATCGAGCCGGCGGCGGGTGCCGACCGCGCCACCCTTGCCTTCCTGGTCGACTCCTACGACACGGAAGAGGTGGAAGGCCGCCAGCGCACCGTCTTGCGCCTCCACCCGCGGCTCGCCCCAGTCAAGGTCGCGGTCCTGCCCCTCGTCTCAAAGGAGGGGATGCCAGAGAAGGCCCGCGAGATCTTCGAGGAGCTGCGCCGCCAAGTCCCCGCCGAGTTCGACGAAGGCGGCTCGATCGGCAAGCGCTACCGCCGCCAGGACGAGATCGGCACCCCCTGGGGAGTCACCGTCGACCATCAGACTATGGAAGACGACACGGTCACCCTCCGCGACCGCGACTCCCTCGAGCAGATCCGCGTCCCGATCGCCGGCCTCGCCGACGACCTGGCATCCCGCCTAGCCCAGCCCTGGCGCACCCCAAAGCTGGGCTAGCGCGCAACCGCTACGTGCTTGGTGTGACGAGGCCGATCAAATGGCCCTCGGGGTCGGTGAACTGGCCGAGTACCAAGTCATCCATGATCGTTTCCGGGCCCATCACCCGGGTGCCGCCGAGGCTCTCGGCCTTCTGCAATGCCTCTTCCACATCGGGCACCGCGACGTAGAAGGTGACGTGGCCGTCGTAGCCCTCCGGCCCGCCGCTGATGCCACCGCCGATCCCGAATCCCTCGGGGCTGAGATTCCCCTCGCGCGGCACGATCCCGTAGCTCATCGGGTTGTTGGAGTCGATCTCCCACCCGAACAGCTCCGCGTAGTAGCCCTTCAGCTTGTCGCCGTCCTTCCCAACCACCTCAAAGTGGACCACTGGCTGTCCCATGTCATCTCCATTCCGCGCCGGGATGCCGGCGCCTGGTGTTTGCATGTACTCCTACCCGCGAATTGCTACGAGACTCATCGCTGGGCGGTCGACTACTCCATCGAGCGTTCTTCGACCACCTCGAAGATGCCGTCGGCGCCAACCGATTCGACGTACTCGTCCGCCGCGGTGCGGCGATCGCCGTACTCGCTGTCGTCCTGGCCGGCGCGCAGCTCCTCGAGGGTGCCGTCGAAGAAACCAAAGGTGACGATCTCGTTCTCGTCGGCGACGTTGCGGATCGCGTAGAAGCGCTTCCAGCCGGCGGGGGCATCCAGGTCGCCCTCGGGCATGAAGGCGGCTTTGAAGTCCTCCATCGAGCCGGGCTTCAACTTGCGGACTGTCAGTGCGCAGAGCATTGGGCTCTCCTCTCGATCGACTGCACCGATCCTAGCCCCAGCTCGGCGCGCTATCCAGGGGTATGCTCGCCAGGTCTTCGATAGGAGGAGGGCACGATGGCAATTGGGCTATGGATCAATTTCGCCGATGGAACTCAGGAACAGTACGACGCCGTAAACGAGCAAATGGGGGTTGAGGAGAACCCGCCAGAGGGTCTCGTCTTCCATGCCGCCGGGCCGATCGGCGGCGGCTGGGACGTGATCGACTTCTGGGAGTCGCGAGAGCACTTCGATCGTTTCTTCGAGGGCCGACTGGGCCCGGCGATCCAGGAGCTTGGAGACCGAGCGCCGCAGGGCGAGCCCAACATCAAAGAGTTCCCGGTCCACAACTTCATCAAGGGATAGCGAAGCCAGTGGCGGGGATGAATCTGGCGTCGATACTCACGGACAGCGCCGAGCGGGCGCCAGAGAGCCCGGCGATCCGTCTCGGCGAGGTCGAGCTGAGCTACGCGGAGCTGGACGACCGCAGCGCGCGGCTGGCGACGCTGCTGCGCGAGAGAGGGGTGGAGCAAGGCGACCGGGTCGGGGTAATGCTGCCCAACGTCCCCGAGTTCCCGATCGCCTACTACGGCGTGCTGCGCGCCGGCGGCGTCGTCGTGCCGATGAACGTGCTGCTGAAGCGCCGCGAGATCGCCTTCTACTTGGAGGATTCAGACGCAAAGCTGCTCCTCACCTGGCACGGCTTCGCCGAGGAGGCGCGGGAGGGCGCCGCCGACGCGGGAGCCGAGTCGATCGAAGTCGAGCCCGCGGCCTTCGCCGCAACCCTTGCCGACCTCGATCCCACTCCTGGCCTCGCCGACACCGCCGAGGACGACACCGCGGTGATCCTCTACACCTCGGGCACGACCGGCAAGCCGAAGGGGGCCGAGCTGACCCACGCGAATCTCTCGCGCAACGCGGACGTCTCCTCCCGCACCACCTGCGAGATCGGGGGCAGCGACGTCGTTCTCGGTTCCCTTCCCCTCTTTCACTCCTTCGGGCAGACGGTCGCGATGAACGCGTCGCTGAGCGTCGGCGCCTGCCTCACCCTGGTGCCGAAATTCGACCCGGGCGAGGCACTGGCGACGATGCAGCGCGACGGGGTCACCCACTTCTACGGCGTGCCGACGATGTTCGGCGCGCTCCTGCACCACCCCGAGCGCGAGAGCTTCGACACTTCTGCCTTGCGCACCTGCATCACCGGCGGCGCCTCGATGCCGGTCGAGGTGCTGCGCGGCTTCGAAGAGGCGTTCGGGGCGGTAGTGCTGGAGGGATACGGACTATCGGAAACCTCGCCGGTCGCCTGCTCCAACCATCCCGACAGAGAGCGCAAGGCCGGCTCGATCGGCACCCCGATCGAGGGCGTGGAGATGCAGGTCGTCGACGAGGACGACAACCCGGTGCCGCAGGGCGAGGTCGGTGAGATCGTGATCCGCGGCCACAACATCATGAAGGGCTACTGGCAGCGCCCCGACGCGACCGACGAGGCGATGCGCGGCGGCTGGTTCCACAGCGGCGACATGGCCCGCACCGACGAGGACGGCTACTTCTACATCGTCGACCGCAAGAAGGACCTGATCATCCGCGGTGGCTACAACGTCTACCCGCGCGAAGTCGAGGAGGTGCTCTACGAGCACCCGAAGATCCGCGAGGCGGCCGTGGTCGGCGTTCCCCACGACGAGTGGGGAGAGGAGATCGGCGCCGCGGTCGTCCTCCACGACGGGCAAGAGCTCGACCCCGAAGAGGCCAGCGCCTACGTCAAGGAGCGCATCGCCGCCTACAAGTACCCGCGCATCGTCTGGTTCATGGACGAGCTCCCCAAGGGCCCAACCGGCAAGATCCTCAAGCGGGAGATCAAAGTTCCCGCCGCCCAGCCCAACGCCGGTGCTGTGTGATCGACGTCACATAAGCCAATCCTGGCTGACCAGCCAAACGGGCGGTAGTCTCCCACTCAGCAGCCGCCGGAGGCGCCATCCTGGGCGCCGGGAGCCACCAAAGGAGAGCAGATGAGCGTCGCGTCCCAGAGCCTGATGGACAACATCACCTACGAGGACCTCTACAAGCGCTGGGAGCACGGGAACTGGAGCGCCTACGACATCGACTTCTCCGAGGACCGCAAGGGCTGGGAGGGGCTGAGCGACATCCAGAAGCGCTCGGCGATGTGGATCTACTCGATGTTCTTCTACGGCGAGGACCGGGTCGCCGACACCCTCGCCCCCTACATCACCGCCGCTCCCACGGAGGAGCAGGCCTACTTCCTCGCCACCCAGCAGGTCGACGAGGTCCGCCACTCGGTCTTCTTCCACCGCTTCTTCAAGGAGGTGATCGGGGTCGGCGGCGAGTCGATCGAGTCGACCCTGGCGTCCACCCTCCCGCAGCTCAACTGGGGCTACCGCGGCGTCTTCGATCGGCTCGACCGGATGGCGGAGGAGCTGCGCAAGGACCGCTCGCTGCCCAAGTACGCGCAGGCGATCACCCTCTACCACCTGATCGTCGAGGGCTCGCTCGCCCAGCCGGGCCAGCACTTCATCGAGGACTTCTTCGCCTCCGAGCACACGATGCCGGGCTTCAGCGAGGGAATGTCGAACGTTTCCAAGGACGAGCAGCGCCACATCGGCTTCGGCGTCAAGGTCCTCTCCGAGCTGCTCGCCGAATCCGAGGAGTGCAGAGCGGCGGTCGTCGAGCTGCTGCGCGAGACCCTGCCCTATGGCCCCGCCGTCTTCTCGCCGCCGAACCTCGACCGCGAGTACACCGAGTGCTACGGCTTCAGCCTGGAGGACATCTTCGCCTTCGGGCTGAGACTGATCCGCCAGCGCTGGCGGGCGATCGGCTTCCCCACCGAGGAGATGCCTCCGGGCGTCTTCCCCTTCGACCCTGAGGCATCTGAAGAGGAGGTCGCCGAGCGCCAGGTCAAGTTGATGATGGCCGGGATCATCGGCCCGCCCGACGGCCCCAAGCCCGATTCCTCGCCGGAGCTGCAGCGCCTCTACTTCGACGTGATCAGCCGCGTCGTCGACCCCGAGGCCGCAAATGGCTCCCCGCTGGTCTACCAGTGGCGGTTCACCGACGCCGACCCCTGGCACCTGACGATCGACAACGGCTCTACCCGAGCCGAGCCGGGGGAGGCGCCCAACCCGAACGTCGTCCTCGAGACCAGCTGGGCGGACTGGGTCGCCTCCGGCAAGCCGGACGCCAGCCCGCTGAAAATGGTGCTTCAGCGCCGCATCCGCCCCCGCGGATCGATCCGCGAACTGGCTCGAATGCGCAAGGTCTTCGGCTGAGGACGAGCCGAAGACCTTGGCTTAGAGGACAGAAAACTCAGGCGCCCGGCCTCATTTCGCGGCGCGGTAATGGAGGTGGGTGACGTCGGGGGTCGCGATCGCTTGCGCGGGCTCCAGCCCCAGCTCGCCGGGGACAAGGTTGTCGAAGAGTCGGGTCCCGTCGCCCAGTAGGACCGGAACGACGTTGAGCCACATCTCGTCGATCAGGCCCGCCGCCAGGTACTGCTGGGCGACCTCGGCACCGCCGCCGAGCGAAACGTCCTTGCCGCCGGCCGCCTCCTTCGCCTGCGCCAGCGCCGACTCGATGCCGTCGGTGACGAAATGGAAGGTGGTCCCGCCCCGCTTCTCCAGCGGCTCACGCTCGTGATGGGTGAGGACGAAGACCGGTGTGTGGAAGGGCGGATCGTCGCCCCACCAGCCCTGCCAGGGATCGTCGCCCCAAGGCCCCGGCCCACCGCCGAACATGTTGCGCCCCATCACCGTCGCCCCCACGTTGCTGAGGAACTCCTCGAACACCGGGGTGCTCGAGTTGACCTCTCCCCCCTCCCGCCCGTGCGGCTCGCGCCATGCCTCCAGCTTGACCACCCACTCGTGCAACTGCATGCCGCCTTCACCCAGCGGGTGCTCCCCGCTCGGATTCGGCCCGGCAACGAACCCGTCCAGCGAGGTCGAGATCTGAAACCTCAGCTTTGCCATCCGGTCAGCTCTCGTAGGGCGCATAGCGGCTGCATCACGATCCCTCCAATCGAATCTGAACGTGCAGGGCATGCCCAGCGTAGCGTCGCGAGCGCTAAGAGATTGGGGGGCGTTTGTCAGCCCAGGGGCGTTCGGCCTCTAGCTGGGCGGCGAGGGAGAGGAGGGTTGGCTCGTCGCGGGGGCGGCCGATGATCTGGACCGCCAGGGGCATGCCGTCGGCAGCAAAGCCGGCGGGAACGGACATCGCCGGATTGCCGAGGTGGTTCCAGGGAACGCAGAAGGGATAGAAGCGGCTCATCCCGAGCACCGTGCGCAGGGCGCCGCGTCCCTCCCAGCGGCGGACCGGCAGCGCCGTGCCGCCCATCACCGGGGTCATCAGCACGTCGTGGGAGTCGAAGATCGCGTTGACGCGGGCGGCGTCGGTGGCCTCCGCGCGGCGGGCCCGCTCGAATAGGCCCTCGGGAACGAGATTGCCGAGCCGGGCGAATCCCCGGGTGCGTCGCTCGAGTCGCTCTGGGTGGGGAACCTTGGCGAAGTCCTCGGCGATGCCGCGCAGATAGCGGGGGGTGATGTTGTTGCCGATCATCCCCCAGTCGGGGTCGCGCTGGGCGACGTCGTGGCCGAGCGAGCGCAGCAGCTCGGCCGTGTCGGCGACGGCGCCCTTGGCGATGTCGTCGACGGTCGGCGGCGCGGCGGCGCGCGGCGGCAGTGTCGAGTAGGCGACGCGCAGCTTGCCGGGCGGCGTCTTCGCCGACTCGGCGAAGGGACGATCCGGAGGCGGCGGCGCGCCGGGCTCCTGCGAGCCTCCGCTGACAAGATCGAGCCATAGCGCCGTGTCCTTGACGCTGCGGCTGACGCAGTTGTAAGCCGAAAGCCCATTCCAGTGCTCCAGGTCGGGGGCCAGCGAAACCCTGCCGCGTTGCGGTTTCAGCCCCACGAGCCCACATGAGGCAGCCGGGATGCGGATCGATCCGGCTCCGTCTGTGGCGAGCGCGATCGGCACCAGCCCGGCCGCCACCGCGGCGGCGCTGCCCCCGCTGGAGCCACCGGGAGTGCGCTGCGGGTTCCACGGGTTGCGGGTCACCCCCCAGGTCGCCGACTCGGTGAAGCCGCAGATCGCCAGCTCGGGCAGCAGCGTCTTGCCGACGACGATCGCGCCCGCCTCACGCACCCGCCGCACGATCTCGGCGTCGGCGGGCGCCGGATCGTCGAAGCCGTCGGTGCCGAACGTCGTCACGTCGCCAGCCAAGTGGACGCAGTCCTTGACCGCGATCGGCACGCCCAGCAGCGGCCGCTCCTCTCCTCCCTTCAGCCGCGCCTCCGCTTGCTGGGCTTCGAGCAGCGCCCGCTCGGCAAACACCGAGCGGAAGGAGTTGAGCTGCGGGTCGAGCCGCTCGATCCGATCCAGGCACAGACGCACAAGCTCGGTTGGGGAGACCTCCCCCGCCCGCACCATCTCCGCCTGCCTCGCCGCTCCCGCGAAGACGACCGCGTCGTCCGCGCGCCGACTCTCCTCCACTGCCAACGGGCGGATCCTAGCCCGCCCGGCGCACTCAGGCTTCCGCCGGCTCGGGCTCCGCCTTGCCGCCCTCGAAGCTGAGGTCGGGCAGCACCCGGTTCAACCAGGACGGCATCCACCAGTTCCACTTCCCCATCAGCACCATCGCGGCGGGGACGAGGATCAGCCGCACCAGCGTCGCGTCCAGCGCGATCGCCACCGCGCAACCCAAACCGAGTTCCTTGATCGAGGGGACGCCGGTGAGGATGAAGACGGCGAAAACGGCGGTCATGATCAGCGCCGCCGAGGAGATTGTGCGGGCGCTGGTGGATAGCCCCTCCGCGACGGCGCGGCTGTTGTCGCCGTGCGCCATGTAGCGCTCGCGGATGCGAGACATGAGGAAGACCTCGTAGTCCATCGAGAGGCCGAAGACGACGGCGAAGATCAGCGGCACGTTGATCGTGTCCAGCGCCCCCTGGCTCTCGAAGCCGAGCAGCCCGTCCAGCCAGCCCCACTGGAAGACGGCGACCAGCACCCCGTAGGCAGCGCCGATTGAGAGCAGGTTCATCGCCACCGCCTTTAACGGCAGCAGCAGGGAGCGCAGCATCACCATCAGGACCAGGAAGCTGAGCGCCAGGACGAAGACGATGATCTTCCACATCGAGCCGCTGATCAGCCGGCGCACGTCGTGGCTGCGCGCCGTCTCGCCGCCGACGTCGACGGTGGCGACGCGGTTCAGCGACGTCACCGGGACGACGGAATCGCGGAGGCGATCGACCAGCGCCGTCGCCGCGTCGGACTCGCTGGGAGCGCTCGGCGTCGCCTGGATCAGCACGCTGTCGCCGGCAAAGACCGGAGGGGCGACAGAGCTGACGCCCTGCGTCTGCCCGACGCTGCGGATGAAGGTCGCCACCGTGGCGCGGTTCTCCGCTGTGCTCGCCGGAGCCTCGCCGAAGGAAGCGACGATCTGGATCGGGTCGGTGCCGCCTCTGAGCTGCTCGCCGGCCAGCTCGTTGCCGATGCGGACGTCGCTGTCCTTGGGGAACTGGCCGATCGCCTCGGTGCCGGACTCGAGCGAGAGAACGGGGCTGGCGAGGAAGAGAAGTACGGAGCTGACCCCGATCACGGCGGCCCAGGGGCGGGCCATCACCCTGTTGGTCCAGCGGACCCAGAAAGCCTCACGGTCGGGACGCTCGTCGCGGCGGCGGAAGACGCCCAGCACCTTCGCGACGACACCTCCCGGCAGCACCCGGTCGCCGAGCATCGCGATTAGCGCCGGCAGCAGGGTGGTCGCGGTGAGGATCGAGACGGCGACGACGATCATCGCGCCCAGCGCCATCGAGCGCAGCGCCTGGTTGTCGACCATCCATAGCCCCGCCAGCGAGACGATCACCGCAAGGCCGGAGAAGGTGACCGCCAGCCCCGAGGTCGAGAGCGCCTCGGCGCGGGCGTCCTCCTCGCTGCGGCCGGCCTGGCGCTCCTCCCGGTAGCGGGCGAGGATGAACAGCGAGTAGTCGATCGCCACCCCGATCCCAATCATCGAGGCCATGTTGGTGACGAAGACCGAAGTCTCCATCTGCTGGGAGAGGAAGTAGATGAGCGCGCCGGTGACCATCACGCTGACGAAGCCCAAGGTCAGCGGCAACACCGCGGCGGCGAGCGAGCCGAAGACGACGAGCAGGATGATCGCGACGATCGGGAAGCCGCTCGCCTCGGCGCGGGCGAGGTCCCGCTTGGAGAGCTCCTGCATCCCGGCCCAGATCGTCGGCTGTCCGGCGAGGTAGGGAGTGACTCCGTCTTGCGCCGAGCCGGGGTCGAGTTCCTTACGCAGTGTCGCAGCGGGGTCGATCAACTGATCGGAGGGAAGGGGACTGGTGAGCGGCAACATCGCGATGTCGGAGCGCCGAAGCTCGGCTCTGGCCGCCCGGGCGACCGGCGGCGGCAGTGCGACATCCGGCACCGAGGCGACCTCGCGCCGGACGCGGGCGACGGCGGCGGCCCGCTCGGCAGTGGTGGCTCCCGGCTCGGCCTGCAGCAGGACGGCGATTCCGTCCGCTCTGCTGCCGAAGCCGTTCTCCAGCGCGTCGCTGACCCCCTTCGACTGGCTGCCCGGCACGTCGAAGCCGCCGCCGGTGAGGTGCTCGGTCTGGCGAGAGGCGAGGGGCAACGCGAGGACGACGAGCGCGATCCAGGCTCCCAGGACCCAGCGGCGTCGGCGCCCCAGGAACCCGGCAAGCTGGACCATGAACTCACGCATTGGCTGGTTAGCCAGCCTTTCGGACAAACGGCCAGGCGTCTGTGAGGACAATCACGCTCGACTCGAGGGGCGCTACTCGTTGACCAGCAAGTAGCGGGCCGACGCCGCGCCGGCGGCAAGGGCGCCGCTGTTGTCGCGCTCGGGGTCGGAGAGAGCCTGCAGGGCGAAGCCGTCGCCGACCGCGAACAGGTAGGAGACGACCGCCTCGGCGTCGTAGCGCAAGTTGAGCACGCCCTCGCGCTCCTTCGCCTTCAGCACGTCGGCGACATGGGAGCGGGTGCGCTCGAACAGCTGCCCGACCTCGCGCCGGATGTCGGGGTTGCGCCGCCCGGCGCTGAACAGCTCGTAGAGCAGGAGGAAGAAGGCCGGCTCGTTTTCGATCATGTCGGTGAGGCTGGCCAGCAGGACGTCGATCACGTCGTCGACGCTCTTCGCTTGGGCCAGCGGCTCGTCGAGCCGGGCGACGCGGATCTCGGCGTCGCGGCGCACCACCTCGACCAGCAGCCGCTCCTTGGTCCCGAAGTAGTAGTGCAGGAGGCCGCGGCTGACACCAGCTTCGGCAGCGACCTGCTCGAAGGTCGAGCCGGCGGTGCCACGCTTGGCGACGCTCTCGCGCATCGCGTCAACGATGCGCTGCGCCTTCTCGCCGCTCAGCTCGCGTTCTTTGGTTGCCGCTTCCACCCGGGGCAGTCTAGGGAGAGAGTCGGGCGGGGCGCGCGGCGGCGTTAACGCTCAGGAACCGTTGATGCTGGTTGTACTGGTGTACTCGAACTCCTCCTCGGCACCGAAGAGGGCGTCCAGCACGGTCTTGCGCGCGTCCTCGCTGAGGATCAGCGCGATCGCCGAACCGACCAGGGCGAAGAGGATCAAACGGCCGAGGCGGCTCTTGCGCCGCTTCTTCGGCGCCCGCAGCTGCTCGGAGGCTTCGCGCAGGCTCTCGGCCGCGGCGCGCAGGTCCTTCTGGACCTTCTTGTCGCTCGTCACAGCCTTCATCGGACTCTTGCCGTTGCCGGTCGCCCGGCTGTAGGCGCCGCGCGCCGCTTCGAAGGCGTTGCGCAGGCTGTCGCGCAGGTCATCGTCCTCCATCAGGCGCTGCACATAGGGGTTCTCGCGTGCGGTCGCGTAAAGATCGGCGGCTTGAGTTGCCCGGGTGGTCTTGGCCATGCCCTCACTCCCTCACTGGTCGGGTTTCCGCTGAGGATATACCCGTTGGCCCGAAAGCTACCCCGGCCCTATTCCGTCCAGCAGCACCCCGTTGCTGCGGAAATTGAGCTGGGCGTCGCGGACTCTGTGCATCAGCAGCGGGGCCAGGCCGGGGCCGGGGGTCTCGTAGCTCCTTATATAGAGACGGCCGGCGCGCTCGTAGCCGACCTGGCGGAAGCCGGGCAGGAGGCGGCGAGCGGCGAGCGGCGGGGCGGGGCCGTCGGAGATGAAGTCGACCTCTCCGACCAGCCACTTGTAGCCGTCGGAGGGGAGGACCTGAAAGGAGCCGGGGTCGAGAGGTAGTAGCGCAGGGAGGCCGTTCGAGAGGTAGTAGCGCAGGGAGGCCTCGCCGAGCGTCCAGGTGACCATTGCCCGCGGTGTCCTCGGCTCCCCCAGTTCCGTTGCGACAGCCCCCCAGTCGGGCCGCTGCAGGCCCGGGGAGAGGCTCGTCCAGACGCAGAAAGCGAGCGAGTAGGCGACCAGCGCCGCGCCGAGGACGGCGCCGCCGCGCCGCGCGCCGCGCAGGGTGACGGCGACTGCCACCGCCGCCAGCAGCGGAACGAGGGCCGGCAGCAGGTTGCGGGCAAGCAGGTAGTCCTTGCTCGGGACGAGCAGGCCCAGGACAAGCGGGATCGCGACGGTGACCGTGGCAACTCCCAGCATGCGGGCGCCGGCCCGGCGCCCGCGCCGATCCCCCCGCGCCGCGAGCAACCCCAGCGCCGCGATGATCAGGGCCAAGGGAACCAGCCCCAGCAGCGGCCGCTCCGGGCGGGCGATGATGTCTCCCGTCTCCCCCACCGTAAAGGTGACGCCCGCCTCCCAGAGTCGGTGGCCGAGCCCGTGGTTGCCGATCCACTCGGCGTGGCCGTAGGACATCTGGTGGATCGCAAGGGGCGCCAGCAGCAGGGCGAAGCCGGCGACGATCGCCATCCCCCTGATCGCCTCCCGGCGGCGGCGGTACAGCAGCCAGGCCCCCTCGGCGAGGATCGGGAAGATCGCGAAGTAGTGGGTCGCCAGGGCCAATCCGGAGGCGATTCCCCAGCCGGCGAAGTCGCGGCGGCGCCCGCCGTCCAAGGCCCGCACGAAGTAGAGCGTCGCGACCGTCGTCAGCAAGACCAGCAGCGCGTAGCCCCGCGCCTCCTGCGAGTACCAGAGCAGCATCGGGTTGACGGCGACCAGCGCCGCGGCCGCGATCCCGGCCCGGCGACCGCGCAGCTCGACCCCGAGCAGGTAGGCGACGGGTACCGTCGCCACCCCCGCCAGCGCGGAGAGCGAGCGCAGGCCGAACTCCCCCGTTCCGGTCAGCTGGGTCCAGAACCATGCGAGGGCGTAGTAGAGCGGCGGAGCCGACTCGCTGAACCCGACCGCGTCCATCGCGTGCCAAAAGCCGCCGCGCAGGATGCGGCTGGCGGTGACGATCTCATCGTGGTGGTAGGCCTGTGCGCCGAGCGTCGCGAAGCGGAGCCCCGCAGCGAGGACGGTCAACCCGACGACGACCCAGAAGGCGCGCGAACGCGCCCTCACCGCCTCGCGGACCACTTCGGCGAGGCTCGACAGGCCACCCCGGCCTAGCGCTCCGGCGGCTTCCATGCCTCAGGAAGCGAGCGCCGCGTCGATCGCCTTGGAGACCTCGTCCACGTAGACGAACTCCAGCCCGCTGCGCTCGTGCTCGGGGATCTCCGCTACATCGCCTTCGTTGCGCTCCGGCACGATCACCCGTTTGATCCCCGCCCGCTGCGCCGCCAACGACTTCTCCTTCAGCCCGCCGATCGGCAGCACTTGGCCGGTCAGCGTCACCTCTCCTGTCATCGCGACATCGTTGCGAACCGGCCGGCCGCTTATCAGGGAGGCGAGCGCGACGGTCATCGCCACTCCAGCCGAGGGCCCGTCCTTGGGCACGGCGCCGGCGGGCACGTGGATGTGGATGTCGTGGCCGGCGAACCAGTCCTCTTCGAGGTCCGGTGCCAGCTCCCGCCAGTGGCCGCGCACGTAGGAGAGCGCTGCCTGCGCCGACTCTTTCATCACGTCGCCGAGCTGGCCGGTGATCGTCAGCTTGCCCGAGCCCGGCATCGCGGTCGCCTCGATGAAGAGGACGTCGCCGCCGGTCGGGGTCCAGGCGAGGCCGGTGGCGACGCCCGGGTCCTTGGTGCGGCGGCGCTGCTCGGCGAAGAAGCGGCGCCGGCCGAGCAGCTCGCGCGCCCGTTTCGCCGAGATTCTCACCTTGCCGTTCTTGACCTTGCCCTCGGCGACGTCGCGGGCGACTTTGCGGCAGATCGTGCCGATCTGCCGCTCCAGGTTGCGAACGCCGGCCTCGCGCGTGTACTCCTCGACAATCGCGACAAGCGCCGAGTCGGCGAACTCGATCTGGGAGGGCTTCAGCCCGTTCGCCTCGATCTGGCGCGGCACCAGGTAGCGGCGGGCGATGTGCTTCTTCTCGTCCAGCGTGTAGCCCGCCAGCTCGATCGTCTCCATGCGGTCCTGGAGCGGGCCCGGAATCGTGTCGAGGATGTTCGCCGTGGCGATGAACAGCACCTCGGAGAGATCGAACTCGAGGTCGAGGTAGTGATCGCGGAAGCTGTCGTTCTGGGCCGGGTCGAGCACCTCCAACATCGCCGAGGCGGGGTCGCCGCGGAAGTCGGAGCCCATCTTGTCGATCTCGTCGATCATGAAGACGGGGTTGCGGGAACCGGCGTCGCGCAGGGCGCGGACGATCGTTCCCGGCATCGCTCCGATGTATGTGCGGCGGTGGCCGCGGATCTCGGCCTCGTCGCGGACGCCGCCGACGCTGATCCGCTCGAACTTGCGCCCCAGGGCCCTGGCGATCGATTTGCCAAGGCTCGTCTTCCCCACTCCCGGTGGGCCGACGAAGCAGAGGATCGGACCCGGCGAGTCGGGGTTCAGCTTGCGCACCGCCAGGTACTCGAGGATGCGGTCCTTGACTCTCTCCAGGTCGTAATGGTCGGCATCGAGGACCTCGCGGGCGTGGGCGATGTCGAGGTTGTCCTCTGTCTCCGCCGACCAGGGCAGCTCCACCAGCCACTCCAGGTAGGTGCGGATGACGCCATGCTCGGCAGCGGCGGGCGGCAGTTTCTCCAGCCGCGACAGCTCGCGCTCGGCGGCTCTCTGGGCATGCTCCGGCAGGCCCGCCTCGGCGATCCGTTCGCGCAGCTCGTTTACCTCCGCCTGCTGCTCGTCACCTTCCCCCAGCTCGTCCTGGATCGCTTTCAGCTGCTGGCGAAGGAAGAACTCGCGCTGGCCTCTGTCGATCTCCGACTGGACCTGGGACTGGATCTGGGTGCCGAGCTGGACGACCTCCAGCTCCCGGGCGAGGATCTGGGAGAGATGGCGCAGCCGTCTGGCGACGTCGACCTCCTCCAGCAGCTCCTGCTTCTCCTCGGTGGAGATGCGCAGGGCGCCCGCGATCAGGTGACCGAGGGCGGCGGGGTCGTCGATGTTGGCGACCGCCATCTGCAGCTCCTCCGGCAGGTAAGGGATCTGCTCGATGATCTCCGAGAAGGTGCGCTGCACGTTGCGGGTCAGCGCTTCCAGCTCGGGAGTGGCTTCGACGAAGTCAGGCTGCTCGGAGATCCGCGCGACGAGGTAAGGCTCCTCGGCGACGTAGGGCCCGAGCTTCACCCGCTGCGTCCCCTGCACGAGGATGCGGATCGTCCCGTCGGGGATCTTGATCATGCGGGCGACGACGCCGACCACGCCGACCCCGTAGAGGTCCTCGGGGCCGGGCTCGTCCTTCTCGGAGTCGCGGGAGGCGACCATCGCCAGCATCCGGTTGGCCCCGAGCACGTCGTTGACCAGGTTGATCGATCGCTCCTGCCCCACGGCGAGCGGGGTCAGGGTGTCGGGAAAGGTGACCATCTCGCGCAGCGGCAGGACCGGCAGCGCATCGGGCAACGGCTCGCTGGCGCGGATCGCCTCCTCCGCATCGAGCGGGGACTCGACGACCTCTAGGACCGTCCCCTCCATCAGTCCCGCCCGATCGGGACTTGCCGCGTGGTGTCCGCCGGGTCGCGCAGCGGCAGCTCGATGCGGAGGACACCGTCCTCGTAGGTTGCTCGGGCGCGGTCGGGATCGACGTCGACCTGCAGCTCGACCACGCGGCGGAACGGCCCGGACGGGATCTCGACCTGCTGGTACACCCGCCCCTCCGTCTCCTGTACCGGCCGGCCGCCGAGGATCGCCAGCCGCCGGCCGCTGACCTCGATGCTGACGTCCTCCAGCTCAACCCCTGCCAGGTCGACCTTCACCACCGCCCGCTCCGGGTCGCCGCAGTAGTAGACGTCGACGTTGGGAGAGAAGCCGGTGGTGCGGCGGCTGACGTACCCAGCGCGCCCCCAGGCATCGCCCAGCATCTGGTCCATCTCCCGCCGCATGCGGGCGAAATTGGCGAACGGATCGCGCTCGGGCATGCGAAAACCATAGCCACGGCGCGCGGGTCCTGTCATGGGGTGAGAGGGGCACTGCGGGCGGGGTCGTCCTCGACCCCCTCACTCCACGCCACCCGCGCGAGCTGCAGCTACGCTGCTCGCGTTTCGGATGCCCAGCGTGGTGGTCGCATGAGCAAGGCGGGTTGACGGGGTGGCACTAGTCCTTCGGGGCGGTTGGGGCGGAAGGTCGCGCAGGGCTCGTTCAGCTCGAGGGCGCAGAGGAGGTTCTTGTGGAAGTAGCAGTCCTCGCATCTGGGGGGCTTGGGCTTGCGCGGCATGGCGGCGCATCTTGGCACCGTCGTGACGCTTCCGTGACACCCGTTTCCGCAAATCGCAACCTCTTTGAAACAGTCTCGTCACATCTTCCCTGCGTCTTGCGAGAGTCGCGTTTCCGCGCCGCTACCATTGGGTCAGATGGAAGCCCACGATCGCACCGAGAAGCTCGCGGCCTCCCCACAGCTCTTCGAAAGCGACTTCCTCAACTTCTTCAGTCGCGTGCACCCGGCGATCCCCGCGATCGTCTTCGTGCCGGTGGTCGTCGCGATGGAGTGGCTGGGGGCCGACCGCGGCTATGCCGCCTGGCAGCTGGCGTTGCTGACGCTCGGCGGAGTGGGCATCTGGACGCTGACCGAGTACTGGCTGCACCGGCTCGTCTTCCACTGGGAGCCAGACAACGCCTTCGGCCGTCGCATGCACTTCATCATCCACGGCATCCACCACGACCACCCCAACGACAAGCTGCGGCTCGTGATGCCCCCGGCGGTGGCGATCCCCCTGGCGGCGCTCTTCTTCTTCGCCTTCACACTGCTGTTCGGCACCCCGGCCGCCTATCCGCTGTTCGCCGGCTTCATCGGCGGCTATCTCTTCTACGACTACACGCACTACTACGTGCACCACTTCGTGCCGAAGTCCGCGCTCGGCAAGCGGCTGCGCGAGCAGCACATGCGTCACCACTTCCAGGACCATCGCTATGGCTTCGGCGTCTCATCCCCCCTCTGGGATGTCGTCTTCCGCACCCTGCCCCGCCAGCGGCATTAGCGGAACCCCCTACCCAGACCCCTCCCTCCGCATGAGCAAAGTCGAGAAAGTCGCAAACCTTGGTGCCGTCGTGATCCCGTTCCTGGCGACGATCGCGGCTATCGCGCTGTTCTGGAACCGGCTGGTCAGCCCCGCCGATCTGGCCATCGCGGTGGGGATGTACTTGCTTACCGCGATCGGGATCACGGTCGGCTTCCACCGATTGCTCACCCATCGCTCCTTCCAGACCTCGAAGCCGGTCGAGTACCTCTTCGCCATCTGCGGCTCGATGGCGGTCCAGGGCCCCGTCATTTCCTGGGTGGCGGACCACCGCAAGCACCACGCTCACACCGACAAGGAGGGCGACCCGCACAGCCCCCACGTCGGTCACGGTGAGGGGGTGCGCGGGGTGTTGGCAGGGCTGTGGCACGCCCACACCGGTTGGCTCCTGACCGAACAGGGGCGCGCGGACTGGAAGAGATACGCGCCGGATCTCTACGAGGATCGCGGGATGAGGGCGATCAGTCGTCGTTTCGTCCTACTGGTGGCGCTCAGCTTGGCAATCCCGGCACTGGCGGGTTACCTCGTCAGCGGCACACTCGCGGGCGCCGCCACCGGGCTGCTATGGGGCGGCTTGGTGCGAATCTTCTTCGTCCACCACATCACCTGGAGCGTCAATTCGATCTGCCACTTCCTCGGTCGCCGCCGCTTCGACACCGACGACGAGTCGACCAACGTGTTCTGGCTCGCCCTGCCCTCGTTGGGTGAGTCCTGGCACCACAACCATCACGCCTTCCCCCGCTCCGCCGTACACGGCCTCAAACGTTGGGAGCTGGACCCTTCGGCACTGATAATCGCCACGATGGAGAGGCTGGGCCTCGCCTGGAATGTGGTTCGAATCTCACCCGAGCGTCAGGCCCAGCGAACTGTTTGACCAAATTGGCCTGATTCCTTAACCGGATTGGCCTGCTTTGCAAAGTTCTTTCTGACCAAATGCACAGTCACACTGACTGTGACTCTGTGACAGACTGCGGCTGTGTCAGACTGTGACTGACCCTCCCTGGAGTGGGCGTACCGCCCCGAATAGATTGGAAAGGAAGAGATGGCCAGTATTTCCAATGCGCTCGACGAGGCCAGTGAGCTTCTCAAGAAGCGACTCGCCGAGCTGGACGATGAACGCAAGCGGTTGGAGAGAGCGCTCGCGAACCTGACCGGTGGCAAAAGCAGCGGGCGTCGCCGTCCCGGTCGCCCTCGCGCCTCCGTCTCTAAAAAAGCCGGCGGCACACGCCGTCGTCGCGGTCGTCGCGGTGGAACCCGTGGCGAGCAGGCGGTGAAACTGATCGAGGCGAACCCCGGCATCACCGCTTCGGAGATCGCAAAGACGATGAAAATCAAGCCCAATTATCTCTACCGGGTGCTTGGTGATCTGGAGAAGGAGAGACAGGTCAAGAAGAAGGGTCGTCAGTACACGGCGGCTTAGCGTTGGGGCCATCCCGGTAGGGGTTCCGCTTAACTTTTTCGAGTTGCGTCTGGGGCTATGGACAATGGCCGGTCGCGAAAAAGTACAAGACGCTCCACCCCTACCGGGATGGCCCTTTGATCTAAGGCTCGGCCGGTTCTAGACCAGGCCCAGCTGGCTGACGGCGTCGCGTTCTTCGCGCAGCTCGGCCGCACTGGCGTCGATGCGGGAGCGGGAGAACTCGGGGATTTCGAGGCCTTCGACGATGGACCACTTGCCGTTTGAGCATTGGCAGGGGAGGCCGGCGACGATTCCCTCCTCGATTCCGTAGGAACCGTCGGTCGGGACCCCCATCGAGACCCAATCGCCCGCGAGGGTACCTAGCACCCAGTCGCGGACGTGGTCGATCGCGGCGTTGGCGGCGGAGGCGGCGCTCGACGCGCCACGTGCCTCGATGATCGCCGCGCCTCGTTTCGCCACCCGCGGGATGAACTCCTCGGCGATCCAGGCTTCGTCGTCGACCGCGTCCCAAGCGCTGCCACCGTTCACCTTCGCGTTGACCAGGTCCGGGTACTGGGTGGTCGAGTGGTTCCCCCACACCGTCATGTTGGTGACGTCGGAGACCCCCTTGCCGAGCCTGTTCGCCAGCTGGGCGATCGCCCGGTTGTGGTCGAGTCGCATCATCGCGGTGAAGCGCTCGCGCGGCACGTCGGGGGCGTTCGACATCGCGATCAGGCAGTTGGTGTTGGCCGGGTTGCCCACCACCAGCACCTTCAGGTCGTCGGCCGCGCCGGCGTTGATCGCCTCTCCCTGCGGCTTGAAGATGCCGCCGTTGGCCTCCAACAGGTCGGAGCGCTCCATGCCGGGGCCGCGCGGCCGCGCGCCGACCAGCAGCGCCACGTTGACACCGTCGAAGGCCGGCTCCGGGTCGTCGAAGATGTCGATCTTGCGCAGCAGTGGGAAGGCGCAGTCGTCCAGCTCCATCGCCGTTCCCTCCGCCGCCTTCACCGCGTCGGGGATCTCCAGCAGGCTCAGCTCGATAGGTGTCTCGGGGCCGAGCATCTGACCGCTCGCTATGCGGAACAGCAACGCGTAGCCGATCTGCCCGGCGGCGCCGGTGACGGTGACCTTGACTGGGGAATCGCTCACTTGTTCATCTCCTCGATGACGGCATCTGCAAATTCGGAAGTGCCGACGGCGGTGGGATCGTCACGCGTCGGCTTCAAGTCGTATGTGACCTTCTCGCCTTTGGCGATCGTCGCGGCGATCGCGCCCTCCATGCGGTCGGCGGCGGCGAACTCGCCGAGGTGCCTCAGCATCAACACCCCCGACAGCATCAGCGCCGTCGGGTTCACCTTGTTCAACCCTTTGTACTTGGGGGCGGAGCCGTGGGTCGCTTCGAACATCGCCGCCTCGGTGCCGATGTTGGCGCCGGGTGCCAGACCGAGCCCACCGATCATCCCGGCGCCGAGGTCGCTGACGATGTCTCCGTAGAGGTTCGGCAACACGATCACGTCGTACTCCTCGGGGCGGGAGACGAGCTGGTTGCAGAGGTTGTCGATGATCCGGTCCTCGAACTCGATCTCCGGGTGACGCTCGGCGACCTGGCGCGCCTTTTCCAGGAAGAGCCCGTCGGAGAACTTCATGATGTTTGCCTTGTGGGCGGCGGTGACCCTGCCGCGCCCGTTGCTCTCGGCGTAATCGAAGGCGGCCTCGACGATGCGCTCGGTGCCGAACACGGAGATCGGCTTGATCGAGATGCCGGCGTCCTCGCGAATCGGCGCCCCCAGCCCGCCAAGGAACTCGCGCAGCTTGGCGTTGTCCTCGCTTCCCTTCTCGAACTCGATCCCGGCATAGAGGTCCTCGGTGTTCTCGCGGACGATCACGATGTCGGTCTCGGGGAAGCGGGTACGCACTCGCTCGTAGGCCTTGGAGGGACGGATGCAGGCATAGAGGTCGAGTTCCGTGCGCAACTGCACGTTGATCGAGCGGAAGCCCGACCCGACCGGCGTCGTCGTCGGCCCCTTGATGCCGACCTTGGTGCGCTTGATCGACTCCAGGGTGCGCTCCGGGAAGGGATTGCCCTCCTCGCGATAGACATCCTCGCCGGCGGGCTGCTCGTCCCAGGAGAACTCGACCCCGGTCGCCTCCAGCACGCGTCGGGTGGCTTCCGCCAGCTCCGGGCCGGTGCCGTCGCCGGGGATGAAAGTGACCTCATAGGGCATCGGCGGCGCATACTATTCAGACGTGGCCGTGACCGAACAGCGCCAGGGCGCGACCCATCGGGTGACGAATCAGCCCCCGCCGCTGGCCGATTACAACGTCTTCGAGGCCGACCGGCCGCTGGTCGAAGCGGTGCGCCGCGAGGGGGCCGACTGGGCGGAGGAGAGGATCTCCGCGATCGGCGCGCTGGCCGGAACCGAGCGGCTTCAGCGCCTCGGCGTCGAGGCCAATGAGAACCCGCCGCGGCTGCGCACCCACGACCGCTACGGGCATCGGGTCGACGAGGTCGAGTTCCATCCCGCCTGGCACGAGCTGCTCGGGCTGGCGGTGGAGAACGAGCTTCACTCCCTCCCCTGGAAGGAGCCGGAGCCCGGCGCCCACGTCGCTCGCGGCGCCGCCTTCATGTGCTTCTCGCAGGCCGAGGCGGGGATCGGCTGCCCGATCTCGATGACCTACTCGGTGATCCCGGCCCTGCGCACCCAGCCTGAGTTGGCCGCCGAGTGGGAGCCGCGCTTCCTCTCCTCTTCCTATGACCCGCGCAACGTCCCCGCCCCGGAGAAGGCCGGCGCGCTGGCAGGGATGGGGATGACCGAAAAGCAGGGGGGCACCGACGTTCGCGCCAACACGACCGTGGCGCGGCCGGTGAACGGCGGCGGGCCGGGCGCCGAGTACGAGTTGACCGGCCACAAGTGGTTCATGTCGGCGCCGATGTGCGATGCCTTCCTGGTCCTGGCCCAAGCCGACGGCGGCATCTCCTGCTTCCTCTTCCCGCGCTGGACGCCCGACGGCGAGCGCAACCGCTTCCGGCTGCAGCGGCTGAAGGACAAGCTCGGCAACCGGTCGAACGCCTCCAGCGAGATCGAGTTCGACGCCGCCTCCGCCTGGCTGGTGGGAGAAGAGGGCGCTGGGGTGCGGACGATCATCGAGATGGTCAACCACACGCGGCTCGACTGCGTGATGGGTGGCGCGACCGGGATGCGGGTGGGAGTGACGCAGGCGCTCCACCACACCGCGCACCGCTCGGTCTTCGGCCGCGAGCTGATCGACCAGCCGCTGATGCGCAACGTGCTGGCGGACCTTTGCGTCGAGTCCGAGGCGGCGACGATCTCCGCGATGCGCCTCGCCCGCACCTACGACGAGGCGATCGCCGGCGACGAGGAGGCCCAGAGCCTGAAGCGGATCGCGAACGCGGTGCTCAAGTACTGGATCTGCAAGCGGGCGCCGACCCACGCGGTCGAGTGCCTCGAGTGCCTGGGCGGCAACGGCTTCGTCGAGGAGTCGGGAATGCCGCGGCTCTTCCGTGAGAGCCCGCTCAACTCGATCTGGGAGGGATCGGGCAACGTGCAGTGCCTCGACGTGCTGCGAGCGATGATCAAGACCCCCGCCTCCCTCGACGCCTTCTTCGCGGAAGTGGCTGAGGGCTCCGATCCCCGCCTGGACAGCTACGTCTCATCCCTGCGAGACGAGCTGCCGGGAGACATCGAGACGATCGAATCTCGCGCTCGCCAGATAGTCGAGCGCATGGCGCTCGCCCTGCAGGCCTCACTTCTCATCCGCTACGGAGACGAGGCGGTTGCCGATGCCTTCTGCGCGTCGCGGCTGGGGGGCGACTGGGGTCAGGCCTTCGGCACCCTGCCGGCGGGTACGGATTTCACTCGAATCATCGAGCGCCACCGGCCACTGTAGCGGCGTCCCGCAGGGCGCGGCCCACCTGCTCGGCAGTGATCACTCCCGACAGGCGCCCGTCGGCGTCGACCACCATCAGGGCGCCGAAGCGGCGCAGATTCTGGTTGCCGAGCAGGACATCGAGGGGGGCGTCGTCGCGGACCTGAAAGGTGCCGTCGTCGCGCTCCAGCACGTCGGCGACGAGCGAGGTCGCGCGGGAGACCTCCGGCACTTCGTCGGCTCTGTCACGGACCACCAGCCCGAGGAAGTGGCGACCGGCGTCGACCACCGGGAACCAGGGCCAGCGGTAGCGGTGGAAGTACTCGTCGAGCGCCTCCTCGACGCTCAGCTCGTCGGAGATCGCAACCGGCTCCCGGTCCATCACGTCGGAGACGCGCATCCCCTCAACCTTGCTGCTGATCTGCGTCTGCAGCGCGGCACCGCGGGCCGAGCCGTTGATCACCATCCCGATCAGGGCCAGCCAGATCCCGCCGAAGACGAGCCCGTTGACGATCATCAGCAGGCCAACGCCGATGAAGATGTAGCCGAAGACGCGGCCGAGCGTGGCCGCGAAGCGGGTGGCGGAGGTGCGGTTGCCGGTCCTCCACCAGGCGATCGCGCGGACGATCCGGCCACCGTCCATCGGGAAGGCCGGCAGCAGGTTGAAGACGAGCACCAGGAAGTTGATCGACGCCAGCCAGGCGACCATCGCCAGCACCCCCGAGGTGTCCGTGTCGCTCTCGACCAGCATCGCCTTGCGGAACTCGTCCGGGCCGGCGGCCGCCAACCCGACCACGGTGAGCGCGATGACGATCGCCAGGGTCACGGCCGGGCCGGCGATCGCAACCTTGAACTCGGCGGAGGGGCTATCCGACTCGCGGTCCATCTGCGCCACCCCGCCGAAGATCCAGAGCTGGATCCGGGAGATGCCGATGCCGTTGCGAAGGGCGACCATCGCGTGGCCGAGCTCGTGCAGGAGGATCGAACCGAAGAAGCCGATCGCGCTGACCACGGCGAGGGCGAACGGCCCGGTCGCCGAGCTGGACTCCCCGAGCACGTCGCCGTAGAAACGCGAGAGCCAGAAGATCACCAGGAAGAGGACCACGAACCACGACCAGTCGACCGCGATCCGGATGCCGCGGACATGGAAGAGGGTGATCGAACCGCCGCCGAGCATGGGTCAATGTTAAGCGGCTAGCGTCCCGGAAATGGACCAAGCCCAGCTGCGCAAGCTGCTCGAAGAGCTTGAGAGAATCCACCGCCCCTCGGCTTCGGAGGGCGAGCGGCAGGCGGCGGAGTGGGTCGTCGAGCGCTTCGCGGAGTTGGGCGCCGAGGCGCGGATCGAGGCCGAGGCCGCCCACGGCACCTACTGGTGGCCGCTGGGGATCGGGGCTGCGCTGGGCGCCCTGGGAGGGATCGGGGCGCTGCGCGGCAGGCGGCTGCTCGGTGGCGCCCTGGCCGCCGCGGCGGCGGCCGGAATGACCTCCGACTACCCGCCCGGCAAGCGCCTCCTGCGCCGGGCACTGCCGCGCCGCACCACCTACAACGTCGTCTGCGAGCTGGGCGACGCCGAAGCCGAGCGCACGATCGTCCTCATCGCCCACCACGACGCCGCGCATTCCGGCCTCGTCTTCCATCCCGCCCTGCCGAGAGTCGCCGACCGGCTCGGGCTGCTCGACCGCACCGACACCAGCCCGCCGCTGATGGCGCCGGTCGTCGGCGGACCGGTGCTCGCCGCGCTGGGGGCGCTGACGGGGAAGCGGCGGCTCATCAAGCTGGGTGTCTTCCTCAGCGCCGGCTCCGCGGCGGCGATGGCGGAGATCGGGATGCGCGACACGGTTCCCGGCGCCAACGACAACGGCACCGCGGTGGTGGCGCTGCTGGCGCTCGCCAAGCGGCTGATCGCGGAGCCGCCCGTGGGCATCCGGGTGATCCTCCTCTCGGCCGGCTCGGAGGAGTCCTTCAGCGAGGGAATCAAGGCGTTCGGCGAGCGCCACTTCCCAAGCCTCCCCAGGGAGAGCACCTTCTTCCTCTGCCTGGAGTCGCTCGGTTCCCCGCACCTTCTGGTCCTGCGCGGCGAGGGGTTCCTGCGCATGCACGAGTACCCCCAGCCGGCACTCGACCTGATGGACGGCCTCGCCGAGGAACTCGGGATCTGGCTCTTCCCCAACCTGCGCCTTCGTAACGGCACCGACGGCATGGAGCCCCTGGCCGCCGGCTACCCAACCGCCGCGCTCTGCGCCTGCAACGACCTCAAGCAGCCGGCCTACTACCACTGGCCCAACGACGTCTCCGAGAACGTCGACTTCGGCACCGTAGCCGACGGGATTCGCCTCGCCGAAGCGGCGATCCGGCGGCTCGGCGAGCACTGGCTGTAACGTCACGGGTGTTCCTAAATCCGAGAGCGCCCTCGGATTTCCCCTCTATAGCATCCGCGCTCGTGCCTTCTCATGACGTACTGGTGATCGGCGCCGGCCTGGCCGGGCAGCGGGCGGCCCTGGCGGCGGCCGAGCAGGGCGTCTCGGTCGGGATCGTCAGCAAGGTCCACCCTGTGCGCTCGCATTCCAACGCGGCCCAGGGAGGGATCAACGCAGCGCTCAACCCCGGCGACTCCTGGGAGTCGCACGCCTTCGACACGATCAAGGGGTCCGACTACCTGAGCGACCAGGACGCGGTCGAGATCATGTGCCGCGAGGCCCCGGAGGAGATCCTCCACTTGGAGCACCTGGGCGTCACCTTCCACCGCAACGAGGAAGGCAAGCTCGGCACTCGCGCCTTCGGCGGCGCTTCCGCGGCGCGCACCTACTACGTCGCCGACATCACCGGCCAGGCGATCATGCACGTCCTCTATGAGCAGCTGATGAAGCACTCCGACTCGGTCGCCCGGTACGAGGAGTGGTTCTGCACGGCGCTGGCGATGGACGAGAACGGCGAGTGCTGCGGCGTGGTGACGCGCAACGTCGCCGACGGCTCGATGGAGCTGTTCCAGGCCAAGGCGGTGATCCTCGCCTGCGGCGGCAACGGCCAGGTCTGGAAGCCGACGACGAACGCCTTGATCTGCACCGGGGACGGGATCGCGATGGCCTACCGGGCCGGGGCAAAGCTGATGGACATGGAGATGATCCAGTACCACCCGACGACGCTGGCGGGGAAGGGGTTTCTGATCACCGAGGGAGCCCGCGGCGAGGGGGCGCACCTGCTCAACGCCAAGGGCGAGCGCTTCATGGAGCGCTACGCGCCGAACAAGATGGAGCTGGCCTCGCGCGACGTCGTGTCCCGTGCCGAGCAGACCGAGATCGACGAAGGGCGGGGCTTCCCCGACGGCACGGTGGCGCTCGACATCACCGTGGTTCCCAAGAAGCGCGTCCACGAGGCGCTGCGCGAGATCGTCCTCGTCGGCCAGGACTTCGCCGGGGTCGACATCACCAAGGAGCCGATCCGGATCAAGCCCGGCAACCACTACACGATGGGCGGCGTGAAGACCGACGTCGACGGGCGAACCGACATCCCCGGCCTCTACGCCGCCGGTGAGGTGGCATGCGTCTCCGTCCACGGCGGCAACCGGCTCGGCGCCAACTCGCTGCTCGACACGCTGATCTTCGGCCGCCGCTCGGGCGCCGACGCAGCTGCGCGCGCCAAGCGGATCGAGGGTTCGCGGCCCTCCAAGCAGGTCCTCGAGGACGAGCAGGGGACGATCGAGGAGATCGTCTCGCGCGAGAAGGGCTCCGGCCGCCGTATCTCCGAGATCAAGCTGGAGCTGGGCACGACGATGGACAAGCACGTCGCCGTCTTCCGCAATGAGGCCGGCATCCAGGAGGCCCTGGATACGGTGCGCAGGCTAAAAGAGGAGGCGGTGTCCGCCTACATCGACGACCGCAGCGCGGTCTTCAACCAGGACGTGCTTGGGGCGATCGAGCTGGGGTACATGCTCGACAACGCCGAGTGCACCTGCGTCGCGGCGCTGGAGCGCAAGGAGAGCCGCGGCGCCCAGTACCGCACCGACTTCCCGGAGCGCAACGACGAAGAGTGGCTCAAGCACATCGACCTGCAACAGGACGACGAGGGACCGGAGATCTCATACTCAGAGGTGACGATCACGCAGTGGGAGCCCCAGGAGAGGACTTACTAGGACCATGGCCGAGTACACGCTGAAAGTCCGCCGCTACCAGCCCGAGAGCGGCGAGGGCCCCTACTGGGAGGAATTCGAGGTCGATCTCGACCCCTCCCTCTCTGTTCTCGACGGCATCCTGCAGGCCAAGGACCGCGACGACGGCTCGCTCTCGGTGCGCTGCTCCTGCCGCGCCGCGATCTGCGGCTCCTGCGGGGTGAAGATCAACGGCTCCTCGACGCTTGCCTGCAAGACCCAGCTCGGCGAGGCGCATGAAACGGCGAACCGGCGCAACGGCGGCGGCGAGCCGATCGTCGTCGAGCCGATGGGGAACATGCCCGTGATCAAGGACCTGATCGTCGACATGGAGTCGACGCACTGGACCAAGATCCGCCGCGTCACCCCCTGGCTCCTCCCCCACGGCGAGCCGCCCGAGCGCGAGTACGTGGTCGAGCCCGAGTCGATGATCGACATCACCCAGTCGATGGCCTGCATCCAGTGCGGCGCCTGCGTCTCCTCCTGCCTCTCGATGGAGGTCGACCCCGAGTTCATCGGTCCCGCCGCCCTGGCCAAGGCCTACCGCTTCGTCGGCGACCCGCGCGACGCGGAGACCAAGGAGCGCCTGCACGACCTCGCCGAGGACCCGCACGGGATCTACGACTGCACCCACTGCTTCAACTGCATCGACGCCTGCCCGAAGGGCGTCGCGCCGATGGACCAGATCATGCGGCTGCGGCGCAAGGCCGGCGAGCACGGAATCGACGATCCCCACAACGGCCACAACCACGAGACCGCCTTCGTCAAGATCATCGAGAAGAAGGGGACGCTCGACGAGGCGTTGCTGCAGCAGGAGTCCTACGCGCCAGGGGTCAAGGGAAAGGTGAAACCGACCAAGAGCGCGATCAAGGGGCTGCTCGGCTCGATCCCGACCGTACTTCGCGCGATCAAGACCGGCAAGGCGCGCTCACTGCCGAAGCTGATCCCCGGCGTCCACCCGAAGCTTCCGGACGGCGCCCAGGACGAGGTGCAGGCGATCTACAAGCACGCCGAGGAGCACCGCGAGGAGTTCAACATCTACATCAAGGGCGAAGAGGACGTGGAGCCGGAGCCCGACGAGAAGGAGACGGTATGAAGCTCGCCTACTGGCCCGGCTGCGTCTCGCGCGGCTTCACGGCCGAGCTGCACGGGTCGATGGAGTTCGTCGCCGAGAGACTGGGGATCGAGCTGGTGACGCTGGACCGCGCCAACTGCTGCGGCGCCGGGGTGATCGCCGAGCACAACCAGGAGCTGGCCGACACGCTCAACGCGCGCACCTTCGCCCTCGCCCAGCAGACCGGACTGGCGATGATGAACATCTGCTCGACCTGTCAGGGCGCCCAGTCGGAGTGCCAGCAGCGGCTCGACGCCGACTCCGCTTACCGCGCCCACATCAACGAGGTGCTCTCCGGCCAGGGACTCTCCTACGAGAAGGGCAAGGGCGGCTGGACGAACAAAAACTTCCTCTGGGTCCTGGTCGAGGACTACGGCCTGGACAAGCTCTCCGACAAGGTCGTGCGGCCGCTCTCCGGCCTCCGCGTCGGGCCCTTCTACGGCTGCTACGTGGTGCGCCCCAAGGATCGGCTCGGCTACGACGAGTTCCCCGACCGCGACCTCTACCTGGAGCAAGTGATCGAGGTCCTGGGCGGCGAGGTCGTCGAGTACGACGGCGCTCGCAAGTGCTGCGGCTTCCCGGTGATCACGATGAACCGCGACACCTCCCTACGCCAGGCGGGCACCCACGTCGGCGACGCGCTCGACGCCGGAGCCGACTGCCTCGTCACCCCCTGCCCGCTCTGCCACCTCAACCTCGACATGCAGCAGCCCGAGGCCGCCAAGGTCGTCAACCGCGACCTCGGCCTTGCCGTCCTGCACCTGCCGCAGCTGGTCGGCCTGGCGCTCGGCGCCGAGCCGAAGCAGCTAGGGATGAACCGCCACATCGCCTCAACCGGGTGGGTTGAGGAACGGCTCTCCTCGCTTACCGCCGCTTAGCCAGCCAGCCGGCGCCGATCGTGTCGGTCAGGCCGTGGGCGGCGATCGAGGCGATGATCGTTATCGCCGCGATATCGAAGATCATTTCCCCTTCTTCGACCTGAGACTTCAGCACGAAGAGGGCGAACAGCATCGAAGCTACTCCCTTCGGCCCGAACCAGGCCATGAACCGCTTCTGGGCGGGGGGTAGACCGGTCCGCAGGAAGGAGAGCAGTACCGCCGCCGGGCGCGCGATCAGCAGTGCAAAGGCGACGAAGGCGACCAGCGCGGGGATGCTGTGGTCGAAGCCGGTGGCGACGATCAGCGCGCCGAAGACGAAGAAGGTGATGACTTGGAGGATCGCGCTGGCGTTCTCAGCGAACTCGACGAAGCCTTGGGGGACGTTACGCTCAGTGGCGCCCATCGCGATCCCGCAGACGAAGGCCGCGATCAGCCCGTTGCCGAAGGTGACGTCGGCTAAGCCGAAGGCGGCAAGGGCGAAACCGACGGCGTAGATCCCCTCGTAGCGCTGGGTCAGCCCGCCACCCGGCAGGTAGTGGTGCAACCGCCCACCGAAGGCGCCCAGGGCGAGCCCGATCGCCGCCCCTACCACCGCTTCCCCGGCCAGCTTGGCGGCTTCCGTTCCCGCGTCTCCGCCCGAAGAGGCGAGGACGAGAAAGAAGAGGACGAAGGGCAACGCCAGGCCGTCGTTGAGGCCGGACTCGAGGTTGAGCGTGTGGCGCACCGCGCTGGGCACCAGGCGCGAGGTGACCACCGAGGAGGTCACCACCGGGTCGGTGGGCGTGAGCACCGCGGCGAGCAGGAACGCTTCGGCCCAGTCGAGATCGGGAAAGAGGGCCTTGGCGGCGAGCGCCAGCAGCGCCATCGTGATCGGCATCGCGATCACCAACGAGCGGGCGACCGGGCTCCAGTGGCGTCGCAACAGCTCGCGCTCGACGAACATTCCGTCGGAGAAGAGGGTGAGAATCAGCGCCAACTCGATCAGCTCGACGATCGCCTGGTCCGTCGCATCGACGTTGACTACGTCGGCGGCGGCCAGACCGATCCCCAGAGCGACTGAGAGAACCGACGCGGAGAGCACCGTTCCCTTCATCAACCCCGAGAGCGCGGCGACGACCGACAGCAGCCCTCCGAACAGCAGCAGCGCCTCCCCGAAGCCGATGTCCACGCGGCTACTCCCGGCTGCTGAGCAGGCCGCGCTCGACCAGTAGCTCGGCGACCTGGACGGCATTGGTCGCCGCTCCCTTGCGCAGGTTGTCGCCGACCACCCAGAGGTTGAGGCAGTGCTCGTGGCTCGGGTCGCGGCGGATGCGTCCGACCAGGACCTCGTCGCGGCCGGCGGCGTCGATCGCCGTCGGGTAGCGCCCGGCGGCGGGATCGTCGACGACGACCACCCCCGGCGCTTCAGCGAGCAGCTCCCGGCAGTCCTCCGGCGAGAGATCTTCGCGGGTCTGCACGTTGACCGACTCCGAGTGGCCGGTGATGACCGGCACGCGTACGCAGGTGGCGGAGATGCCGATCTCCTCGCCGAGGTCGAGGATCTTGCGCGTCTCGGCCATCACCTTGCGTTCCTCGGTGGTGTAGTCGTCGCCGTCCTTGAAGGACTCCACCTGGGGAAGGACGTTGAAGGCGATCCGGTGGGGATAGACCGCGGGAGGCGGAGCCTTCTCCCCGCCAAGCACGGCCTGCGACTGGGAGCGCAGCTCCTCGATCGCCTTCTGGCCGGTGCCGGAGACCGCCTGGTAGCTGGAGACGACCAGGCGCTCGAGGCCGGCGGCGCAGTGGATCGGCGCCAGCGCCATCATCATCACCATCGTCGTGCAGTTGGGGTTGGCGACGATCCCCTTGTGGCCCACGGCGGCGTCGGGGTTGACCCCGGCGACGATCAGCGGCACGTCGTCGTGCATGCGCCAGTAGCTGGTGTTGTCGACGACCACGGCGCCGGCGTCGACCAGCCGCGGCGCCCATTCTGAGCTGACCGCGCCCCCGGCCGAGGAGAGGACGACGTCGAGACCCTTGATCGTCTCTTCGCCCAGCGGCCTGCACTCGAGCACCGAGCCGTTCCACTCGATCTCGCGCCCGGCGGAGCGCTCGGAGGCGAAGGGAACCACCTCGGCGGCGGGAAAGTCGCGCTCCGCGAGCACCCCGAGGATCGTCGAGCCGACGGCGCCGGTCGCCCCCAGCACCCCCACTCTGTAGCGGCGGCTATTCACTCTCGACGCCGAGGTCGAAGGCCGTGTGCAGCGCCTTCACGGCGTCGGGCACGCGATCGGCGCCGATCACGCATGAGATTTTGATCGGCGAGGTGGAGATCATCTCGATGTTGATCCCCTCCCCGCCGAGCACCTCGAAGACCTTGGCGGCGACGCCCGGGTGCGAGCGCATGCCGGCGCCGACGATCGAGACCTTGCCGATCCGCTCGTCAGTCCGCACGCCGTTGCAGACCTCGTCGAGGCCGGCAATCGTGTCGGTCGCCGTAGCGAGGTCGTCGCGATCGACCGTGAAGGAGAGGTCGGCCAGCTCGTCGTCGCCCACCGGCTCGTTCTGGATGATCACGTCGACGTTGACGTTGGCCCCGGCCAGGGCGGTGAAGATCCGCCCGGCGACGCCCGGCTCGTCGCGGACGCCTGTCAGCGTCACACGGGCCTCGCCGTCAGAGTGGGTCACGGCTGTAACGAAGGGCTGTTCCACGGTCTCGTCCTCGCGAGTGACGAGGGTACCGGGGCCGTCTTCGAAGCTGCTGCGGCAGTGGATCGGGACACCGTGGTTGCGCGCGTACTCGACCGAGCGCAGCTGCAGCACCTTGGCGCCCGAGGCCGACATCTCCAGCATCTCCTCGTAGGAGACCATCGGCAGCTTGCGCGCGTCGGCGGCAATCCGCGGGTCGGCGCTGAAGACGCCGGCGACGTCGGTGTAAATCTCGCAGACGCTCGCGTTCAGCGCGGCGGCGAGGGCGACCGCGGTCGTGTCGGAGCCGCCGCGCCCCAGCGTGGTCACGTCGCGGCTGTCGGTCGAGACGCCCTGGAAGCCGGCGACCAAGACGATCCGGTCTCGTTCCAGCATCTCGCTGATCCGGTCGGCTCTAACGTCGATGATCCGCGCCTTGGTGTGGGAGGAGTCGGTGACGATCCCCGCCTGGGACCCGGTCAGCGAGATCGCCTCGTGCCCCATGTCGTGGATCGCCATCGCACAGAGCGCACATGAGATCCGCTCGCCCGTCGAGAGCAGCATGTCCATCTCCCGCGAGTCGGGCCGCTCGGAGATCTCAAGCGCCTGAGCGACCAGCTCATCCGTCGTCTTCCCCCGCGCCGAGAGCACCGCAACCACCCGGTTCCCAGCCTCCCGCGCCGCAACGATCCGCCCCGCGGCGCGCTTGATCTCCTCCGCCCCAACAACGGAGGTCCCCCCAAACTTCATCACCACAATGTCCGACTTCGCCTCAGCCATGAGAACGGCTGAGGATAGTGACCACCCAGGGACGCGCCTGGCGCGGCCGGATCAGCGCTGGATGATCTCCTCGGGGGCAACGACCTGAGTGCTGCAATCCGGCCAAACGAGGACGACGGAATATCCGTCTTCGGCAGCTCTTTCCATCGCCTGCTCCGTAAATGGCGTCTCGGCGTCGATGAAGGCAGACTGCTCAGGGAAAGGCGACCTCTCCTCGATCGCCAACTCGATCGCCTCGCTCATCACCCTCCCGGCGGGAGTTTCAACGTAGCCGTTCTTCATCGCCCCATCCATCCCTCAATCATCTCCGGATGTCCATTCTTAATTTGCTCGATCGCAGCGCGCATTCCCTCCCCGAGGGTACCGCTGTGAAATCTCGTTCCAGTTTGCTTGCTCCCACCGCGTGTGAACCGGTGCATCTCGTTGAAGTTGTGGGCGCTGTCGTAGACCCGGATCGTCTCCACCCCATCGCGAGTCGCAAGGAGCAAGACAATCGCGTAATCGACCACTTCGCCGCGCACCGTCGTGAAATCAACCGACAGCACTGCGCCGAATCCATAATCGAGAATTTCTCGATAGCGAGCGCTCACACCCCGACCCTGAGCGACCGCGCCGCGCACGTGGCGCGCAGAACGTCAAAACATCGTCATTTCTCTGCGAGCTGGGTCACTTATCCCATCCCTGTAGAAGCTGCACGGTGTTTGCGGAATTGGTCCGAGTCCGCCGCCGACTCGTTTGCTTGCCTTACGAAGCCGCCCGGCGACGGGTAGCCGTTGTCAATCTTGGCGGCGGAAGGGGGTGATTGGCAATGGCCAAAAACCCACCGGCCGGACCTGGAAGGCGGGGCGCTGTAAGGCAGCGCTCTCAGTTCCAAGGGCCGCAAGGCAACTGGATCAAGCGCGACGCGGAAACGGGTCGCATCTTGGATCAGAAGGCCGACGATGCGCCCTTCAAGGGCGTTCGTAAAGAGAAGTAGGCCCTGACCGGCCAGTAGCGGGGCGAGAGTTCACGCTCTCGCCCCGTCTATTTCGTGCCCACCCGATCATTCCTGCCAGGTTTAGTGCCGCCAACCGGTCAAAGTTCAAGGTCGAAGCCTTGGGCAGTCCAGGGTGAGCGCCCTGGAGGCTATCGTCGGTCGATGTTCCACAGGTTGCTGAAAGGGCTGCGAAATGAGTGCCGAGAAGGCTCTGCGGGGCGTCCGCCAAGCGGCACGGCATCGAGAGGAAGCAGCCGAAGCTCGACGTGCCGCGACAGACGAGCTACGGCGCGCTACTGCAAGAAGCCCAGAAAGAGAGAGTGCCTATGACCCGGATCGCTTCCGAGGCTGGTCTTTCCCGTCAGGGCCTCTACGACCTACTGGCGGAGCGACCTTAGACAGCGCGGCGTCGAACTCGCCTTTGGTGGGGACTGGAATCTCCAGGCCCTAGGCGGTTTTTCTGCTTAGGCTTGCGCTGATCAGCCATTGAAAGCGAGGGTAGCGGGTGGAGGAGCGTCCGAAAGCGGTGGGGTTCTCGGGACCGTCACGAAGCACGTCCCGAACATCCCCAGCTACATGATCAAGCTGATGCGAGCTATGGAGCACATGGGCGCGCTCTATGCGGCGACCCAGATCTTTTCGGAAAGCAGTGCTTATGCCGTAGGAATTGAACCTGACCCGGACACCGGCGAGAAGGTTGTGAAGGTCAGCCTCGCTTCCGAGCCCCCAGTGACCATCGGAACACTGGTCTCCGATTGCGTCCACAACCTTCGCCAATCGCTCGACCATCTGGCCTACAGGCTCGCGATCGAGATTTCGGGATCGGACCCGCCACCTAACGAGAAAACGGCTGGTTTCCCCATCCATAACTCCAACAATGGGTTTCGGAGCAACCTCGCGACCAAGATCGGCGACCCCGAAAAGATTCCGCGGCCGATCATCAAGGCGCTCACGAAATTGCAGCCCTACAACAGCCGGGAGGGTAAGCATCTCGCCGTCCTTCGTGACCTCGATGACAGAGCGAAGCACCGTGAACTTCCCGTTTGTGTTGGCCTGCTGCTCCCGATCGAGGCAGGCGTTGTGGGAGACGATGTAGTCCTCAAATCGGTCCGCACCGGCCCCCTGGAAGTAGGTGAGACAGAGGTCGCTCGCTTTGAGACCGCAAAGCCGGAGGTGGAGGTGGAAATTTGGGGCCGGGTGAAACTTGGCATCGTCTTTGGCGACGATTCCCCTGCCGCAGGCCAAAGCGTCGGCGAATACCTCCAGGCAACCCGCACCCTGCTCATCGAGAAAGTGATGAAAGTGCTGATGCCGGAGCACCTTCGGCAGCACAATGGTCTGACTCGCGCTGTTCGCGGGACCAATCGCGTTCAGTCAAGCCTCGGCCCCCGTTCTGGAGAGCTGACCGAGCCAGCTTCTACAAAGAAGGATAAGTGTGAGCTAGATCACACTTGACGATATATCTTGGGGATATATCTTTATGCGATGGAGTTGAGTCCTACCGCCTACGTGATCCTTGGGATGGTCAGCCGGGAGGCGCGGTCGGGTTATGAGATCAAGGCGCTGGTTGACAACACGACGCGCTTCTTCTGGGCTGCCAGCTACGGGCAGATCTACCCGGAGCTGAAGCGGCTTTCTGAGGCTGGGTTGGTCGAAGGTGTGGACGCGCCGCGGGGTGATCGCAAGCGTACGGTCTACAAGATCACCGCTGACGGGGAAGCGGAGCTTCGGAACTGGCTGCGCCAGCCTCCCAAGACCTTCGAGATGCGTGAGGAGGGGCTGCTTAAGCTCTTCTTCGCCGGCGCCCTGCCGCCGGCGGAGGCGGCCGGGACCCTGTGCGCGATGCGCGAGCATCGGCTCGGCCTGGTCGAGCGGCTGCGCGCGATGGAGCCAAAGGCGCTTGCCAAAGAGGACCCGTTCCCGCTGATGGTGCTGCGGGGCGGGATCGAGTTCAACGAATGGTTCGCCGAGTGGTGCGAACGGATGGAGGCGCAGATCCTCAATCCGGAGCGCCAGAAAAGGAGCAGCTGATGTTCGACGCCCTTGCCCGCCTTGCCGATCGTCGCGCCCGCCGGATCGGCCTGCTTGCGATCGTCTTCTTTCTTGTTGCCGGGGCGCTTGGGGGCTCGGTGGCGGATCGGCTCGATCCTTACGGCGCCGACGACCCGGCGACGGAGACCGTGCAGTCGCGGGAGCAGCTGGAGGACGCTGGGCTGCGAATCCCCGGCGCGATCGTCGTGATCGACAATGCGCCCGTCGCCAAACCGGCGACCCGGGCTCGGGTCGAGTCGATCGCGAACGAGCTGCGCGCCCGCGGCGACGTCAAGTCGGTCACCGGCTACTACAACACCCGCTCTTCAGACTTCGTCTCTCGCGACGGGAGCGCCACCTACCTGGCGGTCGCCCTACGGCCGACCGAGGACAAGGAGTGGCAGGACGCGGGGGCGGCGATCGCCGAGGAGCTGTCGGGGCGCCCGGGTGTGACCGTAGGCGGCGCCGCGGTCGCCCAGAAGCAGGTCAACGAACAGGTCGAAGAGGACCTGCGCAAGGCCGAGATGCTCGCCTTCCCGCTGCTCTTCCTGCTTTCGCTGCTCTTCTTCCGCAGCCTCGTCGCCTCGCTGCTGCCCCTGCTGGTCGGCGGCCTGGCGATCGTCGGCACCTTTCTCATCCTGCGAGTAGCGAGCGAGCTGGGCTCGATCTCGATCTTCGCGCTCAACCTGACGACGGCGATCGGGCTCGGCCTGGCGATCGACTACAGCCTCTTTGTCGTCTCGCGCTACCGCGAGGAGATCGCCAAGGACGGCCCCGGCTTGGCGGCGATGAGGCGGGTGCTGGCGACAGCCGGCCGCACCGTCTTCTTCTCCTCGCTGACGGTCGCCGCCGCGCTCGCCTCGCTGCTCGTCTTCCCGCAGCGCTTCCTCTACTCGATGGGGCTCGGCGGCTCCCTCGCTGCGCTGCTCGCCGCGGCCGTTTCGCTGACCGTGCTGCCAGCGGTGCTGACCCTGCTCGGCACCAGGGTCAACTCGCTGGCGCCGAAGTTCCTGCAGCGCCGGGCCGAAGCCGACAGTCGCCCAGACGAGCGGGGCTTCTGGTACCGGCTCTCCCGCTTCGTGATGCGGCGGCCGGTGCCGGTCGCGACGCTCAGCGCCCTGCTGCTGATCGCCATGGGCCTTCCCTTCCTCGGGATCAAGTTCAACACCGTCGATCCCACCGTGCTGCCCGAGTCGGCGAGCGCGCGGCAGGTATATGACACGGTGAGCACGGAGTTCCCGCCCTACCGAGAGACACCAATCTGGGTGTCGGTGAAGGGCGCCGATCGCAAGGAGGCGGCGTTGCTCGCGGCCGAGGTGCGCCGCAGCGCCGGCGTCGCCGCGGTCGCGCCCCCGCAGCCGCTGGCGGCCGGCGTGACCGCGATCCAAGCGGTCTCGAAGAACCCGTTCGTCTCGGAAGAGAGTCAGTCGACGGTCGAGCGGATTCGTGAGATCGCGTCGCCGCCGGGAACGACGGTGCTGGTCGGCGGGGCGACCGCTGACTTCGTCGACTTCAAGACCAGTCTGGGCAGGTACCTGCCGATCGCCCTCGGGATCATCATCGTCGCCACCCTGGTGATCCTCTTCCTGATGACGGGCTCGGTGGTCCTGCCGGTCAAGTCGCTGATCATGAACTTCCTCAACCTCAGCGCCGTCTTCGGCCTGCTGGTGCTGATCTTCCAGGACGGCCGATTCGAGGGCCTGCTCAGCTACACCAGCCCGGGGGCGATCGAGCAGACAAACCCGATCCTGCTCTTCGCGGTCGCCTTCGGCCTCTCCACCGACTACGCCGTCTTCCTGCTCTCGCGGATCAAAGAGGCGCGAGACAACGGCGCCTCCGACTCTGAGTGCGTAGCGATAGGCTTGGAGCGGACCGGGCGGATCGTCACCGCTGCGGCGGTCCTGTTCGCGATCGTGATGTTCGCCTTCGCCACCTCGAAGATCATCTTCATCAAGGAGAACGGGGTCGGCACGGCGCTTGCGGTGCTGATCGACGCCAGCATCATCCGCGCGCTGCTCGTTCCCTCGTTGATGGAGCTGCTCGGCAAGTGGAACTGGTGGGCGCCGGCGCCGCTGCGGCGGCTGCACGAGCGCTTCGGGATCAGCGAGGCCGGCGGGCAACCCGGTCCTGCCCCGGAGAAGGCCTAGCCGCGGTTAGACACAGCCCTCGATCTGATTAACAGGACGGAGGGCCGCCTGGCGAGAGATCAAGGCGGGAGCCGAAGTGGTGACGGCGACCCGCTCGTTGGCGGCTCTCCAGCAGCGGCCGTCCACCGAGAGGCCGACGAAGCCAAGGGTGACGCCGACCGTCAACCCTCTGCCGCTGGCGTTTCCGCTGACGATGCAAGCAAAGGGATATCTGTCGGGATCGGTTATCGAGGGTGTGTCCCTGCCGACCCGGCACTGGGCCGAGCCCTTCACGACCTTCGCCGACATCTCGCCGCCGAGGAATCGATCCAGGCTCTTGGCGAGGACGGTCCCGTCGCGGGTGAGGAAGGCGGTCGTTTGTCCCTCGACCGATGCCTGGAGCCGGCGCAGCGTCAGGTCGCCGAGCCCGGTGGAGGTCGAGTTGGTCGTGTCCTCGCCTCCCCTGCAGCCGGTCAGGAGCACGGCGGCGATCAGGGCAAACGACGCGCCTAAGAAACACCTCATGGCTGAGCGGGAACGTAAGTTGGGAGAGGCGCTGCGGAGGGAACGGTCTGGTCCACGGGTGGGCAGATCGCTGCCTGTAAGCCGGCGGGATCGCCGTAGGGAAGACCGATCGGGTCGTCGAGGTAGATCTGCACGAGGATCGCCGTCAGGTCGGCGCACTCCGACTGGGTGGGCGCGTCGGGGGGAGCGACCACCACCGCGTCGGCCAGCCCGATTTTTGCTCCCTCCTCTTCCGGATCGGACGGCGCCGGGGCGGCGGGCGGTGCGCTGGAGCTCGGTGGCGCGGACGGCAGCGGCGCCGGGGCAAACGAGGGAAGCGCCGACCCCGAGGACGGGATCGACCCTCCCCCGCCCCCCGCAGCGCCGGCGGCGGGAGCGGCGAAGGCGGGGGATGAGCCGCCGTCCCCACTGTCACCGCCGTCACTCGTACCCCCGATGAGATCTGGAATCTCGATGACCTGCGGGACGCCGGTGGCGAGCGTCCCCGGGGCACCGGGGCCGATCGCCACTCCGACGAAAAGCCCGAAGCCGAGCGCCAGCGCCGAGAGCGGCGGCGCCCAGCGCCGGTCGGTGACGATCAGCGACGCCCAGCGCAGCCAGCGAGTCATGGTTGGGCGGTCGCCCCCACCGCTCCCTGCGGCATCAGGTCCTTGCCGCACTGCCAGCAGTAGACCGAGCCGCGCGCGTAGAGAGCGCCGCATGACCCGCAGGCCCCGGCGGCGCCGGCGTGCTCGAGCTTCAGCATCCGCTCCACCTCCGCCAGCTCCGCGTCGACCTGCTGCAGCTTCGCCGCCTGGCGGGTCAGCACATCGAGCCGGAAGTGGTCGCGGATCGCCATCTCGTAGGCAAGCCCGCCCAGGTCCCACTGCAGCTCGGTGAGCTGGCGGGCGAGCCGGTCGCGGCGCTGTTCGAGGTCGGAGTTCACTTGATCGTCAGTGCTCCGCCGCCGCCGCCGGGCGCCTTCGACTTGTCGATCGGGGGCGGCTTGCCCGGCGTGGCGATCTCATCGGGGAGTTTTTTGATCGTCTCCGCGTAGTTGTCGCCGCTCTGGCTGTTCAAATCCTCCAGATCCTGGGTGCTCGCCTGGACCGGCGCCTCGCTCTTGCGCGCCGCCTCGCCGGTCAAGCCGCCTCTCACCGTCTTGGCGCCGGCTCCAGAGGACTTGGAGCTCGCCTTCTTCGAACCTCCCAATGAGGACTCCGAAGACCCGGTATCCGCCGTTGTCGAATCCGCGCCGCCCGTGTCGCCACGGACGATGACCGGCGCCGGCGCCGGCGCCGTAGTCGAGTTGTTCCCCTTGCCGATCAGCACTCCGACCAGCAGCATCAGCCCAAGAACGGCGATGCCGCCCACCGCGGCGAGCGGAGCGAAGTCGCGCTCGGGCTTCTTGGGCTCAGGGGTCGCGGTCGCCTGCGGGGGCTGCGGACCCTGGGGTGGGGCCCCGCCCTCCGCCGGTGGCGGTCCGGACATGTATCGCCGGAAGTCGACCCGCGGCTCGGCCCGCCGCTGACCGCACTCGAGGCAGTAGCGCTGGTCCGCCGCGAGTGGCGCGCCGCATCCCGCGCAAGGCTCCCCCTGCCCGCCGAGCGCCGGCATCTGCATCGTCTCTGTCATGGCCATGCGTTCCTCCATTACTCGCCGGGAAGCGTTGGAAATTGAGTCACGGTGACGTCGGCGCCCTTCGGGTCGCCGATGAAGAAGATGTCGTAGTGCAGCGGTCTCGTACCGGCCTTCAGATGGTCGATCGCGCCGCGCCCGGCGGCGACGACCTCGTTGCCCCAGCGCGCCACCGCATAGAGCAGCACTCTGCCCTGCTCAGCCCCGGTCTTGTTGACGACATCGCCGGTCGCTTCCAGACCGGAGACCGGATCCCCGATCAGCTTTGGCTCGGAAACCTCGATGTCGGGAAGCTCGCCGGAGAAGGAGGCGGTGCTGGCGCCGACCTTGGCCTTCAACGTCTTCGGCTTTCCCGTGGTGAGGACTTGGTCGTGGACCCAGTCGACGGTCTCGCCCGCGGGGACATACGGGATCGCCGCCAGCGCCTGCTCGATCCCCGGGATGTTGTTCTTGTAGACGCTCTTGCCCTTGGCGTCGAGCACGTCGATCGAGATCGGCACGTTCGTCAGGTCCTTGCCGGAGTCGTTGCGGACGGTGACGACGGCGGCGCTGCCGTTAGCGTCGGTGAGCAGGGTCGTGGAGACGACCTTCACATCGGTGCTCTTCTTCTCGACGGTGAGCCCGGTGTCGTCGAGCAGCAGCTTCGACCCCTGCTCCTCGAGCGCGGCGCTCTTGCTCTGCGTCGACTGGCAGGCGGTGAGGCCCGCAGCGGCCAGCACCGCGAAACCGGCGACGATGAAGGGGCGAAGGCTCAACCGAACCCCCCGCTGACGTACTCGCGGGTGCGCTCGGCCATCGGCGAGCCGAAGACCTGCTCGGCTTCCCCGTACTCGATCAGGTCCCCCAGGTACATGAAGGCGGCGTGATCGGCGACCCGCTGGGCCTGCTGGAGGTTGTGGGTGACGATCACGATCGCGATCTCGGCGCGCAACGAGACAATCGTCTCTTCGATCACCTGGGTGGAGATCGGGTCAAGCGCCGAGCAGGGCTCGTCGAGCAATAGGACCTCCGGCCGCACTGCCAGCGAGCGGGCGATGCAGAGCCGCTGCTGCTGGCCGCCGGAGAGGGCGAGCGCCGGGTGGTCGAGGTTGTCCTTGACCTCCTCGAAGAGGCCGGCGCGATGCAGCGCTTCGACGACCGCCGGCTCTAGCTCACGGCGCGAGGGCTTCTTCGATCCCCGCTCCCGCAACCCGTAGGCGACGTTGTCGAAGATGCTCATCGGGAACGGGTTCGGCTGCTGGAAGAGCATCCCGACCCGGCGGCGCAGGTGGGTGACGTCGAAGAGGTCGACGTCCTCGCCGTCGAGCAGGATGCGGCCGCCGCGCCGCGCCGAGGCGGTCAGGTCGACCAGCCGGTTGAGCGAGCGCAGCAGCGTCGTCTTGCCGCAGCCCGAGGGGCCGATCAGTGCCAGCACCTCGCCCTGACGCACGATCAGCGAGACCTGGTTGACGGCGAGCTTCTCGCCGTAGGCGATGCTCAGCGCCTCGGTCCGCATCCGCTCGACCGGCACCGTGTCCGTGCGCGGCATCCGCTTCAGCTTCGGCCGCGGTGACGTGGAAGGCGGAAGGTTCCCATTCGCCCTCGGGGTCGGCTGGGCGATCGTCGGCGCCTCCTCGACGGCGATCCGCCGCACCGGCGGCGGCAGCTGCGCCGCGACCGCCAGCGGCTCGCGCATCGGGTCGAAGCTCTCCCCGTCCAGCGGGCTCAGCGATTCCATGCCGGCTCCTTTCGGCGCGCGATCAGGTCGATCGCGAAGTTGAGGAAGATGACGATGATCAGCAGCACGAAGGCGGCTGCGTAGGCCTTCTGCGGCGCCCCTCCCTCCCCCGCCGGGGAGTTGTTGTAGACGTAGCTGGTGAGGGTGCTGCCGGTGCCCTTCAGGGTGCCGAGGACGGGGACGTCGTTCTCGGCTTGCAGCTGAAGGGAGGCGCCGAGCAGGATCACGACGATCGCCGTGTCGCCGACGATCCGCCCCATCCCGAGGGTGATCCCGGTGCCGATCCCCCGCCGCGACGCGGGCAGCAGCACCCGGCGGATGGTCGAGGCCCTGTCCTTGCCGAGCGCATAGGAAGCCTCGCGCACGTGGCTGGGGATCGAGTGCAGCGCCTCGCGGGTGGCCCCGACGATCAGCGGCAGCGCGATCAGGGACATCATCGCCCCGGCGGTGAAGAAGGAGCGGCCGAAGACCGCGTTGCCCTCCGCGGTGAAGGAGAGGAAGCCAAAGAAGCTTTGCTGGAAGACGAGCAGTCCGAAGATCGCCAGCACGATGCTCGGCGTGCCGGCGACGATCTCCACGCCCGACTCCACCGCCCGCGCCAGCCAGGACGGGCGGGCGTACTCGGACAGCCAAACCGCAATCCCGATGCCGATCGGCGCGGCGATCGCGGTGCCGAGGATCGTAAGGATGATCGTCCCCTCGATCGGATCGAGGAAGCCGCCGGAGTTGCTCTGGTCGAGACTGGGCAGCGGGTGGGAGACCAGCTCGGAGAACTTCAGGTACTGGATCCCCCGGACCAGCATGTAGAGGACGATCGCGCCGGCGACCAGGCAGAGCAGGATGCCCGCCGCCCAGGCCATCCCCACCCCGATCTTGTCGCCGAGGCTCCAGGAGTCCTCCCCCCGCGAGATGTCACGGGGCGGCGCCGGAGGGACTGGCGGCGCCGGGGCCGGGACGTGCGAGTGCGTGCTCACCCGGCCCTACCTCGCCTGCAGCGTGTATTTGCGCATCGACTGGCGCGCCACCCAGCCGGCGAAGGAAAGGAAGAAGCTGGAGATGAGGAGGATCGCGGCGAAGGCGTAGATCGTCTGCCCGAAGGGCTTCACCGAGAGGCCCTCGGCGTTGTCGACGACCGTCGCCGCCAGGGTGCGCGCCGGCTCGACGAAGAAGGTGACACCGTCCAGCGGGTTCGGGGCGAAGGCCACCGAGCCCGACACCATCGAGAGCATGATCGCCTCGCCGAGGGCGCGCGCCGTGGCGAGCACCGCCGCGGCGACGATCGCCGGCCGCGCCGCTCGCAACCCCACCGTGCGCAGCGCCCGCCAGCGGTTCACCCCCAGCGCGGCGGCGCCCTCGGTCCAGCTGCGCGGCACCGCGCGCAGCGCGTCGGTGACGATCGCGACCATGATCGGCGTGATCATCACCGTCAGCACGAGAATGCCGACCAGGATGCTGGTGCCGTCCAGCTGGATCACATACTGGACCGACTCCTTCTGGCCGGCGGTGATCACCTGATTGCCGACGAAGGGCACCAGCACGAGCACCCCGATCAATCCGTAGATGACCGACGGCACCGCGGCGAGCAGGCGGACCACCGGCTGCAGGACACGGCGCATCGCGTCGGGGGCGAACTCGACGATGAACATCGCCGAGAGCAGTGAGATCGTCGTCGCCAGCAGCAGCGACACCCCGGTGATCAGGGCCGTCGCGTAGAGCAGCGGCCAAGCGTGCATCGTGTACACGTAGTCCGCCGGGTTGGCGGGGGAGTTGAAGATGTTGGACAGCTGCTCGTCGACGTTCCCTCCGCCGCCGAACCAGGCGAGCCCGTTGTGGGCGAACGACGGCCACGCCTTCGAGAAGACGAAGACGATCATGAAGGCGATCAACAGCAGGACCGCGGACGCCAGCGCGCCGAGGGCTACCTCGGCGCGCTGGTCGGTGCGGTCCTTCGGCTTCGCGTTGTGCGAGCCGTGGTTACTCATCTAGCTCAGCGGGACCCACTGGGTCGCGATGATTTTGCTGGCCGCCTTGGTGTGGGTAATCCAGTTGATCCATCTCTTGGCGGCACCCGCGGCCGGGCCACGGGTCACCATGTAGAAGTTGCGCACGCCCGTGTACTGACCGGACTTCGCGTTGCGCAACGTGCAGGGAACGCCCTGGTAGGGGATCACGTTCACGTTCCTGGTGAAGAACAGTGAGACGTAACCCATCCCGTTCGGATCGCTCTGCACCGCCTGTTCGATCAGGCCGTTGGATGCCTTCTGGCCGGCGCCGGAGAAGATTTTCGTGGTGCCCATGAAAATCTTCTGGAAGGCGTCCTGCGTACCGGATGCCGGGGTGCGGACGAACAGGTCAATCGTGCCGCTCTGGGTCGAGCCGGGCACGCCACTCCAGCTGCGTACGCTGCCGCCAAAGACAGCTTTCACCCCCGCTTGGTCGATTCCGGGAACCGGGTTGGCTCTATTGGTGATCAGGCAGATCGCGTCGTGGGCGATCTTGTTGAACACCAGGCCGCCTGGATCGGACGGTTTCGGATCGCGGGAGGAGTTGCCGATCGTGACGCGGCCGGCCGCGACGTCCGCAACACCGATGTCAGAGCCACCCTGGAGCAGCTTGAAGTTGACGCAGTGTCTGCAGACGCTCAGGTACTTGCGGGCCAGCAGCGCCGCCAGCGGCGCCACCGAGGTGGACCCGCTCATCGTGATGGTGGCCTTGGCAGCCGCCGCGGCCGGAACCGCGGCGGGAACTGCCACTACGAGTGCGAGGGCCGAGAGCAGCGCCCCCTTGCGCAGTCGATTCTTCATCGACGTGCCTCCTTTCGAGTCTTTTTGGCAGGTCTTTTGGTGGCGGACGGGCAATTTGGCGCCTTCAGCCGGAAGGGCTGGGTGACTGCTACGAACGGTCTGTTGGTGATGGAGTCGAACTGGGTAACCGTCGCGACAACCCAGGTTTTGAACTTGTCCGCCTTGTGCTTCGCCACCTCGCACGGATCCCGCCCGATCGCGAAATCCCCCGTGATCGGGTTGCCGAAGTTGGCGACCCCTCGGCAGCCGAAGCCGGAGCTTGGGAAGGGGCCCTCACAGGCGAACTGCTCAGCAGTCGCCTCACCGCTCGCCGCGTCGAGCACCAGCACCTCGGTGCTGAAGTAGTCGACCTGGCGGTTGGAGACGATCGCAAAGCCCTGGACCTGGGCGTTGCAGTTGAACTTGTAGGAGAGGCCCCCCGGTGGATCGATCCCCGGGATGTCGTTGTTCAGCTCGAGGTTGCCCCCACAGAGCGGAACATCGGCCGCGCTTGCCCCCGCCGGCAGCCAGAGGGCGCCAACGCACCCCGCGGCAGCCGCCAGGGCCGCGATTGCCACCCGCGTACGGCGCAGCGGATGGATTCCACTTCTGATCTTGATCACCTAACGAACTCCTTGCGTTTGCCGGTTGACGTCCCGCCAAACGCGGGCCGCTCACAGAGTTAGCGGCAGTGTCCGTTGGCCCCAGCGCACGGATGTTGCGATCCGGTGTCGGGAATGTAAAAACGATGTAACAAACAAACTCCAGCGCCACATCAGCGCCGCTCACGAAGAATCAGATCGTGACGTTCGCTAATTGGTTATTCAGCTCTAAGCAAAAGCCTGAGCGGCGCGGCGGCGCAGGTCCGCGTTGAGCATCCCGGTGACGGCGCTGGGAACCTCGCCCGCGGAGGGAACCGCGTCGCCGATCAGGCCGGTGGCGCGGAAGCCGAAGAGGGGGGCGTCGAAGCCAAGTTCGCGGATCTTGCGGATCAGCTGCACCGCGTCGACGGTTTCTGCGCCGGGACCGCAGAGGACGATCGCTGTCGGATCGAGAGCGCGCAGGGCGCGCTCCAGGCGTTCGTCGCCAAGTTCGGTGGAGAGCATCAGCACGCGGAAGCCGGCGCGGCGCAGGGCAAGGTCGAGCGCCTGGGTGTGGACTGCCTCGGCGTCGGTGCCGTTGCTGGAGTCGAGCAGCAGGATCCCGGCCGGGCGCGATGCGGTCGATGCAAGGCGGCGGGCGCCGTGCAGCCAGCCCATCGCCCAGCGGCTGGCAAACTCCAGCTCCGGCTCGCGTTCGGGGTCGGCGGCGAGCTTGTCGATCGCGGGCAGCAGCAGCTCTTCGACGGTGCGCTCCAGCGGGCGCAGCGCCAGGCTCTCCTCTATCGCGCGGTCGGCGGCGTTCTCGTCGAAGCTCTCGAGGGCGGCGAACAGGTTGTCGCCGCTGGCCGGCGCCGACTGGCGCTGGCGGGCCAGCTCGATCGCGGAGGAGATGTTGCCGGTCTGGGCAAGCGCGTCGCGCAGCGTCTGCAACTCAACCAGCTCGTAGTTGCGGTGGTTGCCGGGGGTGCGCTTCGGCGTCGGGTAGCCGTAGCGGCGCTCCCAGCTGCGAAGCGTGTTGGGGCTGACGCCAAGCACCTCAGCCGCCGCGTTTGTCCTGATCCCGGGCATTGGCGGCATTCTTCCACCCGAAATCCAGGTTTCCCCAAGTTATGGACAGATTTCGCGAATCTGTCAGCGATCTTGCAAGCGCCCCAGGGCGCCGACGCCCACCGGTTGGCCGACGGCGCGGGCCCGCCACATCGCCTCATCGGCCTTGCGCAGCAAGGTCTCCGCGTCGTCGCCGTGCTCGGGGCAGGCGACGACGCCAGCCGAGATCCCGATCTTCAACCCGCCGGCGGCTTCCAGCTCGTCCAGCATGTGCAGCAGGCGCTCGGTCATCTGCACTCCCTGGACCGTGTTCTGGTTGGGGGCCAGGACGCAGAGTGCGTTCTCCTCCAGGTGGAAGGCTTCGTCGACGAGGCGAACGCTGTCGCGCAGCGCCGCGCCGACGATCGCCAGCACCGTTTCCTGCCCGCCGGCCTCGGAGCCGCTGCGCGTCCCCGGGCCCTCGACGTCGAAGACGACCAGCCCGAAGGGATGCCCGTAGCGCTTGTTGGTCTCAATCAGCTGATCGAGCCGGCGGCGCATCTGCCCCTGCCGGTAGAGGTCGGCCAGCGTGTCGCGCTCGGGCTCGGTCTTGGGCTCGCTTCGCTCGTTGAGCGCGCCAACCGCGGTGGCCGTGGCCGAGCCAAACTCTTCCGCCAGCTGCTGAGCGGCGGAGGCGAACAGCTCCCGGGCGAGCTGCTCGGCCGAGGACCCACCTCCCGTTGGGGTGCTGACTGCCACGCCCAGACCTTTGCGGAGCGGGCGGACGGCAGATCCGCAAAAACACGCTATTTGCGGGACGACGATCGTCCAGGAAATACGTCTAGTGCAGGCTGCGCCGGCCGGCCAGGGCCTTGCCGAGCGTCACCTCGTCGGCGTGCTCGAGGTCGGCGCCGACAGGCAGGCCGCTGGCGAGGCGGGTGACGGTGACTCTGCCCCGCAGCCGCTCGGCGATGTGCAGCGCGGTCGCCTCTCCGGTGGTGGTCGGATTGGTGGCGAGTACGACCTCCTCCACTTCGCCTCCCTCGGCCCGGCGCAGCAGCTCGGCGATCTTCAGGTCCTCGGGGTCAACGCCGTCGATCGGCGAGAGAGCGCCGCCGAGCACGTGGTAGAGGCCGCGGTATTCGTGAGTGCGCTCGATCGGGATCACGTCGGCGGGCTCCTCGACGACGCAGATCAGGGAGCGATCGCGGCCGGGGTCGGCGCAGATCCGGCAGCGGGGCCCCTCGGCCAGGTTGAAGCACTCTTCGCAGAGGCCGACCTTTTCCTTCACCTCGCGAATCGCGTCGGACAGCGCCGTCGCCTCCTCGTCGGGAGCGCGCAACAGGTGGAAGGCGAGCCGCTGCGCGGTGCGCTGGCCGATCCCCGGCAGCCGCGACAGCTCGGCCACCAGGCGCGCCAGCGGCGCCGGGCCCTCCGCGCTCAAGTTCCGGGGAGGCCGAGACCGCCCCCGAGGCCACCGGTTATCCCACCCATCTTCGACGCGGCCAGCTCCTGGGCGGCGCGGATTCCCTCGTTGACGGCGGCCTGCACCATGTCGGCCAGCATCTCCGCGTCATCGGAGTCGATCGCCTCGGGGTCGATCAAGATCTCCTTGAGGACGAGGTCGCCGCTCACCTTCACCTTGACCATGCCGCCGCCGGCGCTGGCTTCGACGACTTCGCCTTTCAGCTGCTCCTGCGCCTGCATCATCTCGGCCTGCATCTGCTGCGCCTGCTTCAGCATCGCGTTCATGTCGAAGCCCCCTGGACCGCCCCCTCGCGCCACCTAACCGACCTCCTCCGCGTCAAACTCCTTCTTCAGCTTCTCCACCAGGGCATCATGGTCAATGTCTTCTTCGCCGGAACCTTCCGGCGCAGCCTCACCGTCAAGCAGCACGTAGACCGGCCGCAGCTTCTCCCCAACCACCGCCTCAAGCGCTTCCGACATCAGCTCCCGCTTGTCGGGCGCTTCTGCCTTGCGCTTATTGAAGGTGGCGTCTGCTGGAAACCCGATCTTCACCGCGCCCTCCTCCAACTCCACAGGCCGGGCGCCGTCGAACGTCGCGGCCAAGGCAGGTGAAGACTGTCGCAGCTGATCCAGGACCGCAGGCCATGCCTTCAAGACACGTCCCTGGTCGGGTGCTTCGCGACTGCTGGGCTTTTCGTCGTCAGCCGGCGCGGCCTCTCCCGCGGGTGGCGGGGTAGGGGGGACCACCCCCGAGGAAGCTTTAGCTACCGCAGGGGGTGGTGGGTCCCCTGCCCCGACAGGACCCGCGGGCCGAGAACCCTCCGTCCCTTGTTCGAGCCGTTCGATCCTGCGCAGAAGTCCTTCGGTGGATGGATCGAGATCTGGGCGGGCAGCTTTTAGGAGAGCGATTTCCACTGCCATGCGGGCGTCGTCGCCTTCGCGGACTGCGGTTAGGGCCGCCGCGAGCTCATCGATGGTGCGGATGAGGGTGACTGCACCGATGGTTGTGGCCTGAGCTTGGAGGCGGGTTGAGTCGGTGGCGGTGACGACAAAGGAGTTGGGAACCTCGCCGGTCGTCTGTGTGACCAGGAGGTGGCGCAAGTGGGCGAGGAGGTCGCGGGCGAACTGTGACGGGTCGCGCCCGGAGCCGGCCATCTTTTCGACCCCGATCAGCACCGCCTTGGGGTCCTCCGCGATGACCGCGTCGACCGCGTCGAAGAGCAGATCGGCGTCGGTGGCCCCGAGTATCTCCAGCACGTCGTCGAGCGCAACCCGCTCGCCCCCGAAGGCGACCAGCTGGTCGAGGGTGCCGAGCGCGTCACGGAAGCTGCCGGAGGCTGAGCGGGCGATCATCGTCGCCGCCCCGTCTTCGATCTCGATTCCCTCCGCCGCGGCGACACGGGCCAGCACCTCGGAGATCTGCTCCAGCGAGGGGCGCTGGAAGTCGAAGCGCTGGCAGCGGTCGGCGATCGTCGCCATCACCTTGTGCGACTCGGTAGTGGCGAGGACGAAGACCGTGTTCGGGGGCGGCTCCTCCAGGGTCTTGAGGAAAGCGTTCCATGCCTCCTTGGTCAGCATGTGCGCCTCGTCGAGGATGTAAACCTTCCAGCGGCCGGCGGCTGGGGCGTAGGCGACCCGCTCGCGCAGGTCGCGGACGTCGTCGACCGAGCGATTCGACGCGGCGTCCATCTCGATCACGTCGATTGAGGTGCCCGCCGCGATCGTCAAGCAGGACTCGCACTCCCCGCAGGGGGTGAGGGTCGGCCCGCCGCGCTCGCAGTTGAGCGAGCGGGCGAGGATCTTTGCCATCGAGGTCTTGCCGGTGCCGCGCGAGCCGACGAAGAGGTAGGCGTGGTGGACCTTGTCTTGTTCAACCGCGTTGCGCAGCGTGCGGACGATGTGCTGCTGGCCGACCACCTCGTCGAAGGAACCGGGGCGGTGGCGGCGGTATAGGGAGGTCGAATCGCGAGGCGAGGCCACTCGGGCCAGTGTATCCCCGCCCGCGGGGCGCCTTTCTTGCCTGATGGGCAACTAACGCGCCCAAGGCCCCGGTAGGTTGCGCCGGTGCCGTCGGGGGCCCGCAACTGGTTGACGCCTGTCGCCTGGATCGCCGCCGTCACGGCGGTTCTGCTGCTGATCTTCCCGGTTGGCTTCCCCAACTACGACACGATCTACTCCCTTCTCTGGGGACGGGAGATGGCGCATGGCATGAGCCCCGACATGGGGGCCGCGCTTCCCCCCACCCCCCACCCGCTGGCCGAGCTGTTCGGTCTGGTCGCAACCCCGCTAGGCGACGGGGCGATCGACCTGACGATGGTCGTCGCCTACGCGGCACTGGGGCTAGTTGGCTACCTCGTCTACCGGCTCGGCTCTCTCTGGTTCGACCGACCGATCGGCGCGGTCGCGGCGTTGATCGTCCTCACCCGTGCCCCCTACCTCTCCAACGGCCTGCGCGCCTACGTCGACCTTCCTTACATAGCGCTCGTCCTTGGCGCCCTCGTGCTGGAGACAAGGCGGCCGCGCGCCGGCTGGCCGGTCCTCGCCCTGCTGGCGTTGGCCGGGCTGCTGCGCCCCGAAGCCTGGCTCTTTGCCGGGGCGTACTGGCTTTACCTGGCCTGGAGAGGGGAAAGAATGAATGGGGAGCTGGCGCGGTTGGCCGCGCTCGCCCTTGCCGCGCCGATCCTCTGGGCGATATTCGATTGGATCACCGCCGGTTCTCCCACCTATTCCTTCACCGGCACCCGCGACACGGTCGAGACGCTCCAACGACAAACCGGAGCGGTCGACCTCGTCCTCTACGGGCCGCGCCGCCTCGGTGAGGTCCTGCAGTGGCCGGGAATGGTCGGCGCCGCGGGCGGCGTCGTACTCGGGCTTGCCTTCCTGCGCCGCCCCGCCCAGATCGGAGTCGCCGCCACGGCCCTCGCCCTGGGGGCCTTCGCCATTCTCGCCTGCGCGGGGCTGGCAATCATCCCCCGCTACACGATGCTCGCGGCCACGATTCTGGCGGTCTTCGTCGCGCTGGCGCTGCTCGGCTGGCGGCTGTTGGAGCGCGACTACCCCTGGCGCCGCGCCTGGCAGGCCTTCGCAGCGCTGGTCGCACTGATGTTCGTCGCCTGGGGGCCCAACCAGTACGACCTCCTACACAGGGTCGACGTCGACCTCACAAATCAAGCGCGGATCGAGGATGACCTCAACGACCTCGCCGACTCGGGCGCCTTTGATCCCCTCTGCGGCCCGATCTCGGTTCCCAACCACCGCGCCGTCCCCCGCCTCGCCTTCGACCTCGACGTGCGCCCGACCCGGATCGTCAGCTCATCCGAGCAAAGCCACCAGCCCCGCAGCGGCTACTTTCTCGACGCCGCCAGCCCCTTCATCATCCACAACTTCATCCTCGACCCCAACGACCCGGCTCGCTTCGAGAGAGTCACCGTCCCTCCCGGCTTCCGCCCAGTTGCCCGCAACGAGTCGTGGGTCCTCTACCGCCGCTGCGGCTGAGCCCGGCGGAGCGAGCGGCCTGCAAGCATCCAACTCATGGCGGCGATTGAGCTCCGCGGAGTGGTGAAGAGGTTCGGCCCGATCACGGCGGTGGACGGACTCGACCTCGAGGTGCCGCCGGGCATCTGCCTGGGGTTGCTCGGCCCCAACGGCGCCGGCAAGTCGACGACGATGCGCCTGCTGACCGGGCAGGCGATCGCCGACGCCGGCGAGTTGCGCGTGCTCGGCCACGAGCTGCCCGGCAAGGCCAAGGCCGCCCGCGCGGCAATGGGCGTCGTCCCCCAGCTGGACAACCTCGACGTCGACGTGACCGTCGAGGAGAACCTGGCGGTCTTCGCCCGCCTTTACCGAGTCGCGGACGTACGCGGCGCGGTCGATCGTGCCCTAGACCTGGCGCGCCTGCGCGACCGCCGGGGCGACGCCGTCGACGAGCTGTCCGGCGGAATGCGCCGCCGCCTGCTGCTGGCCCGCGGGCTGGTTCACGACCCGCAGCTGCTCCTGCTCGATGAGCCGACGGTCGGACTCGACCCGCAGATCCGCACCGAGCTGTGGTCGCTGATCGACAACCTGCGCTCGCAGGGGAAGACGATCCTGATGTCGACGCACTACATCGAAGAGGCGGAGCGGCTCGCCGACGAGGTGGCGGTGATGGCGGATGGCAAGATCATCGCCCGCGGCCGCCCGGCGGAGCTGATCGTCGAGCACGCCGGCCGCCAGACCGCTGAGGCCTACGGGCCGCCGGAGCGACTCGCCGAGGTGCGGGGTACGGCGGAGGCGGGCGGCCTGCGCGTGCGCAAGGCCGGGCCCGCGGTGGCGATCGTCGGCGCTGAGCGCGCCGTCGACGGCGCAGTGCCCGAGGACGCGATCTTCCGCGCCGCCACGCTCGAAGACGTCTTCGTCCTGCTCACAGGCGAAGAGGCGGAATGAGCGCGCAGGCCCAGGCAGTCCGAGTGCGGCGGCTGGACCCGGCGGCGATCGCCGGGGTAATGAGCCGCGAGGTCGCCAACTTCCGTACCTACTGGCGGGGAACGACCTTCTCCAGCGTGCTGGAGCCGATCGTCTACCTGCTCGCATTCGGGCTGGGACTTAGCGCGACCCTGGTCGACGAGGTCGACGGCCTCCCCTACGTCGAGTTCGTCGGCACCGGCATGGTCGCAACCGCGGTGATCTTCTCCAGCGCGCTGCCGGCGATGTTCGGCACCTTCGTCAAGCACCGCTTCCAGAACACCTACGACGCGATCCTCGCGGCGCCGGTCGACGTCGAGGAGCTGGTCACGGCGGAGATGCTTTGGATCGGCATCCGCTCCGGGTTCTACGGCTGCTTCCCGTTGTTGGTCACGATGGCGTTCGGCCTCGATCCCACGCCGGGCATGCTGCTGGTCCCGCTTTTCTGCTTCATCACGGCACTTGGCTTCGCCGGCTTCGGAATCGCGATGGCGGCCACCGTCGCCAAGATCGACCAGTTCAGCTATGTGACGACGCTGTTCGTCACACCGCTGTTCCTCGTCGCCGGCACCTTCTTCCCGATCGACGGCCTGCCCGAGTGGGCTCAGGTGGCGGCGCAGTTCAACCCTCTCCATCAGCTGGTCGAACTGGTCCGCGGCGGCGCCTTCGGCTTCGAGACCGTCGACCTGGCCAGGCTCGCCTTTCTCATCGGATTCGCCCTGCTCATGTGGCGCATCGCCGTCAACCGCATGGAGCGCCGGCTGATCGACTGAAACGGACCGTGCGCCCCGGCTTCGAAGCGAGGTCACCGGGCGTGCCCGTCGCGCTTGGCTCGGGCCGGGCTCGCCTGCGGCACCCGCGGCATCCGCTTAAGGCTGCTTCCTTCCGGACCTGACCTGATTCGCGTGCCCACGTCGCGCAGGACCCGGCCTTCAACGCCGCCCGCGGCGTACTGACCCCGACGGCCAGCCCCTAGGAACGGGATTCGGCCCCGCTAGAGCGGATTGCGGGTTGTAGGGCACCGCTAATTCCCCGCCTAGCACGGTCCGCTGCCGATCCTACTCTCCCGCCGTAGGATCGGCGCGGGCACTTGATCCAGGTCGACACAGACTCCTTCTTCGTGATCGTCGTGATCGCTGCGCTGTCGGCGGTCACCGTGGCCGCGGTGCCGCGCCGCTTCGCCCCGCCGGTGGTCGTCGTCGAGCTGCTGCTAGGGATCGTCGTCGGCCCGGAGGTCCTCGACCTCGCCAAGACCGACAACTTCATCGATTTCTTCTCCAATCTCGGCCTGGGGATGCTGTTCTTCTTCGCCGGCTACGAGATCGACTTCGAGCGGATCAAGGGAACGCCGCTGAAGCTGGGCGCGCTGGGCTGGGCTCTGTCGGTGGCGCTGGCCTACGGGATCGGCGGTGCGCTGGCCGCCGCCGGCATCGTGCTCTCCTTCCTCTACACCGGCTCGGCGATGGCGACGACGGCGATCGGCACGCTGATCCCAATCCTCCGCGACAACGGCGAGCTGAAGACCCGCTTCGGCACCTACCTGCTGGCGGCCGGCGGCGCCGGGGAGTTCGGCCCGATCCTGCTGGTGACGCTGGTCCTCTCCACCGACAACCCCCTGCACGAGGCGGCGATCCTGCTCGCCTTCGTCGCCCTGGCGATCGTCCTGGCGGTGGTCTCGGTCCGCTTCGCCTGGCGCGGCTGGCCGGCGCTGGAACGCACCTTCGAGGCAAGCAGTCAGCTGGCGGTGCGGATCACGGTGGTGCTCGTCTTTGGGCTGGTGCTGCTGGCGGGACAGCTGGGGCTCGACATCCTGCTCGGCGGCTTCGTCGCCGGGCTGATCACCCGGATGGCGCTGAAGGGCCACGAGCTGAGCGTCTTCGAGTCAAAGCTGACCGCGGTCGGCTTCGGCTTCTTCGTCCCCTTCTTCTTCGTCACCAGCGGGATCGAGTTCGACCTCGCGGCGCTCGGCTCGGCGAGCGCGCTGCTGAAGCTCGTCATGTTCTTCGGACTGTTCCTCGTGGTGCGCGGCGTGCCGGCCTTGTTGCTCTACCGCGGAGTGCTCGCGGCCCGCGACCGCGCCGCGCTCGCCTTCTACTCGGCGACCGAGCTGCCCCTGGTAGTCGCGATCACAACCATCGCCACCGAGACAGGCCACATGAGGACCTCGACCGCGGCCGGACTGGTCGGCGCCGCGATGCTCTCGACCCTGGTCTTCCCCTTCGTCGGCCATGCGCTGCGGAAAGGATCGGCCCTAGAGGCAGAGCTCGCCCCGGCGACTTAGCCCCCGGTGTAGCTGACCAGCTCCTCGCGACCCGCGGCGCCGGAGATGTCGAGGGTCAGCACTGGGCCGACACCGCGGGCATAGAACTTGTGCTCGAGCAGTCTCGGCTCCAGCGGATTGAGGTCCTTTGTCATCAAGACGCCCGTGAAATGGCCGAAGGGGACTTCGACCTGCTCATCGAGGCTTAGGACCTTGCCGTTGTCCTCCGCCACCCCGGCGTAGTACTCCTGGCGATAGGTCATCCCAACCCGCGGGTCGGCCGGCAGCGCGATTCCCGGCTGCGCGCCGTCGACGCCGGCCTCCCAGGAGCCCTCCCTGGAGACGACCTTCCCGTTCTCGTACTCCGCGGTGCGCTCGCCCAGGTACCAGATGTTGCCATCCGAGTCCTGGGCGTACCAGTCGTCGGTGACCTCGACGGGCTCGCCGCCCTGGGTGACCACGTCGCGGACGACCCGCGCTTCGACCCCGTTGGCGATCCGTTTCGTCCTGCCGGTGATCTTCACGTCAACTCGCTGAACAGCGCCGGCGGCGGTCTCCCTATAGACCCAGTGGCTGCCCGGCTGCATCGGCCAGTGAGGATTGTCGATCTCGGTAGTGAAGTCGGCCGGGTTCAGATCGACCCGCTCGCTTCCCTGCGGGAGGCTCCCACTCGGGGCGCTCTCGTTGCCTCCACTGTTCGCCTTCTCACCGCAAGCGGCGATGGCAAGCGCTGCGATGAGGAGGGCAAGAGTGGCGACGATCTTCATCGGCCCACTTATCCCCGATGGCGATGAAAGCCACATGAAAGAGGACAGGCATTCATCCTGCTTTCATCTTTTGGCAGCAACCTGATTGAGACTCCAATGCGTGTCCTGATCGTCGAGGACGAAGCGAAGATGGCCGGCTTGATCCGGCGCGGGCTCGAGCAAGAGGGCATGGCGGTCGACGTAGCCGGCGACGGCGAGGATGCCCTATGGAGGGCCGAGGCCGTCGAATACGACGCAATCGTCCTCGATCTGATGCTTCCCGGCATCGACGGCCTGGAGGTCTGCCGGCGGCTCCGAGAGGCCGGCGTTTGGTCCCCAATCCTGATGCTGACCGCGCGCGACGCGGTGCGCGACCGCGTCGCCGGCCTCGATCGCGGCGCCGACGATTACTTGACCAAGCCGTTCTCCTACGCGGAGCTGCTCGCGCGGCTGCGGGCGCTTGTCCGCCGCGGTCGCCCCGAGCGTCCCACCGAGCTTCGAGTCGGCGCCCTGCGACTCGACCCGGCGACGCGGAAGGCGTGGCGCGGCAAGAGAGAGATCGAGCTCTCTGCGAAGGAGTTCGCCGTGCTTGAGACCTTCATGCGGCGGCCCGGCCAGGTCCTTTCTCGCTTCCAGCTGCTCGAGCACGCCTGGGACTACGAGTACGAGAACCGCTCCAACGTCGTCGACTCCTACGTTCGGTTCCTGCGCGAGAAGATCGACCGGCCATTCGGAGTCGAGTCGATCGAGACGGTACGCGGGGCCGGATACCGGCTGCGCAAGGACGGCGGGCGATGAGCCGGGTGCCGATCCGCCTGCGGGTGACCCTTGCCTTCACGGCGGTGATGGCCCTCATCCTGGTCGCCGTCGGGCTCTTCCTCTACTTCAGCCTGGAGACCCATCGGGAAGAGACCTTCGACGACGCGCTCGACAGCCTCGCCACCCTGCTCCTGTTCGGCGGCCCGGTGGCGCTTCTGCTCGCTTCCCTGGCGGGATATGGAGTGGCAAGGGCGACGCTCAGACCTGTGCTCGACCGGCTCGAAGCCGGGCTGGAGCGTGAGCGCCGCTTCGTCGACGACGCGAGCCATGAGCTTCGCACGCCGCTGACTCTGCACAAGACCGAGCTCGAGCTGGCGCTCAGGCACGGGACCTCGAAAGAAGAGCTACGCGCCGCGATCGCCTCCGGGCTGGAGGAGATCGACCGCTTGGTCCAACTGGCGGAGGACCTGCTCGTCGTCGCGCGCTCGGAGGAGGGTGGGCTCGCAATTGCGCCGGAGCCCGTTCCCGTCGCCGACCTCTTCGCCACCGTAAGCGAGCGCTTCCGGGCTCGGGCGTCGGAGTCCGGCCGAGCCATCATCGTCGATGGAGGCACGGATCTCGTCGTCGAAGGGGATCGCCTTCGCCTCGAGCAGGCGCTGACCAACATGGTCGACAACGCCCTGCGCCACGGCGAGGGCGAAGTTCGGCTCTGGGCGGCCAAGGACGGTAGCCGGGTGAAGTTGCACGTCAGCGATCGGGGGGCGGGGTTCCCACCCGAGTTCGCGGCGCGGGCGTTCGAGCGCTTCAGCCGCGCCGATGCAGCTCGTGGCCGCGGCGGCAGCGGGCTTGGTTTGGCGATCGTCAAGACGATTGCGCTCGCGCACCGCGGCCGCGCCGGGGCCGAGAATGACCCAGCGGGCGGCGCCGATGTTTGGATCGAGATCCCCGCGGCTTGACAGGCCGGCGCGTCGAAACTCGTTTCACCGTCGTTTCATCCTGCCTCCCTACAAGTGGTCCTCCTCGAACCAATTCAAGGAGAGATCAGATGAAGATGAAGAAGCGAACCAAGGTGGTGATCGTCGGAGCGTCGGCCCTCGCCGTTGCTGCCGGGGGAGCCGGCATCGCGGGCGCAACCGGCGGCGGAGACGACTCCGAGAGGCACATTGCCGGCAAGGCGCTCGACGAGGCGAGCGCCGCGGCGCTCCAGGCGACCGGGGGCGGCACAGTCACCGGGACCGAGGTGGGCGACGAGGAAAGCTATTACGAGGTCGAGGTCACCAAGGCCGATGGCAGCCAGGTCGACGTCCAGCTTGACCGCGACTTCAACCTCTCCGGCCAGTCCGCCGACGAGGAGTCGCCGAACGACGGCTCCCGCTGATCCGCGGAGAACCCAGCCGACGAAAGAGGACCCGGCTCCCGGGTCCTCTTCGTATGATCACTGGGCCGGGCGCGTAGCTCAGTGGGAGAGCGCTCGCTTCACACGCGAGAGGTCGGTGGTTCGAAACCACCCGCGCCCATGACTGCGATTGCCTAAACCGACAGCTCGGGGATGTAGCGCTCCACGTGCTCGGCGATTGTTTGGCGGACCCATTGCTGGGTCTCTGGGTCGGCCATTCGGTAGCGGCCGAGGAGCATTCTCTGGTCGGTCAGGGGGAGGCCTGCTATCTCCCAGCGAACGGCAAGGCGCTCGAATAGGAGCTCCGAGCGGCGGCGCCAAGCGTCGTCGAGGGAGGCGGCGTCGCCGGCAGGCTTTTCGTGGATCTTGGCGATCGTGCCCGGGCTGAGGGACTGGCGCAGGGTCAGCGTGTTGCCCTCGCCGTCGACGTAGTCAACGGTCGGAGCTTTCTCCCGAGAACTGCGTTGCTTTCGCTTGGCCATCAGTTGAGGAGCCGCACCTGGCAAGTCAGATTCGGAACCTTGGTGATCTTCGCATCTCCGGTGACAACCAGTTCGATGTCGGGGTCCATCTCCGCAGGGGCGAGAATCAGGGCGTCGGGCATTCGCAACGATCTTGACCTGGCGCGGAGATCGGCGGCCTTGTGGGCCACCGCTATATCGACTGGGAGGACGTCCGAGATCAGCTCGGCGAAAAAGCCTGCCACTCGATCCTCGTCGTGGTGACCGAGGCGGGCGCCGGTGAGAACCTCCGCGTAGGTGACCGCCGAAACGAGTAGGCGCTGCTCCCGAACGAGATCGCGAATCGCTAAGTCAGCGGCCTCGTGAAGGGCGTCTGCTCTGTCGAGGAACCCAACGACCGCATCGGAATCGAGGACTACCGCCACTCCTCGCGAAGCCCTTCCACCCGCTTGCGCAGATCGCCGCCGGTGTCCAGACAGCCGGAGTAGCGATCGATCAACTCATTGACCCGCGTCAAGACGACGCGACCGGCTCCCTCAGCCTCCACCTTGAGAGTGTCACCAGGCCCAAGTCCAGCGGCGCGGAAAGCGCCTACGGGAATCGTCACCTGATGCTTGCTGGAGACCCTGGTCTGGTTTCGGGGAGCCAAACGCTGGCTACGGGGGCCCTTCGTTTCCTTTACTTTCTCTGCTATTCGTAAAGAATAGCGCGGCCTCGATCAATCGTTTTCCTCGGCCGGCTTCTGCCGCGCGCGCTTGCGTTCACCGATCCGACGCTTCTGCTCTAGGCGGCGTTTGCGGGAGGCTCGGGTTGGCTTGGTTGGGCGGCGTTGGGGCCTCACCTTGAGGCCGGCGGCGATCTTCTCCGCTAGGCGTTCCAGGGCCAGCTCGCGGTTGCGGGACTGGCCGCGGGAGTCTTGGGCGACGGCGGTGATCACTGAGCCGGCACGTTCGATCAGTCGTGCCCGTTGGGGCTCGTCGAGCGTCGCCGACGCCTCTACGTCGAAGACAGCCTCAACCCGCGAAGCGGTGACGTTGGCGTGCTGACCCCCGGGACCCGAGGAGCGGCTGGCGCGCAGTTCAATCTCCCCCAGGGGGATCGACAACCGGTCATCGATTCTCAACGCCTCAACCACCCGATCAAGGTAACCGCCTGGGCCGCCCGTGGAAGTGGCTCAGGTCAGGTCAATCTGCCGGCAACTACTTGGCGCTACGGCTCCTGGAGCACGGAGAGGATGTTGCCTGCTGGGTCCTTGAACCAGGCGATGCCGGGGCCAGGGCCGCGGGCGATGCCCTTCTCGTCCTGGTCGAAGCCCTCGTAGCGCTCGAAGCTGACGCCGCGCTCGGCAAGCTCGTCGACGGCCTTCTCGACGTTGTCGACCGAGAAATTGAGGATCGTGTAGTTGGCAGGCTCTAGGTCCGGTTTGCGGTAGACCAGCGTGTCCCGGCCACCAGCGAGGTGCAGGGTCATCAGTCCGTGCTCCTCGTCCATCACCGACACTCTCAACCCGAGCGTCTCGCCGTAGAACTGCCGGGCCTTCTCCGGGTCGTCGACGGCAAAGCCGCTGTATGCCTCAGTGTTCTCGAACATTGCCACTCCTCTCTCAGGCTTGGGAATCGATCCTGGCGGCGAGTTCGAAGTCGTTGGCGGTGAGGCCGCCCTCGGAATGAGTTGAGATGGAAACCCTGACCTTGTTCCAGGAGATCTCCAGGTCGGGGTGGTGGTTCATCGCCTCGGCCGGGTTGACGATGCTCTCGACGAACCGCACCGAGCCGACGAAGTCACCGCGGTCGAACTCCTTGACGATCGCCTCGCCGTCGCGCTCCCAACCCGGCAGCTCGGCGAGTCTCTCCTCTATCTCGGAGTCGCTCAGCAGCACCATTGCCCAATTATTCTCCCCTCTCAGCTCCGGTCGAAACCATGAGCGACTCTCTTCCCACCCTCTGGCACATCGATGTCTCGCACTACAGCGAGAAGGTCCGTTGGGCTCTCACCTACAAGAAGATCGAGCACAGGCGACGGGCCGTTGCTGTTCCCGGCATGCACATCCCCGCCGCCCTCTGGATGACCCGCGGCGCCCAGATGACCTTCCCCGTGATCGAGCTGGACGGAAGGCGGATCGGCGACTCGACCGCGATAATCGCCGCCCTCGAGCAGCGCTTCCCGGACCCGGCTCTTTACCCGGCCGATCCCGAGGAGCAGCGGCGCGCCCTGGAGCTGGAGGACTTCTTCGACGAGGAGCTGGGCCCCCACACGCGCCTCCTCGCCTTCTACGAGTTGGGCAACGACCGCGAGCGCTTCGAAGCGTTGGTCAAGCGGACCGCGCCCGAGCCGCTGGCCCGGCTAAGCGGCGCCGCGACGATCTACGCCCGCACCTTTACGGGGCTGCGCTTCGGTGTTCGCAGCTCGGGGGCCGCCGAGCGCGCCCGGGGCAAGGTGCTCGCCGCCCTGGACCGGCTTGAGGCCGAGCTAGGCTCCAGCGAGTACCTGGCCGGCGACACGTTCACGGTCGCCGACCTGACCGCCGCCTCGCTCTTCTACCCGCTGGTGCTCCCCGAGGAAGGCCCAGTGCCGGCCGACGAGCCGCCGCCAGAGGGGCTTGAGCGCTTCCGCGCCCCCCTGAAGGAGCGCCGCGGCTACAAATGGATCGAGGAGATGTTCCGCCGCCACCGCAAGCCCGTCGAGGAAGCCACCGGAGCCCAGACCTTATAAGGCTAAGGAAGTCGCCTGGATCCAGGTCGGTCTCCCAGTCCTCAGCCCCCGATCGGCGCCCGCGGGTTGGCGCCGTAAAAGACCAGGGTGCCGAGCATCCCGATGATGTGGACAAGGATGATGTTGACGACCATCGACTGCGCCGTCGCGGTGCCGACCCCGACCGGCCCTCCCGAAGCGGTGTAGCCGTAATAGCAGCCGACCAGGACTATGGTCGTCGCCATCATCATGCCCTTGATCAGACTGAAGATCAGGTCGAGAGGGCTCTGGAACATCCAGAAGATCAGCAGGTAGCCGCCCGAGGAGACGTCGCCGATCTGCTCGACGACAGCCAGGTAGCTGGCGAAGTAGACGATCCCTATCCCGACCAGGTAGAGGAAGGGAAGGGCGATCCAGGCGCCGAGTAGCCGGGTCGCGGCGAGGAAGGTGATCGGCGGGATGCCCATCACCTCGAGCGCGTCGATCTCGTCGGAGATCCGCATCGCCCCCAGCTCGGCGACGATCCCGGTCCCGACCTTGGCGGAGAGGATGTAGCCGAACGCGTAAGGCAGGCCCTCGCGCAGGTCGCAGTAGGCCGAGAAGAGGCCGGAGAGGGAGGGGGCGCCGACAGAGCGGTTGAAGTAGGCGCCGATGATCCCGCACTGCAGGCCGAGGATGAAGACGAAGGCCCAGATGATCAGCGCCGAGCCGAGGATCAGGATCCCCGCCTGGCGCATGCTCTCGCCGAAGAACTGGAAGACGCGGCCCGAGTAGATGAGGCCGGCGACCCGCGAGCCGAAGCGGGCGATCTCGCCGAAGGCGTCGAGCCAGCCGCGCGGGATGTCGAGCCAGCCCATCACCGGATCGACTGAAGCTCGGGATTGGAGGCGAGCAGGACCGCGGTGAACACGTAGAGGAAGAAGAAGACCCCCATGAAGGAGATCACCACCGCCTGGTTGACGGCGCGGCCGACCCCGGCGGCGCCGCCCGACGCGGTCATCCCCTTGTAGCAGCAGACGACGGCGATGATTCCGCCGAACAGCGTGCACATCAGAACCGAGCCCCAGACGTCGGTGATCAGGGCATTGGTGAAGAGCGTCGAGAAGAAGCCGCCGAGCGGCTGGCCGTAGAGGAGCGAAGCGGCGATGCCGGCGGTCAGGCCGAAGACGATCGCGAAGACGTCGAGCAGGCCGGTGATGATCATCAGCGCCAGGAAGCGCGGCACGACCAGGTTCTTGACCGGGTCGACGCCGAGCACCTGCAGGGCGTCGAGCTCCTCGCGGATCTTGCGGGCGCCGAGGTCGGCGGTGATCGCGGTGCCGGCGACGCCGGCGACGACCGCCGCGGTGACGATCGGCCCGATGAAGCGAACCGCAGTCACCACGAAGAAGCCGCCGAGCCGGTCGAGAGCGCCAAAGAGATCGAGAATGCCGGCCGCCTGCAACCCCGGCGCCCCGAAGCAGAGCGCGAAGGTGGAGATCGTCATCGGGAACCACGAGAGCTTTAGGACGAAGAGAAACTGACCGACCAGCTCCTCGCCGTATGGATACGGAGGCCTGATCGCGGCGACGATCGTCCGCGCGGTGAGGATCACCATCTGCCCGACCTGCTCGACGCCGGACTTGACGGGCAGGAACGCCCGCGTTAAGGCTTCCGCCGCCACCAGCTCATCGCCCTGCCAAGGGGCTCCCCCGCCCGCTTCTCCGCCGCCCGCTGCGCCTCCGACAACTTGGCGATCAGCGTGTCCCGCGTCTGCTCCAACTCCTCGACCCCGGCGACGTGGGCCTCGGCCGAACGCCGTGCGGTGGGCAGGTCGCCCGGCAGGTCCCGGACGCAGGAGGCCAACTCGGCCTCGAGCTTGCTGATCTGCCGCCGCAGCTCGTGGCGCACCTCGATCTCATCAACCGCCCCGGCGGGCATGCTCGCGCAGGCCATCGTCACGACCGCCAGGTCACGGAGGTCGAGTCCAGCCCCGCCGGCGCGCCGCAGCGCCTCCGTGGCGATCTCCTCCAGCCGCGGCGCCGCCGTCACCTCGGCGGCGACGAAGGTCCCTTGCCCCTGACGGCTCACCACCAGGCCCTCCTCTTCGAGGCCCGCGTAGACCGCCCGCACGGTGTTGAGGTTGACCCCCGCCCACTCGGCAAGCCGCCGGAAGCTCGGCAACTTCTCTCCCGCCGCCAGCCGGCCGGTGGCGATCAGCGCCCGCAGGCGCCAGGAGAGCTGCACGCCGACCGGCAGCTCGTCGTTCGGGTCGATCGAGAAGGGCGTCGACTCAGCCCGCGCGGCAACTCCTTGCTGTGCCATTAATCAGCACAGTAATCCCTCAAAGTGTTCTAGTCAACTGTTACAGCTGGTGAACCGTGAGCATTCACAAATATTTTCGAGCAATTGCCGGAAGACCGAACAAGACGGACTTCCGCGGCTAGGGCGCGAGGACGATCTTCAGCGCTTCGCGCTGGTCGTAGAGCGCGTAGGCGCCGGCCGCCTCGTCGAGCTTCATATGGTGGGTGACGAGCGGCGCCGGGTCGAGGACGCCGGCTTCCATCAACGCCAGCACCCGGTCGACGTGGGCGATCACGTTGGCGAGGCCGAGCCGCAAAGTGAGGCCCTTGAGCCAGGCGAGACCCAGCAGCACGTCGCCGCGCCCCGCGTAGGCGCCGATCCCCGAGACCGTGCCGGCGTCGCGCGCCAGGCTAATCGCCAGCTCCAGGGGCCCGGGGTCGCCGACCGCGTCGACCACCACGTCGACCCCGCGCCCATCGGTCGCCGCCCGCACCGCCCGCTTCGGCTCGTCTTCGGTGAGGTGCAGCGGCATCGCCCCGAACCGGCGCGCCATCTCCAGCCGCGGCTCGACCGTGTCGATCGCGAAGACCCGCGCGGCGCCCCCCGCCTTCGCGGCCTGCACGGCGCAGAGCCCGACCGGGCCCAGCCCCAGCACCGCGACCGTGTCCCCGGCTCTCATCCCCGCGTGGGCGACCGCGTGGTAGCCGGTCCCCATCACGTCGCCAGCGAACAGCGCCGCCTCGTCGGACATCCCCTCCGGCACCCGCCGCAGGGTCAGGTTCGCCCGCGGCACCAGCAGCTGCTCCGCCTGGGCCCCCTGCAGGTCGCCGAGCTTCGAGCCGTGGCCGAAGGTGCGGCCGCGCTCGCATCGGTGGTAGTCGCCCCGCAGGCAGGCGCCGCAGGTGGCGCACGCGGTGTGGAAACAACCCAGCACCCGGTCGCCGACGGCGACGCGCTCGACGTCGTCGCCCGCCGCCAGCACAGTGCCGACGAACTCGTGGCCGATCGTGAAGCCCGGCTCGACCGGCACCCGCCCGTGGAAGATGTGCAGGTCGGAGCCGCAAATGCCGCTCGCCTCGACCCTGACGACGGCCTCGTCGGCTGCGCCCAGCTCAGGATCGGGCTTTTCGTCGACCCGGACCTCGCCCGGAGCCTGAAAGGTGACGGCGCGCATCGCGCCGAACCGTATCTAGCCGGCCACTACGCCGGGAACCTGGAAGCGACCGGCCCCGTTGCCGGGGTTTGCGGTTTCTTCGATCCGCGCCTCCAGCGCCAGCTCCTTCTCGAAGTCGGCCTCCTCGCCGTGCTGGAAGGAGACGTCCTTGCCCTCGAGCAGCTCGATGAAGACGTCGACGAAGCGCGCGTCCAGCTGCTTGCCGGCGACGCGGCGCAGCTCCTGGATCGCCTCATAGGTGGAGACCGGGGAGCGGTAGGAGTCGCGCGCCGTCATCACGTCGTAGGTGTCCGCGACGGAGATGATCCGCGCCAGCTCGGGGATATCGTCGCCGGCCAGCCCGCGCGGGTAGCCCTTGCCGTCGATCCGCTCGTGGTGCGCGAGGATGATCTCGGCGACCGGCCCGTAGCCGTCCAGCGAGGACACCACCCGCGCTCCCTGCTGCGGGTGGCGGCGGATCAGCATCCAGTCCTCGTCGGTGAGCGGCACGTTCGCCTTCAGGATCCGGTCGGGAAGGATGAACTTGCCGATGTCGTGCAGGAGCGCGGCGATGTGGACCAGCTCCTCCTCGCGCCGCGAGAAGCCCGCCCGTTGGGCGATCGCCCGCGAGTAGCGCGCCACCGCGGCGCTGTGCCGCGCGGTCATCTGGTCCCGCAGGTCCAGCGTACGCAGCATCGCGCTCAACATCCCGACCTGGAAGCTGGCCAGCTGCTTCGTGCGGCGCTCCAGCTCGAGCGCCCGCTGCTGAGAGAGCAACAGTTGCCCCAGCAGGTACTGGAAGGTGACGAGGACAACGCCGAACAGGGCGATCGCCGAGATGCCGATCTGGTGGTAGATGAAGGCGACCGCGACTGCCAGCATCGCGCTGGCGAACTCCGATGGCAGAACCGGCGGCAGCACGCGCAGCTTGGAGGAGAACGGCGACCGCTCCACGTAGCAGCCGTAGCCGGCGATCATCACGAAGTTGATCGCCAGGGCGAGCTGGAACAACGCGAAGACCAGCAGGTAGAAGGACGGGTCCGATGCGGTCAGGCCAATCGCCACGACCCCCTCGTGGAAGGCGATCCCGCCGGCCAGCGGGAAGACCGCGTAGGTGAGGACGTTGTTGAGCAGGTAGTGCCACTCGTCGCGCCAGCGCAGCCAGCCGGTGAAGATCGTCGCCACCCCGATCACCGCCGCCGGAGCGCCACCGAGGAAGACCATCGCCACGACCAGCGCCAGGAAGCTGCCCGAGACCTTGACTTTCGACTCGGTGGGAACGGCGGTCAGGTCGCTGAAGATCGAGAAGGCGAGCAGGACGCCAAGCAGGGCGAGATCCCAATCGCACTGCGGCGCCCGCCAGATGCCAACCCCGATCGTGGCCAGCAGGGCGAGCACCATGAAGGCGATTGCGAGGCGAGTTGGGCGCTTTTCGACCATGGGCCGGTTTGGACAGGCGCTGCCGGGACGGGCGCCTGACGTGGTTTAGAGATTCATGGGCGACCGCCCATTCCCTGCGCCACGAACGACGCCCCTGTCTCGGAGCGCAAACTGGGATTCCAAGTTACCCGCGTCACAGCGCGCTGACAACCTGCCTGGCCGCATGGCCAGCTTTTCCCAGGCACGAAAATCACTGGATTTGCGCAGGTTCCCCGCTTCCAGCCCCGAAAACGCAAAGGACGCCCCCGAGGGGACGCCCTTCGAAACTGGAACGAACGTTGCAATTACGTTCGCGTTGAAGATCTAGTGACGGAAGCCCATGTGCTTTTCCTTCCTTTGAAATTGAAACCCTCAGATTGCGCACTGCGATCTGAAACTCGTCAATTGCCTGGCCAGTTTGTAGCACAGCTTGGCGGAAACTTGTGCATCTGCAGGAAATCTTGTGCATAAATGCGGTAGGACGCCTGGTTACCAATGCGTAGGCCACGCCTGAGGGACCCCCTGCGCCGTCCCCTCTTCCGGCGGCTCGCGACGACCTACGCGGTCAACGAGCTGGGGGACTGGATGGGGATCGTCGCCCTCTCTGTGCTCGTCTTCGACCGCACCGACAGCGCCCTGGCGACCGCGGGCCTATTCCTGGGGACGCGCTTCCTGCCCGCCCTGCTCGCCCCGGTGCTCGTCGCCAGGGTGGAGCAGCCGCCGCCGCGCTTCGCGCTGCCGGTCGTCTACTGCGGCGAGGCGGCGGCCTTCGGCGGCCTGGCGCTGCTCGCCGACGACTTCTCACTCGCCGCGGTGATCGCCCTCGCCGCCGTCGACGGCGCCCTGGCGCTGACCGGACGCTCGTTGACCCGCGCCGTCGTCGCGGCGTTGCTGGAACCGGCCGGTGAGCTGCGCGCCGGCAACGCGATCCTCAACGTCGCCTTCACTGGCGGGGCGGCGCTCGGCCCCGGCATCGCCGGGCTCGTCGTTGCCGGCTTCGGCGTCCAGACCGCCCTCCTGTTGGACGCCGCCTCCTTCTATCTGATCGGCTGGATCCTGCTCACCGCCGGCCCGCTCCCCCGCGCCGAACCCGACCCTGGCCGGGTGCGCGACCGGGTGCGCGCTGGGCTCGCCTATATACGGGAGGAGGCAACCCTGCGACGGCTGCTGATCGCCCAGGGCGCCGCCTTCGTCTTCTTCGCCGCGGTGATCCCGATCGAGGTGATCTACGCGAAGCAGACCCTCGATGCCGGCGACTCCGGCTACGGCCTGCTGCTCGCCAGCTGGGGCGTCGGCATGGTCTTGGGCAGCATCGTCTTCGCCGCGGTGCGCCGGGCGCCGCTCCCTTACCTGCTCTTCTTCAGCACCCTGACCGTCGGCGCCGGCTACCTCGGCCTCGCCGCCGCCCCCACCCTGGCCGTCGCCTGCGCAGCCTCGGTGGCGGGGGGCGCCGGCAACGGCGTGCAGTGGGTGGCCGCGGTCAGCGCCGTGCAGGAGCTAACCGTCCAGGGCATGCAGGCCCGGGTGATGAGCGTGCTGGAGTCGATCGGGGCCGCGATGCCCGGCGTCGGCTACGTCGTGGGGGGGCTGGTCGCCGCCGGAGAGGACCCTCGCACGACCTTCCTCATAGCCGGGATAGGAGTGCTCGCCATCGTGGTCATCGCGGCGCCGTTACTTGGCACAAAATGGCCTGAGCGCGGGGAAAAACCTGACTCAGAGGGGGATTTTGGCGCCGCCGCCGAAATTATGGTGGAGTTGATTCCAGCGGAGCGTCATCCATCCACCCGGTCCAGCTCGGGGCCCGGTTTAGCGCGGAGGTCATGAGTTGAGGAAGCTTGGCGTAGTCGTGTCTGTACTGGCGCTCGCGGTGGGGGCGACCCTCGGCTTGGCGGCCTGCAGCGGCTCCAGCGGCAAGGAGGGCGGCGCCCTGAAGGGCAGCTACGCATCCTTCCCCGACTACTTGGATCCGCAGCTTTCCTACAGCGCCGAGGGCTGGACGGCGATGTACAACACCTACATCCCACTGCTCACCTACGCCCACGCCGGCGGCGAGGCGGGCGGCGTGGTGGTCCCGGGCCTGGCGGAGGGCCTGCCGAAGATCACCGACGGCGGCAAGACCTACACCCTGAACCTTCGCAAGGGCCTCAAATACTCAGACGGCACGCCGGTCAAGGCCTCGGACTTCAAGAGCACGATCGAGCGGCTGTTCGAGCTCAACTCCCCCGGCACCTTCTATTACACCGTCATCGCGGGCGCGGAAGAGTTCCAAAAAACCAAGAGCGGCGGCATCTCCGGGATCGAAACCGACGACGCGAGTGGCGAGATCGCAATCCACCTGACCCAGCCCCGCGGCACCTTCACCAACGAGCTGGCGTTGCCGTTCGTCGCGCTGGTGCCGCCCGGCACGCCGGCCAAGAGCCAATCGACCAACCCACCCCCGGCCACCGGCCCCTACGCGATCGCCGAATCCAACCCCGGCCGCGGTTGGTCTTACGAGCGCAACCCGCAGTGGGAGAAGAACAACGCAAAGCTGATGCCGGACCTGCCCGGCGGCCACGTCGACAGGATCGACATCTCGGTAATCAACAACCAGTCGACCCAGGTCAACGACGTCGAACAGGGCAAGTCCAACTGGATGTTCGACCCGTTGCCGGCCGACCGCTACGCGGAGGTGAAGGGTAAGTACGAGGGGACGCAGTTCCGGGTCGAGCCGACGCTCAACACCTACTACTTCTGGATGAACACCACGCAGCCGCCGTTCGATGACCTGAAGGTGCGCCAGGCGGTCAACTACGCGGTCGACTCGGCAGCGCTGGAGCGCATCTACGCGGGCCAGATCAAACCGAGCCAGCAGATCCTGCCGCTCGGCATGCCCGGCTACAAGGAGTTCACCCTCTACCCGCACAACATGGCCAAGGCGAAGCAGCTGATCGCGGACGCCAACCCCTCCGACCGCGACATCACCGTCTGGACCGACGACCTCAGCCCCAACGACGAGGCGGGCGCCTACTACCAGGACCTGCTGGAGAGACTCGGCTTCAGCGTGAAGCTGAAAGTCCTCAACGCCGACAACTACTTCACGGTGATCGGCAACCTCTCGACGCCCGATCTCGATACCGGCTGGGGGAACTGGTTCGTGGACTACCCCAACCCGATCACCTTCTACGAGCCGGCACTCACCGGCTCCAGCATCGCGCCAACCAATAACACCAACCTCGCCCAGCTCGACGTGCCGTCGCTGGACAGAGAGGTTGAGGTCCTCAGCAAGCAGCAGCTCGGAGCGAAGCAGGAGAGCAAGTTCGCGGCGCTCGACAAGTCCTACATGGAGCAGGCGCCCTGGGCGCCCTTCGGCATCCGAACCCTGTCGACGTTCGTCTCCAGCGACATCGACCTCGGCAAGGTCATCTGGAGCCCGATCTTCTCCAACGACCTGACCAGCTTCCAGTTCAAGTAGTGAAGAGTCGCAGCCCCTGGCGCATCGCTTACCGGAGGCTGCGGTCCAACCGGGTGGCGCTGGCTGCCCTCGGGCTTTTTGTCGCGATCGTCGTCTTCGTGCTTGCGGCGCCGCTGTGGGCAAACGAAGTCGCCCACACCGGGCCGAACGCCACCCACACGGTGGAGAAGATCACAGTCGACGGCGAGCGCCGCGACGTGGTCAGTCCCGACGGCACCCCGATCGGGCCGGTCTGGCTCGGCGCCGACGGGAGGTTCTTCCTCGGCGCCGATGGGCGACTCGGGCGCGACGAGATGGTGCGGCTGATGTACGGCGGGCGCACCTCCCTCTTCATCGGCCTCGCCGCGGCGCTGATCACGACCCTGCTCGCCGTCGGCCTCGGGCTGCTGGCCGGCTACTTCCGCGGCTGGACCGACGCCGTCATATCGCGGCTGCTCGACGTGATCTGGGCCTTCCCGGTGATCCTCCTGGGGATCGCGCTGGGCACGGCTTTGGCGGTCGGCGGCCTGCAGATCGGGCCGCTCTCGATCTCCAGCGGCTCGATCTGGATTCCGATCCTGATCATCGGCTTCGTCTACACGCCTTACATGGCGCGGCCGATTCGCGGCGAGGTTCTGGCCCTGCGCGAGAAGGAGTTCGTTGAAGCGGCGGTCGCCCAGGGGGCGGGGCCGTTGCGGGTGATGTTCGGCGAGCTGCTGCCCAACCTCTGGTCGACGATCATCGTCTTCTTCACCCTCAACATCGCCAACAACATGCTGCTGGAGGCGGCGCTCTCGTTCCTCGGCGCCGGGGTGCAACCCCCCAACTCATCTTGGGGGACGATGATCTCGGGCGGGTACGAGCTGATCTACAGCGCGCCGCTGCTGACGATCATCCCCGGCGTGATGATCCTGCTCACCGTGCTCTCCCTGAACGTCTTTGGCGACGGGCTGCGCGATGCGCTCGACCCGAAGTCGAAGGTGGAGCTGGAGGCCCACGCCGGCACCTTCGAGCCTGAGGAGGAGCCGGTCTGATGGCCCGCTTCGCGGTCAGGCGGCTGGCGGGAATGGTGCTGGTCCTGTTTGCGATCTCGGTGATCGTCTTCCTGATCTTCAACGTGATCCCCAACTCCGATCCGGCGCAGCGAATAGCCGGCAAAAACGCGACCCCGCAACTGGTCGCCAACGTCACCGAGGAGTGGGGCTTCGACGAGCCGCTGCCGGGGCAGTACCTGACGACGATGAAGCTGATCTTCACCGGGCAGCTCGTCTCCTACTCGAGTCAGCTCAACGTCGACGAGCAGATCTGGGAGGGGGTCCCGGCGACCCTCTCCCTCTGCATCGGCGCCGCGGTGCTGTGGATGTCCTTCGGAATCCTCTTCGGCTACCTATCGGCGGTGAAGGCGGGGCGGCTCACCGACCGGGCGCTGACCGTCCTGGCGCTGGTCGGGATCTCGATGCCGGTCTTCTGGCTGGCGGCGATCCTCCTCTACTACCTGACCTTCAAGGTGCAGCTGTTCCCCTCCGGGGGCTACGTGCCGCTGACCGAGAACCCGCTCGACTGGGCCTATCACCTGGTCCTGCCCTGGATCACGCTCGCGGTGCTGTTCGTCGGCTTCTATAGCCGGGTGCTGCGCTCCAACATGCTCGACGCGATGAACGAGGACTACGTGCGCACGGCGCGGGCCAAGGGGCTTGGCGAGCGGCGGGTGCGAGTGCGGCACGTGTTGCGCAACTCGCTGATTCCGATCGTCACCCTGTTCGGGCTCGACTTTGGCGCGGTGGTCGGCGGGGGCGCGATCCTGGTCGAGTCGATCTTCAACCTGGGCGGGGTGGGCCAGTACGCGGCCGAGTCGATAGCCAACCTGGACCTGCCGCCGATCATGGCGGTCACCCTGTTCGGCGCCTTCTTCGTCGTCCTCTTCAACACGCTGGTCGACATCGCCTACGCCTACCTCGATCCGCGGATCCGGCTGGGAACGAGCGCACAGTGAACGGAACGGGAGAGAAGCTGCTCGAGGTGCGCGACCTCCAGGTCGGGTTCGCCACCGAGGGCGGCCTGGTGCAAGCGGTAGACGGCGTCTCCTTCGAACTGGCGGCCGGTGAGGTGCTGGCGATCGTCGGCGAGTCTGGGTCGGGAAAGAGCGTCACCGCGCAGACGGTGATCGGGCTGACCCGGTCGGTTAACTCGCGGATCGAGGGCTCGGTGCGGCTGCGCGGGGAGGAGCTGATCGACGCCCCCGAAGCGGAGCTGCAGAAGGTGCGCGGCGACGAGGTCGCGATGGTCTTCCAGGACCCGATGACCTCGTTCAATCCCGTCTACAGGGTGGGAGACCAGATCGTCGAGGCGATCCGCGCTCACCGCCGGATGAGCGACGCCGAAGCGCGCGGTCTGGCGGTCGAGATGCTGCGCTCGGTCGAGATCCCCGACCCCGAGCGACGGGTCGACAGCTACCCGCACGAGTTCTCGGGCGGGATGCGCCAGCGGGCGATGATTGCGATGGCGCTCGCCCTGGAGCCGAGCGTGCTGATCGCCGACGAGCCGACCACGGCGCTCGACGTGACCATCCAGGCGCAGATCCTGGCCCTGCTGGGAAGACTCAATCGCGAGCGCGAGCTGGCGACGATCCTCATCACCCATGACCTGGGAGTCGTCGCCGAGATCGCCGACCGGGTGCTGGTCATGCACGGGGGGCGGATCGTCGAGCGGGGAACGCTCGACGAGGTCTTCTACTCCCCCAAGGACCCCTACACCCGGAGCTTGCTCGGCGCGATGATCCGGCTCGACCAGCCGCCGCCCCTCGATCCGCCGCGAACCCATGGGCCGCTGCTCGAGGTCACCGACCTGGTCAAGCACTTCCCGATCAAGCGGGGAGTGCTGATCGACCGCGAGGTCGACCGGGTGCGGGCGGTCGACGGCGTCAGCTTCACCGTCGAGCGCGGCGAGACGCTTGGCCTGGTGGGGGAGTCGGGCAGCGGCAAGTCGACCCTCTCCCGCACTGTCCTGCAACTCCTGGAGCCGACCTCGGGCTCGATCCGCTTCGAGGGCCGAGAGATCGCCGGCCTCTCCCGGCGGGAGATGCGGCCCCTGCGCCGGGAGATGCAGATGGTTTTCCAGGACCCCTATGCCTCACTCAACCCGCGCAAGCGGGTAGGGCAGATCGTCGGCGACCCGCTGCGGCTGCAGGGTGAGGCTTCCGGCGCCGAGCTGCGCGGGCGAGTCCAGGAGCTGCTGGGGAAGGTCGGGCTCTCTCCCGAGCACTACGACCGCTACCCGCACGAGTTCTCCGGCGGCCAGCGGCAGCGGATCGGGATCGCCCGCGCCCTGGCGCTGCGCCCGAAGCTGATCGTCGCCGACGAGCCGGTCTCCGCGCTCGACGTCTCGATCCAGGCGCAAATCGTCGAGCTGCTCGACGATCTGCAGGAGGAGTTCGGCCTCACCTACGTCTTCGTCGCCCACGACATCGGCGTCGTCCGCCACGTCTCCGACCGGATCGCCGTCATGTACAAGGGCGAGATCGTCGAAGAGGGGCCGGCCGACCAGGTCTGCGAGCGCCCCTCCCACCCCTACACGGAGGCCCTGCTCGCGGCGGTGCCGATCCCCGACCCGCGCGAGGCGCGGGCACGTCGGCAAACTGTGGGTGCGTGACCCTCCCGCTCTCGCCGCCGATCAAGCCGCAGCTGGCGCTGACCCGCAGAGAGCTGCCGCGCGGCGAGGAGTGGGCCTACGAGCAGAAGCTCGACGGCTTCCGGGCGATCGTCTTCGTCGACGGGAACGATGCCTACATCCAGTCCCGCGGCGCCAGAAATCTCTCCCGCTACTTCCCCGAGCTGAGATTTCCGCCCGGGCGCTATGTGCTCGACGGCGAGCTGGTGATCCGCGACGCTGAAGGCAACATCGAGTTCGACGCAATGCAGAGTCGTATCCACCCGGCCGAGTCGCGGATCAACCTGCTGGCCAAGGAAGTTCCCGCCGGCTACGTCGTCTTCGACCTGCTGGCGGAGGGGGACAAGTCGCTGCTGGACAGGCCGCTGGCGGAGCGACGGGCGCAGCTGGAGGCTCTGGCGGAACGGCTGCCGGGAATCGAGCTGAGCGAGCTGAATCCCGACGAGGCGCGGGCCGAAGGGTGGCTGCGCACCACCGAGGGGGTGATGGCCAAGCAGCTCGACGCCCCCTACGTCGCTGGCAGACGCCGGGGGATGGCGAAGGTGAAGCGGGAGCGGACGATCGACTGCGTGGTGATCGGCTGGCGCCCCGGCAAGGAGGAGGGAACGGTCGGCTCGCTGATCCTTGGGCTCTACGACGGCGATGAGCTGAAGCCGGTCGGCCACATCTCCGGTTTCAGCATGGAAGCGAAACGTGGACTGCGAAAGCTGCTGGCGCCGCTGGAGACCGGGGAGAGCGGCACAGCCGAGCCGAGCCGTTGGACCGGCGGCCGCGACCTCGAGTGGGTGGCGTTGCGGCCGGAACTGGTGATCGAAGTCGGCTATGACCACGCGGCAGCGGGGCGGATCCGGCACGGAGCACGGTTCCACCGCTTCCGAGATGACAAAGACCCCCGGGAGTGCACGTTCGAGGATCTAGAAGAGTGAACCCTGAGGAGGATCGGCCTTTCTTTCCTGCTTCTTTTCACGGGAACGGCCGCGACCCCAGCCTTTGACCACCCGCGTGACTCGGTTGCGATCAGAAGGACGCATGTACGCCCGACCGTTGGGGTAGAGCCTTTCGTAGCGGGGGATGAGGTCGGGGCGTTTGGCTTGGAGCCAGCCGAAGAAGACGTCGCGGACTTCGTCTCGGAGGTGGAGGGCGACACCGCCAAGGAAGGTCGCGCCGGCCTCCTTGGCGCGGTCGACGATCGGCTGGACCTGCTCGGGCGTGTCGTTGATGCCCGGCATCAACGGAGCGATCAGGACACCGGAGTCGATGCCCCGTCTACGCAGCTCCGCGACGGCGTCGAGGCGGGCCCCAGGACTGGGCGTGTGCGGCTCGGTCGCCCGCCAGGCCTTCTCGTCGAGGGTCGGCACCGAGAGGTTGACCGAAACCGGCAGGTGCTTCGCCATCCGCTCGTACTGGTCGACGTCGCGCATCACCAGCGGCGACTTGGTCAGCACCGAGACGGGGGTGTTGGCCTCCTCGAGCGCCGCGATGATCTCGGGCATCATCCGGTAGTGGCTCTCCACCCATTGATACGGATCGGTGTTCGTTCCCAGCGCGACCAGATCGCCCTTCCAACTGGGCCGCGCCATCTCCGCCCGCAACAGCTCCGGCACGTTCACCTTCACCACGATCTCCCGCTCGAAGTCCCGCCCCGCGTCAAGCCCGAGAAAGGTGTGGGTCCTGCGAGCAAAGCAAAAAGTGCAGGCATGAGTGCAACCTCGATACGGGTTGATCGTGTAGCCGAACCCGTAGCGGCCACCGGGCACGCGGTTAAGCGCCGATCTGGCCCGGACCTCGTGGAAGTTGATCCCCATCGCCTCCGGCGCGTCGAAGGTCCGCACGACAGTCCCATCGCCAACCCCGGGCAACCGCAGGTCGTTCTCTGTTCTGAGATCGTCCCAGCGCACGAACACATGTTCGCAAACCGGGCGGGCGAACTCTAGGGCAGCTTGCCGGTGATCGCGTAGCGGAGGACGGCGCCCACCTGCTCGGCGGTGCGGGCCGTAGCCTGGGCGGCGCGATCGACTTCCTTCAAGGCGTG
>Ga0075423_10000006_pt1 | contig 95178 bp, 90 predicted proteins | sample SoiMethybrSBSTD2_FD_80114 | JGI IMG/M metagenome (GOLD analysis project Ga0075423, IMG submission 80114) | Bulk soil microbial communities from a Populus tree surrounding site in Tennessee, USA - Soil MetaG P. TD hybrid SBSTD2 | ecosystem: Environmental > Terrestrial > Soil > Tree plantation... | reverse complement strand
TGGTTCCTTTCGCTGCCGATGGCGATCGGACCGCTGCGGACGATGTCCAACCGCACCGACGGGCCGGCGCTGAACGACGCGCTCGCCGCCACCGGGGTGCTGCTCGCCGCCTTCAGCCTGCTGGTCTCCGCCGGCCTGCTGATCGCCAGCTAGAGCCGCCCTGGGTGAGATGCTTTTGAGGTGCGAATCGCATCGGTGGAGGTCATCCCCTACGCGCTCCCCTTCCACGAGCCCTACGTGACCGCGCGCGGCCGGCTCGACCGGCGCGAGATGGTGCTGCTGTGCCTACGCTCCGACGACGGGCTGACTGGACTCGGGGAGGCGGTGCCACTCTCGCTGCGGGGTGGGGCGACGTTGCCACAGGTCGTCGCCGAGCTGAAGGGACTCAGCAAGTGGGAGTCGCTCGACGAGGAGACCTTGAGGGGCGGAGCTGCGCACCTCTCCTCACCTGCCCGCTGTGCGGCGCTGACCGCGCTGATGGATCTGCGCGGTAGGCGCGCGTCTGCGCAAGCCCCCTCCTCACCCACCGCGCCGGAACCGGTTCCCTGCAATGCGACCCTCGTCGCCGGGGAACCTGCCGCCGTCGCGGAAGACGCGCAGCGCTGGGCCGCGGCCGGCTTTACCTGCTTCAAGTTGAAGCTCGGCGCCGGCGACGACGTCGGGCAGGTGCACGCCGTCCGTGAGGTGGTTGGAGCGGAGGCCCGCATCCGCGTCGACGCCAACGGCGCCTGGGATGTGGCGACGGCAAAGCGGACGCTCGCCGAGCTGGAGCCGCTTGACGTCGAGCTTGCCGAACAGCCCGTCGCGACCCTGGAGGAAACGGCAGAGGTGGCGGGCGCAACCTCGATCCCGATCGCCGGCGACGAAAGTGTCGAGAGCCGCGCCGACGCCGAGCGGGCGGTAGGGATGGGCGCCTGCGGGCTGGCCGGGGTGAAGCTCTCAAAGGTCGGCGGACCGGAGGAGGCGATCGGGATCGCCGAGGTCCTCCCCTCCTACATGTCGAGCGCTCTCGACGGGCCGGTCGGAATAGCCGTGGCGGCGCAGGTTGCCCAGACGCTGCGCGAGGCGGCGGGAACGGAGGATCCCGGCCTCGCTCATGGGCTCGCCACCCAGCGCCTCTTCGCTTCGACGATTGCCTCGGTTGAGTGCGAGCTGCGCGGCGGAATGCTCCACCCGCCTGCGGGTCCGGGGCTCGGCGTCGAGATCGACGAGGCGGCGCTCGACGCCCATCGGATCTAGTTGGCGACTTATTCGATCTATACGCCGAATAAGTCGCCAATAGGCTCCTGGTGATGGACCCAACCAACGCCAACACCGCCCTCGCCTCCGCCTTCGTCGAGGAGCTGGCGCGGTGCGGCGTGCGGCGTGCGGTCCTCTCCCCCGGCTCTCGCTCCACCCCGCTGGCGCTGGCGCTCTGGCGGGCACCGGAGATCGACACGACGGTGATCGTCGACGAGCGCTCCGCTGCCTTCTTCGCGCTGGGCGCGGCGCAGGCAACCCGCGCGCCGGTCGCGATGCTCTGCACCTCGGGCACCGCCGCGGCCAACTTCCACCCGGCGATCTGCGAGGCCGACGAGTCGGGAGTGCCTCTGATCGCCCTCACCGCCGACCGCCCGCCGGAGCTGCGCGGCATCGGCGCCGGGCAGACGATCGACCAGCTGAAGCTCTACGGCTCCTCGGTGCGCTGGTTCTGCGAGGTCGGAACGCACGACGCGAACGACGACGGGCTCCTGCACTACCGCTCGGTCGCCTGCCGGTCCTTCGCCACCGCCCGCGGCGAGCCGCGCCCCGGTCCCGTCCACCTCAACTTTCCCTGGCGGGAGCCGCTGGCCCCCACCCCGGTCGAGGGAGCGGTGACAGCGACCGACCCGCTGGCGCTGGAGGGTCGCGACGGGCGGCCGCTGACGGCGGTGACGCCAATCGACCTGGAGCCCTCCGAGTTCCTGCTCGACGAGGTCGCCGGCCACATCGCCGACGCCCGCACGGGGGTGATCGTCGCCGGTCGCCAGCTCGATCCGGAGCTGCGCGAGCCGCTGGCCCACCTCGCTCGCGTCGCCGGCTTCCCGATCCTCGCCGAGCCGACCTCGCAGATCCGCTGCGGGCCGCACGACCGCTCCCACGTGATTACGGCCTACGACAGGCTGCTGCGCGACGAGAGATTTCGCGAGCGGGTGACGCCCGACCTGGTCCTGCGCTTTGGGGAGATGCCGACCAACAAGCCGTTGCGTACCTGGCTCGCCGAGTCGGGCGCCGACCAGATCGTCGTCGACCCCTATTGCGGCTGGAACGAGCCGACCCATCGGGCCGCCGCCCTGCTGCGCGCCGACCCGACCGAGCTGGCTGCCGGCTGGGCGGCGCGGCTTGGCGACGAGGACCGCACTGCCCCCACCGCCTGGCTGGAAGCCGAGCGCGCCGCCCGCGAGGCGATCGAGTCTGAATTAACGGGGATCGACGAGCCGACCGAAGCGGGCCTGCAGATCGCCCTCGGCCACGCCCATCGCGACGGCGACCTCGTCTACACCGCGTCGAGCATGCCGATCCGCGACCAGGAGTCCTTCCTCCCGTCCACCGAAACCGACGCTCTCTTCCTCAGCAACCGCGGCGCCAACGGAATCGACGGCCTCGTCTCCTCCGGGATCGGCGCCGCCCACGCCGGCGGGCGGGCGACGACGATCGTCACCGGCGACCTCGGCTTGCTGCACGACATCGGCGGCCTGGCCACCCTTCGCGACGTCTCCACCCCGGTGCGCATCGTCGTCATCGACAACGACGGCGGGGGGATCTTCCACCACCTTCCCCAAGCCAAGCTCCTGGACGAGGCCGAGTTCGAGGCCCTGCTCGGCACCCCACGCGGAATCGACGTCGCCAGAGCGGCCGCCCTCTTCGACCTGCCGCACCGCCGGATCGACTCCCTCTCCCAAGTCCCCGAAGCCCTCGCCGCCGGCACCGGCTTGATCGAGGTTCCGGTTACTCGGCCAGCAGCGGCAAGAGGGCGTTGAGCTTCACTTCGGTCTCGGCCAGCTCCGCCGCGGGGTCGGAGCCGGCGACGACGCCGACTCCCGCGTAGAGGTGCGCGTCGCGATCGCGCAGCAGGGCGCTGCGCAGGGCGACGCAGAACTCGCCGTCTTCGGTCGCGTCCATCCAGCCGACCGGGCCCGCGTACCAGCCGCGGTCCATCCCCTCCAGCTCGGCGATCGCCGCCGCAGCCGGCGGCCAGGGCTCCCCACCCACCGCCGGAGTCGGGTGCAGGAGGCCGGCCAGCTCGATCGCCGAGCGCGGCTCGGCGAGCTGGGCGATCACCGGCGTCGCGAGGTGCTGGATGTTGGCGACCTTGACGATCTCCGGCTCCGCCGCGGCCTCGACCCAAACCGCGTGGGGACGCAGGGCGCGGACGATCCGCTCGGCGACGATCCGCTGCTCGCGGCGGTCCTTGTCGCTGCGCAGCAGCTGCTCCCCGAGGTGGTCGTCGACGGCCGGGTCGGAGCTGCGCCGGGTCGAGCCGGCCAGCGCCACGGTCGAGACGCTCGCCCCCGAGCGCCGCACCAGCAGCTCCGGGCTGGCGCCGATGAACGCCGCTTCCGGGGTGCCGCAGCAAAAACAGAAGCAGGATGGGAACTGCTCGCGCAGGGCGCCGAAGATCGCCCCGGGCTCGTGCGCCGCGGCGCCGCTCACAACCACCTCGCGGGCGAGCACGACCTTGCTCATCTCCCCCTCCCCGATCCGCCGCGTCGCCGCCTCCACCGCGCGCTCGAACTCGCCCGGCGGGCGGGCGCTGCGGATCTCGGGGCGAGTGGTCAGGTGAGGGTCCAACAACGGCATTCCGCTGTTCCCTAGCTGCCTTATATGGGGCAAAGGAACAGCGGAGCTGGGGCTGTTGGGTTGGACGATCGTGTTGACGGTTAGGAAGGCTCGATCGCCCTGGCTGCAGATCGACAGCTCGGGAAGGACCATCGAGCCGGGCGAGAGAGAGGACCAGGGCGAAGTGCCGCCGCCCTCTGCATCGAATGCGAAGCCGCCCACCCACACCGGCCCGGCACCCGCCGGGAGCCCTGAAGGCTCGTCGATGATCGCGTCCCCCATCGTTCCCAGGCACTCACTGGCGACATCGTCGAACCGCTCAGGGCCGCGCGACGCCGCTTCATGAGCAACCCCAAGCGCCGCCAACGCAAACTCCCGGTCAGGCTGCTCCCAGCAGAACCAGCGGTCGGACGCCAACCGCGAAGCGAACACCGCCGCGCAGGGATCGATCCCCTCGACCGGCACGGTGACGCTGACCAACGTCCGCCGCTCCCGCCCGGCGGCGGTCTCAATTGCCTCGCTTAGGCGGTCAGTCAGCTCCGCGAGCAATGGCTATCTCGCCGGTGCGGACCATTTCGACAAGTCCGTGGGGGCGGATCATCCGCTCGAAAGCTTCGATCTTGTCCGCCGACCCGGTCACCTCGATTGTCACCGTGCGCCGCGCGACGTCGACGATCTTCGCCCGGAAGATCTCCGCGAACTGGATGATCTCGGCCCGGTTCTCGACCGCGGCGGAGACTTTGAACATCGCCATCTCCCGGGCCACCGTCTCCTCCGGCTCCATGTCGCGGATCTTCAGCACGTTGACCAGCTTGTGCAACTGCTTGGTCACCTGGTCGATCGGGTGGACGGCGCCATCGAGGGTGAGCGTGATCCGCGAGATGCTGGGATCGTCGGTCGGGCCGACCGCAAGCGTGTCGATGTTGAAGCCGCGCCGCGAGAACAGCCCGGCGATCCGCGCCAGCACCCCCGGCTTGTTCTCGACCAGGATCGAGAGGATGTGCTTGCGCCCGCTCAGCTGCCCCGGCAGGTGCAGGTCCTCCAACTTGACGAGGTCTGGAGTCCCGGCTTCCATCAGCCCACCATGTCCCTTGCGGCCGCGCCGGCCGGAATCATCGGGAAGCAGTTCTCCTCGGGCGAGACCCGCACGTCGAGCAGCACCGGCCCGTCGGTCTCGATCGCCTTCGTCATCGTCTCCTCGAGGTCGGCGGAGTCCTCGCAGCGCATCCCGGTGGCGCCGAACGCCTCAGCCAGCTTCACCCAGTCGGGGCTCGGCCCCATCTCGACCGAGCTGTAGCGGCGATCCCAGAACAGCTCCTGCCACTGGCGGACCATGCCCATGTAGCCGTTGTTCATCAGGAAGACCTTGACCGGGATCTCCTCGTTGACGCAGGTCGCCAGCTCCTGGACGTTCATGATCAGGCTGCCGTCGCCGGCCAGGCAGACGACCACGTCGTCCGGGCAGGCGACCTTGGCGCCGACCGCCGCCGGCAGGCCGAAGCCCATCGTTCCGAGCCCCCCGGAGTTGATCCAGCGACGCGGCTTCTCGAAGTCGTAGTACTGCGCCGCCCACATCTGGTGCTGGCCGACGTCGGAGGTGACGATCGCGTCGCCCTGCGTCGCCCGGTGCATCGCCTCGATCATGAACTGCGGCTTGATCTCGCCGTCCGCGCCCGGCTCGTAGCGCAGCGGGTACTCCTCCCGCCAAGCCTCGATCCGCTTCCACCAGGCATCGAGGCGCGAGGGGTCTGTCTGCAGCGCCCTGTACTCGCGGGTCAGCTTCGGCAGCACCTGCTTGGCGTCGCCGACGATCGGGATGTGGGCGGCGACGTTCTTGGAGATCTCCGCCGGGTCGATGTCGATGTGGATGAATTTGGCGTGCGGCGCGAACTCGGAGAGCTTGCCGGTGATCCGGTCGTCGAAGCGGGCGCCGATCGCGACGATCAGGTCGGCTTCGTCCATCGCGTAGTTTGCGGCGCGAGTGCCGTGCATGCCGAGCATCCCAAGCCACTGGTCGCTGGAGGCCGGGAAGGCGCCGAGCCCCATCACCGTCGAGGTGACCGGAAAGCGGTCGGAGCCGGCCAGCCCGCGCAGCTCCTCGGAGGCATTGGCGTTGACGACGCCGCCGCCCGTGTAGAGGACCGGCCGCATGGCGCCGGCCAGCGCTTTGGCGGCGATCCGGATCTGCTTGATGTTGCCCTCGGTCGACGGCTTGTAGCCGGCAAGGTCGACTGGCTCGGTGCGCGGCGAGTACTCGATGTCGGCGCGCGAGAGGTCCTGCGGAATATCGATCAGGACCGGTCCCGGCCGTCCGGTGAAGGCGACGTGGAAGGCCTCGTGCACGTACTCGGGAATCTGGCGCGGGTCGGTGACCTGGAAGGAGTGCTTGACGAAGGGCAGCGTCGCGCCGAGGATGTCGGCCTCCTGGAAGCCGTCGGTGCCGATCAGCTCGGTCCGCACCTGGCCGGTGACGAACACGGTGGGAACCGAGTCCAACATCGCGTCGGCGATCGCCGTCACCAGGTTGGTCGCGCCCGGCCCGGAGGTGGCAAAGGCGACGCCGACCCGTCCGGAGGCCTTCGCGTAGCCCTCGGCGGCGTGCCCGCCGCCCTGCTCATGCCGCACCTGGATATGGCGGAAGTCGGCGTCGACGAGCGCGTCGTAGGTCGGCAGGTTCGCCCCGCCGGGGATGCCAAAGACGTGTTTCACACCCTCAGCCTTGAGGCTCTCCATTAGCGTATCTGCGGCTCGCATCGGGAGGGCGATGGTACCAGCGGGCCTATGCCTGGCCAGCAGGGGATTTGGCGGGGTTCCAGCGGGTCTGGGGGTCGATCGAGCTCTCGATCACGTGCGCCTTGTGCCGCTCGATCGCGTGCAGCATCGACTCCACCAGCTCCTCGCCGAGCAGCGTCGGCTTCAACCCCAGGTCGAGCAGCTTGGTGTGCACCGCGTTGTAGTAGTGCTCCTCGAGCTCGACCCGCGGGTTCTCGTAGTGCTGGACCTCTACCGAGTAGCCGAGGTGCTCGGCCGCTCCCTTCACCAGGTCGGCGAGCTGACCGACCGAGAACTGCTCGGTGAACTGGTTGAAGACGCGGAACTCGCCCCGCTCGGCCGGGTTCTCGACCGCCAGCTCGACGCACTGCAGCGTGTCGCGGATGTTGAGGAAGCCGCGGGTCTGGCCGCCCGTGCCGTAGACGGTGAGTGGGTGGCCGATCACCGCCTGCACGCAGAAGCGGTTGAGCACGGTGCCGAAGATCTCGTCGTAGTCGAAGCGGGTGATCAGCCGCTCGTCCTGTGCGGCTTCCTCGGTCTCGATCCCGTAGACGACGCCCTGGTTGAGGTCGGTGGCGCGCAGCCCCCAGATGCGGCAGGCGAAGTGCAGGTTGGTCGAGTCGTGGACCTTCGAGCAGTGATAGAGGGAACCGGGCAGCTTCGGGAAGGGAAGCATGTCCTTACGCCCCCTGTGCTCGATCTCGATGTACCCCTCTTCGATGTCGATGTTGGGAGTGCCGTACTCCCCCATCGTCCCCAGCTTGACCAGGTGGCAGTCGGGGACGTGGTCGCGCAGCGAGAACAGCAGGTTGAGGGTGCCGATCACGTTGGTGTGCTGGGTCTCGGCGGCGCGTTGGCGCGACATCATCGAGTAGGGCGCCGAGGGCTGCTCGCCATAGTGGACGACCGCCTCGGGGCGGGTCTCGGCGACCACCTCGTCGAGGAAGTCGCCGTCCTCGACGGCGCCGACGTAGCTGCGGATCTCGTTGCCGGAGACCTCGCGCCAGGCAGCGATCCGCTCGTCGAGGTCGCGGATCGGGGTCAGCGAGTCGGTTCCTTGCTCGCGATGCCAGCGGCGACGGGAGAAGTTGTCGACGACCGCGACCTCGTGTCCGCGGGCCGAGAACCTCAGGGCCGTCGGCCAGCCCAGGTAGCCGTCGCCCCCAAGAATGAGAACGCGCATCAGTGGCCCTCTCCACAATGCAACGCCGAAAATGACGGCCCCAGATCGCCGCCATACTGCGTCCTCAGTCGCCCAAATAGCGCTGCTATTCGGGCTCCCTGCGTCCTTGTCTGGCGACGCCTGGAACTCGTCATTTTTTGGCGAGCGTCATGGAGAGAGCCACGGTCGCGGCAGGGTAGCGGACAGGGCGGCATAGCATCACGCGAATGAGTGGACTGGCGGCGCGCAACGGGGGACGGGCAGGCGTCGTCGTTCTGGCGGCGATCCTGCTGCTCGCCCTGGGGCTACGCATCGACTACGCCTGGGAGGGGCGGGCGCCGGTCTTCGACGCGGTCGCCTACGGGGAAATCGCCCGCAATCTCGACGAAGGACACGGCTTCACCCTCGGCGAGAGAGCGACCCAACCGGCCAGCAACTACTCCCCCGGGCTACCGCTCCTCACCGCCGGCCTCTACAAGCTGAGCGGGGGCGTCCACGAACGCTTCGCCCGCCTCGTCCTTGCCCTAATCGGCACCCTTGCAGTGCTCTTCACCTGCCTGATCGGCCGCCGCCTCTCGGGACCCACCGCTGGCCTGATCGGAGCAAGTGCAGTAGCGATCTACCCCGCCTTCCTCGAGTACCAAGGCATGCTGATGGGTGAGCCTTTCGCAGCGACTCTGCTCTCAGGAGCGGTGCTGTCAATCCTGTGGGCAGTAGATCAAGAGAAAGTGATCACTTGGTTACTGCCCGGCGCCATGCTCGGTGCTCTTGCACTCGTTCGCCCCGAATACCTCAGCATCGCCTTTCTTCCCACCCTGATCGTCTTCGCCTGGCGCCGTTCCCTCCCACAGGCCGCGATCTTGCTCACCGGAGCGATGCTGGTCGTTGTCCCCTGGACGATCCGTAACGCGATCGCCCTCGACCGTTTCGTACCGATCTCGACCGGCGGCGGTCAGGTTCTCTTCGCGGGCACCTACCTCCCCTCGGATGGTGACCCGGAGAAGGTTGGGCAAGAAGTCGTCGCCCGCCACCCGAACCTCTTCGCCCCCCAAGCCGTCGAGCGCCTGCGACTCGAGCAGATCCTCGCCAGGCTGGCGGCCCAGCGCTATCCGGACCTGCCGAGCGACGAGGCCCTGGCACGGATGGGCCGCGACCAGCTCTGGGACGACATCACCGAGCAGCCGCTCGACTACGCCGGCTTCGTCGCAACCAAGGTCTGGCGAATCTGGGCGTATGGCCCGCGCGATGTGATGCGACGACCCGGCTGGGAGGTCTTCCACTGGGCGCTCGTCGCCTTCGGCCTGCTGGGCCTGATCGTCCTGGCCCGCCGGCGCCCCTGGGAGGCCCTCTTGCTCGCCACGATCTTCGTCGCGATCACGGCGATCAGCGCCCTGCTCGTCGCCTCTCCCCGCCGCGTCCTGACGATGCTGCCGCTGGTCGCCGCTCTCTCCGGGGTGGGAGTGACTGCGTGCCGGGATAGCCTGATCCGCCATGCCCCTCCTCGGCTCCGCCGCGCACCGGGTCCGCACGCTCCCTGAACGCCAGGGAAAGGTCACCTTCGCCCTGCTGGTCGCGATCCTGGCGCTGGGCTTTGGATTGCGGGCGTACCGCGTGGTTGAGCCTCTGGGGACGCCGGGGGACGATTCTCGTGCCTACTACGCTCTGTCCAAGGCGCTCTACGAAGACGGCAGCTACGGCGGGCCTGAGTTCCGCGACTCCAGCGACTGGTCGCCGGGGGCCCCACTCCTTTACGGAGCCAGCTTCTACGCAACCGGCGGCGCCCGCGAAGGAACCGCCCGGATAGTCGAAGCCCTACTGGGGGTCGCGGCGATCCTCGTCGTCTTCCTGCTGGGCAAACGGATCGCCTGCCGCCCCGCAGGCCTGATCGCCGCCTTCGGGGTCGCCGTCTACCCGCCGTTCATCCACTCGACCGGGGCGCTGATGAGCGAGCCACCCGCGATCCTCTCCCTGTCGGCGGCGGTGCTTGCCTTCCTATGGGCAGGCAACCAAAGACGCCTGTCGGCGTGGCTGCTGCCCGGCTTCCTGTTCGGCCTGGCCGCGCTGATCCGCCCCGAATACCTGGTCGTGGGAATCGCCTTCGCTGTGCTCGCGGCAATCCGCATCGGACGGGAACGGGGCTGGCGACCGGGGATGGCGGGTGCCGCCCTCCTCGTTGCGGCCTTTCTGCTGCCGATCATCCCCTGGACCGTTCGAAACCTCGTCGTGCTTGACCGCTTCGTGCCGATCTCGACCGGCGGCGGCAAGGCGCTCTACGTCGGCACCTACCTGCCCGCCGACGGCGAGTACCAGCGGGTCAAGGCGCTCCTGGTGGAGCGCTACCTGCATCGCGACCTCGAGCCGGGCTCGGCGGCGCTGGACCGGGTCAACCCGACGCCGCTCTTCGACCGGGTCGCGGCCCGCTACCCCGACCTGCCGCGCGACTCGGCCCTGGGCAAGATCGGCAAGCAGAACTTCTCCGAGTACTTCGGCGACGACCCGGTCGGCTACCTGGGGATGACCATGCGCAAGGTCTGGCGGATGTGGAGCGGCGGGGTCGGCGAGGCGATGAGCAGCACCGCCGGACGCGTCGTGCAGGTGCTCATCGTCCTGCTTGCCCTGGCCGGGTTGGGAGTGCTCGCAGTGAGGCGATGGTGGTGGGAACTGATCGCGATGGCGACGCCGATCGTCATCGTCACCGCCGTCGGGGCCGCGTCCCTGGCCGCTCCCCGCCGCAACGAAGTGCTGATGACACTTGTCTTTCCGCTTGCGGGCGCGGCGCTGGCGCAGGCGGGGGCGGCCTTATCCTCCCGTCGCTCATGGTCCCCCAGGCAGGAATCTTCCCTTCAGAGCTGACCGCGCTGCGCAGCGCCGGCCTGATCGTCGCGGTGGCGATCGTCGCCTATGCGCTGATTCGGCGGCACACACTGCGCAACGTCGACGTGCTGATCCTGCTCGCGGTCGGGCTGGGCCTGGCGATCGTCTCGGGAACCGAGCTGACCGACAAGCTGCTCTCCGCCTTCTCGTTTGAGAAGGGGAACGGCGGGCGCATCCTCGGCCTTGCCGTCTTCGCGATCTTCATCCTGTTCCTGCTGATCCTGCGGGCTCTCTCGCAGGCGGGGCGCAACTCACGCCAGCTCTCGGCCGTCCTCGAGGGGCTCGCCTGGGAGGAGTTCCGCCAGGCCAAGCTGCCGGAGCGCTTTCGCGGCAAAGTCGCGATCCTCGTTCCTGCCTACAACGAGGCGGAGAACATCGGCTACGTGCTGGAGCGGATGCCGGCGGAGGTCTGCGGCGCAGAGACCGCGGTGCTGGTCGTCGACGACGGCTCGCGCGACGGCACGGGCGATGTCGCCGCCCGACACGGCGCGGTCGTCGCCCGCCACGTGATCAACCGCGGCGGGGGGGCGGCGCTGCGCACCGGCTACCGACTGATGGTCGACTCCGGCGCCGAGGTGGTCGTCACCCTCGACGCCGATGGTCAGCACCTTCCTTCCGAGATGGAGCGCCTGGTCAAGCCGGTCCTCGACGGCGAGGTCGACGTCGCCCACGGCTCCCGGGTCCTCGGGGAAGCCGAGAGCAACCACTTCGCCCGCGAGATGGGCATCGTCTTCTTCAATCGGCTCGTCTCCCTCATCACCCGCACCCACGTGACCGATTGCTCGAACGGCTACCGGGCGGTCCGCACGACTGTCCTGCTCCAGCTGGTCCTCCGCCAGGAGCAGTTCCACACCTCGGAATTCATGATCGAGGCGATAAAGCGGGGGATTCCCGCCAGGGAGATCCCGGTGACGGTCGAGCAGCGCCTCCACGGCCACTCGAAGAAGCCGGCGATGGTGCGCTACGGCCTCGGCTTCGCCAATGCCATCGTCCGCACCTGGCTTCGGTAGGCAGTCCTACTGGACGCCGGGGTGCCGAACTTCGGCCGGGTCGGGCAGGTAGAGGTCGGTGCCGCAGCGGGGGCAGACCTGGACGTAGAGCTTCACGATCTTGTTGCAGTTGGGGCAGCGGCGCTCGGGCTCGATCTTCTCCGACCGGTAGAGGATCACCGCGATCAGCCCGATGATCGGCACTACCGTCCCGATCACGAACCAGAGCCAGAAGGAGCTTCCCTTTCCTCTACCGATGATGCCGGTGGCTAGCCCGAAGAAGAAGGCGATGATCGGGTACTCGAATCCCACGGCCCTATTGTCGCCTCAAGAGGCTTCGGGTGGCCGATCTGGCCGAGTTCGGCCAGGTCGCGGCGGAATGGCAGGCTGGCGGTCCAGTCGATCACCGCGCGGGCTTTGCGGGCAGTGCCCGGAATCTGGCTCATGTGGTACGTCCGGGCCAGCCACCAGGCCGGGAAGCCGCGGAAGGTGCGGTTGCCGATCCGGCCAACGGCCTTGTAGCGGCCGAGGTTGACAAAGGCGGCGTTGCCGCGGTACTCGAAGGGCTGGGGCGTGCCGCCCCCCAGCTCGGCGGTGATGTTGCGCGCGGCGACCGGGCCCTGGCGAACCGCGTGCTGGGCGGTCGGTGGGCAGGTCCCACCATCCGGGGCCGGAACAGCGGCGCAGTCGCCGATCGCCCAAACCGAGTCCATGTCCCGAACCCGCAGGCGCTCGTCTACCGGCACGCGCCCCTTCTCGTCGAGCGGGACGTTGAGGCGCCGCAGGCTCGGGTGCGGGGCGACACCGGCGGTCCAGACGACGGTGCGGGTCGGCAGCGTCTCCCCGGTCGAGAGCCGGGCGGAGTCCGCGCTCACCTCCTCCAGCGTCGTGCCGAGGCGGATGTCGATGCCGCGTCCGCGCAGCTCACGCAGTGCGTAGTCGGCGAGCTGGGCGTCGATTTCGGGCAGGACTCGATCGGTCGCTTCGACCAGGACCCAGCGCATCCCGTGCAGGCGGGCGCGCGGATAGCTCTCCATCGCGTCGGCGGCGAAGTCCTGCAGCTCCGCTAGGGCCTCCAGCCCGGCGTAGCCGCCACCGACGAAGACGTAGGTGAGCAGTTCGTCGCGATGCGCCGCGTCCTCGCTGGCGTTGGCGGCTTCCAGGGTCTCGACCACGTGGTTGCGCAGCCAGATCGCGTCGGCGAGGCTCTTGAAGCCGATCGCGTGCTCGGCGAGACCCGTGACGGGCAGGACCCGAGAGACCGAGCCGAGCGCGAGCAGCAGCTGGTCGTAGTGGAGCTGCTCGGCATTGCCGTCGTGGGTGCGCAGCTCAACCGTGCGCGCCACCGGGTCGTGGGAATCGATCGTGCCGAGGCGCAGGTAGGTTCGCTTGAGGATCTCGCGCAGCGGCGTCACCACATGTCGCGGCTCCAGCGTGCCGGCCACCGCCTCCGGCAAGAACGGCGTGTAGAGCATGAAGTTGACGTCGTTGACGAGGGTCAGCCGGGCGGACTGACGCGGCATGATCCGCTCCAACTCGCGCGCCGCCATCGCACCCCCGAATCCACCACCGGCGATGACGACGTCCCAGGCCATAGGCCCACCGTAGCACTTTGTAACAACATGTTACAAAGTGCTGGACCGCACGAGCACTCCCTTCACGCGGGGAGGCTTTAGGTCTTCGGGATGCGGCACCTCAGCACTCGATCGGCCCTGCCTCGCGCCCTGGGCCGGGCTGCCACGCCACCCCGTAGTTGGCGACTTTCGGATCCGAGAGGATCCTCGTGGGACAGCTGCCGTCAGCGTTGATCTCCATGATCGAGTTGCCCTCCGGGAACATGAAATTGAAGAAGCTGAAGTACTTCGTCGCCGTCGACAACCCGATGTAAGCGATCCGGCTGCTCGACGGATCCCAGCTCGGCGCCAACTCGCTCACTGTGTGGTTTTGCGTCAACCTCCTCACTCCGCTTCCATCGATGTTGGCGACGTAGAGCTCTCCAACCGAGTACCTGTGGGTATCGTCTTCCTCGAAAACGCTCTGATCCTTGTAGCCGATGAACGCGATCCGCGATCCGTCCGGGGAGATCACCGGTTCCTCGGCGAGTTCGATCAGGGTCTCCGAGCCGCTCCCGTCCATCCTCATAAGCACGACCCTGGGCCCATCGAGATTCTCGTCGTCCTTGGTCAGCGCGAGGACGGAGCCATCCGGCGAGAACGAGCTCGGGATGAATTCGAGGTCATCTCGCCACCGTGTAAGCCGCCGCGGCTTGCCGCCGTCGAGGCTTGCGATCCAGGTCGTGGTGCTTGAGTAGTTGCGTTTTCCCGCGAACCGCCAGCGGGAGAACGCAAGCGTCCTGCCGTCCGGTGAGAGGACCGGGTTGAAGACCACGTCGGTGCCTTTCGCAGTTCCCTTCGCAAGGCGTGGATGACTGCCGTCGGCCTCGGCGAGATAGATGCCGCGATGCATCTTTGCCTTCGAGGCGAGGAACGCAACCGTGCTTCCGTTCGCAGACCAGCTCGGTGAGCCGCTCAGACCCATAAGAGGAAATGGCACGACCTTCTTCACCCGGTCATCGAGCAGCTCCTTAAGTAGATACCGGCGCTTCTCGCCGGACTCTCCGAAGGTCGTCAGCGCCATCAGCGGCGGTGACGCGTTTTCGTCGCGTTCCGAGCCTTTCGTGGCGATCATCTGAACCGTCGCCAGCCGCGGCCCGGGAGGCGATGCCGCCGACCCAGTGGCCGCGCACACCACCTGGATGACGACGGCGAGTAGGAGCAGGCGAACCAGCCTCACCGGCGCACTATCGGCCGGGGCAACGCGCACCTTGAGCGCGCTGGCCGTCAGATACCCAGCTTCTGCTTGATCAGGCGGTTGACTTCGCCGCCGTCGGCGCGGCCTTTGGTTTCCTTCATCACCGCGCCGATTATGGCGCCGATCGCCTTGTTGTTGCCGGCGCGGATCTGGTCGGCGGCGTCGGGGTTTGCTTCTATCGCTGCCGCGACGATGGACGCCAGCTCGCCGCTGTCGGAGATTTGGGCTAGGCCCTCGCGCTCGACGATCGCCGCAGGGTCGCCGCCTTCGACGACCAACGCCGCCAACACCGTCTTGCCGCTGCCATGGGAGATCTTCTTCTCCCCCACCATTGCTACCAGCGCGGCAAGCGACTCGGCTTCGACCAGCGAGGAAGCGGCGCTCACCTCTCCACCTTCCTGGCGCAGCGCCGCCGCCAGCTCTCCCGTCACCCAGTTGGCGACGACTCGGGGCTCGACCCCATCGGCGGCGGCTGCCGCCCGCTCGAAGTAGTCGGCGGTCTCAGGATCGGCCGCGAGCAGGGTCGCCGCCTCAGATGAAAGCCCAAGCTCCGTCTCATAGCGCGCCATCCGCGCCGCCGGCAGCTCGGGCAGCGACTCGCGCGCCTCGCTCAACATCTCCTCGGTCGGCGCCAGTGGCACCAGGTCCGGCTCGGGGAAGTAGCGGTAGTCGTGCGCCTCCTCCTTCGAGCGCAGCGGGGTGAGCGTGCCGTCGCTGGGGTCGAAGTGAAGGGTCTCCTGGACGACAGTCCCCCCCGCCTCGATCAGCTCGCGTTGCCGCGCCAGCTCCGCCTCGATCCCGCGCTCCAGGAAGCGGAAGCTGTTCATGTTCTTCAGCTCGGTCTTCGTCCCCAGCTCCGTGCTGCCGCCGGGGCGCACCGAGACGTTGGCGTCGACCCGCAGGCTTCCCTCCTCCATGTTGACGTTGGAGACGCCGAGCTGGCGGACCGTCTCGCGCAGCAATCGCGCCCACTCGGCGGCCTCGTGGGCGCTGCGCAGGTCGGGCTCGGTGACGATCTCGACCAGCGGCGTACCGCCGCGGTTGAAGTCGACGAGCGAAGTGGCGGAGCCGTGGATGCGGCCCGACTCGCCGACATGGATCGTCTTCGCCGCGTCCTCCTCCAGGTGCGCGCGATGGATGCGCACCTGGAGGAGTCGCCCGTTCGTCGCCAGCGGAATGTCGTACTGGCTGATCTGGTACGCCTTCGGGCTGTCGGGATAGAAGTAGTTCTTGCGGTGAAAGATCGAGCGCGGCGCCACCTCGCACTCCAGCGCGGCGGCTATCTGCAGCGCGTAGCGAATCGCCCGCTCGTTTGGCACCGGCAGCACGCCCGGGTGGGCGAGGCAGACCGGGCAGGTGTGGACGTTGGGCTCGTCGCCGAAGGACAGCTCGCAGCCGCAGAACATCTTCGTCTTGGTCGAGAGCTGGACGTGGATCTCCAGCCCGATGACCGCTTCCAGCTCAGCCATCGGCACTTCCCGGCTTGGCGTCGAAGCCGATCGCCCCCTCCAGCGCGAAAGCCGCTTCGAGCAGCTTCTGCTCAGCGAAGGCGGGGGCGGCGATCTGAAACCCGACGGGCAGTCTGGGCCCGCCGCCGGCCGGCTCGGCTAACCCTGCGGGGATCGAGATCGCTGGGATGCCGGCGAGGCTCATCGGCACCGTGAAGAAGTCGTTGAGGTACATCGCCAGCGGGTCATCGGTCTTCTCGCCGAGCCCGAAGGCGACCGAGGGCGAGGTCGGGGTGACGACGAAGTCGAAGTCCGAGAAGGCGGCGGCGAAGTCCGCGGCGATCTTCGTGCGGACCTTCTGGGCGCGACCGTAGTAGGCCTCGTAGTAGCCGGAAGAGAGCGCGTAGGTGCCGAGCATGATGCGGCGCTTCACCTCCGGTCCGAAGCCCTCGGCGCGCGTCGTCTCATACATCTCGATCAGGTCGCCGGCGCTCTCGGCGCGCATCCCGTAGCGGACGCCGTCGTAGCGGGCGAGGTTGGAAGAGGCTTCGGCGGGGGCGATCACGTAGTAGGCGGAGATCCCGTGCTCGGCGTGCGGCAGCGGCGCCTCAGCGACCTCGCCGCCAAGTCGCTCGATCCTCTCCAGGGTCTTCTCGAAGACCTCGCGCACGCCGGAGTCGATCGCGTCGCGAGCCAGCTCGCTCGGCACCGCGAAGCGCAATCCCTTCAGGTCCTCCCGGCGGGGCGCCTCCACTCCACCCGCTATCCCGACCGAGGTCGAGTCGCAGGGGTCGCGCCCCTGCAGCACCTGGAGCAGCAGCGCCGCGTCGGTGACGTCGCGGGTCAGCGGCCCACACTGGTCCAGCGAGGAGGCGAAGGCGATCATCCCGTAGCGGGAGATCGAGCCGTAGGTCGGCTTCAAGCCGACGATCCCGCAAAGTGCCGCCGGCTGCCGAATCGACCCTCCGGTATCCGTCCCGATCGCGCAAGGCGCCAGCCCCCCGGCCACCGCGGCCGCAGACCCCCCAGACGATCCACCGGGCACCCGCCCCCGATCCCACGGGTTCAGCACCGGCCCGAAGGCCGAGTTCTCATTGGAAGAACCCATCGCGAACTCGTCCATGTTGGTCTTGCCGAGCACCCGCGCCCCCGCCTCGCCCAATCGCCTGACCGACGTCGCGGTATAGGGCGGCCGGTAGCCCTCGAGAATGCGGGACGCGGCCGTCGTCTCGATGCCCTCCGTGCAAAAGATGTCCTTGACGGCGACGGGAATCCCGGCCAGCGGCCCCTCGGCCTCCCCCGCCCCGTCCTCAGCGCGCCACAGGTAGGCGTTCAGCTCGTCCCCGGCAGCAGCCCCCCGCCAAGCATCGAAGTACTCCCCCGCATCGACTTCACCGGCCGCAACCCGCTTGGCCGCCTCAGCGACCGTCAACTCAAGCAGCTCGCTCACTACGCCTCAGCTTGCGGCGAGGGAACCCGAAACGCCCCATCGACCGGATCGGGCGCAGGCTCAAGAATCTTCTCCCGGGGCCAACTGGGCCGCGGCTGATCCGTCCTCAAAACATTCTCAAGCTCAACAACATGCGAAGTAGGCGCCACGTCATCGAGATCCAGTCCAGCGATCCGATCGACATGCTCCAGAATCCCCGACAACTCCCCAGTCATCCGTTCAACCTCACCCTCATCAAGCCGCAGCCGAGCCAACCGCGCGACATGAAGAACCTGTTCCCGCTCGATCATCTGGCTGATTCTAGGCAGCGGCTTCGAGTCACCGCGGGGCGGGGGTAGGGGTGGAGCGTCTTGTACTTTTTCGGCGATCCACCCGCGGCCAGCCGCCAGCGTCCCACCGAAAAAGTTAAGCGGAACCCCTACCCCCGCCCCGCCCAGCGCCCTGGCCAACCAGCCAGTTAGAGTGCCGCGCGGATGCGGGGACCCACGGCAGAGCGCTTCGTCGTCATGTGCCTGCGGCTGCTCGCCGCCAGCTTCGCCGTCGTAGGAATCCTGTTTATAGCGGTCCCGAGCGGAGTCCTCGACACGATCTCCGACCTCGGCGACGCGATAGGCAGCTTCCCCCGCGCCCCCCACGGCGAAGAGCAGCTCTGGCTCGCGCTCGGCTTCGCCTACATGGTCGTCATCACGGGAATCTGCCTCGTCGCCCAGGCCGACATCGTCCGCTACCGCCCGCTGCTCCTCGTCCTGGTGGCCGGTAAGACCGCCTCCTCACTCGCTTCTCTCGGCTTCTTCGTTTTCGACGACGACGTCTTCATCTACCTCCTGAACTTCCTCGTCGACGGCTTCCTGGCGCTGTCGGCGCTGTGGCTGTGGGCGCTTGCCGGCAAGGTGGGGCGCCCCACCGCCCCCGGCTGAAGGCGCGCGCCAGGGCTCTCGGCCGCTGAGCAGCGCACCCTGAGCGCGATCTGCGAGGCGATGGCCCCCGCCGTCGACGGCTTGCCGGCGGCCGAGCGCGAGGTCGACGTCTCGGGGCCGATCGCCGAGTTCCTCACCTCGCTCTCCCCACGCGTGCTGACCCGGATCCGGCTCGGCCTGCGCGCCTTCGAGTGGCTGCCTTTCCCGTGGCGGTTCAGCCGCCTCAACCTGGAGGCGCGCGAGGACTTCCTACGATGCATGGAGCGATCGCGCTTCGGCCTGTACCACGAGCTGCTGCTGATGGCCAAGACGTTCACCACCCTCGGCTACGCGGTCGACCCGCGGGTGGAAGACCGGATCGGCCTCGAGACGAGTTGCAGGCTTGCCGACGACTCGCTGCCCCTGCCGGCCGAGCCGCTCGGCGACATGACCCCGCAGGACGAAGGCGAGGAGTGCGACGTCGTCATCGTCGGCTCGGGCGCGGGGGGAGCGGTCGCGGCGGCGGCGCTTGCCGAGGCCGGTCTCGATGTGATCGTGCTCGAGGCAGGCGACAGCTACAGCCGCGACAGCTACCCGAGCGACCCGCTCGAGGCGATCGCTTCGCTCTACCGCGACGGCGGCCTGACGATCGCCGAGGGCCGCCCGCCGATCCCCGTCCCGGTCGCGCGGACGGTCGGCGGCACGACGGTGATCAACTCGGGAACCTGCTTCCGCGCCCCTGACCCGGTGCTCGACCACTGGCGCGATCGCTACGGAGTCGAGTGGGCAAACGACCTCGCCCCCGACTTCGCCGAAGCGGAGGAGTTCCTGCGGGTGACGCCGCTCGACCCGGAGCGGATGGGCCGCAACGGCCAGCTCGCGATGGAGGGAGCGCAGGCGCTCGGTGTCAGCAGCGGCCCGATCTCCCGCAACGCCGGCAACTGCGTGCAGTGCAGCTCCTGCCCCTACGGCTGCCGGATCGATGCCAAGCGGGGCATGCACGTCAGCTACCTGCCCCGCGCCGTCGCCGCCGGGGCCCGCCTGCGGGCCGGGGTCGAAGCGCGCCGCATCCTGGTCGAGGACAGCCGCGCCGCCGGAGTCCGCTGCACGACCGCGGCGGCCGCCACGGGCAACGGTCATAGCCGCCCCTACACCGTCCGCGCCCGCCGCGCAACGATCGTCGCCGGCGGCGCCTTCGGCACACCGGAGCTACTGCTGCGCTCCGGGCTAGGCGGCGACCAGGTCGGCCGCAACCTCCACATCCACCCGGCATGCTGGGTCGGCGCCCGCTACGAGGAGGAGGTGCGCGGCTGGGAGGGCGTGATGCAGAGCTACTACGTCGACGAGTGGGAGGACGAGGGGGTCCTGCTCGAGGCGACCTTCACCCCGCTGCCGTTTGGGGGCGCCTGGCTGCTCGGCTCCGGACGCGAGCACCAGGAGGCGATACTCGGCTTCGACCGGATCGCTTCGATCGGGGTCCAGCTCTCCGACCGGTCCGCCGGACGGGTCGGCATCGCCCGCGACGGCTCCCTTCGGGCCAGTTACGGATTGAGCAACGACGATGCGAAGCGCCTCATCTTTGGGATCGCGCGCGCCGCTGAGGTCCACTTCGCGGCCGGCGCGACCGAGGTCTACCCCAATCTCGCTCGGGCCCCGGTGCTGCGCCCCAATCAGCTCGCCGAGTTCGAGGCAACGGCCTTCAAGCCATCGGAGCTTCGCCTTGAGGCCTTCCACCCGATGGGGACCGCGCGGATCGCCGCCGACCCTCGCGAGGGGGTCTGCACCACCGATGGCTCAGTCAACGGCGTAGACGACCTCTACGTGGCGGACGCCTCTCTTTTCCCCACGGCAGTCAGCGTCAACCCGATGATGACGATCATCGCGTTTGCGAAACGCGTTGCCGCCGGGGTAGCCGAAGCGACCCCGGCGGCCTAATTCCTTAAGTCCCCGAAGCCGGAGGGGGTGGGGGCGGAGGGGGCGGTGTCTGGGACGGCGGTGGTGGCGGAGGGGGTCCGCCAGCCGGGGGTTGACCGCCGCCCGGGCCGTTGCCACCGCCGCCGCCTCCGGAGAGCCGGTCGGCGGCGTCGCCGAAGGTGGCACCCTCCTCCTGCATCGCGCGGTAGCCACCGAAGGCGATCCCTCCCGCGGCGATTAGCGAGAGGAAGATCCCAAACTTGACCGAGCCATCGGCTGAGACGCCGCCGAACTCGGCGAAAGTCGGCGTATCGATGATCCGGAAGAGGATCAGCAGGAACGCGATCACGCCCAGCACGGTGACGACGGTACCGCCGTGCACCGGCACGTCGACATCGGACTCGCTGGCCTCGATCACGGCGTTGGCGATCGTCACGATGATCGTGATCAGCAGGAACCACGGGATGAAGTCCAGGGTGTCCCAGGCGCTTCCGCCGCCACCGAGGTCTACCGACTCACCGCCGCCCGAGATCGAGACGCCGTACCAGTCGAAAAACATGAAGATGAAGAGCAGGATCGCCGAGACCCCGGCGATCTTCTCTCCCAGAGTCAGCCTGTTCATATCCATCTACATATCCCTCCCGGGGACGGGGACTAAGGGTCCAGCCGACCCTACACCCGCCATAGGGCGGAAATATGAAGGAAATGGCCGGGAGTCCTAGCTCGCCGCGGATAGCGCGCGAGCGCGTGCCGCGCTAAGGGTGTTGACCAGCAGCATCGCGATCGTCATCGGGCCGACCCCGCCCGGGACAGGGGTGATCGCGGCGGCTACCTCGCTTGCCGCCTCGAAGTCGACGTCGCCGCAGAGGCCATCTTCGGTGCGGTTCATGCCGACGTCGATCACCACCGCTCCCGGCTTCACCGCGTCGGCGCCGAGCAGCCGCGGCGCCCCCACGGCGGCGACCAGCACGTCGGCGCGGCGGCAGACTCCCGCCAGGTCGCGGGTGCGCGAGTGGCAGACGGTCACGGTCGCGTTCTCGGCCAGCAGCAGGCGCGCCACCGGCACGCCGACCAGCTTCGAGCGCCCGACGACCACCGCCTCGGCGCCCTCCAGGTCGACTCCCTCGTGGCGCAGCAGCTCCATCGCCCCGGCGGGGGTGCAGGGAACAAGGCCAGGCGTGCCGTGCGCCAGCAGGCCGGCGTTCGTCGGCGTCAGCCCGTCGACGTCCTTACCGGGGTCGATCGCGGCGACCACCGCGTCGGGATCGATGTGCTCTGGAACCGGCAGCTGCACGAGGATGCCGTCGACGTCGTCGCGCTGTCCCAGCTCGCCGACCAGCTCCAGCAACTGGTTCTCGGTCGTCTCGGCGGGCAGGGCGTTGTGGACCGACTGCATCCCCACCTCTTCGCAGGCTCTGCGCTTGTTGCGGATGTAGATCTCCGACGCGGGGTCCTCGCCGACGATCACCGTGGCCAGCGCCGGCGCCCGTCCCGCCTCCTCCACATAGGCGGCGACCTCGCGAGCGACCCGCTCGCGGACTGTGGCGGCGACCGCCTTGCCGTCGATCATCCGCGCCGCCATCGTTATCGCTTTCGGATCGGTGCGTAGTCGGCCATCAGCTTGCGCTCCGTCCCGTCGCCGGAGAAGCGCACCACGACGATTCCTCCCGGCTCGACGCCGGTCACCACCCCGTCGCCGAAGCTGGCGTGGACGACGTCATCTCCGGTCTGCAGCTCCAGCGCCGGCCCGGGGTCGGGGATCGCGGCGGCGCCCGGCATGGCCTCGATCGTCGCCGCCCAGCCGGCCTCCGCCCCCGGGGCGCTCGAGTGCCGCTCGGTCAGCTCCGCCGGCAGCTCGTCGATGAAGCGCGAGGGCAGATTGCGCTCGGCGCGGCCGAACAGCCGCCGCTCGCGCGCCCAGGTCATGTAGAGCCGCCGCCGCGCCCGGGTGATGCCGACGTAGCAAAGCCGCCGCTCCTCCTCTTCTCCCCCCTCCTCCAGCGCCCGCATGTGCGGGAAGGCGCCGTCCTCGCAGCCGACGACGAAGACCGTGTCGTATTCGAGCCCCTTGGCGTTGTGGAGGGTCATCAAGGTGACCAGCGACTCCTCCTCGCGCAGCCCGTCCTGCTCCGTGTAGAGGGAGATCTGCTGCAGGAACTCCTCCAGGGGAGGCGTCTCGCTCTCCCCCTCAAACTCGCGGTTAGTGTCGAACTCGGCGGCGACGCCGACCAGCTCTTCGAGGTTCTCGACCCGGCCCTCGGCCTCGACCGTGCGCTCCGCGGCCAGCGCCTCCAGGGAGCCGCTCTCGCGCAGGGTCGACTCCAGCAGCCCGGCGACCGGGGCGCCCTCATCCGCCTTCTCGCGCAACTCTCCCATCATCTCGTGGAAGCGCGCGATCGCCTTGATCGCCGCCCCGCTCAGTCCCGGCACCTCCTCGGCTCGGCCCGCCACCTCCCAGATCGGCAGCCCCGTCGTGTTGGCGTGAGAGACGAGCCGCCCCTGGCTGGTGTTGCCGATCCCCCGCCGCGGCGAGTTGACGACACGGGAGAAGGAGACCTGGTCGGCGGGGTTGACCAGCAGGTTGAGGTAGGCGACCGCGTCCTTGATCTCCGCCCGCTCGTAGAACTTGGTGCCGCCGATCACCTGATAGGGAAGCTCGAAGCGGACCAGCGTGTCCTCGAGCACCCGGCTCATCGCGTTGGTCCGGTAGAAGACCGCGACGTCTTCGCGCTTCACTCCCTCTTCCTCGCCGAGCCGCTCGATCTCCCCCGCGACCCAGCGCGCCTCCTCGTGCTCGTCGGCCAGCTCGGAGAGCCGCACCGGTTCGCCGCCGGCGATCTCCGTCCACAGCCGCTTCGGCCGCCGCTGATGGTTGCGCTCGACGATCGCGTTGGCGGCGGAGAGAATCGTCTGCGTCGAGCGGTAGTTCTGCTCGAGCTTCACCACCGCGGCCTCGGGGAAGTCGCGCTCGAAGTCGAGGATATTGCGGATGTCGGCGTGGCGAAAGCCGTAGATCGACTGATCCTCGTCGCCGACCACCATCAGGTTGCCGTGTTCGGAGGCGAGCAACTGCAGCAGCCGGTACTGGGCATGGTTGGTGTCCTGATACTCGTCGACGAGGACGTGGCGAAAGGCGCCGCGCCAGCGGTCGCGCACGTCGGCGTGCAGCTCCATCACGTTGACTGTGCGGACGAGCAGGTCGTCGAAGTCCATCGCATTGGCCTCCAGCATCCGCTTCTCATACAGCGGGTAGACCTCGGCGACGACCTCCTCGAAGACGCTGCCCTGCGTCTCGGCGTAGCCATCGGCGTCGATCAGTTTGTTCTTGGCGCCGGAGATCTGGGAACGGACTGCGCGCGGCGGGTAGCGTCTCGGATCGATCTGCAGCTCGGCCATGGCACGCTTGACCATCCGCAGCGAGTCGGACTCGTCGTAGATCGTGAAGCCGCGCGAGTAGCCGAGCCGCTCGGCGTCGGCGCGCAGCATCCGCGCACAGGCGGAGTGGAAGGTGGTCACCCACATCGCCCGTGCCGAGCGGCCGACCAGCGTCTCGACGCGCTCGCGCATCTTCGCCGCGGCCTTGTTGGTGAAGGTGATCGCGAGGATCTCGCCCGGCCTGGCCCGGTCGGTCGCCAGAAGGTAGGCGATCCGGTGGGTGAGGACGCGGGTCTTGCCGGAGCCTGCCCCGGCGACGACCAGCAGCGGCCCCTCGCCGTGGCGAACCGCCTCCTGCTGGGGCTCGTTGAGGCCGGCCAGCAGCCGCTCCACACGGTCGGCGCCGGGCTCGGTGGGAGCGAGCCGGCTCATCCGCCCGCCGAAGAGCGGCCGGTGCGGGAGCGCAACTCGCCGTTGCCGCCGTCGGGCTTCTCTCTGCCGTCAAGGTCGGCAAGGCGCCGCTCGAGGTCGGCGATCCGCTCCGAGAGGCCCTTGATCGCCTCGGCGATCGGATCGGGCAGGTGGATCCAATCGGCGTCGGGCCCCTCGACCCGCCGCCCCTCCACCTTCACCGGGTGGCCGGGGTTGCCGACCACTGTCGCCAGCGGCGGCACGTCCTCGACGACGACCGTGTTGGCGCCGATCTTGGCGCCGTCGCCGACCGCGATCGGGCCGAGCAGCTTTGCGCCGGAGCCGACCGTGACGTTGTCCCCGAGCGTCGGGTGGCGCTTGCCGGGCTGGAAGCCGGTGCCGCCGAGCGTCACCCCCTGGTAGAGCGTAACTCGCTCGCCGATCTCCGCCGTCTCGCCGATTACCACACCGGAGCCGTGGTCGATGAAGAACTCGCCGCCGATCTTCGCGGCGGGGTGAATCTCCACGCCGGTGATCGAGCGGGTCATGTAGGCAATCGCCCGTGGCGCCAACGGCACCCCCACCTCCAGCAGGGCATGGGCGACCCGGTGCGCGAGCAGAGCCTGCACCCCGGCCCAACTCGTGAGGATCTCGAAGGTCGACACCCCCTGCGCGGCGGGATCGCGCTCGCGCGCGGCGGCGACATCCGCCTTCACCTCGCAGAGAACTCGCTTCCACACGCTCATGGGAAAAAGAATGGCAGGGACATGTAGCGCTCGCCCGAGTCGCAGACAATCGTGACGACCCGCTTGCCCGCCATCTCCGGTCGCGCCGCGACCTCAAGCGCCGCCTTCAGATTAGCCCCGGCGGAGATCCCGGCCAGGATCCCCTCCCGCTGGGCGGCGAGGCGCGCCGTCTCCAGGGCGTCCTCGTCGGAGACCGAGACCACCTCGTCGATCACCGAGCGATCGAGCACCTCGGGGACGAACCCCGCCCCGATCCCCTGGATCTTGTGAGGACCCGGTGCGCCTCCAGTGAGCACCGGCGAAGTCTCGGGCTCGACCGCAACGACCAGGGCCTCCGGGCTGCGCTCGCGCAGCATCTGTCCCACGCCGGTGATCGTCCCCCCCGTCCCGACTCCAGCAACAAAGGCGCCCACCTCGCCGTCGGTGTCGCGCCAGATCTCCTCCGCCGTCGTCCGCCGGTGGATCTCCGGGTTGGCGGGATTGGCGAACTGCTGCGGCATGAACCCCTTGCGCTGCTCGCAGATCTCGCGCGCCAGGTCAACCGCCTCGGTCATCCCGCCCAGCGAGGGCGTCTCCCTCACCTCCGCCCCGTAGGCGCGCAGCAGCTTCGCCCGCTCGCGACTCATCCCCTACGGCAGGGTGAGGATCAGCTCATAGCCGCGCGCCGCACAGACCATCGCCAGCGCGATCCCGGTGTTGCCGCTGGTTGGCTCGACGATTACCGAGCGCCCCGGTTTCACCAACCCCTCCTCTTCGGCGGCGTCGATCATCGCCACCCCGATCCGGTCCTTCACCGACCCCCCGGGATTGAAGTACTCGAGCTTCGCGCAAACCTCCCCCCCCAGCCCCTCGCCCAACCGCGAGAGCGCCACCATCGGCGTATCCCCAACGACGGCCGAGGCCTCAGCGCCGATCCGCATCAGTGGGAGTCTAATCCGGGGCCCAGGTCGGTGAGCTGGCAAGGGAGCCGCCCAGGAGAGGTCGTGGATGCCGTGGATCGCGAAGCCGGATGCGCACCAGACGCGGACCGCTTCCGGGCCGGGCGACAGCGACCAAGGAGCCGCCGCCCGGGGCGAAGGACGGCGAGGCGTATCCGACGTCGCGCGGAAACGACCTGCGACCGTTCGGGGCTCGGTTGGTGAGGGCGCCAAGGCGGCTGCCGTCGGCTCGCATCGTGAAGACGTCGGCGGCGGTGCCCGGCCCGAGGGTGAAGGCGATCAACCGCCCCGACGGGCTGAAGTCCGGATCAAACGGCTCCGCGCCCTGCTTGAGCCGCGAGGTGAGGACGCGGCGGTGGGAGCCGTCGGGACGGATGGAGCAGACGTCTTCGATTCGCGAGAGGGGATCGCCGGAGCCGCAGGTGAAGGCGATCTGACGACCTGTCGGAGAGACTGCCGGGGCCTGCTCGGGGGCGGGGCCAGAGGTGATCTGGCGCAGGCTCGAGCCGTCAAGACGGATCGAGTAGATGTCGCCCCCGCGCACGAAGGCAATGCTCGCACCGGAGGGGTAGAAGGTCGGTTCGGTGTCGCTGGCATCCTCGGGACCACCGTCCGTCAACTGCCTCAGGCCGCTGCCGTCGACATTGATCGCAAAGAGCCCGCTCACGGTACCCGGAAGAGTCGTGCGGACTGTGCGCGAGAAGACGACGAGTCGGCCGTCGGGCGAGACGCTTGGGTCGGCGTCAGTGGGATCGTTGGTGAGGATGCGAGCCGAGCCGGGGACGGTGGGATCGAAGACTCGCAAACCGGTCGTCTCATACGAATAGCGGTGCTGTCCCTGCTTCACCCCCACGTAGACGATCAGTCCGTTGCGTCCCGGCCAGGAGGCTGCAGCCAGTCCACCGAAGACGGCAGTCGCCCCCCACGCGACTGCAAGCAGCGCCAAGACGGTGGCCACAGTCAAGTCTTTACGGGACATGTCTCCACAGTGACAGCCGGACCTGGCCCGACCCGGGACAACCTTGGCCCGATCGACTACTAGATGTAATACATCCCCGAGCCGGCTTCTTCGGCTTCGCGACGGGCGACTTCGGCGATTGTGGTTTGGCTGAAAACCTTGCGCAGGGCGGTGACGCCCTCGGCCCAGATACCGCCCGCTTCGTCGGCCTCTTGGCCGACCTTGCCGTCGAGGGCTTGGACGACCTCCAGCACGGAGATCTCGTCGGCCGGGCGGGAGAGGGTGTAGCCGCCTTTCATTCCGCGGTGGCTGGTGAGGAGGCCGGAACGACGCAGGGTCGAGAAGAGCTGCTCGAGGAACTGCTCGGGGATGCCCCGCCGTTCGGCTAGTTCCTTGATCGGCACCGGCCGCTCTCCCGAACGGGCCAACTCGGCCATCGCCACCACCGCGTAGCGAGACTTCGAAGTGACGGAGATCACGCGGACCTTTCTACCGCACTATCCGGACCTGCCCGAATCGATTGGGAAGCCTGGGTTAGGATCGAACGGTGGCTTCGCGTCCTCACTGTCTCGTGATCGACGGCCACCCGCTTGTCCGGCTCGGCGTGCGCAGGGTGCTCGACGACGGCTTCGAGGTTCACGAGACCGACAGCCGAGAGGCGGGGTTGGAGTTGATCCGCGACATCGGCAGCTTCGACGTGGCGATCGTCGACATGCGCCTGCCGGTCAATGACGGCGTTCCCGTCCTCAGCGGCAACGAGACGATCCGCGCAATCCGCAAGACGGAGCCGGCACTCGGCATCGTCGCCCACGGCGAGCGGCCAGAGCGCCACATCGCCACCGCCGCGCTGCAAGCGGGCGCAACCGCCTACGTCGCCCGCACCGCCGACACCGAAGAGCTGCGCAAGGCGGTCGACGCTGCCCTGGTCCAAAAGAGTTTCTTGGACCCGGCGGTCCCCCCCAAAGGCAGCCGGGGAAAGCTGACCCGCCGCCAGCGCCAGATCCTCCAGCTCCTCGCCAACGGCGAATCCACAACTTTCGCCGCTAGAGAACTCGACCTTGGCGAAGAGACAGTCAAGACGCACACGAAGAATGTCTTGTCCCGATTAGAAGCAAGGAACCGGACGCACGCGGTGGCGATCGCCTTGCGAGAGTCGTTGATCGAGTAACTAGATCCAGCCGCGATCGCGGGCCGTAAGCACCGCTTGGGCCCGATCCACAGCGCCGATCTTGCCGTACACGTTGTGCAGATGGGTGCGGATCGTCGAGACAGAGAGCTGCATCTCGCCGGCGATCTGCTTGTAGACCATTCCTTCGGAGAGGTGCCGCAACACATCCAGCTCGCGTGCCGACAGCGGACACGGCTCACTCACCCGCGGGGTGTCCTGGCGCGGGTAGGGAAGCTCGTAGAGGAGGTTGCGCAACCCCTCGGCGCCGAGCCCGCAATACTCCGCGGCCTTGCTCAGCCGCTCCTGGTTCACCGCCTCACCCTGCGAGTAATGGGCGACCATGTCTGCCACCGCGATCATCCCGGCCAGCCCGTCGGCGTCCTCGGCATGGTGACGCTCGATCGCCACGGCGATCCGCTGCGGCACGTTCCAGCGTCGGGCCAGCACCCCGCCGACCAGCGCGTGATCGATGCCGAGCTGCTCGCGCTCGTCCCGCAACCGCTGCTCGGGAGTGCGAGAGAGGGCGTCGAAGAAAGGCTTGCGGCCCGGATGCAGACGGGAGATGACCAGCCGCCCAACGTCGTGCAGCAGTGCCGTCACCGAAAGCTCGTCGCGCTCCGCCCAACCAATCGCGCGGCCAATCTGATCGGCGGCGCGCTGCGTGGCGAGCGCGTGGATGCGGAACTGCTCGGGCTTCAGCTCCCAGCCCCCGTTCGACTCGAAGAAGTCGAAGACCGGCGCGGTGCCGGCGATCGCCAGCACGCCGGAGGGCTTCAGCACGTCGAGCGCCTCGGGAACGGTGGCGACCCCGCCGGCCGCGATGCCGCTGCGGTTGGCGAAGCGCAGCACCGAGATGGTGAGGGCGACGTCTGACTCGATCGCTTCGACGAGATCGGCGACGCGCGCCGTCTCTGCGGTCGCCGCCCGCATCACCCGCTCGCGCGACTCGAAGAGGACCGGAAAACGCTCCACCGCCTCAAAGGCTTTCGCGAGGCGGCTGCCGGGCGCAGGGCGGGAGGCGTCGCCCTTGGCGACGTCGTGCTTCCGGGCTCTGCCGTTGGCTTGTGACTTCGTCGACTGCATGCGCGATCGAGCTCCGCACAACCATCGGCAGGCGAGGACGTTCGGTTTAACACGGGCCTCCTCAAAAATGAGGACGACTTCGCATGGCTTGTCCGGTTCGGCGCATTTGACCGCCCGGCTTTGTCCTCAGGGTCCGGAGAGGCGAGCAATCGCCGCGTCGATGCGGGAAAGCGACTCCTCGCGCCCCAGCGCGGCCAGGGATTCGAAGATTCCGGGCGAGACGGTGCTACCTGTAATCGCTACGCGTATCGGCTGGTAGAGCTTGCCTGGCTTCACGCTGAGGCGCTCGGTCAGCGGCACCAGCGCCTCCTCAACAGAGGCGGGGTCGAAGTCGCCGGCTCCAGCCAGCACCTCGCGAGCGGCCCCCAGCAGCGCCAGCGCTCCCTCTCTCATCACCTTGCTCCAGGACTTGGGATCGTCGACCGGCGGTTCGAAGAGGAAGCGGATCAGCGGCCAGACCTCGCCCAGCGTCTGCGCCTTCTCCTGGGCGATCTCGCATGCGGCGCGCAGGCGCTCGTCGGGCTCGCGGCCCAGGTGGCGGGCGACCGCGGCGGTGTACTCATCCAGCGGCATCTCCCGCATGAACCTGCCGTTGATCCAGCGCAGCTTCTTCTCGTCGAAGACCGCCGCCGCCTTGCCGACGTCCTCGACCCGGAAGCGGGAGACCAGCTCCTCGGTCGGCATCAGCGTTGTGTCGTCGGTTGTCCCCCAGCCGAGCAGCGCCAGGTAGTTGCGCACCGCGGCAGGCAGGTAGCCGGAGTCGCGCAGCTCCTGCGCCGAGGCGGCGCCGTGGCGCTTGGAGAGCTTCTTGCCGTCGGGACCGTGCAACAGCGGGAGGTGCGCGTAGCGCGGCGGCTCGTGGCTCAAGGCGCGCAGGACCAGCAGCTGCTTGGGAGTGTTGGAGAGGTGGTCGTCGCCGCGCACCACGTCGGTGATCCCCATCTCGGCGTCGTCGACCGCGACCGCGAAGTTGTAGAGAACCGAGCCGTCGCCGCGGGCGATGACGAAGTCGTCGTAACTGCGGTTGGGAAAGCTGACCGGCCCGCGGACAAGGTCGTCGACCACCGTCTCGCCCTCGTCGGGCACCCGGAGGCGGACCGCGGCGCCGGGTTCCTCGCTCGGCTCGCCGCGGTAGCCGCGGTCGGCGCCGTGCTCGGCCTTCCACGCCTCGACGTCCTTCGCGGTTGCGGAGTCGCGATAGGCGGCGCCGGAGTCGAGCAACCGCCGCAGCGCCGCCGCGTGACTCTCGGCGCGGCCCGCCTGGGACACCGGCCCCTCGTCCCAGTCCAGCTCCAGCCAGCGCAAAGCGTCGAGGATCTGCTCGACGTTCTCGGCAGTCGAGCGCTCTCGGTCGGTGTCCTCTATCCGCAGCACCAGCGAGCCGCCCCCGTGGCGGGCCGCGAGCCAGTTGTAGAGTGCCGTCCTCGCTCCGCCGATGTGCAGCGCACCGGTCGGCGAGGGAGCAAAACCAAAGCGGAGGTTCCCGTCAGGCATGTTGATCGGCGCGCATGTTTCCACAGCCGGAGGGCTGGACAAGGCGATCAGGCGCGGTGAGGAGATCGGTTGCGAGTCGATTCAGATCTTCCACCAGAGCCCGCGCATGTGGCGGCCGACGAGATATGGCCCCGACGACTTCGCCGCCTTTCGTGAGGCGATGGACGGCTCGCCGGTCGAAGCGGTGGTGATCCACGCCGTCTACCTGATCAACTGCGCGACCACGGACAGAGACCTGCGCAGAAAGTCCCTGACCTCGCTGACCCACGCGCTGCGGATCGGCGACGGGATCGGCGCCGCCGGGGTCGTCCTGCATCCCGGCGCACAGAAAGGCGAGCCGCTCGGTGCTTCGATGGAGCGAGCCGCGAAGGTGATCGCCGCTGCGCTGAAGGACAGCGAACACTGCCCGCTCCTGCTCGAGCAAACCGCCGGGCACCAGGGGCTGCTGGGGCGCGACTTCGACCAGACCGCGGAGTTGATCGACCTCGCCGGCGGCGGCGAGCGGCTCGGCCTTTGCCTCGACTCCTGTCACCTCTTCGTGCAGGGCTACGACATCACCGACGAGGCGCACCTGGCGGCGGTGCTCGACGAAGCCGACGAGAAGGTCGGCCTCGAGCGGCTGCGCTGCGTCCACGTCAACGACGCGGCCGCGCCGCTCGGCTCCTGCCGCGACCGCCACGCCAACGTCGGCCAGGGCGAGATGGGCAGACGCGGCCTCGCGGCCTTCCTCTCCGAGCCCCGCTTCGAAGGCCTGCCCGCGACCCTCGAAACGCCTGGGCCCAAGAAGAGAGGCCCGGACAAGGGCGAGGTGCAAGCCGCAAAGCGCCTCCGCAGGGCGGGGCTCAGAAGGCGAAAGTAGGTCGCTATTTGACGTGAACGCCCGAGATCGCGCGTGAGATGACCAGGCGCTGGATCTCGGAGGTGCCTTCGAAGATCGTGTAGATCTTCGCGTCGCGGTGCATCCGCTCGACCGGGAACTCTCGGGTGTAGCCGTTGCCGCCGAGAATCTGGATCGCCCGCTCGGTGGCCCAGACCGCGACCTCGCCGGCCTTCAGCTTCGACATCGAGCCCTCGGCGTTCTCGAATCTCTGGCCGCTGCGCCCCATCCAGGCGGCGCGCCAGACGAGCAGCCGGGCGGCGTCGATCTCCAGCTTCATGTCGGCGAGGGCGAAGGCGATCGCCTGATTCTCGACGATCGCCTTGCCGAACTGTCTGCGCTCCTTGGCGTAATCGAGCGCGTACTCATAGGCGGCGCGGGCGATGCCGATCGCCTGGGCGCCGACCGTCGGGCGGCTCGCCTCGAAGGTCTGCATCGCCGCTTGCGACTTGGCGCGCTTCCCCTCACGGACCCGCGCGAGGCGCTCGTCCAGTTTCTCTTTGCCACCCAACAGGCAGGAGCCCGGGATGCGGCAGTCGTCGAGATGGACATCGGCGGTGTGAGAAGCGCGCAGGCCGTGCTTCTTGACCTTGGCGCCCTGCTCGCAGCCCTTCGTCCCCGGCGGGATGACGAAGGCGGCGTGGCCGCGCGAGCCAAGCTCGCGGTCGACCGAGGCGATCACGACGTGGACGCTGGCGATGCCGCCGTTGGTCGCCCAGGCCTTCTGGCCGTTGAGCACCCACTCGTCGGCGGACTCGTCGTACTTGGCGTTGGTGCGGATCGCGGAGACGTCAGAGCCGGCGTCGGGCTCCGAGGCGCAGAAGGCGCCGACCTTGGGGTCGTCGGCGTCGCCGAAGCACTGCGGGATCCACTCGCCCATCTGCTCGGGAGTTCCCTGCCCGAAGATCGCGGCGACGGCGAGCGAGGTGCCCATGATCGCCATGCCGATGCCGGCATCGCCCCAGAACAGCTCCTCGTTGGCGATCGGCAGCGTCAGACCGGTCTCGTCGGCGAAGAACTGGCCAAGCGCCTCAAACCCATAGAGGCCGATCTTGGCGGCCTCCTGGATCACCGGCCAGGGAGTTTCCTCGCGCTCGTCCCATTCCTCGGCGGCGGGCCGCACGACGCCCTCGGCGAAGCCGTGCACCCACTCCTTGATGTCCTTCTGGTCCTGGTTCAGCTCGAGGGTGAACTTGGGGCCGCTTTCCTCCGGCGCCCCATCTCCACTCACCTCGGCCAACATCTGCTCCGCTTCTGCCACTGCCGCATTCTCAGTCATGGTTCGATGTTACACGGAATCGTGTAATCGTTACCCGATCGGGGCGCCGCCAAACCTCGCGCCTAGAAGTCGCGCAGGTCGAAGGCGCGCAGGCCCTCAGCGCCATCGTCAGCGCAGTCGAAGAAGCGGCGGTTGACGCAGTCATAGGCGGGGCCCGAGCCCTCGTAGGCGCGCTCGACCGAGAACTGGCAGTGGGGCAGCGGCTCTCCCGTCATCTTGACCCCGCCGAAGCCCCCCGGCTCAAGCACCGCTTCCAGCGCGACGTTGGCGCCGAAGACGCCCTGCATGCAACCCACGTACTGCTCGCCGGTGAGCATGTCGATGTGGCTGTAGAGGTAGCGGCAGCCCATCTCGACGCAGCCGCGCGGCTCGATCAGCTTGTCGCAGAACGAGCGGCACTGGCGGCACTCGCCAGCCTGCGTGCGCGTCGCTGGCATAACGGAAGTCTAGGCCGCGATCGCCTTCGGCCCGAGCAGGTGATCGAGCTCGGCGCGCAGGCCGCCGGAGGGGTTGACTCGGTATCCGTTGCCGAGCCGGATCTCCTTCGGCTTCCCCTCGCCGCTGCGGATCGCAAGGTGGACGTCGGCCTCCCCCTTGTGGTGCTCGAAGACGGCCTTCAACTCCTCGACCAGGCCGTTCTCGAAGGCGGTGGCGTCGATGACCAGGCGCAGCGGCTCGGTCGGGGCGCTCGCCGCCTTGCTCGCTCGGGCGATCTCCTCGCCGTCGGGCTCGAAGCGCTCCGCCTCCTGGACGACGAGCTTGGTCTCGCCGCGGTCTTTGTGATCGATCCGGCCGCGGACGACGACGATCGCATCGGGGGCGATCACCGCGGCGCTCTCCGCCTCGTCGGCCTTGAAGACCAGCATCTCGACCTGGCTCTCGATGTCGTCGAGCGTCGCGAACATCATCTGCGTGCCGCTCTTGGTGCGGATTCTCTTGCAGGCGGCGACGATCCCACCCACCGTCACCCAGGAGCCGTCGGCCTTGCCGGCGAGTTCCGCCAGTGTGCAATCGACCCGGGCGCGAAGCGCGTCGCGCACCTCCGACAGCGGGTGGGAAGAGAGGTAGGTGCCAAGCGTCTCCTTCTCAATCGCCAAGAGCTCGGCCCGGTCGAACTCGGCGGCGGAGATCGGCGGGCGGTGGTGGGACGCCCCGGAGGCACCGCCCCGTCCCCCACCGGCGTCCTCGCCGAAGTCGAAGATCGAGCCCTGGCCGAGCTGGGCGTCCTCCTGGGCCTTCTGCCCGGCGGACTGGGCGGCGGGCAGCGTCTCCAGCATCCCCTTGCGGGTCGCCCCGGTCGAATCCAGAGCGCCGCACTTGACGAGGCACTCGATCGCTCGCTTGTTGACGGCGCGCGCGTCGACCCGCTCGCAGAAGTCCCAAATCGACTCGATCGGCCGCTCCTCGCGGGCGCGCAGGATTGCCTCAACCGCGGCGTGGCCGACGTTCTTGACCGCATCGAGGCCGAAGCGGATCGCCTTCTCGGAGACGACGAAGTCGTGGTCGGAGGAGTTGACGTCGGGCGGCAGCACCTCGATCCCCATCTCCTCGCAGCGGTTGACGAAGAACGGCACCTTGTCCTTGGTGCTCATCACCGAGGAGATCAGCGCCGCCATGTACTCGGCCGGGTAGTTCGCCTTCAAGTAGGCGGTGCGGTAGGCGATCAGCGCGTAGCAGGCGGCGTGGGACTTGTTGAAGGAATAGTCGGCAGCCGCCTCCATCAGCTTCCACATGGCATCGGCGACCGACTTCGCGGTGCCTGAAGCCTCCATCCCCTCGAGGAATTTGGCCTTCATCGTCGCCATCAGGTCGCGCTTCTTCTTGCCGATCGCCTTGCGCAGGTCGTCCGCCTCGGCCGGGCTGAATCCCGCCATCTGCTTGGCGATCTCCATCAGCTGCTCTTGGTAGAGGACGCAGCCGTAGGTCGGCTGGGTGATCGGCCGCAGGCGCTCGTCGGGATAGGTGACGGAGCCGGGGTCGCGCTTGCCCTTGGCGTAGGCGGGGATGTAGGCCATCGCGCCAGGCCGGTAGAGGGAGACGAGCGCGACGATGTCGTCGAACTCGGTCGGTCTCACCTTCTTCATAGCCTCGCGCATGCCCTCGGACTCGAGTTGGAAGACGCCGGTGCCGTCGCCACGGGAGAGCATCTCGAAGGTCTTGGCGTCGTCGACCGGGATCGCGCCCATCTCCAGCTCGACTCCGCGTGAGCGGCGGATGATTTCGACCGCGTCCTCGATCACGTCGAGGTTTCGCAGTCCGAGGAAGTCCATCTTCAGCAGGCCGATCTCCTCGATCGGCCCCATCGAGTACTGGGTGACGATCTTGTACTGGCGCTCGGCCTTGCCGCCGCCGTTGCCGTTCCCATTCCCGTTGCCGGCGGCGGCCGGGGCGCTGCGGTCCTCGGCAAGCTGCAGAGGAACGATCTCCTGCAGCGGCCGGTCGGCGATCACCACCGCGGCGGCATGGATCGAGTTGTTGCGGATGATCCCCTCGAGGCCCTGGGCGACGTCGAGGATCTTTCTCGCGTCGGGCTCCTCGTCATATGTCCGTTTCAGCTCCTGGCCCGGTCTGAGACACTCCGCGAAGGAGGGGTTGCGGCCGAGGATCGGCTCGGGGATCTGCTTGGCGAGGCGGTCCCCCGTGCCGTAGTCGTAGCCGAGCACGCGGGCCGCGTCGCGGGTCGCGGCGCGCGGCGCCATCTTGCCGAAGGTGATGATCTGGGCGACCGACTCGCGGCCGTACTTCTCGGCGACGTAGCGGATCACCCGCTCGCGCCCTCGCACCGAGAAATCGATGTCGATGTCCGGCATCGACTTGCGGCCGGGGTTGAGGAAGCGCTCGAAGAGCAGGTCGTTGGCGAGCGGGTCCAGGTCGGTGATGTTGAGCGAGTAGGAGACGATCGAGCCGGCCGCCGAGCCGCGCCCGGGGCCGACCGCGACACCGTTCTCCTTGGCGTAGCGGACGAAGTCCCAGACGATCAGGAAGTAGGAGGAGAAGCCCATCTCCTCGATCACCCCCAGCTCGAACTCCAGCCTTTCCGTAGCCTCGGCCGGCGGCGGGTCGCCGTAGCGGGCGCGCAGCCCCTCGCCGGCGATCCTCCGCAGCATCGCTTCGGGCTCCTCGCCGTCGGGCGCCGGGTAGCGCGGCAGCAGCAGCTTGCCCAGCTCGATGTCGACCTCGCAGCGCTCGGCGATTTCCAGCGTGGCCGGGACCGCTTCCGGCCACTCGGCGAAGGACTCCGCCATCTCCTCGTTGCTTTTCAGGAAGAACTCGTTGGTGTCGAAGCTGAGTTTCGGCGCCTCCAGGGTCGACTTGGTCTGCACGCAGAGCAGCGCGCTGTGGTTGTCGAAGTCCTCACGGCGCAGGTAGTGGACGTCGGCGGTGCCGACCAACGGCCGCCCCAGCTCATGGGCGAAGCGGACGATTCCCTCGTTGGCCTTGTCCTGCTCGGCGATCCCGTTCTTCTGCACCTCGAAGTAGACCTGCTCGGGGCCGAAGGCCTGGATCAGGTCATCCAGGTGGGCGCGGGCGTCGTCGTGGCGCTCCTCGACCAGCCGGCGGCAGAAGCGCGACTGCAAGCAGCCGGTGAGCACGATCACCCCCTCTGCGTGGGAGGCGAGGAGGTCCATGTCGACGTTGGCCTTGCCGCGTGAGAACCCCTCCAGGAAGCCGGCCGAGGTGAGCTTGACCAGGTTGGAGAAGCCGATGTCGTTCTCGGCCAGCAGGGTGAGGTGGTTGCGCTCGTAGCGGACCTGCTCCTTGACCGCGTGGCGATCCTCGACGAAGTAGGCCTCGAGGCCGACGATCGGCTTGATCCCGTGCTTGTTGCAGGCTTTGTAGAGGTCGACGGCGCCGTTCATCACGCCGTGGTCGGTGAGGCCAAGGGCCGGCTGTCCCAGCTCCGCGGCGCGCGCCGCCATCGCGTCGATCTTGCAAGCGCCGTCCAGCAGCGAGTACTCGCTGTGGGCGTGAAGGTGGGCTGCGGCGGGCGTGCTCACGGGATGGCGATCATGGCAACCGGAGCAGATGGAGCGGCCCACTTTTGGGCGCCTTCCGCGCATCTTCCGCCTGTATTTATCCGTCTAGCCGCAAACCCATGCACTCGACCCGGAGTCGGCCCAGATCTGGGCGGCGATCGAGTCCTGTTCGGCCTTCGGCGCGTCCTCGGGGTTCCCCTTGCCGCCATAGAGCTGCCAGGTGGAGGGAAGGATTTGGTAGGCGCCGCCGGCTCCGCTGGAGGGGTTGACGGCGCCGTAGTTGCCCCCCGACTCGCACATCACGACCTCAGTCGGGATCGAGTAGGGACCGCCCAGCCAGCGCTCGACGGTCGTCGCGGCGGAGGCCTGGCTTGCCGCCTGAGCGACTTCGATGTCTTCGACCCAGCCGCCGATGTCCGACTTCAATGTGGCGAGCGAGGCGGCGCGGGCGGCGGCGATCGATTCCAGCTCCGACGCGGCAGCCTCGGCGCTCTGGCGCACCGCGGAAATCTGCGAGCGGGCGGCGGCGAGGCGCGCGTTGTAGGCGTCGACCCTGGCCTTCAGCTCGGCGACCAGCTCCAGCTCGTGGCGGACCGCGTCGCGGACCTGCTCGACGCGGGCGGCAAGCGCCGAGTCGGAGTCCTCGATTTGATGCAGGTATTCGGCGCTTGTGACCAGCTCGCCGAAGTCGCCCGACCCCAGCACAACCTCGGCGGTGTCGGGAGAGCCGCTCTTGTAGATGGCGACAAGGCGCTGCGCCAGTGCCTGGCGGGCGCGGTGCAGGCGGTCCTTCTCCACGGCGAGCTGCCGCTGGGAGCGCTTCACCTTGCCGGCCAGCTCGGCGGCGCGCTCTTCGCCTGCCGCAAGCAGGCCGCTGAGCTGCTGCTCGCGGGCGGCGGCCGCGGCGGCCTCTTGCTGGGCCGCGGCCAGCTGGCTCTGCTTGGCCTGCAGGTCGGCTGCGATGGCGCTCGCCTGACCGCGCGCCGCCTCGACCTTGGCCTCGAGCGCGCCGACGTCGGTGGCACCGGCAGTGGCGGCAAGCCCGAGCGCGCAGGTGCAAGCCGCCGCGCACGTGAGCGCGGCAAGGCGTCGACGAAGCCCTGCCTCTGTCGCGGGGGTCCGCGGCATGAAGCGCGCGAGACTAGCGAACTCTGTTAGCGAACGCTCACAAGTTGTCAATAATCCGCAATGAAAGTTGCGGATTCAGGCCTTTCAGCCCTCCGGCACGTTGCGGCTCGCCAGATAGGCAGCGACGCCGATCGCCACGGAGGCGATGCCGAGCCCGATGCGGATCGGGCGCCGGTAGCGACGGCGCAGATAGACGATCGCGAAGCGGATGGCGGCCCGGCCGAGCTTGTTGTACATGCCTACCCCTCTTCCCCGCGTTGCCTGATCCTATGCGCCATCCGCGACTGCAGCGACCACAGCTCGATGAAGCCGGGAGACGCCGCCTGCGAGAAGAGGCCGCCGGACTCCGCGAAGGAGGCGAGGTCGGCGTCGTAGACGGCGTTGGGAGAGGAGCGGGTGACGACGCGCGCGCCGCCCTTGTAGAGCTTCAGCCCGATCTCTCCCGTCACCTGAGCGTTGACCGCGTCCATATAGGCGTCGAGGTCGGAGCGCAGCGGCTCCCACCAGAGTCCGGCGTAGACGAGATAGGCCCAATTGCGGTCAAGCTCCGGCTTGAACTGGTTCTGGTGGATGGTGCAGACCAGCTTCTCCAGCTCCTGGTGGGCGGTGAGCAGGATCGCCGCCGCCGGCGCCTCGTAGATGTCGCGCACCTTGAGGCCGACGATGCGGTCCTCGATGTGGTCGACGATGCCGACGCCGTGGCGGGCGCCGACCTCCGCCGCCCGCTCGAGCAGTTCGACCAGGCCGAGACGTTCGCCGTTCAGCGCCACCGGCACGCCCGCCTCGAAGCCGACGGTGACGACCTCGGCCTCGTCGGGCGCCTCCTCCGGGCGCGTCACCAGCTGGAAGACATCGTCCTCGGGTGCGTGGTCCAGGTCCTCGATCCAGCGCCCCTCCGAGGAGCGGCCCCAGAGGTTGTCGTCGATCGAGTAGGGAGCCACCTCGGTGCCGCCCTTGACGGGGATGCCGTGCTCGCGCGCGTAGGCGATCTCCTCCTCGCGCCCCATCTGCCAGTCGCGCACCGGCGCGATCACCTTCAACTCCGGCGCCAGCGTCGCCACCGTCGCCTCGATCCGCACCTGGTCGTTGCCCTTGCCGGTGCAGCCGTGGGCGATCGTGTCGCAGCCGCTGGCCCGCGCCTGCTCGACCGCGAGCTGGGCGATCAGCGGCCGGCCCAGCGCCGTGAAGAGGGGGTAGCCGCCGCCGTAGAGGGCGTTGGCCTTGATCGCCGGGACGACGAACTCCGCGGCGAAGCGCTCGCGAGCGTCGACGACGTGGCACTCGACCGCGCCCAGCCGCTTCGCCTTGTCCTCGATCACGGCGTAGTCCTCGCCGGGCTGGCCGAGGTTGACGGTGAGGCAGACGACCTCGGCGTCGTACTCGTCCTGGATCCACTTCAGCATCACGCTGGTGTCCAGCCCGCCCGAGTAGAGCAGCAGGACGCGGCGGACCTCGGCGGGGTCGGCCTCGTAGCCAGCGGTACGGGTGCTCGCGCTCAAGCTAGGGAGCGGCTACGCCACCGCTGCCGTCGCTGGGCGACGTGGTGGTCGTCGTCGACGTCTCCGTCGTGGTCGGAGTCGTGGTGGTGGTCGTGGTCGGCGACGTCGTCGTACCGGTGGTGGGCTCGGTCTCGGTCGTGTCGGTGGTGGCCGACGTGTCCGTCGTCGTCGGCGCCGTGGTGACGGCCGACGGGGTCGTGGTGGGGCTGCTGCCGCCGTCGTCGTTGCCGGCGATCACGACGATCGCCACGACCAGGCCGACGATCACGGCGACCAAGCCGGCGATCAGCAGCCGCGCGTTGCCGTGCGGTCTGCCGCCGTCCGGCTGGCCCATCATCCGTGTCGGGTCTTCGTGCATCCGCTACTCCTCCGGGCCCAGGATCGCGTCGAGGATCTCGCTGGTGTCCTCGATGTCGAACCCGCTTCGCAGTCGCTCTTCGATCTCCTCCCGGCTGCTGCCGGAGACGGCCATCTGCGTGGCGAGCAGGCGGGCGCCCGCCGAGCCGGCGCGGCGCGGCGTGGCGCCGGCACCATCGACGCTGGGTTCAACCTCAACCGACTCGACGGGGCGCAGGCGCGGCTGGGGTGCGGTGCTGAGGTGGACCTGGGGGTCGAGCTCGTCGGCAAGCTCGCGCAGCCGCGCGGCGGCAAGCCGGTCGGCGCGGGCCTGCGCGTTCTCGAGCTCCTCGCGGGCCTGCACCTCAGCGTCGTCGATCACCTTCGCAGCGGCTCTCTCGGCCGCTTCGATGATCGTCGCGATCCGATCGGCGGCCTCGTCGGCCAGCGATCCCGACTCGAACGGCTTCCTCTTCCTGGGCCTCATGTTGGCGAACAGCTTAGGAGGGAGTCGCCGATCAGCGCAACGGCGCGCTCGATCTGGGTGGGGTCGATCGTCAGCGGCGGCAGCAGGCGGATCGTTCCCGGCTCGGGAACGTTGACGATCAATCCGCTCTCCAGGAGGGCGGCGCCGAGTGCGCCGGCGTCGATTCCCTCATCGAGACCGACCCCCAACATCAGGCCGCGGCCGCGAACTTCGCGGACGCCGTCGAGAGCCAGCAGATCCTCGCGAAGGGAGGCGCCCAGCTCGCGCACGCGCCGCAGCAGGGCCGGGTCGTCGACGGTGTCGAGAACGGCCAATGCCCCCGCCCCGACAACAGGACCGCCGGCAAAGGTCGAAGCGTGGTCGCCCGGTTCCAGCACCTCGCCGGCCTCCGGCGTCGTCACGCAGGCGCCGATCGGCATGCCGCCACCGAGCGCCTTCGCCGTGGTCAGCACGTCGGGTCGCACCGGCGTCTGCTCGTAAGCCCAGAGCGACCCGGTCCTTCCCATCCCGGTCTGGATCTCGTCGAAGATCAGCAGCGCGCCGACCTTGTCGCAGGCCTCCCGCGCGGCGAGCAGCGTCTCATCGGTCACCGGATAGACGCCGGCCTCGCCCTGGATCGGCTCGATCAGCACCGCGGCGGTGCGCTCGCCGACCACCGCGCGCAGTGCGCCGGCGTCGTTGAGGGGAACCGAGCGGAAGCCGGGCAGCATCGGTCCGAGATCCTCGTTCTCAGCCAGCTTCGGCGTCGCCGCCAGCGCCCCGTAGGTCCGCCCGTGGAAGTCGCGCTTGAAGCTGACGATCTCCGGCGCCTCAACCCCGCGCCGGTGAGCGTGCTTGCGGGCGACCTTGATCGCGCACTCGTTCGCCTCCGCGCCGGAGTTGGAGAAGAAGACCCGCCCGGCGAGGCTCGACTCCGACAGCCGCTCCGCCAGCCGCACCATCGGCTCGGTGTAGAAGAGGTTGGAGACATGCATCAGCCGTCCGGCCTGCTCGCGCACGGCATCGACGACGGCCGGGTGGCAGTGGCCGACCGAGCAGACCGAGATCCCCGCCAGGAAGTCGAGGTACTCCCTGCCCTCGGCGTCCCAGAGCAGCGCCCCCTCGCCGCGCACGAACTCGACCGGCGCCCGCCGGTAGGTCCGCATCAGGTACCGCTCCTCCAGGGCTTGGAGGTCGGTCAGGTTCATGAGGTGACCATCGTGCCGATGCCGGCGTCGGTGAACAGCTCCAGGAGGAGGGAGTGGGGCTTGCGCCCGTCGACTATGTGGGCCGACTGGGCGCCCCCCTGGATCGCGTCGACGCAGGCCTGCAGCTTGGGGCGCATGCCGCCGTCGATTCCCGCCAGCTTCGCCTCGACCTCGCCGACCGTGGCGCGGGTGATCAGCGATCCCTCGTCCCCGGCGTCGGCCAGCCAGCCGACGACGTCGGTGAGGAAGATCGCCTTGTAGGCGCCGAGCGCGGCGGCGACCTTGCCGGCCGCCTCGTCGGCGTTGACGTTGTAGGAGTGTCCGTCGCGATCCGATGCCGAGGAGGCGATCACCGGGATGTAGTCGGCGGCGATGTGGTTCAGCACGTCGACGTCGACCCGCTCGATCGAGCCGACGAAGCCGACCTGCTCGGCGTTGGGCGCCGGGGCGACCTCGAACAGCGAGCCGTCCTCGCCGGAGAGGCCGACCGCCGGCTGGCCGTGCCGGTTGAGCCGCTGCACGATGTCGGAATTGAGCTTGCCCAACAGGACCATCTTCGCCACCTCGACGGTCTCCGCGTCGGAGACGCGCAGCCCCTCGTGGAATCTCACCTCGAGGCCGAGCCGCTCCATGTACTGGGTGATCTCGGGGCCGCCGCCGTGGACGACCACCGGGTTCAGCCCGACGTACTTGAGCAGGACGACATCGGTCGCGAAGGCCTCGCGCAACCCCTCCTCGCGCATCGCCGCGCCCCCGTACTTGATCACGACCGTGCGCCCGTGGAACTCCCTTATGTAGGGAAGCGCCTCGAGAAGGGTCTCGACGTTGGTGTCGCTTGGCGAGCTCATGTCGTGTACTCCGCGTTGATCCGAACGTACTCGTAGCCGAGGTCCGAGAACCAGACGTGGGCGGCGTGGTCGCCCCGTCCCAGGCGGATGCCGATCTCGGCTTCGGCGGTCTCGGCGCCCAACTCGGCGGCGTCGATCGAGTCGGCGCCGATCTCGTCGAGGTCCTCGCCGGCGAGCGCCATCCCGGCGGCCTGGGCGATCCGGCCCCAGTTGGGGTCGCGGCCGAACAGCGCCGTCTTGACCAGCAGCGAGTTGGCGATCGCGCGGGCGACGCGGTCGGCCTCGGCGGGCGAGGCGGCTTCGTTCACCTGCACTCGCCCGACTCGGACGGCGCCCTCGCCGTCGGCGACGATCTCGATCGCCAGCTGCAGGAGCACCGCCTCGAGCAGCCCCTCGGGGAGCGGCGCGCCGGCGCCGCCGGTCGCCTGCAGCAGCACGGTGTCGTTGGTGCTCATCTGGCCGTCGACGGTGATCCGCTCGAAGGAGCCCTCGACGGCGGCGCGCAGAGCCGCATCGGGGTTTTCGACAACGGCGTCGGTCTGCACGAAGCAGAGCATCGTCGCGAAGTCGGGCTCCATCATTCCGGCGCCCTTCGCCTGGGCGGAGAGGGTGACCCCGCCGACGTGAAGCGTGCAGCACTTCGGCCAGCGGTCGGTGGTCATTATCGTCTCGGCGAAGGCGGATCCACCCGTCGTCGACAGCTCCATCGCGGCATCGCCGATCCCGGCAAGCACCGCGTTGATCGGCAATGGCACGCCAATCGTCCCCGTCTCGGCGACGGCGACGCTCTCGGGTCGGAGTCCAAGCTTCGCCGCCGCCTCGTCGCACATCGCCACCGCGTCGGCGTAGCCCTTTTCGCCCGTCTCGGCGTTGGCGTTGCCGGCGTTGACCACAGCGACGCGGATCGCACCCCTCTCGCAGCGGTCGCGACAGACCCTGACCGGCGCCGCCGATGAGGCGTTGCGGGTGAGCAGGATCGAAGAGGAGACCTCCTCCGCATCGCAGACGACCAGCCCAATGTCGGTCTTACCGCCGCCCTTCAGCCCGCAGTGCGCGGCGCCGGCACGGAAGCCCGGCGCCAGCTGGGCGGGGTCGAGCTCCTCGATTCCCTGCGGAGGATCGACCCAACGGGATCTGAAGAAGCTCCCCTCGCTCATTCGAGGCCCAGCCTCTCGTCCAGCCCCAGCATCAGGTTGAGGTTCTGCACCGCCTGCCCGGAGGCCCCCTTCCAGAGGTTGTCGATGGCGGAGAAGGCGAGAACCCGGCCACGCTCCTCGACCGTCACGTAGACGTGGCACTCGTTGGTGTCGCGCACGTCGCGCAGGGCGGGCGGGCGGTCGACCGCGTGGACGAACCGCTCCCCCGCGTAGCGCTCTTCATACAGGGCTTGGACCTCCTCCTTGGAGATCGGCTCGGTCGTCTGCACGTAGCAGCTGGTCAGCTCCCCCTGGTCGAGCGGCAGCAGATGCGGGACGAAGGTGACCGGCGCGTCGCTGCCGAGCGCCGCCAGCTCCTGCTCGATCTCCGGCCGGTGACGATGGCCCTCGGTCTTGTAGGGGAAGGCGTTCTCGTCCATCGTCACGTAGTGCATCGCGTCTCCCCCGCCCCGCCCGGCGCCGGAGACGCCCTGCTTGGCGTCGATCACGGCGTCGGCGACGAGGCCCTTCTCGGCCAGCGGCGCCAGGGCCAGCACGCTCGCGGTCGGGTAGCAGCCGGGGGTCGCGACCAGCTCGGCTTCGCGCAGTTGGTCGCGGTACAGCTCGGTGAGGCCGTAGACGGCGCCTTCGAGCAGCTCCGGGGCGCCGTGCTCTCCATACCAGCGCTCGTAGGTGGGCAGGTCGCGCAGCCGGAAGTCGGCGGAGAGGTCGACGACCAGCGTGCCGAGACCCCGCAGCGCGGCGACGATCGGCGCCGAGGCGCCGTGCGGGTAGGCGACGATCGCCGCGTCGACATCCTCGATCTCGTCGAGGTCCAGCTCGGTCAGCTCCAGCGGCACCCGGTAGCGCGGGTAGAGCCGGTCCAGCCGCGTGCCGGCGTCGCTGCGCGAGGTGACCGCGACCAATTCCAGCCGCGGGTGGCGCCAGACAATGTGAGCGGCGAGGGCGCCGGTGAAGCCGGAAGCGCCGGCGACCAGGACCCGCGCGGCGGGATCGCCGTCGAGCGGTTGTGTCCTCGGGTCAGCCACGAAGCGACCCCCCAATCTTCTCCAGCTCGGCCTCGATCGAGCCGCGCGGGCCGGCAACCTCCTCGTCGGTGAGCGTGCGGTCGGCGGCGCGGAACTCCAGCCGCAGAGCCAGGCTCTTGCGCCCCTCGCCGAGCTGCTCGCCCTCATAGAGGTCGAAGACCTCGGCCGAGCGCAGCAGCTCGCCGCCGCCCGCCAGGACCGCGGCGCGCACCTCGGCGGCGGAGACCTCTGCGGGAACGACAACGGCTAGGTCCTGGTAGACGGCCGGGAAGGTGGTCACGTCCTCAAAGGTCTCCTCGCCGGCGGTGGCGGCGCCGATAAAGGCGGCCAGCTCGACCTCGAAGGCGACCGCCGCCTCCAGGTCCCACTCCCGGCAGACCAGCGGGTGGACCTCTCCGATCCAGCCGACCGCATTGCCGTCGATCGAGACCGCTGCGGAGCGACCAGGGTGCAGAAAGGGCTGGGGCTCAGCATCGAAGCCCAGCTCGACCCCAAGCTGTTCGGCCAGCGCCTCGAGCGCGCCCTTTAGCGCGAAGAAGTCAGTCTGTTGCTCCTCACCGCGCCACGACTTGGGAACAAGCGGCCCGACCGCGAGCGCCCCAACCTGGTGCGGCTCGGCGACGGGCGCTTCCTGTTCTCCCGGGAAGCGGCCGGATAGCGGGCCCTCGCCGGCGCCGTCGGAGCGCAGGTAGACCCGGCACGACTCGAAGAGGGCGATGCTGTCCGCGCCGCGCGCCAGATTGCCTCGCGCGACGTCGAGCAGCGAGCCGAGCACCGTCGTCCTCATCACCGACTGGTCCTCGGAGAGAGGGTTTGAGATGACGACCCCTTCGGCGCGCGGGTCCCCTGCGGGAATGCGCAGTCGCCAGGCCTCTCCCGGGTCGGTGAAGCTCCAGCCGACCGCCTCGTCGAAGCCGAGGTCTCGCATCGCGTCCTCGCTGCGCCGCCGCAGCCGCTGTGCGCGAGTCAACCCGCCGACCTGCCCCGATGTCGCGGGCAGCGTGGTCGGCAGGTTTTCGTCGAGACCGTGCACCCGGGCGATTTCTTCGATCAGGTCGACCTCACGGGTGACGTCGTAGTGGCGGTCGGGCGGGACGGTGACCGCCAGGTCGCCTCCCTCAACCTCTACCTCGAAGCCGAGTCGCTCCAGGTAGGCGACCTGATCCGCCTGCTCTATATGCATCCCGAGCAGGCCCTCAACGCGTGAGCCGCGCAGCACGATCTGCCGCGGGGCCGGAATCTCGGCGGCGACGTCGATCGTCTCCGGCACCAGCTTCGCCTCGCACAGCTCGACCATCAGCCGCGAGGCGATCGCCTGCGCCCGCATGCAGAGCTCCGGGTGGAGCTGCTTCTCGAAGCGGGTCGACGCCTCGGAGCGCAGCCCCAGGAGCCGCGAGGTGCGCAGGATGTTGGTCCCGTTCCAGTTGGCGACCTCGAGCAGCACGCGGGTCGTCGAATCGGAGACCTCGCTGACCTGTCCCCCCATGATCCCGGCGATCCCCGAGGGCCCGCTGCGGTCACAGACCAGGACCGACTCCGCGTCGAAGGTCCGCTCGACTCCGTCGAGGGTGGTCATCTTCTCCCCCTCGGCGGCGGTGCGGATCGTCAGCGCCCCGCCGGGGACCTTGTCGAGGTCGAAGGCGTGCAGCGGCTGCGCGGTCAGCAACATCACGTAGTTGGTGATATCGACGACGTTGTTGATCGGCCGTTGGCCGGCCGCCGCCAGCCGCGCCCGCAGCCAGTCCGGCGAGGGTCCGACCGTAACGTCGGTGAAGACGCGGGCGGTGAAGCGTGGGCAGAGGTCGGGAACCTCTACCGCGACCGAGGCGTAGTCGCCCACCTCGCCCTCGCCCTCCGCGGGGGCGTCCTCGGCCCAGGGCTCGGCGGAGAGCGGCTCCGCCGAGATCGCGTGCACCTCGCGCGCCACCCCGAAGACGCCGAAGCAGTCGACCCGGTTCGGGGTCACTTCCAGCTCCAGCACGGGCTCATCGCGCGCCCCCTCCGGCGCCGGCCCGACCTCGGGCGGTACGCCGGTGGCGACCCGCTCGACCTCGGTGCCGGTCATCGCCAGCCGTTCGGCAAGCTCCTCTGCCCCAACGCCCGGGTTGCAGTGCTCGCGCAGCCATGTGTAGGGAACCCTCACCGGAACTGCCCCAGCACTCGCACGTCGTTGTCGAAGAAGCGCCGCAGGTCGGGAACGCCGTGGCGCAGCATCGCGATCCTCTCGACTCCCATCCCGAAGGCGAAGCCCTGCACCCGCTCGGGGTTGTATCCGTTGCCCTCGACGAAGCCGAGCACGTTGGGGTCGACCATGCCGGCGCCGCCGACCTCGATCCAGCCGATCCCCTTGCAGAGGTTGCAGCGCTCGCCACTGGCCAGCGCCCCCGTCCCCTCGCACTGGAAGCAGGAGACGTCGAACTCGACGCTCGGCTCGGTGAAGGGAAAGAAGTGCGGCCGCATCCGCGCCTCCCGGCCCTCGCCGAAGATCGCCCTCAGCACCTCCACCAGCGTGCCCTGCAGGTCCGCCATGGTGATCCCCTCGCCGATCGCCAGACCCTCCACCTGGTGGAACATCGGGCTGTGGGTGGCGTCGGAGTCGCGCCGGTAGACCTTGCCGGGGGCGATCATGAAGATCGGCGGCGGCTGGGCCTCCATCGCGCGGATCTGCACCGGCGAGGTGTGGGTACGGAGCAGCACGTCCGGGTGCGACTGGACGTAGAAGGTGTCTTGGAGCATCCGCGCCGGGTGCCCCGGCGGGTGGTTGAGCGCCGTGAAGTTGTAGTAGTCGTGCTCGATCTCCGGTCCCTCCACAACCCGGTAGCCGAGGCCGACCATCGTGTCCTCGATCTGGCGCATCGTGCGGGTGATCAGGTGGATGTGGCCGACCGGGCGGGCGGGGGCGCCGGGCAAGGTGACGTCGACCCGGTCCTCGGCCAGCTTCGACTCCAGCTCGCTGGAGTCAAGCGCGGCGGCGCGGCTCTCCAGCAGCGCCTCCAGCGCCTGGCGGGCCTTGTTGGCGCCGGCTCCGACCTTGCCCCGCTCCTCCTGGGGCAGCTCGGAGATGCCGCGCAGGATTCCGGTCAGCTCCGACTTGCGCCCCAGGTAGCGGACCCGCAACTCCTCGAGCTCGGAGGTGCCGGTCGCCGCCCCGATCGCCGCGCTCGCCTCGCTCCTGATCTCTTCGATCCGCTCAAGCATCGCCGGCTCCCGACATGGCGCGCGACGATATCCGCTCGCAGGCGATAGCAGCCGCAGCCGCGACGTTGAGCGACTCGGCGCCGCCGGCGCGCAGGGGAATCGTCACCTTGGCATCGCACTCGGCAAGCACCTCCGCCGGCAGGCCCTCCCGCTCGGCGCCCAGGCAGAGCGTGGCGACGGAATCGAGCGACTCCAGCCCCTCCCCCCCGTGCGCGACCAGCGCCGCCCGCGGAGCCGGCGTCTCCTCCACCCCACCCCGCGCGAGCGCCTGACCGAAGATCGAGCCCATGCTCGCCCGCACCGCCTTCGGCGAGTGGGGGTCGGCGCAATCCGGCCCCAGCACCACCGTTCCCCCCACCAGGGCGTGCGCGGTGCGGACGATCGCGCCGACGTTGCCGGGGTCGGCGACGCCGTGCAGGTACAGGCAGGGCGACTCGATCGCTTCCGCCCAGCGCTGTGGCCAGACGGCGATCGCCTTGGTTCCCGACCCCAGCGAGGACACCTCCGCCAGCAGGCCCGGCTCGACCTCTTCGCCTTCCAAGCCGCTGCCAGCGGCGGTCAGCAGGGTGCGAGGCTCCACACCGGCCGCGAGCCCCGCTGCCACCAGGTCCTCGCCCTCGGTCGCAAACAACCCCTCGCGCTCGCGGTGCTTGCGGTCGCGCAGCTTGCGGACCAGCTTCAGCTTCTCGTTGTGGGGGCTGGAAATCATCGGATTCTGTTGGGTTTGTCTCTTCTGGTCTCGGGTTTCTTCTCCTGGAACGAAAAAGCGGGCCGTAAAGACGGCCCGCCCGGGAAGGTGAGGTGTCGAAGCGCGACTAGACGGCCGCGCCCTCCCGGGCTAGCTCCACAAATCGGCGGAACGCCTCGCGGTCGTTGACCGCGATGTCGGCGAGCATCTTGCGGTTGACCTCGACGCCGGCCTGGTTCAAGCCGTGGACCAGCTCGGAGTAGCTCATGCCCTCCAGCCGCGCCGCGGCGTTGATCCGGGTGATCCACAGCCGGCGGAACTCGCGCTTGCGGTTGCGCCGGTCGCGGTAGGCGTACATGCCCGACCGCTGCACCTGCTCTTTGGCGAAGCGGTAGGAGGAGTGCTTGCGGCCGAAATAGCCTCTCGCCTCTCTCAACACCTTGCGCCGCTTCTTGCGGGCGTGGACTGAGCGCTTGACCCGACTCACTTGCCGCCTCCAAGCAGGGTCCGGACCCGCTTCGTGTCGGCCGGGGCGATCTCAACCGGCCGCGCCATCCGCCGCTTCCGCTTCGGCGACTTCTTCTCGAGGATGTGGCTCGAGTAGGCGCGCCGTCCGCGCAGCTTGCCCTTCGCGGTCTTGCGAAACCGCTTCTTGGCGCCGGAATGGGTCTTCATCTTGGGCATCGGGACGCGTATTGAAGCAGACGCGCGGCCGCCCCCGCCCCGGTCGCCGCACGCCGCAGATACGCTGCCGCCCGCATGCGCATCGTCTACGTGATCGGGACCCGGCCGAACTTCGTCAAGACCGCGCCGGTGATCTCCGCCCTGCAACGGTGGCTGCCCGACGGGCGCCACACGATCATCCACACCGGCCAGCACTACGACCGGGCGATGTCCGAAGTCTTCTTCGACGAGCTGGAGGTGCCGGCGCCAGACCACATGCTGGAGGTCGGCTCGGGCAGTCACGCGCAGCAGACGGCGCGGGTGATGGAACGGCTGGAGCCGGTACTGATCGACGAGGCGCCCGACCTGGTGATGGTTCCCGGCGACGTCAACTCGACCCTGGCGGCGGTGCTGACCGCCGCGAAGATGCACATCCCCGTCGCCCACATCGAGTCGGGGCTGCGCAGCTTCGACCGCACGATGCCGGAGGAGGTGAATCGGATCGTCGCGGACGAGTTCTCCGACTACCTCTTCCTGCACTCCGACGAAGCGATCGAGAACCTGCGCGCGGAGGGCATTCCCGAGGAGCGGATGCGCTTCGTCGGCAATACGATGATCGACACCTTGGTCGCGCTGGAGGATCGCTTCCGCGCGGCGGGGACGGCGTCGCGGCTGGGAGTGGAGCCGGGCAAGTTCGCGCTCGTCACCCTGCACCGACCCGCCCTGGTCGATGGGCCGCTGCTGCCGGAGACGGTTCACCAACTCGCCGCCCTCGCCCGTGAGATGCCGGTCGTCTTCCCGGTCCACCCCCGCACCCGCAAGATGATGGAAGAGGTCGAGTCGGACCATCCCGGGCTGCTGCTCTCAGAGCCGCTCGGCTACCTGGACTTCCTCTCGCTGCTGGCGGATGCCGGGGCGGTACTCACCGACTCCGGCGGCATCCAGGAGGAGACGACCTACCTCGGCATCCCCTGCTTCACCCTGCGCGACAACACCGAGCGCCCAGTGACGATTCGCGCCGGCACCAACACCCTGCTGGGGCTGGACCCGACCGCGATCGCCGGCATCCCCGCGGCGCTCGCCGCTCGGTCCGCGAACCGGTCCGAGCCTCCTCCGCTCTGGGACGGCCGCGCCGCCGAGCGGATCGCGGACGAGCTCGCGGCGGGCTAACCCTCGGCCGCGGCGTCGTCGGGCTGCGCGCCGTCTTCGGCCGGCTTGGCTTCCGCCACCGGCTTCGCCGCCTCTTTGCCGGGGGCCAGCAGCATGCTCATGTTGCGGCCCTCCTGGAGCGGCTCCTGCTCGATCACGCCCAGCCCGTCGAGGTCCTCGAAGAGCCGCTGCAGGAGCGCCCGCCCCCGCTCCGGATGGGCCTGCTCCCGCCCCCGGAACATGATCGTGATCTTCACCTTGTCCTGGTGGCGCAGGAAGCGCTCGACGTGACCCTTCTTGGTCTCGTAGTCGTGGTTGGCGATCTTCGGCCGCAGCTTGATCTCGCGGACGTTGACCTGCTGCTGGTGCTTGCGGGCCGCCTTCTGCTTCTGCTCCTGCTCGTACTTGTACTTCGAGTAGTCGAGCAGGCGGGTGACCGGCGGTCTCGCGTTGGGGGCGACCTCGACTAGGTCGAGGTCGGCGTCTTGGGCTCGTTTAAGCGCGTCGGTTGTCTCGAGGATTCCCAGCTGCTCCCCGTCGGCGCCGATCAGGCGCACTCTCGGGACGCGGATCCGCTCGTTGATCCGAGTTGTGTCGCGCTCTGGTGGGCGCCGATCGAACCTGCGCGGGACCGGCACTATCGAAGTGAGAGGGGAAGCTTCAAACGGACGAGAGGTAGGCGCGTGTTGGCACGTGGGCGCTCAAGACGTGGAGCGCGGGGTGTTTTGTGTGCCGACGATCAAGTGGCGGCAGTATAGAGGCCCAGCGGCGGCTAGCAAGCGGGTGGGGATCAGGACCCCTCGCTCTCCCGGCGCACGCGGGCGGCGAACTCGGGGACCGGCATCGGGTTCAGCTCGCCCTCGCTGTGGGAACGGGGCGCGACGGCACCATCGGATTCCTCGCGATCGCCGACCACCAGCATGTACGGGTAGCAGCCCAGCTCGGCGTCGCGGATCTTCTTGCCGACCGATTCGGAGCGCTCGTCGACGGCCACCCGCACGCCGGCCTCGCGCAGCTCCGCCGCGACGCGCTGCGCGTAGGCGGCGTGACGGTCGGCGACCGGCAGGACGATCGCCTGCACCGGCGCCAGCCAGACCGGGAAGCGGCCCCCGTAGTGCTCGATCAGGATGCCGGCGAAGCGCTCCATCGAGCCGAGCAGGGCGCGGTGGATCATCACCGGGCGCTGCTGCTCGTCGTCGGCGTCGGTGTAGGTGAGGTCGAAGCGCTCGGGCATGAAGAAGTCAACCTGGCAGGTGCCGCACTGCCAGGAGCGGCCGAGCGCGTCGGTGACGTGGAAGTCGATCTTCGGCCCGTAGAAGGCGCCGTCGCCGGAGTTGAGCTGATACTCGCGTCCCTGGCTTTCCAGCGCCGCCCACAGCGCGTCCTCGGCCTGTTCCCACTGTTCGGCCGTGCCGATCGACTTCTCCGGCCGGGTCGAGAGCTCCACCCGTACGTCGTCGAAGCCGAAGCGCTCGTACAGCTCGTCGATCGCCTCGCAGATCGCCCCCACCTCGTCGACGATCTGCTCGGGGGTGCAGTAGATGTGGGCATCATCCTGGGTGAAGGCGCGGACCCGCAGCAGCCCATGCAGGACGCCCTCGCGCTCGGCGCGGCTGACCTGGCCGAACTCGGCGATGCGCAGCGGCAGCTCGCGGTAGGAGTGGCGCTCGGCGCCGAAGACGAGACAGGCGCCCGGACAGTTCATCGGCCGGATCGCGTACTCGCGGTCGCCCGACTCGGTGAAGTACATGTTCTCGCGGTAGTTGTCCCAGTGGCCAGAGCGGTGCCAGAGGTCGACGTCCATCACGTGCGGCGTCTTGATCTCGTCATAGCCGCGCTTGCGCAACTGCTTCTGCACCTCGGCCTCGATCAGCCGCAGAAGCGTCGTCCCGTTGGATAGCCAGAACGGCATCCCCGGCGCCTCCTCGCGCAGCATGAAGAGCCCGAGCTGGGGGCCAAGCCGGCGATGGTCGCGGGCCTTTGCCTGCTCGATCCGCTCCAGGTGGGCGTCGAGGTCCTTCTTCGAGAAGAAGGCGGTGCCGTAGATGCGAGTCAGCATCTGGTGGCTCTCGTCGCCGCGCCAGTAGGCGCCGGCGATCGAGTTCAGTTTGATCGCCTTGATCCGCCCAGTGGATGGGCCATGGGGGCCGCGACAGAGGTCCTCGAAGGGTCCGTTGCGGTAGAGGGAGACGGTTTCCACGCCCTCGTCGCGGACCAGGTCTTCGATCAGCTCGACCTTGTAGTCCTCACCCTGGGACTTGAAGATCTCAATCGCCTCGTCGACCGGGACGTCGCGCCGGATGAACTCCTCGTCGGCCTTGATGTGGGCGCGCATCGCCTCCTCGATCCGCTCGAGGTCGGCGTCGGTGACTCTGATCTCGGGTGGGAAGTCGAAGTCGTAGTAGAAGCCGTTCTCGATCGGCGGGCCGATCGTCACCTTGGTCCCCGGGTACAGCTCCTGGACTGCCTCGGCCATCACGTGGGCGGCGTCGTGGCGGATCAGCTCCAGCGCTTCGGGGTCGCGGTCGGTGAGGATCGCGATCTCTGCGCCGTCGGGCAACGGCGCAGAGAGATCGCGCAGCTCGCTACCGACGCGGATCGCCAAAGCCGCCTTCGCCAGGCCGGGTCCGATCGCCGCAGCGGCATCGGCTCCGCTGGCGCCTTCCGGCAACTCCAGCGGCGTTCCGTCAGGCAGGGTGACGGTGATCTTCCGGGTCGCAGCTTCGATGCGGCCCATGCTACTTACGGCTTCTCCAGGCGCTGGGATTCAGCGGGCCGGCCCCTGTCGCGCCTGGCGGATGGCGATTAGCGGACAGTCACTGCGACCTTGGACTGGGCCGATTCGCTCCCAGAGCACGTAGGGAGAGTTGACGCGGCGCACTCGAAGGCCCTTGAACGGTGCGGCACTCGGCGATCCTTCAGCGATCACGAAGCGCACCCCACGGGGCGCAGCCCCACCGGCCGCGTCGTCGGACTCGATGCAGACCCGCCCGCCCCGCAGCTCCCAGGCAATGTAGGGAGTGCCGTGCTGTTCGTTGAGTAGCTCGTGGGAAGCGAGCACGAGGGTGGACCCCGATGTGACCAAAGGTCGTAGTTCGGTCAACGTCGGCAAGTAGGAAGTCGGCCCAACCGGAGCGTTCACGAGAGCAAGTAGGGAGCAAACGCCCGTCGCGAGGGCGAAAACCATCCCCACGAGGGCCGCAGCGCTTGGATTGGCGACTTGTTCGCCTATAGGTCGAATAAGTCGCCACTCGCGCCCTTCGCCCAGCAGCGGCAGCAGGATGACCAAGGTCGCCAGCGGCGCTGCAACCTCGATCGCCTTGGCTGCGGTGTAGGGAGTGCCGCCGATCCGAGCCGCGGCGTAAGTGGCTACGACAGCGGTCAGGCCGGCGACGATCGCCGTCTCACGACGGCGCCAACATTGGACCAGACCCCAGATCAACAGGGCCGCGGCCAAGGCGACCCCCAAATAGAAGACGAGGGCGGGAACCGCGCCGTCGCCCGGAGCGAGACGGAAATCGCCCGAGGGCCAGATCCCCAACGCCTCAAAGGGCGAGATCTGGCCGAACAGGTTGCCCAGACCGGGGCCATTGGGGTCAAAGGTCTCGAAGCTCTGGAAGTCGATCATTCGTCCCAGTTCGGGGAGAGTGGCCACTCCGAAGACAACGAGAGCGAGAAGCGCAGGACGAACCGGTACCGACCGTTCCAGCACAAGCCAGATCACGAAGACCCCCGTCAGCCAGATCAATCCCGGAAAGCTGTAGGCGTAGACGCTGCCGACGGCGATCAGGGCAGCAGGAACCAGCCGCAGCGGCTCTCCCACCCAGCCTCTTTTCCCGCTCTCCCGCAAAGCCAAAACAAAGGCGAGCACAAACAACGCCTGCATCGTCTCCTTGAAGGCACCCTGGGCGAAGTAAGAAGCAACCAGGTAGGGAATGCCGACCAGGAGGGCGCCGACCGTGCGACGCAGCGGCGGCAACTCAGCGAAGGCCGCCAGGGCAGTCAGTGAGGCGAGAACCGCAACAGCGACCGTGAGTCCGCTGAACCCCTGCACGAGACCGACCCCCAAACCCTTCTCAAGGGCAACGACGACCGCGTGCGGGCCGAGCGGATACCCCTGGCTCAGCAGCTGGGAGCCGGCGCCGTCGGCGAGCCGGTCGGTCGCCAGCAGGTGCTGGGACATGTCCGGGTTGAAGCTGGTGCCGAGAATCCCGAAGTGCCCCTCGACGAAGAAGGGAAGCGAGGCGGCGGCGAATGCGATCAGAGCGACCGGGAGTCCCGCGCGCCACGCCTCCCTTTCCCCCTCCACTCGCCCCCAAAGGAAAGCCACCGAAGCGGCGACGAGAACAACCACCGCGACCGCCGAGATGACTCCGTCCCCGGGCATCCGCACCGTCGCCCAGCAGACCGCACAGAGCAGCGCCAGCCCGACAGCGGGCGAGAGCCAGGACCACTCCCGCCGCCCGCAGATCGCGACCGCCGCCTGGCCGATCGCCAGCGATGCGCCGCACACCGCCAGCGCGGCTACGTAGGTGCCGATCACAAGGCGGCGAGCCTAGCCAACCCGGTGCTAGATTCAGGCGTCCCCGGGCGTTTAGCTCAGTTGGGAGAGCGCCAGCTCGACAAGCTGGAGGTCACTGGTTCGAGCCCAGTAACGCCCACTCTTCACGAACCCCTCAAGTTAAGCGCTGCAAGTGCCGATGCACTCCGTGCAACTTTTCAGCACACGCCGTGTTTATCTATACGAAGGTCGCCGGCATCCGGCGGCGAAAGACTTCAAATAAGGCTTGAGGACCGACGAGCCAGGGAGAGTCTCACTGGTGGCACGTCCTTCGGAAAACAAAGGGCCCCTCACGGGGCCCTTTTCCGTGGGTGCAGGCCTTTGCCGGCCTGGGTGTCCGGCGCGCTCGCGGATGTTGACGATCCGGAAGCAGTCCTCCTAGGCTGAGGCGACGATGGTTGGCAGCGAGACAGGCGGCGTCGCCTATGACTCGGCGGCGCTCGACGATACCGAGCGGCGTTTCTGGCGCGAGTGCTGGGAATCGGTGCCGCCGGACGTGGCGGCGGAACGAAGAATCGAGCTGCGCAACTTCGGTCCGATCCAGGCGTCGATCGTTGGAGGCCTGCCCGAGGTGCGGATGCTGAACCTCGTCCTCGGCGCGGCTGAGCCGGTGGCCGTCGACGGAGGCCACCTCGTCGAAGCGCTCGACTGGGCTGAATCGAAGGACATCGACTTCTACGTCCCGGTAAAGCCTGGAACAGCGGAGGCGAGCGCGGCGAAGGACTTGCTGAAGCGCCGCGGCTACGAGCAGGGCTACGCCTGGATGAAGTTCGTCCGCGACCTCTCGCCGTCGGATCTTCCTGAGCCAAAAGGCGTCGAGGTAGTGGAATTGTCCGAGGGCGAAGGAGAGCCGCTCGGCAGGATCGCCGCCCAGGGCTTCAACCTCCCACCCTGGGCAGCGATTTTCTTCGCCAACCTCCCAGGCCGAGACGGCTGGCGCTGCTACACAGCCAAGATCGACGGCGAGCCCCAAGCCTGCGCAGCAATGCTGATCCACAACGACGTAGCCGAGTTCGGCATAGCCGCAACCCTCGAATCCGCCCGCGGCCGCGGCTGCCAAACCGCCCTCCTTCACCGCCGAATAGAAGACGCCCGCGCAGCCGGCTGCCACACCCTCTTCGTAGAAACAGGAGAACGCACCACCAACCGCCCCTCAGCCAGCTACCGCAACATCCTCCGCGCTGGCTTCAAAGAAGCCTACCTCCGCCCCAACTGGCGGCGCGGCTAAGCGCTGAGCCAGGCGATGACGTCGGCCGCGTTGTCTTGCGGCGGAAAGACGGGGTAGAAGACTCTCGCCACCCGCCCTTCTCGGGCGATAAAGGTGAGGCGACGGTAATAGCGGACGCCGTTGGCTTCGAACGTCGGCAGGCCGAACTCCTCGGCCAAACTGAACTCGCTGTCGTTCAGCAGGGCGTACGGAAGATGCTCTCGCTCCGCGAACTCGCGCTGCTCGTCGAGGCTCTGCGCACTCAGCCCAAAGACAGTCGCGCCGAAACCGGCCAGCCCCCGGGCGCTATCGCGAAAGGCACAACTCTGCGGCGTGCAGCCCCGGGCGCCTGGAATCTTGTCCCAGCCGTCAGGAACCGGCTGCCCGGGAACGCCGGTCTGGGGATAGACGTAGACGACCAAGGTGCCCTCATCAGCGGCAGCGGCCAAATCAATGGACTCACCGTTGGTCGCCAGCAGCATGACTGAAGGAACCGCAGAGTTAAAAAGGTGATCCGCGGCACCATCGTCCTCGGGAACCGGCAAGTCCGCCGGGAGTGCATGAAGGTCGGAGGCTTGATCGCTCATTTCGCGTCGCGATCTCCCCTGAGTCGCTTTAGCAGTCGATTTTTTGCGTCGGGCCACTCGGCACTGAGGATCGAGTAGTGGACGCTGTCGCGCCAGCTACCGTCCCGGCGCTGCATCTCGTGACGATGCACTCCCTCCTTGATCGCGCCGAGCCGTTCAATCGCTCGCTGCGAACGCTCGTTGCGGATGTCGGTCCTGAAGGAGACACGCTCGAGCCCCAGAGTCTCGAACGCGTGCGACATCAGCAGCAGTTTTGCCTCGGTATTGCGCCCGGTTAGCCAGGAGGCGCAGCTGAGCCACGTCGATCCGATCTCGACATGGGCGTTGTGGGAGTCAAAGTCCCAATAAGAGGTGGAGCCGATCACGGACCCATCGAAAGCACTCAGCACCGCGAAGGGAAATCGCCGATCAGCGCATCGATCGGCGAGCGCGTCCTCAACCCACGCGCGTGTCTGCTCCAGATCCGCCGGCCGCGAATACGGAAGCCAGGCAAAGACCTCGTCGGAATCGGCAGCCGTCAACAGGCCGCCGGCATGCTCGGCGCTCAGTGGCTCAATCGCGACCAACTCGCCGCTGAGCTCAACGGGCTCCATCGGATGCATGCCGCGATCTTCTCAGCCCGCTATCGACTCAAGTCGAGACCTGGATGACCACGGTCCGCTCGCGAGGGCGATCGTCGAAGTCGAGCAGTACGAGTTGCTGCCAGGTCCCCAGCGCCAACCGGCCGTCGACGATCGGCACCGCCTCTGAGGGACCAATCAGGGTGGCGCGCTGATGGGCGTGCGAATTGGTGTCCCGGTTGAGCTGGTTGTGCTCGTAGTCACCTTGAGTCGGGATCAGTCGTTCGAGCATCACTTGAAGATCGCGAATACCGCCCGGCTCGAACTCCATCGTTGTGATCGCCGCTGTCGAGCCACGCACGAACGCCCCGGCCTGGCCATCAGCGATCCCAGCATCGTCGACGACCCCCTGAACCTCAGCCGTGATGTCGATTACATCGGTGTCGCCCTGGGTCGAGAAGCGCAGCTCGGCTGTATATACGCTCATGCCGTCAAGCTAACGAACAGGGCCGCTGACTTAGGGAGTCTTGCCTTGCCTTACCCAAAGATCGAGCTACACGTTCACTTAGAGGGCACCGTTCGGCCTTCCACGTTGCTCGAGATCGCCCGCCGCAACGATGTGGCGCTCCCCGCCAATACCGTCGAAGGGCTGGCCGATCTCTATCGCTTCCGCGACTTTGCCCACTTCATTGAGGTCTGGGTAATGACGACCAGCGCCCTGCGAACAGCGGATGACTTCCGCCAGGTCGTCGTCGACTACGCGCAGGAAGCGGCGAGCCACGGCGCCGTCTATGTAGAAGGAATCTTCAGCCCAGCAGAGCCCGCAGTACGCGGAGTGCCCTGGGAGGTCATCTTCGAGGGCTACTGCGATGGAGCCCAAGAGGCCCGAGAACTGCACGGAGTCGAGGTTCGCCTCACTCCTGACATTCCTCGCGGTTTTCCCCTCGAAGCGGCAGAGGCCACCACGCGTTACGCAATCGAGTACCGCGAGCGGGGCGTTGTGGGGATTGGCCTTGGTGGCCTCGAGGCGGAGTTCCCACCTGAGCCCTATGCGGATGCGTTCGCGCTCGCCCGCGAGGGCGGGATCGCCTCCGTTCCCCACGCCGGCGAGATTGCCGGCATCCCCTCGATCCGGGGCGCCCTGGAAGCGTTGGGGGCAGATCGCATCCGCCATGGCATCCGCGCCGTAGACGACCCCGCGATGGTTCGCGAGCTGGCCGGGCGCGGCACAGTGCTCGATGTCTGCCCGATCTCAAATCTACGTACCGGCGCTGTGCGCTCGCTCGAAGAGCATCCATTGCAGCAGCTGGTCGCCGCCGGCGTTCGCTGCTCGCTCTCGACCGATGACCCGGCGATGTTCGACACCGACCTGAGCAGGGAGTACGACGCGGCCACGAGCCTCGGGCTCTCGCCCCGCGACTTCTACGAGGCGGGTGTGGCGGGGGCGCTCTGCGACGAGCAAACGCGAGAGACACTTCGCCGCTGCGGCGAGGAATACGAGTGGGCCAGCGCCGACGTCAAAGCCGACAAGACAGAAGAGTCATAGATGCAGAGCGATGTCTACGGCAGAGCGAAAGTCATGCGCGAGCGCAGCGTACCAAGGCGCCTACCGGAATCGAACCGGTGTAAACGGCTTTGCAGGCCGCTGCGTAGCCACTCCGCCAAGGCGCCAAGCGGCTTCGAAGCCTAGCGGGCTGTATCGTCGGCACCACCGCTACGCCCGCGGTCTAAACCATGGAGAAGAAGAGCGGCTCGAAGGAGGGAAAAGGGGGAGACTCTCCCTCTCAGCCGATAGATGCGAGGATCGAGGAGCTGGGTGACTGGCGAGGCGAGACGCTCGCTCGGGTCCGAAGTCTCATCAAGCAGGCCGACCCCGAAGTGGTGGAGGAGTGGAGATGGAGGGGGGTTCCGGTGTGGTACCACGCCGGGATGATCTGCACCGGTGAGACGTACAAGAATGTCGTGAAGATGACCTTCGCCAAGGGCGCCTCGTTGGAGGACCCGTCAGGCCTCTTCAACTCCAGCCTCGAAGGCAACACCAGGCGCGCCATCGACTTCCATGAGGGCGACAAGATCGATGAGAAGGCGTTGAAGACGCTCATTCGCGCTGCCGTGGAACTGAACACGTCCTCGGCCGGCTGAAGCGAGTCCGTATCTCCGGCGGGTAGGGCTCTCCGTTTGCGATGGTGCCCCACCGGGAACAGACCGATCGAGAACCCGTCGAAAGCGAGGGGTCGTGGCCCAGCACAAGATCGGCACGCAGGAGGAGTGGCAGGCGTCGCGAGACGAGCTGCTGAAGGAGGAGAAAGAGCTCACCCGCCGCGGCGACGAACTGGCCCAGAAGAGGCGCGAGTTGCCCTGGGTGCAGGTCGAGAAGGACTACCGGTTCGAGACCGAGTTCGGCACGAAGACCCTCGCCGATCTCTTCGACGGCCGCTCGCAGCTCCTCGTCTATCACTTCATGTTCGGGCCGCCCTACGAGGCGGGCTGCCCGGTCTGCTCCTCGATCGTGGACACGCTCGATCCCCAGGTCCCCCATCTGAAGGCCAGGGACACCACCCTGCTGCTCGCCTCCCGCGCGCCGTTGGAGAAGCTCCTCGCCTTTAGGGAGCGGATGGGCTGGAGTATCGACTGGGTCTCGAGCGGCCGCAGCGACTTCAACCGCGACCTCGGCTTCCTTCACACCGAGGAGGAGCTGAAGCCGTTCCTGGAGGGGGAGATCCCGGTCACCGTCGAGGAGAATGCGCGCTCGTGCGGGACGGGCGTCCTGGAGTACGTCTCCGAGGGACCGGGCCTGAGCGTGTACGCGCTATCCGACGGAACCGTCTACCGGACCTACGTGACGAGCGCCCGCGGACTAGAACCGGCAATGGCCTACTACGGCCTGCTGGACCGCACGCCGAAGGGTCGCGACGAGGACCCCTACAAACCGTTGTGGATCCGGCGCCACGACGAGTACGGAGCCTGAGGGCGTAGCCGGCTCGCGTTCACGGGCTCGCCTCCATCGTCATCCCGCTTCGCCATCTGCGTCGGGATGGTGAGCCCCGGGACCCGCTCGGGGGCGAGCGCGACCGACAACCCAAGGGCGATGAGGAGCACGGCGATGCCGCGACTTGCCGCCGCCTTCCACGGCAAGAGCTTCTCGCCGGCGATCAGAACGGCGATCAGCACCATCCATGCGACGCTCATCACTCCCAGCGCGAACAGCGCCGCCATCAGCGCCCAGCAGCAACCGACGCACCAGGCGCCGTGCTCGAGCCCGATCCGCAACACGCCGCCAAGGCCATCGCGCCGGCGCTCGGCGTGGAGATCGAGCAGACCGCGACAGCGGTTGAGACAGGCGTCCTTCAGCGGGGTGAGCTGGTAGAGAGCGGCGACGAAGATCACCCCTCCCGCCAGGTAAGGACCAGCTTCCCCCCAGGAGAAGGCGTGGATGTCCAGCGCTCGCGCGGAGTTGAAGATGGCGTCAGCGAATAGCCCGAAGGTGGTCCAGGGGAGGAGATAGCCGACGAGGAAGACGACCATCGCCGCGCTCGTCTCGCCGATTCCGCGCTCGCGGCGGCCAGGTCGGATGAGCGCGTGGACACCCACCGTCGGCACGATCGAGGGAATCATCATCGCCGCCATCATCAGCACCCAGACGCCCACGTAAAAGGAGAGCGAGCCGAGCGCGCTCCCGGGCCCCGCGTCCATCCCCGCCATCGCCTCGGCGGTCAGTGCCCAGGCCACACCCGAGAGCGCGACCAGAGCAGCGATCAGCCCGAGCATCCCTCCCCTGGCGGAGGGCGGAGGTCGGATGTGAGTCGTCAGCCGCCTCATTCGGGCGTGAATTGGTCTACCCGGAGAAGGAAGCTCGCCAAACCGGGGCCCAACCCTCGACCTTCTGCAGAGGGAGTCTGAAGCGGCTGATGGGATTCGAACCCACGACCTTCTGCATGGCAAACGATCCACCTCACAGTCGTACCCGCAGTCTGGAGCCAAATACACGCTCTTGCGCCTCGAACGATTCGGTTGCTTCAGGCACGGTTCGGCTCGTTTTGGGCAGCGAGAGCCGTCCGCTGCCCAAACGAGCGGTCTAGTCAAGCTGGCTAAGATCGGCGTCAACGTCCACCGTAGGTAGGGGCACCAGCGCATCCTCCCCGTACTGCTGCGACTTGGCGTGCTCTTCCGTATCGACTGCACGGACCAAGTAGATGATTGCCGCGCGGGCAAGCTGCAGCTGATCCAAAGAGGCCGCTTCGAAGGCTGGCCATTCCACCCGCTCAAGCCAGCCGGTGGACTCAGGGGCTTCGAATTCGTGGGTGACAACAAGCCGGTGCGTGGCCGCATGTCGCAGAGCCACGAATGCCGCAAGGGGCGTGTCGTCACGAAGGTCATTCGCGAGATCACAGAGGGCGGCCAGACCTGGGTTCCAGATAGGCGGGGTGATTGCGGCTGCGAATTTCGGGTCCATCGACTTGCTGTTTGGCGCCTGCCAGAAATCGCGAAACACGACCTCATTTGGCTTGCGCTCAGTCTCGAAATACGCGTGGGTGAAGGTTGCAACCTTGTCCAGCAAGTTCGTCGTCGCCGCAAAGGACTGGACCGCGATCCCGGTTCTCAGCCCCCAGCGTCCATAGTTCAAGGTGTCAGCAAGTCGAATGCGGTGATCCAGCTCGTCAGCTTGCTCCGCCACCGTGCTCTGGGGGTCGAGAGCCAGCCACGTCAAATAGCGGGCGGTGGTGAAGTCGCGCTTGATTGCATTAAGACCGTCGAGCAGCGAGTCGCTGCGCTCCAAGCTGTCGTCATTGAAGCTTCCAACCAGGCGTTGGAATACGAGGGAATCCAAGAGAGGAGAGTCCTGCGTCAGGCAGATGGGTGAGACATGCAGGAATAGCTCGTGCTGACGACACCAAGACAGGTATGGATCGCCCCAGACCTCCGGCTCGTGGTGATGCTCGGGCACCTCATCTGGCAGCTGGTCCCGCGTCTGTTGAAAGCTCGCAAGGGCGCTGGGTCCTCCAACTTGAATCACGTCGTCGGGCGAACTGAGAGCAGCGTCAAGCGCCGCAACGGTCTCGGCCAGAACGGCGTGCGTGTGCTCAAACGCGAATGGCAAAGTAAGCGCTAGTGCTTTGCCGCGATTGCCGTGCGCCATTGCGAAGTCGGGAACAACGTCTAGCGCTTCGTCATAGAGGCGGATTCCCTCGTGACCGCGACCGAGATTGTCATAGGAATTCCCTGCGTTCACGAGCGCTTGTGCGCGGAGTTCAGGTTCGGCAGTCGAATCTCGGCCGAGTTGTTCCCACATTCGCCGAGCGGCGTGGAGGCTCTTCCTCTCTCGTTCTATCGCCGCGACCATGCCCTCTTCTCTCAGGACCAGCTCCCAACAGGCGTTCTCACCGTTCGCGATGTTGTACGCGGTCGTTGGGTGGCGATCATCTGGGAAGGCGGACTTGAGTAGCGCGATTCCTCGGCCGATCTCCGCAACCTCACCCAAGTCGAATCCCGCGTCGATTCCGATGACGCCCCGCAACTCAAGCAAGGCCCAGCGCCACAAGTCAGTCGCTTTCAGGCCCGCGACGTAATCGAGCGCAGCACGCGGGTCCTCATGTCGTAGCTCCGTGGCCTTCTGATGCGCTAGGCCTCGCGTCTCCGCTGATTTGATCTCAAACGACATGCGTCGAGAGTAGTCAGAGAGGGAGCGGATTTATTCGACTTGCCAGCCAGTTCCCGGCTTGGCACACGGTTATTTAGTATTTCAAGCATGAGCGAGCCATCCCCAGCAGCTACTCAGCTAATGACCAAGGTGCTAGAGCTTCTCGAGGCCGAACATGGCATCGCTGGATTCGGCGTCCCCGACAAGCCCGAAGACACCAGGATCGTCATGTTGAGTCTCATGGGCGACAAGAGCGTCGACCGCGATTTTGCGAGGGAGTTCGCTAGTCGCCTTGCCGACAACGCTCGTGCAGCTACCGGTGATCTCGCGTATGCCATCTCTGATTGGGAGATCGCCGAGAGCGACCACGCTGACTGCGAGGACGTGGAAGGCAACGTGGTGAATGCATTTATCGCTGACCGGCGCTGCTATCGGATCATCTTGACCTTCGTCCCAGCTCAGTCGTAACTAGACCGAAGTGCGGTTGGCGGCCTCGTCCCAGATTAGGCCGCTCTCCATCTCAAGTGGCTTAATCGTCGGCTCGTCGGCGGTGGGATCATCGAGCACCTTGAGGTCTGGCCCTCGCTGACCACCAGGAGCAATTGGATTGGGCCGCTGCCTCCACCGCCCGAGCACGATCCGATTGTTTCCGTCAAGCCCGAGCGTTGGCGGGTCTGCCTTGCGTCGGCGCCGCTGGCGGCGATGCATCCAGCCCTCCGAGCGGGCAAGTGCAGAGAACTCGCGGACCTTATGAGTTGCCTCGTCACGGTACTCGTGGAGCGCGGCTCGCATTAGCTCAGCCCCTGGTCCGATCATGAGCATATCCGGGGCATCTATGGGATCTGGTGCCTCATCGCGACTTCGAGCCTCGTCAATCAACGCCTCAACCAATGCCCGAATATCGTTGAAAAGAATTCGGTCGCGGTCACGGACCCACCGCTGCAAGTCCTCGTCAATCTCGATTGCGCGAGCGTCATGCTCGCCAACCTCCCCGGGCACCCCGAGATACCTAAAAGCAAGTGCGGCAAGCGGCCCGCCGATCAGCGCCGCAAGGATCGGGCCGAGGAGATTTTGGCCAATGAAGTCGAGAAGGTCGCACACGCCGACTGGACACGCTAGCCGTCAACCCAGATAAGAATGGGTAAGCGAGAGTCGTCCGCTGGCTAAGGACGCTACGGGCCGTGACAAGCCTTGAACTTCTTGCCGCTCTCACAGGGACAGCGCGAGTTCCGGGAGATTCCCGACCGCTCCGCAGCCGTGAGTTGTGCGGACGCCGCCAAGGGGCCTCCGAGAATGAAGTTCGGGAGGTCGCGGCGCAAGGTGTCGAGCAACTCAAACGCTATCTGCCGGGTGGTCGCCATCACAAAACCGTGGATGTTCGCGGACGATCCATCCTTCGAACTGTTCTGGAACGGGAGCGCTGCGCCAGAAGTGAGTGAACGAAAAGCTTCCGGGAGGACTGGATCGATGTGGCTTCCTCCGTCCTTGTTCGCTACGTCCAAGACGACCGAACTGCGAGTGATCGACCGCCCGCTCTTGTCTTTGAGGAATGGCTTCCGCCACCACTGATCGAAGGCGACCGGCGGGTTGATTCGGTCGCCTTCCGGTTCTAGCCCTGGTGCGTATATCCATGAACCCGACTCGGTCGTCCGCCACCCAGCCAGACCAGCGTGGGCTGTGACCGTAGCGACATGAAGACCTCCGCCCAGATGCTTCGTTTCGCGCTCGCGGTGGATCGACGTATCGGTGTATCCGAGAGCGGCCTTCACCCCGAGCTGGCCGAGGAGCGAGTGCGAGTGATTCGTATCGTGGAGAAGCAATCGGGCGCGATGCGCCAGCTGCTCCCCCTCGTCTTCATTTCCTGTGTCGAATGAAGCCGACGAGCGCTCCAAGAATCCGACCTGGCTCTGGAGCTTGGTCAGGAGTTCGGAATAGGACCTAGCTACATCTTGGCTAGCCATTTGGCGAAGTTTCCCAATCGCACCTGCGGGGTTCCGTACCCGGCGACTCGCTTGAGCCAAGAGCACCGGGCCTGCGGCAGCCTTGCGCTACCCAGGGAGGAACGCAAGCGGCTCGTTCGGCCCCTGTCGAACGGTTCAATCAACAAGACGATTCGGCTGCTCGCCGCCGTCATGGAGCTAGCGGTGGAGTACGGCCACGTAGAAACCGCAATCCGGCCAGAGGGCGGAAGCGGCTGCTGAAAGAAGACAAGCCGAGTCGCAGCTATCTGCAACCCAATCAGGTCGCGGCGCTGTTGAGCGCAGCGGGAAAGCTCGACGCCGAAGGGCGAGAGGGTGACATCGGTCGCCGCCGTCGCCGCTCGCCACGTTGACGCTGGCGGGCCTGCGGATCAGCGAAGCGTTTGATCTGCGCTGGCGGGACGTGAGCCTAGAGGGCGGCGCTTGCGGATCACGACAACGAATACCGACGCGGGCGTCCGCGAGGTCGATCTGACCCCGGCACTACAAGAGCTACTAACCGAGTACCGGCGTCGTAGCCCGCACACCAAGCCGGGAGATTTCGTCTTCCCGACCAGCGAGGGCAAGCGTGACAACCCCTCCATGTTCGCAATCGCTTTCTGGATTCGGCAACGAAGCTGGTCAATCCCGATCTGCGGACGGGGCGGGGAACAAATGCCGGATGTGACGCCGCATTCGCTGCGCCGGACCTTCATTTCCTCCCGCTCGCAGCAGGGGCTGATGTGCCTTACGTCATGGCGCAGGCCGGACACACTGACCCGAAGATGACCCTTGGCTTGTACGCGCAAGTAATCACTTCGAAGACCGACCACGGCGCTGCCCTTGACGGGCTGGTTCGGGGAAGCCTTTAGCTGTCGTCAGGGCCATCGGCGAGTGCGGCGTGTTCGATCTCCACCAAGAGATCGGCGATCTCGATGGCCTTGGCTGCGGCAGCCCTGAGGCGGCAGCGGCGTCCGCTGCCAGCGAAGTGCAACGTCACCTCGGCCGAAGGGTCAGCCGATTCATAACGGAGCCACGGCTGTTTGTCCTCCTTGGGCACCTCGCCCTGTCGCTGAAGCTTCCCGTTCCCGGCTTCGTAATCGAGAAGGTGCTCCAGGACATCCCGCAGATGCCAGGCGTCGGAATGGTCATTTCGAAATTCCGCCTCTAGCCGACGAAGCCGAGGATCGGCGCTCGCGTCCACCCTGTCCTCCATCACGCGCAGCACATTGCGCATGGCGATGAGGATGAAATGGCAATCTGCGCTCTCCTGGTACGCAACTGCGATTCCTCGATCCGGCGCATACTTGAGCGGTGCCCGCCGCTGCCGAAGAAGCTCTCGCTGGCCATCTTCAAAGCGTTGAAGCGACAAGCGCAGCGCAGTGCCCCAGAATCCCGGTGAGGCATGGCGGATCGTCGTCGTAAATGGACCGTCGATGAACTGCCAGTCCTCCGGATCGACTTGCTGGACGTTGACTCCCACGGCTCGACTGTAGCGGCCCCCTGACGGGTCGAAACCCGATTCGAATGGGCAGCAACGGGCAGCGAGGGCGCAAGGCAGGCGGTCACGGCAGCGGCCTAGCGCGGGTCCGGACAGAGAAAAGCCCCGCCAGAGCGGGGCTTTTCCTTAGAGCGGCTGATGGGATTCGAACCCACGACCTTCTGCATGGCAAGCAGACGCTCTAGCCAGCTGAGCTACAGCCGCATCGGAGGGGGATTCTAGCTTGGGCGCGAGGTTTCCTGTCGACGGCGTTGGCGGGGCGCCGTCTGACCGGCGATCGCCTGCGGTGCGCTCCCTGCCCATCCCTGCCCAATCATGCTCACTGGGAAGGCGAAGCGCCCTATTCTCAACGGCGTGGAGTCAGGTTCGGTAAACGAGCTAGGGCTGTGGCTGCCGCCAGGCGCAATGGAGGCTGCAGAGAAGACCGAGCACCCGGCGCTGCGTCACACCGGCACCTACCTGACCCTGAGCGAGTACCAGGCCTCGCAGGGACACGATGTCGAGGTGAGCGAGTCCGAGATCATCGAACTGCTGGAAGGGCTCTCGGCAGCCGACTGCATCGGGCACATTGCCCAGCTCAGCGCGAAGATGGAGTTCGCCGATGGCCCCTACTTCTCGACCGCGGTGCAGCGGGCGCTAATCGACGATGTCTTCGGGGTCGAGAGCGAGGCAGGGGTGGCAATCGCAAAGCTGCTCGAGCGCAAAGAGCCGACGGTCGTGATCTGCGAACAGCAGCTGCTTCACCTGGCGCGGCTTGTCGTCCTGCATGCCGATCCGCGCGAACCCGATAACTTCGACTCGAAGCGACTCTATGAAAGTTGGGTGATCTGCCTGCTCGGAGTCAACGACCTGCTCGACGCCGGCCTGGCGATCGAGGACCCCGCCGAGCAGCTCTCCTGGCAGCTGCGCCAGTGTGGCGTTAACCACCACGAGGACCAACTGCCGGTGATCGGCGTCCACCATGAGGCGCTGCGGGTGCTACTCAGCGAACGCTGGCCTGAGCGGGCCGACAAGCTCGAGCGAGCATTCGTCGGTCACACCGGAATGACGATGGCCGACTTCTTCATCCTCGGCGCGGCCGTGCAGGCTCGTTTCATCGGCGCCGCAAAGGGTGACAACGCGCCGTTCCTCGATCCGCTTACCTACTTCGCCAAGACCAAGGTGAGCGAGGCGGAGTGGCGGCCGCTGTTCGAACTGATCGCGTGCGACATCGACGGGATGCGGGCGGCGCTGCACGAGGAGGAAGAGCAATACGGCCCGACCACCTACGGGTCGCTGACTTTCGAGCGGTTCCCGCTGTTGGAGGGGGTGCCAGGGATCTACGCGCCGATCTCGATGCAGGCGCTGCAGCGGCGGGTGACCGGGGGCGTGATCCATCTGCTCTCTGAGGCAGGGGTCGCAGAGGGCAAGAACCGCAGCACCTATGGCTCGATGTTTGGCCCGCCGTTCCAAGCGGTGGTCGAGGAAACCCTGCGTCGGGGGGCCGCAGCGAGCGGAGTCGAGGTGCCGATTGCGGCCGATGTCCGGTACGGGACCTCGCGCTCCTCGATGCGCGACTCAACCGACGTGATCCTTGGGTATGAGCGAAACCCGGTCTTTGTCGAGGTGGTGTCGGGGCCGCTGCGGGCCGGAACCCTGACGCGAGGGGATCTCGGGGACTTCGCCGCCGATATCAAACGGCTGGTGATCGACAAGGCCGAACAGCTCGAGACTTCGATTGTCGATTTCGAAGAGGGGCGCCTGGCGCTGGACGGGATCGACCCCGGGGTGGCAGCAAAAATCTGGCCGGTGATCGTCACCTCGAGTTCTTTCCCCCATCGCGACAAGATCAACCTGGCGGTCGAAGAGCGCCTGCAGGAGTCCGGCTTCCTACAGGGCAAGCGGGTAGCGCCGCTGGCGATTGTCTCTGCGGAGGAACTCTTCTTCTGTGAGGGCTTCATGCAGCAAGGCGAGACCCTGCTAGCCCTGATCTCTGGATGGAAGTCCTCACCGGCCGCCGCTCCACACTCCTTCAAGAACTACCTGATCGAGCTCGGAGGGGGAAGGGCACCAGGCAGCGATCATTTCGAGCTGCGCTTTGCCGAGGCCGCGGCCGAGCAGACCAAGCGGATCTTTGGCACCGAGCACGATCCTGCCGAGCTGCTGGCGAGGCTACGTCAGGAGGAGTGAGCCCACCGCCGCCAACAAGCCGTTGCCTATGGTGCCGACGCGAAGCATGAGGCTACTAGCGTGAGCAATCAGGCGATAAACGAGAGACCAAGCGTCGAGGTCCACAGGATCAGCTACTCGATCCGCGGGCCGGAGTGGGGCTTCGCGATCCGCCAGGGGGATCTCGAGGGGTTGAGGGAGGTGATGGCGCTCTGCAGCGAGTACTGGAACGGGATCGGCGCACTAATCGTGCCGGTTCGTGCCGACGGCCGCATTCCGCCCTACCTCGACTGGCTGCTGGAAATCCGCGAAGTTGAACAGGTATTCCTGCATGGATCACTCGGTAATCGGGCGCGGGCGGCAATCGAGACGCGATTTGCAAGCGGGAGTATCTACGAGGGCGTGCTCGACGGTGAGATTCACCCGCTCTTCCTCTCACTGAACGGGCGCCCCGATTCGGAGCGCAAGCTATGCCTACCGACTACACCAAACCCGCGACTGGCGCGGATCGCGCTCGCCTGCTGGGGCCACATTCCAGAGGAGGATCTCGAGCATTGGCAGGAACGCTACGAGGTCACCGAGGTGCGGGGCAAAGCAGTTGCCGCAGAGCTTCTCTCCTCCCAGATCAACGGTCGCACCCCTCTGCAGCTCGGTGCCCGCTACATGTCAGCCTTTGAGCAGGTCGGCGGTTTCGACGATCCGCCGATTCTCTATGCGATAGGCAACGGCAGCTTCGAGGAGCTGGTGATGTTCTGGAACCTGCGGTCACGGCTTGCCCACCGGCTTGGGAACACAGCAATTCTTGGCATGCCGCGCGAGCTGCTTGCGGAGGAGGAGATTGCGCCGGTGCTCGAGTGGATTGAAACGCTCCGGCACGGCAGCTACTACAAACCCGACCTCTCCCTGTTGGGCCGCGAGCCCGAACTCGCCAGAATGCGGGCGGCGCTTCGCCGCCACGGATTTCGCCAGGCACCGAGCGACGGGCGGATCAAACACAGCTTTCCGAACCCTCCCGAGGGCCGCGAGGTTCTCGAGTACAGGGCCTCGCTTAGTCCCGCAGGCCCGATGAAGCGGGGCACGCAGGCAAGCGTCCTTGTCACCTTCTCCGGGCGGCGGGCCCTGCTGGATCTGCCGAGCCCCGATGAGGTCAAGCTCCCCTACGGCTATGTGCGGCTCTCGATCCGCGGTCTGCCGTTGGCATTGCCTATGAACTCGGTGACGGCGGACAAGCTGATTGGCTACGCGGAAGCGACGCAGGACGGGCTGCGGGTAAAGACTGACAGCGGCCCGCGCAGCTGGCGCTGGGACCTAGTCCTACCGAGCGAGAGTGAGGCCCTCGAGCAATGGGCGAGCGCCCACGGGTACGCAGTGGAACCCTCTCAGCCGGGGCGCTTCGGACAGGCTCTCCTTAGCCGACTCGACCGGCTCGAGGCGCTCGACGCGGTGGCTCACGAGCTGGCGCTGGCGATTCTCGCCGAGCTGGCTCCTCGATCAACAAAGAAGTTGGCGCAGCGGATCGCCGCCGAGATCGAGCGCCGCTCTCTGGCCGAGGCAGCGGTCGATGAGGAGCGCCTAGCGGAACTGCTGCGTGACCAGGGACTCTCGCTTGAGATCGAGGCGAAGACGCTCAACGAGATTGCCTCCGCGCTCGTCACCCGCAGATCAAAGCTCCTGGGACCGCTGGCCAGACTCACTGAGGCGGGGCTAGTACGGCGCGGCACCCGAATCACATGTAGTCGCTGCAACTTCGCCCACACCTTCACGCTCACCGAAGGTGATGAGTGGGTGCGCTGTCGGACCTGCGGAGAGCAACTGGCAAATCCAGTGATGCTGGGTGAGGAAGAGCACCCGCGCTCTTACTTCCTTGACGGCTTGGCAGCGCAGCTGGTCGTGCAGGACATGATCCCGGTGATCTTGGCGCTGCGACGCGCGCATATTGCGAGCCCCGAGGGAGCCGCATTCTTCGCCTGGCCCGGGTTGCTTTTTACGGCGGGAGACAATCCGCCGACCGATGGCGACCTACTGGTGTCAAACGGTGAGAGAGTGCGGATCTACGAGTGCAAGTCGCGGGCCGAGGGCCTCGGTGAAAAGCAGACGCGGAAGCTGCTCGCGCTCTGCGACCGCGTTGCTGCGCAACCTGGGATAGCGGCGCTCGAGGGCAGGTTCCAACCCAGCGTGGCAGAGGCAGTGCTCGAGGCAGGCGGCGAAGTGCTCGGACGTGAGGAGCTCCTGGCGCCCAGGCAAGCCAGCGGCCGATAGGGGTGAGCCGTCGCACTCAAGGGCGGAGCTAGTGCAGCGGGGCACGCACCGGCATCCGATCTTCTTGCAGGGCACCTCGCTGGACTGTCCCCGCGGCCATCCCCGCCCATTCCAGCGCGCGGTCGAACGCTGCTAGGTGCGCCCCACCTAGCCGCTCGCGCCGCTTCGCAGCCCGCTGATAGACGCGGAAGGTAAAGCGAGCATCCCGGTGGCCGAGCTGTTCGGCGATGTAGACCGGACCGTCATGGAGCGCTGCCCGAAGGCTCGCGTAGGTGCGGCGCAGGGAATGTGGCGACACCTTCCCGATCGCGTCGATGCCCACTTCGGTGAGCTGGCGATTTGCCGCTTTCACGGCGGTCCCGAGCCTCGCTTGCACGTTGCGCGGCGTCTGCCGGGCGTGCTGTCCGCTTCGCGCTCGGCTGACGAACACCGGGTCGCCAGGCGCCGTGCGCGGACTCCGCGCCCGCCAAGTCGCCAACTCCTCGCGTAGCCCAACCGGCAGGTCGACCTCGCGTCCCTCTCCCGCAGCCGTCTTGGCCTCACGGACGATCAGCGTGCCGGTGCCGAGCTTCACGTCCCGCCAATCGAGCGCCACCGCCTCGCCGATCCGCAGACCGGCGCCAACCAGCGTGGCAATCAGTGGCCGCAGGTAAGGATCGGCGGCGTCGATTAGCCCCGGAAGCTGCTCCGGCTCGACCCATGATCGCCGCGGCTCGGTCGCCTTGACCCGCCGGCGCTTCCCCTTTGCTGGGTTGCGCTCGATGTGCCCGTACTCAACCGCCACTTCGAGAATCTGCGCCAACCGCGTGAGGGTCTTGTTGATCGCGTTGGGCGCGAGCTTAGCGTCGCGGAGCTTGGCTGATTTGTAGCGGTCAACCTCCTCGATCGTGATGTCGGTGAGTCGATATCGGGCGAAGTACGGGAGCAGGTGCAGCTCCAACGCCCAGCGGTAGTCGCGCACCGTTCGCGGTCGCCAGCCCGGCTCGCCGTCGCGGAGCCATGCCGACGCGAACTCGTGAAACGTCAGGCACGGCACCGGCTTCGACTCAGCAGGTGCCGGCGTGGGTTCACCCGGTTGCCAAATGCCCCGCTCAACGTCTGCGAGAACATGCCGCAGCTCGCGCTCTGCTCGCTGCCGACTCCAGCCATCCTCGGGACGCCCGAGAGTGACGAACCGGCGCTCACCGTAGGCGCGAAATCGAATCGCCCAGCTTCGCTGACGCTTGCCGTCAGGGACAACGACCTGGCCCGTCGGCTGCCGCGCCAACGCTACCTCCCCTCCTTTCGAGCGGCGGGCGCTCTGCCAAGATTCTTGACAGCTTCGATCTGGCCGAGCAACCCGTACAGGGCGCAGTGCTCCAAGACGACCCGGCCGTACTCGTTGGAAGCGTCCGTAGTGATCGCCAGCGTCCGGAGTGTCCCCCTGACGTCGTCGTCAGGGACGATGGCGCAGGTATTCAATGCGCCGAGCAGGCGCCCGTAGGTTGCAGCTTCCCGCCGCGAATACTTGGGATTGAGGAGCTGGTCGGGGTGTTCGGCCAAGTCGCCCAGCAGGCCATCCCTGGCAATCGTGAAGGTCTCACGCAGGAATGCGACGTGACGCGCAGGGATCGTGAGGGCGATGGCTTCACCCTCACGCGTAGGATCGTTGCAGGACATGGGAGCTCGTACCTCCTGTGTCTCAGGCGGCCCGTTCGCGCTACCACGCGGCGGGTCGCCGCTTTTTAGAGCCAGGCGCAGCGATACCTTTCCCGTTGCGGCGGGGCGAGCAGCCCTTGACCCGTCGCCACGGGGCCGGTGTTCACAGCACGCGGCCCCACTTATGTGGCGAGAACCGTACACCCGGCTCAGGCCGGATGCAAGACCGAGCTTCCCCGCCGGGGCCGAATCAGGTGTCATGGCGGCGGCTTCTCCCCTCGTATGGGCAGGAGATCGGCTCCCTGCCCATTCGTGCCACTACACCGAGAGCGAGAACTCCGCATCACAGCGGGCTTTTCGCGATCTGCTGTACGCCTGCTCGATTCGCAGGCGTCCAGGTATTCAGTCACCTTGACGGGATTGAATCCAAGTCGCGGGCGCCTGCCCTCACCGAGCCGGACCGCCCCCAATTCGTCAGCGTGGCGATACACCCACTCGCGCGAGCGGCCAAGCCGACGAGCAACGGCTGCAGCGTCGAGCAGCAGCGCATCGCCGCCAAGCAGCGCGACAACGCGACGGGCGACAGCTTCGACGCTTTTGGCGTCCAGACGAACACTCGGGGACAACGACACGCCGGGCAAGAGAGCGAGGCTGTCCAACCTGGCGCTCAAAACGCTCTGCCAGGTTTGGGTTCGAGGACAACGGCTGACCCGAGGCGTACTGCCCCCCAGTCGGGGAGCAGTAGCCACCAGCTCCGGGACTGAGGTGTCCGTGTGCCGTCGGCACGGGATCGTGGGGCGCGTCCAGGCCTGCCGTTACCGCGCGGTCGCCGCTGGGCGACTCTCGATCCCGCCTGCGCTGCAGGGCGGGCGTGTGCCTCATGTTGAGGCTCTGGAAACCGACCCCCCTCTGACGGTTGTACGACGGTGGTGAGCCGCCTTTCAAGTTGTGCTCGGCGTGGCTTTGAGGGAATCACGATCTGCGCCGGCGACCCCCTTCCCGCCCTTCGACAGCCCGGCGCTGGATCAATGCGGCTTGATCAAGCCGAGCGGCCTCCGCCTTCCAACGTGGATCGCCACGAAGCCAAAGGGCGGCTGCGTCGCTTGCAGACATACCGCTCGACTGCTCCATTTGAGAAATCCGCCGCACCTGCGCACGATTGGGACGCGGAGCTCCAAGACGTTGACGGCGTCCGCTCACGCTGCCCCTCTCGCCTCTGTCTGAACGCCTCTCGCAGCCGACTCGCCTGCTTTGCGACGACTACCCCTCGTGTCGGCGAGAAGCCCCCAAATCGTCCCGACAGACCCAGCCGGGTAGACGTAACAAACACCGGAGGCACCCACAAGGCGCTCATCGGGCTCCTCGCAACGCCTGTCGCTCTGTGGACCCGTGCGGTGAGCGTCGAATGCACCGAGCGCTGTGAAGTGGCGCCCACACGTCGCGCAGTGGAAGTGACAAGTCAGGCGCCTCACTAGTCCACCACCGCCAGTTGCCGTGTAAGACACTCGACCGCAGGATCAATCAGCAGCAGTGCCTCGACCTGCTCCTGGTGTGCCCCCAGCACGCAAGCAAAGAAGCCGGGACTAGCCGGCCCCGCGACTTCGTACTCACCCAGTGCGGCAGCAGCCGTATCAGCCTTGACCCGATTCGCGAAGGCGACAAGCTTTCCCGAGCGGTCTCCGGCAAGCTGAATCCCAATCGATTCCCGTGCCCGCAGGAAGTACCAGGCGGGGAACAGTCGGGCGATGGGAACCTCGAGGGCCTGCGCCGCCTTCTCCTTGAAAGCGTCGCTGGGCACCCGAACCCCGCGCTCGACTTCACTCACCGACGAGCGACTGACCCCCATTTTGCGCGCCAAAGCAGTGCCGGTGAGCCCCTGCCTGCGACGTTCCCTTTCAAGAAGTCCGATACAGATCTGAGTGACCACGTTGGCCTCCCGAAAGCTTGACTGTGAACAGTCAGCGACGGAACACAACACAGGCGTTCAAGCCGCTACCCAACCTGGCGGTGAGATCTCGGGAGACTCGCCCCCTCAACAACCCCACTTTCGATGGGTTCTTTCAGAAGGCCGGACTTCTGACTATTGGCGACAGCTCACCCGGCGGGCATCGCCCTGAGCTTCAGGATCGGCTTGGCGCGTCAGTCAGCGACTTTCGCAGCCGGTCCTTTGTCGCCCTTTTAAGTTCTCACAGAGTTCGGACGTATGCCTTGAAGCAGTGTGGACCACAGACATTGGTGCTCAAGATTTGGCTTTCTATAACGGAAACCAGGGGCGTAGACCAAGAGCCTGTAGCACCGTGTGCCACAAATCAAGTGAGCTGTTCCACAAGCGGCAAGCAGAGCGCCTTCGTGGACGCCTCGGGGCGCATCAGGCGAGTGTGAACACCAGTGCCACGCCTTTGGTCCGTACACGGGCCACAACTGCTTGCGGTGAGCACGAACGACGCAGTTTTCCCTATGCCAGCCTTACGTGCCACGCACGATGAGCTACAAACACGCGGGCTGTGGTCCACGCCCAATTGCATCCGCGCAGCTGAGTCTAGGCCGTCGATCTACGCACGAAGCGGCCTACTGACGCAGGGTGAAGCGTTTGTCGATGCCGATGCCCCAACGTGTGGCGCAACCAGTTTTGTTTGGTCCACAACCCCGTTTTCGAGATCATGGATTCAGCAGTCTGTCGATGTAGTCGGCGTCGACCTGGCTCTCGCCATTTACCCACGGCAGCACTGAGCAGCCCGCGTGGCCCTCCTTGATGCAGTTCTCGCGATGAGCTTCTCCGGCTACCCAGAGAAGAGTCAGCGTTGCAACGACCGCGATTGCCAGAGCCGCGTATTTCACGGGTCGATGATCGGCGGCGTGGGATTGGGAATCGGGATGAGCGGAGGAGTCGAGCGCGGCGGCACAATCACGGTCGGTGCAGGAGCTGATGCCGGCGGGGCATCCGCAGCGAGGACGGCTGGACAAACCTCGGCTGGGTTCTCAGGACAGACGCGATAACCCAACCCCTCGTCCATTGCCAAGGCAGCACCCAGGAATGGCTCTCCGCGGTCCACTTCTACCTGAACGGCATACCAGCGGCCAGCCTCGACGTCCAAGTCGCCAAAGACGCTTCTCGCGCCCTCGCGTCGCCCACGGCGATAGCCCCACATCCCGTACTTCAGAGCTGCCTCCTTGAGTTCTTGGTTGTGGACTTCCCTTCCCGCGTCATAGCCCTTGGTGTAGGCCGCTCTACGGGCCTCGGCCACATCTTGCTGATCCACCCCATCCCCGCCACAGCCGCTGGCGAGAATCCCCAAGGCGGCTACAGCTATGCCACAAGCAAAAAGGCGCCTCACGTTCCTCCCTTCTGATCGGCGCAGACTACAAGTTTCCTGAGCTTTTGGCTCTAGAGTAATTGGCCTATGCACCAGAGCATGTCGCCATCGTGCTTCCCCGAGAGCGATTTGCGGCCAACCTGCACGCCCAACGCAAGCGAGCGGGCCTGTCGCAAGAGGCGTTGGGTCACGCCTGCGATCTGCATCCGACCGAGATCAGTCGCTTGGAGCGCGCGAAGCGTGACCCGCGGCTGGCAACGATCGTTAGGCTTGCTCGCGCTCTGAACGTGCCACCAGCGCAGCTTCTCGACGGCATTCGCTGACGCCTCGCTGCGCGTGGTGCGTATGTCGGAGGAATGTTAAGCGGCGCCGATTGGGCACCCACGAACAGAAGGGGGTGGGCGGGTTCCGAATGGGCAGGGACCTTGATTCCCTGCCCAAATGCCGTCGAATCGAGTCAAATCCGATCCTGTAGCCGGCACCGCCCAATAGGACCCAGCCGCTCTACAAAGCCAAAAGAACGGCTCTCATCGTCCTCCCGAAGACGCATGGCAAGCAGACGCTCTAGCCAGCTGAGCTACAGCCGCATCGGTGGGGGATTCTAGCCTGGCGGGGTCGGCTCCTGCCCCTGCACGTTGAATCAGGGGATCGCGATGGGGGTGCGAGCCTGCCAGGTGACCCCGGTGGCGGTGCAGTCGAAGGTGCCGAAAGCGCTCGGGCCGCTGCGGGAGAGCGTTCCCGATGCGGTCGTGCCGTTGACTACTCCGTCGACCTGGAAGGTGCCGCCGGTGTCGAGGGTGCCGCCGAGGGAGAAGCTGCCCTGGTTGAGCGGACCGTCGCCGGCGAAGATCGAATTCGAGTGGTGCTGGCCGTCTGCGCAGAACGCGGTCCAGCCGAAGCTCAGGGAGGTGACCTGCGTCGCAGAAGCGCTGAAGCTGATCGGCAGGCCCTGGCTGGTGGTGCCGGAGAAGTTGACGACATCGGGCTGCGGTGGCTCTCTGTCCGGCTGGAAGCGTGCCTTCCATCTGACGCCTCTTGCCGGGCAGTTGAAGGTGCCGAAGGCGCTCGGTCCCCAGCGTGAGAGATGGCCCCAGGCGATCCTTCTTCGCAGCTTTCCCTCGACGTGGTACTTGCCTTTGGTGTTGAGGATCCCGCCGATCGAGAAGGACCTTCTTGAGATCGGGCCGCCGTCGGTAAAGATTCCGTTCTGGTGCCTATGGCCGTCGGCGCATCTGGCACGCCACTCGAACTCAACGGAGAGGACGGCGGTTCTGCTCACCCTGACGACGATCGGCAGCCCTTGGCTGGTTTTTCCCTTATAGGCGCCCTCCTGGAAGCCGGGCCCGCTCTGGGCCAAGCCGGACGTGGGCGCCAGCAGCGCGAGCACAAAGAGAAGCGCCAACAGCGCGACCCCCCAGCCAAGACATCGGGTGCCTCCCATGGAATGGGAAAGGTACACGCTGTGTTAATCGCCGTCGAGTGCTTCGTTGACAAGGCGGTCGGCTTCGGCGTTTTGCTCGCGGCGGACGTGACGGATCGACCAGCGGTCAAAGGGCTCCAGGGCGCGCCTCACCTCAGCGTGGAGTTCGCGCAGGGCGGCGTCCTTGACCAGGTACTCGCCCTTCACCTGGCGGACGATCAGCTCGGAGTCGCCGACCAGCTCTAGCTCGCTCGCCCCCAAGGCCGCCGCCCGCTCGATCCCCAATAGCAACGCCCTGTACTCCGCGACGTTGTTGGTCGTCCGGCCGATCCGCTCGCCGCGCTCCTCGAGCACCTGGCCGTCGGCGTCCTGCACCACCGCACCGATCGCCGCCGGGCCCGGGTTGCCCCGGGCGCCGCCGTCAACGTTGACCACAACCTTCTCCAACGACTAACCGACCGGCTCGCCGTCCGCGGCGAGACCGCCCACCGGCGCGCCGAGGAAGACCTGCCCGTCGGCGGCGGTGGCGTTCCACTGGCGGGCGGGAACGTCCAGCTGGTCGATCTCGTTCCCCTTGTCGAGCGGGAAGACCGGGCGCAGTTCGTCGCGCAGGTCGACGCCCCACTGGTACCAGGACAGCTCCCAGGCGACGGTTATCCGCACTTCGCTCGGCGTTCCGGCCGACGCGCCCACCGACACCCACGGCTCGCCAAGCGTCCGCATCAGCCCCGCGACCGTATGCGAGGCCTCGCTGAGGTTGAAGCGGTGAACCGCCCGCTCGAGCCGGCCGCGGGGAGATTCCGACACATCCTTCACCCGGCCGACATGGGCGCCGGGCGCGGCCGGATCGGGGCTTGCGTGCGCCTCGACCAATTCCTGCTCGACAGGGATGTCCTCAAGTTGCTGCACCTCTTCGGCGACCGAGGTGTCCGCTTCCTGGGGCGCTGCTTCCTCGCGCCGCCGGCCGAAGCCGCCGAATAGCGATCGCAGCCCACCCGGACGTCGCGGACGATCCTCGGCGAGCTTTTCGGCGTCCTCTTCCGGAATCCAGCCGGCCCGCTCGGCCCGGGCGCGGCAGAGCTCGCAGACGGTGCGGCGCTCCCCCTCCCGGGTCAGGTATTCGTGGATCCGTTCCCCGGCCAAGATCGAGCGACCACAGACAGCGCAGCTGTCGAAGTGCTCCACGAGCCCCAAATTAGCAGCGGAGCGAGCGCCTGGCACTCCCACCCCGCCGCTCTTTGCGGAAGTTTGGGGGGACCGCTAGGCCCCGACCCCGGCGCCCTCGCCGGCCGCGGCGATCACCTTGGAGGCCAGCTGCGCCGGCACCTCCTCGTAGCGGTCGAACTCCATCGTGAAGTCGCCGCGGCCGCCGCTGATCGAGCGCAGGTCGGGCGCGTAGTCGAGCACCTCGGCCATCGGCACCTCCGCCTTTACCTCGGTCATCGAGCCCTTTGGCTCCATCCCCAGTGGGTGGCCGCGGCGCGAGTTGAGGTCGCCGATCACATCCCCGACGACCTCGTCGGGGCAGCTCACCGTCAGCCGCACGATCGGCTCCAGCAGAACCGGGTCGGCGTCCTCCATCGCCTGTCTGAAGGCCATCGAGCCGGCGACCTTGAAGGCCATCTCCGAAGAGTCGACATCGTGGTGCTTGCCGTCGACGAGACGCACCCGCACGTCCTTGACCGGGTAGCCGGCGACGATGCCATGCGCCATTGCCTCCCCCACCCCTCTCTCCACCGCCGGGATGAAGCCGCCGGGAATCGAGCCGCCCTTGATCTGGTTGACGAACTCCAGCCCGGAGCCGTCCCCGGCAGGCTCGATCTCGATCCGGCAGTCGGCGAACTGGCCCCGCCCTCCCGTCTGCTTCTTGTAGCGGGCGTGGGCGCTCGCCGGCTTGCGGATCGACTCCTGGTAGGGAACGCGCGGCGGATGCAGCTCGATCTCGGCGCCGAAGCGACGCCGCATCCGCTCGACGATCACCTCGACGTGGACCTGGGTGAGGCCGGCGATGATCTGCTCTCCGGTCTGCCGGTCGCGGTGGACGTCCAGCGTCGGGTCCTCCTCGCAGAGCCGCCGCACCGCCGTCGCCGCCTTCTCCTCGTCGCCCTTCGACTTCGCCTCATAAGCGAAGGCCATCACCGGCGCCGGCAGGTCGAGTGGCGGGAAGGCGATCTTCTCCTGGCGCTCGCTCAATACGTCCCCCGCCCGCGTCTCCTTCAGCTTGGCGACCGCGCCGATGTCACCCGCCCCCAGCTCGCTCGCCTGCTTCAGCTCCTTACCGAGCGACTGGCCGAGCTGGCCGATCCGCTCCTTCTGTCCCCGGCTGACGTTTAGGACCTGGGAGTCGGAACGCAGCGTCCCCCGATATACCCGGAAGAGGTTGACCCGGCCGGTGTAGGGATCTGCAAGGGTCTTGAAGACGTAGGCGACCAGCGGCCCATCTTCGTCGGGTTCGATCTCTATCGCTTCTCCATCCCCGTCGAGCGCCGCCACCGCGCCGCGCATCGCCGGCGAGGGCAGGTCCTCGACCAAGGCGTCGAGCAGCCGGTTGGTGCCGAGGTTCTTGGTCGCCACCCCGCAGGTGACGGGGAAGAGCCGCCCCGCCGCCACCCCCTCCTGCTTCAGCACGCCGACGATCTCGCCGTGGTCGATCTCCTCGCCGTCGAGGTAGCGCTCCATCAGCTGGTCGGAGTTCTCCGCGACCTCGTCCATCAGCTTCTCGCGGTACTCCTCCGCCTGGGAACGGAGCTCGTCCGGGATCTCCACCTTCTGGGAGCTACCACGGCCGGCGTTCTCGTAAACGAAGGCCTCCATGTCGATCAGATCGATTACCCCGCGCACCTCGTGCTCAGCCCCGATCGGAATCTCGGTGGCGACGACGTGCGGGCCGAAGGCCTCCTTCAGCGAGTCCAGCGCGCGGAAGAAGTCGGCCCGCTCGCGGTCGAGCATGTTGACGAAGACCAGCCGCGCCAGCCTCCCGGCGTCGGCCCGCCGCCAGAGCCGCTCGGTGTGGACCTCCACCCCCATCACCCCGTTGACGACGACCACCGCGGCGTCGGCGACCCGCAGCGCCGCCGCGGCGTCGGCGACGAAGCTCGGCTCCCCCGGCGTGTCGATCAGGTTGATCTCCCGCCCCCCGTGCTCGAAGCAGGCGACCGAGGCGCCGATCGACATCTCGCGCTCCTGCTCGTCGGGCTCGTAGTCGGAGGTTGTCGTTCCCTCGGCAACCGCCCCCAGCCGGTTGACCGCCCCGGCCTCGAACAGCATCGCCTCGTGCAGGCTCGTCTTGCCGCTACCCCGGTGCCCGATCAGGGCGACGTTGCGAATCCGGTCGGCGGCCTTATGCGGCACGCCCTGAAGCTACACCTGTTGCAGACTCGACTTCAACCGCATTACTGCCTTGGTGTGAAGCTGGGAGACGCGCGACTCGGTGACGCCGAGGACCTCGCCGATCTCGCGAAGGGTGAGGTGCTCGTAGTAGTAGAGGGCGACGACAAGCTGTTCGCGCTCCGGCAGCGATGCGATCGCCTCGGTGAGTCGGTCCTTGATCTCGCTGGTGGCGAGCGCCTCCTGCGGGTCCGCGGCGCCGTCGTCGGCGATCGTGTCCAACAGAGAGACCTGGTCGCCTGAGGAGTCGGAAACCGTCCACAGTTCGTCAAGCGCGTAGACGGAGGAGTTGGAGATCTCCAGCAGCGAGGTCTGCAGCTCCTCTTCGGAGCAGCCCAGCTTCGCGGCCAGCTCCGCTTCGGTCGGCGCCCGTTGCAGCTCGTGCTCGAGCTTCGACTGCGCGGCCTCGATCTCGCGGGCGCGCGAGCGCACCGAGCGCGGCACCCAGTCCAGCGAGCGCAGCTCGTCGATGATCGCGCCGCGGATGCGGGTCATCGCGAAGGTCTCGAATTTGATCCCCCGCTCGGGCTCGAAGCGCTCGATCGCCCCGATCAGCCCCATCAGGCCGTAGGAGATGAGGTCGGCGTCCTCCACATGGGAGGGCAGCCCCGCCCCGAGCCGGCCGGCGACGAATTTGACCATCGGCGAGTAAGCGACCACCAGCCGCTCGCGCGCCGCCGCGTCGCCGTCCTCCTTGTAGCGGCGCCACAGGTCCCGCAGCTCCACCTCTTTTACGCCCGTCTCCATGACCCTTTGTCGATTCTACGGTCGAGAAGCCGTTTTCGGGTGCAAGCCATGCTCATGCACGCGGATGGGTCGCGGCGTAGGTGTCGCGCAGGCGGGCGGCGTCGACCCGCGTGTAGACCTGCGTGGTCGAGATCGAGGCATGGCCGAGTAGTTCCTGGATCGTGCGCAGGTCGGCCCCACCCTCCAGCAGATGGGTGGCGAAGGAGTGGCGCAGGGAATGGGGTGAAACGCCGGCGGCGAGGGCGGCCTCGCGAACCCAGAGGCCGAGCCGGCGGGTGACGTCGGAGTTGGAAAGGCGACGACCGTTCTTAGAGAGGAAGAGGGAATGCTCGCGCGGGTCGGTGGCGAGGACGTGGCGAGCCCGCTCCTCGTATCGTCGCAGTGCCTTCTGGGCGGGCTCGCCGACCGGGACGAGCCGCTCCTTCGAACCCTTGCCGAGCACGCGCAGCTGTTCGGTGTCGGGGTCGAAGGCACCCTCGTCGAGGTTGACGATCTCCTCGCAGCGCAACCCGCAGGAATAGGCCAGCTCGAGCATCGCACGGTCGCGCAGCTCCAGGGGAGTGCGGGCGGGAATCCGTTCCAGCAGCGAGCGCACCTGCTCGGTGGTGAGGACGCGCGGCAGCTTCTGCTCCTTCTTTGGACTGGAAACGAGGTCGGCGGGATTCTGGGCGGCCCGCTCGGTGCGGACCAGGAAGTCGTAGAGGCCGCGGATCGCGGCCAGCTTGCGGGCGACCGTCGCCGGAGAGGCTCCCTCGGCAGAGAGCCCCGCGGCGTAGCGCCGCACATCCCGATGCCGAATATCGCTGGGGATCCGCTCTCCCGCCCACTCCACGAACTGGCCAAGATCAACGCTATAAGCGCGCCGCGTTCGCTCGGCCAGGCCGCGCCCCCGCAGGTCGCGGTCATAGCCTGCGATCGCTTCGTCCCAAGTCATGGGAAGAAGTTCGCCGTTGAGCGGCGGGAGCCTGCGCTACCCGATGTAGATCGGGGTGCCTACTTCCACTTGGTCGTACAACTCGATCACGTCGGGAATCGACATCCGCACACAGCCGTGGGAGGCGGCGGTGCCGAGCGAATAGAGCTGGTCGGTGCCGTGGATGCCGGCGCCGCTGAAGATCCCCATCCAGCGCGCCTTCAGCGGGTTGGAAGGCCCCGGCGGGATCGACTGCCCGGCGAGACTGCCCGCCCAGGCGGAATTGGGAACGTGCCAGGTGGGGTCCACTTGTTTGTCCTGGATGTGGTACAGCCCGGCCGGCGTTTCCAACCCGACCTGGCCGACCGCCACCGTGTAGGTCTTGGCCAACTTCAGGTGCTTCCAGAGTCGCAGTGTGTAGGTGGCACGGTCGAGGGTGAGGTAGGACGGGTACTCATCGACGACCTCGTCTCCGGTTATCTCCGGCTTCACCGAGCGGGTACGAGCGGCAATCGTGTGCGGAGCATTGGCGTTCAGCACCGCGGCGTTCAACTCGCGGGTGAGCAGGTTGTCGCGCACCTTGCGGCCGTACTTGGCGGGAACGACGCTGAGCGAATCGCCGTCGGAGGCGACCGTGGCGTCCTGCGGCTCGCGGTTCAGCGCCTCCGCCACCCGGCGGACGAAGCGGTTGACGGCGGGCTGGGAGTAGGTGACGTCGGAGGAGACGTCTTCGTCGACCTCGCCGCCGGTGACGTAGCGAACCAGGCGCCCGGGAAGGCCGCCGTCGCGGCTGGCGGCAAGCGCATCGTCGACGGCGCTGTCGAGGTCGGCGTGGCCCTTCAGCTTCTCGCCCGGCAACTCCCAGCTCTCGCCGTCGTAGCCGACCCGCAGAGAGTGGCGCAGCGGCGCGATCAGCTCGCGGTGGACCGCTCGCTTGGCCCCCGCCGCGTCCATCCCACCTACATCGACGCCACCGATCGTCACACCGTCGGCGATCGTGTCCTCCTGGGAGCTGTCGTACGCGTAGGCGCCGACCGCACCGAGGAGGAGCGCCAGGACGCCGACGATGATCGCGATCTTGGTCTTCTGGCCCATCACCGCCTTCCCGAATAGGTCATCGGCAATACCGCAAACCTGACTGCGCAAAGTCTAGGCATACGGATCATTCGGCTAAATTGGCCGCCTTCCCTGCAAATCGGCCTGCGGCTAAGAGGATCGCGCCGGATATCTTTCCGGCGGTGCGCTCCAAGGACGAGGTCCGCAAGGAGGTCTGGAAGGCGATGGACCGCGAGGGCGTGTCTCGCTTTCCGGGCGCCGAGGGGCGCATCCCCAACTTCGCCGGGGCGAAGCTGGCGGCCGAGAAGCTGGCCGGGCACCGAACCTGGAAGCAGGCCCGAACGATCAAGGCCAACCCCGACTCCCCCCAGACCTACGCCCGCCGCATCGCCCTGGAGGAGGGCAAGACGGTGATCATGGCGGTGCCCCGGCTGCGCGACCTCCATCCCTTCCGCGTGCTCGACCCCAAGAAGCTCTCGAAGCAGACGATGAAGGAGGCGGCGACGATCAAGGGAGCGCTGAAGCACGGGCGGGTTATCGCGCTCGACGACCTGCCGGAGATCGACTTCGTGCTCTGCGGGTCGGTGGCGGTCAACCTGAGCGGCGCCAGGGTCGGCAAAGGCGGCGGCTACTCCGACCTCGAGTACGGGATATTGATCGACGCAGGCAAGATTGACGGTCACACGACGGTGGCGACGACAGTGCACCCGACCCAGATCCTGCGCCGCCACCTGATGATGACTTCACATGACCTTCCCGTCGACGTAATCGCCACGCCGCGCGCGGTGATCGACGTCGAGCGTCAGTACGAACGGCCGCGGGGAATCCTCTGGGACCACCTGCAGCCGCCGCAAATCCGCGAGATACCGGTCTTGGAAAGGATGGGATATGCCTGAGGTGATGACAAAGGAGACGCAGATCTTCCCCGCCGCCGACTACGGGAACCCCGACCCCGAGTGGCTGAAGATCGACTGGCGCGAGCACCTGCACCGGATCGAGCTGCCGGGCGCTGAGGTGAACTACGCGGAGATCGGCGAGGGCGAGCCGATCCTCTTCGTCCACGGGCTGGGCGGCTGCTGGCGCAACTTCCTCGAGAACCTGCCCCACTTCGGCCATGCCCACCGAGCGATCGCGCTCGACCTGCCCGGCTTCGGCCACAGCCCGATGCCGAGCTGGCCGATCGACATGCCCTCCTACGGGCGGCTGATCCACGACTTCTGCGAGAAGCTGGGCATCGACCGCGTCTCGGCGCTGGTCGGCAACTCGATGGGCGGCTTCGTCTCGACCGAGGCGGTGATCGAGAACCCGGCGCGATTCGAGCGGCTGGTGCTGATCTCCGCCGCCGGGATCAGCTTCGCCGAGGTCCAGGGCAGGCGCGCAGAGGCCGCGGTCAGGACCTTCGAAACGGCGTTGGCCTTCACCGGAGGGGCGCGCCGCGCCTTCGTCACCCGCCCCCGCGTCCGCCAGTTCGCCTTCGGCAACGTCTTCCGCTATCCGCGCCTGATCCGGCCGGAGCTGCTCGCGGAGCAGATGGACCCAGGCCTCAGGAGTCCCGGCTTCGGGGGCGCCATCCGCGCGATCGGCGGCTACGACACCCGTCACCGCCTGCCGGAGATCGAGATCCCGACCATGGTCGTCTGGGGCCTGAACGACAGAGTCGTGCCGGTTGAGGCCGCGATCGGCTACCACCGCCTCATCGACGGCTCACGGCTGGAGATCTTCGAGCGCACCGGCCACGTTCCCCAGATGGAGCGTCCGGCGCGGTTTAACGCCGTGCTGGACGACTTCCTCGCCGAGTAGCGCCCAGTCAGGTAGTTACAGCCCCCTCGGAAGCTGAAGATACGGTGGCGGCGTACTTGGCCATAACACCTGTGCGGTAGAGCGGCTCGGGGGGCTGGTACTCGGCCACCCGCTTGGCGATTTCCTCGTCGGAGAGGGCGACGTCGAGGCGACGGGCGTCGATGTCGAGAGTGATCTCATCGCCCTCCTGCACGGCGGCGATCGGGCCGCCCTTGGCCGCCTCGGGGGCGACGTGGCCGGCCATCAGGCCGCGGGTGGCGCCGGAGAAGCGCCCGTCGGTTAGCAGCGCCACCTCCTCACCGAGCCCTTCGCCGACGATCGCCGCGGTCACCTGCAGCATCTCCCGCATCCCGGGGCCGCCGGCGGGGCCCTCGTTGCGAATCACGACGATGTCGCCGGGGCGGATCTGCTGGTCCTTGACGGTGCGGAAGCACTCCTCCTCGGACTCGAAGACGCGGGCCGGGCCGACCTGCTTGCGGCGCTCGGTGCCGGCGAGCTTGACGACGGCGCCCTCGGGAGCGAGGTTGCCGCGCAGGATCGCCAGGCCGCCCTCGGGCTTCAGCGGATCGGCGAGCGGACGTACGACCTCCTGGCCCTCTGCCTCGTTCGCGCCTTCGGCAATTTCGCCGATCGTCTTGCCGGTGACGGTCATTGCGTCCTCGTGGAGGGTGCCGGCCTCGGCCAGCCGCTTGAGGATCAGCGGCACGCCGCCGGCGCGGTAGAGATCGGTGGCGACGAATCGTCCGCCAGGCTTCAGGTCGGCGAGCAGCGGCGTCGCGCGGGAGATCCGCTCGAAATCGTCCATCTCAAGCTCGATCCCGGCCTCGTGGGCGAGAGCGATCAGGTGCAGGACGACATTGGTCGAGCCGCCCGATGCGCAGGCGCAGGCGATCGCGTTCTCCAGCGAGTCGCGAGTGATCACCCGACTCGGCCGCAGGTCCTCTACCAGCACCTTCATCGCCAGCTCGCCGATCTTCTCCGCGACCGTTCCCTTCTCGTCGTCCTCGGCCGGAACCATCGCCGAGCCACCGGGGCTGATCCCCAGCGCTTCGAAGGCGCAGGCCATCGTGTTGGCGGTGAACTGACCGCCGCAGGCGCCGGGGCCGGGGCTGGCGACGCCTTCCAGCTCGTGCAGCTCCTCGTCGCTCATGTTGCCGGCGGCGTGGGCTCCCATCGCCTCGAAGACATCGAGGATGGTGACGTCGCGGCCGTGCCAGTGGCCGGGGGCGATCGAGCCGCCGTAGAGCAGCACCGACGGCACATCGAGCCGGGCCAGCGCCATCGCCCCGCCCGGGATCGTCTTGTCGCAGGCGCAAAGAACGACGATCGCGTCGAACTGGTAGCCGCGGGCCATCAGCTCGATCGAGTCGGCGATCACCTCGCGGCTGATCAGCGATGCCTTCATCCCCTGGGTGCCCATCGTGATCCCGTCGGAGATCGCGATCGTGTTGAACTCCAGCGGCGTGCCGCCGGCTGCCCGGACCCCCTGTCTTACGTGCTCGGCGAGTCCGCGCAGGTGGAAGTTGCAGGAATTCGCCTCGGCCCAGGTGTTGGCGATGCCGATCGTCGGCCGGGAGAGGGCGTCGTCGTCGAAGCCGATGCCCTTCATGTAGGCGCGCGCGGCGGCGCGGTCGGGCCCGTCGAAGAGGGCGCTGGAGCGGGGGCGCGGGAGGGCGGTCGTCGTGCTGCCGTTCGTGCTCATGGAGTGAATGTATTCAGCGCGAGGACTCGGCGTCGGCGCGCGCCCCGGAGGAAAGGCTCAGGGCGTCGACCGGCCCCGGCCCCGCACCGATCTCGCGCAAGCCGGCGCCGATCGCCGCCGAGGCGACCTCGCGGGCCTTGCGAGTGGCTTCCAGGGGCGTCTCGCCCAGGGCCAGATGGGCTGCCAGCGCCGAGGAATGGGTGCAGCCGGAGCCGTGTGCGGCGCCGTCGGGGTGGCGCTCGCCGTCGATCGCAACCGCCTCGCGCCCGTCGAAGAAGAGGTCGACCACCCCGTCGCTGTGCCCGCCGGTGACGACCACCGCGCGCGGGCCCAGCGCCAGCACCTCGCGCGCCAGGTCCTCCTGGGAGTCGCGCTCACTGGCGCCGGCAAGGGCGCGTGCCTCGGGGATATTCGGAGTGACGATCGTCGCCAGCGGCAGCAGCCGCTCGACCAGGGCGCGGCGGGCCTCGTCGTCGAGCAGGATCGCGCCGCTCTCGGCGACCATCACCGGGTCGACCACGACCGGCGCGTCGCCGACCAGCGCCAGCGCCTCGACGACGGCGTCGACCGTCTCCGCCGTGCCGAGCATCCCGATCTTCACCGCGTCGATGCCGATGTCATCGGCGACGGCCCGCACCTGGGCGACGATCGTCGCTGGCGAGATGGCCTCGACCGCACTCACCCCGACCGTGTTCTGCGCGGTGATCGCCGTGATCGCCGTCATCCCGTGTACCCCGCAGCGGGCGAAGGACTTCAGGTCGGCCTGAATACCCGCGCCGCCACCGGAATCGGAACCCGCAATTGAGAGAACCGCCGGAATCACGGAAGGAGCCTAAATGCCCATCCGGTGGCGTGTGTGGCCAAGCAGATCAAGGGCGCAGGGAGCGTGGCGTGCTCTGCACGCGAGCGACCGAGGACGCCGATATGCGCCGTGCCACACACGTCACCGGGGTGGTTGCAGCAGCGTTCGCGAATACACGCCGACCATCGAACAGGAGACGTAGCCCAGCATCTCCAGCCGAGAGAGAGCCGAGGCGGCGTCGGCGCCGGAGAGGTCGAGGGCGATCGCGATCGCGTCGCAGGTGTCCTCTCCTCGCTCTACTGCTTCAAGGATCTCCAGCAGCTCCGGGTCAAGCGGCATCCCGGCCTTCTCGACCCGCTGCGCCCCCGGCCCCAACATCGCGTCAAGGACGTCCTGGGCGTCGCGAACCAGGCAGGCGCCCCCGGCCAACAGGTTGTTCGGCCCCGCCGAAGCGCGCGAGCTGACCGGACCGGGCACGGCACCGAGATCCCGCCCCAGGTCGGCAGCGAGGTCGGCGGTGATCAGCGAGCCGGAGCGCTCCGCCGCTTCGACGACCACCGTCATCCCGGCCAGCGCCGCCATAATCCGGTTGCGGGCGGGGAAGCTCCAGCGCCAGGCAATGGCGCCGGGCGGCTGCTCGGAGAGGACAAGGCCGCTCTCGCAGATCCGCCGCCAGAGCGAGCGATGCGCTGCCGGGTAAGGAGTGTCGGCCCCACCGCCGAGCACGGCGACGGTGAGGCCGGCATCGAGCGCGCCACGGTGTGCGCAGCCGTCGATGCCGAAGGCGAGGCCGCTGACCACGACAATCCCGGTCGCCGCCAGCTCCCGCCCCAGCTCGCGGGCGATCTCACGTCCGTAGGAGCTGGCCCGCCGCGCCCCGACCACGGTCACCACCGCCTCGGGCTCCAGCTCCCCCAGTAGCGCCGGGTCGCCGCGACCGATCAGCGCCCAGGGCGCGTCCGCCGCGTCGCGCAACCCTGTCGGGTAGAGCGGATCGTGGCGGCAACAGGCCCAGCACTGCGCCGCGCGCAGGTCGTCGAAGAGGCGACGCTCGGGGATCGCCGCGATGCGCGCCAGGATCTGCTTGGCGACCTTTGGCGCCGCGACCTCGGCAAGATCCTCGCCGGAGAGCCGCAGCAGCTCGGGCGAGCGCGAGCCGGGCGCGCCGGTGGCGATCTTCTCGATGTAGGGAGCCAGGTGGGAGAGCAGCCAGGAACGGCGCAGGCAGTCCGGGCAGGCGCTCGGCGCGGCGCTCACTGGTCCCTCCTTCGCAACTGCAGGGCCTGCGCCATCTGCTCACGGCCGATCGTCTCGATGCCGGCCAGGTCGGCGACCGTCTGCGCCAGCCGCAGGACCCGGTCGTGGGCGCGGCCGCTGAGCCGCCGTCGCGAATAAGCCTCGGCTAGCAGCGCAGCCGCCTCATCACTGAGCACGCACTCGCGCGCTTCGGCAGGCGTCATCTCGGCGTTGCAGCGCCCAGATCCGAGCCGTCGCTCCTGCCGATGCCGCGCCACCGTCACCCGTTCCCGCACGTCTGCCGAGGACTCCCCCGGCTCTCCGGCGATCTCCCGCGCGCTGGGCTGGCGGATCGCCGCCAGGATGTCGATGCGGTCGGCCAGCGCCCCGCTCAGCCGCCCCTGGTAGCGCTGCACCGCGATCGGCGCGCAGCTGCACTCCGCATCGCCCTCGCCGCGCCCGCAGGGGCACGGGTTGGCGGCCGCGACCAGCATGAAGCGGCAGGGAAGCTGCCGCCAGGCGCCCGCCCGAGCGATCGCCACCGAGCCGGTCTCGAGCGGCGCCCGCATCGCCTCCAGCGTGTCGCGGCGGAACTCGCATAGCTCGTCGAGGAAGAGGACACCGCGGTGGGCCAGGGTCGCTTCACCGGCCTCGGGCGGGTTGCCCCCGCCGACCAGCCCGGCGGGGCTGATCGTGTGGTGGGGCGCGCGAAAGGGACGCCCTCCCACCGGCGGATCCTTCAACCATCCGCAGGCGCTGGCGATCCGCGCCACCTCGAGCGCTTCCTCGGGCGCCAGCGGCGGCAGGATCGAGGGCATCCGGCTGGCGGCAAGCGACTTTCCCGCCCCCGGCGGGCCGATCATCATCAGGCTGTGCCCGCCCGCCGCGGCGACCTCCAGCGCGTAGCGCAGGTGGCGCTGGCCGCGAAGGTCGGCCAGGTCGGGGCCGTAGCCGTTCGGGCTGAGCAGCAGCGGCAGCGGCTCGGGCCGCTCCGGCGCCCACTCCCCCGCCGCCAGCGGCAGAAGCTGTTCGAGGCTCTCCAGCGCGATCACTTCGATCCCGCCCGCCATCGCCGCCTCGGGCCCGTTCTCGGCCGGCACGACCACCGCGTCGGCACCCAGCTCCCGCGCGGCCTCTGCTATCGCCAGCACGCCCGAGACCGGCCGGATTGAGCCGTCCAGCGCCAGCTCCCCCACCATCGCCAGCCGCGACATCGCCTCCCAGCTCAGCTGGCCGGAAGCGGTGAGCAGCGCAGTGGCGATCGCCAGGTCCATCCCCGGCCCCACCTTGCGCAGGCTGGCCGGCGCCAGGTTGGCGACGATCCGCCGCAGCGGGAACTCGAAACCGCAGTTGGCAAGCGCCGCGCGCACTCGCTCGCGCGCTTCCCTGACCGCAGTGTCGGCCAGGCCGACGAGGGCGAAGCTGGGCAGACCGCGGTGGACGTCGACCTCGACCCGGACCGGGCGGGCCGAGATGCCGTCGAGCGTGAATGTCCTGGCGGTTGCGAGCACGGCGACCACGCTAGGGAGCGCGATTTGACGTGTTGCGCGCCGGCTGTCAGAGATTTGTCACTTCTTGCGCGCAACGGGCGCGCAACGGCTCCCTAGCCTGCTCCCCGATGACCGAGACGCGCCAGAGGATCGGCCGCGCCGCCGAAGACTTCGTCGCCGAGCGGCTCGCCGCGGCGGGTTGGGAGATCGTCGAGCGCAACGCCCGCACCCGCTACGGTGAGCTGGACATCGTCGCCCTCAACGGCCGGGCGCTGGTCTTCGTCGAGGTGAAGGCAGGGCGCGAGAACTCGGTCTTCGGGCCGGAGCGCCCGGTGCTCGGCGTCGGCCTGAAGAAGCAGCTGCGCATCCGCCGCCTCGCCACCGCCTGGATGATGGAACGCCGCGACGCCCCCTATTACGGCGAGATCCGCTTCGACGCGGTCGGCGTCAGCTTCGACCGCGGCGGCAGCATCACCGACGTCGAGCACATAAAGGCCGCCTTCTAGCCCGCGAGCTCCAGCTGGGAATAGGCCACCGATTGAAAGGACCGCCGATGCAGCGCCGAGATCCCGATCCGGCCGATCGCCTCGCGGTGCTCGGGGGTCGAGTAGCCGACGTGCTCCTCGAAGCCCCAGCCCGGGTAGTCCCGCCCTGCGCCGTGCATGTAGCGATCGCGGGTCACCTTCGCCACCACCGAGGCGGCAGCGATCGCGGCGCTGGTCCCGTCCCCCTCGATTACGGCCCGGTGCGGCACCGCGCAATCACGCAGGGAGAAGCCGTCGACTAGGCAGGTCGCCTCGCCCGGCGCCAGCCGCTCCAGGGCGCTGGCCAGCGCCTCGATGTTGGTCACGTGCAGCCCCCGGTCGTCGATCCCGCGCACGCAGCGCACCACGACGCTCACCCGCGTCGCCGCCCGCAGCACCGCCGGGTACAGCTCCTCGCGCCGCTCGGGAACCATCTGCTTGGAGTCGTGCAGCCCCGCCAGGGCGCGGCGGTCGGCGTGGGAGAGTGCCTCGTAGTCGATCAGCACCGCGGCGGCGACCAGCGGCCCCGCCAGGCACCCACGCCCAGCCTCATCGGCGCCGGCGACCAGGCGGCTGCCGAGCCCGCGGTCGAAGGCGAAGAGCTTGCGCGTCCGCGCCAGCCTGCGCCGGTGGGCTTTAGAAGATCCCGACGCGGTCGGGCGGCCAGTAGGTGGCAAAGGCCTTGCCGATGATCCAGTCTCGGGGGACGGGTCCCCAGAAACGGCTGTCGTCGCTTGCCCCACGGTTGTCGCCCATCATGAAGTAATAGCCCGCTGGAATCGTGATCGGTTTCGGCAAATTGCAGGCGCCCCCGTCGCCGCAGGGCAGCGTGTAGGGCTCGTCGGTCTTCTCGACGCCGTTCACCACCGGGTGGCCGTTGCGGACACTGAGCGTGTCGCCCGGCCCGGCGACGATCCGCTTGATGAAGTTCTGGCTGGACCGCTGGGGGGTCGGCTCCGCGCAGGCCTGGCCGGGATCGTGCTGCACCCCGCACTGGACGCCGTTGTCGGCGCCGGCCGGCGGGTGGAAGACGACGATGTCGCCAATCCCGGGATCGGTGAAGTGGTAGAGGAAGCGGTTGACCAGCACCCGCTGACCGACGTCGAGGGTGGGTTCCATCGACTGGGAGGGGATCTGGTACGGCTTGACCAGCCAGGCCTGTATGGCCAGCGCCAACCCCAGGGCCAGCGCGACGATCACGACCAGCTCGACCAGGCCGCCGCCCCGGCTCTTCGGCTTCGGAATCGAGAGGTTCAGGCCGAGTCCTTGGCGTCCTCAACCCCGGACGCCTCCGAGACCTCCTCGGCCTCGGGCTCATCGGCTCCCTCGTCAGTTGCCTCTGCCGCGGGTGGCGGCGTAGGGGGGACCTCCCCCGAGGAAGCTTCAGCTACCGCAGGGGGAGGTGGGTCCCCTGCGCCGACAGGACCCGCGGCCTCAGCGGCCTCATCCTGCGCCTGAGTCATCCCCTCCGCATCCGTCGCCTCCGGCTCCGCCACCGCAGCCGGCGTCGAGATCAACTCCTCGTCGATCCCCCAGCGCCGCTCGGCGACGCGGGCGGCCTTGCCAATCCGACCCCGCAGGTAGTAGAGCTTCGCCCGGCGCACGTCGCCGCGCGCCGCCACTTCCAGCTTCTCGATCTTCGGCGAGTGCAGCGGGAACGTCCGCTCGACGCCCACGCCGAAGGACTGCTTGCGGACCGTGAAGGTCTCGCGCGCGCCCGACCCCTGCCGCCGCAGGACGATCCCCTCGAACACCTGGGTGCGGCGGCGGTTGCCCTCGACCACCTGGAAGTGGACGCGGACGCGATCGCCCGGGGCGAAGGACGGCAGTCCCTGCCTCAGCTGGCGACGCTCGATGCTGTCGATGACAGTGCTCAATTGCAATTCCCTTCGAGAAAAAACCGCCGGCCCCAAGCGAGGGCGCCGCGCGGTGGCGGAATGGTAGCTACTCGGCGCCGGAGTCGAACTGCTCGGCCCGCGCCTGGCTCTGCTCCGCCCGCCAGCGGCGCACCCGCTCGTGATCACCGGAGAGCAGCACCTCGGGCACGTTCCAGCCGCGGTAGACGGGTGGCCGCGTGTAGTGCGGATACTCAGGCGCTCCCTCCAAGACCCGGCTGAAGGACTCTTCAACGGCACTGTCCGCGTGCCCCAACGCCCCCGGCAGCTTCCGCATCACCACGTCGGCGACGACCATCGCCGGCAGCTCACCCCCCGCCAGCACGTATCTTCCGATCGAAACCTCATCGTCGGCCAGGTGCTCATGCACCCGCTCGTCGAACCCCTCATACCGCCCGCACAAAAGCGCCACGTGAGGCTCAGCAGTCAGCTCATCCGCCAGCTAGTCGTCCAACAACCTGCCTGTAGGAGACAAGAGGACGATCCGTGGCTTCTCACCTTCGGGATAAGCAGCTCTTAGCGCCTCATCGACAACATCGACCCGAAGAACCATGCCCGCCCCGCCCCCGTACGGTGCATCGTCAACCTGCCCAGCGCCCAACGGAGTCGTATCGCGATAGTTGAACAGCCGAAGCTCATTCCCCTCCGCGAGCGCGTTTCGCACCGACCGCTGCGACCGAAACCAGTCGAACGCCTCCGGAAAGAGAGAAAAGATGTCTAGCTTCAATCGAGGATGTCGACTATGACACGGCGATCGATGCGCACCGCGGCGGCCTTCGCGATCGTCCGGATCGCGTTCGCCACGCGCCCGCCCTTGCCGATCACCCGCCCGAGGTCGTCCTCGGCGACGGTGATCTCGTAGACCAGGTCGCCGTCCTCCTCTAGTTCTTCGACGACAACCGCCTCAGGGTCCTCGACCAATGCCTTGACGAGGAACTCAAGTAGCTCGGTCACGTCAGGTCAGCTGCCGGAGGCGGCGATGCCCTTGGTGCGCAGCAGGGTGGCGACCGTCTCCGACGGCTGCGCCCCGTGCTCGAGCCAGTGGCGCGCGCGGGCCTCGTCGATCTCGATGATCGACGGCTCGGTCTGCGGGTTGTACTGGCCGATCGTCTCGATCGTGCGACCATCGCGCGGCGAGCGCTTGTCGGCGACGACGATCCGCCAGATCGGGTTCTTCTTGGAACCCACCCTTCGAAGCCTGATTCGGACAGCCATGAGCCGCGAGAGGTTAGCGCCTGCGCATCTTCGGGCGCGGCGCGGCGCCCGCCATCTGGGTCAGCTGCTGCGGGTCGGGCATCTTGCCCGACGCCATCTGCCGCATCAGCTTCCGCATCTGGTCGAACTGCTTGACCAGCTGGTTGACGTGCTGGACCTTGGTCCCCGAGCCGTTGGCGATCCGCTTGCGGCGGGAACCGTTGATCAGGCCGGGGTCGGCGCGCTCGGCAGGGGTCATCGAAAGGATGATCGCCTCGACCCGGTCCAGCTCCCCCTCGTCGACGTCGGCGTTCTTCAGCTGCTTCATCGCCCCCATCCCGGGCATCATCCCGATCAGCCCGTTGAGCGGGCCCATCTTGCGCACCTGGCGCATCTGCTGGAGGAAGTCCTCGAGCGTGAACTGGTCCCGCTTCAGTTTCTCCTGCAGGTCGAGCGCCTGCTTCTCGTCGACCTGTTGCTCCGCTCTCTCGATCAGGGTGAGCACGTCCCCCATGCCGAGAATGCGGGAGGCCATCCGGTCGGGGTGGAAACGATCGAAGTCCTCGAGCTTCTCGCCGGTCGAAGCGAAGAGGATCGGCTTACCTGTGACCGCCTTGACCGAGAGGGCGGCACCGCCGCGCGCGTCGCCGTCGAGCTTGGTCATCACCACGCCGTCGAACTCCGCCGCTTCGGCGAAGTGCTCGGCGACGCCGACCGCGTCCTGGCCGGTCATCGCGTCGACGACGAGGAGGACGTCGTGGGGATTGACCTTCTTGCGAATGCGGGATAGCTCCGCCATCAGTTCCTCGTCGATATGGAGGCGGCCGGCGGTATCGACGATCAGCACGTCGCGACCCTCCTCGCGGGCGCGCTCCAGCGCCCATGCGGCGATGTCGACCGGGTCGCGCTCGGTCCCCTGCTCGTAGACGTGGGCGCCCACGCGCCCGCCGACGGTTACGAGCTGGTCGACGGCGGCGGGGCGGTAGACGTCGCAGGCAGCGAGGGTGACGTCTTTGCCGGACTCGCCGAGGTGGCGGGCGAGCTTGGCGCAGGCGGTCGTCTTGCCGGAGCCCTGCAGGCCGGCCATCAGGATCACCGTGGGACCTGTGGAGGCGAAGGCAAGCTCGCGCCCGCTCCCTCCCATCAGCGCGGTCAACTCCTCGTTGACGATCTTGACCACGTGCTGGCCGGGATCGAGGCTCTCCAGTACCTCGGAGCCGAGGCAGCGTTCCTTCAGCGTCGCGGTGAAGGACTTGACGACCTTGAAGTTGACGTCGGCCTCGAGCAACGCGAGGCGGATCTCGCGCATCGCCGCGTCGACGTCGGACTCGCTCAGCTTGCCGCGCGAGCGGACATCGGAGAGCGTCGCCTGGAGACGGTCTGAAAGCTGGTCGAACAAGGCTCCCCAGCTTAGACGCGGTTACTCGGCGAGCAGCGCGCGGGAGAAGTCGGTGGGATCGAAGGGGCGCAGGTCCTCCAGCGACTCGCCGGCCCCGATCAGCTTCACCGGGATGCCCAGCTCGTTGGCGATCGCCAGCACAATCCCGCCCTTAGCCGTGCCATCGAGCTTGGTGAGGACGACGCCGTCGACCTCGACGGTGTCCGAGAAGACCTTCGCCTGGCGCAGGCCGTTCTGGCCAGTGGTCGCGTCGATCGTCAGCAGCGTCTCGTGCGGGGCGTCGGGGACCTGCTTGGCGATCACCCGCCGCACCTTGGCCAGCTCGTCCATCAGGTTGCCCTGTGTGTGGAGGCGGCCGGCGGTGTCGACGATCACCACGTCGGCGCCACGGGCACGGGCGGCGGCGACCGCATCGAAGGCGACCGAGCCCGGGTCGGCGCCGGCCTCCGAGCGA
>Ga0075423_10000005_pt1 | contig 96487 bp, 87 predicted proteins | sample SoiMethybrSBSTD2_FD_80114 | JGI IMG/M metagenome (GOLD analysis project Ga0075423, IMG submission 80114) | Bulk soil microbial communities from a Populus tree surrounding site in Tennessee, USA - Soil MetaG P. TD hybrid SBSTD2 | ecosystem: Environmental > Terrestrial > Soil > Tree plantation... | reverse complement strand
CCCGAACAGGGGAGCGGTCGCGCGCCCCTTCAGCATCTGTCGCGGCGAGTTCGTCAGCGGACGGCCGGTCGTGCGATCGGTCGCTTCCTGCAGCGCATAGCTCATGTGCGCTTCGATTCGCCGCCACAGCCGCATCTGGGCTTCGAGCTCGAGCCCCTTCGCACTGACCTGGCCCTCGTTGACGTACGTAACCCCGAGGAACGCCGCGGGATCGCTGCTGCCCGTGAGGGTAATCAGGTTGTCGGCGTTGTAACGGTACCCCGATACCGACGTGCGCAGCCAATCGCCGGTATACCGCTCCCACACGAATTCGTGCGTGTCGATCGACTCGGGCCGGAGGTTGTTCACCTCGCTGCCGAAATAGAACTCGTGTCGTTCGTATGCGCTTGGCGCACGGAACGCGCGGCCGTAGAGATACTTGAACGACTGGTGCGGCGACGGCATCAGGATGAGCGCCGTACGCGGCGTGACGCGATCGAAGGTCTGGTAGCCGTCGTACCGCAACCCGCCGTTGAAGATGACGTGGCGACCCACCTTGAGCTCGTCCTGCACGAAGACGGCTCGCTGCACCGACGATCGATCGGCAGTGAAGGGCCCGACCAGCGACGGCTCGAACTGCGACGTCTGCGTCTGGCGGATGTTGTCGATGACCTCACCACCGAACGCCATCACCTGGTGCAGGGGAAGGCGGCGTGTGAGGCGGCCCGATGCCGTCCACCGCGCACCGTCGACCGAGTCGTGACCGACGTACTTAGTGATACCGAACGCCGTGCCGTCGAACGGGTAGTAGCCATCGTACGTGAACCGGTCGTACGAACCTCGCAGCGCCACTCGGGTCTCACCGACCGTACGGTCGTACTGCAGGTCGGCCATCCCATGCCGGTCGTTGGTCTGCTCCTTGTCGATTTGCTCGTTGAAAATGGTCGTGAACGACGCCGTCGGCACGTACTTCTTTCGCGCTCCATAGGAACCGGTGAGCGTAAAGGCCCCGACCTTCAGTCGACCGTAGTGCTGCGCGAACTTTTGACCGTCGAGCCCTTCAGCGACGCCGTTGTTCGTCGCTGGCGCGTCGAAGGCGGGGAAGTACAAGCGCTCAATGCCGTCGGACTGCTCGACAGTGCTCGACAGCGCGAAGTCCACTTTGTCTGAGAGCCGGCGGCCGACGGTGCCTCGGACCATGTGGGTGCCGTACGACCCGGTCTGATATGTGGCAGACGCCCCGTCGATGTTCGATCCGGTCTTCGTGATGACGTTGACGACGCCGAAGAACGCGCTGTCGCCGTACAACGACGATGCCGGACCACGAATGATCTCGACGCGTTCGAACGTCGCCGGATCGAGACCGAACTCAGCACCGATCTCGGCCTGCCCGAAGACGTTGTCGTTGACGCGGTGGCCGTTGACGAGCAAGAGGATGCGGCTGTTGTAGTCGCCGGGCTTGCCGAAGCCGCGGGCGCCGAGCAGGCTGAAGTTGCGATCGTCGCTGACATACATGCCGCGAACGCCGTTGAGAATGTCGGCAAGCGTTCGATATCCGAACCGCTCGATGTCCTCGGCCGTGATGAACGACACCGAGGTCGGCGCTTCGGTCACCGGCTGGCTGCGCTCGGACGCACCGAAGACACGGCCGGCGTCGAGCGTTAACAAGTCCTCGATCGGAAGATCGGGCAGCGACTGCGCGCCGACGGGTCGAACGGTCAGCGTACTGAGCGCGACAGCGGCAATCACGACGTGACGGGCAAGGAATCGGTTCATCTCAATGCCGCTCCCACGAGAGGACGTCACTCGCCCACTCGGCGCCCTGCACGGCAAACCGGAACAGTGATTTGTTCGGCCGCGCTGGCGTGAACGCGCGCACCGCTCCGCCGGCGGGTTCAGCCGCACGCGGGCCATCCTGCACGAGCTCGGCGAGCACCATCAGCCGCGAGCTGATTTGCACCCGCGAGCGCTTCACCGAGTTTGGGTTGATGCGGAATTTCATCTTGCCGGTGTCGACGAATACTTCGACGATCCCCCCCATGCCGGCGAAGCCGTCGAGATCGCTGACGGTGAGCACGGCCGTGTCGCGGTTTGCCGCGATGATCTGAGCCACCTGGGTGCGCGGCAGTCCCGAGATGTAGAGCACCTGACAAATCGGCAGCGCGAGTCCTGGCTCCACGATCGACACCACCACCGCGCGTCCATCGAGGGGCCGTCCGGTGACGACCTTCGTGAACGCCTCACCGACAGCGCGATCGCCGATGATGCACGCCGACAGCGTCGGCGACGAGGGAAGTGAACCCGCCGGCCAGGTGGCGAACCGCACGAAGTTGAACAGAAATGCGCCCTTCAGTGTGACCTCTGTGACGTCCTGCGCACTCGCGGGCGCGACCGCCCAACAGCACACGATCAGCAGCGCGGCGGCGACGCGCGGCACGTGACGACAGTTGTGGAGACCCGTGAACGAGGACATAAGCCGGTATACATCTGCCTATCGGCAGCTCGTGCGTTGTGCACGAATGAAACCGGGCCGTTCGAGGGTGGCGACACACCACAGACACATTCGGGCGGCTTGTGGGGCGAGTCGCAATTGCGACTCGTCGGGCCGGCGGCTTTGCCGCCGGTGGGGCGCGGTCCTGCGGACCGCGTCGGGCCGATGCTTCGCATCGGTGAGGTTCGAGGTTCCGACACGCTCCAACGGAGCGCGTCCCACTCGCGCGCAGCGCGAGCCCCACGCGGCGCGAAGCGCCGCGCCCCACGCCGCCCAAAAGGACGGCGCCCTACCGTTTGGGTTTCGCCTCGTCCAGCAAGTGCGGAAGCGCCGTGCCCTCGCTCGGCGCGAGCAGCCCGCTGCGCGTATAGGTGAGCAGCTTGTCGCGCGTGTCGGCGATGTCGAGGTTGCGCATCGTGAGTTGACCGATGCGATCCTGCGGCGTGAATGCCGACTCGCCTTTCTCCATCGTGAGCCGTTCGGGCTTGTAGGTGAGATTGGGGCTGCGCGTGTCGAGGATCGAGTAGTCGTTGCCGCGCCGCAGCTCGAGCACCACCTCGCCGCTGATCGGACGCGCCACCCATCGCTGTGCCGACTCTCGCAGCTTCATCGCCTGCGGATCGAACCAGCGGCCCTGGTAGAGCAGTCGGCCGAGCCGACGACCGCTGTCGCGGTAGTCGTCGATCGTGTCCTCGTTGTGAATGCCAGTGACGAGGCGCTCGTATCCAATGAAGAGGAGCGCCATGCCCGGCGCTTCATAGATGCCTCGACTCTTCGCCTCGATGATCCGGTTCTCGATCTGGTCGCTCATCCCGAGCCCGTGCCGGCCACCGATGCGATTGGCTTCGGTGATCAACGCCACCGGGTCGCCGAAATGGTGACCGTTGATCGCGGTTGGCGTCCCTTCCTCGAAGGTCAGCGTCACCGCTTCGGACTTCACGACGACGTCGGCACGCCACGAGGCGACGCCCATGATCGGCTCGACGATCGTGATGCCGCTGTTCAAGTGTTCGAGATCTTTGGCTTCGTGCGTCGCGCCCAGGATGTTCGAATCGGTGGAGTAGGCCTTCTCGACGCTCATGCGATAGGCGAGCCCGGCGCGGTGCATGTACTCCGACATCTCTTTGCGTCCGCCGAGCTCGTCGATGAAGCGTTGATCGAGCCACGGCTTGTAGATGCGCAGCGAGGGGTTTGCCAGCAGGCCGTAGCGATAGAAGCGTTCGATGTCGTTGCCCTTGAACGTGCTGCCGTCGCCCCAGATGTTGACGTCATCGTCCTTCATCGCCAGGACGAGCATCGTCCCCGTGACCGCGCGGCCGAGCGGCGTGGTGTTGAAGTAGGGCACCCCGGCGGTCGTGATGTGAAACGCGCCGCATTGCAGCGCCGCGATGCCTTGCTCCACCAGCTGCGCCCGGCAGTCGATGAGACGCGCGCGCTCGGCGCCGTAGAGCAGCGCCTTCTTCGGAATCGCGTCGTAGTCGGGCTCGTCGGGCTGTCCGAGGTTGGCGGTATACGCGTACGGAATGGCGCCCTTCGCGCGCATCCAATGGAGTGCGGCGCTGGTGTCGAGGCCGCCTGAGAACGCAATGCCGACGCGCTCGCCGACCGGGACTGTTTGCAAGATGGTGGACATGTGACGACCAATCATAGTGAGCGGCTGCCCTGGATTGCCACTCTCGTGAGCGCTGGATTAAGGTACAGATCTGGGACCCGCCGCAGCCTTCACTCTCTTCCTGACCCCACGCGCGCGTGTTCTTACGGTCGCCGATCGACCGTGATTCTTCTATGAGGCCTTGTCGAACGTGACACTCCACCGATGTTTGCGACCCGTGTACGCCGGGTTCGGAGCCGCGCTCGTGCTGGCGCTGCCGTGCGCGGCGGCTGCGCAGAACCGGCTGTCCGTCCCGTCGCTGCCGATCAACAGCCCGCTGATGGGGGGCGTGCCGACGGGCACCGTGAACGCGGAGCCGGTTCCAGTCTCAATCGCGCAAGCGATCAAGCAGGCGCTGCAGCACAACCTCGGCGTCCTCCAGGCGGAGGAGGCCGTGAACCGCGCCGGGGGCGCGCGATGGATCGCGCTCAGCGAAATGCTGCCCGACGTGAAGGCGTCGATCACCGAGACGCGACGCGAGACCAACCTTCAAGCCTACGGCTTTCCGCTGAACCGGTTCTCGCTCGGCGTCAGCATCCCGTCGGTGGTCGGTCCGTACAACGTCTTCGACGCGCGCCTGTTCGTCGAGCAATCGGTGTTCGACCTCGAGGCGCTTCATAAGATCCGCGCTGAGTCGCATGAGCTGAGCGCGGTTCAACACTCGTATCGCAGCGCGCGCGAGCTGGTCGTACTCGTCGCTGCCGACTTGTATCTCGAAGGTCTGGCGGCGCAAGCGCGTGCGACGACCGCGCGTGCGCAGCTCGAGACGGCGCAGGCGCTCCAGGCCCAGGCCGAAGATATGCGGCGCAGCGGCATCGTCGCCGGCATCGACGTGGTGCGGGCAGAGGTGCGTGTGAGCACCGAGAGTCAGCGCGCCACGGCGGCGCAGGCTGCGTTCGAGAAGGCAAAGCTGCAGCTCGCGCGAGTGATGGGCCTGCCAATCGGACAGGAGATTACGCTGTCCAATCAGATTCCTCCGGTGCCCGTTCCGGAGATCACGCTGGAGCAGGCGCTCGACCGCGCCTACCGCGAGCGGCCCGACTATCTGGCGGCCAAAGAGCGTGTCGAAGCGGCCGAGTCGAGCCGGCGTGCGGCGGTGTCCGAGCGTCTGCCGTCGGTGTCGGTGAGCGCGGATTACGGCGCCATCGGACTGACGGCCGCATCGGCCCTGTCGACGTTCGCCGTGACTGGCACCCTCAACATTCCGATTTTCAACGGCGGCAAGACCCAAGGTCACGTCGTGCAGGCGACCGTCGATCGCAACAACCGGCGAACCGAGCTCGACGACATGAAAGCGCAGGTCTATTACGAGGTGCGATCGGCCTTCCTGGATCTGCAGGCCACGTCCGAGCAGCTCCAGGCCGCGACGCGTGGACGGGAGCTGTCCGCGCAGCAGCTCACGCAGGCCCGCGATCGATTTGCTGCCGGCGTGGCCAATAACATCGAAGTGATCCAGGCGCAGGAAGCGGTCGCGCTGGCCAACGAGCAGTACATCAACGCCATGTTCAGCTACAACCTCTCGAAGGCCGTGCTCGGCCGCGCGCTCGGCACCGTCGAAGAGGCGATCGAAAAGTATCTCGGAGGGGCGAATTGACAGCGTCACGGCTTCGAATCATCGGCGGCGTGGTCCTGCTGGCGCTGATCGTCATCGGCGTGTGGTTCTGGCTGACACGCGGGCGAGAGTCGACCGACGATGCGCAGGTCGACGCGTATGTGACGCCGATTGCGTCGCGTGTCGGCGGGGCCATTCTGCGCGTGCCAGTTGGCGATAACCAGCAGGTCGACACCGGCGCCGTACTCGTCGACATCGATCCGCGCGACTATCAAGTGGCACTCGATCGGGCGCGCGCCGAGCTCGCCAATGCGCAGGCGGAGCTGGCGGTGGCGAAGGCGAACGTGCCGATTACGTCGACGGAGACCGACAACAATGTGGCCGCGGCAAAGGGCGGCGTCGATCGTGCTGCCGCGGGGATCGTCGAGGCGCAGCATGGTCTCGAGGCGGCCAAGGCCCGACTGTCGACGGCCCAGGCGCGCAAGCGCGAGCTCGACGCCACCGCCGCCAAGGACGCCAAGGACGTCGAGCGTTTCAAGGGGCTGCTGGCCAAGGATGAAATCGCGCAGCAGCAGTTCGACGCAGCGGTCGCACAGGCGGAGTCGTCGAAGGCGGCAGCGGATTCCGCCGGTGCACAAGTGCAGGAAGCCGACGCGGCGATCAAGGGCGCGGAGAGCCGGCTCGTGTCGGCGCACGGAGGACAAGCGGTTGCGGCCGCGGAATTGAGGTCCGCGGGAACGGCCCCTGAGCAGATGGCGGTGATACGGGCGCGCGCCTCGTCCGCGGAAGCGCGGGTGAAGCAGGCCGAGGCAACCGTGAAGCAGGCGGAGCTGAATCTCGAATACACGACGATCAAGGCGCCCTTCAAGGGCACCGTCAGCCGCAAGACGGTGCAGCCGGGACAAGTGATTCAGCCTGGTCAGCCGACGATGACGATCATCTCGCTCGAGCAGGTGTGGATCACAGCCAATTTCAAGGAGACGCAGCTCGAGCACATGCGCGCTGGGCAGAAGGTGGACGTCGATGTCGATGCGTACGGAGGCAAGCACTTCTCAGGAAAGGTCGAGACGATCGCTCCGGCTACTGGTGCGAGGTTCAGCCTGCTGCCGCCCGAGAACGCGAGCGGCAACTTCGTCAAGGTCGTCCAGCGCGTGCCGGTGAGGATCGTGCTCGACGCCGGTCAGGATCCGGAGCATCTGCTGCGCCCCGGCATGTCGGTCACGCCGATTGTGTACACGAGATAGACCACTTCGTAGAGGCGGGTCTTGAGACCCGCCTAGAGAAAACGAGTGAGCACAAAGGTCAATCCGTGGATCGTCGCCCTCGCGGTGATGTTCGCCACCTTCATGGAGGTGCTCGACACCACCGTGGTGAACGTGTCGCTGCCGCACATCGCGAGCAGCATGGCGGCGACCACCGAAGAAGCGACGTGGGCGCTGACGTCGTACCTCGTGGCCAACGCCATCATCCTGCCGCTCACCGGCTGGCTGGCGTCGACGCTCGGTCGCAAGCGATTGCTGATGGCGTCGACCGCCGGCTTCACCGTGGCGTCGGTGCTGTGTGGACTGGCGCCGAACCTGCCCTCGCTCGTGATCTTCCGCATTATTCAGGGCGCCACCGGCGGTGCGCTGCAGCCGCTCTCTCAAGCGGTGTTGCTCGAATCGTTCAAGCCTGAAGAGCGCGGCCGGGCCATGGGCTTCTGGGGGCTCGGCGTGGTCGTGGCGCCGATTCTCGGTCCGGTCGTCGGCGGCTGGCTGACCGAGAATTACACGTGGCGATGGGTGTTCTACATCAACATCCCGTTTGGCATCGCCTCGCTGATCATGACGCGCCTGTTCGTGTTCGATCCGCCGTATCTGCGCCGCGAGTCCCGCGGCATCGACTACTGGGGCATGGGCATGCTGGTCGTCGGCATCGGCGCGCTGCAGTACGTGCTCGACAAGGGTCAGCAGGATGACTGGTTCTCGTCGCGCGTGATTCTCACGCTGTCGATCATGTCGGCGGTTGCGCTTACCGCGCTGATCGTGCAGCAGCTGCGATCGAAGAACCCGCTCGTCGATCTGCGACTCTTCAAGGATCGATCGTACGCAGTCGGCGTGTTCCTGATGACCGTGCTCGGCTTCGTGCTGTACGGCAGCCTGGTGCTGCTGCCGATCATGCTGCAGACGCTGTTCGGGTATCCGTCGCTGCAAGCGGGCGAGGCGATGGTGCCTCGCGGGATCGGCTCGCTGATCATGATGCCGGTCGTCGGCGTGCTCACCGGCAAGCTTGATGCGCGCAAGCTGTTGGCCGTTGGCTTGACGATTGGCGGCCTCACTCTGTTGTGGATGGGACAGCTCAATCTACAGGCAGGCTACTGGGATCTGTTCTGGCCGCAGTTCATTCAAGGATCCGGCATGGCGCTGCTGTTCGTGCCGCTGACGACGGTGTCGATGGCGACCATAGCGCAGGAGCGCATGGGATATGCGACCAGCCTGTTCAATCTGATGCGCAACATCGGCGGCAGCATCGGCATCGCCGTCACCGGCACGATTCTGCAGCGGCAGCGTCAAACGACCGCGACCGTGCTTGGCGAGCACATCAGCATCTACAACCAAACCACACAGTCGCTGCTGACGCAGATCACGAACGGCTTCATTGCCGCGGGCTCCGACGCCGTCACCGCGGCGAATCGCGCCTACGAAGTGCTGCACGGCATGTTGTTTCGCGAGGCATCGATGGTGGCCTTCGTGATGCTGTTCCGTCTGCTCGGCGCGATCTTCCTGGTGATGATTCCGCTGGTGCTGATCATGCGACGCCCGAAGGGCGGCACAGCAGTGATAGCCGAGTAGCGCAGACTGCTGAATGCAGACTGCTGAATCAGTGCTCGATTGATGACGTCTGACTGCTGAATACTGCGCAATTGAAAATATTCAGCACTCCTCGTTCAGCACTCGGTCAATGAATCTGCAATCCGCATTCAGCAATCAGCACTTCGTATACCCAAACCGCCCCGGGTAGAATGCACAGCCTGGAGATGACTATGGCGGCCATGAAACGTTTGTGGGTGTGTGCACTCGTTGTGCTGGTTGCGGCGCCCGCGTTCGCGCAGAGCAAGAAGAACGAGCATTGGGTAGCCACGTGGGCGACGGCGCTGGTGTCGCGACCCCAGCCTGCGGCGGGCCGAGGTCTGGGACCAGGCGGTCCGCCAGCGCCGACACCGGCCGCGCAACCCGCGCCGGCTCCGTCGGGGACGCCGGCTGCGAGCGGACCCGCGCCCACCGCGCCACCAGCGGGACCGCCGGGCGGCGGCCGCGGCGGATTCGCGCCGCCGGTGACGCTGACCAATCAGACGATCCGCCAGATCGTACACACCAGCATCGGCGGCAGCCGCATTCGCGTGGTCCTGAGCAATGCCTTCGGCACGGCGCCGATCGACATCGGTGCGGCGCATGTGGCGCTGCGCGACAAGGACAACACGATCGCGGCAGCGTCGGCCAAGCCGCTGACCGTGGGTGGCTCCGACAGCTTCATCATTCTTGCCGGAGCCACAGCGGTGAGCGATCCGGTTGATCTGATGTTGCCGCCGCTCTCGGACCTCGTCATCGACTTGTACGTGCCGAAGGACCTCGGCCTCGATGCGTCGCCGGTGACAACGCACAACGGTGCGTCGCAGACCAACTACGTTTCGCAGACCGGCAACCACTCGGGTGAGACGGCGCCGGCGCTCGGCACCCGTGCGGGCGCGTGGTTCATGATCGCGCGCGTCGAGGTGACGGTGCCGCAGAACAGCGGCGCCATCGTCGCGTTCGGCGATTCGATCACCGACGGCGCGCGCTCCACCGCCGACATGAACGCGCGCTGGCCCGATCAGCTCGCGCGTCGACTCGCCGCGCGCAAGGGCCCGGCGTTCGCGGTGCTCAATGCCGGCATCAGCGGCAACCGTGTCCTGGGAGACGGCGCTGGCGTCAGTGCGCTGGCCCGCTTCGATCGCGACGTGCTGCTGCAGACCGGCGTGACCCACGTCGTCGTGATGGAAGGCATCAACGACATCGGCATCGCGCGCAGTAACCCGACGCCAAGCGCACAGGATCTGATCAACGGTCACAAACAGCTGATCGAACGCGCGCACGCCCGTGGACTGAAGATTTACGGCGCCACGCTGACGCCCTATGAAGGCGCGGCGTACTTCTCACCGGAGGGCGAGGCCAAGCGTCAGGCGCTCAATGACTGGATTCGCACCAGCGGCGCGTACGACGGCGTCGTCGACTTCGACAAGGCCACGCGCGATCCCGCCGCACCGACCAAGTTCAACCCGGCGTACGACTCGGGCGACCATCTCCACCCGGGCGATGCCGGCTACAAAGCGATGGGCGACGCAATCGATCTCGCGCTATTTACGCTGAAATGACTCGGATGACTCGGAACTACGCTTTGACGAGCTTCTTGTCCGCGGCGTGCTCGTGGAGGAATTCGAGCGCGAGGCTGAGGACCTTTTGGGTGAACTGTTCGGCGTCGAGGTTGCCGAACTTCTCTTTGAAGGCTGTGATCGGCACCACCGCTTTGGCCATCGCTCGATGGCCGCCGGCGTTGCCGATGTCGTTGAAGTACTTGCGCACGAACTCGCCGGCGTTGCGCGAGTAGCCGAGATTGCGCACCGACATGATCAGCACGTCGTTGACGATGCCCGAGACGATCGTCCACTGCACGTTCTCGAGCTGCAGGTAGAAGTCGGCGACGTAGGGGATGAAGTCCTCGCGCGGCGAGTTCCCGAGGAACGTACAGAACACTTGCTCCGACAGCCGCCCGTGCTGCTTCGCCTTGAGCACGTACTCGAGGCGGTCCATCGTGATTTCCGCGCCCTCCATCTTCCGGATCAGCGTCGCGTCGGCGAGCGGGTAGAGATACGAGAACGCCTCGATATCGACGCGATTGGCCTGACGGTTGAAGAACAGCGTGTCCGACTTGATCGCGTAGAGCATCGCGGTGGCGACGCGCTCCGAGATGTTCATGTCGGTGGCGCGCAGATGCTCGGTGAGGATCGTCGACGTCGATCCGTAGTCGACGCGGATGTCCTTGTAGACGGCGGTGTAGCCCGGCTGCTCGGGGTGATGATCGATCACCAGGCCGACGCGATCGATGGCACCGCCGAAATAGTGCGGCTGCACATCGACCATCGCGATCCGATCGAAGGCCTCCACCTCCTCCAGCGTGATGATCTCGACGTTGATGTCGAGCAGGTTCATCATCCGCAGGTTCTCCGGTCGCGTGACGCCTTGCAACGCCGCGATCACCGCCGTCTGGCGGTTGCGGTGGAGCAGCGTGCGCAGCGCCAGGCCGCTGGCCATGGCATCGGGATCGGGATCGTTGTGGAGGAGGATGAGAACGTTGTCGGCGTCGTTGAAGAACCGCTGATACTGCTGCACCTTGAGCCGGGTGAGCGATCGACTGAACTCGGTGAGGAGCGGTCCGCCGAACAGTTCCGAGAGCGCCAGGTAATTCAACTCGGGGAACTGCGCTTTGAGGTCTTCTTCGCGTTCGCGTGTGTGCGAGGTGCCGACGCCGAGTACGTAGACCAGTGTTCCCCCGGCATCCCAGATCGCCTCGAGCACCTTTTTCAGACTCTTGCGTCCGTTGTCTTCGACGACGACGCACGTGCCCGGGGAGAGGTCGGCTTTGACGTAGGTATCGGTGCGGCGCAGATCGCCGTAGATGACGTTCAACCCGCTGTCATGGAGGCGGCGGGCGAGTGGTTTGCTCTCGACGATGAACTCGACTTCGAAGCTGGGCAGCAGGATCTCGTCGAGCATCCGGATGGCCAGTTCAGTCTGGCAGGCGGCCAGGCACCTCATGCCCGACAGCCCGCTGCCACGGGGAAAACCCTAAACATAAACGCCAAACCCCTATTATACGCCTCGGCCCTAGGGCCCCCGCGGCGGGCCTGGGCCCGGCCGATCCCGGGCTTATGATCGGAAAACGTCGGGAATCGTCGAAATGCGCAACACGCTGCTGCCAGGTCTCGTCGCGGTGATCGTCTGTGTCGCGGCGACTGCAGCACAGAAGCCGACGTTTCGCGCCCGAACCGACCTCGTCAGCGTGAACGTCACCGTCACCGATCGGCGATCGAACTACCTGACCGATCTCACCTCCAACGAGATTGACGTCTTCGAGGACGGCGCCAAGCAGACCATCGAATACTTCGCGCGGGGCGAGGCCGCCGATGCGGCGCCGGAACTGCACATCGGGCTGCTGTTCGACACCAGCGGCAGCATGGGCGCCGACATCAACCTCTCGCGTTCGGCCGCCGTTCGCTTCCTGAATACGCTGCCCGACGCCAAGGACATCACGCTGGTCGATTTCGACACCGAGGTGCGCGTGGCCAAGTACGGCCAGCAGGATTTCCCGCGACTCGTCGAGCGCATCCGCGCGCGCAAGCCGGGCGGGTTCACGGCGATGTACGACGCACTCGGCGTTTACCTCGATGGCGCCTCCGATCTCCAGGGCCGCAAGATCCTCGTCATCTTCACTGACGGCGGCGACACCACCAGCGCGATCCGGTTCGCGGATGTCATGACGCTGATCCGCGCGTCCGATGTGACGGTGTACTCGGTTGGCTTTCTGCAGAACCAACAGAGCGGCGTGCGCGCCGAGCAGCGGCAGCGTCTCACGCAGATCGCCGGTGAAAGCGGCGGCGATGCGTTCTTCCCGACCGACATGAAACAGATCGATCAGGCCTACGAGAAGATCCTGTCGCAGGTCCGCGCGCAGTACAGCCTCGGCTACGTGTCGACCAACACCCGCACCGACGGCGCCTGGCGGAAGGTCGAGATCAAGGTGAAGCGGCCCAACGCCAAGGATCTCAAGATCCAGTCGCGGAAGGGTTACTTCGCGCCGTTCCGGAAATAGCGGGACGGCGGCAACGGGGAAAGAAGATCACACCCGCCGTCACCTCCGTTTCCTCGTGCTGTGGTACGATTCCGCGATCGACGCTCCCCAATTTTCCGGACCGTATCGCGATGCCGTCAGTTCACGATCGCTTCAAGCTCGTCAGCGACTTCGAGGTGCGCGGCGACCAGGTGCGCGCGGTGCCGGAGCTGGTCGATGGGTTGAATCGCGGCGACTCGCACCAGGTGCTGCTCGGCGTCACCGGATCGGGCAAGACGTTCACCATGGCGCAGGTGCTCTCGCAGGTGAACCGCCCGGCGCTGGTGATGGCGCACAACAAGACGCTGGCGGCGCAGCTCTATCAGGAATTCAAGCGCTTCTTCCCGGAGAACGCCGTCGAGTATTTCGTCAGCTACTACGACTACTACCAGCCCGAAGCCTACGTTCCGGCCACCGACTCGTACATCGAGAAGGAAGCGACGGTCAACGACGAGATCGATCGCATGCGGCTCTCCGCGACCCGCTCGCTCTTCGAGCGCCGCGACGTGGTCATCGTCGCCAGCGTGTCGTGTATCTACGGCCTCGGCTCGCCCGAGGCGTACTACGGATTGCTGCTGCCCCTCGAAGTCGGTCAGCGGATCGATCGCGATCAGATCCTGCGCAAGCTGGTCGAGATTCAGTACGAGCGCAACGACACTGAATTCGGCCGCGGCACGTTCCGCGTCCGCGGCGACATCGTCGAGGTCGTGCCGTCGTACGAAGAGCACGCGCTGCGCATCGGGCTGTTCGGGGATGAGGTCGACGAGCTGGCGTGGTTCGACCCGCTCACCGGCAAAGTGCTTCGGCGAATCGACAAAGTCGCCGTCTATCCGAAGTCGCACTTCGTCACATCGCGCGACCGGACGAAGATCGCGGTGGAGTCGATCAAGCGCGAGCTCGAGGAGTATCGCTCGCATCTCGAGTCGGAAGGAAAGCTGCTCGAGGCGCAGCGGCTGCATCAGCGGACGATGTTCGACCTCGAGATGATTCGCGAGATCGGCTACTGCCACGGCATCGAGAACTACGCGCGCCATCTCACCGGCCGCCCGCCGGGCGCGCCGCCGCCGACCCTGCTCGACTACCTGCCCGATGATGCAATCGTCATCGTCGACGAGAGCCACCAGAGCGTGCCGCAGGTTCGCGGGATGTACCACGGCGACAGGTCTCGCAAGGAAGTGCTGGTGGCCTATGGATTCCGCCTCCCTTCAGCCCTCGACAACCGGCCGCTCAACTTCGAGGAGTGGGAGCAGCGCGTCAAGCAGGTGGTGTTCGTGTCGGCGACGCCGGGGCCGTACGAGCTCACCAAAGCTGGCGGCGTGGTTGTGGAGCAGGTGATTCGGCCGACCGGGCTCATGGATCCGCCGATCGACGTGCGCCCCGTACGCGGGCAGGTCGACGATCTGCTGAAGGAGATCCGCGACCGCGCCGAGCGCAAGGAGCGCGTGCTGGTGACGACGCTCACCAAGCGCATGGCGGAGGACCTGACGACGTATTACCAGGAGCTCGGCGTCAAGGTGCGCTACCTGCACTCCGACATCGAGACGCTGGAGCGCGTCGAGATCCTGCGCGACTTGCGTCGCGGTGCCTTCGACGTGCTCGTGGGCATCAATCTGCTGCGTGAAGGCCTCGATCTGCCTGAGGTGTCGCTGGTGGCGATCCTGGACGCCGACAAGGAGGGCTTCCTGCGGTCGTCGGGCTCGTTGATTCAGACCTCGGGTCGTGCGGCGCGAAACGTCAACGGGCGCGTCATCATGTACGCCGACACGATGACCGCGTCGATGCAGTCGGCGATCGCCGAGACCTCGCGCCGGCGTACGCTGCAGGCCGCCTACAACGACGAGCACGGCATCACGCCCGAGTCGGTGGTGCGCTCGATAGACGAAGTGATGTCGAGCGTATACGAACGCGACTACATGACGCCTGCCACCAAAGATGCTCGCGACCAATTCCGGACGCAGGCCGAGCTCGACGCCGAAATTACGCGGCTCGAACGCGAAATGAAGGCGGCAGCCGCCAACCTCGACTTCGAAAAGGCAGCAACTGTTCGCGACACGCTCAAAGCACTGCGCACACGCGGCCTGGGCCTTGCAGGCGCCGCTGGCATTCGCTGATTGTGCTGAGCCTGCTGCAGAACTGGGCCAAGGGCGTCGTGCACGAGGTGCAGGAGTACATGCTCCTGCAAGCGGCCACCATCCGAGGCATGGTGCGCGGCCCGTACTACAAGGTCGACATCGTTACCCAGTTCGAAGAGATTGGCATCGGCTCGTTGACGGTGGTGCTGCTGACCGGTTTCTTCACCGGTGCCGTGCTGGCGCTGCAGAGCGGGTTCACGCTCGATCAGTTCGGTGCCCGGCCGTTCGTCGGCCGCCTCGTGAGCGCGTCGATGATCAAGGAGCTCGGTCCCGTCCTGACCGGGCTGATGCTGGCGGGGCGTATCGGCTCCGGCATCGCGGCGGAGCTCGGCTCGATGGTCGTGACCGATCAGATCAACGCGCTTCGCGCGCTCGGTACCGATCCGGTGCGCAAGCTGGTCGTGCCGCGCGTGATGGCCGGCTTCTTCATGGCGCCGGTGTTGACGGTCATTGCCGACACGGTCGGCATCATGGGCGGCTGGTTGATCGCCGTCTTTCAGCTGCGCGTCGCCCCGACCGTGTACTGGAACTCGATCTATGAGGGGCTGTACACGCAGGACGCGTGGATGGGGATCATCAAGCCGTTCTGTCTTGGCTTCATCATCGTGTCGATCGGGTGTCATGTGGGGCTCAGGACGCATGGAGGGACGCAGGGTGTTGGCCGTTCGACGACGCAGGCAGTGGTTGCCGCCTCTGTCGCCGTGATTGCCGTGGATCTGGTGGTCTCGCAGCTCTTGATCACGCTGCTGTACTAGCGATGACTGGCGAGCGTCCGATGGTCGTGATTGACAAGGTCTCGCTGGCGTTCGACGACAAAGTCGTGCTCAGAGAGGTGAGCTTCGAGCTGCTGCCCGGCCACACGAAGTTGATCCTCGGCGGGAGCGGATCGGGCAAGTCGACGATCCTCAAGTTGATTCTCGGATTCCTGAAGCCCGATGCCGGATCGATTTGGGTGAACGGCGAGCGCATCGACACCATGGCGGAGCGCGATTTGATGCGGGTTCGCGCCGGGATCGGGATGGTGTTCCAGGAGGTCGCGCTCTTCGACTCCTTGACCGTCGACGAGAACGTCGGCTACTCGCTGTACGAAGAGAGCGACCTGCCCAACGATCGGGCGCGCGCACGCGTAGAAGAAGTGCTCGGGTTCGTCGGCCTGGGCGACTTCATCGATCGGATGCCGTCGGAGCTGTCGGGCGGGCAGCGTCGCCGCGTGGCCATCGCGCGCGCGATGGCGGCCAAGCCAGGTCTGATTCTCTACGACGAGGCGACCACCGGACTCGATCCGATCATCGCGTCGACGGTCGACCAGGAGATGGTCAAGCTGCGCGATCTCGAGGGCGTGACCTCGATCATCGTCACCCATCAGCTCCGTGATGCGTTCTTCGTGGCCACGCATGAAGCCGTACCCGACGGTTCGACGGCGCGTATCGAAGCCGCCGACGCGCAGAAGGCGGAGGAGGCGGAGTTCCTGATGATCAAGGAAGGCGTCGTTGCTTTTGAGGGCAGCGCGAGCGAGCTCCGCGCCGCAATGGATCCGTACATCAAGAGCTTTCTTTCTTAGAGGTGCATCATGCCCCGCACGCGCTCGCTGGCCTGGGCCGAACTGAAGATCGGCCTCGTGTCCATCTTCGCCATCGTCATGGCGAGCATCTTGATCTTTCTGGTGACAGGATCGGGCGGCTTCTTCTGGCAGCGATATTCACTGAAGACGATCTTTCCGAACATCGCCGGACTGAAGACCGGTGCGCCGGTGCGACTGGCGGGTGTCGAGATCGGATCGGTGGGTGATCTGACATTCGCCGGCGATCGCGTCGAGGTGGTTCTCCAGATCAGGAAGGAGCATCAGCCGCGCATCACCGACCGCTCGATCGCCTCGCTCGGATCGGTGTCGCTGCTCGGCGAGGCGTCGGTCGACCTCACGGCGTCGAGTGCAGGCACGCCGATCGCCGAGTGGGGCTACGTGCGATCGGGACGGGCCATCGGCACCGTCGGCGATGTGACGCAGCAGGCGAGCCTGGGGATCGATGAAGCGACGCAGCTGCTCAAGGACCTGCGTTCGGGCCGCGGCACGATGGGGCGGCTGTTCACCGACGAAGCGCTGTATACGGAAATGACCCGACTCGTGACTGCTGCCGAAGAGGTGGCGGCCAACATCAACGAGGGTCGCGGCTCGCTTGGCCGGCTCGCCAACAACCCGGCGGCGGCGCGTTCGCTTGAAGCCTCGCTCGGCAATCTCGAGCAGATGACCGCGCGAATCCGGGCCGGGGAGGGGAGTCTGGGCAAGCTGCTTCAGGACGACAGCATGGCGCGATCGCTGTCCTCGATGTCCACGAACTTCGAGTCGATTAGCGGGCGCATCAACCGGGGCGAGGGGAGCGCGGGCAAATTCATCAACGACGATCAGTTGTATACCCGATTCAATTCGATGGCTGATCGCCTGGACCGCGTGATGGCCGCTTTGCAGCAAGGCGACGGAACGGCAGGACGCTTGCTACAGGACAAGCAGTTGTATGAGAACATGAACGGTACGATGATGGAGATCAGGAATCTGGTCGCCAATATCAACAAGGATCCGAGGAAATACCTGAACATGAAAGTCAGTTTGTTCTGACGGATCCACGGAGGGGACCATGGCACAGAATGAGGGCATTGGGGCGGCTGGTGTATTGCTGGCGTTCATGGTCGGTGCGACAGTCGGCGCCGCCGTGGCGCTCTTGTTCGCGCCGGCCACCGGCGACGAAACCCGCGAGTACCTCGGCAAGCGCGCCCGCGAGAGTCGCGATCGCGTGAACGAGATGGCCCGCCAGGGGCGCGAAATCGTCAACAAGCAGCGCGAGAACCTCACCACCGCGTTCGACCGGGCTCGCGACCAGTTCACGGCAGCAACCCGCGAGGCGGCGGGCCCTGAGGCGTGAGCGACGTCTTCCTCGGTGTGATCGCTGCGGGTGTGCTGCTGATGGCGATCGGCCAGGTCACTGCGGTGATTATGGCCGTGCGCGCGACGCGGCGTGTGGGCGATGCGCTTGGGCGCCTCGAGGAAACCGTGCGCCCGATCATCGAGGGGGTGCAGCCGATCGTCGCCAACGTGCAGCAGATGTCTGAGGATGCGGCGCGGGCGACCGCGATTGCCACCGCTCAAGTCGAGCGAGCGGAGCGCATGATGGACGACGTCTCGCGGAAGATCGACGAGACGATGTCCATGGTGCAGCAGACGATCCTCACTCCAGCGCGCAACGGCATGGCGATTGTGGAGGGGATCAAGGCGGCGTTCGGCGCGTTCTTCGGTGGTGGCTCGCCGCGGCGGCGATCGCCGGGGCCGGCGAGCATCGCCGAAGACGACGCGTCGTTCATCGGCTGAGCGCGCGCGACCCACGTCACGCCGACGTACGTCACGCCGACGTACGTAGTGTCCGGCTTTAGCCGGACGCAGGCGTAGTGTCCGGCTTTAACCGGACGCAGGCGTAGTGTCCGGCTTTAGCCGGACCGAGATCTGTGTCTCCCGATCGCCTCATAGACTCCGCGCCGCGTCTCGTCTTCGCATTCGAAGTGCGGGCGGAGGTCGCGGCTCCGCTCGAAATCGGTCGCCTCCCGCGTGGCGTTCGACGCATCATCCCGATTCTCGGAGGCACGTTCGAAGGTCCTGCACTCAAGGGACGTGTGCTTCCGGGCGCAGACTGGCAAATCATTCAGCAAGACGGCTTCAGCGAACTCGATACGCGCTACGCGCTCGAGACCGACAGCGGCGAGCTGATCTCCGTGCGCAACGCCGGCATTCGTCACGCCGATCCGGCGGTGATGGAGATGCTGCTGCGCGGAGAGATCGTGGATCCCTCGCTCGTGTACTTTCGCACGACGCCGACGTTCGAGACCGCGGCGCCCGATCTGCAATGGCTGACGCGATCGGTGTTCGTCGGCACCGGCGAGCGCCTGCCGACGCAGGTGCTGATTCGGTTTTGGATGGTGGAGTGATGGTCCGTTGAAATCGACATCGCGGATTCCTGCGCTACACTAGGGGTTCGGTCGGGCGCGTGGCTCAGCGGTAGAGCATTCGCTTCACACGCGAGGGGTCGGTGGTTCGATTCCACCCGCGCCCACCAATTCACATCCGCATTCCTCCACCTCCGCGGCCGAGCTTCGATCATCCAGGATCGCCGACGCCTAATCAGCGGTCAGCTCCGACCCGGAGCCAGGGGACCCATGAGCCACGCGAGCGACGCTAAACAGCTATAGCAGTCTGCGCGTATACCTCATGTAGTTGCCATCGGGCCGCCTCGAAATGGCCGGGATTGCCTCGATGTTCGCTTTCTCCTTCTCAAACGTTAATGCAGTCAATGCTGACGACCGCCCAGGGTCTGTACGTGCGCAATGGCATATAGCGATGCACGGAGGTTCGAACGGTGGCTGGCTATGGATCCGTTTCTTTCGGCGACCGCTAGACCACTCGACGCGATTGTGGAGCGACTCTGTGTCAGTCTCGATGTCGAGTCGGCCTTCGTTGGCGAAGTCGGTACGCCTCGCGATCACGTGGTCATGGCCGCGTGGTGGAAAGAGGGGCAACTCAGAGATTCGGTGGAGTATTCCATTCAGGGTACGCCGTGTGCGCGCGTTGTAGACGGACAGCCCGTATGCCGTTCAAGCGGCATCCTCCAATCGTTCCCGCACGCAGAATTCCACCAGACGGAACGAGTCGACGCGTATGCCGCGCATCCGCTCCTGGACACGGCCGGCATTTCTCTGGGGCTCATTGCTGTCATGAGCCAGAACCGGTTTTCGAATGTCAAACGAATCCGCGAACACCTCGCGTTGTGCGCGCCGCGTGTGGCCGGAGAGCTCGTCCGCGCGCGCGAGCACGAAACGGTCATTGCGGAAGTGCACCATCGCGTCAAGAACAACCTGCAGGTGGTCGCGTCGCTGCTGACGATGCAAGCCACCACCGCCAAGGACAGTGTCGTGGAGCGCGCGCTGGCGAACGGCATCGCGCGCGTGTCCACGGTTGCGCTCATCCACGCACAACTGTCCGAACGAGGCAGCGTCGCGTCCGTGGACATCGGGATGTTCATTCGAAGCCTGGTCCGCAATGTCCAGCAGACGTTCGCGAACCCGGCGACCACGGTCACCTTCACACTCAATCTCGATCGGCTCATCCTGCCGCTCCATATTGCGACGCCGTGCGCGGTGCTGATCAGCGAGCTCGTGACCAATGCCCTGCAGCACGCGTTCGTTGGCCTGGCGACCGGCAGCATCGACATCCAGGCCAGATCCCTCGATGGGTTCGTCACGATTGTGGTCGGGGATGACGGGACGGGGTTCCCCGCGCGGGTCGAACAGGAAGAAGGACATGGTCTGGGGCTGCGGCTGGTCCAGCAGCTGGCCGTCAAGCAGTTGAGAGGCGAAATGACCATCGAGCGCCGCGCCGTGGGAACCGAGTTCATCGTGCGGTTCCCGCATCGCCGCGCGCAAGATACGCTGAAGGCGTCGTGATCGCGGCCGCGCCGACGCGCGGCAAACCTGGGAGGCAACAATGAGCCTTGGCCGAATCATGATCGTGGAGGACGAGGTCATCGTCGCCGAAGACCTTCGCCGCGGCCTGACCGCCGCCGGATACGACGTCGTTGCGCATGCGGTCGATGGACGCGAGGCGATCGCGCTGGCATCGAGCGTGGCGCCCGATGTCATTCTGATGGATGTCTTCCTCGATGGCGACCTCGATGGCATCGCCGCGGCTCGCGCGATCACAGCATCGATCGATGTCGCGATCATCTACGTCAGCGCAAACGCGGCTGACGCGCTCGTCGACGATGCCGTGAGATCGGGAGCCGACGCATACCTCTTCAAGCCCTTTCAACTGCCGCAGGTGTTGACCGCTCTAAAAGTCGTCTTGCACCGGCGTAAGGCGAGGCAGGCGCGCGGCGAGCCCACTCCGCTTCTGCCATCGGCCGGTTCGATGACTGCCGCGACACCGGCGAAACCGTCAAACGGGATGAGCGGCGCCCTCGCCAGCGGCGGCCGAGATCACTTCGCGGCCATGCTTCAAAAACTGCAGGCCACCCTCAACGACACCGTGTGGGTCGGCCGCGACGAGGACGTGGAGGACGCGAAGGCGACCGTGATCACGGCACGCGAAAAGGACGTGATACGGGGCCTGTTGTGCTACCGACGGCTGTCGATCGTCGCCGAAGTGCTTGGGATCAGTATCCACACCGCGCGCAACCACCTGAAGTCCGTCTTCCGGAAGCTCGATCTTCACTCCCAGGATGACCTGCTTCGCTTCCTCATCGACGGCCAAGCGGTGTTGAGTGTGATCGCCGCCGTGTCTCTGGCGTGCGCGTGATCGGAACGAGGACGGACACGGTCGTGCCGACGCCAAGTGCGCTCTCGATCCACATGTGACCGTTGTTCTGCTCGACGATGGAGCGTGCTGTCGACAGACCCATGCCCGTGCCTTGATCGTTGTGTTTCGTCGTGAAGAACGGCTCGAACGCTCGCGCCGTGGTTCGTGGATCCATACCGCGTCCGTTGTCGCGGACGGTGATGAGCACGTAGCCGCCGGCGTTGACACTCGATTGCCGCGGCGACGGCGGCAGAACGTCGCTGCGACTGGTGGCGATCGTTAAGTCGCCGCCGGTCGGCATGGCATCGCGCGCATTCGCCACCACGTTGAAGAGAACCCGCTCGAGGTTGCTCTGGTGCATCGAGACGAGGGTGTGCGTCAGGCCATGAGCGATCGTCAGACGAACCTTGGGTCCAGCGATACGCGCCAGCAGCCTCTCGATCGATGAGAGCGCTGACGCGATGTCCACATCACTGGAACGCGGATTCGGCCGGCGGACGAACGCGAGAAGCTCGTGCGTCAGTTCCGCGCCGCGATCGACGGCGCGCGACACATCAACGAGCAGCTGGCGGCTCTCGTTTGACAGATCGTGGCTCTGAAGAAGTTCGACACTCCCTTTGATGATGCAGAGGAGATTGTTGAAGTCGTGAACGACCCCGCACGTGACCCGTCCGATCGCCTCGAGCGCAGACCGGCGCACGTCACCGTCAATCGGCGCCGCTGAGCCATCGCCGCCGTTCTGACGTGTGTCACGACTCTCGATGCTTCGGACTGCGACGATCTCAGGTCGACCGATCATGACGAACGTTCCGCTGTCGTGACCAGCCATATCGGTGCCGTCCCCACGAGCGGCAGGGAGGTACCCGCTACTGTGACCATCGCGCGAGCGCACGGACGGCGTTCCATTCACACCACGTATCGGTGACGACGGCACGCAAGTCGATAACCCACCTTGGACTATGTCAACGCCTGACCAAGGGGACGATACGACTGGCTGACAGATGAGTATGGGAGCAGGTCTTCGGGTCTGCATGGCGATAGCCGTGCTCGTCTCGTCGAGGGCGGTGCCGACGTCCGCTCAGTCCCACGCGCCGGCCGAGGTAGCCCCAACACCGTCCTCCTCGGCCGGCGACGCTGGGTCTTCAACCGAACCGAGGTCCCAATCGTGGTTTCAGGCAGAGGCCGCGTACGAGGGGCTGTCACATGGGTACAGCCCGTGGCGAAGCGCGACCCTCTCTCTTGGACTCGAGCGCGCAGACGGACGTGCGTTCTACGGTTCGCTGCAGGAGGCGACGCGATTCTCGCGTCTCGATCATCAGATCACGATCGGGTTCCGGGGCCGCCCGGCGCGGCGATTGATTGCGGCGGCGGAAGCGGAGGCGAGTCCGTCTCATCAGGTATCGCCGACCTGGGGGTTGGTCGGACACGTCGACATCGACGCCGGCGGCGGATGGGGAGTCGAGGCCGATGTTCGCCACCGCCATTACGCGTCCGACGATGTCGATCTCAGCTCGATGACGATCGAGCGATACGTGGCGCAGTCTCGCGTTGCTTACGTGTTGTCTGTCGCGCGACTCGGCACCGAGGCCACCGCCATCAGTCAGCGCGCACAAGGTGATCTCTATTACGGCCGTCGCACCAACCGAATCGGCCTCATCGTCTCGGCGGGAGACGAGATCGAACATGTCGAGCCGCTCGGCGTGCTGAGAACGCCTGTGCGTGCGGTCGCGATCGTGGGACGACATTGGCTCGCGTCGCGGTGGTTTCTCTCGTACGACTCGTCGGTTCACGAACAGGGCGCTCTGTACACGAGACGACGCCTGAACGTCGGGCTTGGTACTCGTTTCTAACGCGTCCATGAGTGCCGCCACAGAGTTCAAATCCCTCCCGCAGCACGAGCGACCGTCATGGCTGCAGACCGCGTGGACATCGGGCAGCATCGCCCGCCCCTCGCAAGCGGCGCCGGGCATTCTTGCGTTCGCTCTTGGCGTGATCGCCGTCGTGGCGTCGCTGCTGCGCGACGATCGGCTGGCGCCTGTGCAATCGCTCTTTCGGCCGATGCCGCGCAGCGCCGCGATCGGATTGCTCCTCTGCGGCGTCGCTCTTATGGCCGCAGCGCTCCGCCGCCGCCGAGTGGTGTGTGTGACGGCGGCGGCAACGGGCATTCTCGGCATCGGCACGTTGCTGCAGTACGGGTTCGGTGTGGGTTGGAACCCGCTCCGCTCGGTTCTTGATCCGTCGATTGGCGCTGCGGCCGGAGGCATGGCCCTCAGCAGCGCGCTGAGCTTCGCTCTGCTTGGAGTCGCGCTGTTGGCCGTCAGCCTCGATCCGCGACGCGGCAGCTTCGTCTGTGCGGTGTGCGGGACCACCGTTGCGGCACAAAGCGGCGTCGCGTTTGTGTGGCACGGCTTCGGCATCGCAGTGTCATCGGCCATTGCCGATGCAACGCCGCACGAGACGCTCGGCCTCGCCATTGCCGGCATCGGCACGCTCGCGTCGGCGTGGAACCACGACTCGACGATTGGCGTGCCACGGTGGCTGCCGTTGCCCGTGGCGCTCGGTGTTGCACTGGTGTCGGTGTCACTGTGGCAACAGTCGGAGTCGGATCGACGCTCGATGATCGACGCCAGCGCGCGGCTCCGAGCTGATCGCTTGAGCGCTGAAGTGCAGCACCGTGCCATGCCACTGGCAGATGCGCTCGTCGATCTCGCCCGCCTCGAGACCGAGCGGCGCTCGGGGCGCAACGCCTTCGACACGCGAGCGCTCGCCATTCGCGAGCTGGAACGGTTTCCGAATCGTTCGGCGATCGGGTTACTCAATGCCGACTTCACGTGTCAGTGGATGGCGCATCGTGACGTCGCAGCATCCGCGTGCACGATGGCGCTCGGCGAACGCGGCCGGCGAACGCTCCTCGACGACCGGCGCTCGCTAGATCTCGTCAGCGGGGTCGACGTCGTTCCGAATGAACCAGGCCTGCTTCTCGCGGCGGCCGTGCAGGAGCACGGGTCGCTCACGGGCTACGTCGTCGGGCTGTTTCGCTACGAGGACTTCTTCGCCCATACGATCGACCACGACGTCGCAGCCGATTACTCGCTGCACGTCTTCGAAGGGTCTCGCGAGCTCTATCGAGGCCGAGGCGCCGACATCGACGTCGATCGGGCGACGACCGTGTCGATTCCGTTTCTCGGCGCTCACTGGCACGCGCTGATGAGGCCGCGGTCTGCCGGCAGCGCCAGTGGATCGCTCGCGGACCGGACGCTGGTATTCGGGTTCCTGCTCGCGGGTCTGCTTGGCTGGGCCGTTCATCTCGGCCAGGGTTCGGCCCGAACCCGCACAGAAATGACGGCCGCGCAAGCCGCCCATGCCGCAAGTGAGCTTCGCTACAAACACATCATCGACTCAGCCGCGGACATTATCTACAGGACGGATGTGAAAGGCCGGTTCACCTACGTCAATCCGGCGGGCGTGCGGGCGATGCGCTGGACCAGAAACGATCTGATCGGGCGCGACTACCTGTCGCTGATCAGATCGGACTATCAGGACGCGGCGCGGGCGTTCTACGAGAAACAAGGCGCCGACCGGATTCCGAGCACGTATTTTGAATTCCCGGCGGTGACGTCAGCCGGCGACGATGTCTGGATCGGGCAGCACGTGCAGCCGCTGATGGAAGGCGAACGCCTCGTCGGCTTTCAAGCGGTGGCCCGCGATGTCAGCGATCGCGTTCGGGCGCAGCGGGAACTGCAACGCATGCGCGATGCCGCCCTCGAGACCGCGCGACTCAAAACCGAGTTCGTCGCCAATACGAGCCATGAGATCCGAACACCGCTGAACGGCATCCTCGGGTTTTCCGCGCTGTTGCTCGACACCGGGCTCAACGATCAACAGCGCATCTACGCCGACGGACTTCGATCGAGTGCCGATGCGCTGCTGTCCATCGTCAACGACATCCTCGACTTCTCCAAGATCGAAGCGGGCATGCTCCGCTTGGAGGTGGTGAGCTTCAACCTCCGCGCCTCGATTGACAACTCGGTCAACGTGTTCACCGAGAGCGCGAGGCAGAAAGGCCTCCAGCTCGAGGTGTACGTCGACCATGGGTTGCCGCAGCGGGTCACAGGCGATCCGGGTCGGTTACGGCAAGTGCTGACGAACCTGATCGCGAATGCGATCAAGTTCACCGATCGAGGCTCAATCACGGTTGCCGTGATGACGGAATCGGAGACCGATGCGGACGTGACGATCCAATTCTCGGTACGTGACACCGGGGTCGGCATCGACGAAGCCGTACAGCAGCAGTTGTTCCAGCCGTTCGTGCAAGGTGACGGGTCGACGAGCAGGCGATACGGCGGCACCGGGCTGGGCCTGGCGATCTCGCGCCAAATCGCCGAGCTCATGGGAGGCTCGATCTGGGTTGAAAGCACAGCGGGGTTTGGGTCGACGTTCTCGTTTACGGCCAAACTCGCGAAGGATGACCACGGCGCGATTGAGGCGGCGTCTGACGTGTCGCTCGACGGCGTTCGGGTGCTCATGGTCGCGGACACCGCGTCGATGCGAGACAGCCTCACCAACCACCTCGCTGGATCCGGCGTCGTCGCGTCGTGGAGCGATAGCAGCACAGAGGCGCACACGATGCTGCGGAACGCGGCGGGCCAGCAATGGCCGTTTCGGATTGTGGTGCTCAGTTTGTTGCATGCCGGTGAGGATCCGATCGCGTTTGCCCGCAGCATCAAAGACGATCCGTCGCTGGCCTCGACGCGAGTCGTACTTATTCCTGCCGTCGGTGTGCTCGGCGATGCCCACGTGGCGCGCAGCAGCGGTGTGGCTGCCTATCTGCCTAGCCCCGTTCACCGACAGGAGTTTCAGCGTTGTCTCCAATGGGTCATTGCCGACACCGATTCACCGTTGCGTGTCGAATCGAGTTCGTCGTCGCTGATCACCCGTCACACGCTTCAAGAAGAATGCGTCGCGGGTGCGCGCGTCCTGGTGACCGACGACAATCCGATCAGCCTGCAGGTCACGAAACTGGTGATCGAGAAGCTCGGATTCATGGTCGACACCGCGCGCAACGGAGCCGAGGCGGTCGAAGCGGTGTCGCGAACGGCCTACGCCCTCGTGCTCATGGATCTGCAGATGCCGGTCATGGACGGGTATGCAGCGACCGTCGACATCAGACGGATCGAACCCCCACGTCATACACCGATCATCGCGTATACGGCCAATGCCGGCGCGCGCGAGCGGTGCTTCGACGCCGGCATGGACGATGTACTGGAGAAGCCGATCAGGAACAACCAGCTGAGTGACATCATCGAGAGGTGGGTCTATCGCGCCGGCAGCGAGTCTGAGTTTCCGAAAGCGCGGGACGCGATCACGCACCCATCAGCGGTGGACGATGTCGTCGATTCCGCGGTGATGGCCGACGTCGAAAAGCACGTCGGAGTCAGTGTCCTCGATCAGATGATCGCGACGCTCCTCGACGCTGCGGATGCGTCAATCGCGACCATGCAGGGGTGCCTCGAAGACGACCAGATCGAGGAGTTGAAACAGGTCGCGCATCGCCTGAGGGGAGCCTCGATGACGCTTGGGTTCGCGCGGCTCGGCGCCTTGTGCGCGACGCTCGAGGAAGAGGGCGAGCGATACTCATCGATCCAGCGACACGATGTGCTGGAGCGTATGCGTGACGTGTGCGAGGACATGCGCGTGTGGGTCCGACGTCGATCACGGTAGCGTGCAGGCGTGCGCCTGGGGGCCATGGCTCGTCGGCGTAGGGCCTGCGCTGAACGGCCGATTGACCACGTCTAATGGGCGATGACGCTAGCCGTGTGTTGCCCGCGCGCAGCGCCTGTGCTGGGCCGCGTCCATGTCCGCTGTGACGCCAGAAGACCTTCCAGTTGCTCCCCCGGCACAGGGCGGGAGAAGAGCCAGCCCTGCGCGTACGGGCATCCGAGATCACGCAGCCGATCCAGCTGTTCTTCGTTGGAGATACCCTCGGCGATGACGTCCATGTCGAGCTGCTGGCCCAAACGGACGATCGTGCGCACGATCTCCGCGTGCTTGTCGCCATGTGCGAGCTGCGTGATGAACGAGCGATCGATCTTCAAAACGTCGACCGGGAGCTCGTGGAGGTAGCTGAGCGACGAATAGCCGGTTCCGAAGTCGTCCAACAGCAATCGAATGCCCAGCCGTTTGAGGCGATGCAGGACGTCGACGGTCGTGGAGGCATTCTCGATCATCATGCTCTCGGTGATCTCCAACCGGAAGAACGCCGGGCTGAGTCCACTCTCCTCCAATGTGTGGGCGACGCAGTCCACGAGATCCGCCTCGAGTAAGTGACGCGCCGACACGTTGACGCTGATCGACACCGGTGGATATTGGGGCATCTGACGATGGAGCTTCCGGATGCGGTGTGTCGCCGCGCGCCAGACCGCACGATCCACGGGCGTCACGAGCCCGGTCGCCTCGGCAACCGGGATGAAGACCGCCGGAGCCACCAGTCCCTGGTCCGGGTGGTGCCAGCGAGCGAGGCCTTCGAAACTCGTGATCCGGCCGCTGTCGATGGAGATGACCGGCTCGAAGAATGCCGTGATCTCCAGCCGTTCGATGGCGAGCCGCAGATCTGATTCAACTTTGACCCGGTGCATCACCTCGAGGTGCATTTTCCGCGCGAACATCTCGACCCGATTGCCACCGCCCGCTTTGGCGAGATGGAACGCGAGGTTGGCATCACGGAGAACGTCTTCCGCATTCTCGAGATCGCCGGTGCTGAACACGACACCGGCGCTGGCGGTGATCGCTCGTGTCATGCCATCGACGGCGAACGGTTTCGACATCTCGTCGAGCAGACGCACGCCGACCATCTTTGCGCTAATCTCGTCGCCGACGTTTTCGAGCAGCAATCCGAATTCGTCTCCGCCGAGACGGGCGGTCACATCCTCGGGGCGCAAACCGTTCTCCAGTCGCCGTGCGACGCCTTGGAGCAGGATGTCTCCGGCCGCCGGCCCCATGCTGTCGTTCAGCACACTGAAACGATCGAGACCAATGACGACGACCGCAAACGTATACGACGGCTCTCGTTTGCCGTGCTCGAGAGCCCGAGCGATCTGGCCGAGGAGAAACGCCCGATTCGCCAGGCCCGTGAGCGCATCGTGCGATGCCTCGTGAAGCAGCTTCTGTTCGACGCGCTCGCGCTGCAACGCCTCCTTCGTGATCTGGCGATTGGCCTCCATCAGACGCTTCGTGCGGCGTTCGACCTCGCGATGCAGTGTCTCGGGCCGCCTGACCATGTCGTACACACAGACGCCCACGATCACCGCAATCAGCCCGAGGAGCGGGAGGGCGCGCGAATGGCTCGGCGAGTACGCCCACCCGAGGCGCGGCGCGATGGCCAGCGTCCACTGGCCGCCTGGCACATTGACCGCTACTTCGACAGGGTCGGCCAGATCGAGCTCGGTTGAACGCGCGAACACGCGTCGCCCGGTATGAGCGCCGTGGCGAAAGAGCACGTAGTCGTCTCCCTCCCGCGACAGCCCAGGGAGTCCGCTGGCGGCGACGAGATCCGACACTCGAGCCGAGGCCACCGACACGCCCGCGAAGCGGGCTGGCGCGCCATTGACAGATTGCCAGAGCGGGAGATACCCGACGATCTCGAGACTACCGGTCCCGTGTTCGTACGGGCCTCCTAACTGAAACGCGCGAGTCTCTCGGGCGGCGAGGACGTCAGGACGCTGTCGCGGATCGGCGAACATGTCGTGCCCCGGTCGTTCGGTGCCGGTGCGATTGGATGGCTCCGTCTTGCTGAGCACGCCGTTTGGCGCCAGGCCGATCATGGTCACCGGCGGGAATCTGCGCAGGATGTCTGGAGCGATCTCGGAAAAGCGCGAACTGTCATCGCTCGAATCCATCGACGCCGAGAGAGCGACGGCTGCGGCATAGAGGCGTTCCGTCTGCTTCTCGATCTCTGCGGCTCGCGCGACGCCGACTTCAGCAAGGGTGCGGCGGGCCATCTCGGTCTTGTTCCGTTCTTCGAGCCGGATAAACGCCACACCGATACCGAACGCGGCCAGGCAACTCAGCGTGCCGAATAAAACCGCGCGGTTGAGCGTTCGACGAATGAGGGCGCGAATCACGGGAGGGGCAGCTTCCAGCTCAGGACGACGGACCGTTTGCGAGTGGCGTGGCTGTCGAGCGCGCTGATCGCCGCGGTAAGGCTGAAGCGACCGATCGGGATGACGGCGCCGCCAAACAATTCTCGGACATCGGCCGCAACGCCCCTGGCTGCCGTGCCAATCAGGGCTGGTCGCGATGTTCCCGAGGACAGGCCGCCGAACACGGTCGCCAGCCGGGTGTCGCGAGCGATGCGAAGGGTCGCTGCCCGCACGCCGAGCGAGGTGCCAAACGAGGAGTGAAACGCCGCCCCGATGGTCCACAACCCTCCGGCACGGTAGCCGACAGCGACTCGTCCCACATGTCCGGCGGTCGTGTGAATGTGAACGTACTGATGGCCGGCCTCCACCGTCAGACGTCGGGTCACGATGTCGTGGCTGATCGCTCCCTGCACGGTGAGATAGGGGAATCGATCGTTGGCATCACGTCCCGCTCCGGCATCGGTCTGGACTCGAACCGTCGTGGATTCCGTGAGTGGCCACATGGCTCCGACGCGAGCGTAAGTCCAGAGACTGTCTCCCATCCTGAACGTGAGCACCCCAGCGTTGAAAGAACGCGTTGGCGCGATCGCATGTAGCCACTCGACCGCGCCTGTCATGCCGGCGGCGCCGGGTGATATGACGATGCGTTCACCGGTTACAAACAATGTGTCCGGGTGGTTCGCCGGGTTCGCCTGCGCGCTCGCTGTCACCGGCACGGTCAGTGACGCGAAGAGCAGGACTGCTCCGGCTATCCCGGTGATGCGCTGTTGCCAGGCGCTCATGACGCCTGTGCATCCTGCTGCTGGAGCTCGATACGCGTCTCGTCGATGGCCCGAAGACGAACGACTCGAAGCGTTTCGGTGTGATCGTTCTGACAGACGAGCAGCGCATCCATCACGAAGGCGCGTTTTTGAATCGTGGCGAGCCCCGGCTCGTCGTCTCCGGGCACCCACAACTCGGATCGCGGGACGTCCAGCAGACGCTTGACGTCCATACCGAAGTAGAGGCCGGGGCAGAGCTCGCGCGCGGCATCGTTGAAGTAAACGACGTCGTGGTCGCCGCGAAGAATCAAGACTGGATCGCCGAACGCGTTTCCTACCTGGCTGAGGTACGACAGGTCGTTGACGTCCTCCACGCTCACGACGGCGAATGCATCGTCCATGAAGCGGGTTCGATGCGATCGCACACGCGCGCTGCGCGCCTCGTTTCCAATGCGATACCTCGCAAACGGCAGCTCGCCGACGTCCAACAGAAGAAGCGTCTGCACTGAGTGAGGATCGATGAAGGTCAAGCAGTCGAAGAGCGTCTTACCGGACAGCGTGTCCCGGTCGAGCAGCATCTGATTCGTGAAGCTGCGGCTGGCGTCGACGATCTGGCCACTGTCGGGAAAGACCAGGGCGGTCGGGATCGGATTGTCTCGAAGCGCCGCTCGGAACAGCTCCCGCGGCTCGTGTTGCGACGCCGCGGCTAACCGTATGCGCTCCATGAGGCCGAGCAGCCGTGTCGACATGGATCGAGAGAGGATGGCAGCACCAAACATCGAGCTCGTGAAAACGAGCAGCGCCACGATGTAAAACTCGGGCCCGCCCTCGATTCCAACGAACGGAACCGTGTGGCGTACGCCGCTCTGGCTGAGGACCGACAGCGGCGCCGCGAAGGGGAGTCCCAGCTGGCCAAGATACCAGCGGAGCTCTGGCGCTTCGACGAGCGCGATGGACACGCCGACGGCTGTGGCGACACATGCGGTGAGCAGCGCCTCGCGGCGCATGAGCAGGATTGCGGTGGACAGCAGCGGCAGGAAGAAGATGACGAGGAGCATGGGATTGTAAATGCCGCCAAGCTGATGCCACATCACGCCGAGCCAGACAATCTTCTGGACGTGTCCAACCAGGAGCGCGTACTTGAAGCCGAATCGCGATGCCAATTGATAGAGGACGAGGTCAATCGAGACCGCCGCGCCAGCGCACTCGAAGAGGCTGCGAAACATCGCCGCTCCGTCGATCTGCACGGCGCCGACGAACCACGAGATGCCCATGGCCGCCGACACGACGATCACGACCGCGCGCCATCCGGTCTCGAGGCCGCGCGCTTGTTCTGGAGCGAGGAGAGCGGGCACCTCACCAGAGGCGATAGCGACGTCGGCGGTCATTGGCGGCGCTCCGGTTCGGGCCGCGACACCACGTACTGTCCGTAGACGGGGGCATTCAGCAGGTTGTCCAGGAAGACGTTGTCCGCCAGATGCGGCACCGACGGGAGCCGCGGACCACTCAAGGGCACGAATTCCAGGATTCGCATCGCCGCCACACGGTTGCGAAGCGCGCGGTTGCCCTGAATAAGGGGAGAACCACCAACCACGTAGAGGGCATCCTGCGTTTGCCCGATCAGCAGGTTGCCTCGGACGACGTGCGGTCGCGCTCCGTCTCCAAACACGATCGCGATGCCGTAGCCGTTCCCGTACACGCGGTTGTTCTGGGCCACGGTGCCCGATCCCGATCGGACCAGCACGCCGACGGCGGCGTGATGATCGACCTCGTTGTCCTCGATCAGCGCATCTTCCGTGTCGTCGGCGAAGATGCCGATGCCAGCGCTGTCGCGCATGCGGTTTCCCCGGACCGTGATTCCCCGCCCCATCAGGAACATCGCCGATTCACGCGCGCGCCTGAAGGAATTGAGCTCGACTCGCGCGCCGAGATGAATGAGGACCAGCGAGACGCGATCCTCGTCGAACGTGTTGGCTCGGATCAGCAGACCGGCTGACGTCGCGGCGGCCGAGGGCGCGGCTGTGAGTGCGCGAATGGCGGCGTGCTCGTGACGCGCAAATCGGTTGTTCCGTACGACCACGCCAGGCACGACACCGTCGACGACCAGTCCGGTGCCGTTTCCCTCGAATTGCGAGTTCTCGACGAGCACGTCTGACGACCCATCCGCTAGCGTCACCCCATCGCTCGACTCGGTTATCGTGACGCGACGCACCTGGACGCGGGGCGCTCGGATCAGCAGCGCCGCCCCAGAAGCCCCTCGGATGCGCAGTCCCTCCACCACCGTGCCGGGTGACCGGATTTCGATAACGGAGTCGCCGGTCTGGGCGCGAGCGTCGATGTCGATCTCGTTGCTGCCCGAGTCGAGATGGACTCCATGCGGATTGACGAGCGGCGGCAATGCGGTCGTCAGCACGACACGCGGCGTTCGGAAGACGATCGTGGCGGCGCGGTCGGCGCGATCGGCGGCGAAGATCGCCTCTCGCAAGCTTCCCGGCCCGGCATCGTTCGGAGTCGTGACGAGGATGCGAGTGCGGTCGGTTACGTCGAACAGCGCCGAGCGCCCGAGCGCCAACCAACGGCCCGATAGAGCGAGCAGCCCCAGCATGAGAACGGGCCAGAGACGCCAGACTTTGCGCGTGTCAACGCGAGGCATTGGCAGCGGTCTGAGGCGCCAGCACGAAGACTTTGTGCCAGGAGGCGAACGCGCACGCGCGGCCCACGACGAGGTCGATCGGCAGGGACAGCGCCGTGACAACGGCAAGGCCTGTCAGAGCGACTGGCCGCGGCAGCTGTCGATAGTACGGAAGGAGCCACGTCTTGAACGGCGCTGGATCGACGCCCGTGATCGTGCAGACCTCGAGACCGGCTGCAGTGAACGCCTCGAGATATCGGCCGAGCGATCGGGCGCGAAAGATCGTCGTGTCGCAGCGCGCGTTGCGGCGCGAGGGCGCCGCTTCGAGCAACACGAGTCGACCGCCGGGCGCGACATGACGGGCCAGACATGCGACGGCCGCGTCGAAGCGAACGCCGTCGATGATGTGCTGAAGCACGGTGACACCGATGACCACAGGAAAGCGGGTGCCGAGATCGAAATCGGTGACGTCGCCGGTGTGGAACTCGCAGCGCGACGCCACTCCTTCGGCGTGCGCGCGGCGGCGGGCTTCGCTCACCATCGTCGGTGACAGGTCGATGCCCGTGACCCGAGCGCCACGCTGTGCGAGGTGCCGGCTCCATCGCCCGATTCCGCACCCGATATCGAGCACCTTCGTCCCAGGCGCGACTTCGAGCCACGGCGCGAGCGCCAGGTGCTGCGTCCATTGAATGCTGGCGTTGTAGAAACGCGGCATCCCATACGAGCACACCGCGGCCAGCCCGTTGCCGCCGCGGGCGAATCGCTGCGCCCGCTCCTCCCAGTACGCCGCCGGTGCCGCGTCGATCATGGTTTCGCCCCGAACATGTGCGCGACGAGCGTCGCGTCATCATCGAAGTGATCTCTGTACACGCGGCGTCCGAACAATCGGAGCGTGAACCAGTTCAGGTACCCGAGCGTCACCGGAATGGCATGTGCGAGTGAGTAGAAGAAGTACGTCGGGAGGACGACCAGGACACGCGTGAGCAGGGGGCGCTTCGCACGCTCGAACGTAGCGGCGAGCGCGATGGTGACTTGCATGGTGCCCTGTAAGTAGGCGACCAGGAAGTAGGACGGATCGGTCAGCGGGCCGCCTGGGACGAGATGGAGTCCAAGAATCTGATCGACGCCACCAATGAGACTTGCGGTGACGAGGCAGAAGGCGAGGATCCGGATCGGCTGCAACAGGATTCCGCAGATCCCGATGTAGAACACGAAATGGTAGAGAAAGAAGACTCGGCTCCTCGACCAGGCGAGCAGCCCGGGCCAGCTCTCCGCGTACACCTTCAGCAAGCCGAAATGCCATCCGACTCGTTGCGAGAACCACGAGGGCCACGTGTTCTTGCCGGCGGTTTCGACGACGAGACGCCCGTCGTAGTAGATGCGCTCGTTCTGCGCGAGCAGCAGAAACGCGCTCTTCAGATCCTCCGCATACACTGACGTCGAATAGCGCAGCACATGCGTCAACGCATCACTGCGGTACAGGGCGATGCCTGACGTGACGCAGCGGTCGAACAGGCTGTACCGTCCGAGCGTGAATGACAGCCAGTACTCGAGTTGCTGAAAGCGGCCGAGAAACCCTTCGCCACGAACCGTGAGACAGGGGCACATTGCGGCGAAGCCGCTGCGCTGGAACTCGAAGACGGTCCGTTCGAGATCGGTGATGTCACTGGTGCCGGAATCCAGCAGCCGGCTGTCTGGGTCGAGCACGACGATCGTCGTGATCTCGGGACCAAGGCTGGCAACGAGCTCTCGAAGCGCGCCCGGCTTCTTCCGGTTGATCGCGCCGCGCAGACAGCGAATGCCGGCCCGCCGCAGCTGGAGGAAGGTTTCGTCAGTCGACGCGTCGTCGATCACGAACAATCGATCGCGATAGGCCCGGACCGACTGGATGAAGTCGTCAAGTTCTGCTTCGGCGTTGTAGACGGAGACGACGATCGCGTACGGCTTGAGGTGCTGGCGCATCTGCGCCGGGGTGAATGCGCCGACGTCGAGGGGCACTGACGTGGGAGAGGTGTGCCGTGTGCCGTGCGGACTGAGGTGAGCCGCCCGGTAGTACAAGCGCAGGGCGACGTCGGCGAGATCGAGCGAGCCGAACAGGCCGACGATGACCAGCAATCGCGGATCGAACGCGACCGGATTCCACAGTCGGATCAGCATCGCGACGCCGATGAGACACGCGAGCCCACACGCGATGGATGCGACCGTCGTCTGACGTGCGCCGCTCATGCCACTTGCGAGGCGCCCTGCCACTGCTGAAAGAGGTCGAGGACGCGGCGACGTCGCGCTCCAGTGAGCAATGGCAGCTGCGCGAACAGTTGGCTCCCGATGTCATCCGTAGCCGGCATCGCGTGCCGCAGGCGCGCGAGGACGGGCGCCGCGCTCATTACCCACAACAAGGAACGGACCCGTGAGGGCAGGTGCGCGACCTCCTCTTCGAGCGCCGACAGCTTGGTCTCGAACTCCAGCTCGATCTCCACAATCGCGGCACGGACATCAGGCCGGCGGGGCAGAATCTTGCTCGGCTGATCCCACGCGATCTCGGTCCCTGCCACCTGATGGCGAACGTAGACGGTGTCCGGCAGTAACGTGGGGTCCCGTGACATCGCCGCCCCGGAGAACGGGATGACGTACGGATACATGCCCACCTCGCATCCGGCGACCGTCCATCGATAGGCCTGACGGACGTTTTCGGCGAGGTCCTGCATGCTGCACAGCGGTGACGTCATGATCATGTCGAGGAAGGGAACGATGCCCACCGACAGCGCGGTCGTCAGCACGGATTCGATGTGCGGATGAATCCGGTGCTTGTTGAACTCGATCAGCACAGGGAGCGCGACGTTCTCGAGGCCGAAGCCCAGGACGCGAAAACCCGCCGTCCGCATCGCGTTCAGCCGTTCCTGGTTCATCGCGTCGATGCGGTTCGTGCTGATGAACTGCAGGTCGGCCGGAATCCGGCCGCTGGCCTTCGCGTTGACGATGGCTGCGCACAAGGGGAGGACTCGCGCGTCGTTGGGAAACGCGAAAATGTCGTCCTGAAAGATGACCGTGCGTACGCCGGGGCAAGCTGACACGATTCGTTCGATCATCGCGACGCAGTCGTCGGCGTCGAGTCGTGCGATGCGTGCCGTCGATCCCTGCGCGGCATGCAGAAAGTTTGTCGAGGAGCAGAAGGTGCAGTTCATCGGGCAGTAATTGAGCGTGATCAGTCGCACCGATCGAATCTCCGCCAACCTCGCTTCTCGCTCGGCCTTGACCGCAAGGCGATTGACTTGATACGCGCCCTCCAGTTTCCGCCAGTAGGTCTGGTACGGCATCCGCTCGTAGGGGATCTTGAAGATCGCATCCCGTAGTTCTTCGCCGCTGAGAGCGGGATGCGTGACGCGCTCAACGGTTCCATCGTCTCGGCGCCAGGCTGTACCAGCGATCCCGCGTGTGTCCGCCCCCGACGAGATCCGCTCACAGAGTGCGAGCAGCGGGCGCTCGCCTTCACCCAGGACGGAAAGGTCGAATGGACCGAGGTCGAGGACCTTCTCGGTATTGAACGTCGCTTCCATCCCGCCGGCGACGAGGATCGCGTCAGGCAGGACCCGCCGCACTTGATGTGCAAGAGCCAGGTCGTACCGCAGCGTCATTCCGGTGGTGGAGAAACCAACGATGTCCCATGACGACGATGTGAGGAGCTGGTCGAGTTCTGCTTCGGGCGCTGATTCGCAGCAGTTGGGGTCGAAGACGTGGACGTCGATGCCGGCAGACGACAACATGCCCTCGAGTCGCCACACGCCGAGAGGCGGGGCGACGAACGTGTATTCACCACAAGCGGGGTCATAGGGTCCCACGAGCAGGACCCGTACTGAGCGCGGGTGTTGCACGACCGGCCTCCACTCGACGAATTTGCCTGTAAGAAAACGAGTTAGGGCGTGCGATGCCCTAAGTTTCCTATCGGCGCGCTGGCTGGGCTGCGCATGGCTCAAGTTGGGCTATTGGAGTATCCCGAGCATTGGCCGATTACCGTCACACGGCGAAGGAGGCATCGGAAGGCCAATGATCGAAAAGCGACGAAGCCGGCGCACCGTGTCGGAGATTCCACTCGAGGTTCGAGTCGTGGAACGGCACCGCATCGCGTTGACAGCTGTGATCAACAGACACGGGGCGTTGATTCTCTCGCCGATCCCCTGGGCCGCCGGTACTCAGCTCGAAATCACCAATCAGAGGACGGGCGCGATGACGAACGGCCGCGTGGTGTGGTGTGGCGGGGAAGACGCCCCCGGCTCGTTCAGGATGGGAATCGAGTTCGACGCCGTCGCGTCCGAGTTTTGGGGTGACGACTACGGTGGGTAGTCGCGCGTCGGATCACTCGCTCGACGCGACTGGCCAAACATGGGTCAGGTCGGGCTCGTCTGCGGAATCACGATAGGCCGCCTTGACAGGAGCGGCGCTCCATGGCGATTCGATACACCAACGGCACGAACCAGGAGGTCCCGCTTGAGGCCAGCCGCGAATCTCAGACTCGCGCAAACATCCTGATCGCAGGCCCGCGGGACAGTACAAGCGTCCTTGCCGACATCCTCATCCAGGGTGGATTCGCTGCCAGTCGGGTCGAAGACGGCCTCGCCGCCCTCGAACGCCTCAGGCACGCCGTCGTCGACGTGTTGATCCTCGATCGCAGTCTTCACGGCCTCGACGCTCTGGACGTGTGTCGCGTGCTCAAACGCGATCACGACACTCGACTCGTTCCGGTCATGCTCCTGCTGCCCGGCTTCGGATCCCGGGAAGAGAGGCTCGAGGCAATCGAGGCGGGTGCCGATCAGGTGATGTCGATGCCTGTCGACGTGCCGGTGCTGACGGCCATGCTCAATTCGCTCACTCGCGCCAAGCGCGCCACGGACGACTGCGAGCAAGTTGCGTCCGTGATGACCACGCTCTGCGCCATGCTCGAGGCGCGCGATCGGTATGGGGAAGGGCACTGCCACCGAATGGCGAACTACGCCGGGGCGCTCGGAAAGCGCATCGGCCTCAGTGGTGAACAGATTCACAGCTTGCGACGAGGCGGGTTCGTGCACGACATCGGCATGCTCACGATCCCCGACGAGGTGCTGCTGAAGCCTGGAGCGCTCGACAAGCAGGAGCGCGCACTGATCGAGTCACACACCATCATTGGCGAGTCGCTCATCGAGAACCTCCGATCGCTCAAACCCGTGAGACAGATTGTCCGACACCATCACGAGCGGCGCGATGGGTCCGGATATCCGGACGGCCTGCGAGGGGAGGAAATTCCGCTCGGCGCCCAGATCGTCGGTCTCTGCGATGTGTTCGAGGCCCTGACGTCAGTACGCCCCTATCAGGGCACGAACACTCCCGACGAAGCCCTGAGGATCCTGCAGCGCCAAGTCGACAGGGGATGGCATCGGACGGATCTCTACGATGAGTTCGCAGCGATCATTCGTGGCGATTGACGCCATCGTCACAGAGCTGGATTCGGCGCGCGCGGTCGCGCCGCCGCGTGTGCTGGTGGTCGAAGACGATGCCGTGATCGGGCATCTCATCAGCCATCTCTTGACTCGAAGCGGGTTCATCGTCGAACTGGCCGCGGACGGTCAGCGCGCTCAAGAGTTGATGGACCGCGTGACGCCGCCGACCGTCGTCGTTCTCGATGTGATGTTGCCCTTCGTCGGCGGCTTCGAATTGATCGAACGGGTGCGCGCAAAGCCACAGTGGGCGAAGGTGCCGATTCTGATGCTGTCGTCGAAGTCTCACGAGAATTACGTCGTCAGGGCGTTCGGGGCGGGGGTCGACGATTACGTCACCAAGCCGTTCCGGCCCGACGAGCTGATCGCGCGCGTCCGGCGTCTGGCTGGCATGTGAGAGTGACGTGCATTCGGGATTGGTCTTCTGGTCGTGCGTGGGCATTCTGGGGATGGTGGCACTCGTCGCCATCGATCTGACGATCGTCCGGGCGATCGGCGGCTCGCGTCGTCGGCGGCACCAGGAACTCGAGCGTCAATGGCTGCCACTCCTGATCGCTGGGTTAGAACAACCGCCCGATCGGCTGCCGCTCCTGCAGGCGCGAGACATTACGTGGTTCTGCACGTTATGGATTCGGCTGCACGATGCCATCAAGGGAGTGCATGACCCTCTTCACACGATTGCCGCACGCACTGGCGTCGCCGACGGTGTGCGGCGGATGTTCTTTCGCAAGAACCGAGGCGATCGCCTCCTGGCCATCGCGATGCTGGGCCGACTGCAGGATCGAACGCTCTGGGACGAGCTCGTGCAGTTGGCGTCAGACCGCGATGTGATCCTGTCGCTTGGGGCCGCACAGTCTCTCGTGCGGATCGACGCGACGAAGGCGATTCGACTCCTGCTGCCGATCATTGCGACGCGAGACGATTGGACGCCGGCGACGGTGGCGGCCATGCTCGAATTGGCCGGGCCGACCGCGATCTCGACCGAACTCGCCGAGGCCATTCCGCGGACGCCGTCGTCGCAGGCGCATCGCTTGATTCGCTTTCTCCGGCTCGCGCATGCCGACGTTGCCGCGCCACTGCTGAGGAGCCTGATCCGGCACGTCGAGCACGTGGAGAGCGTCACGGCCTGCCTGCGAGCGTTTACCGATGCGGACGATCTGGACGCGGTCCGCCCGTACCTGCGGCACCCGCGGTGGGAAGTGCGGCTTCGTGCGGTCGAGACCCTCGGTCGCCTGGCAACGGCCGAGGACGAAGAGCAGCTCACGGCCATGCTCGCGGATCGGGAATGGTGGGTCCGCTACCGCACCGCCCACGCGTTGTGTCAGCTGTTCGCGAACGATCTCGTTCGCGTCAGCCTGTTGCAGGCGTTTCACCCGGATCCATTCGCGCGCGACATCCTGGCGCACGTGCTGGCGGAGCGAGCGGCATGACGATCGCCTCGTTTGCTGCCGTTCAATGGGTGTGCCTCGTCTACCTGGCGATCGTGAATCTGTCCTATCTGACGCTCAACGCGATTGCGTTTATTGTTCTCGGTCGATCCGTTCGCCTGCTCGACATCGACATCCGGCATGCGTGTGCTGACTTCGAGCCTCCTGTCACCCTCATCGTTCCCGCGTTCCAGGAGGAGCTGACGGTCGTGGCGACCGTGCGGTCCCTGATGCAGCTTCGATATCCGCAGTTCGAGATCGTCGTCGTCAACGACGGGTCGAAGGATCGAACCCTTCAGGCACTCATCGATGCATTCGAGTTGCGTCCGTTCCCGGAGGCGATTCGCCTGCGTCTCGAGACCGCGCGCGTGCGCGGCGTCTATCGCTCGCCACACTACCCGGATCTGAGAGTCATCGATAAGGAGAACGGGGGCGGAAAGGCCGACGCGCTCAACGCGGGTATCAACGTTGCGCGATACCCGCTGTTCTGCGCTCTCGACGCCGATGGCATCCTTCAACCCGACAGCCTGAGGCGAGTGGTGCGTCCATTCGTCGAAGATGCCCGCACAGTGGCGACCGGCGGCATCGTTCGAATCGCCAATGGCTGTGACGTGGTCGGAGGATGGCTCGTACGCGCCGGGCTCCCGCGCAGCCCGTTGGCACTCCTGCAGGTCGTCGAGTACTGCCGTGCGTTTCTCTGCGGGCGCCTTGGATGGAATCCGTTCAACGCGGTGCTCGTCATCTCCGGAGCGTTCGGCGTGTTTCACAAGGAGACCGTCATCGCCGCAGGCGGATATCGGACGGATGTCTCCGGCGAGGACATGGAGCTCATCGTCCGGCTGCATCGCCTGCTGCGCACCTCGCGCACGCCATACCGGATTACCTTCGTTCCGGACCCGGTGTGCTGGACCGAGGCGCCGGAGCACGTTCGCGTGCTGAGGCGGCAACGTGTCCGATGGCAACGAGGCCTGTGCGAGAGCCTGTGGTTACACCGCGGTCTGTTCTGTCACCCACGCAGCGGCTTCGTTGGATGGCTCGCCTTACCGCTCGCGCTCATCGTCGAATGCCTCAGTCCTGTCGTCGAGAGCGTTGGTTACCTCGTGCTGGTCGTCGGCTACATCCTGGGATTTGTCGACGTGACGCTGGCGATGGCGTTCCTGGTTGTGTCCGTGGGGCTCGGCATGCTGCTATCGGCGAGCTCGCTCCTGCTCGACGAGCTCTCATTCCACACCTATCCGAACGCGCGCCAGGTGCTCGGCCTGTTCGTCGCAGCGCTGGTTGAGAACTTTGGTTACCGTCAGCTCACCGGGGTGTGGAGACTCGAAGGTCTCGCGCGCTGGGCGTGCGGGAGCCGGCTGCACTGGGGCGAGATGACGAGGACCGGCCGATGGAGCACGGACCTTCCGTCCGTGGACGCGTCGGGAGGAGGTCGATCGTGAGCACACCGATCGACCCACAATCGCAGGCTCGCGTCCTCATCGTCGAAGACGACGTCATCGTGGCCGAGGATCTGCGGCAGGCGGTTGTGGCGTCCGGATTCGATGTCGTCGCTCACGCCATCGACGGTCACGAAGCCGTTCAGATGGCTCGCCATCTGCTTCCGGACGTCGTGCTGATGGATGTGTATCTCGACGGCCCGACGAGTGGCATCGATGCCGCCCGGGCGATCCAGTGGGAGATTGACACGTCGATCATCTACGTGAGCGCCAGCTGCGATGACGCCGTGTTGAGCGATGCCGTCAGCTCGGGGGCCTTCGGTTACATCGTCAAGCCGTTTCAGTCGCGTCAGGTTGCGTTCTCGATCAAGATTGCCCTCCAGCGGCGACACGAGGCACGCGTGCTCGAAGAGAGGGTCCGCTTGGTTGCATCGACGCTGCCTGTCGATGGCTCCGACTCAGGCCGCAGCCGCGACGGCGGCGAGGAATCGGTGAACGCCGGAGTGCGAACGGGATTGAGCGAGATGGTCCTGCGCGTCCAGGCCCTGCTTGTCGATGAGCATGTATGGACGGACCACACGACCGACGGGAGCGCGCCTCCGGTGGCACTGGGCGTGACGCCGCGCGAGAAGGAGATCATTCGTGGGCTGATCTGCTACAGGCGTCTGTCGAAGGTCGCCGAGGTGTTGGGCATCAGCGTTCACACGGCGCGCAACCACCTGAAGTCGGTATTCCGCAAACTGGACGTCCATTCGCAGGATGACCTGATTCGATTCCTCTTGGAGGGGCGGTGAGCGAGCGAGTCCAGATGTAGATTAACAAGTGGAACCTTTCGCGCCCATGGCGGACATGTCCACAGAGGTGGATGCGCGCTTGCTGTCACTGCTCTGGACATCATCGAAATCGCGGAACTTTTCGTCGACCGCCCGCCAAACCCCTAATGAGGTGGAGGATGTCGGGCTGCTCGAGGCAGCGCGCCGCGGCGACGCTGGCGCCTTTTCAGATCTCTTCGCCCGCTATCAGGGCCCAATCTTCCGCTATGCCGCGCACATGTGTGGCCGCGATGCCGCCGACGACATCGTCCAGGAGACGTTTCTGACGGTGCTGCGCGGCACTGGTCGGTACGATCCGAGCCGCGGTCCGGTTGGCGGCTACTTGTTCGGCATCGCTCGGCATTTCGTCTTGAAGCGGATGCCGTCGCGGCAGATAGTCAGCTTCGACGATGAGTGGGACGAGTCGGCGATCGGCGCCGAACGCGATCGGTCGACCGTGTTGGACACGCTGACGAGGGAAGAGACGGTCGCCGCGGTGCGCCTCGCGATTCGATCGCTGCCGCCCGCGTACCGTGAGGCGATCGTGCTGTGCGAGCTGCAGGACATGAGCTACGAGGCAGCGGCGACGATCGCCGAGTGTCCGGTCGGCACGATTCGATCGCGATTGCATCGCGCGAAAGCATTGCTGCTCGCCAAGCTATCGGCCGTTCGCCAAGGGTAACGAGATGACAGACAAGAGTGAAGACGATCGCAGGCTGAAGGACGCGCTTCATGCGATCGCCGAGGACGAAGCGAAGTTGGGGGCATCGCCGCAGGTGCGCGATCGCCTGATCGCCGAGGTGCACGCGATCGCGCGGCCGCGTTGGAATCGCATGCGCATGCTGCAACTGGCCGCAGCGGCCATTCTCTTCATTGCGATCGCGCTACCGGCGTGGTACTCCGCGCGCCGTCCGTCAATTGCCACGCGAGACGACGCCGCTGCAGCTGTGCAGCCGGTCCGCGAGGAAGCAACCGAGTTCTTCCCACTGGCGTACAGCAATGTGCCGGCGTCGGGTGGGTACGTGGTGCGCATGCAGGTGCCGCGGGCGACGCTCGAGTCGTTCGGCGTCGCGGAGTTCGCCTCGCCAGACGATCGATCGACGACCGTGGCCGCCGACGTGTTCGTCGGCGGCGACGGCCTCGCTCGTGCGGTTCGCTTCGTGCGAGAAGTTCGCTAGAGCCAGTGATAGGAGCAGCCATGAGAGTCTTTCGAGCCGTCGTGTGTGTGTGCGGCGTAGCCGTCGTCCTTGCGGACGTGCAACCGGCATCGGCACAGGGACGTCGAAGCGGCGCCCCCGCAACCGCGTCGGGGCCGTTCATCCCCTTCGATCGGCGGAACACGGATCCGATGGCCGGTCCGGTCGTGCCCGGCGCACCGTTCTCTGCCGACGCTGCGACCATCGTCGTGCAAACGCTGGGAGACGGCACGCGCATCGAGCAGAAATCGACCGCGAAGTACTATCGAGACGGAACGGGACGCGTACGCCGCGAGCAGACGGTCCTCGGTCTCGACAACCTCAACGCATCCGCAGCCGCGAGAACCATCATCACGTTCGACTCCGTGCCAGGAGATCAGATGCCCTATCTCCTCGAGCCGGAGTCTCGCACGGCTCGCCCGATGGCGCGCGGGATCGCGTTGTCGAATGCCGCCGGCGCGTTGAGCACGTTCAGGCTTCGCACCTCGACGGGCAATGGCGCAGGCGATCTCATCGACGTGATTACGGGATTTCAGGGCTTGACGGTGGCGCGACGCGGGCTGCCCAACGATCTGCGGCCGATGGAAGAGGATCTCGGCTCGCGTCAGATCGAAGGCGTCAGGGCGAATGGTCACCGGACCACGACGACCATCCCTCAAGGTCGGATCGGCAACGACCGTCCGATTCAGATTACCGACGAACAGTGGTATTCCCCCGATTTGAGCGTGTTGATCTCGTCGCGCTATTCCGACCCGCGCACGGGCGTCGTTGAATACAAGCTGACGAACGTCGTCCGCGGCGAGCCGCGTGCGGATCTTTTCACGGTGCCGTCGGACTACACGATTGTGCAAGGGCTCACGGTCACGCCTGGAGCGCGCGGTCGCAATCCTGGGATCGCGCCACCCGAGCGCCAACCGCGGTGACGTCGCACGTCGCACGCGTGGCCCGTTGAGCTTGAGACAAAAGCGGGCCTCCTCGACCGTCGTCCCGGTTTACAATGGAAGGCGATGCGACGAGGTGTTCGTCTCGTACTCGTGGCTGCGATGTTCAGCACGTTCGTGCACGCTGCCGAGGCCCGAGGCATCGTCGATCGAACGAAAGCCGGCTTGACTCGAGCGGTCGTTGACGATCCGTCGCTCGATCTGTCTGCGAAACAGGACGTCGGCAACGGAATCGCCATTCGCCATATCCGACTCGAGGCGACGGCACCGGTCGATGGTTCGCCGTCCGTGGTCTTGAAATTCGACCTTCACAACGAGGGATGGTCGAGCGTCACCGACATCGTGCTCTCGGTCTCGTTGCGCAGCGGTGACAGCGACAAACTGCTCGAGCCATCGACGCGCGTGCAGCCTTTCAAGATCAAGATTCAAAACGTCCTTCTTGCCGGGTACTCGTTCGACTACGAGATCCGGTTGCGAAACGTGTCGCTCGACAGCGCAAGCGCACCCGAGATCGAGGTTGTCGACGCGCATCGCGTCATCGAAGACGTGTTCTAGCCCGTGCGCGACCCTGACGATTCTCTGAATCCGTCGTCAGGATTCGGACAGAATTGACGGCGTCGTCCGACGCCACAGATAATCCACCAGAGTGACGCTCAGGCGCCCGTTCGCCATCGCTGCTGTATTCGGCCTCCTCGGCCTGCCGTTGCTACCACCCGAGCACGTTCACGTCACCGAGTCCGAAAGCGGCGAGCACTCCGAAATCGTTCATCGTCACTTCGAGTCCCATCATCCCGCGCACGTCGATCACGAGATCGATCGCCTGCATCGGGAATTCGATCATCAGGATGAAGCGGCGCTCTGGATCGATGCGCCGTTTGTCGCTCCGACGATTCCCTTCGTTCCTTCATTCACTCCTGTCGTCGTTCAAGAACTGCCCGAGCTCCACCCGCAGCCGCTTTCGCGCTGGACGCTGGAGTTCGAGCACATCTCGGTGCACGACCCGCCCTGGGTCGCATCGACCGGTCTCCGCGCGCCTCCCACCTCCGCGTCCTAACCCGAAACAGACGCCCCAGTCGTCGTCTGCCCAATCGTCGTGTCTTTCGAATCGAGGGGTTATGCGGAGAGCTGTGCTCTGCGCCGCGCTCACGGCCACCCTGCTGCCGTCGAGCGCGGGCGCGCAATCGGTGATGTTGACTGAAGCCGACGCGATGGCGCGGTTGTCGACTGACAGTCCGCGCGTACGCGCCATTCGCGCAGGAATCGACGTCGCCCGTGTCGACGTCCTTGCCGCCGCACGTTGGCCGAACCCGACGTTCACGGTCGATCGCGAATCAGTTGCCGGCATCACTGAGTACTTGACGATGGTGACGCAGCCGCTGCCGATCACAGGCCGGCGGGCCCTCGACGTGCAGGCTGCCTCGGCACGCGTGTCGGCGACCACGAGTCGTGCCGACGATGAGGTGCGCAGGCTGAGAGCCGATCTGCGACTGGCGTTTGCGGATCTCGTGGCGGCGCAGACGCGCGTGGGCGAGCTGACAGCCGCACGCGATCGACTCCGCGATCTGGCCAGTGTGCTGGCGAAACGCGAAGCGGCGGGAGATGCAGCCGGGTTCGATCGGCTCCGCGCCGATCGCGAAGCGTTCGACGTCGACACCGATCTGGCAATCGCCGTTGCCGACCGCGCTCGCGCGCAATCGACGTTGGGCGGGTTCTTCAGCAACCTCGCCGATGCCTCACAGATCGTTGCCAGTGTTGGCACCACGGCGGCGGCGCCCGTTCCGTCGCTCGAAGCGCTCCTCGAGCGAGCCGAATCGATGCGAGGCGAACTGCAGGCGCTGCGGCACGACTCGGAAGCCGCTGGCTATGCCGCACGGGCCGCCGATCGACGCCTCGTTCCGGAGCCGGAGATCGTCGCCGGGTCGAAGTCGTCGACCGCGATCGGCGGCGATATCGGCAGTGTCGTCACCGTGCACGCGTCGATTCCACTGTTCGATCGCGCGCGGCCCGAACGCGCGCTGGCTGCGGCGCGAGCGTCGGAGGCCGAGGCGCGTGCGACGGCGTTCCGTCAGGTGCTGCGCGGACAGGCGGCGGCCCTGCGATCGGTGGTGCTCGAGCGGCGCAACGCGGCCGAGCGCTACCGCGCCCAGGCCGCGAGCAGCGCGCTCGAGATCGAGCGCATTGCGCAGGTGAGCTACGACGCCGGCGAGCGCGGCATCCTCGACTTGCTCGATGCCTTTCGCATTGGCGCATCCGCGCGGGTGCGGCAGGCCGCGCTCGATCTCGCTGTGCGTCAAGCGGAGATCGAGCTGGAGTTTCTGACCGGATGGGAGGCTTCGCGATGAGCGCGGCGAAACGATTGGTTCCGATTCTTGTCGCGGTCGCGTGTGCGGCCACGGTGGCCGCGTGCACCCGCGGGGCAGGGCAGCCGTCGACGACGGAGCACGATCTGCCGTCGCTCAACGTCACGCACTGGACCGACAAGACCGAGCTCTATATGGAATACCCGCCGCTGGTCGCCGGGCAAAAGGCGCTGTTTGCGGTGCATCTGACCCGGCTGTCCGACTTCAAGCCGGTGGCCGAGGGGCGCGCGCGGGTCGAGTTTACGCCCCAGTCTGGTGGTCAGGCGAAGTCGCTCGCTGGTCCGCCACCGTCGCGCCCGGGTGCGTTTCGTGTGGAAGATGTGCCGCCGGCGGCGGGGACGTATCGATGGGCGCTGGTGCTCGACTCGTCGAATCTCGCCGATCGTCATGAGTTGGGCACGATCACGGTCTACCCCGACGAGAACGCTGCACGCGCCGCCGGTGCACCGCCCGAGGATCCAGCGGCGATCGCCTACCTGAAGGAGCAGCAGTGGACCAACGAGTTTGGCACGGCGCTCGTGACGGAAGCGGATGTCCGCGCATCCGTACGAGCGCCGGCCACCGTGCACCCGCTGCCTGGCGGCGAGGCGGTGGTGTCGGCTCCAGCGGCGGGGCGGCTGCGCGCCAAGGTGCTGCCGTCGATCGGCGATCGGGTGAAAGCGGGAGAGGTGCTTGCGTATCTGGAGCCGCGTCTGTCGGCGGGCGCCGATCGGGCCACGCTCGATGCTGAAGTGACGGAAGCACGCGCCGCCGTCGATGCCGCACGGGTCGAGCAGTCGCGAGCAGAGCATTTGTTGTCGGAGCGCGCGGTTCCAGCGCGACGCGCGGAGGACGCGAGACGCGCAGCTGGCGTGGCCGACGCGCGGCTGCGCGCGGCCGAAGCGCGGCTCGCACAACGGGATGAGACGCTTCGCACCGGTGGCGGTGCCGCGGCCGGCAATGCCTACTCGCTTCGCGCGCCGATTAGCGGCCGGCTCGCAGAGGTGTCGGGGACATTGGGTGCGTCGTATGACGAAGGGGCGTCGCTCTTCAGGGTGGTGCGCACCGATCGGGTGGAGCTCGAGGTGCAGGTGCCGGCAGCAGACGCGGCGAAAGCGCGGCAGGCCAAGGGTCTTGCGTTGGAAGTCCCGGGTGTGCCGAAGCCGCTCACACTGGAGGCCCATCACGTGCACGACCCCGGTGTGATCGACAACGCGTCGCGCGCGTTGCCGCTGCAGATGGAGATCGAGAATCCTGGCGAACAGCTGCTCGTCGGTCAGGTTGCCACCGCGGTGTTGTTCGTCGGCGAACGCCGGCGAATGACGGTGGTGCCGAGCGACGCCGTGCTCATGGAGGCCGGACGTCCGTACGTGTTCGTGCAGGCAGGAGGCGAACGCTTCGCCCGTCGCTTCGTCGATGTCGTGTCCCGCGACGGCGATCTCGTCGGCGTGGCCGGCGGCGTCAAGCCGGGTGAGCGCGTCGTCGTGCGCGGGGCCTACGACGTGCAGCTGGCGTCGGCCGCGAAGGGATTGCCGGCCGAGGGGCACGTGCACTGATGGATGGGCCACCTGAAGGTGGCCCCTACGTGCGCATGTGGGGGCCGCCTTTAGGCGGCCCTGGAGTGAACGATGAAACGCTTGATTCAATGGTCGATCGAGCATCACTGGATGGTGCTCGCGCTCTCTTTGCTGCTCGCGGCTGCCGGCGTCTGGACCGTGGTCGACATGCCGATCGATGTGTTTCCCGATCTCACGGCGCCGACGGTGACGATCCTCACTGAGGGCCACGGCATGGCGCCGGAGGAAATGGAGACGCTGGTCACGTTTCCGATTGAAGCGTCGATCAACGGCGCGTCCGACGTGCGACGTGTGCGCTCGGCGACAGCCGTCGGCATCTCGGTGGTGTGGGTGGAGTTCGAGTGGGGCACCGACATTTTCCGCGCCCGGCAGGTGGTCGCCGAGAAACTGGCGTTGGTGGCGGGTGCCCTGCCTCCGCAGGCAGAGCGGCCGATCCTGGCGCCGATCTCGTCGATCATGGGCGAGATCCTGTTCTTCGCGATCACCTCCGACCGGGACGATCCCCTCGAGCTGCGCACGATCGCCGACACCGTGGTCCGTCGTCGCCTGCTCGCGGTCGCCGGCGTCTCGCAGGTGACGCCGATCGGAGGGGCCGAGCGCCAGTTTCAGGTCATTGCGCATCCCGAGCAGCTACGCGCCAATAACGTGTCGTTGACCGAACTGCTCTCCGCCGTTCGCGGCGCCAGTCAGAACACCTCCGCCGGCATCTACATGGAAGGCCCGCAGGAGTACGTGCTGCAGACCATCGGCCGTGTGCGGACGCCGGATGAGATCGGCAACAGCGTGATCGCGATGCGCGGCGATCGGTCGGTGCTCGTGCGCGACATCGCCGACGTGCGCGAAGGCGCGGCGCTCAAACGTGGCGAGGGGTCGCGCAACGGCAAACCGGCAGTGATCATCGGCGTGCAGAAACAGCCGGGCGCGAATACGGTGGAGCTGACAGCGCGGCTCGATCGCTCGCTCGAGACCCTCCAGAGTGAATTGCCAGACGGCATGAAGATCGATCGTCGCATCTTCCGCCAGGGCGACTTCATCCAAGTGGCGGTCGACAACGTCATCCGTGCGCTCCGGGATGGCGGATTGCTCGTGGTCGCGATCGTGCTGTTGTTCCTCGCCAACCTGCGGGCGGCAGCGATCACCCTCACCGCGATTCCGTTGTCGCTCGCCGCCGCGGTGCTCGTGCTGCGCGCGTTCGGCGCCAGCATCAACACGATGACGCTGGGCGGCATGGCCATCGCCATCGGGGCGCTGGTCGACGATGCGATCGTCGACGTGGAGAACGTGGTCAGGCGTTTACGCGAGAACGCCGCCAAGCCGCCTGACCAGCGGCGTACCAACGACGCGGTGGTGCTCGATGCGACGCTCGAGATTCGAACCTCGATTGTGTTCGCGACCATCATCATCGTGCTCGTCTTCCTGCCCGTGTTCGGGCTCTCCGGCGTCGAGGGGCGGCTGCTGACGCCGCTGGCGTTCGCATACATCGTGGCGCTCCTCGCCTCGCTGGTCGTCGCGATCGTGGTGACACCTGCCCTCGGCTTCGCGTTTCTGCCGGGCGCGGCGTCGATCCTACGCGGCCACGACGGATGGCTGGCGCGCGTGTTGAAGCGGCGCTACGCGAAAGATCTGCCTCGCGCGCTCGATCGGCCGAATCTGGTGCTCGCGACCTCCTTGTTGCTGCTGGCCGCCGCGGTGCTGGCCATGACGCGCATGGGCTCGGCGTTCCTGCCCGAGTTCCACGAAGGGGCGCTCACTGTGCAGGCCAACACACTACCGGGCACGTCGTTGCCGAAGTCGGACGAGATCGGACGCCGGGTCGAGCAGATTCTGTTGTCCCAGCCGGAAGTCGTGGCCACCGCCAGGCGCACCGGCCGAGCGGAATACGACGAGCACGTGCAAGGAGTGGAAGGAGCCGAAATCGATGTCGGCCTGCGTGACACGAAGCGCTCGCGGGCCGAACTGCTGGCTGATTTGCGTCGAGGCTTCTCGACGCTGCCCGGCACCAACGTGACCATCGGCCAGCCGATCTCACACCGGATCGATCACATGCTGTCGGGCACGCGGGCCAACATCGCCGTCAAGGTGTTCGGCGACGATCTGCTGACGCTTCGTCGGCTTGGTGAGCACGTGCGCGACGTCATGATGCAGGTGCCCGGCGCCGTGGATATCTCGCTCGAGCAGCAGATGGACGTGCCGTTCGTGCGCTTCGTCGTCAACCGTGCCGCGATCGCGCGATACGGGCTGCGCGCCGAGGATGTGGCGGAGGCCGTGGAGACGGCGTTCGCGGGTACGACCGTCGGGCGGATCTTCGATCGGTCCACGGCGTTCGATCTGGTCGTGAAGTTCGATCCCTCATCGCAGGCTGACTTCACGCGCCTCGGCGATCTGCCGGTAGACACCGCCAACGGCGGCCCCGTTCCGATTCGTCTGCTCGCCGATGTCCGCCGCGAGCAGGGACCGAATATGGTGCTTCGCGAGAACGTGCAGAGACGGATCGTGATCTCGGCCAACGTTGCCGGCCGCGATCTTGGCAGCGTGGTCGACGACATGCGACGTGCGGTGGTGCGCGACGTACGGATGCCTGCGGGCTACAGGGTAGAGTATGGAGGGCAGTTCGAAAGCCAGCAGACCGCAACGCGCCGCCTGATGGTCCTCGGTGTTGGCGTGATCGCGGGGTTGTTCATGCTGCTGGTGTTGGCCTTTGGCCGGCCCCGCGATGCGATTCTGATCATGGTGAACCTGCCGCTCGCCTTGATTGGCGGCGTGGCGGGTGTCTTCCTGGCCGGTGGCGTGCTGAGCGTGGCGTCGATGATCGGCTTCATCACGCTGTTCGGCATCGCCACGCGCAACGGCATTATGCTCGTGTCGCACATCCGGCACTTGATGGAACACGAAGGGGTCAGCAACTTCCGGGAAGCGGTCGAGCGGGGCGCGCGTGAGCGTCTGATTCCGATTCTGATGACGGCTGCTGCCGCGGGGTTGGCGCTGATTCCGCTCGCGCTTGGCGGAGGAAAGTCGGGCAGCGAGATTCAGACGCCGATGGCGATCGTGATCCTGTGTGGCCTGGCGTCATCAACGCTGCTGAACATGGTCGTCGTTCCGGCGATGTATCTGCGTTATGGGAAGCACACAGTGTAGGCCGGGCCTGTGGGTCGGTGTAGGCCGGGTCCTTCTGTATGGACCCGGCGTGTGAACGCGACGAGTGAGCTCGACGTTCGAAGGGGAACGAGTAGATGCGAGTTGTGAACTGGTTGTTCGTCGTCAGCGTGGCGCTGTTCATCTTCGGCATCGGCTTCATCATCGCGGGCGCGCGCGAGGCGAAGACGACGCCGTCGCCGCAGGTGAGCGGTCCGCCGCCGCCGCCGCCCGTCGCCACCGTCCGGCAGATCATGCGCGGCATCGTCGGGCCGGCTGCCAACGTCGTGTTCGAGTCGGTGAGCACGACGGTCTCCAAGGCGGGGATCGAAGAAAAGCAGCCGAGGACCGATGAGGAGTGGGCCGCCGTCGGCAGCAGCGCCGCGGCGCTCATCGAATCGGCCAACATGCTCACCATCGGTGGACGAGCGATCGACGCGGGCGAGTGGGTGGCGATGTCGAAGGCGATGGCCGACGCGGGCCTGACGGCACTCAAGGCGACGGAGAAGAAGGATCCCGCCGGCGTATTAGCGGCAGGAGAAGCCATCAACACGTCATGCGACAACTGTCATCGCAAGTATCAGCGCGGGTGACGGGATGAATCGAACCATTCTGATCCGGATCACGATCGCCGCGCTGCTCATCGTCGTGGGCGGAGACCAACTCCTGGCCCACGGCGTGTCGGGTAAGGACGCCGTGTTCCTGCAAGGGCTCGACGGGCGAGCCATCGGCCCGCTGCTGTATCTCGGAGCCAAGCATATGGTCACCGGCTACGATCATCTGCTGTTCCTCGTCGGCGTCATCTTCTTCCTCTACAAACTGAAGGACGTGGTGCAGTACGTCAGCCTCTTCACGTTGGGGCACAGCATCACGCTGCTCGCTGGTGTTCTCGGAGGCATCCACGCCAACCCGTTTCTGATCGACGCCGTGATCGGGTTCTCGGTGGTCTACAAAGCGTTCGAGAACATGGACGGCTTCCGCCGCTTCTTCGGCTTTCAGCCGAACACGCGACTCGCGGTGCTGCTGTTCGGTCTCTTCCACGGATTCGGCCTGGCCACCAAGCTGCAGGAGTTCCAGCTCTCGGCGAACGGACTGGTCGCCAACATCCTGAGCTTCAACGTCGGCGTGGAAATCGGCCAGGGGCTGGCGCTGACCGCCATTCTGATCGCCTTGACGTACTGGCGCATGCGCCCCGGGTTTCTCGAGCATGCGTTTGCGACCAACGCGCTGGTGATGGGCTGCGGCTTTCTGCTCGTGGGGTATCAGCTCTCGGGCTACTTTCTCTCGGTGTGATTCAGCATGACTACTCAAAAAGACGTCGTCGTCGAAGCGAGACAGAAGCTGGCCGCCGCCGCGGGAGCGGCGCTGCTTGGCGCGGGCCTCATCCTCGTGATGTTCGTACTGCCGGCGGAGTACGGCGTCGATCCGCTCGGCGTCGGTGCTCGTCTCGGGCTCGTCGAGCTCGGCGCGGTGGGTCAGCAGGTGCAAAAGCTGAACGACGCCACGTCGAGCGGCACCGCACAGGCGACGCTGATCGTGCCGCAGGAGCGCGCGTTCAAGAGCGAAACCGTGGACTTCAAGGTGGGTCCACGCGCAGGGATGGAGTACAAGTACCGCCTCGACAAGGGCGAGTCGCTGCTGTTTTCGTGGAAGACCACCGGGCCGGTGTCGTACGAGTTCCACGCCGAACCCGACGGCGCGCCGCGCGGCTACGCGCAGAGCTACGAGAAGGGCGATGGCAAGAGCGAAGCGTCGGGCACGCTGACGGCGCCGTTCCCCGGCATCCACGGTTGGTACTGGGAGAACAAGAGCGACAAAGAGATCACCGTGACGCTCATGTCAGCCGGCTTCTACAACCTGGCCCACGAGTTCCGAAACGGCCAACCAGTGAAGAACAAGACGTTCTGATTGCGATGCGATACCTGGCTCTCATCTATCTCAACGAAAGTGAGCTCGCGGCGATGCCGGCAGGCGAGGCCAGCGATCTCAACGCCCGGCATCTCGATTTCAACGACGGTCTTCGCACCACTGGCAATTTCATCGTGGCCGAAGCGCTGGCGCCGGCGCAGGAGACGAAGCGACTGAGCACGCGGAGCGGAAGGCTTCACATCACCGACGGCCCGTTCACCGAGGCCAAGGAAGTGGTGGCCGGCTTCTATCTGATCGAGGCGGACACGTTGGAGCAGGCGACGGAGATCGCGTCGCGCATCCCCAGCGCTGCCTTCGCGACGATCGAAGTCCGGCCGTGTCGACAGTTGGTGGTCGACGATCGCCCGCGTCGCTGGGGCTAGCGTGCTCCCGTCCCGACGCGGGCAGCCGCCGACGCTCAGCGCGCGGCCGCGAGGTTCACACCGACGACGCCGTACTTGCGCGCCGTCCGTTCCTTGCTCGTGCCCGCGAAGCAGTCGAATCGCGCGACGATGCGCGGTCGCGTGAACCCCGCCGATGCGAACACGTCGATGAGCTCTGCTTCCAGCAGAGCGCCGGCGATTCAACCCGTCCAGAGATCGATATCATGCAGGGCGCTGTCGGAGAGCGTCTGTCCGATGGTGATGTCGGCGATCTGCACGCGCCCGCCCGGTTTCAGCACGCGAGCGATCTCGGCGACGGCTTCACGCTTGTCGGGCACGAGATTCAGGACGCCGTTCGAGATGACGACGTCGACGCTGTGATCCTCGACCGGCAGCTCCGTCGCATCGCCAGCCCGGATGTCGACGTGCTCGAAGCCGCACGCCAATGCGCCAGCAGCCGCTCGCTGGCGCATCGCCTCGGTCATGTCGACGCCAATCGCCCTGCCGGTCGCCCCGACGCGTCGCGCTGCGAGCAGCAGATCCATCCCCGCGCCGCATCCGATGTCGACGACCGTGGCGCCCTCGGCGATGCGCTCGATGGCGTGCGGGTTGCCGATGCCCGCGAACGCGGCGGTGACGTCGGCCGGAAGCTGCGCGAGCTCTTCTGCGTCGTACCCGAGCATCGTCGCCGCATACGACGGGCCGCGATGGAAATGAAACGCACCGTCAGGCGCGCTTGCGACGCGCGAGTACATCGCCTGAATTTCTCGACGAAGCGTCGACACATCGAGATCGATGGGGCATGTCAGGGCCACGGATAACCTCCTCGTAAACGAAACGCGTCATACACGCACGTACACATCAACCGACCACATCCACGTGCGCCGCCGGCTGCGCAGTCTGAACCCGGCGTCACGAATCAGCTGCTCCATGTCGATCGGGGAATGCACGAAAGTGCGAAATGGATTTCCCGTCATGCGCCGTCTCGCGTTCTCGATGGCGAGGGAGGCGCGAACGTACCAGAGACCTCGGGGATACGACAGTGCCAGTGTCCCGTACGCGCGGGCAGCCGCGGCGCGAACGAGCGCCTCCATCTGCGGATAACAACAGACCACGCGGTCGAGAGCGACGACGTCGGCACACGGGAGCGACGCCGCGACGTCCACGAAGTCGGCGTGGACGGTCTCGACGGTCATGTCCTTCGCGCGTCGGCGTGCTTCGTCGGCGACTGCCGCCAGGTACGACGACGACCCGTCGACGGCTATGGCGCGCGTCATGCCGCGCTCGAGGAGCTCGAAGGTGAGCGCGCCGAAGCCAGCGCCGATGTCGAGGAGCACTCCTCGGGCGAGACCGGCGTCGACGAGTCCGTCGCGGAGCAGCCGCGTCGTCGGCCCGGGGCCGCTCTTGTGATAGCGCTCGAGTTCCTTCGCGACTTTTGCGGCATCGAAGTGCGAGCCGGCCACGTCTCTGAAGGCGGAGCAGCAGGTGCTCATGCGGCTGTGATCTCGACGGGATAGCCCGCCGCTTTCCACTCGGGGAAGCCTTCGACGAGGCGGTGGGCGGTTCGGCCGTGCGCCCGCAGCATCTCCACGGCGCGGTCGGCATAGACGCAGTACGGGCCGCGGCAATAGGCGACGTAGACCTTCGACTTGGGCAGCGCGCGGACGCGATCGTCGAGGAGGTCGATCGGAATCGAGATCGCGCCGGCGATGTGGCCGGCGGCGTACTCGTTCGCCGGGCGGGTGTCGAGGATGACGACGCGGCTCGAGCGGGCGCGGCGGCGAAGCTCTTTCAAGTCGATCGCCTCCGACGCGGCGCGGCTGCTGAAGTGCTGCTGCCGGACCCGGTCCATTTCTGCGAGGCGATGCTCGGCGACGTGGCGGACAGCGGTACACAGCTCGAAGACGGCGGGATCGGCCAGGCGGTAGTACGCGAACAGTCCCTGTTTGCGGCGTTCGACCAGGTGAGCGGCGGCCAGCACCTTCAGGTGCTGCGAGGTGTTGGCGAGGGTCGCGCCGATTTCCGCGGCCAGCGACTCGACGGTGCGCTCGCCTTGGGCCAGGAGCTCGAGGCACTCGAGGCGATGCGGATTCGACAGTGTCTTTCCGACCCGCGCGAACTGTTGGTAGAGGCGGTCCTTGGCGAGCCGGTTGTTCGACACAGCCGGCAGCCTATCACAGTAATCAATAGATTACTAGAATAGCCATGCGCTGGTCAGGTTGTTCCGTACAACCGATCGCCGAAGTCGCCTAAGCCAGGGACGATGAACTTGTGCGCGTTCAACTCGCGATCGATGACCGGCGTGTAGACGGCAACGTCGGGATGACGGCTCTCGAGCAGTGCCACTCCTTCCGGCGCGGAGACGATGCAGATCATGCTGATGTCGCGCGCGCCGGCCGCTTTGATGAGATCGATGGCGGCGACGGCGCTGCCGCCGGTCGCGAGCATCGGGTCGATCATTAGTACGTGGCTGTCAGCCAGGTTCGGCGGCAGCTTCGAGTAGTAGCGCGAGGCGATGGCGGTGGCCTCGTCGCGCTGGAGTCCGATGTGTCCGACGCGTGCAGCCGGCAGCAGTTCGAGCACCGCGTCGAGCATGCCCAATCCTGCACGTAACACCGGGACCACCACGACGTCGCAGGACACGACGCGACCGGGGGCGGGACCGAGCGGTGTGACCACGGTCGTGGTCGTCGACGGCAGCGCCCGCAACGCCTCCGCCGCGAGCAGGACGCTGATGCGGTTGGCAGCGCGGCGAAACGCCGGCGGCTGAGTGCGCGCGTCCCGCAGCTCCATCAGCGCGTCGTGCACGATGGGATGGTCAATCACGTGCAATGGCACGGGGCAAATAGTACTAAAATCCGCATATGCGCATACGGCTTCTTGCTGTCGCCGCGGCCGTCGCCGCGTCGTTGGCGGCGGTATCGGCCCAGAACGCGCCGCGACCGATCGCGCTCATCGTGACCGGGGGCACCGTGGTCACGATGGACGCCGCGAGCCGCGTCGTGCCGAATGGGGCTGTCGCCATCGACGGCACCGACATCGTCGCCGTCGACACCGCGGAGAGCATCGCCAAGCAGTTTCGCGGGCGCGAGACGATCGATGCCTCGGGGCAGGTCGTCATGCCCGGCCTGATCAACACCCACACCCACGCGCCGATGGTGCTGTATCGTGGGCTGGCCGACGATCTGTCGCTCACCGAGTGGCTGAACAAGTACATCTTTCCTGCCGAAGCCAAGACGGTCTCGCCTGATTTCGTGCGCGCGGGCACCCGCCTCGCGCTCGCCGAGATGATCGAATCGGGCACGACGACGTTCGTCGACATGTACTACTTCGAGGAAGAGATTGCGCGCGAAACGAAGGACGCGGGCATGCGCGGCGTGCTCGGGCAGACGATCATTCAGTTTCCCGTGGCCGACGCCAAGACGCCGGCCGACGGCCTGGCGCGCGCCGAGGCCTTCATCGCGTTGTTCAAAGACGATCCGCTGATCACGCCGGCGGTTGCGCCGCATGCGTTGTACACGCTCGATGGTCCGACGCTGAAGGCCGCGCGCGATTTGTCAAAGCGTTACAACGTGCCGACGTTGATTCATGTTGCCGAGACGCGTGACGAGGTGCAGACGGCGCAAGAACGATTCCGCGGATCGCCGGTCGCGTATCTCGATAGCCTGGGTTTCCTTGGCCCTGGTGTGCTCGCGGCCCATGGGGTCTGGGTGTCGGACGCCGACATCGCGATCTTGAAGGCGAGAGGCGTCGGCGTGTCGCACAATCCCGAGAGCAACATGTAGCTGGCGAGCGGCGCGGCGCCAGTGCCCGGCTATCTGCGCGCCGATGTCGCGATCGGTCTCGGCACCGACGGGGCCGCGAGCAACAACGATCTCGACATGTTCGAGGCGATGCGGTTTGCCGCGCTGCTGCACAAGCATCAGACGATCGACCCGCGGGCGCTGAGCGCAAAGAGCGTGCTCGAGATGGCCACCATCCGCGGCGCCCGCGCGCTCGGCATGGACCGCGCCATTGGTTCGCTCGAAGCACGCAAGCATGCCGATCTCATCACGGTGTCGATGACCGGGGCACGGCAGACGCCGATGTACGACCCGCTGTCGCATCTCGTCTACGTGAGCCACGGCGACGACGTGCAGAACACGATCGTGAACGGACGCGTCCTGATGCGGGCGCGGAAGCTGCAGACGCTGGACGAGTCAGCCGTGATCACTGGTGCGCGCGCATGGATCGACAGGGTTCGCGCGGCCGTCAAGTAGGAGTGGGCGAGGGAGGAGGCCGCATGATTCGCTGGTGTGTGTGCGGACTGCTGATCTCTGGCCTGCTGCTCCCATCAGCCGCCGCGGCGCAGGAGGTGGGACGCGATGAGCTCCTGACGCGGGCGGCGGCGTACATCAAGGGATTCGTCGACCAGTTCTCGAGCGTGGTCGCCGAGGAAACGCTGGTGCAGGAGATCACGGTTCCGCACCGGAAACGAACGCTGAAATCGGACTATCTGTTCGTCCGCTTTCCCGGCGAGTGGTCGTGGACCTCGTTTCGAGACGTGTTCGAAGTCGATGGCAAGCCGGTCCGCGATCACGAGGAGCGGCTGCTCAAGCTGTTCGTGAACCCCTCCACCGACGTCCAGCGCCGCGCCGCCGACATCGTGAGTGCCAGCGCCCGCTACAACCTGCTCGACATCGGCACGATCAACCATCCGCTGCTGGCGATGGCGTTCCTCCAGGACTTCTATCGGCCGCGTTTTCGGTTCAACACCGCGGGGAGCGAGAAGAGCCTCGGACCCAAGGTGAGGAAGATTCAGTTTCAGGAGTTCCAGACCCCGTCGATCATCAAGGGCAACTCGAACAGCGATGTGTTCACGAGGGGGCTGGTGTGGATCGATGAAGACACCGGACGCATTGCCAAGACGGAGCTGCGCCTCGGCAGTCAATCGGCGCCGATTTCCGTGATCACACTGTTCAAGTTCGACGAGACGCTCGGCATCGACGTGCCGGGCGAGATGCGCGACTGGTATCCCGATCGCAACGGCGAGATCCGCGGCGTCGCCACCTACGGCCGCTATCGCCGTTTCAAGGTCACCACTTCAGAAGCTGTGAAATAGAAGGGGGCAAGCCCTAAGACAGCCCTTCCCCCTAACCCCTGCCCCCTTCCACCTTCAGTCATCGACCACAGCAATGTACGGGAGATGACGATACTGCTCGTTGAAGTCGAGACCGTATCCGACGACGAACTTGTCTTCGATCGTAAATCCCACGTAGTCGACCTTCACTTCCGTGAGTCGCCGCGACGGCTTGCTGAGCAGGCACGCGGTACGCAACGTCCGCGGCGCGCGGGCGCGCAGAATGTCCTGCAAGTAGGTGAGCGTGAGGCCGGTGTCGACGATGTCCTCGACGATCACGACGTCGCGTCCCTCGATGCCGACGCCGAGATCCTTGAGCAGCTGCACCTGACCCGACGATCGCGTGCTCGCGCCGTAACTCGAGAGCGCCATGAAGTCGAGCGTGACGACGCCGTCGATCGTGCGCACCAGATCGGCGAGGAACATGAACGCGCCTTTGAGCACGCTGACCAAGTGCACGCCGTCAGGATGATCGCGGCTGATCTCGGCGCCCATCGCGCGCACGCGATCGGCGATGCGATCGGCGGAGATGAACGTCTCCATGCCTTGAGCCATTCGGCGCCGCAAGAGTAACATAGCGCCCGGTCGTGAAGCGGTTTCAGATGGTCACCGAAGCGGACGCGCGCGTGCTCGAGTACGGCAGCACGATCGTGCTCGTGGCCGGCGGCCACGTCACCCCGCTGGCGCACGACACGCTCACGGCGCGCCGCATCACCGTGGTTCGCGAGGGCACCGATCCCGATAGCGCCGCGCTCGCGCCCGCCGCGCAGATTCGAACCGTCGCCATCGCCGGCGACCACACCTCGCTCGCGCTCAAGACATCGATCGTTCAGCATCTGCGCAGCCGCGGCATCGCTGCGCACGACCTCGGAACGACCACGAGCGATCCTGTGGACTACCCGGATACCGCCGCCGCAGCCGCGACGCAAGTGGCGCGGGGCGAGGCCGACGCGGGCATCGTCATCGACGGTGCCGGTCTCGGATCCGCAATCGCCGCCAACAAAGTGCGCGGCGTACGTGCGGCGATGTGCCACAACGAGACCCTGGCGCGATACGCCCGGCAGCACAACGGCGCCAACGTGCTCGCCCTCGGCTCGACGCTCGTCAGCCGCGACGAAGCGCGCGCCATCGTCGACACATTCATCGATACGCCGATGCGCGAGCCGCGGTACATCCGCCGCCTCGCCAAGATCCGCGATCTCGAGCAGCGAGGCTGATGCAGCCGGCCGACCTTCAGCGCCTCATTCAGATCATCGTCGAAGAGGTGACCGCGGCGCAGAACGCACCGGCGCGCTGCGCGTGTCATGCGGTGCTGTACGAGTGCTGCCCCGATCGGCTGCGCGGTGTGCTCGACGCCGGCGCGACGCGGATCGGACTGCATGCGACTGGCGGTGCGGCCGGCGGCGTGGCCGGCATGATCGACCACACGCTGCTCAAGCCTGACGCGACCAGAACGGACATCGAGACGCTGTGCCGCGAGGCGGTCGAGTACGGGTTTGCCAGCGTCTGCGTGAACCCGACGTGGGTGGCGTTCTGCGCGAAGCTGCTGTCGACGGCGTCGACGGTGGTGTGTTCGGTTGTCGGCTTTCCGCTGGGCGCGACGACCGCCGATACCAAGCACTACGAGACCCGCCGTGCGATCTTCGATGGCGCTCGTGAGATCGACATGGTGATCAATGTCGGGGCGTTGAAGTCGGGAGATCTCCGCGTCGTCGAACGCGACATCGAAGCCGTGACGTCGCCCTGTCGGGAAGGCGGCGCGATCAGCAAGGTGATCATCGAGGCCGCGCTGCTCACCGACGGGGAGAAGATCACGGCGTGTACGCTGGCCAAGGCGGCCGGTGCCGACTTCGTGAAGACGTCCACCGGCTTTGGACCCGGCGGGGCAACGGTGGCCGACGTCGCGTTGATGCGGCGCGTGGTCGGCGATGAAATGGGCGTGAAGGCCGCGGGCGGCGTGCGCGATCTCGAAGGGTTGAAGGCGATGGTCGCGGCGGGCGCAACGCGCGTCGGCGCGAGCGCGGGTGTGCGCATCGTGCAGGAATCGCGAGGCCAGAAAACCACGCCGGCGAGCCCCGGGTACTGAGCTTGACGGTGCGGGCCCTGCGTCTTGCGATCGTTGTGCTGCTGTTCGCCTCTTACGTCGACGCGCAGTCGCTCAATCCCGGTCCTCCTGGTCCATTCGTCGTCGATGTTCGCGGAGTGACCAGCGGGCTGCCGACGACCGCGGCGCTCTATCCCGAGCTGACGTTTCAGGACGCGGTTCCGTCGCGGGGATTCGGATTCGACGTCGGTGCGCACGTATACCGATTTCATCTCGGGCCCGCGCGCCTGGGCCTCGGTGCGAACTACCTGCGCGCGCACGGCAGCGCTGCCGACGCACGCGTCACGATGCAACTCGTCGCGCCCCAGCTGTCGTTCAACTTCGGCACCGCCAACGGCTGGAGTTATGTGAGTGCGGGAGCGGGCCCGGTGCGCGTCCAGGGTGACAGTCGGTTCGACACCAGAAGCATCAATGCCGGTGGCGGCGCGCGATGGTTCACGAACAACCACATTGCCATCAGCTTCGATATCCGCCTGTATAGGCTTTACGCGATCAGAGCCTTCCCGCGGACGATGGTCGTGTCGGCGTCCGTGGGTGTGTCGGTGAAATAGAGCAGGAATCGGCCCTGATTTCTAATTCCCGATGCCTGATTCCTAGGGTTTTTGAGCGGGAGACGGGGATCGAACCCGCGACATCGAGCTTGGGAAGCTCGCGTTCTACCGCTGAACTACTCCCGCGTTCGCAGTTAGACACCCTATTGTAGCCGGTTTAAGTCCTTTCCCGGCCTGCCGATAACACTATCGTGACGGCTTTCGTTGATGCCGGTCTCGTTGTGCTTACCGGCGTGTTTGGCCTTTTGTGGTGGCGTGCCGGACGTCGTGTCCAGGATACGGCGCCGCTCGAACAGGAGCGGCGAACGGGCTCGCGCGCGATTGAAGACCAGGTACGTTTGGCGGAGCGTGTCGCTCGATTCGGGACCTGGTCCTGGGATCCGGTGAGCGGACTGACCACGCTGTCGGGCGGCGCCGCCGAGATGATTGAGCTGGGACAGGACGCCGCGCAGGTCACGATCGACCAGCTCTATGCGACGGTGCATCCCGACGATCGTGCGTCCGCCAGCGCCGCGCGCGAGGGTGCGCTCGTGCATGGCGACGCCTACATCAACGAATTCAGACGGGTGTCCCAGGACGGGTCGGTGCGGTGGTATCGCAACCACGGACGCCTCGACGAGACCGGTGACTCCCGTCGCGTCGTCGGCGCCATCATGGACATCACCGACGAACGCGAAGTCGTCGAGCGCGCCAGGCGCAGCGAAGAGCGCATGCGTCTGGCCGAGTTGGCGGCGTCGTTTGGCATCTGGGAGATGGACTTCGCCACCGGCTTCGTGAAGGGGTCGCCGGCGTGGGCGGCGCTCGAGCGCGTCAAGGACGCCAACGTCGGGCGGCATGTCGACGAGGTACGCGAGATCGTGCACCCGGACGATCGATGGCTTCTTGCCAGCGGATCCGACCAGAGCTCCGCGACCGGCGAACCATACTCCGTCGAATTCCGCATCGTGCCCGAGCCCGGAGTCATCCGGTGGCGCCGCAGCACCGCACAAGTCATCCTCAAGGACGGCAAGCCCGCCGGAATGATCGGCGCGTCGATCGACATCACCAAGGAGAAAGAGATGGTGGTGGCGGCCGAGGCAGCCAGCCGCGCCAAAAACGACTTCCTGGCCAGCATGAGCCACGAGATTCGCACCCCGATGAACGCCATCGTGGGCATGACCAGTCTGCTGCTGCAGAAAGATCTCGACGCCGAAACCGCCGACTTCGTCGAGACGATTCGCAGCTCGTCGGACGCGCTGCTCACATTGATCAACGACATCCTCGACTTCTCGAAGATCGAATCGGGCAAGTTCGATGTCGAAGACCAGCCGTTCGACCTGGTGAAGTGCGTCGAGGAATCGGTCGATCTGCTGAGCGTTCGCGCGACGGAGAAGCGGCTCGAGCTATCGGCGGAGATCGATCCCACCGTGCCGCGTTGGATTCGCGGCGACGTCACGCGTGTTCGGCAGGTGCTCGTCAATCTGTTGGGCAACGCGGTGAAGTTCACGGCCGCGGGCGAGGTGGCGCTGACAGTCAAGCCGATCATCGAGGACCAGGTGCCGTTGCTGCACTTCTCGGTGCGTGACACCGGGTGCGGCATTCCGGCCGACCGTGTGGACCGCCTGTTCCGCGCCTTCAGTCAGGTGGATGCCTCGACGACGCGGAAGTACGGCGGCACCGGGTTGGGCCTGGCCATCAGCAAACGGCTGACCGAGATCATGGGCGGACGCATCTGGGTGGAGAGCGTCGCCGACACGGGATCGACCTTCCAATTCGTGCTGCCGCTGCACGGCGTCCCTGCGCTCGAACAGCGCGTCGAGATCGGCTGGCCAGGCAAGACCGCGCTCGTCGTCGACGACAACGACACCAACCGCCGAATCTACGCCACCCAGCTGCGGCACTGGGGAATGAACGTCGTGTCCGTCGAGTCGGCGTTCGAGGCGCTCGATCATCTGCGGCAGCGGGAATTCGATCTCTGCATATTCGACTTCGAGATGCCGGACATGAACGGCCTCGAGTTGGCTCAGAAGATCGCCGAGCTGCGCCTCGCCCCACGCACTCGCATCATCCTGTGCAGCTCTTCAGGCATCACTCAGAAGGAATTGCAGGGCGAGCGCGAAACCGCGCCCTTCGACGCCTATCTCACCAAGCCGTCGCGATCGGATCATCTGCGCGAGGTCATCGGCCGTCTGCTGACCGGATCGGGCACACCGCTGACGCCGCGGGCGACACCGGATGTCAACGACGCTCTGGCGAAGATGCATCCGCTGCGGATCCTGCTGGCTGAAGACAACGCCGTGAATCAGAAGGTGGGAGTCGCGTTGCTGAGTCGTCTTGGCTACCAGCCCGATGTCGTCGCCAACGGTCTCGAGGTGCTGGCGGCCGTGCAGCGCCAGACCTACGACGTCATCCTGATGGACATTCAGATGCCGGAGATGGACGGCCTCGAAGCCTCGCGCCAGATTACGCGCGCCTATGAGACCGAGGCGCGGCCGCGGATCATCGCCCTGACCGCCAACGTGTTCAAGAGCGACCACGACAAGTGCCTCGAAGCGGGCATGGAGGGGTTCCTCGGCAAGCCGCTCGACCTCGGCACGCTCAAGGATGCTCTGCTCCAGTGTTGCAGTCGCGACCGTGTCGATCGACGGCCCGAATGGCCGCCGATGTCGTAACTCAAAGGCAACACGCAAAACTCAAAAACTCCCCTGCGCTCCTCTTTTTTGAGTTTTGCCTTTTGAGTTTTGAGTTTCGATCAGCTTCCCCGTATGAGGCTGACGACCTCGTCGCGCTTCTTCGCCATCAGTTCCGGCGTTTGTGCCTCGAGGTTCAACCGCAGCAGCGGCTCGGTGTTCGATCCGCGCACGTTGAAGTGCCAATCGGAGTAGTCCACCGACACGCCATCCATGGTCGCGATTCGCGCGTCCTTGTAGCGCGACTGAATGCTGGCCAGTTTCTTCGGCACTTCATCGATGCTCGCCAGCTTGGTGTTGATCTCGCCTGAGATGAAGTAGCGCTCGCGGAACGGCTGCAGCAGGTCGCGCAGCGATTGATTCTTCTTCGACATCAGCTCGAGAATCAGCAGCGCCGGGATGAAGCCGTTGTCGGCGTAGTAGAAATCGCGGAAGTAGTAGTGGCCGGTGACCTCGCCGGCGAAGATGCCGTCCTCCTGGCGCATTCGCTGCTTGATGAAGGCGTGGCCGACGCGGTTCATCAGCGCCGTGCCGCCATACTGGGCCACGGTGTCTCTCACCGCATGGCTGGCGCGCAGGTCGTAGATGATCGTCGACGGTCCGTGCTTGAGCAGAAACGCTTCGGCCAGCAGCGCGGTGATGAAGTCACCCGAAATGAACTCGCCGCTGCCGTCGATGAAGAAGCAGCGGTCGGCGTCGCCGTCCCACGCGATGCCGATGTCGGCCTTCTGTCTGATGACTTCAGCCGTGACGTCCTGGCGGTTCTCCTCGATCAGAGGATTGGCTTCGTGATTGGGAAACCTGCCGTCGATATCGAAGCACAAGCGGGTGGTGCGGCAGGGAAGTCGATCGAAGAGACGCGGCGCGACCAGGCCGGCCATGCCGCTGCCGGCGTCGAGCACCACGTTGAACGGCGTGATGATCGACGGATCGATGAACGACATGACCTTGTCGATGTAGCCGGACAGGAGGTCGCGCGAGGTCAGGCGGCCCTTGGCCGAGGACGGCGACGGCAGCGTGTCGGTGGCGATCATCTCGCGGATCTCGTTGATGCCTGCGTCGCCGCTGAGTGGGAGCGCCTCGCGGCGCACCATCTTGATGCCGTTGTAATGCTTCGGATTGTGCGAGGCGGTGATCTGCGCGCCGCCCTCGAGACCGTCGCTGACGACCGCGTAGTAGAGGACGTCGGTTGGCAGCATGCCGTAATCGGTGACGTGGGCGCCCTGTGAGCGCGCGCCTTCGATGAATGCCGCGGCCAGCGCCGGCGACGACACGCGCATGTCGCGCGACACGCCGATGTGCGTCGCATTCAGATAGGCGACGAAGCCGCGTCCGATCTGCCGCGCCACATCTTCATTGATCTCGCCAGGGTACAGACCGCGTATGTCGTAGGCCTTGAAAATTCCGGGGTTGATGTGCATGCGATGAAATCCGTGCTGTCGTAGGGCGGGTCGTGCTGTCGAGACCCGCCGATCTTCATGCGCGCGTGAAATCCGTGAGCGTCGTCTTGTCGCCGAGGATCGCGCCGCCGTTCACCGAGACGTTGCGGCCGACGTGGCAGTTGCGTCCGATCACCGCGTCCTGCACCGAGGCGCTGCCGCCGATGCGGCAGTTCGGCCAGATGATCGCGCCCTCGATGTTGGCCTCTTCGTCCACCTGTGTCTGGCGACCGACCACCGAGTACGGGCCAATGCGCGCGCCGGCCTTGATCAGCGCGCCGCCGTCGATGAAGCACGGCCCCTCGATGCGCGCGCCATCCTCGATGCGCGCATCGGGCGCGATCGACACCCGCGGCTCGGGCAGATTTGCAAACGGCGCGGCGGAGAAGCGGCCGTCCATGATGTCGCGGTGCACCTGCGAGTATTTCTCAGGGGTGCCGATGTCAATCCAGTAGCCGTTGTAGACGTAGGCGACGAAGACCTCGCCACGTTCGACGAGCGACGGGAAGTAGCTTCGCTCGATCGACCAGGCGACATCGCTGGGAATGCGATCGAACGTCTCGGGCTCCAGTACGTAGATGCCGGCGTTGATGTTGTTGGTCGTGATCTCCTCGGGCTTCGGCTTCTCGAGAAAGCGGAGGATGTTGCCGCGGTCGTCGGTTTCCACCAGCCCGTAGGCGCTCGGGTTCTCGACCGGGGTGAGCACGATGGTGGCGCGCGCCCCTCGCTCGCGGTGGAGCTGGATCACCGACGCGAGATCGAGCTGCGTGAGCACGTCGCCGTTGAACACGACCACCGATTCAGTGAGCTTGTCGCCCGCGTATTTGATCGCGCCCGCCGTGCCCAGCGGAAACGGCTCGACGACGTAGCGGATCTTGATGCCGGCGTCGGAGCCGTCGCCGAACACTTCTTCGATGCGCCTCGGCTGGTAGTTCAGGCTGAGGATCACTTCGTCGATCTCGGGTACCTGCTTCAGGAGATCGAGCTGATAGTGGAGGAACGGCCGGTTGAAGATCGGAACGATCGGCTTCGGCGTGTGAACGGTAAGTGGCCGCAGGCGAGTTCCTTTGCCCCCAGCCAGAAGGATCGCCTTCATGACAATCCCCAATCTTACACGATGGTAGAATTGGGCCCAGCCTCGATGAATCTCCCGAACACGCTCACGCTCGTGCGGATGTTCTTGGTGCCGCTGCTCGTGGTCGTGCTCCTCACCGAATTCGAAGGGCGAAGAATCCTCGGCATGCCGAAAGAGCTGGTTGGCGCCGCGATTTTCGGCGTGGCGTCGATCACCGACTGGCTGGACGGCTATATTGCCCGCCGCCGGCGGCAGGTCACCTGGCTCGGGCAGATGCTCGATCCGATTGCCGACAAACTTTTGACCTCAGCCGCATTCATCTCGCTCGTGCAACTGGGTCTTGCACCGGCGTGGATGGTCGCGCTGATCATCGGCCGCGAGTTCGCCATCACGGCGCTGCGCAGCCTCGCCTACACGAAGGACATCACCATTCCCGCATCGCCGCTCGGCAAGGTCAAAATGGCGTCGCAGGTGACGGCCATCCTGGTGTTGATTCTGAGTTGGGGTCCGCTGCCGTGGCTGGCGTGGGTGGGATACGTCGCGCTGTGGGCGGTGATGCTGCTGGCCGTGGCGTCCGCGGTCGATTACTACCGCCGCTTCCAGCGTCTGCTCAACGCGCGAGTTGCCGACGTCAACATCGCACGCGAGAGAAAAGTCGGCTAGGAAAGTGGGCCACCTAAAGGTGGCCCCTACGAAGGCGGTCTCTACTTCGTCTCTTCGGGAATCCTTCGCAAGGCAACCAGGTCGCCTTTCTGAATCGCGTCAATCGACTGCGTCACCTGGATCGTCGCGAGCGTTGGCTTCACATCCACCGCGACTCCCTCGCCAAGGATGTACAGGAAGTTCTCGGCCTGCTTCTTATTGCGATAGAGCACGAACTGCGATCCGCTCTGGATGCCCTGATCGCTGCCGTGATCGATCACCAGGTAATCGCCGGTACCGAAGGTCGTGCGCCGGTCGTCGCCGCTCAGCACCCTCGCGTAGTTGTTGCGTTCCGGCTTCAGCCGCTCTTTCGACACGTTCGGGAGCGTCGGCAGCGCGAACGGCTCGAGGAAGTCGCCAATCTCGATCGTGTCGCACGCGTGCGTGATCGTGGTGAGCGACCACTCATCGTCAACGGCCCACACCTTGATCCAGCCGGTGGTGCGGACTGTCGCCGGCGTGTCCTTGGAGACTCGTGCCTGTTCGTGTACTTGCAAGCGGCGAACGTAGAACTCCTGCCCGACCTCGATGCCGTTTTTCTTGCCGACGTTGATAGTCACGAGATCGCCGGGGGCATGCGTGAGGCGCACGAACGAGTCCTGGCCGCCGCTCACACGCATCGCCGTCGACGGTTCCTCGAATGTGGCGCGCGGCGCGCATGCAAGCGAGAGAATTTCTGGCGACAAGTGCGTCGACGTGGCCGCGGGGCCCTTTTGTGCAACGAGCGGAGACGCAGCAGCCAGGATGGCCGCCGCGGCAAGGGCCCCGGTGGTGAATCTGGACGTCATCGATCTCTCTCCCTATGGCGTCCCGTTTCACCGCTGCGCGGCGTCAGCGAGACAACCTATTGAGCCTTGAGCTCTTCGAGGCGCTTCCGGGCCTCTTCGGCGTGGTCGCTCATCGGGAATTCTTCGATGACCCGCTCGAAGTACGGAATGGCCTCTGCCTTCTTCGTCTTATCGGCTCGGGTGAGAGATTCCGCCAGATAGTAATAGACCTCGTCGCGTCCGCTGAACTGCGGGTCGTCCTTGAGGATGCCTCGCAATCTCGGGATGGCGCCAACGTACCAGTGGATGCGGAAATAGTGTATGCCCACGCGAAATTCTGCCTGGCTCAATCGATCGCGGGCCACGCGCCAGGACATACGCACTTCGGGTGTGAGCGAACTGGTCTTCTCGTAGCGATCGAAGAAAACCTGAAACTCCTTCAACGCGGCAACCGTCTCGGTTTGGTCGCGCTCCGGCGCGCGCATCTGCTGGAAATGGCTCATCGCCAGCTTGTACTGCGCGTAGTCGGCCCGCGGGTTCTGCGGAAAGAACGTGAGGAACTCCCGATACTCGTTCCCTGCCAGCACCAGCGCCTCGGACGACTTCTCACCAAGGTAGGTGTCGCCCAAGCCTAATTTGGCGTCGGGACGAAGGGGGCTGCCGGGGTAGTTGTCGACCACCTGCTTGTAGTACTCGCGGGCCTCCATCCACTTCCGTTCTTTCAGCGAGGCATTTCCCTTGTCGAATAGGTAGCGATCGGGGTTGGCGACGTTCTTGGGAAGCACGTTCTTCTTGCCGCCGCAGGCCACCACGAAGCCAAGCGACACGCCGACGAGAACCAGGCACGCAACGAGAGGAGGCCGTGTGATGTGACTAATCATTCCTTCCAATCCTATAGACGCGGAGCAACGCTCCCCAGCTTTCCCCCCGCGCCGGCGGCACCGACCGCCTCGACCACCATATAGCCCGCAACTGCGGGGCTCACTGCAGGAGCTCGAGCACCCGCGGTGGCAGCCGTCGAGGCCGGCCATCGGCGCCAAGCGAGGCATGCACCGTGTGGCCGGTGGCGGCCAGAGTGGAGCCGCGCAGCAAGCGAGCCTCGTAGTCGAACCGGATCCGCACCTGGCTCAGCACCGTCGCGACCGTGCTGATCTCGATCTCATCATCGTAGCGCGCGGGCTGCCGATACTGGCAGTGGGCCTCGATCACCGGCAGCGACACGCCGGCTTCCTCCATTTCACGATAGGTCCATCCCGATTCGCGCAGCCATTCGGTACGCCCGACCTCGAACCACACGAGATAGTTGGCGTGATAGGCAACGCCCATGCGATCGGTGTCGGCGTAGCGCACGCGCACGCGGCTGAGTCGACAATGATGCCCGGCCCCCGCCGGGCGCTGTGCTTCGGCACCCAAATCAGACACCAGCGGCCTTATTGGCTGCGGCGCGCAGCGCCCGCGTCGCCGCTTCTGCGTCGGATGTCCCGAAGATCGCGTTGCCCGCGACGAGAATCGACGCGCCTGCCGCCACCACCTCGCCGGCGTTTGCCAGCGAGATCCCGCCGTCGATTTCGATCGGCGCCTCCGAACCGGCGGCCGCGAGCACGGCCCGCACGCGCTGAAGCTTCTGAATCGTGTGCGGAATGAATTCCTGCGCCGAGTAGCCGGGATTCACCGACATCACGAGCACGAAGTCGACATCGCCAGCGATATCCTCGAGCATCGATGCCGGTGTCGATGGGTTGAGGACAACGCCGGCCTTGGCGCCGAGCTTCTTGATATGCGTGACCGTCCGTTGTAGATGCGGAACGGTTTCGACGTGCACCGACACCATGCCGGCACCGGCGGCGACGAAGTCGTCGATGAAGCGATCGGGATCGTCGACCATCAAGTGGACGTCGAGCGTGCGGGTGGCGATGCGCTTGATGGCGCGAACGACGATCGGACCGATCGTGATCGGCGGCACGAAGTGTCCGTCCATCACATCAACGTGAATGAGATCGGCGCCGCCGCGCTCGGCGGCGGCGATGTCGCGGCCCAGAGCGGCGAAGTCGGCGGAGAGGATGGAAGGCGCGATCTGGACGTGCCTCACGGGCTGACCTCGAGCGAAACGGTATCGCTCGGCGCGACCTGGAATCCGCCCACAGGCTTCTGACGGATAATCGTACCCGCTGGCACGCCCGCGGTCGGCTGCGTGCCGACAATCGACACGCGGAATCCGCGCGCGCGAAGGACGTCGGCAACCTTGCTGCCGTCCATGCCGATCACATCGGGCATCACGAACGTCTGCACCTGTTCGCCGCGATTGAGCAGCAACGCCACCTGCGGCCCGCGCGACATCGGCGGTGGGTTCTGCGCGACGACGGCATCGGCCGCATAGTCGGCGGATCGGAACTCGGACACCGCGCCGATGCTGACGCCGTCCTGCTGCAAGCGGATGCGCGCCGTTCGCTCACTCTGTCCAATCAGCTGCGGCACGGTTGTCACGTGGGGACCAGCGCTCAGCCACACGCGGATCGTTCGCTGTCGTCGCGCGGTGGTGCCTGCCGCCGGCTCCTGCTGCATGACGCGGTCGGCGGGAATCTTGTCGTCGGGCCGATGGTTCTCGTCGACGCGAAGGCCGAGACCGAGCTCGCCGAGGGCGTTGGTGGCTTCGTTGATGGTGAGGCCCTGCAGCTTCGGCACTTCGACTTCTCGGGCCCGCAGGGCGAGACGCATGGAGATGCCGAACGACACCAGAAACGTGACGCCGAGGGCGCCCAGGAGCACCAGAAACTTGCCGACGCCCCACATGCGAGTGCCGAGCCGCATCAATCTGTCATCGTACCATGAAGTACGTGGGGGGCCGCCTTTAGGCGGCCCGCGACTCGATCGCGACCGCGTAGAACGCTTCGAGCCCGTGAGCGAAGGGGAGTGTGCGGAGCGTGCCGTGTTCATCCAGCACTTCTCGCAGACCCGCTGGGGCCTCAGGACGCAGATCGATCACGTGCCACTCAGGATGACGAGCCAGGAACGCGCGCACGACCTCGTCGTTTTCCTCGGGCTCGCTCGAGCAGGTTGCGTACACGATCCTGCCGCCCGGCCGCACGATCGACGCCGCGCGCGTGAGTAGATCGATCTGCGTTGCCGCGAGCACGGCGAGCTCGTCTTCGTTGCGTCGCCACTTGATGTCCGGGTCGCGCCGCAGTGTGCCAAGACCCGAACACGGTGCATCGACGATCACGCGATCGAACACAGGTGCGAACGGCAACCCACGTTCCATCGGCACCTGAACGAGGCTGACGTGGGTTGCACCTGACAATCTGATCGTGTCGCGCATCAGCGCCACGCGCTTCGGACGCACATCGCTCGCGACCAGCAGCCCCGAGTCGTTCATGCTCGCGGCGATCGCGACCGTTTTTCCGCCCGGTGACGCGCACAGGTCGAGAATGCGTTCGCCTGGTTGCGCATTGAGAGTGAGCGCGACGAGCTGGCTGGCTTCGTCCTGGACGAGGAACGTGCCATCGCCCGGCCGTCGCAGCGGGTTCCCGCTCGTCACGACGAGTCCGTCGGGGGCGTAGCGCGTCGGTTCGGTGATCACATCCTCGGTGTCCAATGCACGTTGCACCATTTCACGTGATGCGCGGAGACGGTTGGCGCGAAGCGTCAACGGCGCAGGCCGATTGTTGAACTGCATCCACCGTTCGGTCTGCTCGAATCCCCACCGATCCAGCCACCGTGCCGCAAGCCAGTCGGGATGCGACAGCGTGATGCCGAGATAACCGAGCGCGTCCTCACGCCGCGCGTCGATCGTGGCCGGACGCTCGGGCAAGGGGAGCCGATGCCGTTGTCGCAGGGTCGATCGCAGCAAGGCGTTGACGAACCCCGCCGCGCTCGGCAGCTTGGCCGTTCGCGTGAGATTCACCGCATCGTCGACAACCGCAGATGCGGGCACGCGATCGAGATGGAGGATCTGAAACACGCTGAGCCGGGCGATGACGACGACCGCGGCATCGAGCTTCGAGAGCGGACGATTCGCGACGTGCGCAATCAGATGGTCGAGCGTGCGCTGCCAACGCAGCGTCCCGGTGACGATGGTTGCGGTGAGGGCGCGGTCGCGGTCGTCGTGGAGGCGATCGCGTGAATGCGCGAGCGCAGAGGGGAGGTCGGCGCTTTCGCGCGCCACGGCCGAGAGTGCTTTGAACGCGGCGATCCGCGCTGGAGAAACCGCCACACGTCTTACCCGGCAGTCAGACGCAATCCCGCTGAGAGCGGACGCCCGGCAAGAAAGTCGCGCACACTCATCGGACGTCGCCCTTCGGGTTGCACGTCGACGAGCGCCAGCCGGCCCTCGCCGGTCGACACGGCGATCTCGTCGCGTGATACCGCGGCGATCATGCCTGGTGGCTCCGTCGCCGGCGTGCTGTCGACGCGAGTCTTCAGCACGATGAGGCGAGCGCCGTCGAGATACGTAAAGGCATGCGGCCAGGGATAGAGACCGCGCGCGCGGTTGTGCACCGACGCGGCCGGCAGTGTCCAGTCGATGAGCCCTTCATCCTTGGTGAGTCGCGGCGCGTAGGTCGATAGACGATCGTCCTGCGGCTCTTCGTGCGCCGACGCCGACGCGATCTGCTCGATGACACGAATCAGGAGCGGCGCGCCCACCTGCGCGAGGTCGCGCTCGACCTCGGCGCTCGTTTCGTCGGGTCCGATGGCGCGCCTCGACTTGGCGAACATCCCGCCGGCATCGAGGGCTTTGACCACACGCATGATCGTGATGCCCGTTTCCGTTTCGCCGTTCATGATGGCTCGGTGCACGGGAGCGGCGCCGCGATATTTCGGCAGCAGCGAGCCATGGACGTTGATCATCCCAAGTCGCGGAATTCGCAGCAGGTCGTCGGTAATGAGCTTGCCGTACGCGGCCACGACGCCAAGGTCCGGTGCCCACAGCGCGAAGGCGGATACGAATCCAACGTCGCGGAGTCGATCGGGCTGCAGGACGTCGAGGTTGTGGTCCAACGCCGTCTGTTTGACCGGCGAGTCGCTCACGCGCTGCCCGCGCCCTCGCGGCCGATCCGGCTGCGTGACGACGCCGACAACTGGATGACGAGACGCGATGAGCGCACGCAGCGACGGAACCGCGAATTCAGGAGTCCCGAAGAACGCAATACGCAGCGGCTCGCCGCTCATCTTCGTGATCTTCGTGTTCTTCGTGGCTACCATTTGCCGGCGCGCGACAGCTTCTTGATCTTCCGGACGATCAGATCTTTCTGCAGGCCGCGCAGCCGATCGACGAACACCGTGCCGTCGAGGTGATCGACTTCGTGCTGGAAGCAGCGGACGAGCAGACCCGTGGCTTCGACGACCTGTTCTTCGCCCTGCCGATTCAGCCCCTTCAACACCGCTCGCGACGGCCGCGCAACCGTGGCATTGAATCCAGGCAGGCTCAAGCAGCCTTCCTCTTCGAGCTGCATGCCGTCGCGCTCGACGAACTCGGGATTGATGAAGGTGATCAGATCGGTGGGATTGCGGCCCAGCGAGATGTCGCAGACGAAGATGCGAAGCGGGATGCCGATCTGCGTGGCCGCGAGACCGATGCCCGGCGCGGCGTACATCGTCTGAATCATGTCGTCGATGAGCAGCTGCGTTTCCGGCGTGATATCGCCGACCGGTGCGGCAGGGTGGTGCAGCACGTCGGCGCCGTAGCGGACAATCGGACGTAGCATCGATGACGCGAGCTCAGCGCGGTTGCGGCGTCGAGGCGCGCGCCGCCTCGAACCGCCGCCGGACCTCGTCCATCGTGGCGGCGAGATGCCGCTCGATCTCGGGGATCGAATCGCCTCCGCACTTCTCGAGGAACGCGTCGGCGAGGACGAATGACACCATCGCTTCGCCGACCACGGCCGCCGCAGGAACGGCGCAGACGTCGCTGCGTTCGATGGCGGCTGGTGCATTCTGCAGCGTCGTGAGGTCCACCGACCGCAGCGGTTTCATCAACGTCGCGATCGGCTTCATGAAGCCGGTGACCCGGAGGTCCTCGCCGTTGGTGACGCCACCTTCGAGGCCTCCGGCGTTGTTCGATGGTCGGAGCGGGGCCGCATCGTCGGCCTGCGGCGGCAGAATCTCGTCGTGCACGCGCGAGCCCGGACGGAATGAGACTTCGGGTCCGAGACCAATCCCGACCGCCTTGATGGCGTGGATGCACATCAACGCCTGCGCCAGCCGGCCATCCAGCTTACGGTCCCACTGAACGTACGATCCGAGGCCGGGAGGCACGCCCGTGGCAATGACTTCGAAGGCGCCGCCCATCGTGTCGCCAGCCTCTTTCGCCGCATCGATTGCCGCGATCATCCGCTCTTGGACGTCCAGATCGACGCATCGCAGCGGCGCGTCGTCAGGGATGCGCTCTGCTTCGGCAAACGAGACCGTTCGAGTGGGGGGAAGGGTGACGTCCCCAATCGCTGACACGTGACTGGCGATCCTGACGTTGAAGCGGGCGAGCAGTTGACGCGCGAGCGTCCCGGCGGCGACGCGCGACGCCGTTTCTCGTGCGCTCGCGCGCTCGAGCACGTCGCGAATGTCGGTGTGCCCGTACTTGATGGCACCTGCGAGATCCGCATGACCCGGGCGCGGGCGCGTGACATCCGCTTTCTTACTGCCGGTGGCGCCTTCCGGCATCTCCGATTCCGCGTACATCGTCTGCTGCCAGTTCACCCAGTCGCGGTTTCTGATCAGCAGTGCGATCGGCGCACCGGTGGTGACGCCGTGTCGCACGCCGCCGAGGATCTCGGCGCGATCGCTTTCGATCTGCATGCGGCGCCCGCGGCCGTAGCCGCCCTGACGACGACGCAGCTGGGCGTTGAGGGCTTCGATATCGAGCGTCAGACCTGCGGGCATGCCGTCGAGCGTGACGACCAGCGCCTGACCGTGCGACTCGCCGGCGGTGAGAAACCGGAGCATTCTGTGGCAATTCTATACGAACGTCTTCGGGGTGCCGTCGCGACGAGGTTGAGAAATCTTCGCGCTTGCCCGCGCATGGTGTGTGAAGAATCTGCTTCGTTCGCCGGGCCGCGATGAGAATCATTCGGGAATCGAGCTGCACCTGCGGCTTGCATAGATGCAGGCATGACTCGATTGCTTCACGACCGCTACTACGCCTACGCCGATGCGCACGCGTGGGACCTTGCTACTGGTGCCGCGGTTCGCGTCAGCGAGCTCGCGGAGCCGAGGGGCGCCGATGCGCCGCTCGCGCAGCCGGCGCCTTCGATGCTGATTGAAGTGCTCGACCACGGTCGCGAGGGCGAGCCTCGCTGGCTGATGCTCGATGCTCCGCCCGTTGATCGTCCAGCCATCATCGAACGTGCCGCAACGGCAGCGCGCGATCGTGGCTTCGTGCCGGTTGCCGCCGATGTCTATCTACGCTTGCGCGACCTCCTGCGTCAGGATCTCGAACATCGTGCGCTGTTCCTGATCGTCCGCCCTGAAGTGGCGATTGAGATGGGCCACGCGGCCCTGATCGATGCCTCGAGTCGTTCCTCGCGGCCACACCTGCTGGTGTCGTTGCGCGACTCCGATCGTCAGCTGACCTCAATCGATCGCGTCAACGAAGCACGCGCGCGGTACGGCGCCGCGAACGCGCGACCGATCGTGCCAGCACTGTCAACCGACGTCGCTCGGCATCTGGATCGAGCGAGGAGGGCCGAGGAGTTCGTGCAGGCTGGTCGTCACGCGTCGGCAGACCGTCTACTGCGGGACGTCGCTGGGGCGCTCGTGAGACGTCGTGCGCTGGTGCCGGCGGCGCAGACCATGATCTCGCTGGGCCGTCTCGTGCTCGAGCGTGGCCGTGCCGTTGATGCGGAGCGAATGTTCGAGGAAGCAAGCCGCCATGCCGGCGAAGGTCGCGACGAACCGCTGTCGCTGAGCGCCCGAATCTGGCAGGCCGCGGCGCGAACGGACGCCGCGCAGTTGACGGCCGCCGAGTCGTTGTGTCGCGCGGTGATTGTGACCGGTGCGCAATCGACCGCGGAGCGAATCAGGGCAAACGCAACGTTGGCGCGCATTCTGCTGTGGCAGGGGAGAGTCGACGAAGCGGCCGCTCTGGAGCTGCACGGCGCCCAAGACACCGACGAGGCGTTCGCGTTCATTGAAGCGACGGCAGTTCGCGTGTTGATCGCGTGTGGGTCGCTGTTCGAGGCCGGCCGCCGAGCACGCGAGTTACTGACCACAACGGCACGGATGGACTCGCTTGTGGCGCGCGTACACGCGCTGATCGCGCACCTGCGTGTGCTGGCCGTCACTGGCGACCAGGTGGCGATCGACGAGCGCCTGCTGGATGTGGCGCACGCGGCCCGACACGCCAGAACACCACTCCGTCTCGCCCGCGCGCAGCTGCTCGTCGCGCACACGCTGCGAGCCGCCGGCCGAACCAGTGACGCCGATGCGGCATTTGCCCGCCTGCAGCGCATCAGTGGTGTGGCTCCGCCGCTGTTGCGGCAGGCGATCGAGGGTCGCATAGAAGTACGCGCAGCCCGCCGCACCTCTCAGATGACTGGCGTGGTCGATCGAGGCGCGCTTGCGATGGTCACTCTCGTGCAGGACAAGGACGACGATCGCGATGCGGCGCGCGGCATCCTCCAGTTCGTGGCTGACTCCGCACAGGCAAGTCGCGTCGACCTGTGCTCCATGGATGCCGGTCCGCTGTCTGTTGTTCTCAGCGTCGGCGCAGGGATGCCGACCAGTCTGGGACAGCGTGTGCTCGAGGCGGGTATCACGATCGACAGCGGAGCGGGCGCGGGAGGCGAGCTGGGAGTTCCGGTGCGGCTCGGCCCGCGCCTGGTTGCGTCGCTCGTCGTGCGATGGCCCGCCGATCGTCATCGGCCCGATCGGTGCCGCGATCTGCTGGAGCTTGCTGCGGCGATTGCGGCCCCGCGCATCGATGCCATGCGGGCGGCCGCGCGCCATGCCGCGACCACGGCGACTGCCGTCCCCGAGCTGGTTGGTGTCAGCGCAGCGATCGCGGATGTGCGCCGCGCAATTGCGCGGGCGGCGTCGGCTCCGTTCGCGGTGCTGATCGAAGGCGAGAGCGGCGTGGGCAAGGAGCTCGTGGCCCGGGCGATTCATCAATTGAGCCCTCGACGGGAGCGCCGATTCTGCGATCTGAACTGCGCCGCGCTGCCCGACGAGTTGATCGAATCGGAACTGTTCGGCCATGCGCGCGGCGCGTTCACCGGCGCGGTGGCCGATCGCGCCGGGCTCATCGAGGAAGCCGACGGCGGTACGCTGTTCCTCGACGAGGTGGCGGATCTCTCGCCGCGAGCGCAGGCCAAGCTGCTGCGGGTGCTGCAGCAGCAAGAGGTTCGTCGGGTCGGCGAGGGCTACAGTCGCAAGGTCGACGTGCGCGTGGTGAGCGCGGCCAACCGCGACGTGCACGCCGAGGCCGCCGCCTCACGCTTCCGCTCGGATCTGCTGTATCGCCTCGATGTGATTCGCCTTCGCGTGCCCGCGCTTCGCGAACGTCCCGAAGACATCCCGGTCCTGGCGCATCACTTCTGGGCGGCGCTCGCACCACGCGTCGAAACCCGGGCCGTGCTGACCCACGGTCTGATCACTGCGTTGTCGCACTATCACTGGCCAGGCAACGTTCGTGAACTGCAGAACGTGATGTCGGCTCTGGCCGTTGCCGCGCCGGTTCGCGGTCAGGTGCGGGCGTCGCTGCTGCCGCACGCGATCACTGGAGTCACCGTGACCACCTCGATGCGGCTGGCCGATGCCCGCCAGCAGTTCGAGGGCCGATTCATCGAGGCCGCACTCGCCCGCGCCGGCGGCCGCCGTGCCCGTGCCGCCCGTGAGCTGGGTCTGTCGCGCCAAGGGTTGCTGAAGATCATGATGCGTCTCGGCATCAACCGACCGAGCTTCGACCTATAATGCGCGCGCATCGTGCGCGGTTGGCGCGCTGTAGGCCGGGTCTTTGGCAGAACCGGCGGAGGAAAGGTCATATATGAAGCACAGACTGCTTCTCGCATTCGCCCTTGTGATCGTGGCGTTCGGCGGCGCACAACCGGGCTACCACGTCGCGGCACAGGGCAAGTGGGTCACGCTGCTGGATGGCAAGAGCCTGAAGGGGTGGGACGTGGTCGGCAACGCCAATTGGTCGGTCGCCGACGGCGCCGTGCAGGCGTCGATGGGCAACGGCTACCTGGTGTCGCCGATGTCGTACACGGACTTCGAGATCGAAGCCGAGTTCTGGGTCACCGACGATGCCAACAGCGGCATCTTCATCCGCTGCTCCGACCCGAAGATGATCAGCGCGATGAACGCCTATGAGGTGAACATCTACGACAAGCGCCCGGATCAGAGCTATCGCACCGGCGCCATCGTGGACGTCGCCAAGCCGCTCGCCCAGATCAACACCGGCGGCAAGTGGAGCAAGATGACGATCACCGCCAAGGGTCCGCGAATGACGGTGGCGATCAACGGCACCAAGACCGTCGACGCGCAGGACAACAAGCACCCGGCCGGACCGTTCGCGCTGCAGTACGGCGCGGGAACGGTGAAGTGGCGCAGCGTGAAGATCAGGACGCTATAACGCGATTGGCCCAGGCGTGGGCGAGCACCTGGCGGAACACGTCCACCGGCTGCGCGCCCGACACGCCGAAGCGATCATCGATCACGAAGAAGGGCACGCCGCTCACGCCGAGCAGGCGTGCCTCTTTTTGATCGCCGTCGACCTCGTCTGAATACTCGCTGCCGTGCAGCATCTCGCGGGTCTCGGCGGCCTCGAGCCCGGCGTCCGCCGCGAGCGGTACCAGCGACTCGGCATCGAAGACCGATCGTCGTTCGCTGAAGTAGGCGCGATAGAGACGATCGAGCATCGCCGCCTCGCGTCCGCGGGCCTTCGCGAAGTGCACCAGCCGATGCGCGTCGAAGGTGTTGCCGGTGACGCCGTCTGGCGCGAGCCGATAGATCAGACCGTCTTGCGCCGCCGTGCGCTCCATCTTCTCGTCCATCTCCGCCACCTGCTCCTCGGTCAGGTGGTACTTCGCCATCAGCATCTGCCGACGGCTCAGCGTCACGCGCTTCGGCTTGCTCGGATCGAGTTGAAACGATCGATGCCCGATCGACACCTCGCCGCGATGCTCGAACTCGTCGAGCGCCCGCTCGAGGCGGCGTTTGCCGAGATAGCACCATGGGCAGACGACGTCAGACCAGATGTCGATGTGCATGAGTCATCGATGATTGGGCGATCTGTGAATGTCGATCAGTCAGGCGTTGGGGCATCGATCTACAGAGTCGATACGTCTGCGGAAATGATGGCCTGGCAGGCCGTGCAGACGATGGCGCGGCCTCCGCGGGGGAGCGGGGACGTGAAGCTCACCTGCGTGCGTTTGAGACGCAGCACGCGCAGGCTCCTCACCATCTCGTTGCAGTGAGGGCAACGCGCCGGGAGCTCCAGCGTGTAAACGGCGCCGCCCTCCCACTCGAGCGGAATCGAATCGGTTGCCGACGCCGACAATTCGTACACCTCAGTGTCGTCGTCCTGCACGACGACGAGACAGAGCGGGCATTTGGTGGCCCCATCTGGGAGATGCTCGCCACACGCGGTGCACGTCCGCATCACGTCGATTGTAGCGCCAACAAGCCGGCTGAATCGGGAACGGTTGGGCCACAATGCAGCGGTGCTCGTCTTTCTGGCGCGCCGACTCGTGCTCACGATTCCCGTTCTGCTTGGCGTCGCCACGCTGGTCTTCTCGTTGATCCATTTGATTCCAGGCGATCCGGCGCAATCGATCCTCGGAGAGTCGGCCGTGCCCGCTGATGTCGAGGCGCTGCGGCACAGGCTCGGACTCGATCGACCGCTCGTCGTGCAGTACGGCGGGTTCCTTGCCGCGCTCGTGCAAGGCAACTTGGGCACGTCGCTGCGGACCGGCGAGCCGGTCACCTCGCAGATCGCCGATCGGATCCCGGCGACGTTCGAGCTGGCGCTTGCCGCGATGATCGTGGCGATCGCGGTGGCCATTCCGCTCGGCCTGGCTGGTGCGGTCTGGCGCGGCACGATCGCCGATCACGCCGCGATGACGATGGCGCTGGCCGGCGTGTCGATCCCGAACTTCTGGCTCGGCCCGCTCCTGGCGATCATCTTCGGCGTGCAGTTTGGCTGGCTGCCGGTGTCGGGCCGGGGCGGGATCGAACATCTGATTCTCCCGGCGATCTCCTTGGGCGGCGCACTTGCCGCGATCGTTGCGCGATTGACGCGAGCGACCGTGATCGAGGAGCTTCGCGAGCAGTACGTGCGGGCGGCGCGGGCGCGCGGCAGTTCGCGCGTGCGCGCCCTGCTGGACCACGCGTTTCGAAACAGTCTGATTCCGATCGTGACCATCGTCGGCCTGCAGTTCGGCGCCGTGCTCACGGGCGCGGTGATCACCGAAACGATCTTCTCGTGGCCGGGGATCGGACGACTGCTCGTGCAGTCGATCGGATTCCGCGACTACCCAATGGTCCAGGGCTGCATTCTGTTCATCGCGGTGACATACGTGGGCGTGAACCTGGCGACCGATCTGCTCTACGGCGTGCTCGATCCGCGAATCCGGTATCGATGACAAAGACAGGCCTGATCATCGTGATCATCGTCGTCGTGATGGCGCTGGCCGGGCCACTGGTGTCGCCGTTCGATCCGGCTGCCCAAGAGCTGTCGCTTCGTCTCGTCGGACCGACAGCGGCACATTGGTTCGGCCTCGATGAATTGGGACGCGATGTTCTGGCACGCGTGCTGTCCGGCGCGCGCATCTCGCTGCTCGTCGGCCTGATCGTCGTCGGCGTGTCGTCGATCGTCGGCACCGTGATGGGTGCGGTGGCCGGCTACTTCGGCGGAGCGATCGACGACATCATCAGCCGCGTGATCGACATCCTGCTGGCGTTTCCGGGATTGCTGCTCGCGATCGCGATCGTTGCGGTGCTCGGCCCAAGCCTCGTGAATGTCGTGCTCGCGCTGACGATCATCGGGTGGGTTGGTTACGCTCGTCTTGTGCGCGGTCAAGCGTTGCGCGTCCGCGAGCTCGAGTACGTGTCGGCCGCTCGCGCGTCGGGCGCAGGGACGAAGCGAATCCTCCTGCATCACGTGATTCCCGCCGTGCTGCCAGCGGTCGCCGTCCAGGCGACATTGGGAATGGGTGGCGCGATCTTGTCGGAGGCCGCGCTGAGCTTTCTCGGTCTCGGCGTGCAGCCGCCGACCCCGAGCTGGGGAACGATGTTGAGTTATGGCCGCGCGCATCTGCTCGATGCGCCGCACGTGACGATCTTTCCCGGCCTCGCGATTGCGATCCTCGTCCTCGGGTTCAACTTCCTTGGAGATGGACTGAGAGATCGGCTCGATCCGCGGTAGGAAGTCGACCAGTGTTCGATGTTCGACGTTCGATGTTCGAGGTTCGCCCGGGACTCTCGAACCTCGAACGTCGAACCTCGAACCTGGAACGGTTGGCTCTCTACAGCGCCGGCGGCGCCGTCAGCGCGGCGTAGCGTCGGTCGGCGTCGCGTGCAGTCGTGGTGTGACCGAGCCGCTTGGCCGTCTCACTCAAATAGCGGAACGCGTTTGGATCGACCGGTATCTTCGTGACCGCGCGCTGCAGTGCGCGCTCTGCCTGCGTGATGTTTCCCGACAGGAACAACGCGCGCCCGTACAACGTGAGCGCTTCGCTGGTCGCGGTTGAGGGTCCCGCAGCTGTCTTCAACGCTTGAAGCGCTTTGCCGAGCGCTGCGGGATCGTTCTGCCGGTCAGCGGACTGCAGCCACACGCGGCCAAGCGCGGTGAATACGAGGGGCGTATCGGGATGACGCTCGGCCGCGCGGCCCAGCGTCAGCACCGCTTCCTCGCGCCGCCCGAGTCGCGCGTATGCCAGGCCGAGGCTCACCATCCGTTCGGGTCGACCGGGTTCGAGCGTGGCCAGAGCGTTCAGCTGATCGAGCGCTTCCTGATGGCGCCCGAGCTCGTCGTACATCGCCGCGAGCTCCTGCCGCGCCGAAGTGAGCGTGGGACTGATCGCGAGCGCCCGTTTCATCGACCGCAAAGCGCTATTGCGATCGGCGCGATCCTTCAGACACAGCCCGAGCAGCAGGTGCGCTTCAGCGAAGCGGTCGTCGAGTGAGACGGCCCGACGCAGCGGTTCAATCGCGCGCGCGGCCATGCCAGCGCGGTAGTAGGCGAGTGCGACCTTGTAGAGAACAGGCGCGGCGCGATCGTCGATGGACAGATAGCGCTGGTAGTACGCCGCGGCGGCATTGTGTTGACCGGTCGCCGCGTAGACATCGCCGAGCAATTCGATCGGTCGCGGCGCGCTGGGGTCGAGCGTTTCGGCCTGATGGAGATCCCGAAGCGCGGCGCCGAAGTCGCCCCGCCGCCGATAGGTATCTCCCCGTTTCAAATAGGCCAGCATCGATTTCGGCTTGAGGCCCAGGGCACCGCTGAACGCTTCGATGGCGTTGAAGGTCTGGTCGGTCGCCACCGCTTCGTCCCCGACGGCCAGCAGACGCCGGAACTCCCGTTCCTGGCGCACGTCGGCCCAAACCAGCACCGCGGAGGCAATCAGGACGGCCACACCGACGGCGACGACAAGGGAGCGTTTCATCGCGATGAGTCAGGAAACTCTGTGCAAATGCTACACCTTACGGGGTCTGGGCCGCCTGAAGGCGGCCCCTACGTACTGTCTGGGCCGCCTGAAGGCGGCCCCTACGTACTGAAGGGCGGCCCCTACGTCTTGAAGGCGGCCCATGCGTACTGACCTCGAGGAACTTCCGCGTCCTGCCGGGGTCTAATCTCTTCGAAGGACGGTGTTAAACTTCATGCAGACGCCCATTTCTGGAGGCCTGGTGAAGAACGCCGGCGCAATTGGCTGGTCTGAAGTCGACACTCAAGAAGCGGCGCTCATTCAGCGCTGCACGACGGGTGACGAGACTGCTTGCGCCGACTTGGTAGCGGCGCACCAGCGCATGGTCTATACCCTGGCCTTGCACCTGCTGCAGGACCGCGACGAAGCCCTCGATCTGTCTCAGGAAGTATTCCTCCGAGTGTTCCGCACTCTGTCGAGTTTCCGAGGCCAGTCGTCGCTTCGTACCTGGATTTACCGCATCGTGGTCAATCAGGCGCGTAACCGACAGCGCTGGTGGCGGCGGCGTCATCGTTCGAGCCAGGTTTCACTCGATGAGCACTTGCAGCAGTTCGGCGACGTCGAATCGAAGACCGAGCTCCTGCCCGACCGCCTTCTGTCCAGCAAGGAAACGGCCTCGCGGATCTGGCGCGCGCTCGAACACCTTCCCTTCGATCAGCGCACCGCGCTCATCCTGCGCGAAGTCGACGGTCTGCGCTACGACGAGATTGCGTTCTCTCTGGGCATCGCCGTGGGCACCGTGAAGTCGCGGCTCACGCGCGCGCGGCAGGCCCTTCGCGAGGAGTTGCTGGGTTTGCATCCATGATTCCGTACGTCGGCTGCGAGTACGCACGCGAGCACCTCGACGCCTTCGTCGATGGTGAGCTCGCGGTCGCCGAACAGGTGGCCGTCGAGTCGCACCTGCGCTGGTGCCGTACGTGTGCCGCTCGCGTCGAAGACGTGCGTCTCATCGGCGACTCGATTCGCGTGGGTTCCCCCGCGCAGTCGCTGGCCGTCGACGAAACGCGCGCCGTCAGCGGCGTGCACGACAGCATGCTGATGCGTCTTCGCACCGAACGTGAGCAGTCGTTGGGCACGCGGATCCGCGACATGTTTGCCGACACCCGCCTGTTGTGGCCGGCGCTCGGCGCCATGGTCGCGATGCTCAGTTGCATCGGCGTGGCCGGAAGCCTGCTGCAGATGGCATCGCGCGAGCAGCCGGAATCGCTCAAGAAGATGATCGAGACGCTGTCGAATCCGGGCACCGAGAGCAATCCGCTGCGGCCGGGCAATACGGCGCGCTACGATTCGGTGTTCGGCAAGTACATCGACAGCAACCGGTCGGGTGGCATCTCCATTCCGCGCGTCATGTTCGATGACGACGCGATGTTCGATGAGATCTCGAATCAGGAAGCGATGTTTGCCGTGGCGGCGGTCGTAACGCGGGACGGCCGCGTCGCCAATTACGAGCTGCTCTCATCCGAGCGCACAGGCGAGCCCGAGAGGGCGGTCCACGCCGACGAGCTTGCGGCCGTGGGTGATGTGGTGCGTCAGTCGCGGTTCGCGCCCGCGCAAACGTCATTGGGTCGCACGGTCGCGGTGAACATGGTGTGGCTGATGGTCACGACGACCGTCAAGACGCCACCGGCACCAAAGACATCAACGGTTCGTGTCACGCCGGCGGTGCAGCCGCCTGCGGCGATTGCGCCTCCAGTATCGCTCGAGGAGCCGCCGGTCAAGCGCTCCGAACGGGCGGTTGATTCAACGACGGCCTGATCCCGCCGTCGCCGCCGGCGTTGGCACCTCTGTCCCCGCCACGTTGTTGAGCACATCGCTCACCCGCAGCATCACACCGCGACCCGGCGCCGTCCCATCGATCGACAGCTCGAACTGCTCGTACTTCGAGTCGGCGATGCCGTCCTTCGGATACACGGTCTGCCATCGATCGCCGTCGAGCGAGTACTCGGCCTTCTGAATCGCTGAATTGCCGTCGCGTGCCTCGAAGGCGATGACGAGGCGATTGCCGTCGCGACGCGTGGACGATACGGTGATCGTTGGCGGTGTGTTGTCGATCTCGAACGAGGTGCTTTCGAGGGCGCCGGTCAGCGCCGTGCCCGCCGAGTTCGACGGCGCATCGGATGCGACCACACGAATCAGATAGCGGCCATTCGGAACCGATGTCGTGTCCCACACGAGAATGGCTTCGGTCAAACCCGACTTCAGCGGCTTCCACGACGTCTCGCCCTCGCGGCGATAGGACACATCGTAGGTGAGCTCGTCGCGATTGTCGTCCTCGGCGCGCCAGATGAACGTCAGGAGGCCCTTTTGATACTGCCGTCGTCCGAGACTCGGTGACGAGGACGAACCGCCGCCCTGACCGGTCGCGTTGCGTCGATCCGGCGGGTCGCCTTCGAAGCCGGCGATCTCGGGATCGGTTGGGAACGGACGCTGGAAAACGGTGCCCGGTGGTTGAACGGTGATCGATGTCACTCGCGGTCGCAGATTTCGCGGTAGATACGCGGCCGTAACCGACGTGAGCACGGGTGAGTCGCCGCGCCCGGCGACGAGCACGGCGCGCCACTGCAGATATCGCGCACGCGGGCTCGTGATCTGACTGCCTTCGTGATCGGCGTAGACGGGAGACCAGTCACTCCACGTCTCATCGGGCGTTCTGGTGTTGCCCGATCGAGTGCCGATCTCCACACGACCACCAGCTCCGACAGACTCCTGCCACTTGATCGTGCCCCAGAGCGCAACTGTCTGGGCGTCGCGCACATCGGACGTATACGTGCCGCGATCGGCGCGCGCAGCGCCGAGACGAATCAGCCTGCCGGGGTTCGATGTGGCCACGAGCACGCGTCCTTCGCGCTCGCTGACGATGCTGGTGATCTGCTGTGCGTTGGCGCGGGCGACGAGCGTCGGTTGGAGCGGATCGCCAGCAAGGCGATAGATCTTGCCCTTGTTTCCCGTCGCCACGAGCACGGTGCCGCCGGGCTCGAAGGCCACGTCGTAGGGCAGGTCTTCACGCGACTCCCAGATCTGATCCGAGGCGCCATCGGGAAGAATCCGGAAGATCGCTCCTGCCGTAGGACCACTGCGAGCGGGAGGTCCGCCGCCGGTCTGAATCGGCTGCGGAGCGCTCTCGGCAACGGAGACGACCGTGATCTCCGTGGTGACATTCGGTGTGAGCCCTCCTGCCGATAGTGGCTCGGGTGACGAAGGGGCGGGCGGCGTGCGGTCGGAACCGGCTGCAGCCGGCCGTCCCGTCACTGCGGCCACATAGATGTTGCCGTCGCCATCGACGCGTAACGCTCGCACTTCGTTGTAGCTCGAGTCGAGCAGCACGAACGCCTTCCCGGTATTGTCGATTCGGAAGACGCGGCCGGGCGATTCGGTACCCGCGAGCAGACGCCCCTCGCGATCGAAGGCCAGCGTCATCGCATGCGTCGCCTTGGTCTCGTAGAACTTGGCTCCCTTGCCATCGGGCGTGATCTTGTAAATGGCGCCCTTGTCACCCGTGGCCGCGAAGACGTTACCCGCTCGATCGACCACGAGGCTCCAGATATATCGATCGGCAGGATCGAAGAACACCGTGCTCTTGCCGGTCGGGTCGACCTTGTAGATCTTCCCGTCAGGCGATGTGCCGACGTAGAGGCCACCTCCAGGTGCGGGCGCGAGCGCGTGCACCTCGAGTTCCTCCGCGTCGAAGAACGTTGAGCCTCGCCCTGACGGGTCGACCTTGTAGACCACACCTTCGTTGCCGCTGCCGGCGTAGATCGATCCATCGGAGCCCGTGACCACGGTCCAGAGGAACGGCGCGCTGGAGTCGTAGATCGGCGTCGACGTCGGACCGAGCATCAGCCGGCCGAACGAGTCGATGGCCAGATTCTCGACTTCGCCGCGCAGGAAATCGGCTTCAGTGGAGACCTGCCAGAAGGTGGGTAGGGCGGCGTGGGCCACGACCGCCGAGGCACAGAGGACGACAGCGATAAAGGGGAAGCGGAGTCTATGCATATGCAAACTCAAAACTCAAAACTCAAGACTCAAAAAGGCAAAGGCAAAAACCGCAGTGCGCGCTCTGCGCTCTTTTTGAGTTTTGAGTTTTGCCTTTTGAGTTGATAACGCTCACTCCTCGAGCGGTACAGTGAGCGTACGCGCACCGGTCACCGCAAGGCCGGGTGCGATCTCCCATTCGCCGACGAGCGCGCTCTGAAGCGGACGGAAGCTGCCGCCGTTACGGTCGGCTTCCATCACCGCCAGGACCGAGCCTGGCAGTGCCGCCAGCGGCTCGCCCTTGACCACGGCGCCATCGTCGCGGGTGACGAGACGCACGTAGAGACGGTTGTTCTTGCGCGCGCCGTTGAGCACCCGAATCATCTGCTGGAGGCCGCGCGACTGCTGCGGCTGCACCTGCAGCTCGCGCGCTTCGAACTGCGACAGGCGAGCACCGTCGGCCACCATCACCGTGACGGTGCCGCGGGCGTTGGCGGGAATCTGAATCGGCACCGATCGCGTGACCTGTTCACCGCGATACGTGCGAAGCGCGACGTTCACGTCGACGGTCGATCCCGGCTTCACCCGCGTCGCGCCGACCCAGGCCCGCTCGAGGGTGGCGCTGCGCGGCTGCTCGCTGGCGTCGATCTCGAGGCTGACGCCCGCGAACTCGACATCTTCGAACGCGTTCCTCAGCAGCAGGTTGATCGGACCGACGACAGATGCGGCCGCACCCACCGACGGCTGATCGCCGGTGAAGAGATCCTCGAACGACAGTTCGCCGTACTTCTTGAGTGTGGCGGCGCCTTTCACCGCATAGGTGCCGACGCCGTTCTGACGTTCGTACGACGTGAGCGTGTTGAGGATGGAGACGTAGGCGAGCAGCGGCGTGAGCAGTTGATCGCGGACCATGCTGATGTTGAACGTCTTGCGCGTGCCGCGCTCCGAGTTGAGCGTCAGCTTGATCGGGATCATCTTCGGGCCCGGTCCCAGCGTGCCCGCAATCGTTGTCGCCCGATCCTGCGAGATGATGCCGATCACCTCGCCGGTGCTGGCGATCTTCTGTGACGCGGCGAGGCTGGGCAGAATCCCCAACACGTGTGCGCGGGTCATCGGGAACTCGGTGGGACCGAGTCCATAGAACGGATGGCCAAACGCATACACGTGATCGCCGTCGACATCGGTCACGGTGCCGGTCGCGCCAACTTCGAGATCGCCGTTGAGCAGCGCGACGCCGATCGGATCGCCGGGTCGGAGCCGCGGTGCCGCGGCGGCAGTGATCGGCGCGGGCCCTGGTCCTTGCAGCGATCCCGCCATGATCGGCAGGAAACCTTGATCGCGGAATGCGAGGGCAATCGGATCGATGACACCGGGCTCGAAACCGCCAAGCGTGAGCGGCGTGGCGATTGGGCGCAGCATCGTGCCCATGCCCGCGTTGACGACCGAGGCATCGCCGCCGAGCACCTGCACATCAGCAGGGCTGTCGGCAAATGGACGCATCCACGAAAATGCCTGGCGCAGTGAGGCCCGCAGTCCTTCTTGTGTCAGCGGCAGAGGCAGGTCGACTCGCGCCGCCTGGCGCCGCGGTCCCGGCAGCGTGGCATCCTCGCGCATCTCTTCGATCGGCGTGATGCCGGCAATCGCTTCTTTTGGGAACTGCCCGAGTGAATACGACACGGCACCGACCAGCCGGCCGTCGATATACACCGGACTGCCGCTCATCCCGGCAATGACGCCGGTGTTGGCGAGCGGTCCGCCCTCGAGCCGCGCCAGGATCAGATTGCGGCGCGTGCCGATGCTGTTGCGCAGCACGCCGATGATCTCGACCTTGAAATCTTCCAGGCGATCGTCGTTGAAGACGGTGCGGCCGACGCCGACCATGCCGGGTCGGATTTCGTCGATAGGAAAATTTCGGGTTTGTGCCGGAAGCCCTACGCAGAAAGCGAGGAGCACGGCCGTAATCAGTGCGCCGCGACGTATATCCATGGGGGATTGCTGCTCAAGGTTGATGATACGGGTAAATCTCTGAAACTGCTAGGACTCCGCCGAGACATCACTGGCTCGACCACCGCGCCTTTTCGTCGTGTGCACGCGCGAAATCGCGTGAATTCACGTGATCGCGTCTTGACAGCTTATCGGCCGCTGAAGTACCGTCGGCACACCGAGTTTGTCTTCGATGCGGCATTCTTTTAGCTTCTTCGTGCGGCCCGCCTACGCCAGCTATTGGTGGTGGTACGGGACCGCGACTGAGGAGGCGACTGCCAGCGTCTAAGACACGCGCAGAACACTCGGAAAGATCTCAACGCCTCTTCAGCCAATCGGTTGAAGAGGCGTTTTTCTTTTATGGCCCTACTCGTCGAAACCGTGACCGGCCGGTCGATGGCCGAACTGCTCGCCGCGCGCGACCGCGCGACGTCGGGCGACATGGTCGAGCTGCGTCTCGACGGCGTCGCCGATCTCGACGTCGCGGCCGCGCTGCATGGCCGCTCACGGCCGGCGATCGTCACGTGCCGTCCGCAGTGGGAAGGTGGTGCATTCGAGGGCAGCGAACCCGATCGGCGGGCGATCCTTGCGCAAGCGATCAGTTGCGGCGCCGACTACGTCGATGTGGAATGGCGCGCGGGGTTCAGCGATCTCATTGCACTGCAGCCCGATCGCATCGTGCTGTCGTCGCACGACTTCGATGGCGTCCCCTCGGATGTGGACGATCGCGCTCGACGGATGCGGGCTGCGGGAACCGGTCTCATCAAGATCGCGGTTACGGCCACGAAGCTCACCGACACATTGCCGCTGATGCAAGCGGCGAAGAGCGGCAACGCGATTGTGATCGCGATGGGCGACGCGGGTGTGCCCTCACGGTTGCTGGCATCCCGTTACGGATCGGTGTGGTCGTATGCGGGTCACGGCGTGGCACCGGGCCAGATTCCGGCGCGACGCATGATCGAGGACTTTCTCTTTCGCCGCGTCGGACCGGCCACGCGTCTCTTCGGCGTTGTCAGCACCAACGCGTTGCATTCGTTCTCGCCGGTCATGCACAACGCCGCCTTGTGCGCAGCGGGCATCGATGGCGTCTACATACCGCTGCGGGCGGCAGATTTCGACGACTTCCTGGCATTCGCCGCCGCACTTGGCATCGACGGGGCGAGCGTGACGATCCCCTACAAGGGCGATGCGCTTCGTGCTGCATCGAGCGCCGACGATCTGACACGCACCGTCGGCGCCGCCAACACGATTCGCAGAGGCGATGGTGGATGGGAGGCGACCAACACCGATGTGGGCGGATTTCTCGCACCGCTCGAGAACGCGTACGGTGCCCTCGACGGCATTCGCGCTTCGGTGCTGGGGGCTGGTGGCGCCGCGCGCGCGGTGGTCGTTGCGCTTCGGTCGCGTGGTGCCATTGTCACCGTGCACGCGCGACGCGGCGATCAAGCACGCGACCTTGCACAGGCGCTTGGTGTGAACGCCGGGGAATGGCCGCCGGCAGCCGAGTCGTGGGATCTGCTGGTGAACTGCACGCCGCTCGGCGGCGTGGGTGCGAGTGAGGTATCGCCGCTACCACGGGATCGCATCACCGGCCGATTCGTCTACGACCTGACGTACGGTCCACAGGAATCGGCCCTGATTCGCGATGCCCGCGCGGTCGGCTGCCGAGCGCTCGACGGGCTACCGATGCTGATCGCGCAAGCGGAGCGTCAGTTCGAATGGTGGACGGGACAGAAGCCGGTTCACGGGGTGATGGCAGAGGCGATTCGCAGGAAGGTGTCGAATGCTGGCGACAACTGAACGGATGAAGATCACGAGCTTCGACGAATTCAAAGAGCTGGCGCAGCGGGGCACGTTCGTGCCGGTCTACAAGGAGATCGTCGCTGACCTGCTCACGCCAGTGTCGGCGTTCCTGAAGATCGCCGAGCACTCCGACTACGCGTTCCTGCTCGAGTCGGTCGAGGGGGGCGAGCATGTCGGACGCTACTCGTTCCTCGGGAAGGATCCGTTCCTCATCCTGCGGTCAAAGGGCGGCAAGACGATCGTCGATCGCGCCGGGGAAACCACGGCATCCGATCAAACCTTCATCGCCGCGGCGCGCGAGCTGATGGCCGGTTTCCACGCGCCGTTCGTTCCTGGCCTCCCGCGGTTCACCGGCGGTGCGGTCGGCTATCTCGGCTACGACGCCGCCGCGTGGTTCGAGCCGGTGAAGCTGCAGGAGACCACCGCGGTCGACGATGAAGCGGCGTTCATGTTGTTCGACACGGTGCTGGCCTTCGATCACGTGCGGCATCGCATTCTCATCATCGCCAACGCACGCATTACCGGGGACGAGGAGCTCGAATCGCTCTACCAGTTCGCGTGCGCGAAGATCGAGTTCGTCGAGCGCGAGCTGGAGCGCGCGCTGTCGAAGCCGCCGCGGACCGATGGGGAGGCGCTGCAAGTGACCTCCAACGTCAGCAAGGCGGAGTTCGAGCAGATGGTGCGCACGGCGAAGGAGTACATCGCGGCCGGCGACATCTACCAGGTGGTTCTGTCGCAGCGGTTCGAAGCGCCGCTGGCCGCGGATCCGTTCACTGTGTATCGCGCGCTCCGTCATGTGAACCCGTCGCCCTACATGTATTTCCTCCGCGTCGGGAGTCGATCGATCGTCGGATCGTCGCCCGAGATGCTGGTTCGCGTTGAAGGACGGCGCGTCGAGACACACCCCATCGCCGGAACGCGGCCGCGCGGTCGCACGGAAGAAGAGGACGTCCGCCTCGCTGAGGAACTCAAGCGCAACGAGAAGGAACGCGCCGAGCACGTGATGCTCGTCGATCTCGGTCGCAACGACGTGGGGCGCGTCTCTGAGTACGGCACCGTGCGCGTGCCGACCTACATGGCGCTCGAGCGCTACTCGCACGTGATGCACCTGGTGTCGATCGTCGAAGGGAAGCTCGACTCGCAGCACGATCGACTTGATGCGCTCGTGGCGTGCTTTCCAGCTGGAACCGTATCCGGCGCGCCGAAGGTGCGCGCCATGGAAATCGTCTCCGAGCTCGAGAACCGTCGTCGTGGAGTCTACGCAGGGGCGGTGGGTTATCTGGATTTCGCCGGCAATCTCGATTTCTGCATCACGATACGCACCGTGCTGATCGAAAACGGGCGCGCCTACGTTCAGGCAGGCGCAGGAATCGTGGCCGATTCGAATCCGGCGGCAGAGTACGAAGAAACCCGCGACAAGGCGCGAGCCGTGATTCGGGCATTGGAGATCGCGCAAGAGGGGCTTTAGGCGGACAAATGGTCTTGGTCATCGACAACTACGATTCGTTTACCTACAACCTGGTCCAGTACCTGGGTGAGTTGGGCGCGGAGGTGCGCGTGCGCCGCAACGACCAGGTCACGCTGGACGAGATTGAAACGATGGCCCCGGACCAGATCCTGATCTCGCCCGGCCCTGGTCGTCCCGAGGACGCGGGTATCACGCCCGACGTCATCCGCCGCTTCGGTCCCACCACGCCCATCCTCGGCGTGTGCCTCGGGCATCAGGCGATCGGAATGGTGTATGGCGGCACGGTGTGCCGTGCGTCGACGCCGATGCATGGCAAGACGTCGACGGTCGTTCATGACAAGAAGGGCGTTTTCTCGGGGATCAACGAGCCCTTTCTGGCCGGGCGCTATCACTCGCTCGTGATTGCGAGTGACAGCGTGCCCGCGGATCTCGAGGTGGCGGCACGCACGAAAGAAGACGGCACCGTCATGGCGGTTCGTCATCGGACGTATCAAGTGCACGGCGTGCAGTTCCACCCCGAGTCGGTGCTCACCGAAGAGGGGCGGCGCATTCTCCGCAACTTCCTGGACCTCTGATGTTCACTGCGCTTTTAGAGAAGCTCGTGCGCCACGAGGATCTGACGACGGAGGAAGCGTCCGCCGTCATGCAGGAGGTGATGGAGGGGCGAGCCGCGCCTGCGGCGCTCGGCGGCATTCTGTCGGCGATGGCGATGAAAGGCGAGCGGCCGGCCGAGATCGTCGGCTTCGCACGGACGATGCGCGCGCACGCGGTGAAGCTGTCGCGGCCAGTGAGCGATGTCTTCGACACCTGCGGGACCGGTGGCGATCGATCGGGCACGTTCAACATCTCGTCGGCAGCGGCAATTGTCGTCGCCGCCTGTGGTGTCACCGTCGCGAAGCATGGGAACCGATCGGTGTCGAGCCGCTGCGGCGGCGCGGATGTGTTCGAGCAGCTTGGCGTGAACGTGGCCGCGACGCCCGCAGCCGTCGAGCGCACGCTCGCCGAAGCGGGGATTGCGTTCTTCTTCGCGCCGACGTTCCATCCGGCGATGAAACGTGCCGGACCGACGCGGCGCGAGCTCGGCATCCGCACGGTGTTCAACCTGCTGGGGCCGTTGACGAATCCCGCTGGTGCGACGCGGCAGATCGTCGGTGTGCCGCGATCGGAGCTGACCGAGCCAATCGCGCGAGCGCTCATGATGCTGGGATCGAGCCGCGCCTGGGTCGTGCATGGCGCTGACGGCATCGACGAGATCTCGACCACGGGCCACACGAAGGTCTCCGAGTGTCGAGAGGGATCGGTCAACACGTTTTACATCCATCCGGCAGACTTCAATGTCGCCAAAGCCTCGGCCGGTGATCTGCGCGGCGGCGACGCGACCGAGAACGCCGCGATCGTCGGGCAGGTTCTCGACGGCCGGCCAGGTGCACATCGCGATGTCGTGGCGTTGAATGCGGGTGCGGCGTTGTTCGTGGCGGGTAAGGCGAGCTCCGTCGCGGAGGGCATCAGGCTCGCGCACAAGGCGATCGATTCGCGGGCGGCGCGCGAGACGCTTGCCGCGATGGCGCGTCTGTCGCATTCCGAGGTGGTCGCGTGACGACGGCGCCCGATCTCCTGCGCGCGATCGTTGCGGCCACGCAGCGGATCACCGAGGTGAGGCGATCGCAGGTGAGCACTGCCGCGCTCGAGAAAGTGGCGGCCGACTTGACGCCCCGTGGAGATCGTTTCGAGGCGGCGTTGGGCATGGAGGGGCGCGTCAACGTCATCGCCGAGTGCAAGCGTCGATCGCCGTCGCGCGGGGTGCTGGCACCCGATTACGATCCGGTGGCGATCGCGAAACAGTACGAGGCCGGCGGCGCCGTGGCGATCTCCGTGCTCACCGAGCCGACGTTCTTCGATGGCGCGCTCGCGCATCTCACCGCTGTACGGGCGGTCGTCTCGCTTCCGCTGCTGCGCAAGGACTTCGTCGTCGACGACTATCAGCTGCTCGAGGCGCGTGCTGCCGGTGCCGACGCCGTGCTGCTGATCGTGGCCGCGCTCGAGCAGCGCGAGCTCGTCGCCCTGCGCGAACGGGCGGCTGCACTGGGATTGGCCGCTCTCGTCGAAGTGCATGACGAGGAGGAGCTGTCGCGAGCGATCGATTGCGGGGCACGGTTGATCGGCGTCAACAACCGCAACCTGCGCACGCTGGCGGTGGACGTCGAAGCTTCGGACCGTCTGGCGGCGCGCATGCCGGCGCACGTGGTCGGCGTCAGCGAGAGTGGTCTGCAGACGCGAGCCGATCTCGAGCGATTGGCCGCGGCCGGCTACAAGGCGTTTCTGATCGGCGAGCGCTTCATGACCGCTCCCGACCCCGCGAAAGCGATCCAAGAACTGAAATGGGGTCGGAGGTCATTTGTCGAGGACAGTGACGGCCATCCGACAGGGAGTGTCCTCGACAAATGACCTCCGACCCCATTTTCAAGATCTGCGGGATCACGCGGCTGACCGACGCGCTCTTTGCCGTGCGTGAAGGGGCGACCGCGATCGGCATGGTGTTCTGGCCGAGCAGTCCGCGCCGCGTCGACACGGCCATCGCCGCCGAGATCGCCGCGACGCTGCCGCCGACGGTGCTCACGGTTGGTGTGTTCGTGAACGCGCCGGTCGACGAGATTCGCGATGTGGTGAAGACGACCGGCATCCGCGTGGTGCAACTGCACGGCGACGAGCCGCCGACGTATGTCGACGCGATCGACATGCCGATCTTCCGCTCGACGACGCTCGACAACGTGATCGACGTGTCACACGACTGGCCGCAGGACACGACCCTGCTGCTCGACAAGGCCGATCCCGTTCGGCGCGGCGGCACCGGCGAAGTGGTCGACTGGTCGCGCGCCGCACACGTCGCGCGCGAGCGGCGTCTGGTGCTCGCCGGCGGGTTGACGCCGGACAACATCGAGGAAGCGATCATGACCGTCCGCCCGTACGGTGTTGATGTGTCGAGCGGCGTGGAAGCGTCGCCTGGCGTGAAGGACTTCGACAAGGTGTCGCGATTTCTCAAGAACGCGCGTGCGGCATACGCGCATCGGTGATTGATGTGAGCACTCTCTTTGCTGAACGCACACGCTACGGCCGCCGCGACCCCGATGCGCGCGGCTACTTCGGCGAGTACGGCGGACGCTTCGTGCCCGAAACGCTCGTCGCGCCGATCGAGGAGTTGACCGCCGGCTATCTGGCGGCGCGCGCGGATCCCTCTTTCGGAGCCGAGTTCGAGCAGTTGTTGAAGCACTTCGTCGGACGGCCGACGCCGCTCTACGAAACGCGGCGGCTCGTCGAGGCGATCGGCACGAAGGGCGTTCGCATTCTGCTCAAGCGCGAGGACCTCGCGCACACCGGCGCGCACAAGATCAACAACTCGCTCGGGCAGGCCCTGCTCGCGAAGCGCATGGGGAAGACCCGTGTCGTTGCCGAGACCGGCGCGGGACAGCACGGTGTCGCCACGGCGGCCGCCTGCGCGCTGCTCGGCCTCGAGTGCCACGTCTACATGGGCGCTGAAGACATGCGACGCCAGGCCCTCAACGTCGTTCGCATGGAGCTCCTCGGTGCCACGGTGCGCCGCGTCGACGCCGGCGCCAAGACACTGAAGGACGCGATCAACGAGGCCATGCGCGACTGGGTGACCAACGTCGGCGATACCTACTACCTGCTCGGATCGGCCCTTGGCCCGCATCCCTACCCGCTGATGGTTCGCGAATTCCAATCGGTGATCGGAAGGGAAGCGCGACAGCAGATGCTCGATCAGGTCGGACGTCTGCCGCACATCATCGTCGCCTGCGTCGGCGGCGGAAGCAACGCGATCGGGATGTTCGATGCTTTCGTCGAGGATCGCGACGTGAGGCTGATCGGTGTCGAAGCCGGTGGTGAACGCATTGCGCCCGGTCGTCACGCGGCGCGCTTTGCCGGAGGAAGTACCGGTGTGCTGCAAGGCACGCGCACGTTCGTGCTGCAGGACGAGGCCGGCAACATCGAGCTGACGCACTCGATCTCCGCGGGACTCGATTACGCGGCCGTCGGACCCGAGCACGCGTGGCTTCGCGATCTCGGACGCACCGAGTACGGATACGTGACCGACGCTGAAGCGCTCGAGGGTTTCCAAGCGCTGGCGCGATACGAAGGGATTCTGCCGGCGCTCGAATCGGCGCATGCCGTCGCGTACACGATGCAGCTGGCGAAGAAGGTGGACGAGGGCACGATCATCCTGATTAATCTCTCCGGCCGCGGCGACAAAGACGTGCAGAGCGTGATCGAGGCGCTCAAATGAGTCGTATCGCCGAAACGTTTGCACGTGTTCGCGCGCAGGGCGCTCCCGGCCTTGTCACCTACGTGACGGCCGGCGATCCCGATGTGCCGCGCACGGCGGGTATCCTGCGAGCGCTCGATCGGGCAGGTGCGGATGTCCTCGAAGTCGGAGTGCCATTCTCCGATCCGCTCGCCGATGGTCATGTCATTCAGCGAGCCACCGAGCGGGCGCTGGCCGCCGGCACCACCCTCACGAAGGTGCTCGATCTGGTCGGCTGCGTCCGCGACGACGTGCGCGCTCCGGTGGTGATCTTCAGCTACGCGAACCCGATTCTGCGCTTCGGTGCCGAGCGCTTCGCGGACCGCGCCCGCGAAGTGGGCGTGGATGGCGTCCTCGTGCTCGACCTGCCCATCGAGGAGGCCGACGACTCGCGAAACATGCTGAGTCAGCGGGGGATTGATACAATTCTCCTGCTCAGCCCGACGACGACCGACGAACGCATGCGAAAGGCCGCAGCACTTGGCAGCGGTTTTCTGTATGCGATCTCGCGTCTGGGCGTCACTGGCGCTCGCGACCGTCTCGCCGACGGCGCGCAGGGCATGGTGGAACGCATTCGTCGCGTCAGCGACCTGCCGGTGGCGCTCGGGTTTGGCATTTCCCGACCCGAGCATGTGCGTGAAGTTGGCCGGTGGGCGGATGCCGCCGTCGTCGGAAGCTCGCTCGTGAGCATCATCGCT